>Ga0190275_10000030_pt1 | contig 194892 bp, 192 predicted proteins | sample Popmic550T_FD_133745 | JGI IMG/M metagenome (GOLD analysis project Ga0190275, IMG submission 133745) | Populus adjacent soil microbial communities from riparian zone of Yellowstone River, Montana, USA - 550 T | ecosystem: Environmental > Terrestrial > Soil > Riparian zone > Trees stand...
GAGGATCAGCACCCCAGCCTGACGAAGCGCCTCGCCGAAGAAACGCAGCACACGGCCGCCATAAACCTCGCGGAAGACAACCCGCGCGCAAAACTTCGCGATATCGCCAAAGCTCGCGATCCATGCGCCGAGCAAACCCATCGCTCACCCGGCCGCCTCGCCGCCGGTGCACGGAACCTCCGTCCGGACGACCTGACTGACGCCGTCGGCGTAGGTGAACTTCACGCGCGGGAGCCACGTGCCCTTCGGCCGGCAGCTCGGCGGCGTCGTGATGTAGGCGCGCTCCTCGCCGTCGACCGTGCGCCTGACGTCGTCGACGTGCAGATCCACGGTGTCGATCGCGCCGCCGTCGGGCGGGAACCCCGGGAGCATCCCGGCGTTAGTGATCGTGCGCCGCTTTCTGACGTCGGCGCGGATGATCGTCCGCGCGCCGGTGTCGCGGATGGTGTTCACGTAGATGAACTCGCCGTCCGGGTCCTCGGCGTTGTTGAAGAACTCGACGTCCGCGGTGACGATCCGCGCCGGGCCGGGCGTCCCCGAGTCCACTGTCACGACGCCGCCGCCGATCGCGCTGTCCTCGGGGCACGCCGCGCCGCCCATCGCCGTCAGCTCGGCGTCCGTAGCGGTGCATGACGCCGGAACCGACGCGTCATAGCGCCCGCCGCGGGGCAGCACCGTGACCACGTGCCGGACGGCCGGCGGCTTCGCCTCCGGGTCGTCCGGGTTCACGTAGTCGAAGACGAAGTCCTCCGCGGTGGGATGGCCCGCGCGGGTCTCCGTGAGCGTGTACTCGGACGTCTGGCGCGAGCCTTCCTGGAGCGCGGCGGCAGTGGCCGCGAGGAGTCCCGTCAGCGCAACCGCAAGGAGGGATATTCGCCGCGCCCTCACTTGATCACCGAGATTTCCGGGTGCGTTGCGAGAAGCGTCTGTGTGAAGACGTAGTTGAACGCGAAGATCCCGAGGAACGAGATAACGACAGCCTGGTTCACGGCCCTGCCCACCCCCTCGGCGCCTCCCGACGCCGTCATTCCCTTGTAGCAGGAGACGATCGCGATGATCGCCCCGAACATGGTGGTTTTCACGACCGACCCCCACAGGTCGGTCGTGCTTGCATTCGTCAAGAGCGTCGAGAAGAACGGCCCCAAGGGCGCGTCGAAGGTCAGGGTGGCGAGGACGCCGCCGAAGATGCCGAACAGCAGCGCGTAGATGTTGAACAGCCCGGTCACGATCATCAGCGCCAGGAACCGCGGCACGACCAGGTTCTTCACCGGATCGACCCCGAGCACCTGGAGCGCGTCGAGCTCCTCGCGGATCTTGCGGGCGCCGAGATCAGCCGTGATCGCCGTCCCCGCCACCCCGGCGACGATGATCGCCGTCACGGTCGGCGCGAACTCCCGGATGGACGCGAGCACGAAGAACCCGCCCAACCGGTCGAGCGCACCGAAGATCACGAGGAAGTTCCCCGCCTGCAACCCCGGCGCGCCGTAACCGAACGCCACCGTCGAGATGAGCAGGGGGAACCAGCACAACCTGAGCGCGAACAGGAACTGGCCGATGAACTCCCCGCCATACGGATACGGCGGCCGCAGAGCCGACGTCACCGTCTTGCCCGTCAGGACCATCATGTCCCCAACCTGCTCGAGCAGGTTCTTGGACGGGAGGAACGCTCTGTCGGCGACCGCTCTGACCACTGTGCTAGCACAGTACCACTAGCACAGCGCAGGCGTCAACTCACGGCAGGAAAAGACTGTGTGGACGGTGTACTATTAGAGAGCGATGGTCTCGCACACACACTTTCGGCTCGATCGAGACAGCGTCACGCCGCTCGGCGAGCAGCTCGCGGGCAAGCTCGAGGCGGCCACCCGGAACGGGGAGCTGGGGCCGGGCGACCAGCTGCCGAGCGTGCGCCAGATGGCGGCGCTCGCGGGCGTCAACGTGAACACGGTGCGCGCCGTCTACGCGCGGCTCGAGCAGCGTGGCCTGCTGAGCTCGGAGCACGGCCGCGGCACCTTCGTGCGCGGCGGCGCCGACCCTACGGAGGCTGCGGGCGGCCGCGAGTACCGGCGCGAGCTGATGCGCCAGGTCGCCGAGCTCGAACGGCAGGTGGCGTACTACACGCGCCACCGCCTGGTGGGCGCGTCCGAGGCGCCGCGCCATCGGCCGGCCAGCCAGCTTCTGCCGGCGACCGAGCTGATGGCGATCCGCGACGAGCTTGACGCACACGTGGAGCGCCTGCGCCGGGACGAGGAGGAGCGCCTTCACCTGATCGCCACGGAGCGCGCCGCGGCCGAGGAGCACCGCCTGGCCGAGAGCGCCGAGGAGATCCGCACCGCCGGCCGCCGCACGCGCGGAACTGCCGCGAACCCGCCGCGCGTCGTATCGGGCCCAGGGGCGTGGGTCCTCAAGTGGCGCGGGTAGCCCGGGGTCCGGGTACCCATTCGCGCGAACAACGCGCGATAAGAACGGTTATGGAGACTCGTTTCGCATTTCCGCCTCGCTGTGGGCGGGCTTTTCCACCGCCACGGGGGATTTGACCGCCCACTCCGGCTGGGTGGCGACGCGCGTAGGCTGCGGACATGCGGGTCGCGACGAAGGCCGAGAGCGTCCCGGAGCGGCTCGCGCTGGCCGCCGGGATCATCCCGACGCCGCTGCTCGAGACCTTCGAGGCGATGGCAATGGCCCGGACCGTCATGGCGGGCGCATCGCTCGGGGTGTTCGACGCGCTCGCCGAGCAGCAGGATGACGCCGCGGGCCTCGCTCGGCGGCTCGATCTCGACCCCGACGGCGCCGACATCCTGATGGTGGCTCTGCACGCCCTCGGGTACGTCGAGGAACGCGATGGCCGCTTCCGCAACGCGCCCGCCGTCGAGCGCTTCGTCCTGCGCGATTCCCCGCACTCGCTGCGCGACTACGTGGAGGTCTTCAACCGCGACATGTGGGACGAGTTCTCCTGCGCCGAGCACGCGATCCGCACCGGCGAGACCTCCGGGCTGCACTCGCGGCCCGCCGACGACCCCTACTGGGAGCGCTACATGCGCGGCCTCTTCGACCTGACCCGTCTGGCCGGCGACGACGTCGCGAAGATGATCGGGGCGCGAAGCCCGCGGCGAATGCTCGATCTGGCCGGCGGCCACGGCGGCTACGCCATCGCGATGTGTCGCCGCCATCCCGAGCTGACGGTGACGATCGCCGAGCTCGAGGGCGCGGCGCGCATCGCCAGGCGGATCGTCGACGAGCAGGGCATGGGCGACCGGATCGAGTTCCTCGTGGGCGACATGTTCGAGGTCGACCTCGGCGACGGGTACGACGTCGCGACCGCCTTTCAGATCCTCCACCACTTCGACTCGGACCGGAACGTCGAGCTGCTCACCCGCGCACGCACGTCGCTGTGCGAGGGCGGCACGGTCGCGGTGCTCGAGCAGGAGCGCCCGCCGAGCGGAGAGCGCGGGAGCACGATCGGGGCCCTCACCGGGCTCCTCTTCTTCATCACGAGCCGGGCGCGCACCTACACCGCCGACGAGCTCGCCACGTTCGTCGAGGCCGCCGGCTTCGACCGCGTCCGGCGGCGGCGCTCGCAGCGCTTCCCGGGCCACGTCGTGGTGACCGGGCGCGCCTGAGCAGGCGTCTGGCAGACTGCCGCGCGTGGCGAAGCAGCGCCAGACGAAGATGCAGTACCAGCTGGGAAGCCTTCAGGCGATCCCGCAGCTCGAGAGCCGCACGGACGAGCAGCTCGTGTCCGAGTCGAAGCACCGCGCCGCCGCCCGCGCGATCCTGGGCGCGCGCGCCGCGGAGCGCTACGACGCGAAGGCCGCGCGGGGCTACTTCAACGAGGCGCTCGCCGGGTGCCACCCGCGCGAGCGGCCCGCGCTGCGCCAGATGATGAAGGCGTCGCTGGCCCTCGCCGAGCGCCGCCCGGACGACCTCAAGGCGGCCGTCGAGAAGCTCGGCCAGACGCCTCCGTCCAGCCGCCAGCTCCTGATGCTCCGGCTGATGGGACTGATCGCCCCGCCCCCCGGCGCAAGCCTCTGGATGCGCGCTCGGGGAATCCTGCTCGTAGTCCTACTGGTGATAGTGCTGCTCGCAATCGGGTTCGGTCTGGCCAAGCTGGTCGCGCTCCCGTTCGGAGGCGTCGGCACGTTCGGCGCACTGCTCCTCGGCGTCCTGATCATCGCCGCGGTCCTCGGAGTCCTGACCGTTCTCGGCAGACGGCGACAAGCAAGGGCCGCCGCGGCGCGGGCCGCGGGTCCCTAGTTCAGCACCGCCGCCAGGCGGCGGCGATGCTCGCGCGCGAGTTCACTCTGCGGCCCGAGCTCGTCGAAGATCGAGACCATCATGCGCCGGATCAGGTCGCGCTCGTCGGGCTCTGCCTCGGTCAGCGCGTCCTGCATGAGCGACAGCGCCTGGGCGTGGTCGCCGGCGTCCCAGGCGGCGAAGGCCTCGGGATGCCGTCCGTCGCGTTGGAGCACCGCGCGCGCCGCGAGGCCGGCGGCGGCGAAGTCGAACTCGAACGGTTCGAGTAGCGCGGCGGCCTCGTCGGCCTCGCCGCGCCGGAGCAGCAGCCGGCCAAGTCCCGCCGCGGCCTCGGCATTCCGCGGGTCGGTTTCGAGCGCCTTCCGCAGCGACTCCTCGTCGCCCGCCTCCACAAGAAGCTCCGCCTCGGACGGCACGAGCTGGTCGAAGAAGCGCTCGACCTGCGCCGCCGGGACCGCGCCGGTGAACTCGGCAACGACCTCGCCGTCCTTGAACGCCTTGACCGCCGGGATGCCGCGGATCCCGAACGCCTGGGAGAGCATCGGGTTCTGGTCGGTGTCCACCTTCGCGAGGTCCACCTTGCCCTCCCGATCGGCAGCGGCCCGCTCGAGGAGTGGCCCGAGCGCCCGGCACGGCCCGCACCACTCGGCCCAGAAGTCCACGACCACGGGGACCTCCCGCGACCGCTCGACGACGAGCGCGTCGAAGCTCGCCTGGTCGACGTCGCGGACCACTAGCCCCCCTTGACGGTCGCCCCTTCGATCACGACGACCTCCGTGGGCTGCTGGGCCGGATCGCCCAGCTCGCCGATCGCGTCGACGACCTTCTTCCCCTCCGTGACCTCGCCGACGATCGCGTAGTCGGGCGGCAAACCGCCGTCACCGGTCATCACGAAGAACTGGCTTCCGGCGGTGCCGGGCGGCTCGGGTCCGGCTTTCGCCATCGCGACCGTGTAGCGGTCGTAGGTGGCGTCGTTCGGCGGCGGGTCCTCCGTCGTGTATCCCGGCCCGCCGGTGCCCGTGCCGGTCGGGTCGCCGCCCTGGATCACGAAGTCGACCGCGATGCGGTGGAAGAACGTGTCCTCGTAGAAGCCGCTCTCCGCCAGTTGCACGAAGGAGGCGGCGCTCATTCCGCCCACCTCTTCGTCGATCTCGACGGTGAACTCGCCGCAGTTGGTGGTGAACGTGACCTCGTGGTCGCCGGTCAGCTCCTCGGTCGGGGCGTCCTCCCCGCCGTCGCGCTTCGGGTCGGGCTGGGTGACCTCGGCGCACTCGCCGGGAGCGGGCGCCTCTTCCGCCTGTGTGTCGGCCTGCGTCTCCGCGGGCGGCGTGGTGGCCGTCCCGGATTCGTCGCCCGAGTCGTCGTCATCGTCGCCGCAACCGGCGACCAGGAGGGCGAGAAGCATGAGGAGCAGGCTCAGTGATCGCGTCATGAGCGCGGAAGCCTAGCGAGGGCGGGCGTACGATCCGCGGCGTGTCGCTCGCCCCCGTCGTCGCGCCGTACGACCAGCTGATCGTCGATCTGGACGGCTGCGTCTGGGTGGGCGACCGGCCCATCGATGGTTCGGTGGAGGCGATCGAGCGACTCCGTTCGGCCGGCAAGCGCGTCGCGTTCGTGACCAACAACTCGCGCGCGACGGCAGAGGACTACGTGCGCAAGCTCTGGAGCATGGGCATCCAGGCATCGCTCGGCGACGTCGTGACCGTGGGCGGTGCGACGCAACACCTCCTCGCCGAGACGCGACGCGGGATGACCGCGTTCGTCATCGGCACCCAGGCGTTGCTCGACCACGTGGCCGACGCGGGGCTCAGGGTGATGAACAACACCGATCTTGCCACCCGCGCCGAGCTGGTGGTCGTCGGGGGCACCGAGCAGATCACCTACGACGACATCAAGACGGCCGCCCTGGCGCTGCGGCGCGGCGCCGACTTCCTCGCCACGAGCCGAGACCCCACCTATCCCATGCCCGACGGGTTCTGGCCGGGCACGGGCGCCCTGCTGGCCGCGGTCGAGACCGCCAGCGGCCGCGAGGCGGCGATCATCGGGAAGCCGGAGCCGCAGCTCTTCCTGACGGCGCTCGACCGCCTCGGCGAGGGGCACACGCTCGTGGTCGGCGACCGGCTCGGCTCCGACGTCGAGGCGGCCCACCGCGCCCACCTCGACGCCGCGCTCGTGCTGACCGGCGACACCTCCGCCGAGGAGGCCGCCGCCGCACGCGAGCCCAGGCCGGTGGCGGTGGCCGAGAGCCTGCTCGCGCTCGTCACGCGGGCGTGAGGACCGCACCGATGAGAGCCGCCGCCTCCGGGGTGACGTCGAGCCCGGCCGCCGCGGCCCGCGCGAGGGCTTCGTCGGGCGACACGCCGTAGGCGTCGTACAGGCACGCGGCGCAGACGGCCGCGACGAAGTCCGTGCGGTAGTCACCATGGACCGCCACGGCGCCGGGGCGGCGCAGGCGCGTACGCAAGATCGGCACGAGCGCCTCGAGCGTCTCCTCGTCCTCCCCCGGCACGTGCAGCCATTCGAGCCCGGCCTCGTCGTAGGCGCTGAGGTTGTGGCGGGTAGGCATCGTGGAGACCACCGTGCGCACGCCCTTGGCGCGCAGGTACTCGATCTCCGTGGCGCGCCGCTCGGGCCGGTGGCTGCGCCCTCCCCCACCCGGCCGCTCGAGCGCGCACAGCTTTCGCGGACGCGCCCACCAGATCCGCCTCGGTTCGTGCATCGGTCCTCCTCGGTCGCTCGGTGGGTAGAGCGCCCGGCACCCGTAACTCGCCCCCTTAGACTTGCCGCCATGTGCCGGGTCCTCGGATGCGTCTCCGCCGAGCCGATCTCGATCGAGCATGAGCTCCTGCACGCGCAGAACCCGCTCATCCACCAGTCCGCGGAGCACGACTCCGGCTGGGGCATGGCCGTCTACCAGCGGGCGGACAGCGAGCAGCCCTCCCTGGTCCGCTTCCCCGAGGCCGCCTACGCGGACGGCGAGTTCAAGCGCGCGACCTCGATGCACGGCCGCATGTTCAACGCGCACCTCCGCCGCGCGACCCTCGGGGGCCTGACGCTCGTCAACACGCATCCGTTCGTGCTCGGGGAGTACTCGTTCTCCCACAACGGGACGGTCATCCGGTATCCGAAGCTCCTCGAGCGCGGTGTGGCCGCCCCGCAGGGCGAGACGGACTCCGAGCACCTCTTCAACTGGCTGATGTGCCACTACGACGCCGCCGACCCGCGCGGATCGCTGCGCGCGCTCGTGCAGGCCTGCATCGAGCGTTCGCCGTTCTCGGGGCTCAACTTCCTCTTCTCGGACGGCGAGCGGCTGTACGCGTACAAGCTCGGCATCTTCGAGCTGCACTGGCTCGTGCGGCCCGGGCAGACGCTCGTGTCGTCAGAGATCATCACCCCCGACGAGGAATGGCACACGGTGCAGCAGGACGTCCTGCTCGTGCTCGACCCGGATCGGCCCGAGGCCCCGCACGCCGAGCGCCTCGTCGGCGACGAGCTGCTCGCCGGGGCCCAGATCGAGAAGTTCGAGCAGGGACAGCACCTGCGCGGCGACGCGCGCGGCAGGTTCGCGGCCGAGCGGGCCGCACGCGTGGCGGCGGGCCAGTCCGAGTGAGCGACCGGTCCCTGGCGCTCTTCGCCAATCCGGCGGCGGCGGGCGGGCGCGCGCTCAACGCGCTCGGGGCGGTCGAGACGGAGCTGACGCACCTCGGCGTCGCCTACCGAACCGTGGACACGACGGGCGTGGACCACGCCCGCGACGAGGCCCGCCACGCGGCGGAGAACGGCGAGACCGTCGTTGCCGTGGGCGGCGACGGGTTGGTCGGGTGCCTGGCCGGCGCGCTGCGCGGGGGTGCCGGCGCGCTCGCGATCATCCCGAGCGGCCGCGGGAACGACTTCGCGCGTGTGCTGCGCGTTCCCAAGGAGCCACGCGAGGCCGCTCGGGTCGCGGTGGACGGCCGCGAGCGCGTCGTCGACATCGGCCTCGCAAACGGGCGCCCGTTCGTCGGCATCGCCAGCCTGGGATTCGACTCCGACGCGAACCGGATCGCGAACGAGGCCAAGCTCGTGAAGGGCAACCTCGTGTACCTGTACGCCGCGGTGCGGGCGCTCGTCGGCTGGAAGCACGCGCGGTTCAGGGTCAACGTGGACGGGGACGAGCGCGAGGTGGTCGGCTACTCGGTCGCGGTCGGCAACTCCAAGGCGTACGGCGGCGGCATGTTCCTGTTCCCGCACGCGAAGCTCGACGACGGCCTCCTCGACGTCCTGACCGTGGCGGAGCACGGCAAGCTGCAGGCGCTCGCCTCGTTCCCAAAGGTCTTCAAGGGCAAGCACACGGACAGCCCGCACGGGCGCTTCGCCACGGGCGAGGTGGTGCAGGTGGTGGCCGACCGGCCGTTCACGGTCTACGCGGACGGTGACCCCATCACGGAGCTGCCGCTCGAGGTGCGCGTGGAGAAGGCGTCGCTGCGCGTGATCGTCCCCACGGAAGCGACCTGATGCTCAGGCTGAAGCTGATGCTCGCCCGGCTGGTGCGGGCCGCGAGCCGCGGCCTCGGCCGGGGCGGCGGCACCACGCTCCCCGGCCGCCTGCTCCTGCGCCTCGACAAGCGGGCGATCGCCCGTCTTGGGGATCGCCTCGAGGGCGGGGCGGCGCTGCTGTCCGCCACCAACGGCAAGACCACCACGGCTTCGATGATCGCCGGGATCCTCGAGCGCGCCGGCCGACCGGTCGTGCGCAACGCCGCCGGCTCGAACATGCACTGGGGCATCGCGACCGCGCTCGTCGACGCCGGCCGCCGGCCGGGCGAGCTCGGCCTGTTCGAGGTGGACGAGGCGTGGCTGCCGGCGGTCGCGCGGGATCTCGAGCCCCAGACCTTCGTCCTCTGCAACCTGTTCCGCGATCAACTCGACCGCTACGGGGAGCTCGAGCTGATCGCCGAACGGTGGGCCGATGCCGTCGCGAGCCGCGCCGGGTCGGCCCGTTTCGTGCTGAACGCCGACGACCCGCTGGTGGCCGACCTCGGGCGCGACCGGCCCGGGGTCGTCTACTTCGGGATCGAGGACGACTCGCAGGCCCTGCCCGGGCTTCAGCACGCGGCCGACTCGAAGCACTGCCGCAACTGCGGCGCCCCGTACGACTACGACGCCGTGTATCTGGGCCACCTGGGCCGCTACCACTGTCCGAACTGCGGGCGCCGCCGCCCCGAGCCCCAGGTGGTCGCGGAGCGCGTCGTCCTCGACGGGATGTCCGGCTCGCGGATCCGGCTTCGCACCCCGGTGGGCGATGCCGAGGTGCGCCTCCCCCTCCCCGGCCTCTACAACGTCTACAACGCGGTCGCCGCGGCGGCCGCGGCCCTCGAGCTCGGCGCGCCGCTCGCGGACGTCGCGGCGTCGCTCGAGGCTCAGGCCGCCGCCTTCGGGCGCGTCGAGACGATCCCGGTCGACGGGCGTGACGTCTCGATCCTCCTCGTCAAGAACCCCGCCGGGGCGAACGAGGTGCTTCGCACGCTCACGCTCGAGGGCGGGCAGCTCGACCTGTGGTTCGCGCTGAACGACAGGATCGCCGACGGCCGCGACGTCTCCTGGATCTGGGACGCGGACTTCGAGCTGCTCGCGGGACGGATTCGCCGCGCTACGTGCGCGGGGACACGCGCGGAGGAGATGGCGCTGCGACTCAAGTACGCCGGGATCGACGCGGACCTCCATGTGGAGCGCGACCTCGGCCGCTCGCTCGACGCAGCGGTCGCGGCCGTCGACGGCGGGGGCCGGCTGTACGCGCTCCCCACCTACACGGCGCTGCTCGAGCTGCGCGACCTGCTCGCCGACCGGGGGCTGGCAAAGCCATGGGCCGGCTGAACGCCGTCTGGCACGACGTCGAGTGCTCGGGCTACACGGCCGACCTCGACCTGTGGCGCGAGCTCGCCCAGGACGCCGGCGGACCCGTGCTCGACCTCGGCTGCGGCACCGGCCGGGTGGCGCTCCACCTGGCCCGGGCCGGCGTCGAGGTGACCGGCATCGACAGCGACCCCGCGCTCGTGGCGGCGCTCCGGACGCGTGCGCGCGAGGAGGCGCTTCGGATCGAGGCGGTGGCCGGCGACGTGAGGTCGTTCGAGCTCGACCGTCGGTTCGCGCTCGCCATCTCCCCGATGCAGGTGGTGCAGCTCCTCGGAGGTCGAGCGGGACGCCTGCGTACGCTCACCGCCGTCCGCCGCCACCTGGAACCCGGTGCCGTGTTCGCGGCGGCCCTCGCCGACCCCTTCGACGGCTGGTCCGAGACCGAGTCGCTCCCCCCGCTCCCCGACGTCCTCGAGGCCGAGGGCTGGGTCTATTCCTCCACCCCGGTCGGGGTTCGGCGCGCGGGCGGGTCGTTCGTCATCGAGCGTCACCGCCAGGCGGTCTCGCCGACCGGCGAGATCACGGAGGAGCGGGCGGCGATCGAGCTGGACTCGGTCCGCGCGGAGGAGCTCGAGCAAGAGGCGTCCGACGCGGGCTACAGGCCCGGGGAGCGCCGCACGGTGGCCGGGACGCCCGAGTACGTGGGCAGCAGCATCGTGATGCTGGAGGCCGTATGAGCACGCTGCGGGTCTGTTCGCTCTATCCCGACCTGATGAACATCTACGCCGACCGGGGGAACATCGCCGTCCTCCGGGCGCGCTGCGAGTGGCGCGGGATCGGGTTCGAGCTGGGCGCGGCGTCGATGGGCGAGCGCGTCGATCCCGATGCGTGGGACCTCTTCTACATGGGCGGCGGGCAGGACCGCGACCAGGCCGCGGTCGCGGTGGACATGGTCGAGACGAAGCGCGACGCGCTCCACGCAGCGGCCGGCCGCGGCGCGGTCGTGCTGGCCGTCTGCGGGGGCTACCAGCTCCTGGGCCATAGCTATGCCATGGGCGACGAGGAGCTGCCGGGGGTCGGCCTGGTGGACCTGCGCACGGTCCGCGAGCCGGGGCCGCGGCTGATCGGGAACTGCGCGATCGAGGCTGACCTCGGCGCTGGACCGCGCGTCATCGCGGGCTTCGAGAACCACGGCGGGCGCACCCACCTGGGCGCCGGGGAGCGGCCGCTCGGGCGGGTCATCAAGGGCCACGGGAACAACGGGAAGGACGGGTTCGAGGGCGTCCACCGCGGCAACGTGATCGGCACCTACCTGCACGGGCCCCTCCTCCCGAAGAACGTGTGGCTGGCCGACCGCCTTGTCGAGCTCGCGCTCGGGATCGGGCTCGAGCCGCTGCCGGGCGATGCGCTCGAGGATGCGGCGCACATGAGCGCCAAGAGAGCCGCGGGGGTAGCGTAGGTCCATGGCGAGGGCATTCCTCACCGGTGGCTCGGGTTTCATCGGCGGCCACCTGATCAAGCGCCTCGTCGCCGAGGGCTGGAGCGTCAGGGCGCTCGCGCGCTCCGAGTCCTCCGCGGCGAAGGTGCGCGAGCGCGGCGCCGAGCCCGTGATGGGCGACCTGGACGACGTCGACTCGATGCGAGGGGGCGCCCAGGGCTGCAAGTACGCCTTCCACGCCGCGGCGACCCTGGGCGAGTGGGGCCGGCGTGACGACTACGTCCGCGGGAACGTGACCGGTACCGAGAACGCGCTGAAAGCGTGCCGCGACGCCCGCGTGCGGCGCTTCGTGCACGTGGGCACGGAGGCCGCGCTGCTGGACGGCCAGCCGCTCGTGAACGCCGACGAGACCGTGCCGCTGCGCCCCGACTCGCGCGCGCACTACAGCGCCACGAAGGCGATCGCGGAACGAACCGTGCTCGACGCCAACGGCGTGGGCTTCGAGACCGTCGTCGTGCGGCCCCGCCTCGTGTGGGGACCCGGTGACACGACGATCCTGCCCGCGCTCGTCGACGCTGTGCGATCCGGCCGGTTCGCCTGGATCGGCCGCGGCAACCACCTGACGTCCACGACCCACGTCGCGAACGTGGTCGAGGGTCTCGGCCTGGCCGCGACACGGGGCAGGCCGGGCCAGGCCTATTTCGTCACCGACGGCGATCCCGTCGTCTTCCGGTCGTTCGTCAACGACCTCCTTCGGACCGCAGGCGTCGACCCGCCCACGCGCAACGTCCCGCTCGGGGTCGCGCGGCCCGCCGCGGCCGTCTGCGAGGGGGTCTGGGGCGCCCTGCGCCGGAAGTCCCCTCCCCCGCTCACCCGGCTCGCCGTCTGGCTGTCGGCGCTCGAGTGCACGATCGACATCTCGAAGGCGCGTCGCGAGCTCGCCTACGAGCCGGTGAAGACGATCGCCGAGGGCATGGCCGAGCTGCGCGCGGCGTGAGCTTCGCCGCCTGACGTCAGACCAGCAGCCGGCGCGCGGCGATGCTGCCGCGGACCAGCGCCACCAGGGCGACGAGATCGCCCGCGGCGAGACCGGCGTTGTGTCGCGACACCGATCGCCATCCGCCGCGCAGCCTCATCCGCCGCCGGAGATACGGCAGCGCCCCCACGGCGGCCAGCGGCTGACGGGTCGACACGGCGGCGACGGTCGAGGCGACGGCGAGGTCGAACAGCGCGCTTTCCTTGGTCAGGAAGAACCGCAGCGGAAGGTGGTCGCGCAGCTCGGGGATCTCCCGCACGAGCGCTGGAAAGAAGCGGAGGCGCCAGCACTCCGCTACGTATCCGCGCGGGCCACGCGGGAACACGGCATGCCGGACCACCGCGTCGTCCACGAATCGCCGCCGGGCGCCCGCCCGGATGGCGCGCCAGCCAAAAACGGCGTCCTCGCCGAACGGCGCCTCGTCGATCGTCGGCCGCAGCCCTCCGGCGGCGCCGGATCGGTGAAGGAAGGGCTCGAACCCGCCCACCTTCTCCAGCAGTTCTCGCCGGACCGCCAGGTTCGCGCTTTCGAACAGCGGCGATTCGCGCCTCACCCACACGCTGCGTTCAAACGCGTGGCTGGGCCGGCGCGCCGGGAGGACCGCGCCTGTGGCGATGTCGGCCTCCGCGAGCGCGGCCGTCATCCGCGTCAACCACTCGGGGCACGGCTCGCAGTCGGCGTCAGTGAAGGCGACGAGCGGCGCCCGCGCGGCGGCCGCGCCGGCGTTTCGCCCCGCGCCGGGGCCGCCCGTGTTGTCCAGCCGAATGACCCGCGCTCCCCATGCCTCGGCCAGCTCCGGTGTGCCGTCGGTCGAGGCGTTGTCGGCGACAATCGCCTCCCACTCGCCCTCGAAGGTCGTCCGGTCGAGTGCCGCGAACAGGCGCGGGATCACGGCCGCGGCGTTGCGCGCCGGGACCACGATGGACACGTCAGGCGGTTTCGTCACATCCCGGTCGAGCCGAAGCCGCCCGCGCCGCGGGCGGTCTCGGACAGCTCCCCCACCTCGGCCGGCTCGGGCGTCTCGACCCGCACGATCACGAGCTGCGCGATTCGCTCGCCGGGCGTCACCCTGAACGCGCGGTCACGGTCCGTGTTCAGCAGCAGGACCCGGAGCTCGCCGCGATAGCCGGAGTCGATCAGGCCGGGGGTGTTCACCAGCGTTATGCCGTGCTCGGCCGCTAGCCCGGAGCGCGGCAGCACGAGCCCGGCGTGCCCGTCCGGGATGGCGACCGCGATCCCCGTGCCGACGCTCGCGCGCGCCCCGGGGTCGAGATGGGCCGCCTCGTCCGCGTAGAGGTCCATTCCCGCGTCGCCCGCGTGGGCGCGTTCGGGCACGCGCGCCGTATTGGAGAGGCGCCGGTACTCGAGCCTCACTCGCCGTGCCCGTTCACGGAGAAGCGCTCGAAGCGGGCCACGGCACCGGCCGGAACGCGTGCGCGCACGCGGACGCCCGCGGGCGTGTCCTCGCGCTCCATGTCCCCGGCCACCTCGTGCAGTTCGGACAGGCGGCTCCCCTCCTCGTACGGGACGAGCAGCTCCATCCGCTGCAGGCCCGACAGGAACTTGGCCTCGATCGCCTCGGCGAGCGGCTCGAGGCCCTCACCCGTCGCCGCTGACACCTGGGCGGCGCCGTGGTGGCGGTACTCGAGCTCGCGGCGGCGATCGGCGTCGAGCCGGTCGACCTTGTTCAGCACGAGCAGGCGCGGCTTCTCGGCCGCTCCCACCTCGACGAGGACGTCGTCCACCGCTGCCAGCATCGCGAGCAGCTCCTCCTCGGGCACCGAGGCATCCACGACGTGCAGGATCAGGTCGGCGCTCAGCGCCTCGTCGAGGGTCGCCGCGAACGCGTCGACAAGCTGGTGCGGAAGCTTGCGGATGAACCCGACGGTGTCGGTCACCAGGTAGGTGCGGCCGCTGATCTCGAACGAGCGCGTGGTCGGGCCGAGCGTGTGGAAGAGCCGTTCCGCGACCGACACGTCCGCGCCGGTCAGAGCATTCAGCAGCGTGGACTTGCCCGCGTTCGTGTACCCGGCGAGCGCGACCGTCGGCAGCGCCGCACGCTCGCGCTCGCGCCGCATGACGCCGCGCGTCGCCTTCGTGTGCTCGAGCTTGCGCCTGAGCGCCGAGATCCGGTCGCGCGCCAGCCGGCGGTCGGTCTCGATCTGGGTCTCGCCCGGGCCCCTCGTGCCGATGCCGCCGTCCATGCGGCCCGCGCCGAGACGCTCGAGGTGCGTCCACAGCCCGCGCATCCGCGCGAGGTTGTACTCGAGCTGCGCGAGCTCCACCTGGAGCTTTCCCTCCGCCGTGTGCGCGTGGTCGGCGAAGATGTCGAGGATGATGGCGGTGCGGTCGATCACCGGCACGCCGATCGCCTCCTCGAGATTGCGCTCCTGGCGCGGCAGCAGCTCGTCGTCGCAGGCGATGAGGTTGGCGCCGGCCTCCTTGGCGGCGCGCTTCAGCTCCGCCAGCTTGCCCTTGCCGAAGTAGCGGTCCGGGTCGGGCTGCGCCCGGCGCTGGCTCATCTCGCCCGACACGGCGACGCCGGCCGTGCGCAGCAGCTCGCGGAGCTCCGCGAAGTCGACCTCGTCGGGAGCGGCCCCGATGCAGAAGGCGCGCTGGCGGGCGCGCCGGTTGCGTATGCCCTCGCCGTATTCGCCCACACGTCCAGGATAGGGTCCGGGCATGCGAGTTTTCCTCACCGGGGGCACCGGTTTCATCGGCGGTCGCGTGGCCGCGAAGCTGCGCGAGCGCGGCGACGAGGTGGTCGCACTCGTCCGCTCGCCCAACAAGGCGGCCACCCTGCGCGACGCGGGCTGCGAGCTCGTCGAGGGCGATCTCACCGACCTCGCCGCGATCCGACGCGGCCTCGAGGGCGCCGACGCGTGCATCCACGCCGCCGCCGTCTACAAGGTGGGCATCCCCAAGAAGGAGCGCGCCGCGATGCACGAGTCGAACGTGACCGGCACGGAGAACGTCCTGGACGCCGCCATCGAGGCCGGCGCGAGCCGCATCCTCTACGTCTCCACGGTCGCGGTCTTCGGGAACACGAAGGAGGAGATCGTCGACGAGCGCTACAAGCGCAACGAGAGCGAGGGCTTCCTCTCCTGCTACGACGAGACGAAGTACCGCTCGCACCAGATCGCGAAGGACCGGATCGAGGGGGGCGCCCCCATCGTGATCGTCCAGCCCGGCGGTGTGTACGGCCCGGGCGACCACTCGGAGGTGGGCAACTTCATCGAGCAGACGCGCACCGGGAAGCTGCGTGCCAAGGCGTTCCCCGAGCTCGGCCTCAGCCTCGTCTACGTGGACGACGTGGCGGACGGCATCCTGCTCGCGCTCGAGAAGGGAAAGACCGGCGAGTCGTATGTCCTCGGCGGCGAGATCGCGCGCATGGACGACGTCATCACGAAGACGGCGGAGCTGTCGGGGAGAAAGCCGCCGCGCGCGACGCTCCCGGTGCCGCTGATGAAGCTGTCAGCGCCGCTCGGCCCGGTTCTCGGGCCGATCATGGGCTTCCCGCCGAACTTCACCGAGGCGATCAGGACCTCGGACGGCGTGACGTTCTGGGCCCGACACGACAAGGCGACGCGAGAGTTGGGCTACAGCCCGCGCGACCTGGAGACCGGCCTCAGGCAGACGCTCGACGCCGCCGCCTAGAGCGGCACGCGGGCAACCGGGGGAAGCACGCCCTCCGTCGTGAAGGGGCGCACAGGGCCCGAGCCGGGGAGCACGACCACGCCCTCCTCGGGATCCCCCATCCACCGGGCATGTCCGACGGCGAACCGGTGCGCGCAGACGGCCGCCCCCGCGGCCTCGATCTCGTCGATGCGCCGGTGCCACAGGTCGCCCCCCTCGTCGAGCACGCGGTTGTCGAGCAGCTCCTGTATGCGCCGCTGGACCCCGAGCGGGTGGCGGCGGGCCGGTACGCGCCGGCCCTGGAGGGCGCTGAACACCGCCTCGGCGTTCGTCTCGAAGACACGCGCGACCTGGAATGCGCCGTCGGGCACGTTTCCCTCGCTGGCATCGGAGTCGGGCTCGAAGATCCCGAGCCCCTCCAGCGCGTCGAACATCGCGCCGCCCTCCGGGTTGAACGGCAACGGGGCCATCCCGATCCGGGCGAGGTTCTCGTCGCACACCCGTGGCGCGCCGGAGCGGCGGGCGCGGCCGCTCGGGGCGGCGATCGCCACCACCACGTCCTCGCCGAACGAGCGGACCGCGGTGGTCACGGCGGCCACGTCGCCGGGCTCGTAGAAGCGCGCCTCGAGGCGGACGGGCGGCTCGTCGGTCCGCACCTCGCGCAGGACGCACAGGTGGTGCGCGCCCGGCCCCACCTCGATGCCGCAGTAGTCCATGGTCTCCTAGCTGGACAGGCTCGACCGGAGCCGCTCGACGGCCTCCGTGAGCCGCTCGTCGGCCACGGTCAGCGAGATCCGGAAGAAGCCCTCCCCGTTCGGGCCGTACGCACCGCCGGGCGAGACGACGACGCCCGACTCGTCCAGGACGTGCTCCGCATATGACGCCGAGTCGTAGCCCTCCGGGACGGGCGCCCAGATGTAGATCGTTCCCTTCGGGGGGGCCACGTCCACCCCGATCTCGCGGAGGGCGTCGCAAACCAGGTCGCGCCGGCGCTGGTAGATCGCCGACATCTCGCGCGCGACCTCGTCGCCCCGCTCGAGGGTCGCGGCGGCGGCCAACTGGACCGCTTCGAACATGCCGGAGTCGATGTTCGTCTTGAGCTTCCAGTAGGCCTCGACGGCATCGGCGTTGCCAACGATCGCCGCGGTCCGCCAACCGGTCATGTTGTAGCCCTTCGACAGCGAGAAGACCTCGACGCCCACATCCTTCGCACCCGGCGTGGCGAGGAAGCTCGGCGCGACGTACCCGTCGAAGGTCGTCTCCGTGTAGGAGGCGTCGTGGACGATCAAGACGTCGTTCGCGCGTCCGAACTCGACGGCCTGCTCGAACAGCCCGTCCGGCGCAATCGCACCGGTGGGGTTGTTCGGGTAGTTCAGGAACATGAGGCGCGCCCGCTCGCGCGCGCCTGCGTCGATCGCGTCGAGGTCCGGCGCGAAACCGCGCTCGGGCAACAGCGGCATCAGCACCGGCTCGCCGCCCACCAACAGCGGGCCGCCGGTGTAGACCGGGTAGCCCGGGTCGGCCGCGAGCGCGACGTCGCCCGCGTCGAGGAAGGCCAGGTTCAGGTTGAACACGCACTCCTTCGCCCCGAGCGCGGGCACGATCTCGGTGGCCGGGTCGAGCGTGACGCCGAAGCGGCGCTCGTAGAACGCGGCGAGCGCGTCCCGGAACTCGGCTCGGCCGCGGTTCGACGGGTACTGGTGCGTGCCGGGGTCGCTGGCCGCCTCGCGCAGGGCCGAGACGGTGACGTCGGGCGACGGCGTATCCGGATCGCCGATCCCCAGGCTGATCACGTCCACGCCCTGCTCCTTCTTCGCGGCGATCTTCCGCTCGAGCTCGGCGAACAGGTACGGCGGGATCCGCTCCAGGCGGCTACTCGGCTTCATGCAGCTCCTTGATGAAGTCGGCGGCGAGGGTCCCGCTGTAGACGGGCACTGCCCAGCCGCTCAGGTTGACGTGCAGGTCCTCCCCCACCTCGACCTCCAGATCGCCCCCGTCGAGGTGAACGGTCACCGGGCTGTCGGCGCCCCCCAGCACGGCGGCAACCGCCGCCCCGCTCGCGCCCGTGCCCGAGGACATGGTCTCGCCCACTCCGCGCTCGAAGATGCGTGCGGTGATCTCGCCGTCTCCGTCACGGCGCCAGAACGACACGTTCGTCCGATTCGGGAAGAGGTCGGTGTTCGACTCGATCGGCGCGCCGTACCGGGCGAGGTCGAGCCCGAGGTCGTCGACCTCGATCGCGGTCTGGGGGTTTCCGATGGTCAGATGCTGGTAGACGAACTCGCGGTCCGCGCTCATCAGCGTGCCGTCGTGGGCGAGCTTCGCTCGGCCCATGTCCACCGTGCACGTGGTCTCGCCGGTGATCGTCGGCCGAATCTCGCCCGCAGCGGTCTCGATCGAGAACGTGTCCGAGTCGGTCCAGCCCCGCCGGCGCAGGTACATGATTGCTTCGCGCGCGCCGTTTCCGGACAGCTCGGCCTCGGAGCCGTCGGGGTTGAAGATGCGGAGGCTGGCGACGAATCCGCGGCCCTCGGACGGCGCGAGGAGCAGGATGCCGTCGGAGCCGACGCCGGTATGCGGCGCACAGATCATCCGGATGCGCTCGGGCGTCAGCTCGAACGGAAGCTCGTCCCGTTCGACGATCACGTAGTCGTTCCCGAGCGCGTTCCACTTCTCGAATCTCATCCGGCGCGGGAGGCTATATCGGCGGCGACGTCCTCCGGGCTTCGTCCCGTCACGTCGATCGGCTCGACGTTCGGCAGCTTGCGCATCCACGTGAGCTGGCGGCGCGCGTACTGGCGGCTGCGCGTCTTCATCGCGTCGATGTCGCCCACGAGGAGCTCCTGGAATCCGAGCGCCTTGCGCGCCGTCACCGACGCACCCGCGTCGTGGGCGGCCTTGACCTCTTCGAGCGCACCGCCGCCGACCATCTGGTCGACGCGCCGCTCGATCCGCTCGTACAGGCTCGCGCGGTCCATCGTGAGGCCCGCGAGCAGGGTCGGGTGGCGCGTGTCCTCGGTCCAGAGCTGTGACTCGACCGCGGGGTCGTCGTCCTCGAGTGCGCCCATCTCGAGCAGCTCGAGCAGCCGAATCACGCGGCTGCGGTCGGCCGGCGCCACCCTCGCCGCGGCGCCGGGTGCCCGCACGGCGAGCCGGGCATGCAGGGCCTCCGCCCCGGCCGCGTCGGCCTCGCGCTCGAGCCGGGCGCGCAGGTCCTCGGGCGGTGGCGGCCGCAGCTCGAGGTCGGTGAGCGCCGCGCGCAGGTACAGGCCCGTGCCGCCGACGACGATCGGCGTGGTGCCCGCCTCGAGCGCATCGTCGATCTCGCGGTGCGCCAGCGGCATGTACTCCCCCACCGAGAACGTCCGGTGGATCGGGACGAACCCCAGGAGACGGTGCTCGAGGCGCGCCTGCTCGTCCGGGCCGGCGGCGCCGGTCAGGACCGGCATCCCCTCGTAGACCTGGAGGGCGTCGGCCGAAACCGCGACCACGGCGCCACCGAGCCTCTCAGCCAGGGCGACGGCGAGCGCGGTCTTCCCGACCCCGGTGGGGCCGAAGATCGCTATGACGCGCGGGAGGCTCAGCCGACCCGCGCCAGCAGGCTCTCCTCGCCCGCCAGCGTCGTGCTGGTGGCGGAGGCGATCTCGACGTCGGTCATCTCACCGGGGCACGCGACGCCGCTGAAGTTCACGGTCTTGTTGTGGCGCGTGCGGCCGCGCAGCCGCGCCGGATCGGTACGCGACGGCCCCTCGACCAGCACCTCCATCGTCCGCCCCACAAACCGCTGCGCGCGCTCGGCCGCGAGCCGCTGGACGAGCGCCACGAGGCGCTCCATCCGCTCGCGCTTCACCGGATGCGGGAGCTGGTCGGGCATGTCGGCCGCCTGCGTTCCGCGCCGCGGCGAGAAGATAAACGTGAAGGCCGAGTCGAACCGGACCTGCTCGACCACCTCGAGCGTGTCCTCGAAATCGCGCTCGGTCTCGCCGGGGAAGCCGACGATGATGTCGGTCGTCAGCGCGGCATCCGGCACGTGCTCGCGGATCTGAGCGACGCGGTCGAGGAAGCGCTCGCGCGTATAGGTGCGCCGCATCGCCTTGAGGATCCGCGTGGAGCCCGCCTGGAGCGGAAGGTGGATGTGCTCGCACAGACTCGGGAGCTCGGCGTGCGCCGTGATGACGTCCGCCTTCATGTCCTGCGGGTGCGGGCTCGTGTAGCGGATGCGGTCGATGCCGTCGATCGCATCCACCTCGCGCAGGAGCTCCGCGAAGGTGACGCGGCGGTCGGTGGGGAGATCACGGCCGTAGGAGTTCACGTTCTGGCCGAGCAGCGTCACCTCGCGCACTCCGTCGGCGGCGAGCCCGGCGATCTCCGCCACGAGCGGCTCGGGCTCTCGGCTCACCTCCGGGCCGCGCGTCGACGGGACGATGCAGTACGAACATTTCATCCTGCAGCCCTGAGAGATCTGAACCCAGGCCTGGAACTCGCGCTCGCGCTTCATCGGCAGATGGCCCGAGAAGTCCTCGAACTCGAAGTAGCCCTGGGCGGTCAGGCTGTCGCTCGTCAGGAACTCGGCGAGCCGGTGGATCTGGCCCGGGCCGAAGGCCACGTCGACGAACGGGAAGCGCTCGAAGACCTCGTCCTTGACCGACTGCGCCCAGCAGCCCCCGACGCCCACGACGCGTTGCGGGTTCTCCGTCTTCAGCCGCTTGGCGTGGCCGAGGTGACCGATGAACCGGCTGTCGGCCGACTCCCGGATCGAGCACGTGTTGAAGAGGATCAGGTCGGCGTCGTCGCGGTCATCCGCCTGCCTGTAGCCGAGCGACTCGAGCATGCCCTTCATGCGCTCCGAGTCGTGCTCGTTCATCTGACACCCGAAGGTCGTGACGTGGTAGCGCTTCACGGCCTGAAACGGTAGCCGCTGCACTTGGGGTACGTTCCCGGCATGCGCCTCTGGGGAGCTGCTCTGCTCGCGACGTTCGTGATCGCCGGCTGTGGTGGGGGCAAGACGGAGTTGCGCACGATCACGGTCCGCACCGACACCGCGCGCAAGGAGGCTCGCTTCTCCTACGAGCAGATGCAGATGCAGTCGCGCAAGACGTGCGCGGCCGTCCCGCGCGACGTCCTGTCGGAGTCGTTCCGGGCAGCGTCGGAGGACGGCCTCGGACATGCGCCCGGAGCCGAGATGTCGGACAACGACGTGGCGCTCCTGTACGCCGAGTCGCTGGCCAGCGAGCCGATCCCGCTGCAGCAGGCCGCATACGACGGCTGCCTCGCGGGCCTCGAGCGCGGCCTTCCCTAGCCGCTATTTCGCGTAGTCGGTCGCCCGGCTCTCGCGGATCACCGTCACCTTCACCTGGCCGGGATACTCGAGCTCCTTCTCGACCGTTCGGGCGATCGTGTGCGAGAGGAGCGCGGCCTGGTCGTCGTCCACGTCGCCGGGCGCCACGATCACGCGCACCTCTCGCCCGGCGTGCATCGCATAGACCTTCTCGACGCCGGGTTGGCGCTGCGCGATCTCCTCGAGCTCGCGCAGGCGCTTGACGTACTTCTCGAGCGACTCGCCTCGCGCCCCGGGGCGCGCGCCGGACAGCGCGTCGACGATCTGCACGATCACCGCCTCGACCGTCTGCGGCTCGACCTCGTTGTGGTGCGACTCCATCGCGTGCGCGACGGCCTCGGCCTCCTTGTATCGGCGCGCCAGCTCGCCGCCCACGAGCGCGTGCGGCCCCTCCATCTCGTGGGTGACCGCCTTGCCGATGTCGTGCAGCAGCGCTGAACGGGTGGCAGTGGGGACGCTGACGCCCAGCTCCGCGGCCAGGAGGCCCCCCAGCTTCGCGCACTCGATCGAGTGCGCCAGCACGTTCTGCCCGTAGCTCGTCCGATAGTGGAGGCGGCCGAGCAGCTTCGCCAGCTCCGGGTGGAGGGAGCCGATCCCCGCCTCGAACACCGCCTGCTCCCCCACCTCCTGCACGTGGTTCGCGATCTCGGACTTCGCCTGGTAGTACGCCTCCTCGATCCGCGCCGGGTGGATCCGGCCGTCCTGGAGCAGCTTGTCGAGCGTCAGGCGGGCGATCTCGCGCCGCACCCCGTCGAAGCCGGAGAGGAGCACCGCCGACGGGGTGTCGTCGACGATGATGTCGATCCCGGTCAGGGTCTCGAGCGCACGAATGTTGCGCCCCTCGCGCCCGATGATGCGGCCCTTCAGCTCGTCCGACTCGAGCTGCACCACGGACACGGTCGTCTCGGCCGCGTGACCACCCGCCACGCGCTGCATCACGGTCGAGAGGATGTTCCTGGCGCGCCGGTCGGCGTCGCGACGGGCCTCCTCCTCGACGTGGCGGATCATCACCGCGCTCTCGTGGCGGAGCTCGTCCTCGAGCTCCTTGAGGAGGATCTGCTTCGCCTGGCTGACGCTCAGCCCCGCAATCCGCTCGAGCTCGCGAAGCTGGCGCTGGCGGGCCTGCTTGAGCTCCTCCGCCTGGTGCTCCAGGTTCCGGCCGCGGTCGTCCAGCGAGCGCTCGCGCCGGTCGAGCTCGCCCAGGCGGGCGTCTGCGGCCCCCTCCTTGGCCAGCACCCGCTCCTCGGCGCGAGCCAGCTCCGCCCGGCGCTCGCGCAGCTCGTGTTCGATGTCGCTGACCGTCTCGGCGGCCACCGGAGCGGGGTCCCGCCGCTCGGCCGGCGCGGGCGCGGGCGCGGGCGCGTCTCGATCCTCGTGCACCGGCGCCCTGGCCGGCGCGGGCGCCGGGCCCGCAGCGTGGGCGACCACCCCCGAGCGATCACCGCGTTGCAGGAGCAGGACCAGGCCTCCGGCCACGACCGCCGCGACCACAGCTGCAAGCACGATCTCCATCTCTGGTGTCTCCGGTTCTCCCGCGCGCGGGCGGGCTCGGTTACCTCAGTTCGACCGGGCCTTTCGACCCTGCGAGACACCAGGCTGCGTCGGTGTGGATCTGCCTTTCGGGCGGGACGACGACGGCTAGCTGCGCGTACCAGACCTCCTCTCGCGCACTCGGGCCGTCGTTGTCCGGGATGGTCTCAAGCTCTCAGGAATCGTCACAAAACCGCTGCAAATACCGTTGTTCCGTCTCACAGGGGCCGTGTTGGCCCGGGCCGAGAGAGTAACTCGCGGCGCAAGGACACGCAAGCCGCCCGTCAGGCAGCGTGCTCTTGCGCGCGCACGGCGTCGTAGGCGAGCTCGGCGTCATAGCCGCGCCGGACGAGGAGCTGCCAGGCGCGGTTGCGCGCGCGGTCGTCGTCGAGGTTCGCGAAACGCTCGGCGAGCAGCCCGCGCGCGGCCTCGAGCTCGTCCGTGCGCGTCCGCCGCCCGAGCGCAGGCTCGATCAGCTCGGGCGGGATTCCGCGGCGGACGAGCTCCTTCTCGATCCGCTCCGGTCCCCAGCCCGACAGCGCGCGCCGGTCCTCGGTGAAGCGCTCCGCGAAGCGGGCGTCGTCGAGCACGTGCGTGCGCTCGAGCTCGGCCACCACCTCGTCGATCGCGTCCGGCTCGACGCGCTTTCCCTCCAGAAAGACCCGAAGCTCGGCGACCGAGCGGTCACGCACCGAGAGCGCGCGCCCGGCGAGGTCGAATGCGCGCCTGGCCTCTTCCTCGGGCGGCGTCAGGCGGCCTGCTCCTCCGGCGCCTCCGGCGCCTCGGCCGGCTGCGCCGGAATCTCGGCGACCGTCGCGTCGCCCGGAGCCATCCCGACTGCCGCGTAGATCTTCGTCTCGAGGTCCTTCGCGACCTCCGGGTGCTCGCGCAGGTAGCCCTTGGCGTTGTTGCGCCCCTGGCCGATCCGCTCCTCGCCGTAGGAGAAGAACGAGCCCGACTTCTGGACGAGGTTGTGCTCGAGCCCCAAGTCGAGGAGGCAGCCCTCGGAGGAGATGCCCGCCCCGTACTCGATGTCGAACTCGGCCTGGCGGAACGGCGCCGCGACCTTGTTCTTCACGACCTTCACCCGCACCCGGTTCCCGACCGCGTCGGTGCCCTCCTTGAGCGTCTCGATGCGGCGTATGTCGAGCCGCTGGGACGAGTAGAACTTGAGCGCGCGGCCGCCCGGCTGGGTCTCCGGGGAGCCGAACATGACGCCGACCTTCTCGCGGATCTGGTTGGTGAACACGCACAGCGTGTTCGCCCGGTTCAGGTTGCCGGCCAGCTTGCGCATCGCCTGGCTCATCATCCGCGCCTGGAGGCCGACCGACTGGTCGCCCATCTGGCCCTCGAGCTCGGTCTTGGGCGTGAGCGCCGCCACCGAGTCGATCGCGACCACGTCCACCGCTCCCGAACGGATCAGCATGTCCGCGATCTCGAGCGCCTGCTCGCCGTAGTCGGGCTGCGAGACGAGCAGCTCGTCCACGTCGACCCCGATGCGCTTCGCGTACAGCGGGTCCATCGCGTGCTCGGCGTCGATGAACGCGCAGATGCCGCCCTGCTTCTGGGCCTCGGCGAGCACGTGGTAGATCAACGTGGTCTTGCCCGAGGACTCCGGTCCGAAGATCTCGACGATCCGGCCGCGCGCCAGGCCGCCCACGCCGAGCGCCAGGTCGAGCGACAGCGCGCCCGTGGAGATCGCCTTGACGCTGACGGCGAACGCGTCGTCGCCCATCTTCATGATCGAGCCGGCGCCGAACTGGCGCTCGATCTGCCCGACGGCGCTCTGAAGCGCGGAATCGCGCGCCTTGGCGGCCTTCTCCTGTTCCTTGTCCATGGTCAAGCCTTTCCTTCGCGAGATGAGCACTCGAAGGTAGGAAGCCGACCGGACAGATGAATTTCCCCCCGCCGGGCCGTCTATAGGGTCACCGAAGCCGAAAGGAGCCCGCAAATGCCCACGAACATCACCCCCAATCTCTGGTTCGACCACGGCCAGGCCGAGCAGGCCGCCGAGTTCTACTGCTCGGTCTTCAAGAACTCCCGCGTTCTGAGCCAGTCCCACTACCCCGAGAACTCCCCCGGACCCGCCGGCGAGGTCATGACGGTCGAGTTCGAGCTCGACGGGAACCGCTTCGTCGGGATCAACGGCGGTCCCCTGTTCAAGTTCAGCGAGGCGATCTCGCTCCAGATCGACTGCGAGGACCAGGACGAGGTGGACTACTACTGGGACAAGCTGACCGCGGACGGGGGCGAGGAGTCGCAGTGCGGCTGGCTGAAGGACAAGTTCGGCCTCTCGTGGCAGGTCGTCCCGCGCGGGATGGACGAGGTCTTCAGCGACCCCGACAAGAGCCGCGCCGAGCGCGCCATGCAGGCGATGCTCAAGATGCGCAAGCTCGACGTGGAGGCGCTGCGCCGCGCCGCGGACGGCGAGCCGGTGGGCTAAGCCGCTACGCGCCCGGGCGCGGAGGGGCAGCGTCCACCGGCCGCTCGGCCAGACCGAGCCACAGCAGCGCGTCCATGGGCTCGAGCCCGAGCCGCGCCATCACGTGCCGCGCGGCCACGGCAACGGCGACGATGCCGACCGTGCACAGCGCCAGGCTGACGAAGAACATGGTGAGCATGCCCCCATCTTCGGCGCCCGCGCGGACGTTCCTCTAGGCGCGCCTCAGCGTGCCAGCAGGCAGTTCATCCGGTACCCGCTGAGCGCGCCGATGCTGGCGCCGCCGAGGCGCCGGGCGGCCTGCTTCGGCGACAGCCACGTGCCCGCTGCCTTCGACTCGCCCGCGTCCCAGTCGAAGCGGTAGATGTCGAGGCCGCGCGCGATGTCGTTCCCGTACACGTGGAACGACTTCCCACGCCGGATGCTCGGCGTCTTCGCCGACCAGGAGTCCGCGTCGTCCAGCCGGTAGTAGCCGATCTCCTTCATCCCGCCGCTCAGCTGGTTCGCACCCAGGCTGTAGCCGGCGAGGTCGGACAGGTCCACCACCCGCACTCCGCCGTTGTAGAAGGCGATCGTCATGACCTGCGCCTTGCGATGGAGCTGGAAGACGTGCGCCGTGCAGGTCTGCTCGGGGCCCGTCGTGGGGCGGAACTCGTCGATGTTCCAGTAGCCCACCTTCTCCGGGCTCAGCTCGAGGTCGCCGGTCACGTCGTACACGTGCACCCCGCCGCTGGGACAGACCGGGCCACCCGCGGCGCCCGCGAACTCGTCCTCGGCGATCAGGAAGTCGCGCCCGCCGATCGTGATGATCTCCATCTGGTGCCACACGTTGATCGTCGGGTCGACGAAGGTCGTCAGGACGCTCGGCTTGCCCGGGTCCGTGGTGTCGATGATCACGCCCTGCGAGAGCGCGGCGGAGTACGCACGCTTGCCGTCGGGCGAGAACGAGATGTCGTGTGACTCCGTGCCCAGGCCCGGTCGCACGGGGAGCGTGAGCTCGGCGGCCGACTTGGGCTTGGCCGGGTTCGTGATGTCGAAGACCTCGATGGCCGGGTCGAGCGACGTGATCAGGTCCGAGTTCGAGTTGTAGAGCCAGTTGCCACTCGGGTGGACCGTCATGTTGTGCGATCCCTGCTCGACCTCGACGAACGACACGGTCTTCGGCTTGCTCGGCCGAGTCACATCCACGATGAACGTGCCGTTGCGGCCCGAGCCGTCCTCCTGCTGGACCTCGAAGCCGAGCTTCGCGGCTTCGCGGTAGCACTTGGAGGTGCCGTCGCCCGTGGCGTCGGAGGTGTAGGTGGCGAACACCCGGCGCCGCTCGTCACGCTGGCGGAAGATCTGGACGTCGCCCTGCGTGATGCCGCAGTCGTACACGCCGACGATCCGCGCCTTCGCGGGCTTGGTGACGTTCGCGATCTGCATCCCGTTCATGTAGGAGCCGAAGAGGCCGTAGCGCTTGCCGCGGATCTTCGTGAACTCCTGGTCGGTGCCGTAGTTCGGGGCATCGCCGTTCCGCGCCTCGTACGCGATGTTCTTCACGTACGTCATGTTCGGGCTGTGGGCGCCGGGCGGCGTCTCCGCGGCGGTCGCGCCGGCGGGCGCGAGCGAGCAGACGGCGATGGCCAGCAGGCAAAGACGGCGAACGGACACGGCACCTCCCAAGTCGGAAAAACCCCCGGTCACAACCTATCCAACGCGCAAGAGGGGAAAACCTGGCACGTTTAGTTGGAGATGAGCGGTTTTTCCCGGCGCGAGGTCCTGAGGGCGGGTGCTGCGGGCGCCGCGCTGGCGGCGACCCCGGGCTGGGCCGCGGCCCGCGTGCCCCGCTCAGGCCGCGGCAAGCGCGTCGCGGTACTCGGCGGCGGGATGGCCGGCCTGGCGGCGGCCCACGAGCTGGCCGAGCGCGGCTTCCGCGTCGACGTCTACGAGCGCAAGGCGCTGGGCGGCAAGGCGCGCAGCATCCCTGTGCGCGGGACGGCGGCCGGCGGGCGGAAGCCCCTGCCCGGCGAGCACGGGTTCCGCTTCTTCCCCGGCTTCTACCACCACGTGCCGGACTCGATGCGGCGCACGCCCTTCCCCGGCAACCCGAACGGCGTCTGGGACAACCTCGTGGAGGCGAGCGAGACGAAGTCCCCCCGGACCGAGGGCCGCGCGGACGGCACGGTCTTCGGTATCGCGCCGGACCCGAACGAGGCGCGGACCCCCGACGGCATGCGCCGGCTGCTCCTGGAGGCGTTCCACGAGGACGCGATCCCGCCGCACGAGCTTGCCTACTTCGTCGAGCGGGTCATGGTCTTCCTGACCTCGTGCGACGAGCGCCGTTTCGGCGAGTGGGAGCACGTCAGCTGGTGGGACTTCATCCAGGCCGAGGGGAAGTCCGAGGAGTACCAGAAGGTCCTCGCACGCGGGCTCACCCGCGCGGTCGTGGCGGCCAAGGAGCGCAAGGCCTCGACGCGGACGATCGGGAACATGGGCGAGGCCTTCGTCTACAACTTCCAGCAGCGCGGGAACGACGGGCCGCCCGACCGGATCCTGAACGCGCCGACCAACGAGGCCTGGATCCGGCCATGGGTGAAGCTGCTGCGCAAGCTCGGGGTCCGATTCCACGTCGGTCAGACGGTGGAGGCGCTCGCCATGCAGGACGGCAGCGTCGAGTCCGCGCGCGTGCGCGACCGCCGCGGGCGGCGGCGCGCGATCGAGGCGGATTGGTTCGTCTGCGCGATGCCGGCCGAACGAGCGCGGCGCCTGTGGTCGCGCAAGGTCCTTCGCCGCGACCCGTCGCTCGAGCTGATGGACGAGCTCTACGTCGACTGGATGAACGGCATCCAGTTCTACCTGTCGAAGCCGCTCGAGATCGTGCGCGGCCACATGACCTTCATCGACGCGCCGTGGGCGCTGACCGCCCTCACCCAGGCCCAGTTCTGGGCGGATCGGGACTTCCCGGCCGACTACGGTGACGGCGGCCAGCTCGACTGCTTCTCGATCGACGTCTCGGACTGGGACACGCCGGGGATCGTCTACGGCAAGAAGGCCAAGCGCTGCACCCCGAAGCAGGTCGCGCACGAGGTGCTCGAGCAGATCAAGCTGCACCTGAACGACAACGGCGAGGACGTGCTCACCGACGACATGATCGACTCGTGGCACCTCGACCCGGCGATCAGGTGGCGCCCGCGGCGCGGACGCAACACGAACGACGAGCCGCTGCTGGTCAACACGGTCGGCTCCTGGGAGCGGCGTCCCGAGGCCGGCACCAAGGTGCCGAATCTGTTCCTGGCCGGCGACTACGTCCGCACCGACGTGGACCTGGCGACGATGGAGGGCGCGAACGAGTCGGGCCGCGCCGCGGTGAATGCGCTGCTCGACGCGGCCGGATCGAAGGCGGAACCCGTCGAGATGTACACGCTGTACGACCCGCCCGAGTTCGAGGCCGCCAAGGCCGCGGACCGCGAGCTGTACGCGGCGGGCCAGCCGAACGCGCTCGACAAGCCCTAGGAGGAGCGCAGCCGCAGCATCGGCAGCTCTCGCAATACCGCCTGCTCGGGATCGCCCTCGAGCCCATTCACGCGAACGATCATCCGGAGGACGATCCGGCTGTAGATCGGGTGCGCATCGCGATAGGCATCCATCGCGGCGCGGCGCTCGGCTTCGTCCAACTCCCGCCATTCCACCTGTAGCGCCTCTCCGCGTACGTGTATCTCGACGAGTCCGCCGGCGGCCACGTTTCGATACCAGTCCGAGCTTCTGCCCCACATCGGCGCGACGACGAACTCTCGCCCCCCGGGATCCTTGTGCAGCGCCTCGACCGGGGTCCTGAACACCCTGCCGCTCTTGCGGCCACGGTGCACGAGGACGATCACCGGCGCCGGTGAGAGCGCCTGGAGCATCCAGCGGGTGCCCTTGCGATCGAGGACGCCCGGCATCCGCAGGGTGCGGCCCAGTACTCGTGCGCTACGCGACTTCGCGCTCGACACGCGATCAGCCTAATCCTCTCTGCGCGAGCGGCTCGTACTCGGCCCCCTGCGGTCGAAGCGTCGAGCGGTAGAGCGTGACCTGAGACGCGCGCATGGAAGCGAGCGGCGGCCGGTCGGCGGGCAGCGGCGCGGCGCGCCGGTCGCGCTTCACCCGCCCCAGCGTCACGTGCGGCCAGAACGGCCGCTTCTCCGGGCGGTAGAAGCGCCCCGCCTCGAGCCTGTCGGTCAGGCTCTGCTGAAGGCGCGCGCAGGCGCCGTCCTGATCGACCAGGTCGAGCGCGAAGAGGCGCGGGCGGCCCTTCGGCAACGGGACGACCGGGCCGGCGGTCAAGACCAGCGCGGGCCCCGTGGCCGCGGATTCGACGGCCGCCGCGATCGCCTCAATCTCCTTCTCCGGCCGGTATCCGAGGAACGCGAGCGTCACGTGCAGCGCCTCTTCGCGCACCGGCCGCAGGTCGTCGCGGCCCGCGATCAGCGCGTCGCGCCAGGCGGCCAGCTCCGCCCGCTCCCGCACCGGCAGGTCGAGCGCCACGAAGAGCCGCGCCCGCGGCGAGCCTGGCCGCTCCTTGCTCAGACCGGGAAGTCCTCCCCGAGGAGCAGCCGCCGGATCAGGTGCATGGCCACCGTCGTCGCCCGGTCGCGCACCTCGTTGCGGTCGCCGGGCAGACGAACGTCGCGCGCGAGCTTTCGACCGTCGTCGCGCTTCACGCACCAGCACACGTAGCCCACGGGCTTCGACTCGGTGCCGCCGTCCGGGCCGGCCACGCCCGTGATTCCGACGCCCACCTGCGCCCCGAACCGCTCGAGCGCGCCGTCCGCCAGCGCCTCGGCGACCTCGGGCGAGACCGCTCCGTGCGTCTCGATCAGGCCCGGGTCCACGCCGACGAGCTTCACCTTCGCCTCGTTGGAGTAGGCCACCACGCCACCCTGGACGCAGCCGGACGACCCCGGCCGGGCCGTCAGGCGGGCGGCCATCAGCCCGCCCGTGCACGACTCGGCGACCGCGATCTGCATATCGCCCAGCAGCTCCGCGACCTGATCGTCGACCGAGGCGCCGTCCGTCGAATACAGGAACTTGCCGTGACGATCGCGGATCAGGGCCTCCAGCGCGTCGTACGCGTCCTTCGTCGCGGGCTCGTGACGCACGACCACCTCGAGCTCCCCGCGCCGCAGACAGGTCGTGATCTCGAGCTGTGCAACATCGGGGGTCTGTCCCTCGGCGATGCGCAACGTCTCCGCGATCTCCGACTCCGGGATCCCGAAGAGGCGCAGCATGCGCTGCTCGTAGTCCGTCCGGCCGCTGGTGGCGGCCCGGAACGGCTCGCTCGCGACCGCCTTCGGCCACATCTCGTGCAGCTCGCGCGGGGGGCCGGGCAGCACGACCACAATCGGACCGTCGCGCTCGCCCGCCTGCGGCACGACCAGGCCGGGCGCCGTGCCCGCCGGGTCGATCACGAAGGCCCCCTCCGGGATCACCGCCTGCTTGCGGTTGGCGGTTCGCACGGCGTCGAAATCGAGGTTGCGCCACCGCTTCATCAGGGGTTTCAGGATCGCGGCGATCCGCTCCTCGAGGGCTTCATCGAGCACCATCGCCCGTCCCTGGAAGCGACCCACCACCTCCGCCGTCAGGTCGTCCGCGGTCGGCCCCAGGCCGCCGCTCGTGATGATCAGGTCCACCCCCTCCCCTGCGAGGAACCCGAGCTGCGCCTCCATGTCCTCGGGCCGGTCGCCACAGATCGTGATGTGGGCAAGCTCGATGCCGAGCTCGAGCAGCCGGTCCGCGAGCCACGGGCCGTTGCGGTCCTGAACCCGCCCGGTCAGGACCTCGGTGCCCGTGACGACGATGCCGGCGCGGGCGCTCACGCGCAGGGCCGTTCGCCCTCGCCGAGCTCCTGCCGGTCCCCGGCGCGCGTGAACGCAAAGCCGACCGGCGTGGGCCCGTCGGCGAACGCGACGGGACGCCCGTTCACGCGCAGCCCAGCCGAGCGCTTCCCGAGATTGACCCGCAGGGTGTCGCGAGCGCGGAAGGTGCGCGGCGCCCCGAGCGTGCCCTCGAACACCACCCGGTCGGGCCCGCGGTCGACGCAGACGTAGGTCGGCTCGGCCGGCACCACGCGCATGACGACGCGCCGCGCCGCGGGCGTGGGTGCCGGGTCGTCGGCCGGCGGCGGCGCGTCTCGCGCGGGCGTGTCGGCGGACCGCTCCGGCTCGTCGTCGTCGCCCCCGGTCAGGCCGAGGATCAGGAGAAAGGCGAGGAGCGCGAGCGCCGCCGCCACGATCGCCGCGCCGGGGCCGAACCGCGGCGGGCGCGGCCGCCGCCGGGCGTCGCGCGGCGGCGACGCGATCGGATGGAATTCGACCGGCTCCGGCGGCTCGTGCTGGACGCGGAACTCCTCGACGAGGAGCTCCGGGTCGATGCCGAGCTTCTCGGCGTAGGTCCGGAGGAAGCTCTTCACGTACGTGGGCCCGGGGAGCAGCCCGAACTCCTCGTTCTCGAGCGCGCGCAGGTACTTGGCGCGGATCTTCGTGCTCCGCTCAAGTTCCTCGATCGTCACCCGCTCGCGCATGCGCGCCTGGCGAAGCGTTTCTCCGATTCCCGGCACTACCGGGGATTATCGCGACCTCGCGCTAAGCGTCGGCAGGAACGCCTGCAGGCTCGTCCAAGGCCTCGAGGATTCGCGGCAGGTCCGCCTCGGTGATCAGCACCTGGCGCGCCTTCGAACCCTCGTAGCCCGAGATCACGCCGCGGCGCTCGAGCATGTCGATCAGGCGGCCGGCGCGGGTGTAGCCCACCCGTAGGCGCCGCTGGAGCATCGACGTGGAGGCGCTTCCGAGCTGGACCACGGTTGAGATCGCCTCGCCGAGCAGCTCGTCGTGGTCGGGGTCGAAGTCGCCGCGATCGGAGTCGTCCGACTCGGACTCGACCGCCTCGAGCAGCTCCTCGTGGATCTCGGGCTCGCCCTGCTTGCGCCAGGCGTTCGTGATCTTCTCGATCTCCTCCTCCGTCACGAACGCGCCCTGGATCCGCGCCGGGCGGGAATCCGTCGCCGGCCGGAAGAGCAGGTCCCCCTGGCCCAGAAGCGACTCGGCGCCGCCCTGGTCGAGGATCACGCGCGAGTCGATCTGCGAGGAGACCGCGAACGCGATCCGCGCCGGGACGTTCGCCTTGATCATGCCGGTGATGATGTCGGCGCTCGGACGCTGGGTCGCGAGCAGCAGGTGGATGCCGACGGCGCGCGACTTTTGCGCGAGGCGGATGATCGAGTCCTCCACCTCGGCCGGGGCGATCATCATCAGGTCGGCGAGCTCGTCGATCACGCAGAGGATGTAGGGCAGCGGCTTGTCCCCCGCGCGCTCGCGGGCCTTGTTCAGCTCGACCAGGCTGCGCGTCTTGGCCGCGCTCATCACGGTGTAGCGCTGCTCCATCTCCCTGATCAGGTTCTGGAGGACGTTCGCGGCGATCCGCGGGCTGGTCACGACCGGCGTGATCAGGTGCGGGATGCCCTCGTAGTGGTTCAGCTCCACCTGCTTCGGGTCCACCAGCACGAGCTTCACGTCGTTGGGCGTCGCGCGCAGGAGGATCGAGGTGAGCATCGCGTTCACGCAGCCCGACTTTCCCGAGCCCGTGGTGCCGGCGACGAGCACGTGCGGCTGCTTCGCCAGGTCGGTGCCGATCGCCTTGCCGGCGATGTCCTTCCCGAGCCAGACCGTGAGCGGCGACCAGCCGGACGGCGCCTCCTGGAAGACGTCACCCAGGTGGACGATCCGGCGCACCGCGTTCGGGACCTCCACCCCGACCGCCGTCTTGCCCGGGATCGGAGCGAGGATTCGCACGTCCGATGCCGCCAGCGCGTACGCGATGTCGTCCTTCAGGTTCGCGACCTTGGACATCTTGATCCCGGGCGCGAGCTTCAGCTCGTAGCGGGTCACGTGCGGGCCGGCGACCGTCCCGACGATGCTCGCCTCGATGCCGAAGTGGCCGAGCGCTTCCGTGAGCTGCTGCCCGACGCGCATGTCCGCCTTGGCGACGCCCGGCTTGACCGCACCGCCGCGCTTCAGGTGGCGCGCCGGCGGAAGCGTGTACTCGTTGTCGTCGGCCTCGGTCACCTCGGTCCGCCGGTTCCCCTGCGGGGTCAGCGCGGCCTCGGGCTCGGGCGCCGGCTTGGGGGCCTTTCGCGGGCGCGCCGCGGGGGTGGCGGCATGCACGATGAACTCGTCGTCGCCCTCGCCGTCCTCCGTGTCGACCTCCTGCCCCTCCACGACCTCGGGCACCTCCTCGTCCCACTCCTCCTCGATCGAGGGCGCCTCGACGTGCGTCGCGCGCACCACCGGCTCGGAGTTGCGCGGCTCGGGCGGGGCGACCGGCTCGGGCTGCGACCCGAGCCCCGCGAACTCCGTCGTCGAACGCTTCACGCGGCGCGTCGTCGACCGGACGCTCTCGGAGGTGGCGCGCAGCATCCCGGCGATCGAGGCGCCGGTCAGCAGCATGAAGCCGGACACGAACAGGAAGACGAACAGGATGTGCGCGCCGATCTCCTGGACCAGCGTGCGCGAGACCCAGAAGAGGACCTCCCCGACGGCGCCGCCGTGGTGGCGGAACCAGCTCGGCGTCTCGAACGCGGCGTCGCGCGGGGGCTCGTCGGGCCCGAGGCCCAGGCTCCCGGCCGCGAGGCCCAACATGAGCGCGACGAGGAGGCAGAGCCCGCCCGCGTTGAACGGCCTGATCGTGGGGACCATCGGCCCCACGACGAGCAGGGCGCCCGCAGCGAACAGCGCGACGGGCATCAGGTAGCCAACGCCGCCGAACAGCCAGACGAACCCGTCGGCGAGCGCTTCGCCCACCTTGCCGCCGTCCCAGCCGAGGTAGAAGACGAACGCGAAGAAGACTGCAAGCGCCACGAGGCCGAGCCCGAGCAGGTCCTTCTGGCTCTGATCGAGCGCCGGCAGCCGCGGCCGCACGAGATAAGTGCGCGCGCCGGCGCGCCCGCGGCTCCTGGCGGGCTTGCGGCGCGCGGGCTGCGTCCGGCGGCGGCTGGCCATGGCCCGCTCTTTCGACGCCGCCGCGCAAGCCCCTTTGCGGTCCGTCCGGCTCGAGGCGCACCATCGCGCGCCCATGCGAGCCCTCGCAGACATGGAGTTCCTGGCCGTCGATACCGAGACGAACGGCCGTGCCGGCGACCTGTGCGAGCTGACCGAGGTCGGTTGGGTCCTGGTCGGAGGCGGCGAATTGCACGATCAGGGCACCTCGCTCGTGCGCGTCGAGCGGCCGCTCTCGCGCGGCATCCAGCGCTTCACGGGCATCACCCAGGCGATGGTGGACGACGCTCCGCCGCCCGAAGAGGTGCTGCCGGCCGTGGCCGAGCGACTCCGCCGCCGCGTACTCGTGGCGCACAACGCGTCGTTCGACCGGCGTGTGCTGAAGCAGGCGTTCGAGCGCGCCGGGATCGATTGGCCCGACCCGCCGGTGCTGTGCACGGTGGCGATGGGCCGCCGCTTCGCGCCGCTCGCGCGCCAGCGCAAGCTGGCTCTGCTCGCCGAGTCGCTCGGCATCCAGGTGGACGAGACGCACCGCGCGCTGCCGGACGCCGTGACCTGCGCCCGGATCTTCTGCGCGCTCTTCCCGAAGCTCTGCGCGAACGCGGCCTCGCTCGGGGACGCGCTGCGCCTGCTCGGCCCGCGGCGGCGGCCCGCCGCCAACCCGCAGCGCAGGATCCCGCGGGAACAGCGACCCGACCTGTCGAAGCTGCCCGACGACCCGGGCGTCTACGTGTTCCGCAACGAGGCCGGACAGCCGCTGTACGTCGGGAAATCCGTGGCCGTCAAGTCGCGCGCGCGGGCGCACTTCTGCCAGCCCGGCGAGTGGACCGGCCACGCCGAGGTTGTGGACTACCTGCCCACGAACTCGGAGCTCGGCGCCCTGGTGCTCGAGAACCGGCTGATCAAGGAATGGAAGCCGACCGGCAACCGCGCCCTGAAGCGGACCGACCGCTGGGTCTATCTCGTCTGCAGGCTCGACATCCCCTTCCCCGTGCTCGAGGTCGCGGGCGAGCCGGCCGCGGGCCGCGCAGTCAACATCGGGCCGGTCAAGGGCCGCGCCGGCTGCCAGGAGCTCGCCGACCAGCTCACCTCGCTGTTCGGGCTGCGCCACTGCGGCCGAAAGCTGACGCTGCGCGAGCACCCCTCGCTCTACGGGCAGATGGGCCGGTGCGTGTCGCCGTGCCTGGGCGACCTCGACCCGAACGCGTACCGCCGCCGGCTCGACGAAGCGCTCGGCATGTTCGACGGCTCCGACGGCCCCGAGCGGCTGCTCGCGCGCATGGACGCGGAGATGCAGGCCGCCGCGGCCGAGCGCCGCTACGAGCGCGCGGCGGTGCTGCGCGACCGGCGTGAGCGGATCGCCGACCTGCTCGGGCGCCTCGGTGGTCTGGTGCGCGCGGTGCACGCCGGATCGCGGGCCCTGCTCGCAAAGCACCCGGTGAAGGCGGAGTGGGACCTGTTCTGGGTCGCGGGTGGGCGCGTCGTCGAGTGGGGGCCGCTGGCCGAGCGGCTCCCGACCCTCGTCGCCGATGCCGAGCGCGTAGCGGCCGCCCCCACCCCGCCCGTCGTGAAGCCCGAGGGGGTCCACGAGGTGCGGATCGTCTCGTCGTGGCTCGCGGGCGACGAGGCCTGGGAGTGCGAGGTTGCGCCCGGCGCCGACGTGGCGGCGTGGGTCGAGCAGGTCACGGGCGCCGGCGCGGGCCTGCAAGCCGCGGCCTGAGCACCGGCGGCGCCCTGCCTACCATCCCGGGCATGGCCCGCGTGCTCATCGTCGAGGACGACGCCGCCATCGGCGAGGTGCTGCAGCGCTCGCTCCTGCTCGAGGGCTACGAGGTCGCACTCGCGCCGGACGGGGTCACCGCGCTCGAGCGCGCGTACGACTTCGAGCCCGACGCCGTGATCCTGGACCTCGGCCTCCCGCGACTCGACGGCATCGACGTGGCGAAGCGGATCAGGAAGGACTCGGATATCCCGATCCTGATGCTGACGGCGCGCGACGGGATCGAGTCGCGCGTGTCCGGCCTGGACGCGGGTGCCGACGACTACCTGGTCAAGCCGTTCGACCGCCAGGAGCTGCTGGCGCGCCTGCGCGCGATGCTGCGGCGCACCCCGCCACGCGGGGCCGAGTGGCTGACGGTCGCCGACCTCCGCCTGAACCCCGCCCAGCATCAGGCGTTCCGCGGCGAGCGCCAGCTCGACCTGACGCAACGCGAGTTCGAGCTGGTCGAGTACCTGATGCGCAACGAGCGGCTCGTCGTGTCGCGCGACACGCTTCTCCAGGACGTTTGGGGCTACGTCTCCCCCGGCGAGACCAACACCGTCGACGTCTTCGTATCGAACCTGCGCCGCAAGCTCGAGGCGCACGGCGAGCCGCGGCTCCTGCACACGGTGCGCGGCGCGGGCTACGTGCTGAGGACGGCCTGATGGCCCGAGGCACGCCCATGCCGCGGTTCGTCTCGCGCTTCGACATGCTGCCGATTCGCTGGCGGCTCGCCGTGACCTCGGCGATCCTCACGTTCGCGATCCTGCTCGCGTTCGCGCTCGTGATCGGGTTTTTCACAGTCCGCGAGATGCGTGCCGACTTCGACGAGGAGATCCGTCAGAACGCCGACCTGATCGAGGACCGGGTGCGGATCGAGCGCACCGTGGAGGGCACCTTTCGGATCGCTGGGCGTGACGAGCTGGTCGAGCTCGCGTCCGCGGACGACGTCGTCATCCGGATCCTGAACGCGCGGCTCGCCGAGATCGCCGGAACGCGCGGCGCGCCGGACCTCGGGACGCCCTCCAGCGACGTGCGCGACGTGGGCGACTACCGGGTCACGTCGCGGGAGCTCGACCGGCCCTTCGCCGACGTTCCGGTCGCCTACGTCCAATACGCGAAGGACCGCGCCTCGCTCACCTCCACGGTCCGCCGGTTGCGGGTCTTCCTCGCGTTGGGGGTCCTCGGCGGCGGAGCGCTAGCCCTGCTGGCCGGGCTAGCCGTCGCGCGGCGCGCGATGGAGCCGATCGCCGGTCTGACCGCAACGGCGCGGCGCGTCGCGAAGACGCGCGACCCGGAGGTGGACCTGCCCCGGCTGCGCGCCGACGACGAGATCGCCGCTCTCTCACGCACCCTCGACGACATGCTCGGCGAGCTGTCCGAGGCGCGCGCCGAGACCGAGGGCGCGCTCGCCCGGCAGCGGCAGTTCGTCGCGGACGCCTCGCACGAGCTGCGCACACCGCTCACGAGCATCCTCGCCAACCTCGAGCTGCTCGAGACCGAGCTCGAGGGCGACGAGCGCGAGCTGGTGGGCTCGGCGCTCCGCTCCTCCCAGCGCATGCGCCGCCTCGTCGCGGACCTGCTGCTGCTGGCACGCGCGGACGCGGGGCGCCAGGCACCGCGCGAGCCGGTCGATCTGGCCGGCATCGTGCGCGAGGCCGCGGGCGAGGCCGCACCCCTCGCCGAGAAGCACGACCTCGAGGTCCACGCGAACGGCCCGGTCATGGTCGACGGGTCGGCGGACGACCTGCACCGCATGGCGCTCAACCTGATCCAGAACGCGCTCGTGCACACGCCGGCCGGGACCCGCGTCACCGTGAGGCTGCAGTCGGCGGACGCGGCGGTGCTCGAGGTCGAGGACGATGGGCCCGGCGTCCCGGCCGAGCTGCGGCACCGCCTGTTCGAGCGGTTCGTGCGCGGCCACGGCGACACGGGCGGCGGAAGCGGCTTGGGGCTCGCCATCGTGCGCGCCGTGGCCGAGACGCACGGCGGCTCGGTCGAGCTGGGCGAGCGGGATGGCGGCGGGGCCTGCTTCGTCGTCCGCCTGCCCTTCGCGCGCGCCCGGGATCACGCGAGCCGGACGCGAGCCAGCCGCGAGGTGTGACAGGCACGTTCATCAACGTCGGCGCCGTGCTGGCGGGCACGGCGATCGGCCTCCTCGTCGGGGAGCGCCTCTCCGAGGGGGCGCGCCAGCGGGTGCTGGCCGGGCTCGGCCTGATCACGCTGGTCGTCGGCGTGGACCTGGCGCTCGCCTGGCGCGACACGGACCCGCTGTACGTGCTCGGGGGCGTGCTGCTGGGTGGCCTCGTCGGCGAGGCCATCGGGATCGAGGCCTGGCTCGGCCGCCTCGGCGACCGGATCCAGGCGACCGTCTCGCGCGGCGAGCACTCGCGCGTGAGCGAGGCGTTCGTCACGGCGAGCCTGCTCTTCTGCGTCGGCCCGCTGACCGTCGTCGGGGCGATCCAGGACGGGCTGACCGGCGACTACGACGCGCTCGCCACGAAGTCCATGCTGGACGGTTTCGCCTCGATTGCGCTCGCGGCGACGCTCGGCTGGGGTGTGGCCCTCGCGGCCGGCACCGTCCTCGTCGTTCAGGGTGCGCTCTCCCTCGCCGCCGGGCTGTTCGAGGACGTCCTGAAGGGCGACGCGCTGTCCGCCCTGACGAGCGCGGGCGGGATCCTGATCATCGGCATCTCGCTGAAGCTGCTCGACCTGAAGGACGTGAGGGTGGGGAACTTCCTCCCCGCGCTCGTGATCGCCCCCGGCCTCGTGGGGCTGGCGGACCTCTTGTGAACGACAGAGGGGCGGCCTCTCGGCCGCCCCTCTCAAGGTCCCCAGTGCTGCGTGTCCCCGGCGCCCTCGACAAGCGCCGGCAAAAAGCTTGTGCCGGAATGATCGGCTTTTCGGCGCCCCCGCCGTATGGGGTCTCCACCCCATTTTCGCGTGTCAGGGCCCTGACTAGACCTCCACGACCACCGGCAGGATCATCGGCCGGCGCTTGAGCCGCTTGTACACGAAGCCGGCCACATCGTCGTGGAGGTGCGACTGGAGCAGCGAGATCTCGCGCACCTGCTCCTCGGCGGAACGGGCGAGGGAGTCCTCGACCGCCTCGCGGATCTCGTCCACGATCCGGTCCTGCTCGTCCACGAAGGGGACCCCGCGGAAGATGATCTCGGGCTCGGCGACCGAGCGGCCGTCCTGCTCGGAGACCGTGGCGACCACGATGAAGATGCCGTCGGCCGACAGCATGCGCCGGTCGCGCAGGGCGACGTCCTCCGGGTCGCCGATGTCCACGCCGTCCACGAAGATCATGCCCGCCTGCTCCTCTGCCGCCCAGCGCGCGCCGCGCTCGTCGATCTCGAGCGGCAGGCCGTTCCGGCCGCGGAAGATGGCCTCGGCCTCGATCCCCACCTGCTCGGCGAGCTGGCCGTGCAGGCGCAGGCGCTTGAAGTCGCCGTGCACCGGCAGCATGTAGCGCGGCTTCATCAGGTTCATCATCAGCTTGAGCTCCTCGGCGTTCCCGTGCCCGGACGCGTGGATCGGCGCGTCGCTCGTGGTGATGACGTCGGCTCCGAGCCGGTAGAGGCGGTCGATCGTCTCGTTCACCGAGCGCTCGTTCCCCGGGATCGGCGTCGCGGAGAAGATGACCGTGTCGTGCTCGTGCAGCTCGACCGCGGGGTGGTCGCCGTGCGCCATCCGGCGCAGGGCCGACAGGGGCTCTCCCTGGCTTCCGGTCGAGATGATCACGAGCCGCTCGTCGGGGAAGTTGCCGATCTCGCCGAGCTGGACAAGCATCCCCTCGGGCACGTCGATGTGCCCCAGCTGGCGGCCGATGTTCACGTACTTCTTCATCGAGCGTCCGACCAGGACGACCTTGCGGTCCGTGAGCTGGGCGGCGTCGACCACCTGCTGCACGCGGTGGATGTTCGACGCGAAGCAGGTGATGACGATGCGGCCGCGGATGCGGGCGAAGACCTCCTCGAGGTGCGGCCCGATGCTGGACTCGGACGCGGCCATCCCCGGCCGGTCGGCATTCGTGGAGTCGCCGCACAGGAGCAGGATGCCCTCGCGGCCGAGCTCCGCCAGCCGGGCCACGTCCGCCGGTACCCCGTCCACCGGCGTCTGGTCGAACTTGTAGTCGCCGGTGAAGAAGGTCGTGCCGAGCTCGCACTCGAGCGCCATCCCGAACATGTCCGGAATCGAGTGGGCCAGCTTGACCGGCTCCATCGTGAATGGCCCCAGCTCGACCTGATCGCCGGGCTCCACCTCGCGCAGCGGCATGTCGCGCAGCTTGTGCTCGTCGAGCTTCGAGCGCACCATCGCCACCGTCAGCCCGCCCCCGTAGATATCTGGGATCGCAACGTCGCCGATCTCGCGCAGGACGAACGGAAGCGCGCCGACGTGGTCCTCGTGCCCGTGCGTCAGCACGATCGCCTCGATGTCCGCCGCGCGCTCGCGCAGATACGAGAAGTCCGGCAGGACGAGGTCGACCCCGAGCTGGTCGGGCGTGGGGAACATCAGCCCCGAGTCCACCACCACGATCCGGCCCTCGTACTCGACGACGGCCATGTTCTTGCCGATCTCCCCCAGCCCACCCAGGGGAAGCACTCTCAGCGTGCCGCTCAAACCGCGCTCAGGAGGCCCTGGCGTTCGAGCGCGGTGCGGAGGGCCTCGCGCTCATCCGCCGACGCCTCGATCATGGGGAGCCGGAAGCCGCCCACGCGGTGGCCGAGCATCGCCATCGCCGTCTTGACCGGGATGGGGTTCGTGGTCACCGTCAGCGCCTTGAACACCGGCCCGAGGTTCGTATGGATCTCCCTCCGGAGATCGGGCTCGTCGACCATCCGCCGCATCTCGGGTCCGACCAGGTGCGATGCGACCAGGATCCCGCCCGCGCCGCCCTTGTCGAGCACGTCGGCGAAGGTGTCGTCGTTGCCGGCCAGAAGGTCGAGCCCGTCGATCGGCTCGAGGTCCTCGTAGCGCGCCTGCTTGACGGCGCTCACGTTCGGGATCTCGGCCAGCCGCGCGAGCTCCTCGTTCGAGATGTCGACGACGCAGCGCGACGGGATGTTGTAGAGCACGATCGGGCGGTCGGTGGCGGCCGCGACCGCCTCGTAATGCGCCTGGAGCCCGCGGAAGTTCGGCTTGTTGTAGTAGGGCGTGACGCAGAGCATCGCGTCGCAGCCGGCCGCCGTGGCGCGCTCCGTCAGGTGGACCGTGTGGGCCGTGTCGTTCGACCCGGTCCCCGCGACGATCGTCGCGCCGTCGCCGAACTCGCCGACGGCGAGCTCGAACAGGCTGATCTTCTCCGCGTCGGTGAGGGTCGCGCCCTCGCCCGTCGTGCCGGCCACGACAACCCCGTCCGAGCCGTTGTCGAGCAGGTGGCCGACGAGGGCGACGAACGCGTCCTCGTCGACGCTGCCGTCGTCGGTGAACGGCGTCAGCGCGGCGGTTATGACTCCCCAGTCGGCCACGGGCCGATTATCCCCTACTCGATCGGCTTGAACGGATCAGGCGTCGCGTTCGCCCCGCCTTCGGCGGGCTGGCCCGACGGCGGGGGCGCCTGGGCGGCGGGCGGGGCCTCGGGCGCCTCGGCAGGCGCGGCGGGCTCCTCGTGGGTCCCCATCGCGATGTCGCCCGGCGTCGCCTCTCCGGCGGCTGCCTGCTGCTCGGCCTTGTCGCGCTGGGACTCGTTGAACTGCTGCTGCTTCTCGTCCAGCTTCTTCTGCGCCTGATCGGCGAGTTGCTTGGCCTGGTCGCCCAGCTGCTTGGCCTTGTCCATGAACCCCATAACGCCAACCTCCTCCGGAAGTGTTTCTCTGCTGAGGCAGGGTAAGGCAGAATGCGGTGACCGCCATGGCGATATCGACCAAGACCAAGGAGAAGGACTACAGCCACCGGACCACGGTGCAGAAGCTCGGGGTGAAGCCGGGCGACCGGATCGAGGTCCAGGGCGACGTAGGTCCCGGCCTGCGGAAGGACATCAAGGACGCGAGCGGGCGCGGGCTCGTGAAGACCGGCGACCTCGACGGCGCGGTCGTCGCGATCAACTCGGTCGAGGAGGCTCAGGGCGTCTTCTTGACGTACCGCCCCCGGATCAAGGACTCGGGCTACCTCTGGCTCATCACCCGCAAGCGCGGCCACGACAACTACCTGAACCAGCTTCTCCTGGTGCCGTTCGGCAAGCGCTGCGGACTGATCGACAACAAGACGTGCTCGATCGACGACACGCGCTCGGGCATCCGCTTCGTGGTGCCGCGCGCACTCCGGAACGGCAACTAGCCAGGGAAGATCCCGCGGCAGTGCACTAGCGCGAGACCAAGGCGTCCACCAGACCCCTCAAACGAGCAGGTTCTCCAGCCCGATCGTCGGCGAGCGCTCGAGCGAGCCGACCTTCCGGACCGCAAGCAGCACGCCAGGCATGAACGACTCGCGGTCGAGCGAGTCGTGCCGCAGCGAGAGCGTCTGGCCCGGCCCGCCGAAGATCAGCTCCTGGTGGGCGACGAGGCCGGGCAGGCGAACCGAGTGGATCGGCTCGTGCACGTTCGCGCCCGCCTCGCGGAGGAGCTCGGCGGTGCGCAGCGCGGTCCCGGAGGGCGCGTCGAGCTTGCGGTCGTGGTGCAGCTCGACGATCTCGCACTCCGGCATGTGCTCGGCGATCGCCTGGCCGGCCACCATCATCAGGACCGCGCCGATCGCGAAGTTCGGTGCGACGAACAGGTTCGCGTCGCCCACGCCCTCAAGCTGTGAGAAGTCGATCCCCGTGGTGCCGGTCACGCAGTGGACGCCGGCCTCCAGACAGGCCCGCGCGTTGTCGAGCCCGACCTCGGGAGTGGTGAAGTCCACCACCACGTCCGCGTCGCCGAGCACGTCCGCCAGGGCGACACCGAGCGCGGGGTCCGCGCGCCCGACGAGCGCCATGTCCTCCGCGCCGTCGACGGCGCTGCAGACCGTCGCCCCCATCCTGCCCGCCGCACCCGATACCGCGACGCCCAACATCGCGCCTAGGCGGCCGCCAGCGCCGGGCTGACCGCGCCGACGCAATCGCGGAAGAGGTCCTCGTCGCCCCCGACACCCGCGGCGCACAGGCGCTCCGGCGCGAGCAACTCGGCGGCCAGCGCCGACACGTCCTCGAGCGTCACCGCGTCGATGCGGGCAAGCGTCTCGTCCACCGTGAGCAGCGGGAGGCCCATGAGCAGCGAGCTCCCGAGCCGGTTCATGCGCGCGAGCGGCGACTCCATCGACAGCACCGTCCGGCCCTTCACGTTCTCCTTCGCCCGCTCAAGCTCCGCGTCGGATACGGGCCGGCTGCGGATCCGGTCGAGCTCCCCGCCGATCAGCTCGAAGACCTGCGCGACGTTCTCGGGCCGGGTGCCCACGTAGATCGCGGTCTGCCCGGAGTCGGCGTAGTGGCTCTGATACGAGTAGACGGCGTAGGCGAGCCCGCGCTTCTCGCGCACCTCCTGGAAGAGGCGCGACGACGTCGAGCCGCCAAAGATGGTGTCGAGCACGCGCAGCGTGAACCTGCGGTCGTCGCCGCGCGGAATGCCCGGCGCACCCACGCAGAGGTGGTACTGCTCGGTCTCCTTCTGATGGAAGAGCCTGCGCGCCACCGGGGCCACCGGCGCCTCCACGCGGCCGTTCTCACCCCCGGCCAGGTTGCCCGCCGCCGCCGCCGCCAGCTCGACGAGCCGGTCGTGGTCGATGTTGCCGGCCGCCGCGAGGACGAGGTTGCTCGAGTTGTAGCGCTGGTCGTGATACCGGGCGATGTCCGGCACCGGCACCGACGAGATGACCTCGGCGCGCCCGATCACGGGCCGCCCGAGCGGATGGTCGCCGAACACGGCTCGGGCGAGCACGTCGTGCACCTTGTCCGAGGGCTCGTCCTCGTACATCGCGATTTCCTCGATCACGACCTGGCGCTCGGAGTCGATTTCGGGATACGACGGGCGCAGGACCATGTCCGCCATCACGTCGAAGGCGCGCTCGAGATGCTGGTCGAGGAAGCGCGAATAGACGGACGTCGTCTCCTTGCCCGTGCCGGCGTTGATCTCCGCCCCCATGCCGTCGAAGATCTCGTCGATCTCCGTCGAGCTGAAGCGATCGGTGCCCTTGAACAGCAGGTGCTCGAGGAAGTGCGAGATCCCCGCCTGCTCGACGGTCTCGTCGCGCGATCCCGTTCGCACCCAGAAGCCGAGCGCGATCGAGCGCACGGACGGCAACCTCTCGGTCACCACCCGCACGCCCGAGTCGAGCTCAGTCAGCCTGTGCTGCTGACCGTTCAGATCAGTCCCTGGAGTCGCGTCGATGCTCGCGGTCGCCGCCGCCGCGTCCGCCGCGTTCGCGGTCGCGGCCTCCGCCGTTGCGCCCGCGCCCGTCACGGCCACCGCGGCCTCCGCCACGGCCCCCGCGGTCGCGGTCGCGCCCGCCGCCGCCACGCGGCCCGGCATCGCCGGTCCCGACCGCGGCGAGCTCCTCGGCGGTCTTGCCGTCGACCTCCGGGTCGTCCGCCAGGCGCAGGCCGATCCGGCCGCGCTCGCGGTCGACCTCGACCACGCGCACGTCGATCTCCTGGCCGCGCTCCAGCACGTCCTCGACCGAGTCCACCCGCTCTCCGGGCTTCACGTTCGAGATGTGGAGCAGTCCGTCGGTGCCCTTGGACAGCTCGACGAACGCGCCGAAGGTCGTGGTCTTCACGACCTTGCCGGTGAACGTGTCGCCGACCTCGACGTCCTTCGTCATCGACTCGATCCGCTCGACCAGCGCGTCGCCGAGGGCGCCCGTCCGCGCGTACACGCGGATGATGCCGTCGTCGTTGACGTCGATCTGAGCCTCGAACTCCTCGGACAGGGCGCGGATCGTCTCGCCGCCCTTGCCGATGACCATGCCGATCTTGTCGGTGTCGATCTGGATGGAAGAGATCCGCGGTGCGTACTCCGACATCTCCTCGCGCGGGGCGTCGATGACCTCGGCCATCTTGCCGAGGATGAACGTGCGCCCCTCCTTGGCCTGCTCGAGCGCGTCGCGCAGGATGTCGAAGGTGACTCCGGTGATCTTGATGTCCATCTGGAGGGCGGTGATGCCGTTCTCCGTGCCGGCGACCTTGAAGTCCATGTCGCCGAGGTGGTCCTCGACGCCGGCGATGTCGGAGAGGACGATGTAGTCGTCGCCCTCCTTGATCAGGCCCATCGCGATACCCGCGACCGGGCGCGCGATCGGGACGCCCGCGTCCATCAGCGAGAGGCTCGAACCGCACACCGACGCCATCGACGACGAGCCGTTCGACTCGAAGATGTCCGAGACCACGCGGATCGTGTACGGGAAGTCCTCGATCGACGGGATCATCGGCACGAGCGCCCGCTCCGCGAGCGCACCGTGGCCGATGTCGCGGCGCTTCGGACCGCGCATGAAGCCGGCCTCCCCGACCGAGAACGGCGGGAAGTTGTAGTGGTGGAAGTAGTACTTGCTGGTCTCGAGCCCGAGCGTGTCGAGGCGCATCTCCTCGCGCGTCGTGCCGAGCGCGGCCACCGAGAACGCCTGTGTCTGCCCGCGCGTGAAGAGCGCCGAGCCGTGTGTGCGCGGCGCGATCCCCACCTCGATCGAAATGTCGCGGATCTCGTCGGCCTTGCGGCCGTCGGGACGCTTCTTGTCGACCGCGATCCGCGTGCGGATCGTCTCCTTCTCGAACTTGTCGAAGGCGAGCTGGACGGCCTGACGCCGCTCCACGGACTCCGTGTCCTCACCCTCCTGGCCGAAGGCCTCGAGCACCTCCTGCTCGACCTTCTTCGTCGCGTCCTGGCGGTCGAGCTTGTCCTCGACCTGGGTGGCCGCGTTGAGCGCGTCGCCGAACTTGTCCTTGATCTCGCCGAACAGCTTCTCGTCCACCTGCGGGACCTCGACCTCGGACTTCTCCTTGCCGGCCTTCTTCTGCAGCTCGCGCTGCGCCTCGCACAGCTTCTTGATCTCGCCGTGGGCGATGTCGAGCGCGTCGAGGATCTCGGCCTCGGTGACCTCGTTGGCGCCCGCCTCGACCATGAGGATGGCCTCCTCGGTGCCGGCCACGATCAGGTCGAGATCGCCGGTCAGGAGCGACTCCTCCTCCGGGTTGACGACGAACGCGCCGTCCTCGTCCTTGCCGATGCGCACGGCGCCGACCGGCATCGGGAACGGGATGTCCGACAGCATCAGCGCGGCGCTGGCGCCGTTCATCGCGAGGATGTCGTACGGGTGCACGTGGTCGACCGACATCGGGATCGCGACGAGCTGCGTCTCGCGCCGCCAGCCCTTCGGGAAGAGAGGACGGATCGGTCGGTCGATCATGCGCGCGGTCAGGGTGCCCTTCTCGCCGGCACGTCCCTCGCGCTTGAAGAAGCTGCCGGGGATCTTGCCCGCGGCGTACATGCGCTCCTCCACGTCGACCGTCAGGGGGAGGAAGTCGACGTCCCTGAGGTTTCCTGCGGTGGCCGTCGAGAGGACCATCGTGTCCCCCGCCTGAACGACCACGGCGCCGCTGGCCTGCTTGGCCAGCTTGCCGGTCTCGAACGAAATCTCGTTCCCGCCGATCTCGACGGAGACCCGGCTAACTTCGCTATTCATACTGTTCCTTTCGGCCGCCTCCGGTTGGCGGCTGCTTTGCTTTCAGACCTTCGGAAAGTTCCGGGCAGCGTAGCAGTGGGTCAGCCGCCGCGGCGGGCCACGACCGACTGCTCGCACCGGTACAGCGAGTCCTCCGGATCGCGCTCGACGCGGTCCTGGCCCCATCCGCAATGGATGGAGTCGGGCTCCCCGTCGGCAGCACGGATGACGTCCGCGCCGCGCCTGCCCTGGATGTCGTCGGCGCCCGGGCCGCCGACCAGCACGTCGTCGCCCGGCCCTCCGAAGACGTAGTCGCGGCCCTCGCCGCCGGTGAGCGAATCGGCGCCGAACGCGCCGTGCACGAAGTCCTCATCGGCACCGCCCGCGACCTCGTCGTCACCGACGCCTCCGGCGAGGACGTCGGGGCCGCCACCGCCACCGATCGTCTCGTCGCCGTCGTCGCCGTAGAGGCAATCCGCACCGGCGTGCCCGATCAGCTCGTCGCCGCCGCCGCGCCCGCGCAGCCGTGGCGAGTCCGCTGTCGCAACCAGCCGGTCAGCGCCCTGCGTCGAGACCCCCAGGCCGCGCGAGCGCGACAGGAAATCGGGCAGGTGGACCTCGGCCGTGAACTCCAGGAAGCCCGAGAACTCCGGATCGTGGCCAGAGCACCGGAAGGAGAGGATCGCGAGCTCGTTCCAGCCGTCGCCGTCCATATCCCCCGGCCCGGCCACCCGGTGCCCGGTCTCGTCGAAGGGGACGCCGCGGATGGCGAATCCGCGTGGGTTGTCTCCGGGGCCGCGCAGCCCTCGCAGCGCCAGGTCGGCCGTGACGGGTCCGCCGAGGGCGACGTATGCCCGTCCCGCGCCCTCGCCCTGGTAGGGGTGGTCGCCGCGCACGCCCACGAGGACATCCGCGTGGCCGTCACGGTTGACGTCGCCCGGCGCCGCGACCTGGGCGCCGAACAGGCCATGTCTGCCGGTGAGCAGGCGCACGCCCCGCGCGCCGAGGTCCTCGAGCTCGACCGCGGCCGTGGAGTCGGCGCCGAAGACCACGTAGACCGCCGGCCGCGAGCTCGGCCCAACCCCGTATTGCCCGCGCCCTTCGGACTGGATCGCGACGTCGTCGAGGCCGTCACCGTCGAAGTCGCCCACTCCGGCTACCGATTGAGCGGGCAGTAACGCGCTGTCGTCGAGGCGCATGAGGAAGCCTCCGCTGCCGAGCTCGCTCAGGTCGAGCGGCTCCCCGCGCCGCGCGCCCCCGAAGACGACGACCGCCGCCCGGCGCTCCTGGCTCGCGGGGATGCCCGCCAGCAGGTCCGGGCGCGAATCGCCGTTGACATCCCCCGCGCGCGCCACCTGGCCGACGTAGACGAAGTCCTCCCCCGGCGTCACGGTGAAGCCGCGGTTGCCGAGATCGAGCGCGTCGAGCGACTGCGGCGCCGGCCCGCCGTAGATCACCGCCACGTCCGGGACGCCGGCGCCGACCGCGATGTCGTCGAACCCGTCGCCGTCGAGATCACCCGGGCCCGCGAGGCGCTCGAACTGCCCCGTGTTGGCGACGCGGAACCCACGCGGCCCGAGGCTGTCGAGGTCCAGGTCCGCCGGGCTCGGGCCGCCGAAGACGACGTAGGCGCTTCCGCGGTCGGCGTCGACGCTCGGATCGAACACGCTCGCCACGAGGATGTCGTCGAAGCCGTCCCCGTTCACGTCCCCTGCCCCCGCCACCCGCTCGCCGATCCGGCGCTCCGCGGCGGCGGTGATGGTGAAGCCCTCGTTCGCCGGCAACGCGATCCGCGGGGTCGAACGCAAGGACGGCCGGCCGAAGACGACGTGCACCGCGCCGCCTGGTGTGCCGTTCTCCCCGGGGTTGCCGAAGGCGAGGTCCGGCAGCCCGTCGTCGTTCACGTCGCCCACGCCCGCCAGGCCGAGGTTCGGGCCGTCGGCGGCGCCCACGTGCGCCGCCGGCGGCGGCTCGAGCCGAACGCCCGCCTCCTCGACCAGGTCGAGCGGCGGCGACGCGGCGGCGCTCGGCGCGAGGAGCCCGAAGGTCAGGACGAGACAAGCGAGGGCTCGGGACATATGTCCAGTGAACACCCGAATGCGCCGGAGCGCACGCTTCGCGCGGCCGTCAGGTGCGAACGAGCGACGCCTGCAGCGCGCGCTCGAACGCGGCGACCACCGCCGGGTCGAACTGGGAGCCCGCGCAACCCGTCAGTTCCGATAGCGCCCCCTCGGTGCTCATACCGGTCCGGTAGGGCCGGTTCGAGGTCATCGCGTCGAAGGAGTCGCAGACGGACACAATGCGGGCGGCGAGCGGGATCTCGTCGCCGGCGAGGCCATCGGGATAGCCGCCGCCGTCGTATCGCTCGTGGCTCGAGCGCACGATCTTCGCGGCGGCGGCCAGCGATGGCGCCTCGGCCAAGATGCGCTCGCCGATGAGCGTGTGCTTGCGCATGAACTCCCACTCGTGTTCGTCCAGCGGGCCGGGCTTGTCGAGGATCGCGTCCGGGATTGCCACCTTGCCCACGTCGTGTAGCGCGGCGGCCTGAAGAAGCGGCGTCATCTGCTCGTCGGGTAGGCCGAGCTCGCGGCCGACGGCCTCGCAGAGGCCGGTCACGTCGTCCAGGTGCTCTCCAAGCCCCGGGTTGCGCTCGGCCAGCGCACGCAGGAGCGCATCGGTGGCTTGGCGGCCCGCCGATGTGCGTCGCTGGCCCTTGCGCGCGTACATCCGCTGGTCTGCGATTCCGAGTGCCTCGGCGGCCGTGCTGGCCTCGTGCGGAATGCTCGCCACGCCGTGCGACGCGGTGATATCGAACCCCTCTCCGCATTCCGTCAGCGCGGCGGAGCCGGCGGCCGCGAGCGCGGCGGGGCCGTCCGCCATGAGGTCTGCGAGCACGCAGAACTCGTCGCCGCCCATGCGGTACGCGTTGCCGCGCCCATGGATGGCGGCCTCGAGCCGGGCACCGAGCCGGACGAGCAGCGCGTCGCCCGCCGGGTGCCCGTAGGCGTCGTTGTAGGCCTTGAAGCCGTCGAGGTCGAAGAGGATCAGCAGCGTCGGCGCTGTCGGCCCGGCCGTCAGGCGCTCCTCCAGATCGCGCATCAGCTTGCGCCGGTTCGGGAGCCCGGTGAGCGAGTCGTGGTAGGCCTGATGCGATAGCTGGGCCTCGATCCGCTTCTGCTCCGTCACATCCTGCACCTGCACCACCGTGTGGATCGGCTCGCCCGCAGCGTCGCGCACGAGCGAGATGTTCACGAGCGCGGAGAGGATCCGACCGTCGGCGTGCACGTAGCGTTTGTCCAGCGTCGCGGCCGTTAGCTCACCGGCGAGCATGCGCCGGCTCACGTCGATCCCGGCGGCGACGTCCTCCGGATGCGTGATGTCGGGGCCGGACATCGTCAGGAGCTCCTCGCGCGAGTAGCCCGTGAGGGCAGCCATCGCGGGGTTCACCTGGAGATAACGGCCGAACTCGCCGAGGCGGATACTCGCCAGCGCCATGCCGATCGGCGCGTTCTCGAACGCACTGCGAAAGCGCTCCTCGCTATGACGCGCCTGCTGGTAGGCCTCGTCGGTCTCCGCCCGGACCTCCTCGTTGAGGCGCCACGCCAGCACGGCTCCCGCGCCGGCGCTCGTCACGAACAGACCGTGAATCGCCGCCCACCGCCAGGGATGGGCCACCGCCTGCGCGTGGTTGTAAACGGAGTCGGCGTCGAGCGCTCCGACCAACCCGTGGTGCAGAACCACGTAAGCGGCGGCGAGCAGAAACGGCACCCAGTCCTCGTACAGGGACAGAATTACGATCATCACGAAGAAGTGGAAGTGGGCTTCGATCACGCCGCCCCAGAGGTGCACGAGGACGGCCGACGCGGTAATGAGGCCGAGCGAGACCAGCGCGGACGCCGTCCGCTTGCGCGAGCCGGCCATCGTCGCGGCCGCCGCGAAGATGCCGACCATCGCACCCTCCTGGAGGGAGTGCGCGACCCCGAAGCCCTGCCCCAGCGCGAAGATGGTCAGCCCGAGCGCGTGCAGCCAGAGCAGCGTGAGCATCGCGCGATGGCGCCTCGTCCAGACCCGGTCCGGCAACGCTTGACCCGCCGGCAGCGCGGCGCGCAGACGGATGAGAAACGAGCCCCGGGCGGCGGGAGCAGTAGCGGCCATACGCCAGACCCATCGGCCGGTCTCAGCCCCCTGCTTGAGTCCGCGCAGGCTGCGCTAGACGACCAGCGCGTCCAGGATCAGGTCCGGCGCGGGGATCTCGAGCGGCGACGGCGACTTGTGGGAGTGCTTCACCTTCCCGTCCGCGTCGATGACGACGAAGCCGCGCGCGTTCGTGCCGTGGTCGTCGAGGTACATCCCGTACTGACGCGCCACCTCGCCCTTCGGCTCGAAGTCGGCGAGCAGGTCGAACTCGACCCCCAGGTGCTGCTGGAACGCCTTGTGGCTGAACGCGGAGTCGACCGAGACGCCGTAGAGCGTGGCGTCCTGCTTGCCGAAGTCGCGGATCGCCTCTTGGTAGAGGTTGAGCTGGTCCGTGCACACCGGCGACCAGTCCAGCGGGTAGAAGACGAGCACGAGCGTCTGCCCCCGCAGCTCCGAGAGCGTGACCTTCTTCCCGTCCTGGTTGCGGAGCGTGAAGTCGGGCGCTTCCCGCCCGACCAGATCGCTCACCGCCGGAGCCCGAGCTCCTTGATGAGCTCGCGGTATCGGTCCAGGTCCTTCTTCTGCAGGTAGTTGAGGAAGCGGCGGCGCTGCCCGACGAGCATCAGGAGTCCGCGGCGCGAGTGGTGGTCCTTCTTGTGCTCGCGCATGTGCTCGGTGAGGTGGTTGATCCGCTCGGTGAGGAGCGCGATCTGGACCTCGGTCGAGCCGGTGTCGTTCTCGCCCTTACCGAAGCGGGCGCTGATCTCGCGCTTCTTCTCAGCCGTCAGTGACATCGGCGCGAAACCGTAGCAGTGCGCTAGACGCAGAGGGTAAGGCGTCGCTCGATCGAGATGCTCTTGCGGCTGGTCTTCTCGGTCTCCGTGTCGAAGATCCTCGCCACGACGCGCGCAGTCACGGACGTGACTGCCGGGGTCAGATCGTCGGTCGGCAGCTTCTTCGCGAACGGCGCGCCCTTGTCACGCCTTCGGGTGGACTCGGCGACGAAGTCGACGCGCAGGATCTTGCGCAGGCGCGCGGATCCCTCGCGCGCACGCTTCGGTCCGCGCCTCACGCGGAGGCGGGCGGGGAAGTTCCCTCCGGGGATCACACAGCGCGAGGGGCTGCTGAGCACGAGCTTCTTGTTCGCCAAGACGCGCGCCTCGGTCCCGAGCGGGCCGGCGTAGTCCGGGTCGACGGGAGCGGCGGCGCATCCGTGGTTGAAGCAATGCCGTGTCAGGCGAAGCCGGCTGTCGTTCGCCCCGGTGGCCGCGCTCACCTGACGCCAGAACATCACCTTGCTCCCGGCGACGAGGAACCCGCCGAACGGGAAGAACTCCGTGTTCGGATAACCGTTGTTCTCCAGCGTCGTGTCGAGCCGGCCGTTGGCCGCGATCAGGTTGAACCACCCGCGGTCGGTCCCCGGGAATGCCCGGACGACGACGAAGCGGCCGTCACCGCGCGGCACGACACCCTGGAAGAAAGCCTCCTCTCCGAGGGTCGTCTTGCCGCCGGACCCGAAGCTCCCGTCGGGAGCGCCCTTCGGCGTGAGCCGGGAGAGAACGACCGGACCGTCCAAGGTGTCGCCCTGCGAGTCCTTCTGTCTGCCGACGACGACCACCCCGTTCGCTTGAGGCACGAGCTCCGGGAACCAGTGCTCGCCGGGCACCGACGCGTAACCGGACGCGCCGTACGAGGAGTCGATCACGCCGGCGCCCGTGAAGCGCGCAACGAGGGCCTCGCCCGCGACGGGTTCGGGCGGGTGGGTGTCCATGGCCGCCAACAGGATCCCGCCGTCCGGTGCGATCGTCATGTCCCCGAAATACGTGCCGGATGTCCGGCCCACGGCCACCCCGTCGGCGCCGAAGTCCGGGTCCGGGTTGCCGGCGGCCGTGAAGCGAATGGCGAACAGGCGCATGAGCGACTCGGTGGTACTGCCGGACGTATGTGCGAAGGCGCGTTCGCCCCCGAGGACGAGACGCCCAGCGGCATCGAGCGCGAGCGCGCCGCCAGCGGCCACGTGGATGCCGGCGACGCTCGCGTCGTCGGGATTGACGTAGCGGAACACGCCGTCCCCGGACCACGACGAGTCCAGGGCGCCGTTCGGCTTCAGCATCAGCACGAGTGCGTCCTGGTGGTTGACGAACGGCTCGTGGGACGGGTACGTGATATGGCCCGCGAGTGCGATCCTCCCGTCGGGGAGCACCAGGAGGTCCTTGATCGCCACCGGACCCGACATCGGGATCACGTGTCCGGCGCCGGCGAACGACTTGTCGAGCTTCGCGTCCGCCTGCATGTAGCGCGCGACGAAGGTGTCCTCGCCGGTACCGCCGACCACGACGACCCGGCCGCCCGGCGCGGCGGCCGCGAGGTGCATCACGGGCTCCGTGTAGGGCAGGGGATCGCCGGTGACGATTCCGTTCGCCCCGTAGGACTTGTCCAGGCTCCCGGACGCTCCGAGAGCGACCGCCGGGAAGAGGGTCATCGCGGCGCATACGAGCGCCGCGAGTGGGCAACGGGTCACGTCACCCTTGTAACACGGCGATGCTCAATGCGCCAGAACGGCGCGGGCCTCATCCACATCGCGCGTCATCTGATCGACGAGCGCATCGGCGCTGTCGAACCGCCGCTCGCCGCGCAGACGTTTCGCGAACGCGATTCGCAGCGTCTGGCCGTAGAGGTCGCCGTCGAAGTCGATCAGATACGCCTCGACGAGCAGGCCGCGACCCGTGTCGAACGTCGGCCTCACCCCCACGTTGACCGCCGCCATGTGTCCGTGTGCCCAGCAGGCATAGACGCCGTGGCCGGGGTGCGCGATGTGGTCCGAGGGCACGATGTTCGCCGTGGGGAAGCCCAGTTCGCGGCCGCGCCTGTCCCCCTCCACTACCTCGCCCTCGAGCATGAACGGGGCCCCCAGGAACCGCGCCGCGCGCTCCACGTCGCCCGCCGCCACCAGGCCGCGGATGTGCGTCGACGACACGGTCTCGTCCTCCGCCTCGACGAGCGGCACGATTCGCGTCTCGAACTGCGACCGCAACTGGAGCAGCGCCGGGTCGCCCTTCGCGCCCTTGCCGAAGCGGAAGTTCTCCCCCACCGAGACGTGCGTCGCCCCGAGCTTCTCCACCAGCACCTCGTCCACGAACTCCTCCGCCGACTTCGACGCGAACTCGCGGTCGAAGGGGATCGTGACCAGCTCCTCCACGCCGAGCCCCCCGATCAGGTCACGCTTGATCGTCGGCGAGTCGAGCAGCTTGGGGAGCGCCTGTGGCGCGATCACCGAGAGCGGATGCGGGTCGAACGTGAGGACGGTGTCGTTGCCGCGGATCACCTCGCGGTGCCCGAGATGCACGCCGTCGAAGGTCCCGACGGCCACACGGCGGGCGCGCGGCTCGGCGTCTGGCAGCGAGGTGACCTTCACTCGGCGAACACCACGTCGGGCTGAATCTCGTCACCCTCGGGCCGGCCGATGGCGAGGAGCTCGCCGCCGTGCGTCAGGCGGTGCAACGAACGGGGTCCGTCCCCTTTTGTTGCGATTCGGCGGCCGTGGGAGATCGCGGTCGCCTCGTCGGACGACAGCTCGCGCTCGGGCATGAAGGCCAGCGCGTCATTCAGCGGCATCAGCCGCTCCGGGTCGGCGTCGGCCAGCCGGAACTCACCGATCGCCGTGCGCTCGAGCCGCTCGCAGTAGGCGTCGCCGAGCGCCGCGACGAGCTGGCGGACGTACGTTCCCGCCGAGCACTCGACCTCGAACTCGGCTCGCTCGCCGTCGAAGGACAGGCGCTCGGCCCGGTAGACCGTCACCGGCCGCTCGGCCAGATCGGGATCGCCGCCGGCGCGCGCAACCTCGTAGGCGCGCCGCCCGCCGACCTTCACGGCGGAGTAGGCGTGCGGCCGCTGCATGATCTCTCCTACGGCGATCCGCGGATCATCCGGGATCCGCCCGGTCGGTGACAGCTCGCCCTCCGGATCACCGGTGGTCGAGGTCCATCCGAGCCGCGCGACGACCCGGTAGGTCTTCGGGAGGGCCATCAGGAAACGCTGCGCCCGCGTCGCCCGCCCGACGAGGACCAGGAGCAGCCCGCTCGCGAACGGGTCGAGCGTGCCCGCGTGGCCCACCTTCGCCCGCTTCGGCATCCCCCTCCGCACCGCGGCGACCACGTCGTGCGAGGTGACGCCGACGGGCTTGGCGTGGAGGTAGATGCCTGTCAGAGCTGTTCCGAGACGCCGCGCCGGATGGTCGCGACCAGCTCGTCGAGTGGCAGGTCGGACGACGCCCCCGCGGCCTGGCGGTGGCCGCCGCCGCTCAGCCCGCGAGCGATCCGCGACACGTCCACCGCTCCGTCCGTCGAGCGCATCGAGACCTTGCGCCACCCGGCGCGGTCGTCCGCCAGGAGCTCGCGCACCAGCACGGCGACCCTCGTCCCCTCGACCGAGCGAAGATGGTCCACGATCCCCTCCGCGTCGCTCTCGACCGCACCGGTCTCGTCGAAGTCGGCGCGGGTCAGGAAGGCCGCGGTGACGATGCCGTCGTCGTAGCGCTGACGCGAGTTCAGCGCGCGCGACAGGAGCTCGAGCCGTCCGTACGGAAGGTCCTCGTACAGCCGCCGGTAGATCCCGTGCGCGTCGACCCCCGACTCGATCAGCTCGGCCGCCATGCGATGCGAGCGCGCGAGGTGTTCGTGTACATGAACTTGCCCGTGTCCGTGACCAGCCCCACGTAGAGGGCGTCGCCGATCTCCTGCGTGATCTCGGCACCGAGCTCCTTCGCGAGCTCCCAGACGATCTCCGCCGTGCACGACGCTCCCGGGTCCACCAGGTTCACCGTCCCGAACCGCGTGTTGTCGTGGTGGTGGTCGATGTTGACGATGTGGATGCCGTCGCGTTGGAGGAAGTCCACCGGCATCCGGTCGATGTTCCCGCAGTCGAGGAAGATCACGGTGCGCTCGCCGAGGTCGTCGGGGGGCGCGTGCGAGACCTCGTCGAGCGGCATCTTCCGGTACTCCCACGGCAGCGGGAACTCCTCGGAGGCGAGGAACATGCAGGAGTCCTTGCCGAGCTGCTTCAGGAGCTCGTGCATGCCGAGCAGCGACCCGAGGGCGTCCCCGTCCGGGTTCTCGTGGGTCGTCAGAAGGAACTTGTGCGCCGTGCGGATCTCCTCCACCACCGTGTCCATCTCGACCGCGACGCTCATCGGCTCTCCTCCTCCTTGAGCAAACCGCTGATCCGCATGCCGGTGTCGATCGAATCGTCGTACACGAACTCGAGGACGGGCGTCCGCTTCAGGCGCAGCTCGGCCGCGAGCTGGCTCTGGAGATACCCGTGCGAGGCGTCGAGCCCGGCGAGCGAGCGCTCGCGTTCGTCTTCGCCACCGAGGACGGAGACGTAAACACGCGCGCGGCGCAGGTCTGGGCTGGTCTCAACGGACGTCACTGTCACAAAGCCAACGCGCGGGTCATGCAGATCTCCTGCGATGTGGGTCGAGAGGACCTCCTTGAGGGCCTCATTTACCCGCCGCATCCGGTCGGCGGGCATCCTAATCAAGTGCCTCTCGGGTGGACATCAATGCTCGTTCGACACGCACGCCCTGCGGGAAGTGCCCATCCAACCAACGTTCAATCCTGTCCGCCGCTGCCGCGGCGTCCGCGGCGTGGCGCCCGACGACCGCCGCCGTCAGCGTGGCGCGCTGCCACAGCTCGTGGTGGTCGGTCTCGGCAACGGTCGCGCCGAACCGCTGGTGAAGCTGTGCCTTCACGGACTGCAGCTCTTTGCGCTTTCCCTTGAGGCTCCCGTTGTCCGGGAAGTGCAGATGGATCTCGAGGATCGCGGCATAGCCCATCGGCCGCGCGGTCCTTACTCGAGTTCTCGTTCGACCTGCTTGGTCTCGTAGACCTCGAGGACGTCCTCTTCCTTCACGTCCGGGTAGTTCTCGATCACGATGCCGCACTCCTGGCCCTCCGTGACCTCCGCGACGTCGTTCTGGAAGCGGCGGAGCGAGCCGATGCGGCCGTCGTGGACGATCGTCCCGTCACGGACGAGTCGCACCTGCGCGCCGCGGCGAACCGTGCCGCTGGCGACGAAGCAGCCCGCGATCGTTCCGACGCGCGACGCCTTGAAGGTCTGGCGCACCTCGACGGTCGCGATCGTCTGCTCGACCTCCTCCGGCACGAGCAGACCCTCCATCGAGTTGCGCAGGTCCTCGACGATCTTGTAGATGACCGAGTAGGTGCGGATCTCGACGCCCTCGCGGGCGGCCACTGCGCGCGCGTCGCCCACCGGGCGGACGTTGAAGCCGATGACGATCGCGTTCGAGGCGGCGGCGAGCATCACATCCGACTCCGTGATGCCGCCCACCCCGTCGCGCACGGTCGCGACCGTGACCTGCTGCTGGGGGAGCTTCGCGATCTCGTCTGCCAGGGCCTCGAGTGAGCCGGCGACGTCGGCCTTCAGAATGAGCGGCAGCTCCGCGAGCTCGCCGGCCTGCGCGCGCTTGAAGACGTCCTCGAGCGAGACGCGCACGCCCTGGCGGCGTGCCAGCGACTCGGTCTTCAGCCGGTGTGCCCGCTCGCCGGCGAGCTGGCGCGCCTTGCGCTCGTTCTCGACGACACGGGCGCGCTCGCCCGCCTCCGGCACGCCGTCGAAGCCCAGGAGCTCGACCGGCATGCCCGGCGTGGCCTCCTTCACGCGCTCGCCGCGATAGTCGTGCATCGCCCGCACGCGTCCCCAGTGGGCGCCGGCGACCAGGGCCTCGCCCACCCGCAGCGTCCCGCGGTCCACGAGCAGCGTCACGACCGGGCCGCGGCCGGGATCGAGCCGCGACTCGATGACCGTCCCGGACGCCTCGGTCTCCGGGTTCGACTTGATCTCCTCCAGCTCGGCGACCGTGACGATCGTCTCGAGCAGGTCCGGAAGGTTCTGCTTGGTCTTCGCGGACACGTCCACGAACTCGGTGTCGCCGCCCCAGTCGGCGGGCGTGATGCCCTGCTGGGCGAGCTCGCCGCGGACGCGGTTCGGGTCCGCACCCTCCTTGTCGATCTTGTTGACCGCGATCAGGATCGGCACGTCGGCGGCCTTGGCGTGGTCGAGCGCCTCCACCGTCTGCGGCATCACGCCGTCGTCGGCCGCGACCACGATCACCGCGATGTCGGTGACCTTCGCGCCGCGGGCGCGCATCGCCGTGAAGGCCTGGTGGCCGGGCGTGTCCAGGAAGGTGATCGTGTGGCTGTCGTGGTGCACCTGGTAGGCGCCGATGTGCTGGGTGATCCCGCCGGCCTCGCCGGCGGCGACCTCCGTCTCGCGGATCGCGTCGAGGAGCGAGGTCTTGCCGTGGTCGACATGGCCCATGATCGTCACGACCGGCGGGCGGTCGACGAGCGTGTCGTCGGGGTCCGTGAACTCGGGCTCCTCCTCGACCTCGTCGGCAGCGTGGACGATCTCGACCTTCTTCTCGAACGACTCCGCGAGGACCTCGATCGCATCGTCGGGGAGGGTCTGCGTGAGCGTCGCCATCTCGCCGAGCTCCATGAGCTTCTTGATCACCTCGGCCGAGGAGAGGCCGAGCGACTCCGCGATCTCGCCGACCGTGGCGCCCGAGTTCACCGGCGTCGGCGGCTCCTCGACGGGAGCGGGAGCCGGAGCGTTCAGGTCGGGCTCCACCCAGGGCGTGCGGCGCCGTCGGCCGCGCCGGCGCGGTGGCTGCTGCTGCGGAGGCGGGCCCTGCTGGCGGCGGGATGCCTGCGAGTCGATCACGACCCGCCGGCGGCGTCCCCCGGCGCCACCGCCGCCGTCGGACCGCTGTGGACGCTGCGGCTTGGCCGGCTGGGTCGGCTGGGCGGGCGGTGCCGACGGCGCTTCGGCCTTCGGCTCGGGTGGAGGCGGGGCCTCCACCGCGGCGGCCTCGGCGCCGCCGCCGCCGTTCTTGGCCGAGAAGGCGCGCTCGATCTCGCCCTCGTCGACGCTCGAGGCGGCGGCCTTGACGTCGAGTCCCGCGGCCTGGAGAACGGAGAGCACCTCCTTCGAGGAGATCCCCTTCTCTTTCGCTATCTCATGGACGCGCTTCTTGGCCATCTACCGGTCAAGTCTAGGGTCACTCCCCTAGGAGGGCTGCTCCTCGGGGGCAGCCTGCGACTCGGTGATGGTCTCCTCCGGCTCGGGCTCGGGCTCCTCTGCTCCCGGGACCTCCTCGGGCACAGCCTCCGCGGGCTCCTCGGGCTGCTCGGGCTCGGCCTCGACCGCGACGCTGCCGGTGGCCTCGTCCGCGGCTGACTCGTCCTCGGTCGGGGCGACCTGCTCGGTGCCCGCCGCGGCGTCCGCGGGCTCCGGCTCGGCGGGCTCGGCAGGCGCTTCGGGCACGGGCGCGTCGGCATCGTCCTCGGGCGGGGGGACCTGCTCCGAGGCGGGCGGCTCGCCGCCCACGTGGTCGCTCCCAGTCCCCTCGAGCTCCTGATGGGCGGGGAGCCCGCAGTAGCGCGAGCCCGGCAGCGAGGCGTTCGGGCAGCGGCGTCCGGAGGTGAGGATCGCGGCGCACCGGCCGGCGGTCTCCTCCTCCTCGAACCCCATCTCCGCCTCCTCCTTCGCGAACTCGGTCTCCGAGCGGATGTCCACGCGCCAGCCGGTCAGGCGTGCGGCGAGGCGGGCGTTCTGCCCCTCCTTGCCGATCGCGAGTGAGAGCTGGTCGTCGGGGACGATCACGGTCGCCTGCTTCGCCTCGTCGTCCACGAGAACCTCGCGCACACGCGCGGGCGAGAGCGCCTTTGCGACGAAGCGCGCGGGCTCCTCGTTGAACGGGATGATGTCGATCTTCTCGCCGCGCAGCTCGGACACGACCATGCGCACCCGCGAGCCGCGCGGGCCGACGCACGCGCCCACGGGGTCCACCCCGCTCGCGTGCGAGACGACGGCGATCTTCGACCGGTAGCCCGGCTCGCGTGCGACCGCCTGGATCTCAACCAGGCCGTCGGCGATCTCCGGGACCTCGAGTTCGAACAGCTTGCGGATGAGCTCGGGTGAGCGGCGCGAGACGACGATCGAGGGACCCTTCGCCTGGTTCGAGACGTCGGTGATGATCGCCTTCACGCGCTGACCGTGGTCGTAGCGCTCCTGTGGCACCTGCTCCGATTTCGGGAGCAGCGCCTCGACGCGCTCGCGCAGCTGGACGAGCGTGTAGCGCGAGTCCGACTGCTGGACGATGCCGGTGATCAGCTCGCCGACCCGGTCCTGATACTCGTCGAACATCATGTCGCGCTCGGCCTCGCGGATCCGCTGGAGGATCACCTGCTTCGCGGTCTGCGCGGCGATGCGGCCGAAGTCGTCGGGCGTCGCGTCGCGCTCCTCGATCTGGTCGCGATACTCGGCGAGCATCTCGGGGTCGAGCTCCGGCTCCGCGGGCTCGCGCATCTCGCCGGTCTCGGGGTCGACCTCGGGCTCGGCGGGCTCCACCTCGGCGAGCAGCTTCTCCTCGAGGTCCTCGGGCACGAGCAGCTCGAAGACGCGGAAGTCCGCCGTATCGCGGTCCATGTCGACGCGCGCGTACTTGGCGGCGCCCGGCTGCTTCTTGTAGGCCGACAGGAGGGCGTCCTCCAGCGCCAGCATGAGGCGCTCCGCCGAGATGCCCTTTTCCCGCTCGAGCGTGTGTACCGCTTCGACGATCTCCTTCGACATCTCTCCTAGCCCTCCAACAGGTTGCTCTTGTGAATGTCGGCGAGGGGGATCCGCACGATCCCCGCGTCGGCGGCCACGGAGACCGCGTCGTCGGCGGCCTCGACCAGCTCGCCGCTGAAGCTCTTGGTGCCCTCGATCGGGGTGTGCGTCCGCACGCGCACGCGCCGGCCCACGTAGCGCTGGAAGTGCTCGGGCTTCGCCAGTGGGCGGTCCGGCCCCGGCGAGGAAACCTCGAGCGCGTATTCCTGCAGGAGATCGCGCAGGTGTGCCGTCACGCGCTCGCAGAGCGCCAGGTCGACCCCACCCGGATGGTCGATGAACAGCCTGATGCGCTCGGCGCCGATCTGCTCGGCGAGCAGCACCTCGACCTCCGGCTCGGTGGCAGCGAGCCGGCCTTCGATGTCTTCCTGAATCTTTGTCGTGGTCGGCATTTGGACGAAAAAAAGGTGGGCTGCGAAGCCCACCTCAGGTGCGACCTCCCGGGCCGCAGATGAAGTCCTAGCGAAGCCGGAGTATAGCCCCGCTATCCCGCACTCGCCCGCCGTGCCGAACTGCGGCTGGGTGGGAACGGGCCGTAAGGGCAGCCCATTCGTCGAGTGTCGCCTGAGCGCCCGCAACGGGCGCTGAAGCGACACTCGATGAGACGAAACCGACATTGGCGTCGCTCCTACCCAGCCGCGCGTGCGCGCCGCCGCGCGCTTAATTCTCAACAAGAATCGTCACCGGGCCGTCGTTCACCAGCTCGACGTGCATGTGCGCGCCGAAGCGGCCGCCCTGTGCGCCGAGCGCTTCGCGCACGCGCGCGACGAGCGGTTCGGCGACGGCGGGCGCGGCGGCCTCCACGAAGCTCGGGCGATTCCCACGCCGCGCGTCGCCGTAGAGCGTGAAGTTCGAAACGACGAGCACCTCGCCGCCGACGTCGCGCACCGAGAGGTTCATCTTGCCCGCCTCGTCCTCGAAGACGCGCAACGCGGCCAGCTTCGCGGCCACTCGGTCGGCAGCGTCCTCGCCGTCACCCTCGCGGACGCCGAGCAGCACGAGGAGGCCCGGACCGATCGACGCGACGCGTTCGCCCGCGACCGTCACCGCGGCTGAGGCAACCCGCTGTACCACGGCGCGCATCGCGCGCACCGTACCCTCCGGCGCGATGGCGGCGGTGGATGTGATCGCTGAGTACATCGACGGGCTGCCCGGCGACACCCGGCGCGTCGCGCACACCGAGTGGGGCGTGACGGTCGACGCAGAACGTGGCGGCGGGTGGCCGCTCGATCTTGGCCTCCGGCTCGCCGAGGGCCTCCTGCGGATCCAGGCGTTCGCGCTCCCCCACCGGCCGGATGTGGACCTCGGCCAGATCCTCCACTGGAACCGCCAGACGCGGATGGCCCGGTTTGCCTGCACCCGGTCCGGCGACATCTGGGTGCACGCGGACCTCCCGGCGGAGGCGGTCACCGGGGCCCTGCTCGACCGGGTTCTCGGACTCGTCGTCGAGGCCGCCCTGAACGCGCGTGCATACGCCGCGGCGCTCGACGCGCCCGCCTCCGAGGGCGGCTGGCTGCGCTCCGAATAGGCGCCGGGCGGGTTCTACCCTCCTGGCGTGCGCCGCGCTCTCGTGCTTCTCCTGTTGCTCTGCCTGCCCGCGGCCGTCGCGGAGGCGGGCCCGCGCGTGCTCGTGACGGGCGACTCCATGGTTCAGCCGCTCGACGAGCTGCTCGCAAAGCCGGTCAAGCGCGTCGATGGCCGTGTGAAGCGCGACCCGCGGCCGGGCACCGCGTTGACGCGCCCGATCGTGCTCGACTGGGAGAAGCACGCCCGCAAGCAGGCGCGGGAGCACCGACCGAAGGCGACGGTCATGTTCATCGGGGCGGGCGACACCGAGAAGCTGAAGAGCGAGGACGGTCCCCGGGTCGCATGCTGCAGCCGGGCGTGGGTCGACGCCTACTCCGAGCGCGTCGCCCGGATGATGCGCTCGTACATGCGCAAGAAGCGCGCGTACGTCTACTGGCTCACGCTGCCGGCGCCCCGGCAGCAGAAGCACCAGAAGCGTTTCCTGGCGATCAACTTCGCCATCGCGCAGGCCGCCGAGGAGGTCGGCGGCAAGGCCCGCGCGGTCGACACGGTCCCCGTGCTCTCGCCCGGCAACGACTTCCGGCGCAAGCTCCGCTACCGCGGCAAGATGGTCGTCGTCCGTGACGGCGACGGCATCCATCTGACGACCGCCGGATCGAAGATCGCGCGCGACATCGTCGTCCGGGCGATGCGCGCGGACGGGCTCCTCGAGCCCCGGTGACCGCTGCACGCGCCGCGCTGATGGCGACGACCGCGGCCCTGGCCGCGGCGCCCGCCGCCGCCGCCTCCACGGCGACGCTCACCTACGACGAGCCGATCGCGGGAGTGGTCGATGCTGCCTACTCGCTGACCGTGCGCGGCCAGGCCGGGGAAGAGAATCGGATCTCGGTCGTGGCCGACGCCGGCGGCTACACGGTGACGGACACGGGGGCCGCGCTCTCGGCGCGCAGCGGGTGCCAGCCGGTCGCCCAGGGCAAGGTCCGCTGCCCGACGCCGCAGGCGGCCGGCGAGCGGACCGTGTTCGTGGACGGCGCCGGCGCGGACGACCGGCTGTCGCTCGGCGCCCAGCTCCCCGAGACCACGACCGAGATGCATGGGGGCCGGGGCGACGACCTGCTGTTCGGCGAGCCGGAGCACGACCTGCTGCTGGGCGGCCCGGGCGAGGACGGGCTGGTGGGCGGCACGGGCTTCGATGTGCTCGATGGCGGGACCGGCGACGACGTGCTGCACGGCGGCTCGGGCTTCGACACCGCCTCCTACGAGCCACGGCACGTTCCCGTCGAGGTCGACCTGGCGCGCGGGACGGGCGGCGCCGAGGGCGAGCGCGACACCCTGACCGAGATCGACGAGGTCGTGGGCGGCCGCGGTGCGGATGTCCTGCGTGGCGGACCGAATGCCGACACCCTGGTGGGCGGGCAGGGCGATGCGCGTGACCGGGCGAGCGGATTCGGCGGCGACGACGTGGTGATCGCCCACCGCGCCCGGGGTGGCGCGGGCAGCGACAGCCTGGACGGCGTGCGGCTCGACTGCGGCGCCGGCCGGGACTTCCTGTACCGCGGCAAGCACCATCCGCGCGGGCCCTTCCCGCTCGACTGCGAGCGCATCGTCGCGCTCTTCGTGATGCTGCGCCCGGACCCGGTCCGCACCTCGCGCGACGCGGCGGTCTTCGAGATCCGCTGCCATAGGCGCCGCCGGTGTCGCGGGAGCCTCGAACTGCGCGACCGCGCCGGCCTGCTCGGGCGCGCCGACTTCGAGCTCCGCGTCTCCGCGGACGACCCCGGCGCGCTACATCGCGTGCGCGTGCCGCTCGAGCGCCGGCCGACCCGCCGCCTCGCGCGGCTGCGGATCGACGGGATCCGCGCCTACCAGCGCTCGGAGTTCCGCACCCGCGTCCGCCGGCGCGCTCAGGCGGCGCCGCGCAGCCGGTCGCGGTAGACGCGGTAGTCGGCCCGCTCCGGGCGCAGGTTCGACGCGAGGGCCAGGTGGCGCCGCGCCTCGTCGCGACGGCCCGTCTTCTCGAGCGAGCGGCCGAGACAGAAATGCGCGAAGTCGTTCACAGGCGCGCGCTCGACGACCGCGCGGAACTCCTCGGTCGCCTGCTGATACCTGCCCGCCCGGAAGTACGCGCGCCCAAGCGCCTCGCGGATCGAAGTCTTGTCCGGCTCGATGCGGCTGGCCTTCGCGAGCGGAATCGTCGCGGCGGAGTAGTCGCCGGACTCGAGCAACTCGCTGCCGCGCCGGTACAGGTCGTAGACGTCAGGCCGGTCGTCGGTCATGCCGCAGTTCCTCGACCAAATCGACTATCGCATGCGCCACCACGCTCTTCGCGGCCTTCGGCAGCGGCCGGTCCCCCGCCGGGGTGACGAGGGTGACCTCGTTGTCCTCGGTGTCGAAGCCGATGTCGGTGCGCGAGATGTCGTTGACGACGACGGCGTCGAGCCCCTTGCGGACCAGCTTCTCGCGCGCGCGCTCGACCGCCCCCTCCCCGTGCTCGGCGGCGAAACCCACGAGGGTCTGGTCACCGCGCCGGTCCGCCGACAGTGCGGCCAGCACGTCGGTCGTGGGGACGAGGCGCAGCTCGAGCGCGTCACGCCCGCTCTTCGAGAGCTTCTCGCCCGCCGCGGCGGGCGGCCGGAAGTCCGCCACCGCCGCGGCCATGACCAGGACGTCGCAGTCGGGGAAGCGCCGGCGGGCGGCGGCCTCGAGGTCGGCCGCCGTCTCGACGTCCTCGTATGTCACGCCGGGGCGGCGCGCCAGGGCGACGTTCGCCGCGATCACGGTCACCTCCGCGCCACGCGCGGCCGCCTCCTCGGCGACCGCGAAGCCCATGCGGCCCGATGAACGGTTGCCCACGTAGCGCACGCTGTCGATCGGCTCGCGCGTGCCGCCGGCCGTGACGAGCACGCGCAGCCCGTCCAGCGACCGCGGCGCGTAGCCGTCTCGCGGGGCGAGCGCCGCCTCGACGGCCGCGAGGATGTCGACCGGCTCGGCCAGGCGGCCGACGCCCCATTCGCCCTTCGACGCGAGCGCACCCGTGCCCGGGTCGGCGATCAGGACGCCGCGCGCCCGGAGCGTCTCCAGGTTCGCCTGGGTCGCCGGGTGCTCGTACATGGCGTTGTTCATGGCCGGCGCGATCACGAGCGGCGCTGTGCAGGCGAGGGCTGCGCTCGTCAGGAGGTTGTCGGCCGTGCCAGTCGCGAGCTTGGCGATCGTGTTCGCCGACGCGGGCGCGATCACGTAGGCATCGCAGCGGCGGACGATCTCGAGGTGGGAGATCGGGTCGTGGTCGGGCGCCGGCTCACCCGGGTACGCGCCGCGGGCGGGATCGCGCTCGAACTCGCCCGTCAGGACGGGCGCCCCGGCGATCCCCTCGAAGGTGGCCGCGCCGACGAATCGCTGCGCGGTGGGCGTCTGGACGACGCGGACCGCATGGCCCGCGCGCATCGCGAGCCGCACGAGCTCGACGGCCTTGTATGCGGCGATCCCACCGGATACGCCGAGCAGGATCCGCGCCATCGCCCGTCTTCCGGCTTAGACGCGGTACCTGTAGTTGATCTTGCCCGCTGCGACTTCCTCGAGCGAGATCTTCAGGTAGTTCTTCGAGCCCGTCTCCACCATCGGCGGCGGGTACTCGTCGAAGGTCCCCTCACCGAGGTTGTGGTAGTAGGCGTTGATCTGACGGGCGCGCTTGGCCGCGATGAGCACGCACGCGTAGTGCGAGTCGACCCGTTCGAGCAGTGTGTCCAGCCGTGGCTTGATCATTCACCACACATCGTAGCGACGAGCTCCACGAGCTCATCCGCGGCGTCCTCGAGCCGGTCGTTCACGATCACGTGCTCGAACTCCTCGCGCGCCTCGAGTTCCTCTCGCGCCACGGCCAGCCGGCGCTCGATTTGATCCGGTGCGTCGGAGCCGCGGCCGATGAGCCGGGTCCGGAGGGCCTCGTCGGACGGGGGCGCGATGAACACCTGGACGGCGCCCGGCAGCGCCTCGCGCACCTGGCGGGCGCCCTGGACCTCGATCTCGAGCAGGAGAGCGCGCGCACCGCGGGCGCGGTCGATCTCCGATCGGAGTGTCCCGTAGCGGTTCCCGGCGTACTCGGCGTGCTCGATGAACTGCCCGGCGGCGAGCCGCTCGTCGAACTCCGGGGAGGCCAGGAAGTGGTAGTCGACGCCGTCGGCCTCGCCCGGCCGCGGCGCGCGCGTCGTGGCCGAGACCGACAGCTCGAGCCCCGGGACGCGCTCGCGGAGGGTGCGGATGAGCGTGCCCTTGCCGACGCCGGAGGGGCCGGTGACGACCAGAACCTTGGGGTCTACAGCCGTTATCGGCGCAGGTAGGAGACCAGCTCGTTGCGCTGGCGCTCCGACAGGCCACCGATCGTCTTGCTCGGCGAGATCCGGCACTGCGTGAGGATCCGGTTCGCCTTCACGCGGCCGTACTTCGGCACGGCGAGCAGCAGATCGAAGACCTTCGCGGTCAGGAGGTATTCGGGCGGATCGAGCAGCAGCTTCTGGATCTGAGCCCGGCCGGCCTTCAGGTCTCGCTTGAGGCGGGCGCGCTGCGTACGGATCTCGTTCGCGCGCTTGAGCGCATCCATGCGCTGCGTGAAGGACCGCTCCGGTGCCGCGCCCGAATTGGTCTTCGAGGGCGTTTCGGCGGCGGGGGAGGGCATCGGCGGCGGGCATACTACACACGGACAGGGGCGCGTCAACGCCTTCCGCCCCCTTTTCCGGCCAATTCATCTTGACCTGAGGTCGAGCTTTAGACGGGTTCCGCCTGGTTGAGCGTTTTGTCCCTGTTTGCAGGGCTTTTGCGCTCAAGCCCCTGCCGGAGCGCCGTCCGGCGCGGAAAGTCCCCGCTCAGAGGCACAAATCGCCGCCAGCTCGGCCGCGACGCGTGCGCCGGCCGCCGGGTCGCGGAAGCTCTCCGTCCCGACCGCGACCGCCGTGGCCCCCGCACTGAGGAAATCCGCCGCGTGGCGGCCCGTCTGGATGCCGCCCATTCCGATAACCGGGATCGAGACCGCGCGCGCGACGGTATAGACCTGCTCGAGGGCGATCGCCCGGACCGCTGGGCCCGACACGCCGCCCGACCCTCCGCCCAGCCATGTCGAGCGCGTCCTGGGATGCAGCGCGAGGCCCTTCAGCGTGTTGATGAGCGAGACGGCGTCCGCGCCCGCGGCCTCTGCCGCCGCGGCCACCGCCTGGGGCTCCGACGCGTTGGGGGTCAGCTTGACGATCAGCGGCTTTTCCGTGAGCGGCCGCGTCCGCTCGACCACGCGCGCGGTCTCGGCGGGGTCGGCCCCCATCACGAGCCCGGTCTCGACGTTCGGACAGGAGACGTTCAGCTCGAGCATCGCGACCTCGGCGCGCTCCCCCACCCGTCCCACGAGCTCGGCCAGCTCGTCCCGGGTGAACCCCATCACCGAGACGACAAGCGGCACCGGCAGCTCCGCCAGCTCGGACAGGTCCGCCGCGAGGAAGCCCTCGAGGCCCTTGTTGGGCAGCCCGATCGAGTTGATCAGCCCCGCGGGCGTCTCCCACAGGCGCGGCGGCGGGTTGCCCTGGCGTGGTGCGAGCGTGATCGTCTTCGACACGAAGGCGTCGAACGGGAAGCGGTCGAGCAGCGCGTCCCCGAACGTCCGCCGCGCGGCGATCGCATCGAAGGTGCCGGAGCCGTTCAGGACCGGCCCGCGGAGCGGGACGCCGCAGAGGCGCAACGAACGGGGTCCGTCCCCGTTTGTTGCGCCTGCGCTCAGTGTCCGCTCCCGGCCACGAGCGCCGTCTCGAGCGCGGCGGCCTCCACCACCGGGCCGTCGACGCAGAGCCGCACGTAGCCCTCGCGGGTCGGCACCACACATCCGAAGCAGGCGCCGAAGCCGCACGCCATCCCGGACTCCATGGCGAGCTGCGCTCCCACACCGCGCTCGGCGCAGAGCGCGCGGACGGCCTCGAGCATCGGCGGCGGGCCGCACGCGTAGACGGTCGCGTCCCCGTCGCCGTCGAGCTCCTCGCGCAGGAGCTCGGTCACGTAGGCCGCCCGGCCGAAGGACCCGTCGTCGGTCGCGGTGGTCGCGTCCGACCTGAACAGCGCAGCCGCCTGGGCGTACGCCGCCGAGCGAAAGCCGAGCAGCACCCGCGCCGCGGGCCCGAGCTCGTCGCTCCAGCAGAGGATGGGCGCGACGCCGATCCCCCCGCCGACGAGCAGGGGGCGCCCCGCGGCCGGTGCGCTGAACCCGACGCCGAGCGGGCCCGTCAACCAGAGCCCGTCGCCGGCCGCGAGCTCGGCCAGCCGGTGCGTGCCCGGCCCCACGTCCTCCAGGATGAAGCCGAGCCGGCCCGCCTCGGCGCGGCAATAGGAGAAGGCGCGCGGGAGCCACGGCCGCTCGTCAGCCCCGGCGCCCCACCGCTCCTCGGCGGCGAGCATGTAGAACTGGCCCGGCCGCGGGTCGGGCGGTCCGTCGCGGTCCTCGGCCCACAGGAGCGCATACCCGCCGATCTGCTCGACCGCGGCAACGCGTGCCAGGCGGCGGCCGAAGGGCGCAAGCGTGCGCATGCGCCCGAGACTAGCTTGCGCGGTGGTCGGGCTAGAGCGCCTGAACGCGCCCGCGGCAGAGCGAGCGCAGCGACATCCCGGCCGCGGTCAGCGCGAGCCCGGAGAGCAGCACCGGCGGGATGTTCGCGCCGGTTTGCGGGAGCTGCGGGCCGGCCCGCGGTGTCGGACCGGTGGCGACCGGGTCGTCGGGCGCGTCGTCGGACTCGTCGAGGTCGCCGAAGTCCTCCTCGAACTCCTCGTCGTCGGGCTCCTCGACGTCCGGCGTCGGGTCGTCCGTGGGGGCCTGGTCGGGCGGGTCCACAGGGTCCTCCGGCACCGTGGGGTCCTGCGCGAGGTCGGCGGCCGGCGCGAGTGCGGGCGCCGCCTCCGGTGCGGGCGGGGCGACCGGCGCGGGATCTGGGGCCGGGACCGGCACGGCGTCGGGTGCGTCGGGGCCGGGCGCGTCGGCCCCGCCGTGGGGCGCCTCGGCCTCGCCCGCGTCCCCGGTCGGCACGAGCTCAGGGACGCGCTCGGGGTCCACCTCGAGCGGCGGCGCGGTGGCGCCGCCCGAGCTGTCCGGCATGTCGGCCACAGGTATCAGGGGCGCCTCTCCGCCACCGTTCTGCGCGATCAGCGGCAGGGGCGCGTAGAGCACGCCAGAGCACGCGATCGCAACCAGGAAGACCCGTCGCATCGGGCCGAGGTTCCATAAGCCCGCGCCCAACCCTCCCGGCGGGAGGAATCCTGCGTCAGCGGCAGTTCTTGAAGCGCAGCCGCACGGTCCGCGCCTTCAGGCTCGACCCGCGCACGAACTTCACCCGCGCCGCGACCACGTGGCGGCCGGACGGCAGCCGCTTGGGATCCACTTCGACCCCGTAGCGCCCGCGCCAGTCGGCGACCGAGACGCCGCCCAGGCGCCGGCCATTCAGGCGGAAGGCGACGTGGCGGATCCGCCCGCCCCGGACCCAGGCGAGGAACGGGCGCGACGCGCAGCGGGCGTCGCGGTTCGACTTCGAGATCCGCGGCGCCATCCGCTCGGGGCAGCGACGGATCACCATGCGCAGCGTCTCCGGCCGGCGCTTCGCCTGCCGCACGAAGACGACCTTCGCGCGGAGGACGTGTCGGCCGGCCGCGAGGCCGCGCCGCTCCACCGTCACGCCGAAGCGGCCGGTCGAGTCGGGCCTGCGTGCGCGCTTGATGACACGTCCGTCGAGCGAGAAGACAACGCGGTCGACGAGCGTCCCGCGGACGCCGGCATCGACCGGGCGGTAGAGGCAGGGGCTCGCCGGGCGCGAGCTCGGGTCGGGCTTGGGCTCGGGTTTCGGGTCAGGCTTGGGCTCCGGCTCCGGCTCCGGCTCGGGCTCGGGCTCCGGCTCGGGCTCCGGCTCCGGCTCCGGCTCGGGGTCCGGGGCCGCGCACTCGCGCAGCTTGGGCGGCGCCGTGCCCGGCCGCCGCTTCAGCGGAAGATCCTCCGAGAGGACCGCGAGGCCCGTGACCGAGCCCGTGAAGTTCCGCCAGTAGCCGTTCTTGCGCACGCTCGCGCGGTATTCGCCGCTACCGACCTCCCAGCCGTAGGTCCCGTCCTCGGCGGTCGTCTGCGGATTCGCGCTCGGCCAGATCTCCTCGCTCACGTCCACCGTCAGGAAGTAGCCGTCCACGAGGCGCTCGAGCGAGACGGTCGCGCCCTGGACAGCGGTGGCACAGCGAGCCTGCTCCGGCGCCATGCCCTCCCTCACGAGCTCCTTGTAGAGCCGCAGGTCGTAGACGACGCCCGCGAACCCGCCGGCGGGCTCGGAGGCCGTGGTGGCGTCGTCACCCAGGGCCGGCTGCGTCAGGGCGAGCACCAGCAACGCGGTCGCGATGACCACGCGCGTGAATGGGTGGGCAGCGCGTGTTCCCACGTGACACCTATCGACACCCACGGGTTGGCGCCTAAAAACCGGGCGTCGGCGACCTAGGACATTTGGCTAGAGCGCTGCGTGGGGGCCATCCCGTGCAGTTCCTGGAGCGACCGCACCTCCAGCTCGCCCTTTCGCCGCGCGAGAATCGCGCGCTGAGCCGCGCTGGCCGCGGTTACAGTCGTTATGCAGGGGATTCCCCGGCCCACCGCGGCGCGGCGAATCTCCCATCCGTCCGACCGCGCGCCGGTGCCGGTGGGCGTGTTGATCACGAGATCGACCTCGCCCGAGTCGATGTGGTCGACCACGTTCGGCGACCCCTCGCCGATCTTCTTGATCCGCTCGACCGGCACGCCCATCCCACGGATGGCACGCGCCGTGCCGCCGGTCGCGTAGATCCGGAAGCCGAGGTCGTGGAGCGACGCTGCCAGCTGCGTCGCCGCCGGCTTGTCCGTGTCCGTCACCGAGATGAACACCCCTCCCTGGTCCGGCAGCGCCGCGCCCGCCGCCGCCTGGGCCTTGCCGAAGGCGGCCGGGAAGTCATCGGCAACGCCCATCACTTCGCCGGTCGACTTCATCTCCGGGCCGAGCAGGGCGTCTGCGCGTGGGAACCGGTCGAACGGCAGGACGGCCTCCTTGACCGAGACGTGCTTGAGGTTGCCGGCCCCGAGGCGCGACAGAGGGAGGTCCATGTCCGCCAGCCGCTCGCCGAGCATCAGGCGGCACGCGATCTTCGCGAGCGGCACGCCGACTGCCTTCGACACGAACGGGACCGTGCGCGAAGCGCGCGGGTTCGCCTCGATCACGAACAGCTCGTCGTCCCCGAACACCGCGAATTGGATGTTGATCAGGCCGATGACGCCCAGCCGGAGCGCGAGCTTCTCGGTGGCGTCGTGGACCTGGTCGAGCATCTCCGGGCCGAGCGACATCGCCGGGATCACGCACGCCGAGTCGCCCGAGTGCACGCCGGCCTCCTCGACGTGCTGCATGATCGCGCCGATCTGCACGGACTCGCCGTCGCACAGGGCGTCCACGTCGATCTCGATCGAGTTCTCGAGAAAGCGGTCGAGGTAAATCTCCCCGTCGGCCGGAGCGGGCATGCGCTCGAGGTAGCCCGCGAGCCGGTCGCGCTCGTAGCAGAGCTCCATCGCGCGCCCGCCGAGCACGTAGGAGGGCCTGACGAGCAGCGGATAGCCGACCGCGTCGGCGCGCTCGAGCGCCTGCTCCGCGGATCTCGCGGTCGCGTACGGCGGGCTCTTCAGTCCGAGCTCGCGCATGAGCGCGCCGAACCGGGAGCGGTCCTCGGCGAGGTCGATGGAGTCCACCGGCGTCCCGAGGAGGGGCACGCCGGCCGCGTGGAGCCCGTGCGAGAGCTTCAGCGGCGTCTGGCCTCCGAACTGGACGATCACTCCCTCCGGCCGCTCCACCTCGATCACCCCGAGGACGTCCTCGAGCGTGAGCGGCTCGAAGTACAGGCGGTCGGAGGTGTCGTAGTCGGTCGAGACCGTCTCGGGGTTGCAGTTGATCATCACCGCGTCGCGGCCCGACTCCCGCACCGTCATCGCCGCGTGCACGCAGCAGTAGTCGAACTCGATCCCCTGGCCGATGCGGTTCGGCCCGGCGCCCAGGATCACCACCGACGCGCGGTCGCCGCGAACCACCTCGTGCGCGGGCGCGCGCTCCCAGCCCGAGTAGAAGTACGGCGTCTCCGCCTCGAACTCGGCGGCACAGGTGTCCACCGACTTGAACGACCGGGCCAGCCCGGCCTCGGGGTCCTCGCCGCCGGCGACGGCGGCGATCTCGGCCATGAACCACGGGTCGATCCCGGTGCGCCCGCACAGCTCCTTCTCGCTCACACCGCGGCGGACCGCCTCGTCGATCAGCTCGTAGCGGTCGTGAGCCGGGCGCTCGAGCCGCCGGAGGAGCTCCTCGGTGTCCGCCGGCGCCTCCGCCGTCACGTCCAGCTCGCGGCTGCGGCCCGCCTTCACCCAGGCCTGCTTGAACGTGCGCCCGATCGCCATGGCCTCGCCCACGCTCTGCATGTGCGTGGAGAGCGAGCCGTCCGCCCCCGGGAACTTCTCGAAGGCGAAGCGCGGCCACTTCACGACGACGTAGTCGATCGTCGGCTCGAAGCTGGCCGGCGTCTTCCGCGTGATGTCGTTGTCGATCTCGTCGAGCGCATAGCCGACCGCGAGCCGCGCCGCGATCTTCGCGATCGGGAATCCGGTCGCCTTCGACGCGAGTGCCGACGACCGCGAGACGCGCGGGTTCATCTCGATGATCACGATCTCGTCGGTCTGCGAGTTGACCGCGAACTGGATGTTCGAACCGCCCGTCTCGACGCCGACGGCGCGGATGCAGGCGATCGCCTGGTCGCGCAGCGCCTGGAACTGGCGGTCGGTCAGGGTCTGCTGCGGAGCGACCGTGACGGAGTCGCCCGTGTGCACGCCCATCGGGTCGACGTTCTCGATCGAGCAGACGATCACGACGTTGTCGTTGCGGTCGCGCATCAGCTCGAGCTCGAACTCGCCCCAGCCGATGACCGACTCCTCCACCAGGATCTGGCCGATCGGGCTGGCGGCGATGCCCTCCGTCACCCGCTGGCGGAACTCCGCCTCGTTCCAGGCGATGCCGCCGCCCTCCCCGCCCATCGTGAAGGCCGGCCGGAAGATGGCCGGGAGGCCGATCTCGGCGAGCGCCTTCTCGCCCTCCGAGACGCTCGTGACGATCGTCGAACGCGCAACCCGGAGCCCCGCCTGCTGCATGGTGATCCGGAACAGGTCACGGTCCTCGGCGCGTTGGATCGCCTCGTAGTTCGCCCCGATCAGCTCGACCTCGTAGCGGTCGAGCACACCATCGTCGTGCAAGGCGCGCGCCAGGTTGAGGGCCGTGCCACCGCCGAGCGTCGGAAGCAGAGCGTCCGGGCGCTCCCGCTCGATCACGCGCGCGACGCTCGCCGGCGTGAGCGGCTCGATGTAGGTGGCGGTGGCGAACTCGGGGTCGGTCATGATCGTGGCCGGGTTCGAGTTGATGAGGACCACCTCGTAGCCCTCCTCGAGCAGCACCTTGCACGCCTGCGCGCCCGAGTAGTCGAACTCGGCGGCCTGGCCGATCACGATCGGCCCGGAGCCGAGCACGAGGATCTTCTGCAGGTCGTCGCGCCTAGGCATGGGCCGTCACGCCGCGAGCGTCTCCAGGAAGCGGTCGAACAGGTACAGCGAGTCATGCGGGCCCGGGCCGGCCTCGGGGTGATACTGCACGGTGCTCGCCGGGACGTCGCGCAGCACGAGTCCCTCGACCGTGCGGTCGTAGAGGTTGAGCTGGGACAGCTCCGCCGCGCCGAAGTCGGTTTCCCAGCGCACCGGCTCGTCGGTGTCGATCGTCTGCGCGCCGCCCGGTCCGAGCACGGCGAAGCCGTGGTTCTGCGAGGTGATGTCGATCCGCCCCGTCTCGAGGTCCTTCACCGGATGGTTGGCCCCGCGGTGGCCGAAGGGGAGCTTGAAGGTGTCCAGGCCCACGGCCCGGCACAGGAGCTGGTGCCCGAGGCAGATGCCCCACACGGGCACCTTCCCGATCACGCCGCGTACGTTCTCGACGATGTAGTCGAGCGCGGCCGGGTCGCCCGGACCGTTCGCGAGGAAGACGGCATCCGGCTCGCGCGCGAGCAGGTCGTCGGCGGTCACCGAGCACGGATGCAGCTCGAGGTGCACTCCGCGCTCGCGCATGTTGGCGATGATCGAGCCCTTGATGCCGGTGTCGATCGCGACGATGCGAGGCCCGTCCCCCTCGAGGACGACCGGCGCCGCGGGCGTCACCTCGCACGCGAGGTCGCGTCCCTTCATCGGCGGCTCGGCGTCCACCGCGGCATGCGCCTCGGCCTCCGGCACGTCGGCGGGGAAGATCCCGCCGCGCATCGCGCCCTTGTCGCGGATGTGGCGCACGAGCGCGCGCGTGTCCACGCCGGTGATCCCCGGCACGTCCTGGCCGGCGAGCCAGCCGAGCCACCCTCCCTCCGCCGCGGGCGCGTGCGCGCGGTCCACCGCGGAGCGCATCACGACCCCCCGCGCGTGCACCGCGTCCGACTCCATCGCAGCGGCTGAGACGCCGTAGTTCCCGATGTGCGGATACGTGAAGACGATGATCTGGCCGTGGTAGCTCGGGTCCGTGACCGACTCCTGGTAGCCCGACATCGCGGTGTTGAAGACGACCTCGCCGGTGATCTGGCCGGCCGCGCCCACTGCGTCGCCCGCGAAGCGGGTGCCGTCTTCGAGGAGGATGTAGGCGTTGCTCGTTGCTCGTTGCTCGTTGCTCGGACTCATTTGATGAGCCTCTGCACTTCCTTGAACTCGTCGGTGCCGGCCGCGCCCAGCAGCTCGAAGAGGGCCGTTTCCACGCTCGTCAGGATCGCGCCGGACGCCTCCATCTTGTGCAGGCCGACGTGCTTGTTCGCGTCCGTGCGTGAGGTGACGGCGTCGCTCGCCACGTGCACCTCGACGCTCCGTTCGAGGAGGTCGTGCGCGGTCTGCGAGACACACACGTGTGCCTCAATCCCGCAGAGGAGCGCCTGGTCGCGACCGTCAAGGTCGAAACCATCGGCGCGCGCCGCCGAGAAGCAGGCCTTCTCCACCGCCTCGACCTCGCCGAGCTCCGCGACCGTGTGGCCGAGGCCCTTCGGGTACTGCTCGGTGACGACGATCGGCACCCCGAGGATCCGCGCGCCCTCCATCAGGCGGCGCGTGTTCTCGACCACGTCATCGAAGCCCTCGACCGCCGGCCGAAACGCCTCCTGGACGTCCACGACGACGAGCGCGGCCCGGTCGCGCTGAAGCGTCCTCACGCGGGCACTGCCCCGATGGCGAAGGAGCGTTCGCGGTATGCCACCGCTCCCGCGGCGATCGTCACCCGGACGCGGCCGGTCACGCTGCGGCCGGCGAACGCGCAATTCGCGGACCGGCTCTCGAAGCCCGCCTCGCCCACCTGCCACTCGGCCCCGAGGTCGAGGAGCGCCACGTTGGCGGGGGAGTCGGGCGCCAGCGTCGGGACGGGCAGGCCGAACGGGGCACCGCCGGCCGTCATCCGCGCGATCAGGACGGCGAGGTCCAGCACGCCCGGCAGCACGAGCTCCGTGTGCAGCGCGGCGAATGCGGTCTCGAGCCCGGTGACGCCCATCGGCGCGACCTCGAACGGCTGCTCCTTCTCCTCGCGCGCGTGCGGTGCGTGATCCGTCGCCACGCAGTCGATGGCGCCGGACCGCAGGCCTTGGATCAGCGCGTGGCGGTCGTCCTCCGAGCGCAGGGGCGGGTTCATCTTGAAGCCGGCGTCGAGCGAGCGGACCGCCTCGTCGGTCATGCAGAGGTGATGCGGGCTCGCCTCGCACGTGATCGCGACGCCCGCCGCCTTCGCCTGCTCGATCGCCACGACCGACTCGCGTGCCGACAGGTGCTGGATGTGGATCGCCGCGTCCTCGTACAGGGCGATCTGGGCGTCGCGGGCGATCATCGTGGACTCCGAGATCGACGGGATGCCGGCCATGCCGAGGAGGGCCGACACGCTGCCCTCGTGCATGACGCCGTCACCGGAGAGGCTCGGATCCTCCTCGTGGAGTGCCACGAGCCGCCCCGCGAGCCGCTGGTACTGCAGCGCCTTGCGGAGGATCCCCGCCCGCGCGACGGGCCGCCCGTCGTTGGTGAAGCCCGCCGCACCCAGCTCCGCCATCTCCGCCATCTCGGTCAGCGCATCGCCTTCCTGGCCGACGGTGACCGCGGCCAGGAACCCGGTCGGGATGCGCGCCTCGCTCCGCGCGCGCTCGCGCAGTGCCGAGAGCACGGACCCGGTGTCCACGACCGGGTCGGTGTTCGGCTGCGCCAGGATCGCGCAGAACCCGCCCGCCGCGGCCGCGCGGGTTCCGGAGCCGATGTCCTCCTCGTCCTCGCGCCCGGGCGTGCGCAGGTGCACGTGCGGGTCGACGAACGCGGGCACGGCCACGAGCCCCTCGGCGTCGATCACCTCGGCGCCCTCGGGCGCGGGCGGCGCCTCGCCGATCTCCGCGATCCGCCCCTCGCGAACCACCACGTCGCGGACCGCGTCGAGCCCGGCGCGCGGGTCGAGCACGCGGGCGCCGCGGATCACCACGTCACCGCCGGCCTGCACCCCGCAGTCGAGCGGCGGCGCGTCGAAGCGCGGGGGCATCAGGCGGCTCCCATCGGCGCGGGCGCCTCCTCGGACTCGGCCGGCTCGGGCACGCCCGACCCCGCGAGCAGCTCGTAGAGCACCGCCATCCGCACGACCACGCCGGACTCGACCTGCTGAGTGATGAGCGCCTGCGGGGAGTCGATCACCTCCGACGAGAGCTCCACCCCGCGGTTTACCGGGCCCGGGTGCATGAGGAGCTGCCCCGCGCCCAGCCGGCGGCCGTCGATCTGGTAGTTCGCGGCGTACTCGCGGAGCGACGGCACGTACGCCCCGGCCATGCGCTCGCGCTGCATCCGCAGCGCGTAGATCACGTCGGCCTCGCCGATCCCGTCGAGCGTGTATGCCACCGCGCAGCCGAGCCGCTCGAAGTCGCGTGGGATCAAGGTCGGCGGCCCGCAGACCGTGACCTCCGCCCCCATCCGCCCGAAGGCGAGGACGCCCGACCGCGCGACGCGGCTGTGGAGCACGTCGCCGACGATCCAGAGCTTGAGCCCCTCGAGCGACCCGAGGCGGCGCCACAGCGTGTACACGTCGAGCAGCGCCTGGGTGGGGTGCTCGTGCTTGCCGTCGCCCGCGTTCACGACCGACGCCGCGGTCCACTGCGCGACCAGGCCGGCGGCGCCCGCGTGCGGCGAGCGGATCACGACCGCCGCCGGGTCATACGCGGACAGGGTGAGCACGGTGTCCTTGAGCGACTCGCCCTTGTCCACCGCCGAGCCGACCGACTTGACCGTCACGAGGTCGGCCGACAGCCGCTTGGCGGCCAGCTCGAACGAGGAGCTCGTGCGCGTCGAGGCCTCGTAGAAGAGGTTGATCACGGTGCGTCCGCGCAGCGTGGGCACCTTCTTGATCTCCCTGCCCGACACCTCGGCGAAGCTCGCCGCGCGCGCGAGGATGCGGTCGATGTCGTCGCGCGTCAGGTCGTCGATCGAGATCAGGTTCTTCCTCATGCCGCCACCTTTTCGCCGATGAGCACCTCGTCAACCTGGTCCAGCTCCTCCACTCGAACGTAGACGCGCTCGGACGCCGCCGTCGGCAGGTTCTTGCCGACGTAGTCCGGCCGGATTGGCAGCTCGCGGTGTCCCCGATCGGCCATGACGGCGAGCTGCACGCGCGCCGGCCGCCCGTAGTCGAAGAGCGCGTCGATCCCCGCGCGCACCGTGCGCCCCGTGTAGAGCACGTCGTCCACCAGCACGACCGTCATCCCCTCGACGGGGAACTCGATGTGCGAGGCGTGCACGGTTGGCTGGCTGCGCGTCGCCACGTCGTCCCGGTAGAAGGAGATGTCGATGTCGCCGAGCGGGACCGGCTCGCCGACCAGCTCCGCCACGATGTCGCGCAGGCGCTCGGCGAGCACTGCGCCGCGGCGGTGGATCCCGACGACCGCGAGACGGCTGCCGCCGGTCTTCTCGATGATCTCGTGCGCGATGCGCACGAGCGTGCGCCGCATGTCCTCCGCGTCGAGGACGACCTTCTCGCTCACTTCGCTCCTTCCTGGCCTCACAGGACCGGGTTAAAGGGGCTGACCGGGGCGAGACTAGCACCGGCCGGCGTCGGGTCTCCCACGGTCAGTTACTTCTCTGGGCAAAGTGGGCATCTTTCGGTGGAAGGACCGCGTCCGGGGGGCGCCCGATCGTGCCGGAACGGATTCTCATCGCCGACATATCCGACGATGCCCGCCGCTCACTGCGCTCGCCGCTGGAGACGGAGGGATTTGCCGTGGACGAGGCGGACGACGCACGCGCGGCCGCGGAGCGCCTGCGCCGAGGGGACTACGCCGCCGCGCTCGTGGACGTCGATCTGCCGGGTGGCGCGCTCGAACTGCTCGACGAGCTGAAGACGGACCCGGAGTTGGCACACGTGCCGGTCGTCCTGCTGAGCGACGACCTGGCCGAAGGAGCGGTCCTCGCCGGGCTCGACCGCGGCGCGGCCGACTGCCTGCGCAAGCCGGTCGATCCGATCGAGGCGGTCGTCCGCACGCGCGCGGCACTGCGCGTCGCCGAACTTCAGCGGCGCCTCCGCGAGGGTGACGACCGGCTGACGGAGCTGGCCGCGACCGACGACCTGACCGGCCTCCTCGCGCGCCGCTTCCTCGAGTCGCATCTGCGCGGGCTGGTCGCGTCCGCCGAGCGGCACGGGCGCCCGCTCTCGGTCGTGATGCTCGACCTCGACAACTTCAAGGAGATCAACGACACGCACGGTCACCCCGTCGGCGACTACGTGCTGCGCGCCGTCGTCCAGCGGATGAGCTCCCGGGTCCGCAAGGAGGACCTCCTCGGGCGCTGGGGCGGTGACGAGCTCATCCTCGTCCTGCCGGACGTGGACCTCGAAGGGGCGATCGCCGCGGCCGACTCGCTGCGCGAGGGGATCGAGGACACCGCGATCTCGGTGGACGGCGAGCACACGTCGGTGACGGTGTCGGCCGGCGCCGCGGCCTGGCGGGCCGGCGAGGACGCGCTCGAGCTCGTCCGGCGCGCCGACGCGGCGCTCTACGACGCGAAGGCCGCCGGCCGCAACCGCGTCGAGGGCGCCACCGCGGGGCACACGGCCTAGGCGCGGACGTGCACCGGGGCGCCGCGCTCCGGGAACGGGATCTCCACCCGATCGAAGTCGCGCGGCACGATCGTCCGCTCGAATACGCCTCGCGCCTCCGCGCGCAGCTCGTCCGGCGAGTAGCGCGGCGAGACGTGCGTGAGGGCGAGCAGGACCACCTCCGCCGCGGCGGCCAGCTCGGCCGCCGCGCGCGCCGTCGAATGGCCGGTCTCTGCCGCGCGCGCCTCCTCCTCGGCCGTGAAGGTGGCCTCGTGAACCAGCAGGTCGGCGCCGTGGGCCATGACCCGCGTTGCCTCCGCCGGCGCGGTGTCGCCCGTCAGCACTATCCGGCGGCCCCGGCGCGACTCCCCCAGCACCTCCTCGGGCCGCACCTCGCGGCCGCCGGCGTCGACCGCCTCGCCGCGCTGGAGGCGGCCGAAGTCCGGGCCGGGCTGCACGCCCAGCACGCGCGCGCGGGCCTCGTCGAAGCGCCCCGGCCGGTCGTCCTCGGCGAGCAGGTAGCCGTACGCGCTCGTCCGATGGTCGACCAGGTACGGCGCGATTACGTATCCGTCGCGCTCGAGTGGGACGTTCGGCTCGAGCTCCACCAGCTCGACGTCGTAGGCCGTGCCGCCGAAGAGCGGACGCAGGGCGGACACGAGCGCCCGCAGTCCGGGTGGGCCGTAGATCGTCAGCGGGGTCTCGCGCCCCCGCAGGCCGAAGGTCTTGAGCATGCCCGGCAGACCGAGGAAGTGGTCGGCGTGGAAGTGGGTCAGGAAGACCTCCTCCAGGTCCAGCAGGCCAATCGAGCGCAGCAGCTGGCGCTGGGTGCCCTCGCCGCAGTCGAACAGCAGCCGGTCGCCGCCGCGGCGGACCAGCGTGGCGGGCAGCCCTCGCCTGGCGGTCGGTGCCGAGCCGGCGGTGCCGATGAACATGACGTCGAGGTCCACGGGCGTATCTTCGCGGTCAGTCGAGCCGGACGTGCTCGAAACGCACGCGACCGCTCTCCACGAGCGCGATCCCCATGCTGTGGCGCGGCTGGCGCCGGCGGTCGGTCGGGCTGCCCGGGTTGAAGATCTGAAAGCCCGGCGCCTCCTCGTGCAGCGGGATGTGCGAGTGCCCGAACACGACCGCGTCGCAGTCGGGGAACGCGGAGCGCATCCGGTCGATCCGCCCGCGCGCCGGCCCCGCGTCGTGGATCAGGCCGAGCCGAACCCCGACCGCGTCCACGACCTGGCGCTCCGGCAGAAGGCGTCGCACGTCGACCGAGTCGATGTTGCCGTGCACCGCCGCCACGGGCGGCCCGAGCGTGCGCAGCTCTTCGAGCACCGAGGCCGCCGAGAGGTCACCGGCGTGCAGGATCAGGTCGGAGGCGCGCATCCGCGCAAGACACGCCCCGGGGATGGCGCGCGAGCCGCGCGGAAGGTGCGTATCGGCGACGATCGCGATCCGCATGCGCCCGGGCTCGGTTTCCCTCCGCCGGGCGCTACTCGGGCTCGGTCGTGCCCACGACGCGCGCGGGCGCGCCCACGGCGATCGAGTTGTCCGGGATGTGCCCGCGCACGACGCTGTTGGCCCCGATGATGCAGCGGCTGCCGATGTCCGAGCCGCGCAGGATCGCGACGCGCTCGCCCACCCACGTGCTGCGCCCGATCCGGACCGGCGAGGTCACGAGCGGAGTGCGCATGATCGTCTTCTCGCCGGGGACGAAGGTGTGGTCGGAGTCGATCACGCTGGTGAACGCGCTCAGGACCACGTGGTCCTCGATGACGACGGATTCCGCCGCCGTGATCGTGCAGTACGGCCGGATCCCGACGTTTCCGCCGATCCGCAGCACGGGCTCCGTGGCGCCCCAGGCGGAGCGCTCGACCGACAGCCAGGTCCCGTGGAAGATCGTGCACCACGGTCCCACGGACATGAGGTGCGGGCCGAAGACCCAGTCCGGCTTGTGGAGGATCGACCCCTCGCCGAACTCGTGGAAGCGCCAGCGCCACCACGGCCGCGTGAAGCGCGCTCGCATCACCACGCGCTTCATCGGGCGGTCGACATAGCCGCGCAGCACGGCCTCAGAGGTAACCGAGCGTGCGCATCTGGTCCTCGATGCGCGCGAGCTCCTCGGCCGAGACGTCGCTCCCGGCGTCCGACGACGGCGCCACGACCGGTCCCAGCGTCTGACCCTCGATCGCGGCGAGCAGCTCGACCGGCGCCTCGTCGCGCGTGACCACGCGGGGGCGCTCCTCGAGCGGGTCGTCGGCGAGGTCGTACAGCCACAGGTCGTCGCCGCGCTTCAGCAGCTTCGCCCCGTCGCGGACCGCCATGTCGAGCGCGGTGTTGAGGATCTCGAGCGCGCCCGGGCCCGCCCCCCACTGCTCGACCGCCTGGAGTTTGCGCTTCTGATCGTCGCCGGGCGGGTCGAATTGCCCGACCGCCACGCCCACCGGCTCTGTCGGCCACGGATGCCGCTCGAGTCCGGCCGCCTCGGCGACATAGCGCGGCAGCTCCACCAGGCTGCGGATCTCCCCCGGCACGTTCGGCCCGGCGACCACGAAGGGCACGTGGAGCAGGCGCTCGTCGAGCGAGTAGGCGTGGCCGAGGAGGCCGCCCTCGCCGAAGTTCTCACCATGGTCCGAGCACACGATCACGACCGTGTCGTCGAGCCTGCCGGCGTCGTCGAGCGCCGTCATCGTGTCCGTGATCCAAGCGTCGAGCTGGCGGATCGACCGGTCGTACAGGTGCTGCATGCGTGCCAGCGCGTCGTCCGGCACGTCGAACTCGTCGATGCACACTCGCCAGATCTCGCTGAGCGTGAGGTGGCGCCGCGCCTCCTCGGCTGCCCGCAGCCGATCGAGCGCCCCGAGGTCGTTCCATGGCTTCGGCGGCAGGTAGGGCGAGTGGCACTCGAGGAGGTTCACGAACCAGAAGTCCGGCCGGTCCCCGCGATCGCGGAACCACCCGCGCAGCACGTCGCCGGCTGCCACCGCGCCGTCGTCGCTGCGGGCACGCAGGGCGTCCCACGCCCAGCGCGCGTGGGGGCGGATGCCCTTCACCGCCATCTGCCCCACCCGGTTCGGGCTGACGTCCCGGTACTCGTCGAAGCCGGTCGCGAACCCGCTCCGCGTCGCCACCCACAGGTTGGTGCTGACCCCGCGCGTTCGGTAGCCGCCGCGGCGCATCACCTCGGGGAGCATGCGGTCGGCGGCGGCCTCCAACACCGGCCGGACGCTCGTGGGCATGCCGTCAGGCGCCCGGCTCAACCCGGCCGCGCGCGGGAGCAGGCCGGTGAACATCGACACGTGCGAAGGCATCGTCCAGCAGGCGGTCGCGTGCACGTCCGGGAAGGCGCGCCCGCGCGCCGCAAGCTCGGCGATCGCGGGCGTCGTGCCCGGGACGGCGCCGTAAGGCTCGAGCGCGTCCGCGCGAGCCGTGTCGAGCACGATGACGAGCACGTTCGGCTGGGACATTTCTGAAGGATAAGCTGAAACCGGCTTGCGGAATCTCGTCTTCATCACGCTCGACTCGTGCCGCTACGACTCGTGGACGGCGGCCGCCCCGACCACGCTCGCGCGCATGGGCGAGGTCGAGCGCCGCTACTCGTTCGCGACCTGGACGGCCCCCTCGCACTACAACCTCCTGACGGGGCTGATCCCGCACACGAGCCCGCCGCACGTCTTCGCGTCCGAGTACTACAAGGAGGATTTCCTCCGCTACAGCGACCGGCTCGGCGTCGAGGGGATCGAGTTCCGCCGCTTCCTCCCCCACCTCTGGCTGCCGACCTTCCTCAAGCAGGAGCTCGGCTATCGCACCCACGGGATGGTCTCCCTTCCGGTCCTCAACCCGCTGACCGGAATCAACCGGTCGTTCGACACCTTCGAGCTGATGCCGAGCCACAACGACATGGCCGCGATGGTCGACCGGATGCAGTTCGAGGACGACCGGCCCGCCTTCTACATGCTGAACGTCGGCGAGACGCACTACCCGTACGCGCTGCCGCACGAGCCCCCGGAGAACTGGCCGCGGATCTCGGGGGTTCACGGTGTCTTCAAGCACATGGGCGACCCCGGCGCCGAGGAGCCGGAGGAGTTCTTCGACCAGGACCAGCTGGACGCCCTTCGCCAGAAGCAGATCGACGCCGTCACCTACCTGGACGAGAACGTGTTCCCCGGCCTCTTCGAGAAGCTCCCGGAGGACACCTGGCTCGTGGTGACCGCCGACCACGGCGAGCTGTTCGGGGAGGAGGGCTTCTTCGGCCATGGGCCGGTGCAGCACCCGAAGGTCACCGAGGTCCCGTTCGTGGAGGGCCTCGTTCCGAAGCGCTAGCCGGCCAGCGCCGTGTCGCGCTCGAGGTGGAACTCCAGCGCCACCACCCGGTCGCCGTCGAACCGGAACACTCCCGCCGCCTCCTGACTCATGGCCACCCCGCCGCGCTTCGTGATCCCCTCCAGCCGGACGAGCGCGATCACGTGGTCACCGCGCTCGATCACGTCGTCGTAGTAAATCCGGTAGTTCTCCCACGGCTCGAGCCAGTCCGTCCAGCTCTGGAAGAATCCCTGCGGCCCGCTCCAGGTGGACTCCGTGTCGGGCCCCACGAAGCGGACGGTGGCGTGGTCGGCCACCAGCCCGCCCGGATCGACCGAGACGCTGCCGCTGAAGGCCTCGGTCAGGTCGGTGCCGTCCGGGGGCATGATGCCGCGAACGAGTTCGACGTTCGCCGGGTCCATGTCCTGAGTATGCCCGGGGTTCCGTCCCCGGACGCGCGTACCGTGGCTGCTATCGGCGAGATGCGATCGGCCGCACGACAGCTCGCCCGGCTGGTGCCGGTGCCCCGAAGCGTCAGGCCGCGTCTGCTCGACCTCTCCGAGTGTCCCCATTGCGCCTCGCCGTACGTGCAGCCGACCGACGGTCGCGCGCTGCCCGACGGCCGGGTCTCGCTGACGCTTCGCTGCCCCGACTGCTCGTCGTGGATGAGCGGCACGTTCTCGGCGGAGCGGGTACGCGAGCTCGACCGCCAGCTCTCGCTCGGCCGCTCCGCGCTCCGCGCCTCCTACGAGCGCGCGGTTCGGGTCAACATGGCGCGCGAGCTCCAGGCCTTCGCGGGCGCGCTGGCGCGCGACCTGATCGGCCCGGACGACTTCAGCCGCTCGCGACGTGTTGCTCGTACCAGGTGAAGGTCTCGCGCAGGCCGTCGTCGAGCGACCAGCGCGGCTCCCAGCCGAGCTCGTCGCGGATCCGGGTCGAGTCGAGGAACTGGCGGTCGATCTCGCCGTGCGGCGTCCCCTCGCCCTGCACGTCCGGCTCCAGGTCGCGTCCCGAGACGGCGATCAGGCGATCGACGATCTCTCTCACCGCGTAGGGCTTCCCGGCGCCGGCATTCCAGGCACGGCCGTGGTTCGCGGGGTCGTCCAGGGACCGGGCGATCGCGAGGTAGGCCTCGACCGCGTCGGGCGCGTAGATGTAGTCGCGCTCCGGTGAGCCGTCCGAGCGGATCACCGGCTGCTCCCCGCGCACCAGCGAGCGTGCCGTATCAGGCACGATCCGGCTGAAGTTGAAGTCGCCGCCGCCATAGACGTTGGCCAGCCGCGTGACGGCGACCGGCAGCCCGTAGGTGATCGCGTAGGAGCGCGAGATCATGTCGGTGGCCGCCTTCGACACGTCGTACGGGTACCGCGGCTGGAGCGCGAAGTCCTCGGCGTAGGGCAGCTCGTCGTGGTCGCCATACGCCTTGTCGGAGGACGCCACGACGACGCGCTCCACGCCGCCGCCGACGACGCCGACGGCGCGGCACGCCTCGAGCAGCATGTACGTGCCGCGGATGTTCGCCTCGTAGGTCGAGAGCGGCGAGCGGTTGGCCGTGCCGACCAGCGTCTGCGCTCCGAGGTGGAAGACGGCCCTGACCTCGTACTCGTTGAGCGCGCGGACCAGCGAGTCGTAGTCGACGAGGTCGCCGAGCACGACGTCGCAGCGCGACTCGAGCCCCTCGATCCCAAACCGTGACTCCGCCGGGACGTCGCGGCGCAGCACGACGACGCGTGCGCCCTCCTCGAGCAGCCGGCTGACCAGCCACGAGCCGATGAATCCCTGAGCGCCCGTGACGAAGACGGGCTGGTCGCGCCAGCTCACGCCTTCACCAGCGGCCGCCACGGCGCCGTGCCGCTCTCCCACAGCTCGTTCAGGAGCAGGTTGTCCTTGTAGGTGTCCATGCAGTCCCAGAACCCCGCGTGCTGGAAGCCGTGGAGCTCACCCTCCGCCGCGAGCCGCTCGAGTGGCTCGCGCTCGAGGACGTCGCCCGGCCCGATCCGGTCGAGCGCGGCCGGCTCCATCACGAAGAACCCGCCGTTGACCCAGCAGTCCAGAGGCGGCTTCTCGGTGAAACCGTCCACGCGGCCGTCGTCGGCGATGTGGGCGACGCCCCAGGGGTTCTGCGGCCGCACGACGGTGACGGTCGCGGCGCGTCCGTGCCCGCGGTGGAACTCGAGCAGGCGCCTAAGGTCGAGATCCGCCAGCCCGTCCGCGTAGGTCAGGCAGAACGTCCCATCCTGCAAGTGCTCGCGCGCACGCGCGACGCGCCCGCCGGTGGGCGTCTCGAGCCCCGTGTCCACGCACGTCACGTTCCACGGGCAGGTGGCGGCGAAGGCGCGCACCTCGTCGGCGCCGTAGCCCAGGAGCAGGACGAAGTCGCGCATGCCCTGGTTCGCATACAGCGCCATCACGTGCCAGAGGATCGGCTTGCCGCCGATCTCGACGAGGGGCTTCGGCAGCGTCTCGCCGGCCTCGCGCATGCGAGTGCCCTTGCCGCCACAGAGGATCGCAACGGGGGCCACGGGCCGGGAGCGTATCGGGAGCGCGCCGCAGGGCTAGGCAGGAGCCGCGGCCGGCCGCGCGACGATCACCGCGTGCGGGTCACCCTTCCACGCCACGAGAAGCCCGTAGCGGCCCTTGCGGTCGAACACCCCGCGCGGGTTGAAGCGGCGCGCCGGCCAACCCGGTCCGGGGGGCACGTAGATCCGCCGCGGCCCCGACACGATGTCGAAGCCGGCGCCGTCCACCATCCGCGCGAGCCCGGCCGGGTTCGCGTTCCACCACCACGGGCGGCCGTAACCCTCGAGCGTCGCCACCGGCCGGCGGCGGAAGAGGAGGGTGAGGAGCGGGTCGACCCCGTCGACCACGATGAGCGTGCCGCGGCACACCTCGCGGACGCGCTCGAGCGCCCGAACGGGGTCGCGCAGATGGACGAGCAGGCTGCCGAGGTACACGACGTCGAACTGGCCGAGCTCGTCGGGGTCGAGGTCGTAGACGCTCCGCCCGAGCCGCTCGACCGACGAGCCGAGCGCCTCGCGCGCGATCTCGAAGCCGATGCCCCCCGCGTGGCGGCGTCCGATCGCGGCGATCGTCTCGGGGGCCGCCCGAGCCGGCCAGTCCCAGTCCGCGGGATCGAGGACGTCGACCGCGACCACCTCGGCCGCGCCCCGGCGTTCCATCTCGAACGCCCAGAACCCGTTGAAGGTCCCCACGTCGAGGCAGCGCATGCCTTCGAGCGACGCCGGAAGCGGGACCTCGTCCACGATCCTGCGCGTGTCGAGCCACCCCGGCGTGACGACGCCGGGGGCGAGCTCGATCGTGTGGTACCAGTCGAGCTCGCCTACGCGCTGCGCAAGCGATGCCTCCATGGAGGCAGCCTATGCGGGCCTGACCGCGCTCCGCAGGTACCCGAGGACCTCGCGCAGGAGGGCGCGCTCGAACAGCCAGGTGGCGGCGACGGTCACCGCGAGGTAGAGCGCGAGCTCGGCGATCGCCATCGCCCCCGAGCGCTCGAGATCGAGCGCGCGCAGTCCGAGGACGGCCGCGGCCGCGGGCACGCTGGGTGCGATCGCCCGCGCCGAGTGGGCCAGGATCTGAAGGCTCGGGAAGAGGCGCGAGAGGTACCAGACCCGGCCGGCGAGCGCGATCGCCGTGACGATCGCCATGCCGAGCGCGAGACCGTCGAGACCGTCCGCGAGCAGAAGCGGCACCGCGATCGCGACGATCGAGACGACCCCGACCACCCCCATCACGCCGATCGGCCGGGTGTCCGCGCGCGCACGGAAGAACGCCGTCCAGTTGTAGGCGATGTGGTTGGCCGCGGCGATCAGCCCGAACGCTTGGATCAGGCCGACCGCGGGCTCCCACTCCTCGCCGTAGACGTGCTCGATGAGGTCGGGCGCGAACAGTGCGAGCCCGATGCCGAACGGCATCCCCCACATCAGGCCGAGCCGATTCGACTTGGCGAACGCCTCGAACAGCAGATCGGCACGGTCGTTCACCGCGCAGATCGCCGGATAGAGCGTCTGGGTGACGATCCCGTCGACGCGGTCGCCGTACGCGCGGATGCTGCTGGCCAGGCCGATCATGCCGGCGCCCGCGAGCCCCAGCTCGGCCTCACCGGCGAATACGAGGATCTGGACGCCGAGGACGCGCATCGCGTTCGCCAGGAACAGCGGCCCGGTGAAGCTGGCGTACTCGCGGAGGGGCCCGCGCTCGAGGACGAAGCCGAACCTGTACGGCGAGGCGCGCACGATCGCCACGGCGCCGGCCACCCGCCCGGCGAGCGTGCCCAGCACGAGGCTCCAGTAACCCGCGCCGAGCGCGGCCAGCGCGATCGTCACGACGAACGACACGATCGGGTCGATCGCCTCGAGCTTGCGCTGCTGCCCGAAGCGCATCTGGCGGTAGAAGATCCAGAGCGGCGACTGGAACGTCATCACCGGGATCGTCAAGAGCAGCACGAAGCCGGGGGCGAGCAGCTCGGATTCGCCGTAGGCGAGCGCGAACAGCGGGAGCGCGGCCGCGCAGATCACGACGAGCGCGGCGTTCAGGATCGCCTCGACCGTGAAGGCGCGCTGGAACGCGCGCTCCTGGTCGGGCTCGTCCTGGTGGACGAACTTGTCGCCGACGACGCCGCGCTTGAGCAGCCCGAGCGTCCCGATCGTGATCAGGAGGACGGTCCAGACGCCGTACTCCCCCGGCACGAGCAGCGCGGCGACGATCAGACCGCGCAGGAAGGTGAGCGTGTCGAGGCCGACGATGAAGGCCGCGTTCACGATCGTGCCGCGGGCGATGCGCCGCCGCAGCCCCCCGCCTCCCGGCGGCAGCCGGGTCGAGTCGCTCATCCTGCCTCGGCCGCCCGCTCGATCAGAGCGGCGTACCGCGGACCGATCTCCGCCCAGTCCCAGCGAAGCGCGTGAGCGCGGCACGTCTGCGGCTCGATGCCGCGCTCGATGGTCTCCTCGAGCGCGCGCGCGAGGTCCGTGTGGTCGTCGGGCTCGAACAGCCCACCGACGCCGGCATCCACGATCTCGGGCGAGGCCCCGGAGCGGGCCGCGACGACCGGGGTCCCCGCGGCGAGCGCCTCGACGAGCACGAGGCCGAATGCCTCCTCGACGGCTGGCAGTACCGCCACGTGCGCCGCCGCCAGAAGGCCCGCGAGCACCTCGGTGCGGTCGGCGCTGACCCACTCGACGCCCTCCGGGACGTCGGACCGAAACCACGGCTCACGGCGGCCGGCCAGCAGCAGGCGGGCATCCGGGTGTCGCCGGCGAAGCGCCGTGAAGGCCTTGAGCAGCAGTGGCAGCCGCTTGCGCGGGTCGGACGGACTGCCCGCGTAGACGATCGTGGGCGCCTCAGGCCGGCGTGCCTCGACCGCGAAGTCCGCGCAGCGCACCCCGGGCGGGATCACCTCGGGCTCGCGCAGCAGGTAGCGCCGAAAGGGGTCCGCCGCCGCCTGGCTGAGCACGCTGCAGGCCGCGGCGTCCCGCGCCACCTCCAGGTTCATCGCCATCCGGTACCGCCGCGCCACCAGGTACGGCCGGGTGGGTATCCCCATCATCGAGTACACGACGGGCGGGCCCCCCAGCCCGCGCGCCCTGAGCGCGGCCCACCCGCTGACCGGGAAGAAGGCATGCGCCGCGTCGAAGCCGCCGCGCAAGAGCTCCGCGACGTGCGCCGGGATCGTGTTCAGGTAGTCCTCGTACGCGCGGCGCCTGAGCAGCCGGTCCGGCGCCCGCCATGCCCGTACGACCTCGAACCCATCCTCGCGCGTGGCCGAGCGCGGCCCGCGGTTTGTGGTCAGCACGGTCACCTCATGGCCCGCCCCGGCCAGCCAGGCCGCGAGGCCGTGCACGAGCCGCTCGGCACCCCGGCGCACCTCGGGCCAGTACGTCGGATGGATCAGAGCGACCCGCATCAGAGGACGGCAGTCCGGTGGCGGATCGCGGCGCGCGCGGTGGCGGCGACGCCCGCCAGGTCCACCAGGACGCGCGCGGGCAGGTCGAGCGCGGCGCGGGCGAGTCCCGCCGGCCGGTGGTCGTAGCCACGCAGGTGGTGGCGGATGTACGGCGCGGCGGCGGCCGCGGCGAGCGAGTGCGAGCGCCGGCCGGCCAGCAGCCCCGCCACGCCGAGCAGCACGCGCGGGTGCCCCGCACGCCAGAACATGCCCCACTCGAGCGCGCGCCGCTGGCCCGGGTGGCGCGCGATGACGAGCGGGATCGTGTGCCACCGGCCCTGGTCGCGCACCGCGTCCCAGACGTGGCGCGAGTGCACCGCGTGCCACACGCGCGCCTCGCCCATGTAGACGGCCCGCGCGCCCGCGGCGATCGCACGAAGCCCGAGATCCGCGTCCTCGCCGCCGCCGTCGAAGCGCTCGTCGAAGCCGCCAAGACGCTCGAAGAGGGCGCGCGGGTACGCGATGTTCGTGGCCTGGAACCACGGGCTCGGGCCGACGATGCGCTGGGTGCGCGCGAGCCCGTGGAGGCGCCGGCGCTCGTCGGGATCGGGCTCCGTCCGTCCCTGGAGGATGAAGTCGCCGTCGAGCCGCTCGGCCGCGTCGAGCAGCCGCGCGAGCCAGTCCGGTGCCGGCCGGCAGTCGTCGTCCGTGAACGCGACCAGCGGAGCGCGGGCCGCGGCCGCGCCGGCGTTGCGCAGCGTGCCCGGGCCGGCGATCTCGTGGTCGATCACGGTGGCGCCGTACGCCTCCGCCGTGGTGGTCGGCGCGCCCGGCACGCGTCCCCTGACCACGACCACCTCGAAGCGCTCACGGGCGAGCGTCTGCTCGGCGAGCGCCTCGAGCAGGAACGCGAGCCGGGTCTCACGCCGCACGCTCGCCACGACCACCGACACGTCCGGCAAGGCGGCCACCGCTAGAGCACCGGCACCCGGTGGCGCGCGCCGGCCGCGGCGGTAACGGCTACCTCGGCGGCGTCGACGAGCGCCCTGGCCGGCAGGTCGGCGAAGCCGCGCCCGATCCCACGCGCGGTCACGGGGTAGCCGCGCAGGTGATGGGCGAGGTACGGCAGCGCCGCCACGAGCGCCAGCGGCGGCCTGCGCCGCAGCGGTAGCGCGAGCGCGGCCAGCAGGATCGCCCAGTGCGCGCGGCGGCCGAAGAGACCCGCCTGCAGCGCCGCCCGCTGCCCGGGATGGCGGGCGAGCACGTTCGCCAGGCTCCGCCAGCGGCGCGTCTCGCGCAGCGCGCGCGCGAGCCCGCGCGAGTGGACGGCGTGGCGCACGACGGCGTCGTCCACGAAGCGCGCAACCGCCCCCGCTGCGGTGGCGCGCAGGCCGAGATCCGTGTCCTCCCCGCCGACCGGATAGGAGCTCCGGTCCGCCCCGGCGAACGCCTCGTCGAAGCCCTCGAGGCGCTCGAGCAGGTCGCGCGGATAGGCGATGTTGCAGGTCTCGTACCAGCCGCTCAACTGCGGGATCGCCTGCGTGACGGCGAGTCCGTGGAGGCGCCGCACCTCGTCCGGGTCCGGCTCGGTCCGCCCCTGGAGCAGGAAGCCGCCCGCCTCGCGGCTCGCCGCCGCCAGCAGGCGCTCGAGCCAGTCGGGTCGCGGCCGGCAGTCGTCGTCCGTGAACGCGACGAGGGGCGCCGTCGTGGCCCTCCAGCCCAGGTTCCGCTTCTCCGCCGGCCCGGAGTCGCGTGCCGCGCCGAGGAACCTGACCGGCAGGCCCGCGGGCACCGGCGCGAGGTCCCCTCCCCCCTCCGCGCGCACGACGACCACCTCGAAGCGCTCGGGCGCCAGCGTCTGGGCGGCCAGCGCCTCCAGCGCGAGCGCAAGACGAGCCTCGCGGCGCGCCGTCGGGATCACGACCGCCACGTCGGGGGTGCCGCCAGGAGCCAAGGTAGGCCGCATTATGCTCGCGCCGATGCGGATCCTCAGCGTCGGGAACCTGTACCCGCCGCACCACTTCGGGGGGTACGAGCTCATCTGGCGCGGCGCGGTCCAGCACCTGCGCGAGCGCGGGCACGCGATGCGGATCCTCGTGACGGACTACCGCGTGGACGCGCTCGACCCGGCGATCTCCGAGGACGCCGACTGCCACCGCGAGCTCCGCTGGTACTGGCACGACCACGAGTTCCCGCGCCTAGGGCCGCGGACCCGGCTGGCGCTCGAGCGGCACAACCGCTCGGTGTTCGAGCGCCATCTCACGGAGTGGAAGCCCGACGTCGTCGCCTGGTGGGCGATGGGCGGCATGTCGCTCTCGCTCGTCGAGGCCGCGCGCCGCCGGGGGCTGCCCTCGATCGCCGTAGTGATGGATGACTGGCCCCACTACGGGCCGCTCGTCGACGCCTGGCAGAGGCCGCTCCGGGGGCGCAAGCGCCTCGGCCGGCTGGTCGAGCGGGCCACCGGGATCCCGACGCTCGGAAGCCTCGCCGACGCAACCGATTGGGTCTTCATCAGCCGGTATCAACTCGAGCGAACCGAGAGCACGGTCGGCTCGCTCCCGCGCGCCCGCGTCGCGCACGCGGGGATCGACACCGCCCTCTTCCGAGAGTCGCCCGCGCAGCCGTGGCGCTGGCGCCTCCTCTACTGCGGCCGGATCGATCCGCGCAAGGGGATCGACCTGGCCGTGGAATGCCTGCGGCTCCTGCCGCCCGAGGCGCGCCTCACGATCGTCGGCGACGGCGACCAGGTGCACCGGGACGAGCTCACGGCGACGGCTGCGCGGCTGGGCGTCACGGACCGCGTGGCGTTCGAGCGGGTCCCGCGCGACCGGCTGGCAGCGACCTTCGCCGACCACGACGTGCTCCTCTTCCCGGTGCGCTGGAAGGAGCCCTGGGGGCTCGTGCCGATCGAGGCGATGGGCGTGGGCATGAACGTGGTCGCGAGCGGCCGCGGCGGTTCAGCCGAGTATCTGGCCGACGGCGAGAACTGCCTGCTCGCCGACCCCGAGGAGGGCCCGCAGCCGCTGGCCGACGCCGTCGGCCGGCTCGCGGCCGACGCGGGCCTGCGGGCGATGCTTCGCGCCGGAGCGTTGGCGACCGCGGCGCGCTACCCGGACACCGCGTTCGCCGACGGCGTCGAGGACGCCGCGCGCGCCGCGATCGGCTAGGCCGCGCGGCGGCGGGTGCGCACCAGGCAGAACTGAGTGCCCTCGCCGACGACGTGCTCCAGGTCCATGCCCGCGTCGGCGGCGGCGGTGCGCAGGTCCGCGAGCTCGACCCACGTGCCGAGCCACGCGGGGTCCCGCTGACCCCTGGGCATCCATCCGCGCATCGACGCCCAGCGGCGCCGCGGCCCTTGGAGCGGCTGTCGGTGAATGTCCGGCGAGTTCGAAACTTGGAAGACGGCCCACCCCCCGGCTCTGAGCACACGGCCCATCTCGCGCACGTACCCGAGGATCACCGCGCGGTCCGGGATGTGCTGAAGCACGACGTATGAGATGCACACGTCCGCCGAGGCGTCGGGAACCGGCGCGAGCGTGGTCCCGTCGCCCAGAAGCCATTCGACGTTGTCGAGCTCCGCGTTGTGCGTCCTCGCCAGCTCGAGCATGTGAGGCGCGACATCGAGCGCCGTCACCCGCTCCACGCGCCGTGCGATCGCGCGCGACATCCGGCCGACGCCACAACCGATCTCGACGACGTGATCGGTCGGGCGCAACGAGCCACCGAGGCGCTCGAGGAGCATGTCCACATCGGTCTCACCCGATCCCCAGAATCCCTCGACGTCGGGCTGGGCGTAGTCGAGCGTGTTGTTGATGAAGTACCACGGGTTCTCGCGCGCGCGCCGGTCCCAATAGCGGCGCATGTGCCGGGCGCGAAGCCGCGCGATCACGGCTGCTCGGGCCTGTTCCCCCTGATCGCGGCCACCGCCGAGCACGCGAGCACCGCCATCACCGGCTCGAACGGCGCGCGGTACCGCGTGCCGCTGTTCCCGATGTACACGCACGTCGCCAGCAGGAACATCGCAGCGAGCGGGATCACGAGTCGCCGGCGCGCGCGCGCGAACCACAGCCCGAGCAGGCCGAGCGGGAGGATCACCCACCACGCGATCAGGCCGATCCAGGTGAGCGCCCGCGAACGCCCCTGGAACTTCACCTCATCGAGCGCGTGCCGCGGCTGGCGGAGGTCCCAGAAGCGGGTCACGCCGTTCCAGAAGAGCGCCTTCGGGACGGAGCTCGGGTTGTCCTCGATGTACTCGAAGGCGCGGTCGCGCAGCTCCGCGCGCAGCTCGTCGTCGGGCAGCGGGTTGTCGCGGTCGAACAGGTCGGCGTCACGCGCGTTCAGGAGGCGCCACGCCCACGGCTTGTCGTCGTCGTTCGCGGCCTCGTCGTTGAACACCCCATAGATGCCGGCATCCTGGACCGAGAGCGGTATGAGGGCATCGAACTCCGCGTAGTTGCGGATCGTCCACGGGGCGATCACGAGCAGGCACACCCCGAACGCAAGGGCCGCACGCGGCGCGCCGCGGCGCCACCCCCACGCCACCAGGATCGCCGGGACGACCGCGGCCAGAATGTGGAGCGCCGACGGTTTCACCAGGATGAGCACGCCGGCGAGGGCGCCGGCCGCGACGATCGCGCGCGTGCTCTGCCGCCGGTCGAGCACGAGCAGCAGGATCGCGAGCGTCAGCGGGGTCGCGAGCGTCTCGGCGAAGAGGCGCGCCTCGAACTGCCAGATGAACGGGTTGAGCGCGGCGATGAAGGCTGCTGCCGTTCCGACGCCGGCGCCGAAGAGACGGCGTCCAAGCAGCCAGGTGAGCGCGATCGTCAGCGGCCCGAAGACCAGTACCTGCAGCAGCATGACCGCGTCCGGGTTCTCGGTTCCGACCCGGTAGAGAAGGCCGACGAAGAGCGGGTACACCGGGGTCTTCCAGGCCGACGGGTGCGGGATGCCGTACGGCGTGTCGGTCCAGAACCAGTCGCCGTCGGCGATGAAGCCGGCCTCCTTGTCGTACTCGTTCTCGTCCCCCGCGAGCGTGTGGTCCCAGGTCGCCAGGACGTACACGACCCGGACGATCAGGCCGAGCGCGATCGCCGCGACGAGCAGTTGGAGGTCGCGCCGGGGCACAGCGGCCAGCCGGGCGCGGAGGCCGGCGAGTCCTATCGCCTACCCCCCGCCCGCCACCGCCGGCAGGATCGTTACCTCGTCTCCGTCCTCGACGACCGTTTCGAGGCCGTCGAGGAAGCGGATGTCCTCACCGCCCACGTAGACATTCACGAACCGGCGCAGATCGCCGTCCTCCGCGATCCGCTCGCGCAGCCCGTCGTACCGCTCGTAGAGCCCGTCGAGCACCTCGCCGACCGTCGCGGCGTCGTCGATCGTGGTCTCCGCCTCACCGGCGGTCACCGCGCGGAGCTGCGTCGGGATCTTGATGGTGATCGCCACGGCGCGCAGTCTAAGCCGCGACGGCGACCCGGCTCTCGAACGACTCGACGGTCGGCGCGACGGTCGTGACCTCGAAGCTGCCGCGCACGGCGTCGAGGGTCTTGAGCCCCTCGCCCGTGATCACCAGCACCACCCGCTCGTCCGCGCCGATGTCGCCACGCTCGGCGAGCTTGCGCAGCGTCGCCGTGGTGACCCCGCCGGCCGTCTCGGTGAAGATCCCCGTCGTGCGCGCGAGCAGCGCGATGCCCGCGCGGATCTCATCATCCGTGACGGCATCGACCGCACCCCCCGTTCGACGGGCGAGCTCGAGCGCGTATGGGCCGTCGGCGGGATTTCCGATGGCCAGTGACTTGGCGATCGTGTCGGGCTTCACCGGCTTGCAGATGTCCCACCCGGCGGCGAACGCACCCGCCACCGGGGAGCAGCCCTCGGCCTGCGCGCCGTTGAAGGTGGGCACCGCGCCCTCGATCAGGCCGACTTCGAGCCACTCCTCGAAGCCGCGCGCGATCTTCGTGAACAGCGATCCGGATGCAACCGGCGCGACGACGCGGTCGGGCAGCTCGAAGCCGAGCTGTTCCGCGATCTCGTATCCGAGGGTCTTCGATCCCTCGGCGTAGTACGGCCGCACGTTCACGTTGACGAACGCCCACGGCCGGTCGTGCGAGAGCTCCGTGCAGAGCCGGTTGACGTCGTCGTAGTTGCCGTCGACGGCGATCAGGTTCGTCCCGTAGACGCCGGTCGCAAGGACCTTCTGCTCCTCCAGGTCGGCCGGGATGAATACGTACGACTCGAGCCCGGCGGCCGCCGCGTGCGCGGCGACGGCATTCGCGAGGTTGCCGGTGGACGCACATGCGACCACGTCGAAGCCCAGCTCGCGCGCCTTGGCGAGCGCGACGGCGACGACCCGGTCCTTGAACGAGTGCGTGGGATTCGCGGCATCGTTCTTCACCCACACCTCGCGGATGCCGAGCTCGGCCGCCAGGCGATCCGCGCGCACGAGCGGCGTGGTGCCCGCGTCCAGGGCACAGCGCGGGCGACGGTCGAACGGAAGAAAGTCCGCGTAGCGCCAGATCGAGCGCGGTCCGGCCTGGATCTTGCGCCTGGTCTCGGCCGCGTCGAGCGCCGAGAGGTCGTAGGCCACCTCGAGCGGACCGAAGCACTTGTCGCAGACGTAGAGTGCCTCGAGCGGGTACTCAGCGCCACACTCCTTGCACTTAAGGGCTTCGACTGCCATAGGAAACTCCTCTCTATGTGAAACGGGGCCCCGTGCTGTGCACGCTGGGCCCCAGAGGAAGCTCCACGGCACATCTCGATGGACTTGGCACCTTTTCTTCCGAAGCGGAAGCTGGTTGCCGGGGTTTCATAGGGCCATGTCCCTCCACCCCTCTCGATGCAACGGGTTATGTGGGCGCGCAGAATAACAGCGTTGGCGGCGACTTTGCTACTCGCCGCCGGGGCCGCCGCGCCCGCCCGCGCGCAGGAGCAGCCGAACCTGCTGGTGATCATGACTGACGACCAGCGGGCCGATGGGACGCTCGCGGTTATGCCGCAGACGCGCCGCGCGATCGCTCGGCAGGGCAGGCGGTTCGTCCAGGCGTACACGACCACTCCGAAGTGCTGCCCATCGCGGGCGTCGTTCTTCACCGGCCGCTACCCGCACAACCACCGGGTCGTGTCGAACCTGGTCGCGCGCCGGCTCGACCACACGACGACCGTTCAGTACCTGGTCCGCGCGGAGGGGTACCGGACCGGCATGTTCGGGAAGTTCCTGAACGGCTGGCCCATCGCGCTCGACCCGCCGTACTTCGACGAGTGGGCGATCATGTCCCCCGGCTACCGGCGCGCGACGTGGAACATCGACGGGCTGGTGGCCGACCGGGCGGACTACACCACCGACCTGATCGCCGATCGCGCCGTCCAGTTCGTCCGCGACGGCGAGCGCGAGGACGAGCAGCCGTGGCTCGCGTGGGTGACGCCCTATGCGCCTCACCTGCCGAGCACGCCGGCCGACCGCCACCGGGGGGCGTCGCTCCCTCGCCTCAAGCGGACACCGGCGATGTTCGAGGCGGACTGGTCCGACAAGCCCGAGCTTCTCGACCGCGCGCGCGGATTCCGCAGGGCGAGGAGGAAGATGCGCCGGGCGGGCCGCCGGTCGCTCATGGCGGTGGACGACCTGGTCGGCAGGCTCGTCCACGAGCTGCGCGTCCGGGGCGAGCGCCGCCAGACCCTCGTCGTGTTCACCTCCGACAACGGCTTCCTGCTCGGCGAGCACGGCGGACTCACCGGGAAGGACCTCCCCCATCCGGCCTCGGCCCAGATCCCCCTCCTCCTCCGCTGGCCCGGCCGCGTCCGGCCCGGCACGGTCAGCACCGACCTCGTGCTGAACATCGACGTCGGCACGACGCTGCTGCGCGCCGCGGGCGTGCCGGTGGAGACCGACGGCCGGTCGCTGCTCGCGCGACGGCCGCGCGCGGGCATCTTCCTGGAGCACAGCGGGGGGAGGCGGCGCGAGCCGGACGCCCTCCCCATTCCCGCGTGGCGCGCGCTCGTCACGCCGTCGTTCCGATACGCGGAGTACTACGAGGACGACGCGCTGGTCGGGCGCGAGTACTACGACCACCTGGTCGACCCCTGGGAGCTCGAGAACCGCGCCGACGAGCTCGATCCGCTCCGCGAGGCCGCCCTCTCGGCGAGCCTCGGTGCGTACTCCGAGTGCACAGGCAGCACGTGCCCGTGATCTCGCCCGAACAAGGCGCGCAAACGCTCGCCTTCGACCGTACTCTGTGAGGAGGGAACTGGCCCCAGTCAACGCCGCGGGAGGGCGCTGATGCTCGCATTCGTCGTAATCCTGGTGCTGCTGGCGCTTCCGGGCGCCGTCGCGTCTGCGGAGGCGCGGCCCAACATCCTCGTCGTCATGACCGACGACCAGGCCGCCGAGGGCACCCTCGAAATCATGCCGAGCACGCGCAAGCTCGTGGGCGCGCGCGGCATCACGTTCCGCGACGCGCATGCCACCACTCCCATGTGCTGCCCGTCCCGGGCGTCCTTCTTCACCGGGCGCTACGTGCACAACCACGGCGTCAACCACAACCAGGCCGCGAACAACCTCCGGTCCCGCCAAACGGTGCAGTACTTCCTGAAGCGCAGGGGCTACCGGACCGCCCTCTTCGGCAAGTACCTGAACGGCTGGCCGCTCGGCAAGAACCCGCCGCACTTCCACGAGTGGGCGACGTCGACCACCGAGTTCCAGGGAGCCGACTGGAACTGGGGCGGCCGGATCTTCCGTGACGTGCCGCTGTACAACACCGACGCGATCTCGAACTACGCGGTCCACTTCATAAAGCGAGCCGACCGCAGGGACAAGCGCCCGTGGCTCATGTGGCTGACGCCGCTTGCGCCGCACTACCCGAGCGAGCCGGCGCCGCGGCACCGGGACGCCCCGCTTCCAAAGCCGCCCGAGACGCCCGCCCTGACCGAGGCCGACATCACCGACAAGCCGGACTTCCTCGAGCCGGCGCGCACCCTCGACCACGAGATCGAGACCGTCCGCGACGACGGGCGCCGCTCACTGCTCTCGGTGGACGAGATGGTTGCTCGGCTCGTCCGCCAGCTGGGTCGGCGCAAGGAGCTGAAGAACACGCTCATCGTGTTCACCTCCGACAACGGCGTGATGCTCGGCGAGCACGGCGGCGTCGGGGGCAAGGACCTCCCCTACCGGGCGTCGACCCAGATCCCGATGCTCGTGCGCTGGGACAAGCGCGTGCGCGCGGGCACGGTGCGCCGCGACCTCGTGAGCAACGTCGACGTCGGCACCACGATCCTCGACGTCGCGGGCGTGAAGCGGAAGACCGACGGGAAGTCGCTGTTCTCGAAGCGCCGCCGCAAGATGCTCTTCCTCGAGCACTTCGGCGTCGAATCCCTCAACGGGTCCGCCAAGCTCCCGCCCTGGCGTGCATTGCGAACGGCCGACTTCCGCTACGCGGAGTACTACGGAGCGAACGGCCGCGTGACGACGCGCGAGTACTACGACCTGCGCGCCGACCCCTGGGAGCTCGAGAACCGGGCGGCCATGTTGAGCGCCGGCCGCCTCGCCGAGCTGTCGGCGACCGCCGTCCGGCTGGGAACGTGCAAGAACCGGTCCTGCCCCTAACTACAATGCGCTTCGCGATGCCCCTGACCGACGACCCCCACAGTCCGGGCGATGCCGAGCATCCCCAAGCCCAGGCTCAGGCGCGCCGCCCGCGCGGCCTCGTCGGTCGAGCACGCCCCGGTCGCCGCTGAGCCGCGGGTCGAGCTCGTCGAGCACGGCGGGCTGCGCTGGATCAACATCGAGCAGCCGGGGACGCTCGAGCAGGCCTGGCTCGAGGAGCACTTCGACTTTCACCCGCTGGACCACGAGGACGTCCGGTCGCGCAACCAGCGGCCGAAGATCGACGAGTACGAGGACTACCTGTTCATCGTCCTCCACTTCCCGGTCTTCGACAAGACCGTCGGCCGCCTGAACGCCGGCGAGCTCGACATCTTCATCGGGCCCGACTTCCTGATCACGCTCCCCAACTCGCCACTCCACCCGGTCGAGTACCTGTTCGAGCGCTGCCGCTCGAGCGAGGAGACGCGCGAGCAGCTCATGTGCAAGGGCCCCGGGCTGCTGCTCTACAAGATCGTCGACGACTCGTTCGACTACTGCTTCCCGATGCTGCGGAAGATGGGCAACAAGCTCGACCGGGTCGAGGACGAGATCTTCGAGGGCGCGGCGGAGGACGTGGTGCGTGACATCTCCAACGCGAAGCAGGAGATCATCAACTTCCGCAAGATCATCCGGCCGCAGCGCGTCGTGCTGCGTGACCTCGAGCGCAACAAGCAGCGCTACCTCGCCGAGGACCTCGACATCTACTTCGACGACATCGTCGACGCGTCCGAGCGGATCTGGGACATGCTCGAGAACTACAAGGAGGTCGTCGAGGCGCTCGAGGCCACGAACGAGTCGGTGATCTCGCACCACGTGAACGGCATCCTGCGCGTGCTCACGGCGTTCAGCGTGATCATCCTGCCGCTCACCCTGATCGCGAGCATCTGGGGCATGAACGTCGGCGTGCCCGGCGAGGGCGGCGAGACGGCGTTCTGGGTGATCGTGGCGTCGATGGTCGGCGTCCTGGGCGGCATGCTCGCGTTCTTCCGCCGCCGCCGCTGGCTTTGACCGCGTCCGCCGTGATCGCCACGCGCGGCCGCCCGGACCGGCTGCGGGCGCTGCTCGACTCCCTGGACGCGCAGGAAGTCCCGGTCGAGGTGATCGTCATCGAGGACTCCGACGGGCGCGGCCCCGCCGCCGTCCGCAACGTCGGCTGGCGCCGTTCGCGCGGCGACCTCGTCTGCTTCCTCGACGACGACGTCGTCGTGGACCCGGGATGGTCACGCGCCATGCTGGACGCGCATCGGGCCAACCCCGGCGCCGTCCTGCAGGGGCGCACCGAGCCAAACCCGCGTGAGGCGCACACACAGGACGCGTTCTCGCGGTCGAAGGCCATCACCGCGCTCGACTGGAACCTCCAGACCTGCAACATCGCCTATCCGCGCGCGCTGCTCGAGCGGCTCGAGGGTTTCGATGAGCGGTACCGGTTCGCCTCGGCCGAGGACACCGATCTCGGGTGGCGTGCGCGCGAGTCGGGCGCCGCCACCGTCTTCGTCGACGGGGCGCGCGCGTGGCATGCCGTCCAGCGCTTCGGGGTGGTCCGGTTGATCGCTCGGATGCGGATGAAGGGCGACGTCGCGCGGCTGACTCGCCGGCATCCGGGCGTCCGCCACCACTACTACCGCGGGATCTTCTGGAAGCGCTCGCACGCGTTCCTCCCGCTGGCGCTGGCCGGCCTGGCGCTGAGACGGCGCAGCCGCGGAGCGTCGCTGGCACTCGCCCTGCCATACGCGCGCCTCTATCGCCAGCAGCACGGCTCCTGGCCGGGCACGCTCGCCTCCCTGCCCGGGCACGCCGCCGTGGACGCCGCGGAGATCGGCGCCGTCACCGCCGGCGCGGCTCGGTTCAGGACCCTGCTCGTCTGACGGCGGCCAGCGCCGAGCCCACGAACCGGCCCGCGTAGTCGAAGCGGGCGACCATCGCCATCCGGCGCCGCTCCGCGGAATCCAGCGACTCGGGTTCGACCCCCAGCGCGCGGAGAGCGGCGTGCCCGCGAACGATGCCGCCCGGGTGGCGCCAGTGCCGCCTTCCGACCTCCCCGTCGAGCCGTCGCGCGAGGACGGTGCTCGAGAACCCCTGGCGCACGGCGCGCCGGCGAAGCTCGCGCAGGGTCCTGCTCGCCGGGTGCACGACCTCGGCCGCGGCGCACCAGGCGATCGCGAAGCCGGCACGGCGAGCCCGGATGCAGAGGTCCACGTCGTCCCCCGCGCGGTAGCGCTCGTCGAACCCGCCGATCTGCTCGAACGCGTCGCGGGCGATCGCCAGGTTCGCCCCCGCGCTCCAACCGCCCTCGTGGACCGCCCGTTCCTGCTGGAACCGCCAGAGCGCGTCGAAGCGCTCGGCTGCGGTCGGGTTCGCGCTCGTACCGACACGCACGGCCGCGCCCACAAGCGGCGCTCGCGCCAGGCAGCGCGTCAGCGCCTCGGCCCACCCGGGCTGCGCGACGCAGTCGGCGTCGAGAAACGCGAACAGCGTGCCCTCTGCCGCCGCCGCACCGCGATTACGCGCGACCGCGCGGCCGGAGGGGGGTAGCGAGATGACCCGCGCGCCACCGGCGCGCGCCAGCTCGGGAGTCGCGTCGGACGAGCCGTCGTCCACGACGATCACCTCGTGTACGGGCTCGCGCCGCAGGGCCGCGAGCGTGTCCGGCAGGGTGCCCGCCGCGTTGCGGGCCGGAATGATCACCGAGAGCACGGGCCGTAGTCTGAGCGACCGCTCACATGCTCTGCAGCACCGCTTCCGCGACCATGGCCGCGGTCGCGCCCGGCGGAATCGCAACCTCTCGCAGCGGGACGTGGTCGGCGAGCCAGCCGGTGACCTCGATTTGGCGCACGAGCCGCTGGCGGTCGTGGACGTAGGTGTTGAAGGTTCCGCCGAGGAGAGCGGTCGCCGACCCCGGTCGCGGGACCACACTCGGCTCCTTGCCCTCGTCTACCCGCCGGAGCAGGTACACCGCGCCGACCGGCAGCGACGCGCGTTCGGGGGGAGGCAGCTGGATCCGAACCTCCCCGTCGAGCGCTCCCAGGCGTCGCCAGCGGGCGAGCGCGGGTTCCGGCGCCCGGTCGAGCTCCGCCCCGGCCACGCTCGCGAGTCGCGGCCCGGCGTGCACCTGCACGGCGCCGTCACTGAGCTCGAGCGCCGCTACGTCGTCGGCCATGAAGCCCGCGCCGCGCGCCGCCAGTTGCAGGGCCACGGAGGTCTTCCCCGCCCCGCTGGCGCCCATCACCAGCAGCGCACTTCCCGCCACGGCGACCACGCTCGCATGCAGCACCTCGTACCCGCACAGGAGCGCGGCGAGCGGCAGCGGCTGCGCGGTCAGGAAGCGCTGCCAGGCCCAGTCCGGCATCGCGCACGGAGCGCACACGATCTCGGAGCCGTCGAGGCTCACCCGGTAGTCGCCGTAGTACGAATGTTGAAGGATGTAGCCCGTCTCGCCGTGTCGGCTGATGGCGAACCGCCCGCCCGGGAGGGCCTGTTCGAGCAACACCTCGGCACCGGGCGTGTCCGTCAACCGTGCCGCGTGCCGGATCTCCGTCAGCGGCCCGGAGCCCGCCTCCCCGTCGCGGTGCGCGAGATCCGGCGCCGCGAAATTTCCATGGAGCTCGAGGCCGAACGCCCGGCCGCGCCACTCGCTCACCGCGGGTCAGTCGTGCCGCTTGAGCATCCGCCGAAGCGTCACGCCGGCGGTGGTCATCGCCACCCCTGCTGCCGCCCCCAGCCACGCCGCGTACCCGGTGAAGGGCAGGCCGCCGCGACCGGAGGCGGGTGCGCCGCCGAAGCCGCCGTCCGGCAATCCCTCCGCCGGAATCGGGTGGTCGGATTGGCGCTCGGTGAGGACCCCGGCATCCGGGTCGTCCGACTCCCGCTCGCCCCGCGTGTCACCGTCGGGGTCCGGGTTCGGCGGGTCGGAGGGATCGCCCGGGTCGATCGGATCCAGAGGATCAATCGGGTCGATCGGGTCGATCGGGTCGATCGGGTCGATCGGGTCGATCGGGTCCAGAGGATCGATCGGCGGGTGCGGCCCCATGCTCGCGGCGGCGATCGTCAGCACCTTCGCGACCGAGCCGACGAAGTGCAGGTCGAAGTCAGCCGTGAGGTCGGTCAGCGACCCGTGATCGTCGATCCACGGCGTGGAATACGCCGCATCCCCTGCTCTCCCACCATGCACGACAGCCTCCCTGTGTCGGCCTTCAGCCTACCGCGCGGCCGGTGGGCTGTCGAGGAACCACGACGCCGGTCGGCGCGTCGACACTAGGCTGCGGGCGTGAGCGAGCGGGACGTCGCGGTGGCCCTCGTGCGAGAACTCGCCCAGCCGACGCCCGAACGGCGGGCCGAGGTCCGCCGGCTTCTGCCGTCCGCCGACCTGCATCGGCTGCTGAAGATCCTGGCCGCGCAGCGCCTGGTGCCGACGCTCGGCGGGCTGCTGCTGGCCGACGAGGAGCTCGATCTGCCGCGCGACATCGCCGAGGCCATCCAAGCGGCACGGCTCCGTGCGCGACAGCGGGGGCTGTGGAACTACGCCGTCACGACACGGCTGGTCCACACCCTCGCGGACGCCGGGATCGCGGCGGTGCCACTCAAGGGCGCCGCGCTCGCCGACGCGGTCTACGGCGACCTCGGCGCGCGCCAGTCCTCTGACATCGACGTGCTCGTCGACCGATCGGATCTCGATGGCGCGGTGGAGGTGGCCGAACGGCAGGGGTGGTGCGAGCCGGAGCTGCTCAAGGCGGCGGGCCTGCCGCGGCTCCACCGGGAGCTGTTCCACGACAGCCTGCCGCCGCTCGAGCTGCACTGGCGGATCCACTGGTACGAGGAATCGTTCGCGCCAGCCGCGCTCGCGCGTGCAGCTCCGCTCGACACGATGCGGCTCGCGCCCGCTGACGAGCTCACGTCGCTCCTCCTCTTCCTCGCCCGCGACGGCTTCGCGGGCCTCCGCCAAGCGATCGACGTCGTGGCCTGGTGGGCAGCGCTCGGAGGTGACGAGACGGCCGCCGCCGTGCGCGCGATCATCGACGCCCATCCGCCGCTCGAGCGCGCGATCGCCACCGCCGCGCGGTACATCGAGGACTTCGCCGGGCTTCCGCGCGGCGCGATCGCGGGCGAGGTCCAGCTCTCACGTAGGCAGCGTGCCGCGCTGCGGCTCGCCAACCCCTGGCTCGTGGGATCGCGCGAGCAGATCTACGCGGACGTCTCGTTCGTGGACGGGCTGCTCGCCCCGCCGGGAGGCCGAGGTGCGTTCGTCGGCCGGCAGCTCCTGCCCCCGCGGCCGGTCCTCGTGCGGCGCCAGCCGGCCCTGCAGGGCGCGTCGACGACGCGCGTCGGCGTAGCGCGACTCGGCCACGCGACGCGCGTGTTGGCGCGCTATGTCCTGAGCGCCAGTGCCGCGTTGGCCAGGCCAAGGGCGACGTGACCGTCGGCCCAGCGTAGGTACCGCACGCGAGTGGGACCCCAGCGGTACCGGCGGTGGATCGCGTGCGGCCCCTTCACCATCGTGTCCGCCGCGCGCTCGGCGACGCTTTCGATCAGGTCGGCGGCACCGATCCCGGCGGCCCGCAGCCGGACCAGCGCGGTCAACGCGCTGCCCGCGGAGTGTGCGTCCTCCGGGAACGCCCTGTCGGGCAGCAGCAGCGCACGCCCGCGCCCGTCGAAGAAATGTGCGGACCAGTACTCCAGGCCGCGTTCCACCGCCGGCCGGATCGACGAGTCGAGATCCGCCAGGTCCGTCAGGCACTCGAGCACGTACGCGGTGTGGAACGAGTCCACCCACTCGAGCCCCGGCCCCTCACCGTAGGGAAACGCACCGTCCTCGCGCTGGGCGGCGAGCGTCCGCTCGACCGAACGCTGGACCGCGGGAAGCACGCGTGGATCGCTGTCACGGGCGATCCACGCGGCGCGGGCGCCGAGCAGGGTGGCGTTGTGGATCACGGTACGGCTGCCGGGGTGGTAGCCGTAGACGCCGAGATCCTCGATGAAGAGCGCGTTCTGGACCCAGCGCGCCGCCGCCCCGGCGCGATCGGCATGCCCGCCCTCCGCGAGCGCCGCGATCGCGAATGCGGTGGCCACCACGTTCGGGCTGTCCTTCGCATAGAAGCTCCACCGGGTCTGCATGTCCCACGGGTAGCCCCAGGCGGCCGGGCCCGCACTGCGGTCGGCCGAGAGGCGCCCAAGCGCATCGGCCGCCCGGGGCGCCGCTTCCGCGACGCCCAGGCGCGCCAGGCGCAGGTCCGCCAGCGCGAACAGCGCGAGTGCCTTCGCCAGCGGGCGGTGCGAGCGGCGGCTGAGCGGGCGGATGTCAACCGGAAGCCGCGCGTGCAGCTGGATCAACGCCTGGCGGCGGCGCTTCCCGCCCACGAGGAAGCGCGGCCACCGCGCCCCCAGCGCGTCATAGATGTCCGGGCCCGACCATGCCGACGACGCCGCGGCCGCACACAGCGCGCCCGCGGCGTGGGTCGCGCGCTCCCTAACCGCTCGCGCCAACCTGCGGACGCCGATCGCCGAAGTCGGAGCCGCGGGCGGCGCCCACGGCGGCGCCGGCCAACAGCCACACGGCAAGGTTCGGGAACACCTGTGGGAAGACGAAGTTCGAGATCACCAGGAAGAACACGAGGTAGGCGCCGAACCCGACCTGCCAGAGGTGTGGCTCTCCGCGTGCGGGTGGCCAGAGCGCCGCGGCCATCCCGAGAAACAGGACGACGAGCCAGAGGGCCAGCCCGATCAGGCCCAACTCGGCCCCGTAGGTCAGGAACACGTTGTGGATCACGGTCTCGTGACCGGTCAGCGGGTAGTCGCGGCTGACCCTGAAGTAGTCGCTGTTCTCCTCGTTGAACCGGTTCCAGCCAATTCCGACGAGCGGGTACGCCTCGACCATCTGCACGGCGGCCACCGCGAGGTTCTTCCGATCCCAGGTCGTGCGATCGTCCTCCCGGCGCTCCTCGATCGCGCCGGCCAGGCCCGGTACGAGCGCGATGCTGACCGCGATCACCCCGACCCCCGCCGCCATCGCTGGGACGCTGTACCTGCGCAGGTCGCGCGTCGCCAGCAGCGCCACGACCGTCGCGACCGCCCCCGCGATCCAGACGGACCGTGTCTCCGTGAACAGAAGGCCGGCGAAGCACAGCACCAGCGTCCCCGCCGCGAATACCCGCCAGCGGTAATCGCGCCACAGCGCCACTGCGATCCCGCTGGCGACCACACCCACGTAGAGCCCCGCTCCGTTCGTAAAGGCTTGGAGGAACGGACCGCGCGCGCGGTCCTTGTGGGTGCCAATGCTGTTGTCGTTGATGAACGACGGGAAGACCAACTGGTTGATCTGCAGCGTCTCCATCAGCGCCGTGAAGCCGAGATAGGCACCGAGCGCCACGAGCGTGCCGAGCAGGACCCGTCGATGGGCCTCGGTGGCGTAGACGACCGGCGCGACCAGGAACACGAGGAAGGGCACGACTCCGACGCGCTCGACGAGCTCGAACGTCGCGCCCCTTTCGTCCAGCGTGCCCGCTGCGAATGCGGAGCCGGCCACCCACAGCAGCAAGATCACCATGGCCCAGTGCACCGGCCGGAAGGTCAGCGGCGGCCGGTCGCGCACCGGCGGTGCGCGCAGGATGACCGCGGCGATGCCCGACATCAGCAATACGCGGTCGGGCGACACCGTGCCTGGCAGGCCGAGGTGGCCCCAGTTTCCCACCATGACCGAGGCCACAAGCGCGCCGCTGAGCGTCCACGCGGGGTGCACGTACCACAGGAGGTAGGCGCCGGCGATCACCAGCGCGACAGCGAACCCGACGAGAGCAGTCCCGAACGGCGCCACGATCAGCCCGAGCCCGCCGACCCCGACGACCACTGCTATGACGACGACTCGCGGTGAGGGCGCGCCCCAGCGCAGCGTCATCTCAGCTCACCGAGAGCGCCCGCCGCATGTCGCGATTGGCGCGCCAGGTGGCGAGCGCCAGGCCGAGCAGGATCCCCGCCGAGACCGCGATGAACAGCGCGATCTGAAGCTGCTCGAAACGATCGCTGTCGGCGGTCTCGGGGAGCGACAGCGTCTGCACGACGTTGATCGCGCTCTGCCCGGCCTGACTGTCCCCGTAGTTCTCCTGCGCGACGACGCGCTGGAGCTGGGCCGTGCCGAGCCGCGTTTCGATGCGGTTCAGCTGACGCCGTTCCTCAGGGCTCGGGGCGCTGCCGAACTCGCGCTGGAGCGCGAGGAAATCGCCGCGCAGCCGCGCGATCCTTGCGGTTGCGCGCCGGAACTGGCGAAACAGCCTGTCGCTGTTCGGGTTCTCCGCGTTCAGCGTGCGGATGTAGCGCTGCAATGCGGCCGAGCCCAGGGAGCTCAGTTCGATGGCCTCATCTTCCGACGAACCCTCGGCGACGACCACGAAGACGGCGCTCTCCGGCACTGCGTACGCAGTCAGGCGGTCGCGAACGGTGGCCTGCTCCAGGCCGGTTTGGCTCGCGACTGACTCCGCGACGTCGGACGCGAAGATCGCCCGCGCGTAGGTGATGGCGAGCGTCTCCGTGGCCTCCTGGAACCCGGAGAGCGTGCCCGGCTCGTTCACGTCCAGCCTGCCGATCGACTGAAACGCCTCGGCGGTGTACGTCGGGGTGGCCGCGAAGCCGTAGGCGATCGCCGCGCAGACCAGCACGATCAGCGGCAGCGCGGCGAGCAGCTTGTGCCGCCTGACCGACTCGAGCACGCCGACGCGCGGCACGACTGGCGCCGGCGACAGCGGCGTCGGCGCTGTCGCCGGCTGCGTTGCGCTCTCGCCGTCCGTCATGATCGCGCCACCTTAGCCTCCGCGCGGAACTCCCGATGCAACTCTGCAAGCGCACGCGCATTGGTGCTTCGGTTGTGATCGCGCTCCACCCTGGCGCGGCCCGCCTCGCCCATGCGCAGGCGGAGATCGGGATCCGCCGCCAGCCGGGCCAGCGCGTCCTCGAGCTCGTCGACGCGGCCGGGGTGCACGAGAAATCCCGCGACGCCGTCCTCCACCAGCTCACCGGTGCCCGCGATACGGGTGCTGACCACGGGGAGCCGCGCCGCCATGGCCTCCATCAGGACGACCGGCTGCCCCTCCGCGAAGCTGGGCAGGCAGAAGACGTCGGCGCGGTTGTACTGCTCGCGCACGTCGTCATGGCCCAGGCCACCGGTGAAGGTCACGTGATCCGCGACTCCCAGCTGCTGCGCGAACTCCTCGAGCGCCTCCGCCTCCGGCCCGCCTCCGACGAGGATGAGGTGCGCGGAGATGCCGCGGCGACGGAGGCCGGCGAACGCCTCGATGAGGACCGGCTGGCCCTTTCGCCCCAGGAGCGTGCCGACGTAGACGATGCGCAGCTCGTCGCCTCCGCGCCTCGCGTCGGCGGCATCGAATCCGCTGAGGTCCACGCCGCACCGGACGACTCGGACCTTCTTCCATGCGTCCGTCGGAAGCAGCCTGAGAAGCTGGCTGCGCGCGAAGTCGCTGGTGGCGACGAGAAAGAGCGCTTCGCGAATGCGCTCGGGATACCGGAGACCGGTGTTGTCGGCGAACTCAGTCGGACCGTGCACGGTCATGCTCCAAGTCCACGGCGGCCCGCCATGGCGGGCGTAATTCCCGAACGCGGTGACAAGCGCGGCGACGTGCGTTGGCGACCCCGCCCAGTGCACGTGCATGTGCCGGATCCCCCGCCGGTCGAGCTCGTCCCAGAGGCGAATCCCGGCGGCGAAGACGCCGAGCGACATGCCGAGCGCGTGCAACCCCGGCGCTCGGTCGCGGAGGGCCCGCGTGAACGCGCGGGCGTAGCCGGCTGGAGCCGTGCGCATCGCGCGCAGGTGCGCGCGCGCCGTCGCGCCCAGGGCGAGCGGCCGCAGAGTCCGCGTGGCCGCGGCCTCCCGGCGGTTGCGCTCGGTGCGTAGCGCCTCCTGGTCAGCTGGCCGCAACCCCCACGTCTCGACCTCGAAGCCCGCTTCTCGGAGCCCGAGCACCTCGTCCACGATGAGGGTCTGCGACAGCCCTGGGTATTGGAATGTCAGGTATGCGGTCTTGATGGCCAGCCTAGACTCAGCGCCATGTGCCTGTGCGACGCGGTCGCGCCTGAGCTTATCTCCACGAGCTACGCCTGACGTGCTGCGCAGGATCGGCCGCGCGCTCGGCGCCCGCACGCTCCCGTGGATGGGCAGCCCGTCGCCCGGGCGCGTCTTCTACAACAGCTTCAACGGGCAGTTTTCGGACAGTCCGCGCGCGATCTACGAGGAGCTCATCGGACGCGACGACGGTCTACGACACACCTGGATCGGAAGCGACGGTGCCTTCCCGCGCACGCTCACGACCGTCGCGCCCTACAGCTTCGGCTACCTGCGCGCGGCGGCGCAGGCGGGTTACATCGTTTCGAACCAGCAGCTGCCCAAGAACTATCGGAAACGACGCGGCACCACGTACGTCCAGACGTGGCACGGCACGCCGCTGAAACGGATCGGCTTCGACAACGACCGCTGGAAGCAGAAGCCGCGCGGCCTCGATCACATTGCGCGGGACTTCGCCAAGTGGGACTTCCTCATCTCGCAGAACCCGTTCAGCACCGAGATCTTCAGGCGCGCCTTCCGCTTCGACGGCGAGATCCTGGAGACGGGCTATCCGCGGAACGACGCGCTCAACTCACCGGACGCCGCCGCCACCCGCGCGCACGTGCGCGAGAAGCTCGGGATCGACGACGGCGTGCGCGCGATCCTCTACGCGCCCACCTGGCGCGACAACGTGGTCGACGACCGCGGTGCGCTGAAGTTCGCGCTCACGCTCGAAGCCGACCGGCTCGAAGCCTCAGTCGGGGCCGATCACCGCCTGATGCTGCGGCTCCACTACCTGCTCGCGGCGGCCCCTGTCGCCGGCCTCGGCGCGTTCGTGCGAAACGTGTCCGGGCACCCCGACATCCGCGACCTCTACCTGGCCGCGGACGTGCTCATCACCGACTACTCATCCGCGATGTTCGACTTCGCCGTGACCGGTAAGCCGATCGTCTTCTTCGCATACGACCTGGACGAGTACCGCGACAGCGTGCGCGGGTTCTACTTCGACCTCGAGGCCGAGGCCCCCGGTCCCGTCTGCCGGACCACGGACGAGGTGGTCGACGCGCTTCGCGACCTCGACTCCGTTCACGCCTCCCACGCGGCTCACTACGCGCGCTTTCAAGAGCGCTTCTGCCCGTATGACGACGGCGGAGCTGCGGCGCGCGTCGTCGATCGCGTGATGCGCTAGCGCGTTGCGCGAACGTACAGGTGCCAGCCCCACCGGCGTCCGAGGCGCTCGGCGACGCGAGTCCCGGCAATGCGCGCGCTCATCGGGTAGATCCGAAGATTGAGGAAGCGCACCTCGGTCTCCACGGACTCGAAGCGTGCGAACAGCCGACGCGCCTGACGGGCGTCATAGACCTTCGACAGCGCGTTGCCGGGCCCATCGGTGTTGTTCGAGAGGAAGAGCTGGCGGTCGGTGAGGTACCGAAGCCCGTGCTGTTTGAGGAGCGCGCGGTGGCCTTCCATCGTCGCCGAGCTCTCCCCGGTGAGTCGTGAAAGCACGGCGCCCGCGCCCGGCAGGAGCAGGACGCCGGCGAGGGCGCGTCGCACCAGGAGGATCGTGAAGCGGTAGTTGAACGAAGCGCGGTGGTAGACCATCACCAGCGCCGTGCCCCCCGGTCGCAGAACGCGATGGATTTCGGCGACCGCCTTCTCGGTCGCCGGGAAATGGTGGATCACCCCATGGCTCCACACGAGGTCGAACGAGGCGTCGTCGAACGGCAGCTCGGTCGCGTGTCCGTGCACGATGGTGCCGGGCACTCCTTCGAGGTCGAAGCGGCGACGCGCGAGGTCGACCGCGGTTTGGCTGCCGTCAAAGCCCGTGTAGCGCGCGCCGGCGCGCGCGAATCGGATGCCATCGGTCGCGACCCCGCACCCGACGTCGAGGACGTCCTTCCCGGCCCAGCGATCGAACTCGGCGATGCCCGGAATGTGAGGCTCGAGCTCGTAGCGGTGCGCCTCCACGGCGTCGAAGAACGCGGGGCTGCCCGGGGGTTCGCTCGTGAACTTGAACCCAGGCTGGTAGGTCAGCCAATGGGAGGCGCTGGGTGACTTCATCGCCGAACCGTAGTCACCTCACGACGGAGCCATCAGACGGCTGAGATGCTCGTCGATACGGGCTGCGGCCGCGTCCCAGGTTTCGCCGGCGACGCGTGCGCGACGCCGCGCCCGCTCCACATCCGCATCGGAAGCCGGATCGACCACGCTGCGAGTGACGGCCTCGGCGAACTCCTCGGGAGTGTCCGCGATGGACAGGACATCGGCGTAGGGCTCGACCTCGGCCAGCCGGGTGGCGACGACCGGCCGCCCGGCCGCAAGGTATTCGCGGAGCTTGATCGGGTTCATCGCTTCGGTGAGGCGGTTCGCGACCAACGGAATCAGGCAGCAGTCAAACGCCGCGACGTACGCCGGCATCGAGTCAGAAGGCCTGCGTCCGATCAGCTCGATCCTCGGGTGCCGCAGAGCCGACGCGTCGATGTTCACGTCGCCGACGATCACGACCGTACCGCGCTCGAGCCTGTCCGCTACGGCGACGATGGCCGCCGTCCAGACACGTTCGTCCACCACACCCATGAAGCCGACCAGCGGCCGTTCGAGGGCGGCGATATCCCGTGGAACCTCGGGCTCCCCGGAAAAGCGCGGCAGATCGACCCCGTGCGGCACGACCACGGGTCTGGCCCCCAGCTCTCGCAGGTCGTTCGCCAGAGCACCGGCCGATGCCACGGAGACGTCGCAGTGCTCCGCAAGCGTCCTGATGTCGGCTCGCAGCCGAGCCGAATCCACGTGAGGGAACTCGTCGTAGCGGTCCTGGTAGTAGAAGAGCGACGCCCGCTCGCCGAGTCGGCCCGCGAGCGGCGCCACCGTGGGCAGGCTGAACCACGAAAGGCGCTCTCCGGTGAGCTTGAGCCAGCGCATCGCGAACCTGACCTGCAGGTCCAGCATGACCAGGTGGAGGAGCCGCCCCAATTTGCCGGCCGGCGGGATCGGCAATGGACGCAGGACGTGCAAGTGCGGCTCGACCGTCCGAAGCGAGAAGCCGCGGCGAGCCTTTCGCAGCAGCCGGCGCCATTCGTGCCGGTCGAGCTGCGCGACGCTCCGGACGAATGCCCCCTCGACGAAGAGCACCTCGTAGCGGCCCGCGAAGCGGCGCATGAGGTAGTGGCGCGAGTGCGGATTGCCGTCCCAGATGTCGCCCGCGAAGCAGACGATCACGGGCAGCGCCGAACGGGTCACCCCGTGCCGCCGTCGGTGAACGTGCGCTGCCAGAGCTCGAGCGTCAGCAACGCCCAGATGCGGAGCGCGTTGTCCTCGGTCCCGGCATCGTTGGCGGCGACCATCCGCCGCACGGCGTCCGGCTCGATGAGGCCGCGCCGCCGTACCGTGTCCGGGCTGAGCAGGTCGTCCACCATCGGCCTCAGCGGCCCGGCGAGCCAGGCGCGGATAGGCGCGCTGAAGCCCGCCTTGGGCCGCCAGATGACCTCGCGCGGCAGGGTGCCCTCCATCGCCCGCTTCAGCACGTACTTGCGCTTGGTGCCGTGGAGCTTCTCGCGTGGGGGTACCCGCCCTGACAGCTCCACCAGCTCGTCGTCGAGCAGCGGCACGCGCACCTCGGTCGAGGCCGCCATCCCCATCTTGTCGGTGTAGGTCAGGTTGAGGCACGGCAGGAACGTCTTCATGTCGACGTAGAGCAGCTGGTTGAGCCAGTGCTCGCCGCTGACGCAGTCGAGGTGCGCACGGTGCCCCTCGTACGGATCGCGGCCATTCTGCGCGGCGCGGAGGCCCGGCGACAGGACGTGCTCGAGCTCGTCGGGCCGGTAGTACGAGCGATAGACGAGGTGCCGCTCGAGCAGCGGCTGGTCGATCCCGCGGAGCATCTTGAGCAGGTTGCGCCGCGGCCCGCGCATGCGACCCGGCCTGCCCATCGTCAGGCGCCCCTCGAGGCCCGTGCGGACCCGCCGGCGAGCGCTCAGAGGGAGCGGATCGATCGCCCGCAGCAGCTGCGCGGCGAGGTAGCGCGGGTACCCGGCGAAGATCTCGTCGGCTCCCATGCCCGACAGCACGACCGTGAGCCGCTCCTTGGCGGCCGCGCAGATCAGGTACGTGGTGATCGCCGCGGGGTCACCCACCGGTTCGTCCATGTGCCAGACGAGACGCGGCAGCAGGTCCACGATGTCCGGCGTCAGGATCCGCTCGTTGTACTCCGTGCCGAACATGTCGGCGACCTGGCGCGCGTACATGGCGTCATCCGACCCCGGCTCGTGGGCGAGGTCCGCGCTGCTGAAGCCGACCGTGTAGGTGGTCAGCGGTTCCGTCATCGTCGCGGTGAGGTTCGCCACGATCGCACTGGAGTCGAGGCCGCCAGAGAGGAAGCTGCCGAGCGGGACGTCGGCGATCTTCTGCCGCGTGACGGCGTCCGCGACCCCCGCGCGAACCTCGCCTGCCCAATCCGTGCCGCCGCCGCTCCCGGGCGCGAACGACATGTCCCACCACTCGGTGATGTCGAGCCGGCCGTCCCGCCAGGTTCCGTAGTGGCCGGCCGGAAGCATCTGGATGCCCTCGAACATCGTGTCCGGGTCGGGGACCCACAGGAAGCTCAGGTACTCGGCCACGGCGGACTCGCGCAGGCGAGCGGGCGGAAGGGCGGGCAGCAGCGCCTTGGCCTCCGAGGCGAAGTACAACGCGCCGCCGTGCTCGGCGTAATACAGCGGCTTCACACCGAGCCGGTCGCGCGCCATGAACAGCTCGCCGCTCTCGCTGTCGAAGACGGCAAACGCGTAGATCCCGTTCAGGCGCTCGAGGGCCGCCGGCCCGAGGCGTGCGTACAGGGCGAGCAACACCTCCGTGTCGCAGTCCGACCGGAAGCGCACGCCGTCGCGCTCGAGCTCCGCGCGCAACTCGCGGAAGTTGTAGATCTCGCCGTTGTAGGTGATCCAGTAGCGGCCGTCGGGAGTGCCCATCGGCTGGGCCCCACGCTCGCTCGGGTCGATGATGATCAGGCGGCGGTGGCCCAGTGTGGCGGGCGCCCGGCCGTCGCGGGGCTCGAAGACTCGAACACCCTGGCCGTCCGGGCCACGGTGCTCAATCAACCCCGCCATCGTGCTGGCAAGCTGCTCGTCCGCCAGGCCGGCGACTCCGCAGATGCCGCACATATGGTCCTAGATTATCTGCCGCGCCTCCCCGTCCGCGAGAATGACCAGGTGCGTCCCCTGACCAACATGCTCCACCGGGTGAGGTTCACGCTGTGGTCGGTCCGGCTGCGGCTGGCGCTGAGGCGCAAGGGCGCGCGTCTCGTCCTCGACGCTCCACATGGAGCTCATCTGAAGGGTGCGCCGACCCTTCACGTCACAGCCGCCGGCGATGGCGAGGGGGTGCTCCACCTCCGGATCGGACGAGGCGTCAGCTTCGGCAAGGGGGTTTCGCTCCGGGTGTGGGCGCGCGGCACCAACGTGCTGGAGTTGGGGGATCGGACGCAGGTCCACGACGGCGTCCGGCTGTGGCTCCTGAGTGGCAGCGTGCGCGTGGGCAGCGACTCGATCCTCCGGGACCAGGCACTGCTGAAGAGCAAGGGGGCACTCGAGATCGGGGAACGTGCGCGCATCGGCTATTCCACGCTCATGCACTGCCACCAGGAGATTCGCCTCGAGGATCACGTGGTCATCGCGGACCAGACCGTTGTCATCGACTCCGACCACGTGCACGACGGCACCGATGAGTGGGTCATGGCGCAACCGGTGCGGGCCGCACCTCTTCGCGTGGGAAGGAACACCCTGATCTCGGCAAACTCGCTCATCATGAGAGGGGCCGAGATCGGCGAGAACAGCGTCGTCGCAGGCGGCGCCGTGGTCCGCGCAGGCGCGTACCCGCCGTCGTCGCTGCTCGGGGGAGTGCCGGCACGGCGTTTGCGCTCCCTGCGCGACGATCAAGGCCCGTGAAGTCCGTAGCGCTGTTCGTAGACCGCTTCCCCGTCCTCTCCGAGACCTTCGTCGCGGGCGAGGCGGAGGCGCTCGCTCGCCTCGGCCACGACGTGGCGGTCGAGGCCCGCCGCCGGTCCGATGGCGCTCCGCTCGCCCCACCCCCAGGCCTACCGGTCCGCTACGTCACGGACGAGTCTCGAGGCGAGCGATTGCGAGCGCTCGCCTGGCTGGCGGCGCGGCATCCGGTCCGCGCCGTCGCTGATGTTGTGGCCCGCCTGCGCCGCTCCAAGCCCGATCGCGGCCCGCGCACCGGATGGGTCGCCGTGCGTGCGCGCAGGGTTGCCGCCATGACGCCGGTCCACATCCACACGCACTTCGCGTTCGGCATCGCCGACGACGCGCATCGGGTCGCGCGCCTGCTCGGTGTTCCCACCAGCCTCACCGCACACGCCCGCGACATCTATATCCACCGATCGAAGCTGCGTGAGCGGCTCGTCCGCAGCGATTTCGTCACGTCCGGGTGCGACTACACGGTCGCCGAGCTCAAGCGAGTCATGGGCGCCGAGCACTCCCACAAGGCGTTTCGCCAGGTGATGGGCGTCGACCACGCGGCGTTCCGGCGTTCCGTGCCGCTGCCGGGCACAAGACACGTCGCGGCGGTCGGGCGGCTCGTCGAGAAGAAGGGGTTCGTCGATCTGGTCCGAGCCGCCGCCCAGCTTCCGGACGTCTCGATCTCGATTGCCGGAGAGGGGCCCCAGCGCGAGCTGCTCGAGGCCGAGATCGCGAAGCTCGGCGTGGCCTCGAGGGTGACCCTCCTCGGCGCCGCCGATCCGGACGAGGTCCGCGGCCTGCTCGAGACGGCGGACCTCTTCTGCATGCCGTGCGTGGTGGCCGAGGACGGCGATCGGGATTCGATGCCCGTCGTCGTGAAGGAGGCGATGGCCATGGAGCTCTGCATCGTGGCCACGGCCGAGGTCGGCCTGCCGGAGCTCGTGCAGCCGCCCTTCGGGGAGCTCGTGCCGCCTCACGATCCGGACGCGCTCGCGCACGCGATCGCGCGGAAGCTCGCCCTCGATCCCGCCGCACGCCGGGAGGCCGGTGCCGCGGCGCGGCGGTTCGTCATCGAGCACGCGGACATCGACGCGGAGACCCGCAAGCTGTCGGGCTGGATCGAGTCCTCCGGGCGCTAGTCCGGCGCGCCCCGGGCCGCTCCGGCGGCACGCCGGTACCCGAGCTCGAAGGCAAGTCGCCCGATCGTGCGCACGCTGTCGATGACCTCATCGGAGTCGCGCCTCACACCCGCCCATCCCGCCTCGACGGTCCGCCGCACGATCCGTCTGAGGATCGTCGGGTACCCGAGTCCGGCGCGCTGTGGAACTCCGCCGGCGGCCCAGGCGGTGCGGATCTCGTGGTGTGCCTTCCCATAGCGGTAGCACTGCTCGAGGTAGTCGCGCAGGCGGTCGCGAGGGACCCACTCCATGAGCACCTCGGAAATCATCTTGAAGCCCCTTGCCGGGTTGTCGAGGATGCGCCAGCAGAGGTCCATGTCGGCCGTGCTCCGGAGCTCCCTGAAGCCACCCACCTCGACGAGCGCTTCGTGCCGGACACCCAGATTGCAGGTCGGCGCGTACGGGCGAAACGCGTCCTCCCGCTCGTATCGCTCGCGCTGAAAGAAACCGTGGCGCTCCGCGACCCGCTCGGCCAGCGACGGACCGCCGCGGACGCGAACGTCCGAAGTGACCAGGGCGATGCCGGGCTCCTCGAAGGCCTCGGCCAATCGCAGCACCCAGTCCGGGCGAGGACGACTTCTGATGTCGAGGAACAGGACGACGTCCGCCTCGCTTGCGCGCCACCCGACATTCCGGGCGGCATACGGCCCCCGGGCGCCGCTGCGCAGTACCTGGACAGCACCGCCGGGCTCGAGGCCGCCCGCCGGCGAGTCGTCGACCACGATCACGCCGTCCGTCGGCCGCGACTGAGCTTCGAGGCAGTCCAGGCAACCGCTCAGCAACGACGCATCCGCTCCGACCGGGATCACCGCATCGATGTGCATCAGGCCGCGAGCAGCGCGTCCACGACACGCTCGGAAGCGTGCCCGTCGTCGAGGTGGCAGTAGCGCTCGACGAAACGGGCGTACGCGTCCCTGTGGCGCTCCACGACGGCGTCGAGGTCGCCTATCGCCGCCGCCACGTCGGCAGCCGTGGCGAGCATCGGTCCTGGCGCTTCGGCCTCCAGGTCGATGTAGAAGCCGCGCAACCGGTCGCGGTAATGCGCGAGGTCGGGGGTGAACAGGATGATCGGTTTGCGCGTGACCGCGAAGTCGAACGTGAGCGAGGAGTAGTCGGCCACGAGCACATCGGCCGCGAGGTACAGCTCGCGGTTGTCCGGGTAGCGGGAGACGTCCTTGAACCTCGCCGCGTCTCCGAGGGAGACGGTGCCCGCATCGATCGTGTGCTTGCGAAGCAGCACGACATGCCCGTCGCCGAGCTCGCTCGCGAACCGCTGCACATCGGCCTCGCGCGAGAAGGGCGCATCGTCGCGGAACGTCGGCGCGTAGAGCACCGCGACCTGGTCGTCGGCGATCCCGAGCCGAGCGCGTGCCCGAGCGCGTATCTCGCCGGCCTCGGGCGCGAGCAGCAGGTCGTTGCGCGGGTACCCCGTCTCGAGGATCTCGCCGGAGTACTCGAAGGCGTCCCGCAGGACGGGCGTGCTGAAGTGATTCGGCGACAGCAGCAGATCCCAGTTCGGCACGTTCTGCTCGAGGGTCCGGCGCGCCTGTCGAAGCTCGCGCGAGTCGGCCCTCCTGGTCTTGAAGCCGATCTTCTTGAGCGGGGTTCCGTGCCAGGTCTGAAGGAAGATCGTGCCTCGCCGCTTTCGATGGAATCCGGGCACGGTCCGGTTGGCGACCAGGTAGCGCGCCCGCCCGAGCATGCTCAGGTAGCGACTGCTCGCGGGAGCCACCGGCACGACCCAGGCGGGAACCTCGCCGGCGCGCGCCGGATCGATCACCCAGACGTGCTTGAGGTCGGTGCCGCGCCTGTGCAGCTCCTCCGAGATGGCGCGCGGGTTGTCGGAGTATTCGCCGGACCAGCTGTCGAATAGGACCGTGTCCTCGAGGATCGGCCCGACGACCTGGGGCAGCCGCCGGAGGCCGGGCAGACGAGTGATCACGGTCGCTCCAGCAGTACGTCGACGATCCGGTCGGCGGCGTGGCCGTCCCATAGCGGCGGGACCTTCCCCTGCCTGGCGCGGATCTCCTCGACGAGGGTCGGAAGCTCGACCACGCGCTCCGGACGCAGGCCGAGTAGGACGTTCGTCCCCATGTCGACGGTGACCGGCCGCTCGGTGCTGTCACGGAGCGTCAGGCACGGGATGCCGAGGAACGTGGACTCCTCCTGGATTCCGCCCGAGTCGGTCAACACCGCCGCGGCACCCGACAGCAGGTTCAGGAACTCGAGGTAGCCAACCGGGTCGACCACCTCGAGGCCGGGCGCACTCGCGGCGCCGCGCTCCATCCCCTTCTGCGTGCGCGGATGCGCCGGAAAGAGGACCGGGATGATGCGCGCGAGCTCGGCGAGCTGGCGCATCACCTCCCCCAGGAGCGGTCCGTCCACGAGCGCCGGCCGGTGGAGCGTGACGAGCACGAAGCCGCCCCGCGCGAGGCCCCGCGCCTCGATCGACCCCTCCGCCTCGATCCGCGACCGCAACGCCACGAGCGTGTCGATCATCGTGTTGCCGACGTAGTGGATGGCCTCCGCGTCGCATCCCTCGGCCAGCAGATGCTGCTCGGCCTCGGGCGAGTGGGTGAAGAGGAGCTCCGACATCTGGTCGGTGAGCACCCGGTTTATCTCCTCGGGCATCGTGCGGTCGAAGCTGCGCAGTCCCGCCTCGATGTGGCCCACCGGAATGTGAAGCTTCGCGGCGACGAGGGCGGCGGCCAGCGTCGAGTTGACGTCGCCCGGCACGAGCACGAGGTCGGGGCGCTCGGCCTCGAGGACAGGCTCGAGGCGCTCCATCACCCGCGCCGTCTGCTGCGCGTGCGTTCCGGAGCCGACGTCGAGCATGTGGTCGGGCGGCCCGATCCCCAACTGCTCGAAGAAGATGTCGGACATCGCGGCGTCGTAGTGCTGTCCGGTGTGCACTAGCACGGTCTCGAAGTCGTCGGGGCGCGCGGCGAGTGCCGCCTGGACCGGGCCGGTCTTCATGAAATTCGGCCGGGTTCCCACCACGCTCAGGATCTTCGCGCGCGTCACGGGCGCGCAGGGTATGGCAGATTGGGCCCGGGTGGAGAGCTCGTGAAGCAGATAACGCAGCGCCTGCGGGACGGCCGGATTTCGGTTATCGAAGTCCCCGCGCCGGCTGTGACGCCGGACGGTGTTCTCGTGGACGTCAGGGCGAGCCTACTCAGCGCCGGCACCGAGCGGGCAAAGGTCGAGACCGGGAAGCAGAGCCTCCTCGGCAAGGCCCGTTCGCGCCCCGATCAGGTGAAGCAGGTGATCGAGAAGGCGCAGCGTGACGGCCTTCGCGAAACCGTGCGGGCCGTCCGGTCCCGGCTCGACCAGCCGAGCGCGCTCGGCTATTCGTGCGCGGGGATCGCGCTCGCCGTCGGCGACCGCGTGCGTGACGTCGTGCCGGGCGACCGCGTGGCGTGCGGCGGAGCCGAATACGCCGTGCATGCCGACGTCGTGCACGTACCGGGGAATCTCTGCGTGCCGCTGCGCGAGCCGCTCGACTTCGACCAGGGCGCGTTCGGCACCGTCGGGAGCATCGCGCTCCACGGCGTGCGCCAGGCGGACTGCCGCGTGGGCGAGCGCGTCGCGGTCATCGGCCTCGGGCTCGTCGGGCAACTGGCCGGACAGATCCTGCGCGCCTCGGGCTGCACCGTCGTCGGAGTCGACCTGTGGGAGGACCTCGTCGCACGCGCGCTGCGTGACGGCGCCGCCGACGTCGCCTACCACCGCCCGAATCTCGGCGACGGGGCCCCGCCCGCCGACGCCGCCGACTGCGACGCCGTCGTGATCACGGCCGCGGCGAAAAGCTCGGACCCCGTCGAGCTCGCGGCTCGCCTGTGTCGCGATCGCGGCCGCGTCGTGATCGTCGGCGACGTGACCATGGACCTGCCGCGCGGCCCCTACTACGACAAGGAGCTCGACCTCCGCCTGTCGCGCTCATACGGCCCGGGCCGCTACGACCGCGAGTACGAGGAGCGCGGCCTGGACTACCCGATCGGCTACGTCCGCTGGACCGAGCGCCGCAACATCGCCGCGTTCCTCGATCTCGTGGCGGCGGGCCGAGTCGACACCCGCGCGCTCGTCACCTCCCGCGTCGACATCGACGACGCCGAGCAGGCCTACGAACGCCTCACGAGCGACGACGCGTCACCGCTCGGGATCGTGATCGAGTACGAGGAGTCCCCGCTCGCCCCCACCCCGGCCACGCCACCGGCCGGTCGAGTCCCTCCCCGCCGCGCGACCGGGACGCGCGCCGGTGTCATCGGCGCCGGCAGCTTCGCCCAGGGCACCGTCATCCCCGGATTGGCTGCGGCCGGCTTCGACCTGAAGGCGATCGCGAGCGCGACCGGGCGCTCCGCGCACGCTGCACAGGCCCAGTTCGGATTCGACCGCCTCGACGGCGTCGACGAGGTGCTCGCCGCCGACGACATCGACGTCATCGCGATCGTGACGCGGCACTCGACCCACGCCACGTTGGCCGAGCGGGCGCTGCGCGCCGGCAAGGCGGTCTTCGTCGAGAAGCCCCCCTGTCTGAGCCTCCACGAGCTGCACGCGCTGCGGAGCGCCACCGATGACACGGGCCTGCGGCTCGTCGCAGGCTTCAACCGCCGCCACGCCCCGCTGGCGATCGAGCTTCGCGACCAAATCCGGCGTCCGGGCCACCCCTTCGACCTGCTCTTCCGCGTGAACGCCGGCCCGCTGCCCGACGAGCACTGGCTGAACGACCCCGAGGACGGAGGCGGACGGTTGCTGGGCGAGGGCTGCCATTTCGTCGACTTCGCCTGCTGGTTCGCGGGCGAGCTGCCGGCGCGCGTCAGCACCGTCATGCGCGCGGCACCGGGCCGGCCGCTGGGTACGGCTCAATCGTTCTCGGTCGCGCTCGACTTCGCCGACGGCTCGCTTGCGACCGTCCTCTACTCCGCCGGCGGTGGGCGTCAGCTCGACAAGGAGTACGTGGAGGCCCACTCCGCGGGGACCTCGGGCGCCCTCGACGACTTCAAGCGCGACAAGGGCCACGGCGCGCAGTTCGTGCACCTCCGCGAAGTGGTGACCGGGTCCGCCGAGCCGGTCGAGCCGGACCCGCTCGACTCGATGGCCGTCACGCTGGCCGCGCTTCGCTCGGCGGAGACGGGCAGCGTCGTGGCGCTCGAGCGCTGAGCGCGCCCGTGCTCAGAGCCTGACGTTGAGCCAGGTGGTGACCGGGTCACCACCGGGGGCAGCCGCGGTCACTCGAAGCGCATCGAGTCTCCCCGCGCGCAGCCGCTTCAGCAAGCGCGGCCTCAGCGGGATCTCGATCGTGCGCGCACAGGAAGGCCGAATGGCGGCGCGCTTGCGTCCGAGCCGCACGTTTCGGCGCGCCCCGGCACGCCGCGCCACGACCGCGAACCGCGCCTTACCGCGGACATCGCCCACGCAGCTGAACTCGACCCGGAGCTTGCCGGCTCGCGTCACGCGCGCGTCCGGGGCGACGGCGACTGCGGGCTCGACCGGCGCCGGCGCGCCGTTCGGCTCGAGGAAGCCCACCTCCAGGTCGCTCACGACGAAGTACTCGCCGCATCCGAGCCGCGGGAGATAGTTGGAGCAGAAGGTGTCGACCATCGTGTAGCGCAGGTAGCGCGCCGTCACGGCCTTGGGCAGCTCGTAGTAGCGGGCGGCCCCGGACGTGTCCCCGTTGTTGCCCGAGTGGATCGTGCGCCAATCGGTGCCGTTGTCCGACACCGCGAACTGGTACCCGCGCGGAGTGCGGAGGTCGTCGTTGGTGTAGAGCGTGAGGAGCAGGTGGTTGAACGTGCGCGCGTAGCCGAGGTCGAACACCACGAACTCGTTGCTGTTGCCCTCCGTGAGCCAATACGTCGTCTGGTCCCCGTCCGATGTCTTGTCGAGGTGCTCCTTCGTCCACCAGGTGCCCCGCGACGACGAGTGCACGGCGCGCATCGGATAGCTCGCCCAGGTGACCTCGGCGGGGGCGGTGCCGCGCGCGCCCGCATCCGCAGGAGGCTCGTGCGCCTCCCAGCCCGTACGGCGCGTGACCGCATCCCAGTTCGTCACCTCGCCCTCTCCGGACGTGTAGCCGGCCTTGTACAACCAGCGTGGCTCCCGGCCGGCGCTCGAATAGCGGTTCGCGTCGACCTTGACGTGCGACCCGCGGAGCTCGGGCCTGTCGCGCAGGTACGCGCCGCCCGCGCCGGCGATCAGGTTGTTGCTGACCTCGAGGTAGTCGAGCGGCTCGTGGCTCTGGGCGATCCAGATGCTCGCCTCGGAGCTCTGCCGGATCGTGTTGTGCAGCACCCGGGACCAATGCGGTGCCTCGAGGTCCCAGTGGTCGAGCACGGTCCGGTACGAGGCGTGCTTCACGGCTATGCCCTCGACGTTCTTCTCGACCCGGTTGTCCGTCACGAGACTGCCGGTGGAGGTGTTGAGTGCTATCCCGGCCCAGCACAGAAGGGTCCGGTTGCCGATGATCGTGTTGTCGAGGCCCTTCCAGTCCCGGATGCCCTCCTTGCGCACGAGGTAGACCGTGTTGTTCTCGATCCATGCGTTGCGCGCCTCGAGCAGGTAGATGCCGGTCGACAAACGGCCGGGACCGACGTGGTGGATCGTGTTGCCCGAAACCACGTTTCCCCACCCGCGGATGACCCGGACGCCGTTGCTCTCCGTCTCGCCCGACGACCCGATGTGATGCATCAGGTTGCCGATGACCTCGACCTGGGAGCCGATCGTGTGGACGGCGGCGTCCGTCTGACCGGTGAACTCGAAGTTCTCGATGCGCACGCGCGACGCGCCCGCGTTCCTGAAGCCGTAGTCCCGGCCGCCCTCGCCGTCGATCACGGGTCGCGAATCGCCGGTGCCGCGAAACACGACTCCGCTCGCGCGCGAACCGAGGGCGACCGTCTCCCGGTAGCGGCCGGGCGCGACGAGCACGGTGTCCCCGCTTCGCGCGACGCTCGCGGCACGCGAGATCGTGCGGAACGGCAGCTCCTGGCTGCCGGGTCCGAGGTTGGTGCCGGTCGGGCTGACGTTCCAGGTGCGCGCGCTGGCGGCAGCCGGAAACGCCGCGAGCGCGGCAGCCACGACCACGAGGCACCTAGCGATGAACATGCGTCCGTATCGGCTCGGCGCGGAAAAGCCTGAATGGCCCTGGTTCCCCCGCCTCCCAGACCGGTCAGGATACCCGGGATCGCAAGCGGGCGCGCGCCACGAGGTAGGCGAACCGCAGGTTGGTGGTGGCGTACCGGCGGACCAGGCGGCGCGGCTCCTGCAGCAGCCGGTAGAGCCACTCGAGGCCGACCACCTGCATCCAGCGCGGCGCGCGGCGGGTCTCGCCGGCGACCACGTCGATGGCTCCGCCCACGCCCATCGCGAACGACACGCCGGTGCTCGGCCCGTGCTCGCCCAGGAAGCGCTCCTTGCGCGGCGAGCTCATGGCGACGAAGAGCATGTCCGGTTCCGCCCGGCGGATCTCATCGGCGATCGCGGCGTCCTCGTCCGATCCGAAGTAGCCGTCGCGGTAGCCCGCGAGCTTCAGGGCGGGATGACGGCGGCGCAGCTCCGTGACGGCGCGCTCGAGCACCTCCGCCTTCGCTCCCAGGATGTAGACGGTGTAGCCGCGCCGCTCCGCCAGGCCGAAGAGCTCCTCCATGAGGTCGATCCCGGCCACGCGCGCGGGCAGCGGCGTGCCGAGCACCCGGGCCGCCCACACCACCCCGGTGCCGTCCGCGGTGACCAGCGCGCAGCGCCGCGTGATGTCGAGCATCTCGCGGTCGGTCTGCATCGTCACGAGCTTCGCCGCGTTGACGGCCATGTGCTGCGCGAAGCCTCCGGCGCGCACGAACCCGTCACACCGGCGAAGCGCCTCCTCCATGTCAACCGGGTCGATCGGGCACCCGAGGACGACCACCCTGCCCGCGGCGTCCACGGTCAGGCGAGCCGCGCGCGGATGCGGCCCGCGGTCAGGCGGGCGTGCCCCGCGACACGGCCCACGGGCCCGGCGCGCCCAGGCCGGTAGAGCACCAGGTGCGACCGGCCGTGGAGCACCCGGTACGCCACGAGGCCCTGGCGCGCGGCGTGACCCAGGATCGAGCCGATCGGAAGCTCGTGGTGGAGGTCCTGATCACCGGGCTCGGGCGCGAGCAGGTTGACCTCGACGAGCGCCGACCGGCGCTCCATCTCGCCCAGGAACGCGAAGGCGTCCGGGACGTGCTCGATCACGTCGAAGGCGAAGGCCGCGTCGAAGCCAGCGGGCACATCCTGGTCGAGATCGTGGACCGGGGCGTCGAACCCGCGCCGCTCGAGCCGCCAGCGCAGGAACGCCACGCTCGGGTTGTCGAAGTCCGCGAACTCGACGCGGTAGCCCGCCTCGAGCAGGAGCAGGCCGTCCGAGCCGATCCCGCAGCCGTAGTCGAGCACGCGCGCGCCGGGCTCGATGTGGCGCGTCAACTGCTCGAGGTAGGGCAGCTTCGTGCCCGTCATCGCGAAGGCCGTCAGGTTGTAGAGGTAGCCGCGCGAGGTCCGGTAGAAGTCCTGCTCGTCCTCACAGCCCTCCCACTCCTCGTCCAGGGTCCGCTGGTAGCGCTGCAGCGCGGTGTGGTCGTACTCGTCGCCCAGGTACGCGCGCAGCTCCTCCTGCTCGCGCTCCGGATCCAGGGTAAGGGCCAGGTCGGGCACGGCCGCACGTTATCCCACGAGCCGTTGGTACCTTGGCGGCATCGCGCCGGAAGTAAGCGTCGTCCTCTCGAGCCTCGGGAACTACCACGTGCTGGAGCGCGTGCTCGACGGCTACGCCCGCCAGACGGTCGAGCCGGATCGCTTCGAGGTCCTGGTCGTCATGGACTGCGCGGACCCAGATCCGGCGGCCGTCGACGCCGCGATCGGCACGCGCGCGTACCGCATCCGGCGGCTCGTCGGGCACCGGCCGGGACTATCGGCGAACCGAAACACCGGATGGGCGGCCGCCGAGGCGCCGATCGTCCTCTTCACCGACAACGACACGATCCCCGTGCCCGAGTTCCTCGCCGAGCATCTCGAGTGGCATCGCCGCAACCCGGAGGACGAGGTCGCCGTCTCGGGCCACGTTCGCTGGGCGCCCGAGTTGAAGCTCACGCCGTTCATGCGCTGGCTCGACGAGGGAGTCCAGTTCGACTACCACAGCCTGCCCGGCGACGAGGGCACGTGGGCGCACCTCTACGGCGCGAACTCCTCGATCAAGAAGCGCATGCTCGAACGCGTCGGGGGCTACGACGAGGATCGCCTCCCGTACCTGTACGAGGACATGGACTGGGGCTACCGGGCCAGCAAGCACGGGCTGCGCGTCCTCTACAACCGCCGCGCGCTGGTGGATCACGTGCGGCCGGGCATGACGCTCGAGTTCTGGAAGGAGAAGGCGCGCCGGATGGCCGCCGCCGAGCGCCAGTTCGTCACGAAGCACCCGGAGATGGAGCCCTGGTTCCACAAGAAGTTCAGCGCCGCCGCGGCCGCGCCCCAGCTGCGCGGACGGGCGATCAAGCTCGTCCCCTACGTGCCGGAGTGGGTCCCCTGGCTCGGCCCGCGTGTGTGGCGGAACGCGCGCCGGGCGTACTGGCAGGTCCTCGCCCCCCACTTCCTCGAAGCGTGGGAGGAGGCCGCGTCAGGCCCGATGTCGACCGAGTGGCTCGCGGCCAGCGCGGACGGCGGGAGAGGTCAGTCGACAGCCGGCTCGCGCTCGGCGGGCTCGAGCTCCGGCGGTTCCTGACCGGGCGGGCCGAAGTACTCGATCGGCCGCGCGGGCGACCCGACCGCGACGCAGTACGCCGGCAGCGGACGCGACACGACGCTGTTGGCGCCCACGAAGGTGCGCGTGCCGATGCTGTTGATGATCGTGCACTTGGTCGTGATCGTCGCGTCGTCCTCGATCGCGAGCGGCCGGAAGTCGTAACCCTGGTCGAGCATCGGCTTGTCCAAGTCGCGAAAGCGGTGGTTGCCGTCCACGACGAGCGTGCACTGTCCGAACATGACGCGCTCGCCGATGTCGATCGACACTCCACACTGCATGACCACGTCGTAGGTGAAGACCGTCCGCGCTCCGATCTCCACGCGCGCGCCGGGCGAGACTTCGCAGCGGAACTTGCGCCGAAACTCGACCGCGGCCCCGGTGATGAACGTGCCGCCCTGCGGCATGTGGAGGCTGAAGCCGGGACCGAGGTACGTGTACTTGCCGAAGCGGATGTCGGCGTGCGGGTTCCGAAGCTTCACCCACGCCTTACGCAGCAGGGACGCGTAGTAGGGGCCGCGGTAATAGCCGAGGCTGATCACAGCGCGGGTCCACAGCCCCCGGAGCTTCGCGATCATCGGACGCGAAGGGTAATCACCGGCGCTCCCTGAGTGCGGACGCACGCTCGAGGCCGGTGCGGTGCATCCTCATCCACCACCGCCATCGATCGCGCCGGCGCGGCCACGAGCCCGAACGAATCCGCGCGAGCGCTGCCGCGCCCGCCCAGCGGACCGTCGCGTTGGCGAACTCGATGCCGGCGATCGTGCGGGTGAGGACCCACCCCCGCCGACGCAGCATCCACGCGTAGCTGTTGCGCTGCCACCGGAGCGCACGCTCGCCGCCCCAGGCCTGCGATGTCGAGGCCTCGTGCTCATGGTCCGCGACGGCGCCCGGCACGTAGCGCGTGGGATAACCGGCCCGCGCGAGCCGCCAGCCGAGATCCAGGTCCTCGGCGTACATCCACTGGTCTTCGTCGAACCCGCCGGCGGCCTCCCATGCCTCGCGGCGGACAAGCAGGAAGGCGGCCACTGCCCACGGCACGCGCCGCTCGCGCGTCGCGTCCCAGGCGCCGGGCAGGAGCAGCCGGTCGCCCACCCGCGGGCGACGCGCCGCTCCCGCCGCGACCGCCAGCGCGACCCGAGGTGAGGGAAACGCGAAGACGGAGTGCTGGGTGGTGCCGTCCGGCAGCACGAGCCGCGGCGCCAGCGCACCGGCGCCGGGATCGCGTTCCGCGGCGGCCAGGAGCTCCCGGATCGCGCCCGCGTGCAGGCGGATGTCGGCGTTCGCGATCCCCAGCCAGGGGGTCGCCGTCCGGCTGGCGACGAGGTTCACGGCACGGCCGAAGCCGAGGTTCTCGTCCGACGCGACCAGGTTGACCCACGGGAACTCGTTTCGGACGAGGTCGGCCGAGCCGTCGGTGGAGGCGTTGTCGACGACCCAGACCTCGAGCACCCCCGCGTCTGTCTCGGGCGTCAGCGAGCGCAGGCAGCGCTCGAGGAGGTCGCGCGTGTTCCACGACACCACCGCGATCGCGGCAATCGCGCTCAACGCTCGATGAGCTGCCGGTAGAGCTCGAGGTGGGCCTCTGCGGCCGACCGGCGGTCGAAGTCCTCGGCGCGGCTACGGCAAGCGGCCGCAGTCCCCGGATCCTCGGACAGCTCGAGCGCCTCGAGGATGGCGCGGGCGACCTCGCCATCAACGTCGCCGTCGAAGAGGCGCCCCACCTCGGGACGGTCGATGATCTCCGGGACGCCTCCGTCGCGTGCGCCGAACACGGGGGTGCCGCAGGCCATCGACTCGACCAGGACGAGGCCGAAGGCCTCGTTGTGGGAGGTCAGGCCGCTCACCCATGCCTCGCGGAAGACCGTCGCCACGTGGCGCTCGGCCGGCACCAGCTCGACGCCTGGGTTGTCCTCGGTCAGGCGACGCGCCAGGTCCGGCCGCTCCGGCCGTGTCAGGAGAAGCCTGGCGTCGGGCCGTGACCGCCGCACGACCGCGAAGGCCCGCAGCAGGAGCGGGATCCGCTTGCGGGCGTCGTCCACGGCCCCCGCGCACGCGATGGTCGGCGCATCGGCGCGGCCCTCGCCGGGCGTGAAGGCCTCGAGGTCGACCGCCGGGTTGATCACGTGCGAATCGACGGCGAACCAACGCCACATGGCGTCGCGGGCCGACCGGCTCAGCGTGATCACGGCGTCGCTGCCCGGGATCACGCGCTCGAGGATCGGCTTTCGCATGCGCTTGTTCGCGGTCATTCGGCGGCTCGGCCGTCCCATGTACGAGAACACCGCGGGCCGGCCGGCCCGGGCGCCCCACCGAAGCGCCGCCAGCGCATCGGTCGGGTAGACGGCGTGCGCGAGGTCGTACTCCCCCGCGCGGAGCGACAGATAGCTGAAGGGCACGTGCGATAGATGCGGCTCGATGCCGCGTCGTGTCCACGGCTCGGGCGGGCGCCAGTGGCGTCGAACCTCGAAGCCGTACTCGGACGACCGGTCAGGCGGGTGGGGGTGGCTCGTGATGAGCGTGGGCGCGCAGCCCAGCTGGGTCAGCTCGACGCCCAGGTCGTGCAGCACCCGCTCTGACCCGCGTCGGACCTCGGGCCAGAAGAACGGGTTGAGCAAGGCGACCCGCAGCGACTCCGGCTCGCTCACAGTACGAGCGTGCGGTAGGTGACGCTCCCCCAGCACATCGTCGCCAGCTCGAGTGTGTCCACCACGAGCGCGCCCGGCAGTTCCAGGACCCCCGCGGCCATCGCGTTCCGATGCCGGCCGCGCCGAGTGATCCGCCGGTACGTCCACGGCGCCACAAGCAGAAGCGCCCCCGGAAGCCGTCGCGCGAGGACGGCACCCAGGAGCAACAGGGCGAGATCACGATGCGTTCGGCGCCAGAAGATCCGGTGCTTGAAGTGCCTGCGGAGCTCCGGGTGCCGCTTGATCACGAAAGCGAGGTGCCGCCATTTGAAGTTCAGCCTGATCGCGGCGGGCAATGCGTACTCCTCGACCGCGTGGTAGACGAGTGCGTCGGGAGCGGCGACGAGGTCCGCGCCGGCGGCGCGGACCCGGAGGGCGAGATCGGTGTCCTCACCCGCCGGTGCCGGCATGCTCTCGTCGAACCCGTCGACCTGCTCCAGGAGCTCGACCGGATACCCGATGTTGCACGTCTGCGCAAAGTCGTGCGGCGGTGTGATCGAGAGCGTGCGCGCGTGCGGGCTCGCGTTCACCGCGGCCTCGAACGGGTCCGGGCGAGTGGTGCCCTGCACTATGTCGCGCGGGTGTTCGCGAGCGACACCGAGCAGCGACTCAAGCCAGCGGGGATCGGGGCGGCAATCATCGTCCACGAACGCGATGAACGGCGCCCGCGCCGCTCGCCAGCCGAGGTTTCGCTGGACCGATGGACGTCCGGTCCCCGGCTCGATCCGGAGCGGTCGCAGCCGGCCGTCCTGCGCGAGCGGGTGCTCGTCCACGAGCTGCGCGTCATCGCCCTCGTAGTCGTGCACGACCACGACCTCCCACTCCTCGCGCGGAAGGGTCTGCTCCTCGAGTGCGTTCAGCAGCCACCGCAGACGTAGCCGGCGTGCGTGCGACGGAACCACGACTGAGACCAATGGGGCCAAGTGCCGGCAAGCGTACTGAGGGCCGGGAGGCAGCAGTACACTCGCGGCCGATGGTGCGGACTCGCCGGGCGGCCTTGAAACGCGCGCGTAGGCTCAGTCACCTCGTGCAGGAACGGCGTCGCTTCGCCGTCAACGAGGTCGTCGGGCGACGCGGGCTCCACGAATACCGTCTGGCATCGCGCGACGCGGCGGTCGTCCTCCGACATAACCACGTCGATGCGCACGTCCTTCACGAGGTCTTTCGCGACCCCTTCTACACACCCCCGCAGCCGGTTCACCGGCTTCTGGCGGAGCTGCCGAGCCCGCCCCGCGTGATTGACCTGGGCGGCAACATCGGCTGTTTCGGGGTGCTCGCGCTCACCCTCTACCCCGGCGCAGAGGTCGTCGCCTTCGAGCCAGAGCCGTCGAACATAGAGGTGCTCAAGCGATGCATCGCACGCAACGGCCTCGAAGACCGGTGGCACGTGGTCGAGGCCTGTGCGGGAGTGGCGGCCGGCGAGACGCCGTTCGTCAGCGGGGAGGCCGCGCTGTCGCGGATGCCGCTGCGCGACTCGCCCGACGCGCCGACCATCACCGTCCCGATCGTTGACGTCTTTCCCTATCTCGAGGAGGCCGATCTCCTGAAGATGGATATCGAAGGAGCAGAGTGGCGCCTGCTCGCCGACCCGCGCTTCGAAGGTGTGGCCCCGCGGGCGATCCTGCTCGAGTGGCACAGCTATGACTGTCCGGAGGACAATCCGCGGCGCGCCGCGACGCAGCGTTTGACCGCGCTCGGATACAACGTCCAGCACGAGAAACCGGTTCCCGAGCCTGACAGTGAGCCACTCTGGGGAGCGGGCACCCTATGGGCATGGAGAGGAGCGACCGGCTGAATGTCCCCGACTGACACAGCTCGCCGTGTGAGCGAACAGGACTGGTACCACACGATCGACCTGGGGAACGGGCTCGTGACCGATGGCTGGTTCGACCTGCGGTCGCACGTCCAGCACTACCGCCTCCCGGAGCGCATGGACGGCATGCGCGCGCTCGACATCGGCACGTGGGACGGCTTCTGGGCCTTCGAAATGGAGCGCCGCGGCGCCGAGGTGGTGGCGCTCGACGTCGAGCACGAGAAGGAGTACGACTGGCCGCCGCGGCGGCGGCCGAAGGAGTACAAGATCACGAGCCGCGGCGACGGCTTCCGGCTCGCGAAGGAGATCCTCGACTCACGGGTCGAGCGGGTGGTGTGCAACATCTACGACGCGAAGCCGGAGGACCTCGGCACGTTCGACCTCGTCTTCTGCGGCGCGGTCCTGCTGCACCTCCGCGATCAGCTCCTCGCCCTCGAGCGGCTCGCGAACCTGTGCCGGGGGCAGTTCGTCTTCGCCGATGAGTACGACCGCCTCAGCAATCTTGTCCCCTTCCCGGTGTCGCGCTACTTCGCCGACCGCGACAAGGCGGTCGTCTTCTGGCTGCCCGCGCTCAAGACCTGGAAGCGGATGCTGTGGACGGCGGGCTTCGAGGACGTCGAGGAGAAGGGCCGCTTCAAGGTCACGATCGACTCCCGCACCGGGAAGTCGCACACCATCCCGCACGTGGTCCTGCACGCGCGCGGCACCGCGGGCTAGCTAGGCGGTCGGCGCACCGGCCACTCGGCCCGCGCCGCGCTTCCGCAGGTACGCCAGAACCTCTCCGAGCAGGTTGCGCTCGAGGAAGAAGGTCAGTCCGATCGTGACGACACTGAAGAGGACCACCTCCGCCATTGCGGCGGTCTCCGTGCGCTCGCCCTGGTCGATCGCGAGACGGGCTCCGCCCGTGATGAGGAATGCGACGACGCCCGGCCCCATGCCGCGCGCGATGTTGCGAAGAACGAGCGGCAGCGGGAACAGCCGGCTGATGTAGAAGATCCGGACGACGGTCAGGATGAGTAGCGCCATCCCGTAGCCGACGGCAAAGCCGACCAGGCCCTCGTTGAGCAGGAGCGGCGTGGCGATCCCGACGCACCCGATCGCCATCACCGCGCCGGCAACCGCAATGGGCTTGGTGTTCCCGAGCGCGCGATAGAAGACGCTCCAGTTCATCGCCATCTGGTTCAGCACGGCGACCGCTCCGTAGGCCTGAATCACTGGGATCGCCGCCTGCCAGCGCTCGCCGATCGCGAAATTGATGAGGTCGGGTGCGAAGAGCACGATCGCGAGCCCGGTTGGCGCTCCCCACAGCATCCCGAGCTTGTTCGACTTGAGAAACGCCTCCTGCATCAGATCGCGGCGGTGCCGCACCGAGCACACAACCGGATACAGCGTGCTGTTCAGGATGCTGTCCACCTTCGAGGTGTACTGCGCGATGTTGTTGGCGATCGCCATCGCCCCGACGGCGGCGACCCCCAAAGCGCGCTGGGCGGCGATGGTCGGGGTGAGCGCGATCACCGAGATGCAGATCCCCTGGAAGAAGAGCGGGCCGGAGAACGTCCAGTACTCGCGCACCGTGCCACGCTCGTAGCGCAGGCCGAGCCTGTACGGGGACGCTCGGACGGCCAACACGGCCGCAGCCCACGAACCCACGATCGTGCCGATGACGAGTGCCCAGTAGCCGAAGCCGAGGACGGCAAAGACGAGCGACACAAGGATGCTGAGGAACGGATCGACGGCCTGAATCCTCCGCTGGCGCAGATAGTCCATCCGCTTGTAGAACGTCCACAGGGGGGTCTGGAACGCCACCGCCGGGAGGGCCAGCGCAAGAACGAGTCCAGGCGCAAGCATCTCCCAGTTGCCGTACGCGAGCGCAAACAGGGGGATCGACACGAGGTACAGCACCGTGAAGAACCCGTTGACGATGAGCTGCAGGGTGAAAGCGAGATGGAACGCGGCCTCCTGGTCCGCCGCGTCCTGTTGGACGTACTTGTCGGTGATGCCGACCCTGCCGAGTGCGAAGAGGGCGGCAGTCGACGCGAGTATGAGGCCCCACACGCCGTACTCCGACGTCGTGATGAAGCCCGCTATCAGGAACCCCTTGAGCAGCCCCAGGAGCTGGAGCCCAATGAGAAAGCCCGTGTTGATGACGGCGCCTCGTGCTGCGCGAATCCGGCGCCCATCCGTCGGCACGCCCTCGACCGAGCCCAGTTCGGGTGGAGCGATACCTCCTACGAGCGGGTCCGGGTCGACGGCCTCCCGGCTGTCGATCTTCACGGTGTCTAGGCTACCGCGCTAGGTGCCCGCCACTGGTCACATGGGCGAGTCTGGAGACAGGCCGGGGGCGCGGGTCGTCGAGCAGGCTGGGGAGCTCCGCTCCGCGCGACTCGAGTCGCTCCGCGCGGTGGCGGCGCTCGCCGTCCTCGTCGGCCACGTCTTCGGGCAGGCGCACGGCTACCGAGCCGAGGAGACCCTCGGAACGCTCGGCGACCGCATCCTCCTCGGGGGCGGCTTCGGTGTCTTCCTGTTCTTCATCCTCTCCGGCTACCTGCTCTTCTGGCCCTTCGCGCGGCGCGACTACGACGGCGGCCCGCCGATCGACCTCGGGCGCTACGCCCGCAACCGCGCGCTGCGGATCCTGCCGCTCTACTACGTCGTCCTCGTGGTCGTGCTGATCTTCACGGAGAGCGGCGGCACCGCGAACCAGTGGCTCACGTGGGCGACGTTCAGCGAGAACTTCACCACCGACCGCTCGGATGTGGTCGAGGTAAACGGGGTGATGTGGTCGCTCGTGATCGAGATCCACTTCTACATCCTCCTGCCGCTCGTCGCGTACGGGCTGGCGCGCCTGGCGCGCGGCTCGCTCGCACGGGCGGCGGCCCTTCTCGGCGCCGTCGGCCTGGCCAGCTTCGTTCTTCGCTACATCACCCTCTACGACGACGCGGGGCCGATCTCCCCGCTGGTCGACTACTCGCTCCCGAGCACGTTCATGTTCTTCGCGGCCGGCATGCTCGTCGCCCTGCTCCGCATCGCCTGGCAGCGCAATCCACCCGCGTTCATCCGCGGGCCGCTCGCGTCGGCCGAGCTGTGGATCGCCGCCTCGGCCGTGCTCTGGCTACTCCTCTTCGACGAGTACTCGCGCGGCTGGCTCGCGGCACCGGCGTCCGCGTTGCTGGTCGGGGCGTGCGTGCTGCCGCTGCGCCCCGGCCCCGTGATCCGGCTGCTCGAGTGGAAGGCCCTGGCGTTCGTCGGCGTCATCTCGTACAGCCTCTATCTCTGGCACGTGCCCATCCTCGAGCAGCTCGGCGAGACCTCCTGGGAGCCCGAGAGCTTCCCCGGCCTGCTGCTCCTCGGGCTCCCGCTCTCGCTGCTCGTCGCCGCGCTCAGCTACAGGTTCGTCGAGACGCCGTTCCTGAAGCTCCGCCGGCGCTGGGGCGCGACGGCCGCCCGCCCGGCCTCAGAGGAGGAGCCGCCGCGCCGCCAGGCTGCCGCGTACGAGGGCGGCTAGGGCGACCGCGTCGCCCGCCACGACGGCCACGTTGCGCCGGGCGACCGACCGGCGCCATCCGTTCCGCCACACGACGCGGCGTGCGAGATAGGGACCGGCCGCCACGAGCGGCCCGCGACGGCCCGTGATGGCACTCGCCGCGATCCCCGCCGCAGCCAGGTCGAACAGCAAGCTGTTCGGGCTCAGGAAGACGCGCAGCGTCAGGCGCGAGCGCAGCTCCGGGATCTCGCGCACGAGCGCCGGGAAGAACCGCAACCGCCAGCGTTCCGCGAGGTAGCCGCGCGGCCCGCGTGGGAAGACAGCGTGGTACACGAGCGCCTCCTCGACGAAGGCGGTGCGGGCGCCGGTCCGCCGCGCGCGCCAGCCGAAGACCGCGTCCTCACCGAAGTGGCCCTCGCCCACGGTCGGCCGGTGCCCAGTCCGGACGCCGGCGACGGGGGCGAACGGCTCGAAGCCGCCGACCCGGTCCACGACCTCGCGCCGGACGGCGAGGTTCGCCGTCTCGAACAGCGGGGACTCCGCCTCTATCCGCAGGGTGCGCGAGTACGGCGTCCGGGGCACCCCGGGCACCGGCAGGACCGGCCCCATGGCGATGTCCGCTTCGGCGAGCGCGGCCGTGATCGCGGCGAGCCATCCCGGCGTCGGCTCGCAGTCGGCGTCGGTGAATGCGACCAGCGGCCCGCGGGCGACTCCGAGGCCGGCGTTGCGCGATGCCGCCGGGCCGGACTGGGCCCCGAGCCGGACGACCTGCGCGCCCCACTCCTCGGCGATCTGCGCGGTCGTGTCGGTAGACGCGTCGTCGACGACGATCGTCTCCCACGGCCCGGTGAACGTCGTCCGGTCGAGCGCGGCAAGGAGGCGCGGCAGCAGGTCAGCTGCATTGCGCGCCGGCACGATGACGCTGACGGCGGGCGCCTCGCTGGCTGCTTGCGGGGCCATCGGGCCGCAGACTAGAGGCCCGGCGGCGGTCAGATCCCGCGCCGGCCGAGGACGAACGTGACCGTGCGCAGCAGGACCTTCACGTCCCCCCACAGAGACCAGGTCGCGACGTAGACGTAGTCGAGCTTCACCATCTCGTCCAGCGGAAGCCGACCGGGTCCGAGGACCTGCCACGGCCCGGTCATCCCGGGAGTCAGGTGCAGTCTGTCGCGATCCCATCCCACGATCCGGGAGTCGTCCTCGATCACGAGCGGCCTGGGCCCGACGAGGCTCATCTCGCCGCGCAGGACGTTGACGAGTTGGGGTAGCTCGTCGAGTGACGTTCGCCTGAGGAGCCGCCCGACCCGCGTGACCCGCGGATCGTCGGCGATCTTGAACAGGCCCACCGCCTCGTTGCGATCGCGGAGCTCGTCCTTCAGCGCGTCCGCCCCCTCGCACATGGTCCGGAACTTGAGCATCGAGAATGCCCGGCCGTCTCGGCCGACACGGGCCTGCCGGAAGAACACGGGTCCGCGCGAGTCGAGCTTGACGGCCGTCGCCACCGCGGCGAGGAGCGGTGCGAGCAGCACGAGGCCGACTCCCGAACCGGCGATGTCCAGGGCGCGCTTGACCGCCCGCGAGGAGCGTCCGAGGCCGAACCGGTTGACGCCCAGCACCCGCAGTCCTTCGATGTCATCGACTACGACCGACGAGCCGACGATCTCGAGCAGGCGCGGCAGCACGCTCACCTTGAGCCCGATCGACTTCACGGCGCGCACGAGGTTGAGCACGTCGCTGTGGTCCGTGCTTCGGGGAGCGATGATCACGCGCTGGATCTCCTGCTCCCGGGCGATGTCCGCCAGCACGGAGAACGGCACTTCCTCCTCACCTATCCGCGCCGACGCGATCTGGGCGACGACCTCGGCGTTCACGGCGTGGCTCTTCCCGATCTTCGCCCGCACCCGCCGGCACGCGTCGGGGTCGCCGAGCAGAAGGCACCGCTCCGGCGGGGTGGCGCGGCGCGCGGCGGCGCGTGCCGCGACGCGGCCTCCGACCAGGAGCAGGAAGAACGATCCCCAGAGCGCCGCGATCTGCCCGTTGGCCAGCTCCCCGGCTCCGAGCGGGCCGTCAGCGACGCCGACGACGAGCGCGAACAGGGTCGCGACCTGGAACAGCACCGGAGTCTCGTCGAGCGTCGACTTGCGCAGTACCAGCTCGTCGCGGTCGTACAAGCCGGAGAGCTTGCTGATGGCGAGCACGAGCGCCGGCGCGGCCACGAGGCCGAACGGGATCCGCCCGTCGCCGACGACTGCGGTCGCGAGCGCGAGGGCGGATGCAGCCGCGAGCAGGTCCGCGAGCATGAGAAGCTGCCGGTAGCGATGGTCGCTGACGAGCGTGCGGCGCGGGGCGGCGTCGCGCGGGGCGGGCACGATGACTTCGAACCGCGTGGCGCCCGCCGCTGGACGCGGTGGCAGCCGGAGAAGCGCCGGTGCGGTCGGTTCGGGAGCCATCACGCAACCAACGCGTGACCGCCGCCGAAACCGTCGCGCCGATCGGCGCCGGCTTCAGGCGCCCGCTAGACGGGTCGGCGAACCTGCATGGGAGCGCCGAGGCCGAACCTGCGGCCCGAACCGCACTCGCCTTCTGTGGCGTGAGGACGTGCGGCGCGCACGATCACCACGAGACCGAGAAGCAGATTCGCCGCGACCCAACCCGCGCCTACGACAAGGATCACTAGTCCAGTCCCCATACCCAGCTCCGTTGTTCCCAGGCCGACCGGTCTAAAACGCCGATTTAGTGATCGTCTCGGGCGAGCTCGGAGATGGCTTCCGCGAGCGCCACCGGACCACACGCCACGGCCGCCTGGGCGACCCCGCGCTGGTTCCCGGCCAGAAACGCGGCGCGAACGCGGTCCGCCCACGTGTCCCCAAGGGTCTCGCGAATCAGGGGCGATCCCAGCACCCCGTCGGCCACCCAGGACTGCGCGGCCGGCCGCTCGTCCCAAGCGCTCTTCAGGATCGGGCTTGACGAGATCTGGGGCCGAGGACCGAGTCGCCGTCGCACCCGCCGGATCGCCCGTCGCGGTGCGGAGAGGCCGGCGGGCTCACTGCTCGGGACCGGCAGTGCGATCTCGGGGTGCCGGTCGGCAACGAAACGCCGGTGGAAGCCGTCGCTGAGCCGGTCGGCGAGCGGCAAAGAGGCCAGCCCCCGTAATACCTCCTGAGATGCGAACCCCGCCAACACGTCGCATGCCAGCGCGGGCATCTGAGACCGACCCCAGCATCCGACCCGCTGCTCCGCGTAGAGCACGTCCAAGACGTCCCATCCGGACCGACCGGAGGCCCGTGCCTGTTCCAGCCAGTCGTTGACCGTTGCGCGCAGTAGGTGACGAGCTTCGTCCGAAGCGTTCCCAAGACGCCGTTCGGCGCGCATGACGTCGATGAGAGTGGACGCGTCGTCCGGAGACACGTGGTCCGCCGCGCGGTGGTAGTAGAACGCCCGGCCGACCTCTCCGGCCGCGCCGAGCAGGACAGCGTCGGCTCCCTCGGGCCAGATGCGCTCGGACGCCGAGAGGATCAACGTGCCGTCGGTCCAGCGAGCGTCCCGATCGATGATCCTGCGGATGTCTCCGTCCGCACGCCACTCGGCGCTGTTCGTGAAGGGCAACCGCAGATGGGTCGCAACACCACGCGCGCCTTCGACCTCAGGCCAGCCGCCGGCACCCCAGGTGAATGCGGACGTCTCGACGCCCAGTTGCGCGAGCGCGACCGCCAGCACCCGACTGTCCGCGCCAGCTGTGAGCGCCAACGCTACGTGGCGACTCCGGCCCGCCCGTCGGTCGAGTGAATCGAGCAGCGCCTCTGCCGTGTGCTCATCGGCGGTGTCCTCGCTCACGGGCGCCCACCGCCCTTCGCTCGGCCAATAGGTGCGGGCGAAGTGCCCGTCCTGCGCGACGTCGATTCGTGACGCCGGCGGCACCCGCTGCACGCTCGCGATCGGACTACGGGTACTCCCGACGAAATCGAAGGCCACGAGCTCCGGCATCGCGTCGCGATCGATGCTCACCGAGCCGTGCGCGAGATATCCGGCCGCCACCGCGTGCGTCGCCCACGCTACGACGCCGCGGCCTTCGGCCACGTACATGCTGAGCGGTCCCGCCGGCGCGGTGATGATTCGAAGGCCCCGCTCTTCCCGAACGACCGCAGCGCCGAATCCGATGAGGGCCTCTCGCAACTCTGCATCATCGGCGAGCGCGTCACGGTGACCGATCTCGCCCGCACCAAACGGTGCGCCCCACAGAAGGATGCCGTCAGGCGATGGTCCGGCTCCGATCCGACCCGCCACGACGCCGGGGAGTCCGGTCTCCATGTAGGCGACCTCCTGCAGACCCATAGGCACGTAGAAACGCGCCAACGCGGCGACCCTGGCACGCACTGCGGCCGTGGACTCTTCCCCTTCGGTCCGGGCGACGAAGACGCAGCTTCGAAGGCTCACGTCGCCTAGCCTAAGCGCGTGCGAGCGCGGTTCCGACGAGATTCGCGTAGGGGGCGGGCCACGAGGACCGCCTGTGCGGCTGGGCGACGCCACCCGCTCTGAGACCGACGCGCCCCCGGCGGTCGTGACGTAGGCTGCGCCGCGTGTTCTCGCGCCACCGGGGGCTGACGCGCGGCCAGCGAGCCCTCTCGAGGAAGCTGCTCTGGATACTCGGGTCGCCGCGATCCGGCAGCACGTGGCTGCTCAAGATGCTCGACTCGAGCCCGGTCGTCACGGCGATCAACGAGCCCTCGATCGGACGCCACCTGGCTCCGTTCACGTGCGAGATCCCAGGCTCGGCGGCGCCCGACTTCGACCCCGGCAACTGCACGCTCAACCGAATGGCGGCCGACGGCGAGAGCTACTTCTTCTCCGAGCCTCACAGCGACACCTGGGTGGGGCCGCTCGGCAGCATGATCTGCGAGCGGCTCGCGACCCGGAAGGAGTTCAAGGTCATCGCGATCCAGGAGCCCAACGGGTCCCAGGCGGCCGACATCATCATGCGCTCGATCCCGGAGGCGCGCTTCCTGTTCCTGCTTCGGGACGGCCGTGACGTCGTGGACTCCGAGTGCGCCGCCTACGCCGAGGGCGGCTGGATGACGAAGCGCTATCCGATGCGCGGGATCCACGCCGACGAGCGGCGGGCGTTCCTCGAGGAGTCGGCCTACAAGTGGGTCTGGCGCACCACGATCGTGAGCGAGGCCTTCGAGCGCCACCCGGGGCCGAAGCTGATGGTCCGATATGAAGCGCTGAGAGAGCGCCCGCAGGACGAGATGACCCGCGTATTCGAGTGGGCCGGGATCGACGCCGACGTCGGCGCGATCGTCGAGCAGCACTCGTTCGACCGGGCAGCGGTGCGGGGACCGAACGAGTTCGTCCGAGCCGCCTCACCCGGCGGCTGGCGGGAGAACCTGACGGCCGATGAGCAGGGGATGATCCAGAAGATCATGCAGCCGACGCTGGACCGCTTCGGGTACTAGGTGGCGGACGAGCGCAAGCCCTTCGACCGCACGGACTACTTCCTATCGCGGAAGGCGACGGCCAAGTCGCCGCGGAAGCTTCCGCGCATCGCCGGCTCGGCGATCACCATCGCCCGCGACGCGAGCCCGAAGCTCTTCTACCTGTGCGCGGCCGCCCAGATCTTCGTGGCCCTGCTGCTGGGCGCCCAGGTGCTCATGGGCAAGCTCGCGCTCGAGGCGATCCTCGACGCCGAGCAGACGGACGGCTCCGTCAGCGACGCGATCGCGCCGCTGATCGGCCTGGTCGCGGCGGGGGCGCTCAGCAGCTTCGCCGGGACCTTCCAGACCCAGGCCCAGCGCCTGCTGGGGCAGCAGGTCCGGCGCCAGACCCTGGACGACGTGCTCGAGGTCACGACCGCGGTCGACCTGGAGACGTTCGAGTCGCCGGAGTTCTTCGACGACCTCCAGCGCGTTCAGACGAACGCGCTGCTCCAGCCGCTCACGATGTCCCAGGGCCTGATCGGCCTGATCGGCGGCGTGCTCGGGGCGGTCGGCCTGACCGCCGCGCTCATCCTGATCGAGCCGCTGGTGGTCCCGCTCCTGTTCGCCTCGGCGTTGCCGCTCTGGCTCGTCTCGCGCGCAACCGGCAAGCTCGAGTTCCAGTTCAACTACGAGCAGACCCCGGGCGAGCGGCTGCGCTTCTACCTCGTCGCCACGCTGATCGGGCGCGAGGAGGCGAAGGAGTTGCGCGCATTCGGGCTCGGCAGGATCCTGCGGAGCCGCTGGCAGCACAGCTACATCGACTTCCTGGACGACCTGCGCGGGCACGTCCAGCGCCGCCTCGTGCTCTCGCTCAGCGGCACCCTGGCGACCGTGCTGGTGACGAGTGCCGCGTTCGCCCTGCTGCTCTCGTTCGTCCTGTCCGACCGGATGGGGCTGGCCGACGCCGGGGCGGCGGTGCTCGCGATCCGGCTGCTCGGCACGCGGATCGAGCAGATCTTCAAGGGCATCACCGCCCTCTTCGAGTCGAGTCTCTTCCTCCAGGACCTCGACGGGTTCCTTGCGCGGGCCCCCGCCGCCACCTCGGACCGGGCCGAGGGACCGCCCGCCGACCTGGCCCCGTTCGAAGAGGTGGTCGTCGACGACGTCCACTTCGGCTACCCGCACGCTGACCGCGAGGCCCTGCGCGGGGTCACGATGCGAATCGGCGCGGGCGAGACCGTGGCCCTCGTCGGCGAGAACGGGTCCGGCAAGACCACGCTTGCGAAGGTGCTGAGCGCTCTGTTCGCCCCCACCGCCGGCCGTGTCCTGTGGGACGGGGCCGACGTGGGCGAGCTCGACCGCCGCGCGCTGCGCCGCCAGATCGGGGTGATCTTCCAGGACTTCGTCCGATACCAGCTGACCGCACGCGAGAACATCGGTTTCGGGCGCGCCGAGGCCGTCGACGACCTCGAGGGCGTTCGCGCCGCCGCGAAGCAGGCGGGCGCCGACCAGTACCTGGAGCAGCTGCCGGAGGGCTACGAGACCCTGCTCGGCAAGGAGTTCACGGGCGGCTGGGACCTGTCGCTCGGCCAGTGGCAACGGATCGCGCTGGCGCGGGCGTTCTTCCGCGAGGCACGCCTGCTCGTGCTCGACGAGCCGACGGCATCGCTCGACGCGCGCGCCGAGAACGAGCTGTTCGAGTACGTCCAGGCGCTCGCGCGCGGCCGATCGGTGCTGCTCATCTCGCACCGCTTCTCGACCGTGAAGTCCGCCGATCGGATCTACGTTCTGCACGAGGGCGAGATCGTCGAGGAGGGATCCCACGACGAGCTGGTCGCCCTCGGCGGGCGCTACGCGGAGCTGTTCGAGCTCCAGGCCGCCGCCTACCGCTGACCGTCAAAGGACGGTGAGCCGCTCGTAGCCGAGCGTCGGCAGGAGCGGGTGCCCCTCGTGCTCGATCCAGGCGTGGGCCTCGAAGGTCTCCCCCGGCCTGACCCCGATCACGAGGTCACAGACGACCCCGCGCCGGGCGAGCATGCGCAGCAGCACGAGCGAGCGCATGAGACAGCGCGAGTCCCACGGCAGCGGGTCGAGCGTGCGCCTGACCGGCTGGCCGAGCCGCCGCCCGATCCGATACGCCGACACGGCGTCGTGGCGGTCCACCGCACCGGCCCGCAGTGCAGCGACGACCGCACGCACATCACCCCGGAACATCCGCCAGCGCACCTCGAGGTAGCTCGTGACGATCTCGACGGCCACGCGGAGCCGTAGATCCGCCGGCATCCGCCGGCGCAGCAGTCGTTCGACTCCAGCGCCCCCCGTGGCGCTCACGGCAGCCCCTGCACCCATTCGCGCACGGTACCCGCAAGGGTCGCGGGCGTGTCGCGGTTCCCGACCTCCAGCCGGGCGAGCGGGACGGTCTGCGACAGCGTGCTCATGACCTCGAGCTGGCGCGAGAGCCGCTCCGCACGGTCGAGATAGGGCAGGAACGCGTTCCCGAGCAGGCGGGACGCGGCGTTGTCGAGCTGGTGGAGCGCCGTCGCCGCCGCCCCGGTGCTGCGGTCCAGGAACAGCAGGCCGCTGAGCGGCAGAGAGCGCGGGTAGCCGGGCGGCGACAGATGCACCTTGTCCGTTCGGCCGATCGGCACGCCCAGCCGCGTTCGCCCGGGCTCGGAGATCGCCTCGTACTCGTGCTCGAAGATGTTGAGGAGGCGCGTCCCGGGATGCGCCCGAACCTCCCCGTCCGCGACCTCGAGGGCGAGCACGTCGTCTGCGAAGAACTCGCCGCCCTGTGCGATCACGTTGCACGCCGTGGTGCTCTTCCCCGTTCCCGCGGACGCGACGATGCCAATCATGCGGCCGTCGACCACAATCCCCGCGGCGTGCAGCACCTCGCGGCCGCGGAGCGTCGCGAGAAGCGGGATCGTCTGGGCGGCGAGCAGGCGAAGGGCCCGCGCCTCGACATCAGAGGGCGCGGAGGCGCAGCGCGAGGCGTCCGGCGGAATCAGGTGCGTTCCGTGGTCGAGCGCCCACACGCGGTACCCGACCGCGGTGTCGCGCTCGACCCGCAGGAAGGGACGCCCGTCCCGGAACGGGCGCTCGAAGATCAGCTCGGGCGCAGCGGCGGCCGCCCAGCGATCGTCGAGCTCACCCTCATCGTCGAGCTCGACCACGACCTCCGGGAGGTCGTTATCGGCGGCCTCCGGGATCAGCCCCGGCAGCGGATCGCCCGTGAAGCGCAGGCCGACCGCGGCGGCCGTCAAGTGGCGGGCGTCAACTCGACCAGCCCACGTTCCACGAGCGACGAACAAAGCGCCTGGAGGTCCGTGGCGACCTGCTCCTTGGGCGCGCCGGTTTCCTCCGCGACCCTGGCCGCGACGGCGTCCGGGTCGCCGAGCTCCCCCAAGAGCTCGAGCATCCGGCCCGCGGTCCGGTTCAGGCCGTGGTACTTGCCGGACTCGAGGTTGAGCACGACTGTCTCCTCCACGAACGTGCGGAAGACGATGTGCTGTGGAATCGTGACGCGGGCTGTAGGCACAGTGGCTCTGGTCGAGGCGGACATTCTGCAAGTCTCGCTTGACGGGGCCACACATGCGGCCGCTTACCCAAAAATAGCTTGGCCGCTACTCGCGCGCAATAGTCAAGATGCCGCTGCCCAGCCCGCGGTCGGGATCGGTGATGAGAGCCACCGCCTCGCTGCGGGTGCGCACGCCGAGGCGGCGGAAGGCCGAGAAGAGGTGGCTCTTGACCGTGCTCTCCGCCAGGACGAGCTGATCGGCGATCTCCCGGTTCGTGTAGCCCATCACCACGAGGGCGAGGATCTGCTTCTCCCGCGGTGTGAGCGGCGGGCGCTCGACTGCGGCGGCCAGTGAGGCCGACAGCACGACCAGTCCCTCGAGGGTGGCCCTCACGGCCAGCGGCACCAGCGCCGGGACGTCCTCCTCGAGGAGGACCGCGTCGGCACCTTGGGCGATCAGCGCGCGCGCCTCGTTTCTCCCCGCGGGAGCGCCGGCGAGGACGACGGCCTTCGGCCCGCCCAGCCGGTGCTTCAGAGCCGCCGGCCGCTCGGGGACCGGCTCGTGAATCACGACCGCGTCCGGTGTCCCACGCTCGTTGCGGCGCGGCCAGGGCCGGACTTCAGCCTCGAGGCCGGACTCGGCCGCCAGCGCATCCGCCAGCGCGAGGGCGCTCTCGTCCTCGACGAGCACCCAAACCGTGGCGCGCGAGTCGTCCGTCCTGCTCACCCGCGCAGACTAGAACGCCCGGCCCGCTTGCGCGAACCGGGCGTTCGAGGCCTCTTGCTAGCTCATCCCCGGCTCCGGATCGTCGCCGACGATCGGACCCGGCGTCGCCGGCGTGCCCTGAGGCACGTCGACGAACATTGGGATCGCGTTGTTCGCAGTGAGCTCCTGAAGGTCGCCGTAGTCCGTGACTGCCGGCGCCTCGTACTTCCGTTCGTCGTACATCGACTCGGTCTGCCTAGCTCATGCCCGGGTCGTCCGGCGAACCGACGATCCCGCCCGGGATGCCTACCGGACTTCCCTGAGGAACGTCGACGAACAGCGGCTCGTTGTTCTGAGCCGTGATCTCCGTCAGGTCGCCGTAGTCCGTGACTGCCGGCGCCTCGTAGTTCTTCTCCATGTGCCCCCCAAATTTCGCTTTCAAGGTCCGGGCAAATTAGGGCGTTTGGCGCGGACGCGCAAGACTGAAAGAAGTGCTAATCCGCCACGGCCGCGGGGTGCGGCAGGTCGTCGCGCTCGAGCAGCGTCTCGGGAAACCCCTCGTCCTCCGCCCACCGCAGCCAGCACTCCGCCGTGGCCAGCCGCCAGACCACCGTCGCCCACACGAGCCAGTCCGGCTCGGACCGGGTGGGCGCGCGCGGGACATTGCGGTCGAGCCACGCCGGGTTGGCGTACTGACGTATGCGCGCCGCCGGGTCGAGGAGCAGCTCGCGCATGATCGCGCTGTCGGGCCCGGTCATCAGGTCGAGGTAGAACGGCCCGATGTTCGCCTTCCGCCGGTTGAGCCTGACGAGGTCCGGCAGGACCCCGGCCACCGTCGCGCGCGCGAGCGGGCGGTCGGTGCGGTCCCAGTGGGCCTCGGGCGGCAGACGGAGCACGAGCTCGACCAGCCCGACGTCGAACAGCGGGGCGGCCGAGCGGATCCCGAACGGGGCGCCGCGCTCCCAGATGTGCTCGCCGAGCCCACTCCCCTCCACGTGATCGCTCAGGAGGTAGGAGTGGTAGGCCCACCACCGCGGCACGCGCTCGTCCGTCAACCAGGGGAACGGGGCGTGCACCTCTTCGACGGTCCGCGCCGACTCCGGCCTGAGCCAGTCCGGCGCCGCGAGCGGCTGCGCCCCGCGCAGCCCGGGGAGACCGCGAAATGCGCGCGGCAAGGCCGGCGTCAGCGCGAAGTCGCGCGAGATCCGGAGCGCGGCGGCCAGCTTGTCCCGCCGCCTCGGCAGCGGCGGCAGCGTCAGGCGCACGAGGCGCGCAAGACCGCGGACGTTCGCGTGCCGGAGCCTGTCCGCCATCAGGTACGGCGATCGTCCGAAGACCTCGTCGCCGCCCTGCCCGTCGAGCAGCACGCTCACCCCGTCCGCCGCGGCCCGCTCGATTCCGGGCCGCTCGACGATCCCCCCGGGCCCGCCCGGCACGGTGCCCGTGTCGCGGAGCTGCTGGAGCGCCAGCCTGAACGCGCCCTGCGGCCGGAGGGCGAAGCTGACGCCCGGCACCCCCAGCGCATCGGTCGTCGCGGCGATCCGCTCCGACTCGTCGGCGAGCGGCCAGTCGGGGAACACCGCCGAATACGCGCGCAGGTCCCGCCGGGGCTCGAGTCCAGCGGCCGTCGCGAGGACGACGGACGAGTCGACGCCTCCGCTCAGGACAGTGCCGACGGTCTCGTCCTCGCCCAGGCGCTCAGCCAGGGACCGGCGGAGCTCCGATCGGAGCATGTCCACCGACTCGTCGCGGTCGGCATCGATGGTCCCCCGCCATTCGGGCCGCCAGTAGCGGCGCCGTCGCCAGCCCTGAGCGCCGAGCTCGACGAGCCGCGCCCCGCCCAGTCGCTCGACGCCCGCCGCCATCGTGCGGTGCCCCTGGAGGTACTGGGGCGCGATCCACGGCGCGATCACGCCGGGATCCGGCTCCGGCGCCCGCGGCACCATGCGGCGAAGCGCAGGCGGGTGGGTCGCGAATCGCAGCGGCCCGCCGCGCGCGCCGTGGATCAGGCAGTTCCGGAGCGAGAAGTGGTCGCACACGATCACGCCGGCCTCGGCGGCGCTGTCCCAGACCACCAGCGTGAACGCCCCGCGGAGGAGGTCGGTCAGGCCGCTCGGGGACTCCCGCCATGCCCGCCCTACCCGGCCGAGATCGGCCGCCTCGCCCAGCAGGAACCCGTCCAACACCACCGTGACGCCGTCCGCCTCGTGGGCACGCGCCGGAGCCCGCCATGCCAGTCGAAGCGGTCCGTGGTCGCGGCTCTCGGCGTCGGCGCCGAGCGCGACCGCCGGCTGGACGTCGCGCCCACCGGCGGCGAGCGCGCCGGCGATCACCTGGTGCCGCCGGCCCGCCGCAGGAGCCGGCCGAGGACCTCCTGAGTCCAGGTGGGCGGAACCGGCGTGGTCGCCGGCGCCGGCAGGCCCGCCTCGGGCGCGGCCGGAGCGATCGGCTCCGGCAGAGCGTCCTCACCCTGCCCCGCCGCGAGCTGCTCGCGCATCGTGTCGCGCATCACGCTGGCGACCCCCACGATCACCGCGGCCATCCCCATTCCGTCCAGGGCACCGGAGGCCGCGTCGCGTACGGCCGGCTCGGGGTCCTGGGTCGCGCCCATCAACGCCTGCACGGCACGCGTGTCGTTGACCGCCCCGAGTGCCGAAGCGGCCGCGGCGCGCACCGGGGGCTCCGCCCCGGAGAGGAGCCGCACGAGCGGTTCGACCGCGCGCGCCTCACGCAGAACACCGGCGGCCCGGATCATGCCCGTGCTCGGGTCGGCGCGCTCGAGCGCCTGCACCACGCGGTCGGCGCCCGCGCGGCCCAGCCAGGCGAGGATCCGCTCGGCGCGAGCGGCGCGCTCCGCCGACGCCGGCCGTTCGAGCTCCCGCGTGAGGCTGTCCGCCAGCTCCGTGCGGGCGGCGTCCCCTCTCGGATCGGCGTCGAGCAGCGCCGTGAGCGCGTCCTCGTGACGGTCGTCGAGGGCGGGCGCCTCAGGGGCGAGCAGGCGCTCGACGACTTGGCCGGCGGGCCCCTCACGGCCCCAGTCCACCAGGATCGCGACCGCGCGCTCGAGGGCGTCCTCGTGCTCCGGATAGGGCCACGCGACGATCGCGTCGACCAGCGCGGCGTCCGCGGTCGGCTCGGGCAGCGCGGCGATCGCCTCGAGCGCCGCGCTCCGCACAGCCGGGCTCGAATCCGCGAGCGCGTGCGCGAGGCCCTCCATGGCGCGCTCGTCCTCGAGCTCAGCCAGGGCGGCGACGGCCTGGGCGCGAACGGGGGCGGCCATGTCCCAGAGCGCTCCGTCCGTCGCGGGCTGAAGGTCGCGGTGGTCGAGCAGTGCACGCAGGCCCTCGACGTCGCCCGCCTGCTTCAACCTCTCGATTTTGGGCCTCCGGCGCGGAAGCAGACGCACGCCGTGAGCATAAACGGGCGCCCGGGCTGCGGTGGCTACTGTGTCGGCGATGTCAGACCAGCGCCTGTGGGCCCCGTGGCGGCTCGAGTACATCAAGGGGCCGAAGCCGGACGGCTGCATCCTGTGTGACAAGCCGGCGGAGCCCGACGACGAGGCCACCTACGTGCTCCATCGCGGGGAGCGCTGTTTCGTGATCCTGAACGCGTTCCCCTACAACAACGGGCACATGATGATCGCGCCCTTCGAGCACGTCGGCGCGCTCGAAGAGCTGCCCGACGAGACGGTCCTCGAGCTGATGCAGCTCACGCAGCGGGGGATCCGCGCGCTGGGCGCGGTCTACGGTCCCGAGGGCTTCAACGTGGGCGTCAACCAGGGCAAGGTCGCGGGCGCCGGGGTGGAGCACCACATCCACCAGCACGTCGTCCCGCGCTGGGGCGCCGACACCAACTTCATGCCGGTGATCGGCTCGACGCGCGTCTTGCCCCAGAGCCTGGCCGACTCCTACCAGGCCCTGCGCGACCACTTCTAGCGCCTCAGCAGAGCGCGTCCAGCAGCGAGCTGGGCCCGCACAGCACGTCCACGTCGGACTGGAGCTCGTTCACCTGCTGCACGAGGCCGCTCGACCCGTCGCCGACCGTCGTCTCGAGCGCCGCGACGTCGTCGGCGAGGCCGCCCGGGTCGCTGATCAGCGTCTCGAGGTCGTCAAGCCTGGTCTCCGCGTCCGCGACGGCGGTTTCGAGCGCGGCGATGTCCGACTGGTTCGTCAGATCGCTCGCCTCGAGCGCGGCGACGGCCTGCACGAGGCCACTCCCGGCGCCGCCGACGACGGCCGACACGCCGTTCACCTGCTGCACGAGGCCGCTCGACGCGTCCCCGACCACGCCGTCGAGCGTGGCGAGGTCCGCCTGGAGCGCCGCGATGTCGCCCAGGGCATCCGAGAGATCACCGGGGTCGACGCCCGTCAGGAGCGCCTCCACCGTCCCGCCGAGGTTGTTCAGGTTCCCGAGTTGGCCCGACAGCGTGCCCACCGTGGCGGTCAGGTCGGCGAGGTCCGAGGTGAGCGCGCCGACATCGCCCTGGAGCGACGCCAGGTCCGCGCCCAGCAGCGCGACGGCGTCGTTCAGGTCGCTGACGTCGGAGAGGACGCCCTGGAGCTGGGCCGCCAGGCCCGTCACGTCGCCCACCAGGTCGTCGATCTGGGCCTGGAGCTGAGTCTCGAGCGCCGACAGCTGGGCGCCCATCGCGACGACCTGCGCCGCCAGGGCGTCGAACTCGGAGCGCAGCGCGTTCAGGTCGGCCCGGAGTGACGCCAGATCGGCCCGCATCACCTGAAAGCCTCCGGCCGTGTACCGCGCCAGGGCGGCGACGGTCTCACCGAGCCGCGCCAGGTCTGCCTCGAGACTCTCGACGAGCTTCTGAAGCTCGGCCGCCGACAGGGTCTTCGACCGCTTCGTTACCGCGAATCGCCGCGCCGGGATCTGCCAGTACACGGCCCGGCGGTGGCGTCGGCTCGGGCGGGCGCGCGCCCGCACGCGGTCGCCCGTGCGCAGGAGCGCGGCGGCCACGCGCCTGCCGCGCGGCGCCTTCACGCGCCGCTTCTTCACGACCAGCTCTCCCACGCGGCTCACGAGCTTCGCGCGCCGCGCGCTCTTCTTCTTCACGAGGACCGGCACGATCGTTCGCTTCCCGGCCTTGTACGGCTGTCCGATGACATGCCCGGTCAGCGTGGCGCGCTTCGGGGCAGCCACGGCGGGCGCCGCACACACGAGCGCGGCAACCAGGACGACGGCGGCAAGCTGTCCTGTGGTCCTCATGATCCTCCTTGATTTCGCAGCCGTCCCGCATCCAGCGGGACACGAATCATCCCCCGAACGATCCGCAGTCCACCTATCGGCTGACGCTCGGGTTCCTTGAGCTTCCCCCCTATGGGGTCGACGCTAGGCTGCCGCGCGATGGTGGACTCCGGCATTTTCAAGGCATACGACGTCCGCGGCATCCACGGCGACGAGATCGACGAGGACGTCGCCTACCGGCTGGGCCGCGGCTTCGCCCGTGTTCTCGGCGAGCTCGAGGGCAAGCCGCCCGCCGAGCTGCGGATCGGGCTGGGCCGGGACATGCGGCTGGCCGCGCCGGCGCTCTCCGAGCGGTACGCCGACGGGATGCGCGACGAGGGCGCGAGCGTCCTCGACATCGGCGAGGTCGGGACCGAGATGCTCTATTTCACGGTCGGCTCGCGCGGTCTCGACGGCGGTCTCATGTGCACGGCGTCGCACAACCCGAAGGCCTACACGGGTGCGAAGCTCGTCCGGTCCGGAGCGATCGCTCTGTCCGGGGACTCCGGGATCGGCGAACTGCGCGAGATCGTCATGGCCGGCGACCCCGGGCCGCCGGCCGACGCGCGCGGCGGCTACGAGCGCCTGGACGTGGCGGACGACTTCCAGACCGCCGCGTCAGCCTTCGTCGACCTCGACTCGATCCGGCCCATGAAGGTGGTGCTGGACGGCGGCAACGGGATGGCGGGGCCGATGGCCGGCCCGATCCTCGACCGGCTGCCGATCGAGCAGGTCCAGACCTACTGGACGCCCGACGGCAACTTCCCCGATCACGAGCCGAACCCGCTGCTGCCGGAGAACCGCCGCTTCATCGTCGAGAAGGTGCTCTCCGAGGGCGCGGAGCTCGGGATCGCGTGGGACGGCGACGCGGACCGCTGCTTCTTCATCGACGACACGGGCCAGTTCGTGGACGGCGACTTCCTGACAGCCCTGCTCGCGCAGTCGATCGTGGAGAAGGAGCCGGGGGCCTCGATCCTCTACGACGTGCGCGCGAGCCGCGCTGTCCCGGACATGGTCACGCAGGCGGGCGGCACCGCGCACGTGAACCGCGTCGGGCACGCGTTCTTCAAGACGCGGATGCGCTCCGAGGGCGCGGCCTTCGGCGGCGAGGTGTCGGGCCACTACTACTTCCGCGACTTCTACTGCGCCGACTCGGGCACAGTCCCGGCGCTCCTCATCCTCGAGCTGCTCTCCGCGCGCGGCAAGCGGATGAGCGAGCTGCTCGGGCCGCTGCGCGAGCGCTACTTCATCTCGGGCGAGATCAACTCGGAGGTCGAGGACGGCGAGGCGAAGATGCAGGAGCTGGCGGAGACCTACTCCCAGGGCGCCGTGAGCTGGCTCGACGGGGTCTCTGTGGACTTCGACGACTGGCACTTCAACGTGCGCCCCTCGAACACCGAGCCGCTGCTCCGCCTGAACCTCGAGTCGGTCGTGTCCCCCGACCACATGGTCGAGAAGCGCGACGAGGTGCTGGGCATCATCAGGGCGTGAGCGACGACCTCTTCGCCCCGGCGGCGGCGGCCGGCATCCACCGGCTGGCCGTCCCCACGCCGTTCGCCGTGGGCAGGGTCAACTGCTACCTGATCGAGGACGAGCCGCTCACGCTCGTGGACGCCGGGCCGAACTCCGGCCGCGCGCTCGACGAGCTTCAGCGGGCGCTGGCGACGCACGGGCGCACGATCGAGGACCTCGAGCTCGTCATCGTCACCCATCAGCACATCGACCACATCGGCCTGGTCGAGATCGTCCGTGCCCACTCGGGCGCCGAGGTCGCCGCGATCGACGCGGCGGTCCCGTTCATCACGGACTACTCGGAGCGCGCCGCGGCGGACGACGAGTTCGCCGGGCAGATCATGCTGAGGCACGGCATCTCGCCGGACGTGGTGCAGGCGCTTCAGTCCGTGTCGCGAGCCTTCAGGGCCTGGGGCGCGAAGGTCACGGTCACCCGTGAGCTGCACGAGGGCGACACGATCGAGATGCGCGACCGGACGCTCGAGGTGCACTTCCGGCCTGGTCACAGCCCCTCCGACACCGTCTTCCTCGATTCCGAGCGCCGCCAGCTCATCGCCGCCGACCATCTGATCAAGCACATCTCGTCGAACCCCCTCATCACCCGCGGCCCGGGGGACGACCCGGATCCGGCGAAACGCCCGCAGTCGCTGGTGATGTACCTGGAGTCGCTCCGCCAGACGCGCGAAATGGACGTGGACCTGGTGCTGCCGGGCCACGGCGATCCGATCGAGGACCACCGCGCCCTGATCGACGAGCGGTTCCGGCTCCACGAGCGGCGCGCCGAGAAGATCCACGGCCTGGTCGCTGAACGCCCTCGGACGGGGTACGAGATCGCGCAGGCGCTCTGGGGCAACATCGCCGTGACGCAGGCGTACCTGACGCTGTCGGAGGTCCTCGGGCACACGGATCTGCTGCTGAACGCGGGACGCGTGCGCGAGGTCGAGGAGGACGGCGTTGTCCGATTCACCGCGCAGTAACCACCGCCGCTCGGACGGGTAGGGTCAGCGAGTTGTCACAAGCGCCCGAAACAGCTCTCGAGCGGGCTGAGGACCTCGCCGAGCGGGTGCTCCCCGAGCGCCGCCCCAAGAAGCGGATGCTCGTGATCGTCAACCCGTACGCGACGACGGTCTCCGACCGGCTGAAGAACCTCGTCGTGTATGCGCTCCAGGGCCGCTACGACGTCGAGGCGATCGACACGCAGGCGCGCAACCATGCCACCGAGCTGTGCCGCGAGGCGGCCGCCGAGGGCTACGACGTGGTGGTGGCGTTCGGCGGCGATGGAACGGTGAACGAGGCGGCCAACGGCCTGATCGGCTCGGACACGCCGCTCACGTGCCTCCCCGGCGGCGCCACAAACGTCTTCTGCCGGATGCTCGGCATCCCGAACGACGTCGTGGACGCAACCGAGCACCTGCTGCGCATCGCCGACGAGTTCGAGCCGCGGCGGATCGACACCGGGATCGTGAACGGCCGCCACTTCGTCTTCGCCTCGGGCATCGGCCTCGACGCCAGCGTCGTCGAGCGCGTCGACGCGCATCCGCGCCTGAAGGCCCGCCTTGGCCCGTACTACTTCACCTACGCCGCCGTCTCGACCTTCAACCGCAAGTACCTGCTGCGGCCGGTGAAGGTGCGGGTGGAGGCGGACGGGCGCGAGCTCGAGGGCGTCACCGTCATCGTCCAGAACGCCGACCCGTTCACCTACTTCCGGAATCGTCCGATCCGCATCTGCCCCGGGGGAACGCTCGACGACGGCACGCTCGGGATGGCGGTGCTCAAGAAGGCGACCCCGGCCGAGATCCCCACCGTGATCGCGCGGGTCTTCTCGGCGAATGCGGACACCGTTCAGCGCCATCGCCAGATCGACGGCATCGAGGCGGTCGACGCCGCGCGCGTGGTCAGCCTGGACGACCGCCGCTTTCCGCTTCAGGTGGACGGCGACTTCATCGGCGAGTACGACGAGGTCGAGTACCGCGTCGCGCCGAAGGTCCTCAGCGTCCTCAGCTGAGGCCCGACCGGGCGGGGCCGTCCGGGTCGACGAAGGCGAGCGCCCGCTGCATGTTCCCCCGGTTGCCGGCGGCGATCGCACGCCGCAGGCGGCGCTCGAGGAGCGGGGCGAGATGCTGCTCGCCCGACTCGACCTCGTCGATGTGGTGCGGATGCGTGACGGCCGCTCCGAAGCCCACGCGATCGAACAGTTGGCGGACGGTCCGGGGTGAGAAGAACTTGAGGTGGTTCCGCGTGAACCCGTTCCATCGGTCCCGATGCGCCTTGAGCAGGAGCGATTCGGCGTTCACGGTCAACAGAAGCAGGACGCCGTCGGGGGCCAGGAGGTCGCGCAACATCGAGAGGTCGGCGACCGGGTCGGGCAGATGGGCGAGCACCGACCACATCGTGATCACGTCGAACCCCCCGGCGGCGATCTCGGGGATCTCCGGCGGCGCGCCGCACCATGTGTTGCGCCCGGACGGATGCGTTCTCGCCTGTTCGATCGAGTCCGGCGACAGGTCGACGCCATACGGGTCGAACCCCCGCTCGTGCGCGGTGCGGAGGAACAACCCGTTGCCGCAACCGAAGTCGAGCAGGCGGCGGCCGTCTCCCTGGGTGAACAGCGGCGCGAACGAGTCCATCACGAGCTCGTAGCGCCGCCGCCGCTTGGCCTCGTACTCGCCGGAGAGGAAGCTGCTGTACCCGACGGCATAGAGGTCCCCGAGGCGGTCGGCCCGGATGCCGGGGTGGCGGTAGAGCAGCCCGCACGACGGACAGGCGACGACGTGGTAGCTCCAGCGCCCGGCCGGGTCGCGCGGAGAGAGGAGCGGCCGCATGGTCTCCTCGCCACAGAGCCCGCACGCGATCACCTCCTCGATCTCGTCGAGGCCGACGGCCGATGCATGCGCGTCGCCCGTCACGGCGCCCGCGCGCGCCAGGTCCCGCCTCCAGCGCAGCTCGAGCCACGTGGGCGCGCCGGGCACGAGCCATGGCCACGCGTAGCGCGTGAAGTCAGCCGGGGGCAACCCGAGCAGCGGCTCGGCGCGGTCGTACAGCTTTCGCGTCCACGGCGCCATCCCGTGGGCGAGCGTAGAGACTGGCTCAGCCCGTCGGCGTCACTCGGTAGGCGTCGAAGACGGACTCGACGTTTCGTAGCTTCTGGATCGCGCTCTTCAGCGCCGCGGTGTCCCCCACTTCCACGACGAAGCGGTTCTTCACCATCGGGTGGACGACCGTGCAGCGCGCTTCGAGGATGTTGATGCCGGTCTCGGCGAACGTCCGCGAGAGGTCCTCGAGTAGGCGCGTGCGGTCCCACGCGTCGATCTGCAGCTCGGCGCGGAACGACTGGCCCGGGTCGCCCTCCCAGGCGACCGGCGTGAAGCGCTCCGGGTTCTTCATCAGCGCGCGCGCATTCGGGCACTCGCCATGGTGGATCGTGATGCCCTTGCCAAGCGAGATGTAGCCGACGATCTCGTCCCCAGGCACCGGCCGGCAGCACTTCGCGATGCGCAGCATGACGTCGTCGATGCCCTCGACCTTGATCCCATAGGTCGAGCTCGTGCCGGTCGGCTTGGTGACTTCCTTGCGCTTCGCGAGATCCTCGGCGACGTTCGACTCCTCGACCGCCGCCTCGCCCTGACGAAGGCGCTGCATCACCTTGTTCGTGACGACCTTGGCCGAGATCTTCGCCTGTCCGAGCGCGATGTAGAAGTCCTCGCCCTTCGAGAAGCCCATCTCGCGAATCACGTCGGCGAGCAGCGGCGAGCCGGCGACCTTCTGCGCGGGCAGCCCGGCCCGGCGCAGGTTCTCCTGGAGGAGCTCGCGGCCCGTGCGCTCGGAGTCCTCGCGCTTCTCGCGCTTGAACCACGCGCGGATCTTCGACTGCGCACGCGTCGTCTTCACCAGGGCGAGCCAGTCGCGGCTCGGGCCGCGCTCCTGCTTCGACGTCAGGACCTCGACTATGTCGCCCTGCTGGAGCTGGTAGTGGAGCGGCACGATCTTGCCGTTCACCTTGGCGCCGACGCAGCGGTGGCCGACGTCGGTGTGGACCTCGTATGCGAAGTCGAGCGGCGTCGCGCCCGCCGGCAGCGAGCGCACCTCGCCCTTCGGCGTGAAGACGAACACCTCGTCCTCGAACAGGTCCGCCTTCAGGGTCTCCTTGAAGTCCTGCGGGCTCTCGAGCTCCTGCTGCCAGTCCAGCAGGTGCTTCAGCCATTCGACCTTGTCCTCGACCCCCGGCTTCTGGCTGCCGCCGTCCTCCTTGTACAGCCAGTGGGCGGCCACCCCGAACTCCGCGGTCTCGTGCATGTCGCGCGTGCGGATCTGGATCTCGAGCGGGCGCCCCTCGGGGCCGATCACCGTCGTGTGGAGCGCCTGGTACATGTTGAACTTGGGCATCGCGACCCAGTCCTTGAAACGGCCGGGGAGCGGCTTCCAGAGCGAGTGGATGACGCCGACGGCGCCGTAGCAGTCCTTGACCGACTCCACGAGCACGCGCATCGCGGTCAGGTCGTAGATCTCGTTGAACTCCCGCCCCTTGCGCGTCATCTTCGTGTAGATCGAATAGAAGTGCTTGGCGCGGCCTGAGATCTCGGCCTCGATCCCGACGTCCTGGAGCTCCTTCTGGAGGTACCGGCCGGCCTTCGCCACGTACTCTTCCCGCTCGAGGCGCTGCTGGGCGACGAGCGACTTGATCTCCTTGTACTTGCGCGGATGGAGCGTCGCGAACGCGAGGTCCTCGAGCTCCCACTTGATCGCGTGGATACCGAGGCGGTGCGCGAGCGGGGCGAAGATCTCGAGCGTCTCCTTCGCCTTCTCCTGCTGCTTCTGCTTGGGGAGGCCCTCGATCGTGCGCATGTTGTGCAGCCGGTCGGCGAGCTTGATCAGGATGACCCGGATGTCCTGGGCCATCGCGACCATCATCTTGCGGTAGTTCTCGGCCTGACGATCGTCGCGGCTCTGGAACGTGATGCCGGTCAGCTTGGTGACGCCGTCCACCAGCCGGCACACCTCGTCGCCGAAGTCGTCGCGCACCTCGTCGAGTGAGGCGCTCGTGTCCTCGACGGTGTCGTGCAGGAGGGCGGCGCACAGCGTCCCCGTGTCCAGCCGCATCCCGGCGCAGATCTTCGCGACCCCAACCGGGTGCGTGATGAAGTCCTCACCGGAGCGGCGGCGCTGGTCGGCGTGGCGCTCGCACGCGAAGAGGAAGGCCTTCTCCACCAGATCACGGTCCACCCTTTGCGCCGCATTGTCCGCGTGCTCTTCGATGACCGCGAACAGGTCGCCGAGGAGCTGTCGCTCGGCGTCGCTGAGGGTCGTCGCGGAACCGGCGGGTCTGGGTGCCGCTGCCTGATCGACCGGGCGGTGGTCGAAATCCGGGCTCTTTTCCGCGACGGAGGCCGTGCGCGTCGGCTTCTTGCGCGTGGGAGTCGCCATCTCGAGTAGAGGTTAGCCCCGCGCCCGCGCTTCCCTTCCCGGTTGGATCAGGCCGCGACCGGCGCAGCGCCCTCGCCGAGCTGTGCCTCGGCGCGCGCCGCGTACGCGCGATACGCCGGCGAGCGGTCGAGGTCCGTCGCGCGCGCGTCGAGCACCCGCACCGCGCCCTCCCGCGCCTCGACCAGTTCCAGCTCGGAGAGGACGCACACTGCGACCGCACACTCGGGCCGCGACGCGACGGCGTCGAAGAGCTCAGTCAGCGCGTCGCCGTCCGCCTGGCCGGCGTCGCGCAGAGCGCGATACACGCGGGCGACCAGCGCGCGCACGTCGCGCCGCGCGTCGAACTCGCGGAGCGCCAGCGCCTCCTCCCCCGGCCCCCAGCCGAGATGCGCCAGGCCGCCGCCGGGAAGGTCGGCCACGGCGTCCGCGCCACCCGGCGGCGGGTCGAGCGCGAGCACATGGGCGAACGGCGCCGCGAGCCCCGGCCGGAACGCGAGCAGGTCCCAGGACACGAGCGCCGCGCGCCCGCGCGCGAGCCCGGCCAAGGTTGCGTCGAGGCCGCGCCGCCAGCGCTCGGGCGCGAGGCAGGCGACGAGAACGTCGTCGCCACTCGCGAGCAGATCGCCGAGCACGCCGGCGACCCCCTCCCCGCGCCGGTCGCAGACCTCGCGGGGGGAGGCGCAACGAACGGGGTCCGTCCCCGGATGTTGCGCGAGCTCCACGTGCTCCCACGCCGTCAGCCCTTCGTCCAGCACCTCGAACGTGCCTGCCTGAGGCTCGCACAGGGCGCGCAGGACGACGCGTGGCTCGACCCTTCCGTTCCATTCGTTGCGCTCGAGCCTGACGGCCGCGTCGCGGGGCTCGCCGGCGGATGCCGCCAGCGAGCGCGCGCTCGTCCTGAACGCGACCGCGGGCGCGCGCCCGGAGCCGCTTGCGAGCGTGAAGCGTGCGTGCTGGCCCTCGTCGCCCATCGCGCGCGGGCGCTCGACCCGTGCGCCGGGCACGAGCAGCGTCGGGGACGGGTTGCGGTGACCGAACGGCCCCAGTCGCTCGAGCTCCTCGGCCAGGTCGAGCCCGAGGACACCGGCGGGCGCGACGGCGTCCACGCGCTCGACCGAGCGCAGGTCGCGCGGCGTGAGCACGCCCGCCGCGTGGCGCACGAACGCGCGGCGGAAGCCCTCGACATCATCGGCGGAGATATCGAACCCGGCGGCCATGCGGTGGCCGCCGAAACGGCCCAGGTGCTCGGCGCACGCGGAGAGCCCGGCGTGCAGGTCGAACGCCGCGATGCTGCGGCCCGAGCCCCGCCCCGATCCCTCCGCGTCGAGCGCGATCAGCACGCACGGCCGGGAGTGGCGCTCGACGAGCCGCGAGGCGACGATCCCGATCACGCCGGGGTGCCAACCCTCGCCGGCGAGCACGTACGCCGGCTCGTGCCCGTGCTCCGCCAGGGCCGCCTCGGCCGCGAACGAGATCCGCATCTCAGTGTCCTGGCGCTCGCGGTTCAGCAGGTCGAGCTCGCCGGCGATCTCGCCCGCGCGCGCGTCGTCCTCGGTGAGGAGAAGCTCGAGCGCGGCGTCGGGCCGGCGCATGCGCCCCGCGGCGTTGATCCGAGGCCCGAGCCGGAACCCGAGCCCGCCCGCGTCCACCGCGCCCGGGTCGCACCCCGCCACTCGCATCAGCGCGCGAAGACCGGGCTTCTGGGTGCGCCGGACGGCGGCGAGCCCGTCGCGCACGATTCGGCGGTTTTCACCGACGAGCGGGACCACGTCGCAGACGGTGGCCAGCGCCACCAGGTCAAGGTCCTCCTCCACCTCGGCGGGGTCCCGGCCGGCTGCGGCGGCGAGCGCGCCGGCGAGCTTGTAGGCGACACCCGCCGCGCACAGCTCGGGGAACGGGTACCCGCCGAGCGCCGGGTGGACGACGGGGCATTCGGGCGAGCCGTCCCCCGGCCGGTGGTGGTCGGTCACCACGACCTCCATGCCGAGCGCGCGCGCCCGCGCCACCTCCGCGACCGCGGTGATCCCGCAGTCGACGGTCACGAGCAGGTCGGTTCCCGCCGCGGCCTGGCGCTCGACGCCGGCCAGCGAGAGGCCGTACCCCTCGTCGAACCGGCTCGGGAGCTCGCAAACGGGGTCGGCGCCGAGGCGGCGCAACGCGCGGGCGAGGACGGCGGTCGAGCAGACGCCGTCCACGTCGTAGTCGCCGTGGATCACGATCCGCGAGCCGCGCGCGGCGTGGCGGGTGAGCGCCTCGACCGCGGCCGTGAGGCCGGGCATCAGCGCCGGGTCGTGGTTATCCGCGGCGGCGAGAAAGCTGCGCGCGGCGGCGGGCGTGTCGTGACCGCGCCGGACGAGCACCGAGGCCGTGACCGGATGCAGCCCAAGGGTGCGCGCGAGCGTGTGGGCCGCCGCCACCGAGTGGGGGTCGCAGGACCAGCTTGATGGCGAATCGGACACCGGCCGATGTTCGTCCGGCGCCCGGATGGAATGCAGGCGAGCGTGCGGCTAGGCCGGGCGGTTGCGCTCCAGGCGCGATCCGTACAGCCACGACAGCCCGAGCGCGATCAGCGCGCCCGGGATGGCGATCAGCCCCTGTTCGAGGTCCGTGTCGTTCTGGCCGGGCACCGTGAACCCGGCCACGACGAAGCCGAACAGGGCCGAGCCGAGCATGGCGACGAAGAACGCGCCCACGATGCCGCCCCAGAAGCGGTCGGGGACGAAGACCGCAAAGTGCCAGATCGCCACGCCCATCATCACCCATACGACCATGCTCATCGGCTATCGCCTCCCGTGTTTCTTCCGCGGGCGCTGCCGCTTGGGCTTCGGGCCGTCCGCGCCGTCCGAGCCGGACTCCTCCGACGCCGGCGGCCTCGGCGGCTCCACGTCTGGCGGGGCGATCTCAGGCGGCTTCGGCGCTTCCACCGCTGGCGGCTTGGGCGCTTCCACCTCCGGCGGCTTCGGCGGCGCCGTGGCCGTCGCGGTCGTCGCGCCGCCTGCCGGCGGCGGTGTGGACCGGCGCGCCGGCCGCCTGCGCGGGGCGCGCGGAGCGCTCGCCGCCGCGCCGTCGGCCTGCGGCTCCTGGTCGGCGATGGCTCCTGTGGCGAACGCCGGCACCACGCCGCCCGACTCGGCCATGATCAGCTTGCGGCGGCGACGGTAGACCGGCTCCCGCTCCTTCCACTCGCTCAGGACCGGTGAGGCGATGAAGATCGACGAGTACGCGCCGGAGAGGATGCCCACGAGGAGCGCGAACGCGAAGTCCTGCAGCGTCTCGCCGCCGAACAGCATCAGCGCCGTGACCGGCAGCAGCGTGCAGAGGCTCGTGGCGAGCGACCGGGTGAGCACCTCGGCCATCGACCGGTTCACTATCTGCGTGAACGCGGCCCGCGGCATCCGCGGCACGTTCTCGCGTATTCGGTCGAACACGATGATCGTGTCGTACAACGAGTAGCCCAAGATGGTGAGCAGCGCCGCGACCGTCGACGTCGTCACCTCCCGGTCGGCCAACGCGTAGACGCCCGCGGTGATCATGATGTCGTGGAACAGCGCGATCAGGACGGGCACGGCGTACTTGGGCTCGAACCTGAGCCCGATGTAGAGCGAGATCAGGATCAGTGACGCGATCACCGCAATGAGCGCGGTCCGCGCGATCTGTTCGCCGAACGTCGGGCCGATCGAGCTTGACGAGAAATCGGCCTGGGCGATTCCCAGCTCCTCGTCGAGCACCTCCCGGACGCGCTGCACCTCCTCCGGCTCGAGCGTCTCGGTGGAGATCTGGAACACGTTCTCGCCGAGGTCGGGCTCCTCGACCTGCTGGACCTCGGCGTCCTGGAGAGCGCTCGGCAGGGCCTCGCGAACGTCGTCGGTGTCGGCGTCGAGCTGCTCGACGGGGGTCTTGATCCGGGTGCCCGACTCGAAGTCGATGCCGAAGTTGAGCCCCTTGCCGGCGATCGCGAGCGCGCCGATCGCCAGGATCAGGCCGGACATGGAGAAGAACCACTTCGACTTCCCCATGAAGTCGAACGTCCACGGGCGACCCTCGCCCGAGGCGCCGAGCGCGAAGCGCGACCCGAGCAGGCGAGTACGGCTGAGCGACCCCATCAGCGCCGACGTGAAGAGGACCGCGGTGAAGAGCGACGTCAGCGTGCCGACGCCCAGCGTGAAGGCGAAGCCCTTGATGCCCGCCGTGGCGAGCATGAACAGGATGAACGCGACGCCGATCGTGCAGACGTTCGCGTCGATGATCGTGCGCAGCGCCTTCGTGTAGCCGGCGGCGATCGACGCCGGTATCGAGCGCCCCGCTCTGACCTCCTCCTTCACGCGTTCGAAGACGACGATGTTCGCGTCCGCCGCGACACCGAGCGTCAGGAGCATGCCCGCGATGCCCGGCAGCGTCAGGGTGATTGGGATCAGCTTGATCAGCGCGAACAGGAGCACCGCGTAGACCAGGAGCGCGATCGCCGCGAGCGCGCCGAGGACGCGGTAGAAGACCAGCAGGAACATGAGCGTCAGGAACAGGCCGACCGCGGCCGCCAGGAGGCCCTCGTCGAGCGCCTGCTGCCCGAGCGTCGCCGACACCTGCGTCTTCGAGATCAGCTTGAGGTTGATCGGCAGCGCGCCGATCCGAAGGCTCTCCGCCAGGTCCTGGGTGTCCTCGAGGCTTCCAATCCCGTTGATCTGGGCGCCCGTCCGGCCGTCGATCCCCTCGGGGTTCTCGAGGTAGTCGATCGTCGCCAGGGAGACGATCTGGTTGTCCAGCGTGATCGCGAAGCGCTGGAAGTAGTTCTCCTCGGGGACGCCGGGCTCCTTGATGATCTCGGATCCCCGGTCCGCGATCCGCTGGGTGACGTCCGCGAACCGCTGCCGCCCGTTGTCCGTGAACTCCATCGTGACGATGGGCTCCTGGGTGTTCGGGTCGACGTTCTGCTCGGGGTTCTTGATGTCGGATCCCGACAGCTCCGAGTCGTCCTCGAGCACGTAGTAGAACTCGGGCGATTGCGGCCCCGTCGGCTGCTGCGACTCCTCGTCCTTGACGACGACGATGCCCTGGGGGACCTTCATGGCCTCGGAGCCGGCCGGCGGCCCGAGGCTGCCGAGGGCCTTCAGCTCGGACTCGCACTCCGTGCCCTTCTTGAAGTCGGGCGCCGCTCCCGGCGCCTGTCCGGACGGCGGAAGCTCCTCCTCGAAGTCCTGGAGCAGCTCCTTGCAGGTCGTGTCCGGCCCGGTGATGAGCTGACCGTCGGGGCCGAACAGGTAGTAGAGGTCGCCCGCGGTGTCGTTCTCGCGGTCGGCCTCCTCCCGCGTGACGTCGTCGGGGGCGCCGGGCGGGATGTCCGTCTCCTCCGCCTGCGGCTCGCCCTTCGTGGCGCGCTGGACAGCCTCGTACAGCCCGTTGATTCGGCCCGTCGGGTTCGGGTCGCCGGAGCCCGGCTGGCCGTTCGGGCCGATGACGTTCGGCTCCCAGTCGTAGAACTGGAGCTGGGCCGTGGTCCCGACCTGCTCCTCGGCGCGGTCCGCGTTGTCCACGTCCGGCAGGCCGATGGCGATCTGGTCCGGACCGGCGCGCTGGATCTCGGGCTCCGAGACGCCGAGGGCGTCCGTGCGCTTGCGGATCGTCTCGATGGCGTCGTCGATCGCCTGCGGCGTGACCTCGGGCACCTGAGGCGTCGGACGCCCCTCGTACACCAGCTCGACGCCGCCCCTGAGGTCCAGGCCCAGCACGGTCCGCTTCTCGAGCGGGCTGCCGGGGATGATCAGCAGCGCGGCGAGAACCAGTACGGCCGCGACCGCGGCGAGGATCGTGAGGTTTCTGCGTTTGCTGGTCATAGCGCCGCCGCTTCCTACTTGGGCGTGAGCACGACGAGTAGCCCGCCGTCGTCGTCGTAGGCGGGGAAGATGTCCGCCTTCGCCGGTTCGGGCCTGTCACCTTCCGCGTGCACCACAACTGGCTTGTCCAGAACCCGCACTCCCCACTCCAAGGCGGTGCCGATGTGGTCCTGGTTCTCCTCGAACTCGAGGCCGAGCACGTCGTTCACGTCACGGCCGATCACGTCCTCGTTCCCGAGCCCGGTCAGCTCGCGTGTGCCGCGGCCGGCACCGATCACGCGCGCCTCCTGGTCGAGGATGAAGAAGGCGGCGTTCGGGGCCGGGTAGTAGTCGTCGAGCAGCTCGAAGAGAAAGCCGAACCCGCACTTCTCACAACCCTTCGGCCGCGTGCTGAAGCCGGCGGTGCGGTCGCGCGATTCGCTGCGCGCACCGCAGTTCGGGCAGATGAAGTTCGGCATCGGCCGTAGGCTAGCCAGCACGCCCCCGCCGCCGCCCACCCGACCCCGCGGGGGCCGAATCGGCGCGATGGCGCACTTAACCCGGCCATAGCGGGATCAGGCGCGTCGCAGAAGATATGGAGCGTCGTCGAGCGGCAGCACGGCGTGATCGCTCACCGCCAGCTGCGGGCGCTCGGGCTCAGCCGAAGTGCGATCGAGCACCGTGTCCACACCGGGCGGTTGCGCCCCCTTTGGCGCGGGGTCTATGCGGTCGTGCAGCCGTCGCTGCTCTCCGACGAGGGCTGGTGGATGGCCGCGGTGCTCGCATGCGGAATGCGCGCCGTTCTGAGCCACGCCAGCGCTGCCGCCCTGCTGGGCCTGCGGCCGACCGGGCTATGGCCGATTCATCTGTCCGTGCCTCGACCGCGCGCGCCGCGACGACCGGACATCGTCGTCCACCGTCGCACGAACCTTCACGTAGAGGACGTCGGAGCGGTCAGTGGCATCCCCGTAACCAGCCCCGTGCTGACGCTCATCGACCTCGCGACCACGGTGGGCGACAGGGCGCTCGAGGCCGCCGTGAACGAGGCGGACAAGCTCGACCTCGTACACGTAGCCGATCTGCGCGCGAGCCTCGAAGGACGCCGCGAGCCGGGCAGCGGCCGCCTGCGCCGGCTGGTCGACCGCGCGACGTTCGTCCTCACCGACACCGAGCTCGAGCGCCTGTTCGTGCCGATCGCCCGGCGCGCCGGCCTGGGCACGCCGCTTACACAAGTTCACGTCAACGGCCACCGAGTCGACTTCTTCTTCCCCGACATCCCCCTGGTTGTCGAGACCGACGGCGCGCGCTTTCACCGCACCGCGCTCCAGCAGACCCAAGACATGATCCGCGACCAGGCCCACGCCGCGACCGGCACGGCCCGGCTTCGCTTCACCCACGCGCAGATCAGGTACGACCCGGGCTACGTGGCGGACACGCTCGCTAGAACAGCGACGGGTCCGCGCCGCGCGGCGGCGTGAGCCCGAGGTGGGCGAACGCGGCCGGGGTCGCCACGCGGCCGCGCTGGGTGCGCTTGATCAGCCCCTGCTGGAGCAGGTAGGGCTCGTACACGTCCTCGAGCGTGTCCTGCTCCTCGGAGACGGCGACGGCCAGCGTCGAGAGGCCGACGGGCCCGCCGCCGAACTTCTCGCAGATGGCCCGCAGGATCTCGCGGTCGAGCCGGTCGAGCCCGGCCGCGTCCACCTCGAGCAGGTCGAGCGCCTCGCCGGCAACGGCCGAGTCGACACGGCCGGCGCCCCGGACTTCCGCGTAGTCGCGCACGCGCTTGAGCAGCCGGTTGGCGACGCGCGGAGTGCCGCGCGCCCGCGAAGCGATCGCCTCGGCCCCGCCCTCATCGACATCCGTTCCAAGGATCGCCGCCGACCGAAGAACAATCGAAGCCAGGTCCGCCGCCTCGTACAGGTCCAGTCGATGGGTGACCCCGAACCGGTCGCGCAGCGGCGTCGTGAGCAGCCCGGCGCGCGTGGTGGCCCCGACCAGGGTGAACTGCGGCAGGTCGAGCGTGACCACGCGCGCTCCCGCCCCCTGCCCCACCGTGATCGGCAGCTTGCGGTCCTCCATCGCCGGGTAGAAGGTCTCCTCGACCGCGCGCGGCAGCCGGTGGATCTCGTCGACGAAGAAGACCGCGCGCGGCTCGAGCGCCGTGAGGAACGCCGCGACGTCGCCCTTGCGCTCGAGCGCCGGCCCCGCGGTCTGCACGAACGGCACCTCGAGCTCGTTCGCGACGATCTGGGCGAGCGAGGTCTTGCCCAGCCCGGGCGGGCCGGCAAGCAGCACGTGGTCGAGCGCCTCGCCGCGCCCGCGCGCGGCCTCGATGAACACGGCGAGCTGGTCCTTGACCGCCCGCTGCCCGATGAAGTCCTCGAGCCGGCGTGGCCGGAGCGTGCGGTCGAGCTCCTCCTCCGGGCTCGTGGCGACGGCGGCCTGGAGCCGCTCCACCCCGGGCGTCCGGATGCCCTCGCTCACCGGGCGGCCCGCAATGCCGCGGCGATGAGGTCCTCGGGAGACTCGCCGGCGGCCCCGTCCAGCAGCTCGTCGGCCTCCTGTGCGCTGAACCCGAGACTCTCGAGCCCCTGGCGCGCCAGGACGCGCGGATCGTCGGACTTGGTGATGACGATCTCGTCGCTGATCCGCCCGGCGACCTTCTCGCGCAGCTCGACGATGACGCGGTCGGCGGTCCGCTTCCCGATGCCGGGCACCGCCTGGAAGCGGGCCGCGTCACCGGTCGCGATCGCGTTCAGGAGCTCGCGCGGCTTGCCGCCGGAGAGCACGGCCAGGGCGACCTTCGGGCCCACCCCCTGGACCCCGATCAGCATCAGGAAGAGCTCGCGCTCCTCCTCGGACGAGAAGCCGTACAGGTTGATCGCGTCGTCGCGCATCACGAGGTGCGTGTGGAGCACGACCTCCTTCCCGGCGCCGGGAACCGCCCGCAGCGTCTCCGACGAGACGGCGACGCGGTAGCCGACGCCCGCGCACTCGACGACCACGTGGTCGGGCTTTCTGGCGGACACCGGCCCGCGGACCGACGCGATCACGCGAGCGCCGCCTGGAGCGCCGCCCCGTTCGCGTGGCAGATCGCAACCGCGAGCGCGTCGGCCGCGTGGTCCTCCTTGGGCGGCTCGGGCAGCGCGAGCAGCGCGCCCACCATCCGCTGGACCTGGGCCTTGTCGGCCGACCCCGAGCCGCACACCGCCTGCTTGACGGCCTGCGGCGTGTAGGAGAAGCAGGGAACGCCGGCCATCCCGGCCGACAGGAGCACGGCGCCGCGCGCCTGGCCCACGGCGAAGGCGGTGCGCGCGTTCTGTCCGAAGAAGAGGTCCTCGACCGCGACCGCCGCCGGCTCGTACCGCGCGATCAGGTCGCACACGCGCGCGTGGATGCGGGCGAGCCGGCGCTCGAGTGCCTCGTCGGGCCCCGTGCCGATGACCCCGCCGTCGAGGGCCGCGAGCTGCTGCCCGCGCGAGAGGACCACGCCGAAGCCTGTGTGCGCGGTGCCGGGATCGATGCCGAGGACGACCACCATCCCGGTGATTCTGCGTCGGGAGGCGGACGCCTCCTAGATGCCCGTGTCGAAGAGGCGTTCGTCGGGACAGGGGACGGGCAGGATCTCGCAGACCGGGTTCTCATCCGGCGGGTCCTTGGGCGGCGGCCGCGGGCCCCCGTCGGGAGGCGGCGGCGGGTCGCGGTCGGCCACGCCGTCGCGCTTCGGGCGGGGTGCGCGCACGTCCCCACTGGACACGGCGTTGGTCGCCCACCGGACCAGCGCGTTGTAGGTGCGCGTCTCGCCGCCCTGCCAGTCGAGGATGCTCAGGTCGAAGGAGAACCCTCCCGGCGGCTGGACGAAGACGTAGTAGAGGAGCTGGCGGACGCGCGGGTGCTCCACCGCCATCCGGAAGCCCTGCACGGACCACTTCGCGCGCTTGCGCTCCGGGATCTTGCGATCGCCCTCGCGGAAGTACCCGAACTCGGTCAGGTACAGCGGCAGCCAGGGCTCGCCGCGTGGCGGGACAAGCGCGCGCGACTCCTTCGCCGCGTCGAGCGCGTCGGTCAGCCGGTCGAGCGCGCCCATGCTGACGTCGTCGGGGCTCGGCCGGCGTGCCTTCTTCGGAGGCTTCAGGAACTCGTACGGGTGGTGCGCGAAGCCGTCCGCCCGGAGGGTCCCGCCCGCGCAGCGCTTGCCGCTGAGCGGCGCCGCATCGCGCTGGCGGACCGCCCGCCGCGTGGGCTCGTAGCGCCGGTTGACGCACAGCACGCGCCGCACGAACTCGAGCGGGGCGATCGCGTGGCGCGAGTCGTAGGGAACGAGCTCGCCGAACAGGACGTCGGCCTTCGGGTCCTCACGCTTGATCGCGCGGTAGCCGACCTGGTAGAGCTGCCGGTAGCGCCAGGCCGCCTGCCGTTGCGGCGCGAGGTGGCTGATCCAGTTCGGCTCGTTCCAGATGGAGTAGCGGCTCACCCTGCCTTCGAACTCCCGCGCGGCCGCGCTGACGAACTCTTTGAAGTAGCGGGGGTTCGGCCGGTTGTGACCGCGCTCGACGATCCGCGTCGGCGTCGCCCACGAGGGGGCCGGGCCGGTCAGCGTGAACTGGACGCGCACGCCGTAGCCGCGTGCCAGGTTGATGATCGACCAGTACGGCGCCCAGTCGTACTCGACGTTCGCGGGCTTGGTCAGCAGGCGCTCCTGGTCATTCACGACCGCGTGGCTCCAGGCGAGGTTCACGCGCAGGGCCGAGCCCTGCATCGCGCGCATCTGGTCGAACGCGGTGTCGCGGCTGTAGTACTGGCCGTGCACTCCGCCGCGATGGAGGAAGAGCCGGTCGTCCTGGAGCGCGACCTCGAGTCCCCGCACGGCGCCGGCGGATTGCGGCGCGACGAGGAGCGCGCCCGTCAGAGCGGTCACGGCGAGAACGATCAGGCGAGCCCTCATCCCTGCCTAAAAGCTAGGGGAGTCGCGGAGTTGCGGCAAGAGGGGTCAGCGATGAGGGCGAACGGCGCGACGGCGGCGGGTGACTCCGAACCGGCGGGTCCGGCGCCACTCGCACGCCGTCGCTGAGAGTGCCTCGGTGCGGCTCCGCGCCGCGTAGAGGCTCAGTTGCGAATCCATCGCTATGCGGCCACCGTCGTGACGTGGCGACCGTGCACGCGGAGCATGTCGACCAGCTCCGCGGTCGGGGCGAACGGGTTGGCGACGACCCGCCCGTTCGTCAGGCTGAGCGCCGCGCGCGCGTCGCCGCCCTCCTCCGCGATCAGCACATCGCCGCGCAGAGCCGGCCGGTCGTCCAGCGCCGCCAGCCGACGGAGCGTGAACTCGTCCGCCGACGTGGCCTGGCGAATCTTGATCTCGGTTCCCATCTCGGCCTCCTCGGCTCGGATTGACATTGCACGAACGAGGATGCCACCTCCGACCCATCAGATCAAATGACAGTTTGTTCTATCCGTGATAAGGTGCTCTTATGCTCGACGTCAAGCGTTTGAGGGTGCTTCACGAGGTCGCGAAGCAGGGCTCGTTCTCCGCCGCGGCCGACGCCCTCTCATACACCCAGTCGGCCATCTCCCAGCAGATCGCGGCGCTCGAACGGGAGACCGCGACGACGCTGGTCGAGCGCGGCGCGCGCGGAATCCGGCTCACCGACGCCGGCGAGGCGCTGGTCAGGCACGCCGACGCCATCCTCATGCGGATCACCGACGCCGAGGCGGAGCTCGAGGCGATCGCCGGGCTGCGCGGCGGCCGCGTCCGGCTGGCGTGCTTCACGACCGCCGGGTCCACCTTCGTGCCGCACGCGATCGCCACGTTCCACGAGCGCCATCCCGCGGTCGACATCTCGCTGCGCGAGGCTGATCCCGAGGAGAGCGTGCCGGGGCTCAAGGCGGGACATCTCGACATCGCGATCCTCTTCGAGCCCCACGGCGCGGGCGACCTCACGGATCTGGAGCAGACGCACCTGCTCGAGGACCCGATGTCGATCGTCCTCCCGGAGAAGCACCCGCTCGCCTCGCGCGCCAAGATCCGGCTCAAGGACCTGGAGAGCGAGGCCTGGGTACAGACGACCGACAGCTGCCCCTGCTGCGTGATCGTCGCCGACCGGTGCCGCGCCGCCGGCTTCGAGCCGCGAATCGCCTTCGAGTCGGACGACTACCTCACGATCCAGGGCCTCGTCGCCGCCGGAGTCGGGGTCGCGATGATCCCCTCGCTGGGCCTCGCGGCCGTGCGGCCCGACATCGCCATCCGGCCCGTGACGGGGACACCGCCGAAGCGCGACATCTTCGCGGCCACGCTGCCCGGCGGCCGAAAGTCGCCGGCCACCCAGGCAATGCTCGAAGTGCTCGAGGAGGCGGCCGCCCAGTACTACCAGGGCGAGACGCGCCTCTCCGTGGCCTCCTAGCCGTCGGCGGCCGGGATCCGGAAGCGCGACTGGATGGTCGCGGCGAACATCAGGTCGCCGTCGATCTTCAGCTTGCCGGTCATGAACATCATCGGACCGGCCGCGTTGCCGGTCACCAGCTTCAGGAAGTCCACCGGCTTCATGCGGAGCGTGACGCGCGGCGCCCGGTCGCCATCCTTCTCCACGCGGCAGGTCGCGCCTGACATGACCACCTGGTAGCGGTCGACGCCGCCGCCCGGCCGGTCCTTGATCTGCCACTCAACCACGTCCTCGGCGGCCGCGGCCGGGTCGCCCCGGAAGTGCTCGGCCATCTGGCCGAAGATCCCGTCGAGGACGAGCGCGCGCGCCTCGGGATTCGCCATCCCGGCCGCGAGCTGGTCGTCGGGCGTCTCGCCGATCGCCTTGACGAACGCGCTGGGGTCGACGGCCGCGGGATCGATCTCCATCGTCAGCCCGCCATCCGCTCGAGCACGTCGGCGTCCACGTCGAAGTTCGCGTGCACGGCGCTCACGTCGTCGTGCTCCTCGAGCGCCTCGATCAGGCGCATGAGCTGGCCGACCTGGTCCTCGGGGACGTCCACCGTGCTCTTCGGCTGCATCGCGAGCTCCGCCGACTCGAGCTCGACGTTTGCCTCCTCGAGCGCCTGGCGCACGTCCGCCAGGGCCTCCGGAGCGGTCACGACCTCGTACACGTCGTCGTCGATCGAGACATCCTCGGCGCCGGCGTCGATCGCGACGAAGAGGTCGTCCTCCGAGTAGCGCGCGCCGTCCACCACGATCACACCCTTCTTGTCGAACACCCACGCGACGGACCCCGGCTCGCCGAGGTTGCCGCCCGACTTGCTGAAGGTGTGGCGCACCTCGGCCCCGGTTCGGTTGCGGTTGTCCGTGAGCGCTTCGACCAGCACGGCGACCCCGCTGGGCCCGTAGCCCTCGTAGAGGACCGTCTCGAAGGACTCCGCGTCGGCGTCCGCGCCCGTCCCCTTCGCGATCGCCCGCTCGATGTTGTCCTTCGGCATCGAGGCGTCCTTCGCCTTCTGGACCGCGAGCGCCAGCGCGGGGTTCCCGCCCGGGTCCCCCCCGCCCTCACGCGCGGCGACCTGGATCGCGCGCGCGAGCTTCGTGAAGAGGGCGCCGCGCTTCGCGTCGGTCGCCTTCTTCTTGTGCTTGATCGACGCCCACTTGGAGTGACCGGCCATGGCTAGATCACGAACTTCCCGTCGCGCTGAATCTCGGCGCCGTCCACGGCGATCGCGCCGCCCTGGCGGAGGTCGCAGACCATGTCCCAGTGGACCGCCGAGTTGTTGACGCCGCCCGTCTCGGGGTAGCTCATGCCGATCGCCATGTGCACCGTGCCGCCGATCTTCTCGTCCAGCAGGATCTCCTTCGTCCCGGTCGAGATCCCGTAGTTCGTGCCGATGCCGAGCTCGCCGAGGCGCCGGGCCCCGTCGTCCGTGTCCAGCATGGAGATCAGGAACTCCTCGCCGCGCTCCGCCGAGGCGTCGACGACCCGGCCGTCCTCGAACCGGAACCGCACGCCGGCGACCTCGCGGCCGCCGTAGGTCGCCGGGAAGGAGAACGAGATCTCGCCGTTCACGGAGTCCTCGATCGGGCCGGTGAAGAACTCGCCGTCGGGCATGTTGTGCTCGCCGACGCAGGGGATGAACTTCCGCCCGGCCACGCCGAGCGTGATGTCGGTGCCTCCCGGCGCGGTGATCCGGACCTCCTCCTTGCCCTCCATCCAGGCCGCGAGCCGTCTGACCTCGTCGGACTGGCGTTGCCACGCGGTCACCGGCTCCGCGTCGGTTGCGAGGCAGGCGCGGTAGTAGAAGTCCTCGTAGGCGCCCAGCGACATGCCCGCCTCCGACGCGTACGCGTGCGTCGGGAAGAGCGTGAGCGACCAGCGGTAGCTGCCCTCGGCGGACCGGCGCATGCTCGTCTCCATCAGCGGCTGGCGCGCCTTCTGCACGACCGACTGGAGCTTCGGGTCCACCTGCGAGAGCGCGCGCGAGTTGGCGTCTGCCATCACCGCGATGCGCACGTCGGCGTTCTCCGCCGCCCAGGTGGCGGTCGGCGGGATCCACTCGAGCTGCTTCTGGTTCGCCAGCTCGTAGAAGGCGGGCGCGGCGCCCTCGGTCGACAGCTGCATGATCGGCAGCCCGCCGGCGCGGAGGACCTCCTCGTAGATTGCCTGCACGAGCGGCTCTGCCTCGGTGGTCGACTGAATCACGCAGACGTCGTCCGGCTGCACCCGCGTCGAGTAGCGGACAAGGATCTGCGCGAGGGCGTCGGCGCGCTGGTCCCTCATGCGCTGAGCACCCACTCGTGCAGCCGCGCGTCGTCGGTCAGCTCGGGATGGAAGGCGACCGCGAGGATGTTGTCCTGACGCACGGCCACGGGATGGCCGTCGACCTCGGCGAGCACCTCGACCGCCTCACCGGCCTCCTCCACCCACGGGGCCCGGATGAACACCGCGCGCATCCGCTCGCCGTCGATCTCCATCTCGATCTCGAATGACCGCAGCTGGCGGCCGAATGCGTTGCGCCTGGTGCTGACGTCGAGCAATCCCAGGTGGTCCCGGTCGAGCATGATCATCCCGGCGCATGTTCCCAGGGTGGGAACGCCGCTCTTCACGAGGTCTATGAGGGGGGCGGCCAAGTGCTCCCGTTCGATGCCCAGGGTCATCGTGGTCGATTCGCCGCCGGGGATGACGAGTCCTTCGATGCCGCTGAGGTCTTCCGGCGTGCGCACCTCCCGCGGCGTCGCTCCGACCTTGCGGACGAGTTTCGCGTGGGCCTCGAAGTCGCCCTGCAGGGCGAGAATCCCGACCGTCACGAGCCTGCAAAGCCGCGCATGCCTGCGTCCTCGGCCCTCGACTTGCGTCGCAAGTCTTCGGGCCTGCGTCCTTGGCCTGCTTGCTTTTCGGCTCGTTTCACCAGCCGCGGGTCTGCAGGAGGCCGGGGCCGCCGTTCTCCGCGGCAAGGGACGCGATCTCGAGCCCCTTCATCGCCTCGCCGAGGCCGCGCGACGCCGCCGCGATGCGCTCCGGGTCCTCGAAGTGGGTGGTGGCCTCGACGATCGCGCGCGCGGTGCGCTCCGGATCCTCGGACTTGAAGATGCCCGAACCCACGAAGTTGCCTTCCGCGCCGAGCTGCATCATGAGCGCGGCGTCGGCGGGAGTGGCGATGCCGCCCGCGCAGAAGAGGACGACGGGGAGCCGGCCCTTCTCCGCTACGTCGCGGACGAGCTCGAGGGGCGCCTGGAGGTCCTTGGCGGCTGTGGCCAGCTCGTTCGGCGCGAGCGTCGCGAGCCGGCGGATCTCGCCGCGGATCATCCGCATGTGCCGCACCGCCTCGACGACGTTGCCGGTGCCGGCCTCGCCCTTGGAGCGGATCATCGCGGCGCCCTCGGCGATCCGGCGAAGCGCCTCGCCGAGGTTGGTGGCGCCGCAGACGAAGGGGATCGTGAAGGCCCACTTGTCGATGTGGTTCGCCTCGTCGGCGGGCGTGAGCACCTCGGACTCGTCGATGTAGTCCACCTCGAGCGCCTCGAGGACGCGCGCCTCAACGAAGTGCCCGATGCGGGCCTTCGCCATCACCGGGACCGTGACCGCCTCCTGGATCTCGGTGATCTTCGTGGGATCGGCCATCCGCGCGACGCCGCCGGCGGCGCGGATGTCGGCCGGAACGCGCTCGAGCGCCATGACCGCGCAGGCACCCGAAGCCTCGGCGATCCGCGCCTGCTCGGCGGTGACGACGTCCATGATGACGCCGCCCTTCAGCATCTCGGCGAGCCCTGACTTGACGCGGAAAGTGCCCTCTTGCTTCACGTGATCATGGTAGCGGCGAGGACTCATCGGCCCGGGTCGCATGTGCGCGTGCCGAAGGCGACCCGTCTGCGAATCGTGCGGCCGTCGACGCGTGCCCGCAGGCGCACGCAGCGCGCGCCGCGCACGACGACGTAGCCCGGCCACACCGTCAGCTTTCGGTCGGCACACGACTCGAACCGCTCCACGGCGCGGCCCTGGGAAACCCGGTACCGCCCGCCGGTCTCCGCGTGCGGGCGCGCGTAAAGCAGGCTCGCGTCGTCCCGGTCCCCACGGGCCACCCACAGCCGCGCCCGGCGGCCGGGTCGCAGCGCGGCGGCGATCTTCTGGCCGCGGTACTTCCCGTCGCGCCCGCGCTCGAACTCCTCCGACGGCCGGTCGCGCTGCGCCCGCGCGGCCAGCAGGCGGAACGCGCCGAAGCGGACGTCGGAGTCGGTGGGCTCGGCGTCACCGCCGCCGACCGGGGTCGCTGCTTGGCCGCAATCGGCCGTCGGCGCCTGCGACAGCGGTGCCGCGAGCGCCAGCGTGGCCAGTGCGAGCGGGAGGAGCACGCCTCCATCGTCGCACGGGGCTACTTCAGCCGGAAGGCCTTGATGCGGTCCGCGTACGCGGACTCGTCCAGCGCGTACACGCCGTAGGCGAGCGCCTGGACCAGGCCGAGCAGCGCCGTGTGCGAGCGCACGTATGCGGGGCTGTTCGACGAGTAGTAGAGCCGCTGGTCGCCGAGTTTTGTGACCTCCGAGAGGGTCGCGTCGGAGATGGCGATCGTCGCCGCTCCGCGGTGGCGGGCCAGCTTCATCGCGCGGACGACGAGCGGGTGCGGCCGGCCGGCGGAGAAGCCGATCAGCAGCGTGTTCTCGTCGATGCGCCCGAGCCGGGCGAGGCCCTCCTGGGACGGCGATGCGACGACCTCGCAGCGGAGGTCGAGCAGCATCAGCAGGTGACGGAGGTAGCTTGCGAAGAAGGCCATCTGGTCGGTGCCGCAGATCACGATCCGCTCGGCGCGCGAGATGGACTCGACCGCGGCGGCAACCTCGTCGCGGTCGATCTTGCGTGCGGTCTCTTCCACGTTCGTGTGGTCCGCGGCCAGCGCGGCCTCGAACTCGGTCTGGTCGATCGGGAAGAGCGGTGCCGCCCCGACCGTCTCCGCGAGCGTCCCGTTCTCGCGCCGGCGCCGGTACTCGTCGCGCGCGCACTGCTGGAGCTCGGGGAAGCCCTCGAAGCCGAGCGCCTGGGCGAAGCGGACGACGGTCGAGCTGGACGTGTTGGCGCGCCGGGCGAGCTCCTCAGCGGTGTGGAAGGCGGCCTCGTCGAGGTGGTCGACGATGTACTGGCCGACGTCCTTCTGAGACCGGGAGAACTCCTCGAAGCGCGAGCGGATCTCGTCCGACAGGGTCAGCGCGGAAGTGCCATTGCGGCTCACGGTCCATGGGATTCGCCCGCGGGCGCGCGGTTCCTTCCGGGGCCGGGTTCAGCCGCGTGCGGCGGCGGGTGCGGTGGTGCCGGCCACCGCCACGCTGTTCCCACCGCGGATGCGTCGCTCGAATGGACGCTCGACGCTGTAGTGGAGGAGTGCTGCCACAGCTAGCGCGACTGGTAGCGCGGTCAGGATCACGACGGGGCGTTCGAGGTGATGGGCGAGGAGCGCGATCACCGGGATGTGGACCAGGTAGAAGGAGTACGAGACCTCTCCCAGCCACACCATCCCCCGGCTGCCGAACACCGTCGAGCCGCCGCGAGCGTCGATCGACGCCAGCGCCCCGATCAGGAGGAGGCTCGGGACGAGTGGCTGCGTGATGATGCTTGCGGCGACGCCGGAGTGGAAGCCGTCGAGCACATAGACGCCCACGCCGAGGGCCGCGATGGGCTGCCAGGGCAGTCTGGGCCAGCGACCCTCGAGCACGGTCACGGCAACCAGCGCCCCGAGGATGAAGGCCAAGACACGCACGAACGGAGCCTGGACGAGGAGCCAGCTGACGAACGGGGTCGGCTCGAAGATGTAGAGCGTCTCGATTGCGATCACGAACGTGACGAGAGCCAGTCCCAACACCGCGACCGAACGACCGGAGAGGAGCCGCAACCGAGCGGCGTACAGCGGGAACGTCAGATAGAAGAAGGCCTCGGCCGACAACGACCACGTCGCGGGGTTGACCGCGAAGTAGTAGTCCTCATTCGGAATCCACGCCTGGAGCGCGAGGAACGCGGGAAAGGCGTGGCGCGCGTCCTGGCTCACTCCGACGTACGCGTTGACGAACAGGCCCGCCACCAGCACAACGAAGAGCGCGGGATAGATCCGCGCGAAGCGGCGCTGGTAGAACCGCCCCGCGGTGTCCCCCGGGCGAAGCGCCCACATCAGCACGAAGCCGCTCAGGGCGAAGAAGAACGTCACCCCGCCGGGCCCCTGCAGGGTGAGCCGCTCCCAGAGGTCCTGCTCCGCGCCCACCGGCACCGGGAGGTGATGGACGAACACGACCGCGGCGGCGATGGCTCGCATGCCCGTCAGGGAGTTGAGGCGTCCGTGCATCAACGCATCCACCGTACGCGAGGTGTCCGCACAACGCCAGCAACCTCATGGGCCAGCCAGGACTCGAACCTGGGACCGACGGATTATGAGTCCGCTGCTCTAACCAGCTGAGCTACTGGCCCGCTGGGTCAAAGCTAGCGCCCCGCCGGCCGGCCCTACTCGGCCTTCGCCAGCGCCGCCTCGAGCTCGCGCGGGCTGAAGGCGCCCTCGAGGCGCGCGGCCACGTCGCCCGAAGCATCGATCGTGAAGGCCCAGGGCTCGGTCGGCAGCTTCCACTCGAGCACCTGGGGGCGGAAGCCCTTGTCGAGCTCGTTGTCGTTGTAGATCTCCATGTGGATGAACTCGGCGTTCCCGTCGTAGCCGGCCTTCACCTGCTCGGCGATGTCCACGACCGGGCCGCAAACGCGGCTCGCGCACAGCGCGGGCGTCGCGAAGATCAGCATGATCGGGCGCTCCCCGAGCACGTCGGAGAAGTCGGCGTCATGCATCGTGCTCGGCGGCACGCGCGTGTCGATCTCCTCGACGTTCCCGCCGACGTCGGCCTGCGTCGGCGTCTCGATCTCGATGGCGGGCTCGCCCGGCTCGGGCACGGGGCCGTCCTTCACCACCCGCACGGCGATCCGCTCGGCGGCGGCCAGGTTGTCGTCCAGCTCGACCACCCCCAGCACCTCGTAGTCGCCCGGCTTGCCGAAGCGGACGTCGGCGACGTAGACGGACGTCGCGCTGTCCGGGTCGGCCTTCACGCCCTCACTCTGGAACTGCGGCTTGACCTCGAGCGACTCGTAGCGCGCCGGGAACGGACCCCGCACCGGGCCCCCGTCGAGCGGCGCCACGTAGATCGCCGCGGGCGCGTCCACGATCTGCGTCCGCGCGCGGTCGAACAGGCCGAAGCCGAATCGGTTCACCCCCGGCTCGAGCAGCGAGACCGACGGCGACAGCACGGGCCCCGGGCCGAGCCCCTCGCGGAGCTGGGCGATCGTCTTGCCTGCCGGGGCGGGGAAGTCCTCGGCCTGCGCGGGCGGCGGAGCGGCCTCGCCGCCGTCGTCGTCCGTGTCGCCGCAACCAGCCGCGAAAAGCGCGAGCAGCGCGGCGATCAGCGCGATCAGGGGCGTGCGAGGCCTCACGCGGTGGAGACTACGAAAAACCCTTCGGCACGGGCGCTGTATCGTGCCCGCGCCTGCGAGCGAGGGAGAGGAGACCTTCATGCCGGACCGTGCAGCACTGATCACCGGGGCCTCGAGTGGGATCGGACTCGCCATCGCGCGAGCGCTCGGCGGCGACGGCTACGGGCTCACGGTCTCCGCTCGCCGGCCCGAGAAGCTCGCCGAGGCCGCCGCCACCCTCGAGGCCGACGGCCTCGAGGTGCAGTCCGTCCCCGCGAACATGGCCAACGAGGAGGACGTCCAGAACCTCGTCAACCAGCACAGGGAGCGGTTCGGCCGCCTCGACGTGCTGGTCAACAACGCCGGCGTCGGAATCGGCGGCTCGATCGAGGGCTACGAGACCAAGAAGCTCGACATGCAGCTCGACGTCAACCTGCGCTCGGTCTACCTGACGACGCGCGACTGCATTCCGATGCTCAAGGAGGCGGGTGCCGAGCACGGGAAGGCGCTCGTCGTGAACACGGCCTCGATCGCCGGCAAGACCGGCCAGCCGTGGCTGGCCGCCTACTCGGCCACGAAGGCCGGCGTCGTCGGGCTGACCCAGGCCATGCACGGGGAGCTCGGCACGAGCGGCGTGCAGGTGACGGCGTTCTGCCCGGGATTCGTCGCCACGCCGATGACCGACTGGGTCGAGGGGCAGGTCGCGAAGGAGGACATGATCCAGCCCGAGGACATCGCCGAAGCCGTCCGGTTCCTCCTGCGCACCTCGGGCAACTGCATCGTCCCGGAGATCCAGTTCATCCGGCCCGGCGACGTGAACGGCGCCCCCTGAGCTAGACCAGCTCGCGCTCGCGCTCAGCCGGCGTCTGCTCGCCGAGCTGAGCCATCGCCGCTTCGTAGTCCTCGTAGCGGCGGAAGAGGCGGGTCCAGGCCCACCCGTGACGCTTGTGTAGCTCGGGCATCCGGTTGCGCTCGCCGGTGTCGCGGCGCTCACGCGGCGGCTCGGAGCGGGCCGCGAGCGCCCGGTGCTGCGCGATCGCCGCGTCGAACGTCGTGCCGTCCGGCGCGTCGGAGGCCAGGCTCGCCTCGAGCATGGACCGGAGCGTGGTCACCTCACGGTCGCTGGCCGGGCGCGAACGGCTGCCGGCCTTCGTGTAGAGATCCCATGCGCGGGCGAAGCTCGCGTAGCTGGTGCGGCCGCCGTTTCGGTGTGCGGCCAGCATCGGGCAGACGCCGCCGTCACGGTCGGTGTAGGCGCCGACGATGATGCGGTTGTGCTCGATCGCATCGAGCATCGCGCGCTTCGTCTCGATCGGGAGCCACTCGATGGCAACCCGCAGTTCCTGCGCCGGTCGGCGCCGCCTTCTCAACTCACTTCACCTCGCGTGGGAATAGAGTGCCCGTGCCCGCAAAAGGTATTCGTCGCCGTCGGGACCTTACAAGGGCATCCTCCTGACTGAAAGGAACCTTGCATGCGACTCGGGCTGCACGTGGGCTACTGGGGACTCGGCTTCACCGCCGAGCAGCAACTCGAGGTCGTGCGCGAGGCAGAGTCGCTCGGCTACGACTCCGTCTGGACGGCCGAGGCGTACGGCAGCGATGCGGCCACCGTGCTGGCCTGGCTCGCCGGGCAGACGGAGAAGATCCGGATCGGCTCGGCGATCTTCCAGATGCCCGGCCGCTCCCCCGCGATGACGGCGATGACCGCGGCGACACTGGACCAGCTCTCGGACGGCCGCATGATCCTCGGGATCGGCTCGTCCGGGCCGCAGGTGGCCGAGGGGTGGCACGGGCAGCGGTTCGGCAAGCAGCTCCTGCGGACACGCGAGTATGTCGCGATCCTCCGCAAGGCGCTCGCGCGCGAGCGGCTCGAGTTCGAGGGCGACTACTACGAGCTCCCGCTCCCCGATGGCCCGGGCAAGGCGCTCAAGCTGATGATCGGGCCGGTGCAGGAGCGCATCCCGATCTACATCGCCGCCATCGGCCCGAAGAACACCCAGCTGTGCGGCGAGATCGCGGACGGCTGGCTGCCGACCTTCTTCTCCCCCGAGCACGTCGGCGAGTCGCGCAAGCTGCTCGAGGAGGGCGCGGGTCGCGCCGGGAACGGGAAGGCGATCGACGACTCGTTCGACATCGCGCCGAACGTCAACCTCTGCATCGAGGACGACCTCGACGCGGCGCGCGAGAAGGTGCGGCCGATCCTCGCCCTGTACGTGGGCGGGATGGGCTCGCGCGACAAGAACTTCTACAACCAGCTCGTCCAGCGCTACGGGTTCGAGGAGAACGCGAAGGAGGTCCAGGACCTCTACCTCGACGGCAAGAAGGACGAGGCGGCGGCGGCCCTGTCGCCCGAACTGATCGACACCGTGTCGCTCGTCGGGCCGAAGGACCGTGTCCGCGACCGGCTCCAGGCCTACCGCGAGGCGGGGGTCGGCACGCTGGTGTCGACGCCGCTCGCGTTCACCGCCGAGGACCGCTCGCGCATGATGCGCGAGCTGGCCGAGATGGCCGCCTGAGCGAGCGGCGCTTCCTACTCGCCGCGTTCGGCGACCCGGGGCACGCGTTCCCCGCGATCGCGCTCGGCGCCGAGCTCGCCCGACGCGGGCACTCCGTCTGCCTCCAGACCTGGGCCCAGTGGCGCGCGGACGTCGAGGCGCTCGGCATGCGCTTCGAGCCGGCGCCCGAGTACCAGGTCTTCCCCACGCGCGAGCGGCCCCTCAAGCCGTATGAGGCGGCGGTACGGGCGGCGCGCGAGACGCAGCCGCTGATCCAGGAGGTCGATCCCGAGGTGGTCGTGGCGGACATCCTCACGATCGCCGCCGGGCTGTCGGCGGAGCTCGAGGGCAGGCGGTGGGCGACGCTCGTCCCCCACGTCACGCCGGTCTCCGAGCCGGGCTTCCCGCCGTACTCGATCGGTGCGCGGCTACCGCGCACGCCGCTCGGATCGGCCTTCTGGCGCGCGCTCGACCCGCTGGTGCGGTCCGGAACCGAGCGCGGGCGCGAGGAGCTGAACGAGACGCGGCGCCGGCTGGGCCTGACGCCGCTCGCCCACGTGCACGGCGGGATCTCGCGCGAGCTCGCGCTGATCGCGACTTTCCCCCAGCTCGAGTACCCGCGTCAGTCGTCGTGGCCCTGGATGCGCGTGGTCGGGCCGCTGATGTACGAGCGCCCGACGGACGACGTCGAGCTGCCGCCCGGCGACGACCCGCTCGTGCTGGTCGCTCCGAGCACGTCGCAGGACCGCGACCAGCGGATGCTGCGGGCTGCGCTCGAGGGGCTGGCGGACGAGCCGGTGCGCGTGATCGCGACCACGAACCGGCGTGGCGAGCCCGTGGTGGGCCTGCCGACCCCGCCGAACGCGCGGGTCGTCGACTGGCTCTCGTACGCGCGCACGCTGCCGCACTGCGCCGCCGTCGTGTGCCACGCCGGGCACGGGACCGTGGTGCGCGCGCTGGCGAGCGGCGTGCCGCTGGTGGCCTGCCCCGCGGCCGGCGACATGGCGGAGAACGCGGCGCGCGTCGTGTGGTCGGGCGCGGGCGTGTCGCTCCCCCGCCGCCTGGTCACGGCGCGCGGCGTGCGCCTGGCGGTGTGCCGGCTGCTGGAAGAGCCGCGCTATGCGGAGCGGGCGCGCGACTTCAAGGAGTGGTCCGAGCGAAACGACGGCGCGGCCCACGCGGCGGAACTTCTCGAGGAAAAGCTCCGGGGGTGGGACTCGAACCCACAACCCTTCGATTAACAGTCGAATGCTCTGCCGATTGAGCTACCCCGGACCGCGGCGATAAGCGTAGCGGCACCTCCCCGCGCCGCCGCTACTGGTCCGAGATCGTGTCGCGGAGCTTCTCTCCGCCCTCGGAGAACTTCAGCTTCGCGAGGGTCTTCGACTCGATCTGGCGCACGCGCTCGCGCGTCACGCCCACCTCGGAGCCAATGTCCTCGAGCGTCATCGGGGCGTTGCCCGCCAGCCCGTAGCGCAGCTCCAGCACCCGGCGCTCGCGCCATGGGAGCGTCTCGAGCGCCTCGGCGAGGTCGTGGTCGCGCAGCTGCTCCGCGACCGTCTCGTGCGGCCGCTGCCACTGCGCGTCCGCGATGAAATCCCCCAGCGCCGCATCGCCCTCGTCGCCGCCCACGGGCGTCTCGAGTGACACGGGCTCCTGCCCCAGCTTGAGGATGTCCTCGACCTGGCGATCGGTCATGCCATCGAGCGTGGTCGCAATCTCGGCGGGCGTCGGCTCGCGGCCCGTCGACTGGATCAGCGCGCGGCGCGCCCGTGCAACCTTGTTCATCCGCTCGACCATGTGAACCGGAATGCGGATCGTCCGCGACTGGTCGGCGAGCGCGCGCGTGATCGCCTGGCGGATCCACCACGTCGCGTACGTCGAGAATTTGAACCCGCGCCGCCAGTCGAACTTCTCGACGGCGCGAATCAGGCCCATGTTGCCCTCCTGGATCAGGTCGAGCAGCGTCAGGCCCCGGCCCGTGTAGCGCTTGGCGATCGACACGACGAGGCGGAGGTTCGCCTCGATGAGCGAGTTCTTGGCCGCCATGTCGTTCTGCTCGACGCGCTTCGCCAGGCGAACCTCGTCCTCCTTGGTGAGAAGGGGAACGCGGCCGATCGACTTGAGGTAGGTGCGAACCGCGTCCTCGTGCCCGCCCTCCGGATCGGCGGCGGGGACGTCGGGGCGCGCGACGCCACCCTCGTCGAACTCCCGGTACGGATCGGCGCCCAGGGCGAACTCTTCAGCGCCCTCGGTCACGCCGTCTCCCCCATCACTTCTGCGATTCCATTCCGCACCCCTTCACGCTCTTCCCACAGCTCGCGCTGGCCCTCGAAGTCGCCCGCGCGCTCAGCATGACGGAGCGCACGCTCGATCCGTCGCAGTTCGAGCTGGAAGAACCCTAAACGGAGCACGGCGTCGGTCGACGGCTCTTCGTCCGCCAGCGCGACGACGTCCGTCACGACCGCGGCAAGCGTCGGGTCCTCGCTCTCGAGGCCCGCTAGCGGCGCATCGAAGTGCGCCTTCAGCCATTCCCGCGCCTCCCTGAGCGGCGCAGACGTCAGGTGGGCATCCGTCATCCGCAGTAGATAACGGTGCCCGAGGTCGCCCCTGCCCACACACATCGCGAGGACCGAGCGCTCCGCGCGGGCCACCGCGTCGAGGGCGGTCGGCCCCGCCACGGGCTCCGGCCCGCGTGGCTCGACCGTCGCGCGACGCGCGGGCTCTGCCAGCTCGGTCACGACGTTGATGGGAGGTAGGTCCAGCCTGTCGGCCACGTAGCTCACGAGTTCGTCCCGGGTAGCGGGCCGCCGCACGTTGTCGAGGATCGGACGCAGCGCCTGCAGCGCCCGGTCCCGGCCGTGGGGCGAGTTCAAATCTGCATCGGCAAGAACCCGCCGGGTCTGAAATTCGGGAACGGAGATCGCGCGGTCGAGAAGCCCGGAAAATGCGGCCGCTCCGCCTTCGAGCACGAGGTCCGCGGGGTCCTTGCCCTCCGGGAGCTCCACCACCATCAGCTCGACCCGCTTCTCCTCGGCCGCCCGCGCGGCGCGGAGCATCGCGTCCAGTCCCGCCCGGTCCGCGTCGAGCGCCATCACGACCGTCCCGTCCTGCCCTGCGGCACGGGCGAGCTCGGCGAACTGCTCCGGCGTCAGTGCCGTGCCCATGATCGCCACCGCCTGCTCCACCCCGCCCCCGTGGAGCGCGAGCACGTCCGTGTAGCCCTCGACGACGATCACCTGCCGCGCCTTCGCGATCGGAGCGCGCGCCCGGTCGATCCCGAACAGCTGGCGCCGCTTGTGGTACAGCTCGCCCTCGGGCGTGTTCATGTACTTCGGCCGCTGGTCGTCGCGCATCGCCCGCGCCCCGAAGCCGAGCACTCGCCCGCGCGCGTCGGCGAGGGGGAACATGATCCGGCCGCGGAAGAGGTCGCCGAAGCCGCCCTGGCGCCCTCGCCTGCCGAGCCCGGCCGCGGCCAGCTCCTGCTCGCCGAAGCCGTCGCGCTGGGCCGCCGTCATCACGCGGTCCCACGCCTTGGGCGCGTAACCGATCCGGAACGCCCGGAGGACCTCGGGGTCGAGCCCGCGCTTCGCCAGGTATCGGCGGGCGGGCTCGGCCTCGTCCGCCTCCCAGAGGTAGCGCTCGTAGAAACCCGTCGCCCGCTCCAGCAGCTTCAGCAGCCGCTCGCGCCGGCGCCGGCGCTCCTCGGCCTGCGGGTCCTCCTCCTCGCGCACGAGCTCGATGCCGTAACGCTGCGCGAGGAACTCGACCGCACCCGGGAAATCGAGCGCCTCCGTGCCCTGCACGAACCCGATTGCATCGCCACCCTCACCGCAGCCGAAGCAGTGGTACAGCTTCTGCTCGGCGTTCACGGAGAAGGACGGCGTTCGCTCGTCGTGGAACGGGCACAGCCCGACGTAGCGCCCCCCGGACCGGCGCAGCTCCGACTTCGCGCCGACCAGGTCGACCATATCCACCGCGTCCTTGACGCGCTCGATCGACTCCTTCGTGAACCCCACCTAGAACCCCTGCGGCACCGACAGCTCGGCGAACGCGCGCACCGCGAACCGGTCGGTCATCCCGGCCAGGTAGTCCACGACGCGCTGCTCGTCGCTCGCGTCCGGCACCTGCGAGGCGGGCGGGTGCGCGGCGTAGTGGTCGAAGAGCGCGCGCAGCATTCGCTCGACGCGCGGGGCCTCGCGCTGCGCGTCGGGCGCCAGGTAGACGCGCTGGAACATGAACTTCCTGAGCCGCAGCATCGCGCCGCCGACCTCCTGCGACTGGGCGATGTCCCCCGCCTGGGCCGAGCGCTCGACCAGGTCCTGCACGAGGGTGTCGATCCGCCTCGAGCCCGTCGGCCCGAGCACCTCGATCTCCGCCCGCGGAAGCTCGTCTGGGTCGAGCACCCCGGCGCGGATGCTGTCGTCGATGTCGTGGTTGATGTAGGCGATGCGGTCCACCAGCTTCAGGATCCGGCCTTCCAGCGTGGCCGGCTTGCCCGGCCCCGTGTGGTGAAGGATCCCGTCGCGAACTTGCTCCGTCAGGTTTAGCCCCTGGCCGTCGCGCTCGAGCCGTTCGACCACGCGCAGCGAGTGCTCGTTGTGGCGAAAGCCGGTGTCATAGCGCTCGCGCACGCAGGCGTCCAGCACGTTCTCGCCGATGTGCCCGAAGGGCGGGTGGCCGAGGTCGTGCCCCAGCGCGATCGCCTCCGTCAGGTCCTCGTTCAGGCCGAGCGCGCGCGCGGCCGTGCGCGCGATCATGCACGTCTCGAGCGTGTGCGTGAGCCGCGTTCGATAGTGGTCGCCCTCCGGCGAGATGAAGACCTGGGTCTTGTGCTTGAGCCGGCGGAAGGCCTTCGAGTGGACGATCCGGTCACGGTCGCGCTGGAAGGGCGTCCGGACCGGGGAGTCCTCCTCCGGCAGGGCGCGCGCCGCCGGGTAGGACGACGCCGCCAGGTGGGCGAGGGCGCGAGGTTGTCCGGTGGCGAGCTCGACGGGCATGGCCGCCGATTGTCGCAGCGCGTCAGGCGGCGTGGCGGATCGCGGCCTGCGCCGCCGCCACGCGCGCGATCGGCACGCGGTAGGGCGAGCAGCTCACGTAGTCGAGCCCGGCCATGTGGAAGAAGTCGATCGAGTCGGGGTCGCCGCCGTGCTCGCCACAGATGCCGAGCTTGAGATCGGGCTTGCGCTCCCGCCCGACCCACGCGCCCAGCCTGACCAGCCAGCCGACACCGGGCGCGTCGAGCGTCTCGAACGGGCTCCGGGTGACGATTTTCTTCTCCAGGTACGTCGCGAGGAACTTGCTCTCGACGTCGTCTCGCGAGAAGCCGAGTGCCGTCTGCGTCAGGTCGTTCGTGCCGAACGAGAAGAAGTCCGCGTGCTCGGCGATCCGGTCGGCGATGAAGCATGCGCGCGGCAGCTCGATCATCGTGCCGATCGTGATCCCGAGCTCGCCCCCACCCTCCTGCTCGACGGTCTCGTCGACCAGGCTTCGCATGAGCTCGAGCTCCTTCTCGTAGGCGACGAGCGGGATCATGATCTCGACGTGCGGCGCCGAGCCGGCCCGCCCCTTCACCGCCACCGCCGCGCGCGTTATCGCGCGCACCTGCATCTCGTAGATCTCGGGATGGACGATCGCCAGGCGGCACCCGCGGGTGCCGAGCATCGGGTTTGCCTCCTCCAGGTGGTGGACGACCTCGAGCGTGCGCTCGAGCTCAGCGAGGTCGTCGCTCAGCTCGATCCGTGCGCGCTCCACCTCCTGCGCGACCTCGCCGGCGTGCGGAAGGAACTCGTGGAGCGGCGGGTCGAGCAGCCGGATCGTGACCGGCAGCCCCGCCATCTCCTCGAAGAGGCCCTCGAAGTCCTCCTGCTGGAGCGGCATCAGCTCGTCGAGCGCCGCGCGCCGCTCGCCCTCCTCCTCGGCCATGATCATCGCCCGCATCTTGGCCTGGCGCGCGGGGGCCATGAACATGTGCTCCGTGCGGCACAGCCCGATGCCCTCGGCGCCGAACTCGCGCGCCTTTCGCGCGTCGTCGGGGGTGTCGGCGTTGGTCCGCACTCCAAGCGTCCGGAGCGCGTCGGCCCAGCCCAGCACCGTCTCGAAGTTGCGGTCCACCTCGGGCGCGACCAGCGGGACGTCGTCGGTCGTCACCACGCCCGTGCTGCCGTCGATCGCGATCCGGTCGCCACCCGCGAGCACCGTCCCGTTCACGCGCACCTCGCGCGCGCCCAGGTCGATCTCGAGGTCCGAGGCGCCGCACACCGCCGGGCGGCCCATGCCGCGGGCCACGAGGGCCGCGTGGCTGGCCTTGCCGCCCTCGCTCGTGAGGATGCCCTTCGCCGCGAAGAAGCCGGCGACGTCATCCGCCTCGGTGAACGGCCTGACGAGCACGACGTCGCGGCCCTCGTCGGCGGCGGCCACCGCCTCCTCGGCCGTGAAGACGATCTCGCCCTTCGCGGCGCCCGGCGACGCGTTCACCCCGCGCGCGATCACCTCGAACTCGGCCTTGGGGTCGAAGGTCGGGTGGAGCAGCGCGTCGAGGCCCTCCGCGTCGATCGTGGCGATCGCCTCGTCGCGCTCCAGGAGGCCCTCCTCGGCGGCGTCCACAGCGAACCGCACCGCGGCCTGCGCGGGCCGCTTCGCGTTGCGCGTCTGCAGCATGTACAGGCGCCCCTCCTCGACGGTGAACTCGGTGTCCTGCATGTCGCGGTAGTGGCCCTCGAGCGTCCGGAGGATCTCGAGCAGCTCCGCGTGCGCGTCGGGCAGATGCTCGCGCATCTCCTCGAGCGACAGCGGCGTGCGCACGCCCGACACCACGTCCTCTCCCTGCGCGTTCATCAGGAAGTCGCCGGACGGCTCGGGCGCGCCGGTGATCTCGTCGCGCGAGAAGGCGACGCCCGAGCACGAGCGCTCGCCCATGTTGCCGAAGACCATCTCCTGCACGTTCACGGCCGTGCCCCACTCGTCGGGAATCCGGTTGATCCGCCGGTACTCGACGGCGCGATCCCCCAGCCACGAGTCGAAGACCGCCCTGATCGCCTCCCGCAGCTGGGCCTGCGGCTCCTGCGGGAACTCCTCGCCGGTTCGATCCCGGTAGAGGGCCTTGAACGCCTCGACGAGCGCCTTCAGGTCATCGACCGACAGCTCCGTGTCGAGCCTGACGCCGGCCCTCCCCTTCTGCTCCTTGATCGCATCCTCGATCGCCTCGCCCGGGACGCCGCGGCAGACGTTCCCGAACATCTGGACGAAGCGGCGGTAGGAGTCCCAAGCGAACCACTCGTTGCCGGTCCGCTCCGCGAGCCCCTGCACCGAGCGGTCGTTCAGCCCCAGGTTCAGGACCGTGTCCATCATGCCTGGCATCGACTCGCGCGCCCCCGAGCGCACGGAGACGAGCAGCGGGTCGGCGTCGGCTCCGAGGCGCTTGCCGGTGTGGCCCTCGAGCCGCTCGAGGGCATCGGCCAGCTGCTGATCGAACCCGGGCGGCTCCTCACGGCCGGCCTTCATGTAGGCCACGCACGCCTCGGTCGTGATCGTGAAGCCGGCCGGCACCCGGTCCGCGCCGAGCACGCGCGTCATCTCCGCCACGTTCGCGCCCTTGCCGCCGAGCAGCTCGCGCATGTCGCGACTGCCCTCGCTGAAGTCGTAGACGAGCTTCGTATCGGCCGCTACCGCCATCGCGGCGGTGAGGTTACTCAGGCCGCGACGCGGCCGAGACGAACGTGGGCGTGGTGCTCGAGCGTCTCCGAGATGGCCCGGTCGGCCTGCGCCAGCGCCCGGTCGGGGGCCTCCGGGATCTCCGCGAGCGGGCTGGCAAGCGCCGCGACGAGGAACTCGTGCGCGGCCACCTCCAGGGGGAACGAGCCCGCCTCGCACGCGGCGCAGACGACTCCGCCGGCCCCGGCCGAGAAGGCCCCCAGGTGCTCGCGCTCGCCGCAGGAGGCGCACGCCCCGAGTTCGGGCACGAACCCGGCCGCGAGCAGGAGCTTCAGGCGAAACGCGAGCGCCTGGGAGCGGCTGGCGGCCGTCCCGCCCGCGTCGAGCAGCGCCAGCTGGTGGCACAGCAGGTTGTACGCGGGCACGTTCGGCTCGGCGCTGTCGAAGAGGCGCAGGACCGCTGCGCACGCCTCGGTCGCGCGGCCCAGGGTGACCCGCCCCTCGCGGACCGCCCGGTGGGCGTGCACCGTCTGGGCCGAGGTGACCGTGTGGAGCTCCCCGCGCCCCTCGTGCAGCACCAGGTTGACCCTGAAGAGCGGCTCCAGTCGACCCCCGAAACGGGACTTCGGCCGCCTGACCCCCTTGGCGACGGCGCCGATCCGTCCGCGCTCGCGCGAGTAGAGGTGGAGGATCCGGTCCGCCTCGCCGTAGCGGATGGAGCGGAGGACGATGGCTTCGGTCTTGAAGGATCCGGGCATGAGCGCTGCTACACCTTCCTAGCGATGCCGGACGACACGAACGTCACTCTCTACACGACCGAGCCGTGCGGGTTCTGCCGCTCGGCGAAGTCCCTCCTCGACAGCCGCGGGGTCTCCTACGACGAGATCAACCTGGCGAAGGACCCCGACGGCCGCGCCGAGCTCGTGGCGCTGACGGGCCAGATGACCTTCCCGCAGATCGTCGTCGGCCGCCGCGCGATCGGCGGCTTCCGCGAGCTGCTCGAGGCCGACCGCGAGGGCATCCTCGAGGACCTGCTCGCGGCCTAGGCGGATGCGCGCGGTGCCCGCTGGCATCGCGGGCAGAAGTAGGTGCCGCGTCCGGCCGCACGGATCTTCCGGATGGTGGCCCCGCAGCGCATGCATGGCTCGCCGGCACGGAGGTGGACCCGGAAGCGATCCTGGAAGGCTCCGCTCGCGCCGTCCGTGTTGCGAAAGTCGTCGATCGTGGCGCCGCGGGCGTCGATCCCGGCGTTCAGCACCTCGACCACCGCGTCGCGGAGCTCCGCGAACTGCTTCCCACGAAGCGTGCCGATCGGCCTGAGCGGGTGGATGCGGGTGAGGAACAGCGCCTCGTCGGCGTAGATGTTGCCGACGCCGGCGATCCGCTCCTGGTTCAGGAGGAACGCCTTCGCCGGCGCGCGCCGCCCGCGCGCCAGGTCCCGCAGGTGCCCGGCCGTGAAGTCGGTGGACAGCGGCTCGACGCCCAGCCGCGAGGCGAAGTACTCCTCGCGCGCGTCGCGCCCGAGCAGCACGACCCCGGTGCCGAACCGGCGCTGGTCGCAGAACAGGACGGCCTTGCCGTCGTCCAGGCGGAAGCGCACGCGCGCGAAGCGGGCGTCGTCGGTGTAGAGGAGGTTTCCAGTCATCCGCAGGTGCATGACCAGGTGGACGTCGCCGGACAGCTCCCAGATCAGGTACTTCCCGCGCCGGTCGAGCCGTTCGATACGCCGTCCGCGCACCGCGTTCGCCACCTCCCACGGAGGCGCGGGATCGCTCCAGCGCGGGTCGAGGACCTCGATCTCCTGGAACCGCCGCCCCTCTACGACGGGCGCGAGCTGGCGGCGAATCGTCTCGACCTCGGGCAGCTCGGGCATGAGCCGCCGAGGCTACCCGCCAAGCCGTCCGTCAGGTGGCCCGCGTGAACGGGGTCCCGGGGAGCTCCGCCGGGGGCGGCTCGCCGGTCAGCCACGCGAATGCGCTCGCCCCCACATCCGCCAGCAGCCCGTCCACCCGCCGCCCGTCGTGCCCTTCGAAGACGGCGAGGAGGGGGGCGAACTCGCGCGTGTGGTCGCTCCCCGGGTGGGCGGGGTCGCACCCGTGGTCCGCGGTCACCGCGAGCATGTCGCCGGGCCGCATCGCCTCGAGCCAGCCCGCCACGGCGGCGTCGATCTCGCGCAGGGCCGCGTGGAACCCGGCCGTGTCCTTGCGGTGGCCGAAGACCTGGTCGGTATCCACGAGGTTCGTGAAGACGAGGCCGGCGTCGAGGTCCGCGACCAGGTCCGTGGTCACCCCGATCCCGGTCGGGTTGTCCGGTGCCTTGTGGTCCTCGGTCACGCCGCGGCCGTTGAAGACCTGGCTCACCTTCCCCACCGCATGCACCGCCTGTCCGCGCCGGCACAGCTCGTCCATGTAGCTGTCGGCCGGCGGGTCGAGCGCGAAGTCGCGCCGCCCCGGGGTGCGCTCGAACGCCCCCGGCACGCCGCGGAATGGGCGCGCGATCACCCGCCCGACCGCGTGCTCCCCGGTCAGCAGCGCCCGCGCCGCCTCGCAGTGGCGGTAGAGCTCCTCCTCCGCCACACGGTCCACGTGCGCCGCGAGCTGGAACACCGAGTCCTGCGACGTGTAGAGGATCAGGGCGCCCGTCTCCAGGTGGCGCGGGCCGAACTCCTCGAGCGCGCGGATGCCCTCGCGCGGCGCGTTGCAGAGGACCTCGCACCCGGTTGCCGCGCGGAAGGCGTCGATCACCTCGGGCGGGAACCCACGCGGATAGACGCGTTGCCGCGGCGCCCGCACGCCCATGAGCTCCCAGTGCCCGCTCGTCGTGTCCTTGCCGTGCCCGAGCGGGGCCAGCCGCCCGTGGACGGCCGGATGAGCGACGGGGGCCACACCTGGGATCTCGGTCACGTTGCCGAGCCCCAGCCGCTCTAGGGTCGGCAGCTCGAGGCCGCCCTCGGCCTGCGCCACGTGGCGCAGCGTGTGGGTGCCCGCGTCGCCGTAGTCCGCCGCGTCGGGCAGCGCGCCTGCTCCGCAGGCGTCGAGCACGACGACGAACGCGCGCCGTCCGCCCGTCACTCGGCGTCCTCGTGCACCTCGCCGTCGATCTCGAGCAACTCCAGCAAGGGCTCGAGGACGCGCCGCTCGACGACCGCGCGGTCGGCCGGGGCCGCGATCGCCTCGATCACGTACTCGATCTCGCCCTTGAACACGTGGACGCTGCGGATCCGCACCGGGCGCTCCGCGATGACCTGTCGGCCGACGATCTCGATCGCCGGTGAGCCCGCCACACGCGTGACGGCCGACCGCCGCAGCCGGTACTCCGGGTCGCGGTCCTCGACCGCCTCGACGAGGCGCTCGCGGGCCGCCTCAAGCTCGCCGTCGCCCTCCGGCAGCGGCTCCTCGCGCGGATAGGCCCAGGCGGCGATCACGCTCTCGCCCGATCTGAGCTCGAACACGGCCGGGGCCTCGCGGCGCCGCAGGCGCCAGTTCTCCGGGTGCTCGACGACCATCCCGACCTGCGCGAAGCTGGAGTCGGTGAGCCCCGATGGCTCCTGGGTCTCGAACACGGGCGGAGGGTCATCCGGCTGTGCTCCGCAGGCGCCGAGCAGCGGCAGGCAGGCGAACGACAGGAGGGCGAGCCGGCGCATCGGGGCATTGTTAACGTCGCGGCCCTTGGATGACGCCTCGACCGTTCGCCGGGTCGCCAGAAGGGCGAAGCGGGTGTCCCGCCGTGCCTGGCTGTCGACGGGCAACCACGTGCAGTGCCCCTGCTGCGGGAAAAGCTTCCGCGGCTTCCTGCCCCACGGGGCGTTCAACCGCCCGAACGTGAGGTGCCCCGCCTGCGGCTCGCACGAGCGCCACCGCCTGCTGTGGCTCTATCTGACGGAGGAGCGGCCCGACCTGCTCGCGCGCTCCCCGCTCCGGCTCCTGCACCTCGCCCCCGAGCCGATCTTCCAGCGCCTCTTCCGCGGACGCTCGAACGTCGACTACCTGAGCGCCGACCTCGACAGCCCGCTCGCGCAGGACGCGGTCGACATCCAGTCCCTGCCCTACCCGGACGGCTCCTTCGACGCCGTCGTCTGCAGCCACGTGCTCGAGCACGTCCCCGACGACCGGCGCGCGATGCGCGAGCTGCGCCGCGTGCTGCGTCCAGGCGGCTTCGCGATCGTCATGGTGCCGGCCCACGGCGGCCTGGCGGAGACGCTCGAGGATCCTGCGATCACCACCCCGGAGGAACGGCTCGCAACCTACGGCCAGGCCGACCATCTCCGCCTGTACGGCCGTGACTTCCCCGATCGCCTGCGCGCGTCCGGCTTCGACGTCGAGGTCGAGGACTACGGGCATCGCGTCGACCCCGCCGCGTACGAGCGCCACGCCCTCACCGGGGCGCCGATCTACCTCTGCTCACCCGCCGGCTAGACCTTCGCGCGCGGGTGAGCGCTGAAGTAGACGTCCTTCAGGCGGTCACTCGACAGGTGCGTGTAGAGCTGGGTCGTGGCGACGTCGGCGTGCCCCAGCATCTCCTGCACCGACCGCAGGTCGCAGCCGCCCGCCAGCAGGTGGGTGGCGAAGGTGTGGCGCAGCGTGTGCGGGCTCATCCGGTCCGCCAGCCCGACGGCGGCCGCGTGCCTGCGGACGATCTTGTAGAGGCCCTGGCGGGTCAGCGGCCCGCCGCGGAAGTTCACGAACAGATGCGGCTCGGGGCGGCCGCGTACGAGCGCCGGGCGACCCCGCTCGACATAGACGCGAAGCGCGGCGATCGCCGCCCTCCCGATCGGCACCACCCGGTCCTTCGAGCCCTTCCCGCGGGCACGCAGGACCTGTTCGTCCAGGTCGATGTCGGTCAGCTCGAGTCCGATCGCCTCGGACGCGCGCAGCCCGCACGCGTACATCAGCTCGAGGAGCGCGCGGTCGCGCAGGGTGGCGGGCTCCGTGCCGCGCGGCGCGGCCAGCAGCCTGTTGATCTCGTCACGGGACAGGACGCGCGGAAGCTTGCGCCCGCGCCGGGGCGCACTGATCGACGCCGTCGGGTCGGAGTCGCGGACCCCCTCGCGGCGGAGGTGCCGGTAGAAGGAGCGCAGACATGCGCTCTTGCGGTGGATCGTCGCGGGCGATGCGGGCGGCCGGCCGTTCCCCTCCGCCAGCCCCGCGACCCACTCGGAGACCTGCGGTCCGGTGACCGTCTCGGCGCTCAACCCCTCGTCGGCCAGCCAGCGACCGAACTGGAACAGGTCGGTGCGGTAGGCCTCGAGGGTGTTGCGCGACAGGCCGCGCTCGAACTCCAGGTAGCCGAGGAAGTCGAGCACGAGGTGCTCGAAGGGCCGGGCATCGCTTCGGGGGGCGACGGTCGCCACGGGACCGGATTCGCCCGGCCTCGTGTCACCCCTGCGCGTGCAAGCGGGATCTCAGAAGCATCAGGCCGACGAGCGTCTTCCCATCCACCACTCGGTCGATCAGCGCGTCGATCTCCGCCAGCGGGACCGCGTCGACCTCGATCCGTTCGTTCTCCTCCGCCTCGGCGTGCTCGTCCTCGAGCCCAGTCGCGAGGTAGATCCAGATCCGCTCGTTGGTGAAGCCGACCGACGCGTAGTACGGGCCCTTGAGGAGCTCCCAGTCGCGTGCGGACTTGCCGATCTCCTCCGCGAGCTCGCGCTTCGCCGTCGCGAGCGGGTCCTCGCCCTCCACGTCCAGCTTCCCGGCGGGCAGCTCGAGCACCTCCTGCTCGCCCACCGGCTCCCGCGGCTGGCGCACGAGATACACCCGCTCGCCGTCGTGGGCGACCATCGCGACCGAGCCGGGGTGGCCCACGTACTCGCGCTCGGCCTCTTCGCCGTCGTCGTCGTAGCGGACCGTGTCCTTGTGGACCGTGACGATCTTGCCCTCGTACACGACGTCGCTCGCGATGCGCTCGAAACCCACGGCGGGATTCCTACCCGATCGACGCGGCGAGGACGCGGCCACCGGCCAGCGCCGCCATGAAGAAGACCGGGTCCTCATCGGCTGTGCGGCCCATCGTGGTCGCCGGCAGCCCGCTAGCGAGGTACCCGGGCAGGTCCTCGTCGCCGGGCTTCGCCAGCACGACCGGCTTCAGCAGCAGGTCGAGCACGGTCCGGGTGTGGTGCGAGACGCCCCAGTGGCGCGCGCGGCGATCGCCCGAGGACATCCGCGGCACCAGGATCGTCCGGCACCCGAGCGCGAGCGCCGCATGGGCGCTGTCCAGCGCCTGCATCCCGCCGTGGCCGAGTGCCGTGGCCGACCCGAGGATGCCGGGTCCCGGGCCCACGATCGCCGCGTCCCAGCCGAGCTCGGCAAGCCCGGCGTGGATGCCGCCGATCGTCGAGATCGCGTCGTGCTGCCCGCCGAACGCGGGCGACGCGCAGACGTGTCCCGCGAGCAGCCCGCGCTCGAGCAGATCGGCGACCACGCGCGAGTGCGAGCCGGGGAGCGCCCCGCCGCCGGTCTGGACATAGCCCACGCGCCCGCGATCACGCGCGCCCCACGCCACGCACGGAACCTGGGCGTGGAGCGAGCAGACCGCGACCGGCTTCTCGACCGGCAGCTCGAGCTCGGCCGCCTCCACCGGCTCGACCGCGTGCTGGAGGGGCGTGTAGTTCAGCTTCATCACGTGCGCGTCCGCGATGCCCGTCCCGGCGAGGCCGCGCGTCAGATTCACGTGCACGATGTCGAAGCCCCCGCTGCCGAGCTTCAGCTCGCGCGCGGCCACGTTGACGACCACGTCGTCGCCGACCTCGTTCGGCCCGGTGAGCTCCTCGTACGCGATCGCCGGCCGCTCCTCCCCGTCGACCGCGACGGTGATCTGCGGGCCGTCGACGGCCACGACCGTGCCGCGTCTCAGGGCGAGGCGCTGCACTCGACCAGGGTGAGCGCCACGTCGAGCGCGCCCTCGAGCGCCTCGACGGTGACGAACTCGTCGGGTTCGTGGTTGTGGGCGGTGCCGTTCGCGACGTTCAGGCACGGCAGCCCCTCCTGATTGAAGACGTTGGCGTCGCTGCCGCCGCCGGTGGTCACGTACCGCGGCTCGTAGCCGAGCCGTTCGAGCGCCGCGGTCGCGACGGCGGCGGGCGGGGCGGTACGCGGCATCCGGTACGCGCGGAACTGCTCCTCGATCTGCGTCTCGACATCGCACTCGGCGTCGCTCGCGGCGTCGGTCAAGGCGTCCACCGTCCGCTCGACGAGGCGGCTGGCCTTGTCGGCGTCCACGCTGCGCGCCTCGATCTCGAGCCGGCAGCGCTCGGCCACGACGTTGGCCGCCGTGCCGCCCTCGACGCGGCCGACGTTCGCCGTCGTCTCGTCGTCGACCCGCCCGAGCTCCATCCGGCCGATGGCGTCGGCCGCGGCGACGATGGCGCTCCGCCCGTCTTCGGGCCTGATCCCTGCATGTGCGGCGCGGCCGTGGAACTCGGCCTCGAGCCGGAAGTAGCTGGGCGCCGCCAGGATCAGCTCGCCGATCGGCGTCGCATGATCGAAGACGAAGCCGAGGTCGGCCCGCAGCGCGCCGCGGTCGAAGGCCTTCGCGCCCTGAAGCGCGACCTCCTCGCAGGTGGTGAACAGGAACTCGAGTCCCACGGGCGCGGACCCGTCCGCGAACCGCCGCGCGAGTGCCATGAAGGCCGCCACCGCCGCCTTGTTGTCGGCGCCGAGGATCGTGTCGAACCGGTTGATGTAGCGGCCCTCGCGCTCCTCCACCTCGATCGGCCCGGTCGCCGGCACGGTGTCGAGGTGAGCGCAGAACAGCACGGTGGGCGCGCCGTCCGGCCCCGGGATGCGAGCCAGCAGGTTCCCCGCGTCGGACCCCGTCTCGCCGGCGCTGTCGTCCTCCGTCACCTCGACGCCGAGCGCGCCGGCCACGAAGTCGGCGACGACGCGCTCGCGCCGGGACGGGCTGGGGATCTCACACAGGCGGACGAAGTCCGCCCGCAGCTGTTCGCGCTCGGCGTCGGTCGCGCGCAACTACCTACTGCGTGCGGATCTCAGGCAGCGGCTCCGCCTCGGCGCGCGCCGCCGACTCGACCTCCGGAGCGTTCTCGCGCGCGCGCTCGGCCGCGGCGCCCACGAAGTCGCGGAAGAGCGGCTGCGGCCGCAGCGGGCGCGACTTGAACTCGGGGTGGAACTGGGACGCGACGAAGAACGGGTGGTCGGGCAGCTCGACGATCTCGACCAGGCGGTCGTCGGGCGATGTGCCCGAGCACACGAGACCCTCCTGCTCGAGCCGGCGGCGAAGGTGGTTGTTGACCTCGTAGCGGTGGCGGTGGCGCTCGTAGATGACGGCCTCGCCGTATATCTCCCGCGCGCGTGTGCCCTCGTGGAGCTTGACCGGGTCGGCGCCCAGCCGCATCGTGCCGCCCATGTCCCGCACCTCCTTCTGCTCGGGAAGGAGGTCGATCACCGGGAACGGCGTCTCAGGGTCGAACTCGGTCGAGTTGGCCCCATCCATCCCGGCCACGTGGCGCGCGAACTCGGCGACCGCGACCTGCATGCCGAGGCAGATGCCGAAGTAGGGCACGCCGCGCTCCCGCGCCCAGCGCGCCGCGAGGATCTTGCCCTCCACCCCGCGCACCCCGAAGCCGCCCGGCACGAGGATGCCGTCGAGCCCCTCCATCTCGTCGCCGAGCGACGCCGGCTCGAGCCGTTCGGAATCCACCCACCTGATCTCGACCCGCGCGCCGTGGTGGGCGCCGCCGTGGTTGAGCGCCTCGATGACCGACAGGTACGCGTCGTTCAGCTGGGTGTACTTGCCGACCATGCCGATCCGGACCGGCAGATCCGCCGAGTCGTGGCGCTTCACGAGCGCCTCCCAGTCGGACAGGTCGGGCGGCTCGGTCTCGAGGCCGAAGTGGGACAGGATCTCGTCGTCCACGCCCTCGGCGCGGAAGTAGAGCGGCACCTTGTAGATCGAGTCCACGTCCCGGGCGGAGACCACGCGGTCCACCGGCAGGTTGGCGAACAGGGCGATCTTCGAGCGGATGTCGCGGTCGAGCGCCTCCTCGGAGCGGCAGACGACCATGTCGGGCTGGATGCCGATGCGGCGCAGCTCCTGTACGGAGTGCTGCGTGGGCTTCGTCTTCAGCTCGCCGGCGTGCCCGAGGAACGGCACGAGCGTGAGGTGGATGAACATGCAGCGGTCCGCCCCGTGCTCGGTCTGGAACTGGCGCAGTGC
>Ga0190275_10000031_pt1 | contig 189996 bp, 171 predicted proteins | sample Popmic550T_FD_133745 | JGI IMG/M metagenome (GOLD analysis project Ga0190275, IMG submission 133745) | Populus adjacent soil microbial communities from riparian zone of Yellowstone River, Montana, USA - 550 T | ecosystem: Environmental > Terrestrial > Soil > Riparian zone > Trees stand...
CGGGTCACCTACACCACCATCCAGAACTGGTCGAACAACGTCTTCAACCTGGTCACCAAGCGGGCCAAGGTCGAGGCCGAGGGCCACATGGAGTGGATCGACGGCAACATCGGCAGCCGCCTGACCATGAAGTACCCGGCGGTGTGGCTGGTGGGCCCCAAGGCCACCGGCGAGGTGCTCTCGGTGGCCTACGCCGGCGCCGGCCAGCACCAGGACACCGGGGCCAAGATGGTCCACGCCGCCCCCGAGACCAGCTCCAAGATCGTGTCCAAGTCCATCTCGTCCCACGGGGGCCGCACCTCGTACCGGGGCCTGGTCCGGGTGGAGGACGACGCCTACGGCTGCAAGAGCCACGTGCAGTGCGACGCCCTCATCCTCGACCCCGAGTCGGTGTCGGACACCTACCCCTACATGGAGGTGGGGGCCCGCGACGCCCGCATCGGCCACGAGGCCACCGTGTCCCGGGTGGCCGACGAGCAGCTCTTCTACCTGATGAGCCGCGGCCTCACCCAGGAGCAGGCCATGGGCATGGTGGTGAACGGCTTCATCGAGCCCGTCACCCGCACCCTGCCCATGGAGTACGCCGTCGAGTGGTCCCGCCTCATCGAGCTCCAGATGGAAGGCAGCGTCGGCTGAGCGAGCGCCAGCGAGCCCAGCCGACCCCCTCAGGGCGGTGGGTGGGGTCGGAGGACGTGGAGGGCTCGGTCGGGTAGGGGGCCCCGCCGGGGGCGGGAACCAGGGGACGCCGGGCGACATCTCACCGGGCATGCGTCGCCTCATCGTCCTCGTCGTCCTGGCCGCCGCCCTGGTGCTGGGGCGACCGCCGTCCCTGGCCGGGGCCTGCTCCTGCGCCGAGTCCACCCCGGCCGAGGAGGTGGCCCGGGCCGAGGTGGTCTTCACCGGCACCGTGGTGGCCTCCCGGCCGGTGCCCGCCGACGACCCCAGCGGCGCCGGCAACCTCGACCACACGGTGGAGGTGGACCGGGTCTACAAGGGCGACGTGGCCGCCGAGGTCATCGTGATGGGGGTGGAGGACACCTCCTCCTGCGGCTACGCCTTCGCCCCCGGCCGCTACCTGGTCTACGGCAGCCAGGAGGACGGGGAGCGGATCAACACGTCGCTGTGCAGCGCCACCACCGCCCTGCCCACCGGCTCGCCGGTGCCGGCCGAGCTGGGGGAGGGCCGGGCCCCCACCCCGCCGCCCCACGACGGGGACGGCGACGAGGGCACGGCGTCCCAGGCGACCCCCACCACGTGGCCGCCCATCGGCGGTCCCGAGGGGGACGTGATCGAGCCCAGCACCTGGGACACCTTCGGGCCGGTGCTGGTCGGGGCGGGCGGGGTCGTGGCCCTCGCCGCCCTCGGCCTCGTGCTCCTGGCCCGCCGCCGGAGCCCGACCTGACGTCCCGGCCCCGGACCGGGCGCCGACCGTCCCCCCGGGCGGCGAGGCGGGCAGAATGGGCCGGTGCCCATGCGCCAGGACTGCAAGTTCTTCGAGTCGCGGACGTACCGGAACGGCGAGACGGTGCGGAAGTGCGACCTCGACCTGGCCCCCGAGGCCCCGTGGCGATGCCCGGCCGACTGCCCCGCCTTCCAGCCCCGGTTGGCCGACGTGAACTGGTCCCACGGGTCGCTGGTCACGCCGGCCACGCCCGACGAGCCGCCGGGCCTGGACGAGCGGGGGGCCGAGATCGCCGCCCTGCTCGACGCGGCCGAGGACATCGTGAACGCCGCCGTGCCCGACGCCGTGGCCGCCGTGCAACGCGACCGGGCCAAGGCCGACCGCAAGGGCCGGGTGCGCCGGTTCCTCCGGCGCGACAAGGGCTGAGGGCGCCAGCGGCCGCGGTCGCCGGGATGGGGGCCGCCGGGCGGCTCCCGGTAGCCTGGGACGTCGGCCACCCTGGCCCCGCACGACCGGAGACCATCCCCTGAGCCCCACCCCCGACGACCTCGCCGCCCTCCCCGGGGACACCGGAGCCCGCGTGGCGGCGGCCGGTCGGGCCGAGGCCCTCGGCCTGCCCACGCCGGAGGCCGAGGAGTGGCGCTACAGCCGGGTCGACGAGCTCGACCTGGACCGCTTCGCCCCGGTGCTGGCCCCGCCGAGCCACGTCCCCGGCCCCCCGCCGGCCCTGCCCGAGGACGAGGGGCCGTGGGCCGCCGAGGTCACCGTGGTCGACGGGTGGGTGGGCGAGGTGGTTGTCCGCGACGACGCCGTCACCGTCGACACCGATGCCGCCCCGGCCGTCGGCACCGTCATGGGCCCGGCCCACGACGCCCTGGCCGAGCTGACCCTGGCCCTGGCCCCGGCCGTGGTCACCATCCGGGTGCGCCGGGGGGCGCAGGTGGCGGCCCCGATCCTGATCCGCACCGTGGCCGCCACCGAGTCGGGCCTGTCGGCCCCCCGCGTCGTGGTCGTGGTCGAGGACGGGGCCTCGGTCTCGCTGGTCGAGCACCAGACCTCGGTGGCCGGCACCGCGCTGGTCCTGCCCCTGGTGGAGCTGGACGTGGCCCCCGGGGCCCGGCTGGCCCACACCAGTGCCCAGGAGCACGGCCCCGCCGTGTGGCAGATGGCCAACCTGGTCGGCCGGGTCGGACAGGAGGGCCACCTGGTGGCCGCCCTGGTGGCCCTGGGCGGCGACTACACCCGGGTCCGCACCGACTGCCGCCTGGAGGGTCGGGGCGCGTCCGGCGACCTGCTGGCCGCCTACTTCGGCGAGGACACCCAGACCCTCGACTTCCGCACCTTCCAGGACCACCGGGCCCCCGACACCACCTCCGACCTCCTGTTCAAGGGGGCGGTGGGGGGCAAGAGCCGGTCCATCTACACCGGGCTCATCACCGTGCGACCCGAGGGCCGGGGCACCAACGCCTACCAGACCAACCGCAACCTGAAGCTGTCGGACGAGGCCTGGGCCGAGTCGGTGCCCAACCTGGAGATCCAGAACAACGACGTGCGCTGCAGCCACGCCTCGACGGTGGGGCCCATCGACGAGGACCAGCGCTTCTACCTGGAGAGCCGGGGCGTGCCCCCCGAGGTGGCCGAGCGGCTGGTGGTGTCGGGCTTCTTCGCCGACGTCCTGGCCCGCATGCCGGCCCCGGCCCCGGTGCTGGCCGTGATCCAGGCCGCCATCGAGGAGCGCCTCGACCGCCAGGTCCAGATCGGGAGCGGGTCGTGAGCGACGGAGCCACCACCACCCGGGCCCGGGTGGCCACGGCCGGCGACGTGCCTGACGGCGGCGCCCTGCGGGTCGTGGCCGAGGGGCACCCCGTCGCCCTGGTCCGCATCGGCGACGACCTCTACGCCATCGGCGACACCTGCTCGCACCAGCGCGTCTCCCTGTCCGAGGGGGAGGTCCTGTGCGCCACCCGGGAGATCGAGTGCTGGAAGCATGGCTCGGCCTTCTCCCTGGTCACCGGGGAGCCGTCGGCCCTCCCGGCCAACCGCCCGGTGCCGGTCTTCCCGGTCACCGTCGACGGCGACGACGTCTACGTGGAGGTCCCCTCATGACCGAGCTGGTGATCGAGGGGCTGCGGGCCAGCGTGGCCGGCACCGAGATCCTCCGAGGGGTCGACCTGACGGTGCGCTCCGGCGAGGTCCATGCCGTGATGGGCCCCAACGGGGCCGGCAAGTCCACCCTGTCCCACGTGCTCATGGGCCGCCCCGGCTACGAGGTCACCGGCGGCTCGGTGACCCTGGACGGGGCCGACCTGCTGGCCCTGCCCACGTGGCAGCGGGTCCAGGCCGGGTTGTTCCTGGTCATGCAGTACCCCACCGAGGTGCCGGGGGTGTCGCTGGTCGACTCGCTGTCGGCCGCCTTCGCGGCGTCGGGTCGCGACGTCGCCGGCATGCGGGCCCGCATGGCCGCCGAGGCCGAGCGCATCGGCTTCGACGATCGCTTCCTGGAGCGCCCCCTCAACGTCGACCTCTCCGGCGGTGAGAAGAAGCGCAACGAGACCATGCAGCTCGGGGTGCTGGCCCCCCGCTTCGCCATCCTGGACGAGCTCGACTCCGGCCTCGACGTCGACGCCCTGCGGGCCTGCTCCCGCCGGGTCGAGGAGGCCACCGAGGACGGCCTGGGCGTCCTGTGCATCACCCACTACACCCGGGTGCTGGCCGAGCTGCGGGCCGACCGGGTCCACATCCTGGTCCGGGGCGAGATCCGCGACAGCGGGGGCCCCGAGCTGGCCGACCGCTTGGAGGCCGAGGGCTACGCGGCCTGGATCCGGCCCGGGGACGAGATGGCCCCCTCGGCCCCCCTGCCCATCGACGTGTTCGGCGACAGCTCCTTCGCCGACCAGCAGCCGGTGGCCGAGGACCCCTTCGGCGCCGGCCCCTTCGGCCTGGACTGAGCCGGCCGTCAGCGCCCTCCCCGGCACCGCCGACGCCGCGGCGCGAGGCTGTCGGGATGAGCGACACGCCCGCAGCCCCCGCCGGGTGGGAGGTCGTGGACGGGAAGCTCCACCGGGAGCTGGCCTTCGCCGACTTCTCCGAGGCCTTCGCCTTCATGGCCCGGGTGGCCCTGGCCGCCGAGAAGGCCGACCACCACCCCGATTGGTCCAACTCCTGGAACCGGGTGGTGATCGACCTGGCCAGCCACGACGCGGGCCGCATCACCGAGCGCGACGTGGCCCTGGCCGAGGCCGTCAACGCCGTGCTGGACGGGTGAGACCGGCCGTGTCGGGCGGCCGGATCAGCCGGTGAAGCGGGCGTCGGCCGCCACCGGGGCGGCCGGCGGGGCGGTGGGGGCGTCGTCGGCCACGTCGGCGGTCAGCTTCGTGCACGGGTCGGTCAGCGACCACAGGTAGGCCATGGCCCCGGAGCGGGAGGCCTCCTCCAGGCGCAGGAAGGTGCCGCCCGGGCCCACCAGCACGTCGAGGTTCCCGAGGGGGTCGCTGGGGGCGGTCACCAGCCGCTCGGGCGCGGTGGTGAGCACGACCTGGTCGGTGCCCCGGACGACGGTGAGCTGGATGGCATCTCCGACCCGTTCGTCGAGCACGAGTGCGTGGGCGGAGTCGCCCAGGTCGGCGACGGCGGCCAGGGGGAGGGAGTAGGTGGTGCTCGGGACGACGGAGTCACCGTCGCCCCCTCCCCCCAGAGCCAGCACGGCGGGCCCATCCAGGACGTCGGTGGAGCCTCCCCCCAGGTCCACCTTCAACAGGCGCCCCGTTCCGTCGTCCACGTGGACCAGTCCCAGGCCCTCGGGCTGGAAGACGATGCCGGCGGCGGCGAGGGTGGTGGTGCCGGGAGCCACGGTGCCGGGGATCAGGTAGGTCCCGGGATCGGTGGCCCCGGCGTCGGTGTACACAGCGAACTCGTCGCGGCCGTCGCCGTCGATGTCCCCGACCCCGTAGGTGGTCGACGTGGTGGCCCCCGGTGCCTCCAGGGTGACGATGCCGTCGCCCCGGACGAGGGTCACGTCGTCGCCGCTGGAGCCGATGACATCGGTCGCACCGTCTCCGTCCGAGTCGATGGGCGGCGTCGCGAGCGCCTGCCGCGTGTCCACCACCGATGCGTCGATGGAGGGCAGCGTCTCCTGGGCGGGATAGGTCTCGGCCACGGCCACGGGGGCGTAGGGCTGGGCGCAGCCGGGGGCGGCCTGGCCCCCGGCGCCGTGGGGCGTGAGACCGTTGGCGCCCGCAGCCAGGGCGGCCACTGCGAGCAGGCGGGCGACGGTGCGACGCTGAGGCATGTCCTGACAGTAGCGGGAGCCCACGGGTTGCGCCGGCGCCGGTGCCAGCCCTCAGACGAGCGGGACCTCCAGGACCTCGCCCGGGCACAGCTGGTGCACGCTGCCCCGGATGCCGACCCACACCGGCACGGCCGGGCCGGGCTCGACCTCGATGCGCAGGGCGTCATGGGACAGCTCGACGCCCAGGGTGCGGTCCCGGTGGACCAGGTCGAAGGCCAGGTGGTGGATCCCGCCCGGCAGGTGGGGATCGAACCACACCTCGTCGCCCCGGAGCTCCAGGCCGCTGTAGCAGCGCTGGAGCAGGTCCAGGCTGCCGGCCATGGCCCCCAGGTGGATGCCCTCGGGGGTGGTGCCCCCCTGGGTGTCGTCGATGTCGGCGGCCAGCGCCTCCCGGAACAGCTCCCACGACTTGGTGGGGTCGACCCGGGCCGTGACCCAGGCGTAGACGATGCGGCTGAGGGTGGAGCCGTGGGCCGTGCGCTCGATGTAGTACTCGACGGTGCGGTCGAGGAGGGCGGTGTCGAACTGGTAGCCCATGGTGGCCAGCTGGGCGCACAGCTCGTCCGGCGTCATCAGGTAGAAGAGCATGAGGACGTCGGCCTGCTTGGCCAGCTTGTACCGGTTGGTCGTGTCGCCCTCGGCCTCCAGGATCAGGTCGAGGCGGCCGATGTTGCCGTAGCGGGCCCGGTAGCCCTCCCAGTCGATCTCCTCCAGCTCGTCCCACCCGGCGAACTGGCTGATGATCCCGTCGTGGAATGGCACGTGCAGGAGCCGGGCCACCTGGTCCCAGTGGTCGGCCTCCTCGGGCGACACGCCGAGCCGCTCCCACAGCTGGATCTCGGCCTGGTGGCCGCTGAAGCCCCGGCGCTGCTCCAGCACCCGTTGCAGCAGCCAGCTCACCAGCACGTTGGTGTAGGCGTTGTCGTCGATGCCGTGGCCCGTGGCCCCGGGGTAGCCGTCGTGGTACTCGTCGGGGCCCATGACGCCCCGGATGTGGTAGCGGCCGTCGGCCGGGTCCAGGCCGGCCAGCCCCGTCCAGAACCGGGCCTGCTCCACCAGGAGCTCGGTGCCGTGCTCCAGCATGAAGCGGTAGTCGCCGCTGACCTGGTGGTACTGCCAGACGTTCCACACCACGGCCAGGCCCACGTGGTGCTGGCGGCGCGAGTTGTCGGGCATCCACCGGCCCGAGCGCGGGTTCCAGAGCTGGCTGGGGGTCTGCTCGGTGCCGTCGCTGCCCGACTGCCACGGGAAGCGGGCCCCGCCCTGGCCCAGCTCGGCGGCCTGGCGCCGGGCCGCCGGGAGGCGCCGGGCCCGGTAGCGGAGCAGGGCCCGGGTGGTGTCGGGGAACCGGAAGTTGAGGAACGGGAAGACGAACAGCTCGTCCCAGAAGATGTGGCCCCGGTAGCCCTCGCCGTGCAGGCCCCGGGCCGTGACGCTGGCGTCGAGGTCCCGCACGTGGGGCGACGCGGTCTGGAGCACGTGGAAGGCGTGGAGCCGGACCGCGGCGATGACCTCCTCGTCGCCCATGCCGTCGTTGACGTCGATCTCGCACCGGTCCCACAGGTGCTTCCAGGCCAGCTCGTGGGCGAACAGCAGCTCGTCGAAGCCGCCCACGCCGACGAGGGCGTCGCGGGCCGAGGCCAGCGGGCGGCCCACCGCCGGGTCGCGGCTGGTGTAGGTGGCCACCACCTTCTCGACGGTGACGGGGCGACCCTGGGTGGCCTCGCAGGACAGGACCCGGCTGACCAGCTCGGGCGTGGCCGAGGTCTCGAACCGCACCTGCACCCGGCCGTCGGCCACCATGTGGGAGCGGGCGGCCAGGGCGGTGCGCACGTGCGACCACGACGTGTCGACCTCCAGCCAGTCGATCCCGGCCTCGGCCCAGCCGATGTCGGCGGCGTGCAGGTGCTGGTTGGCCAGGAGCCGGTCCTCGGCCACGTTGGTGTTGGCCACCCGGCCGTCGAGGGCCGAGCGGACCTCGAGGCGCCCCGACCAGTTCTCCGGGGTGAGGACCTGCTCGATGGCGGCCAGGTGGGGATCGGCCATGGAGACGATGCGCCGCTCGGTGATGGCGGTGACGCGGCCCTGGTCGTCGCGCACCCGCAGGTGCCGGCGGAGGGTGCCCCGGTGGAGGTCGAGGGTCTGGCGCAGCTCCAGCACCTCGCCCACGCCCGGGGCGAACCACGGGCCGGGGCGGCCCTGGGCCGGCGACGCCGGGCCGCACCGGTGGGTGAGGGGCAGCCAGTTGGGCAGGTTGACCAGGCTCTCGTGGTCGATCTTGGCCCCGGCCAGCTCGGTGGTGAGCCGGTTGTAGACGCCGGCCACGTAGGTGCCCGGGTAGTGGGTGCCGTCGGCCACAGCCTCGGGGGCCGCCCCCCGGGTGCCCATGTAGCCGTTGCCCAGGGTGCACAGCGCCTCCCGCCGGCCCTCCACCTCGGGGTGCACCCCCTCGTAGGTGAACTCCCAGCCCGTGCGCGACACCAACCCCGGGTCGTTGACCGCGCTCCCGCCCCCGCCCATCAGCGGATCGTCCGAGGTCGGGAGGGGCGGCGCATCGGTGCATCGTCGCGCGTCACCGACCCCCTCCCCGCCACAAGGGCCTCCGTGGCCCTGGACCGTGGTCCGTCTTCGCCCGCCCGGTCGACCTGCCTCAGGGCAGGACGGTGACCTGGGCCAGGTCGGTGACCACGGCGGTGGCCCCGGCGGCCAGGAGGGCCTCGGGGCTGTCGTGGCGGGCTACGCCGATGACCAGGCCGAAGCCGCCGGCCGCCCCGGCGGCCACACCGGACACCGCGTCCTCGATCACCACCGAGGCCTCCGGCTCCGCGCCCAGGCGACGGGCGGCCTCCAGGAACGTGTCGGGGGCGGGCTTGCCGGCCAGGCCGTGGTCCTCGATGTCGAGGCCGTCGACCGCGGTGTCGAAGCGGTCGCCCAGGCCGGCGGCGGCCAGCACCTCGGCCCGGTTGCGGCTGGCGGAGACCACCGCGGTGGGCACCCCGGCGGCCCGCACCGCGTCGAGCACGGCCACGCTGGTGGGGAAGGTGGCCACCCCGACCTCGGCCAGGGCCGTGTGGAACAGGGCGTTCTTGGTGTTGGCCAGGGCCCAGGCCGTGGTCGTGCCCGGGGGGTCGGTGATGGCGCCCCGGGGCATGGCGATGCCCCGGTCGGCCAGCACCGCCTCCACCCCGTCGATGCGGGCCCGGCCGTCGACCAGGCGCCGGTAGTCGTCGGCCGAGAACGGGGTGTGGGGCCGGTCAGGGGCGAGGGTGGGCAGGGCCCCGTCGAACAGGCGGGCCCACGCCGCCCCGTGGACCGAGGCGGTGTCGGTCAGCACCCCGTCCATGTCGAACAGCACGGCCGCCACCACCCGGGTGTCGATCACCGCGCCGGCGTGGGTGGCGGTCACGCTCGGGCGGCGGCCTCGGTGATGGCCTGGGCCAGGGTGTTCCACGACAGGGTGGCGCACTTGATGCGGACCGGGAACTTCACCACGCCCTGCAGGGCCTCCAGGTCGCCCAGCTTCACGCCCTCGGGGGCCTCGACCACGTCGGGGCCGGTGCCGCCGTCCAGGGTCGACTCGTGGATCGACATCATCGACTTGAAGGCGGTGGTCAGGTCGGCCACCTCGGCCAGGGTCCTGCCCTTCACCGCGGCCGACATCATCGACGCCGAGGACTGGCTGATCGAGCAGCCCTGCCCGGCGATGCGGATGTCGGACACCACCTCCCCGTCGAGGCTGACGAAGACCACGATCTCGTCACCGCACAGCGGGTTGAACCCCTCGGTCCTGGTGGCCGGGGGCACCGGCAGCTCACCCCGGTTCCGGGGGCTGCGGTAGTGGTCGAGGATGATCTCCCGGTAGAGGTCTTCGAGTCCGGGCATGAGCGGTCTCCGGCGAGGTGGATCAGCAGGGGGTGGATCAGGGGGCGAAGAAGTCGGCCGCGGCGGCCAGGGCCTCGGCCAGGGCGTCGACGTCGTCGGTGTCGTTGTAAACGTAGAACGATGCCCGAGCGGTGGCCCCCACGCCCAGCACCTTCATCAGGGGCTTGGCGCAGTGGTGCCCGGGGCGGACGCACACCGCGTGCTCGTCCATCACCTGGGCCAGGTCGTGGGGGTGGACCTCGTCGATGGCCAGGGACAGCACGCCCCCCCGCTGGGCCGGCTCGGAGGGCCCGTGGATGGTGAGGCGGTCGCCGACCCGCTCGGTCAGGGCCCGCAGGGCGTACGCGGTCAGGCTCACCTCGTGGGCCCGCACCGCCTCCATGCCCAGGCCGTCGAGGTAGTCGACGGCGGCGTGGAGCCCGATGGCTTCGATGATGGGCGGGGTGCCGGCCTCGAAGCGGGCCGGGGGCGCGTCGGGGGTGAAGCCCTCCAGGTCGACGGTGAGGATCATCCCGCCCCCGCCCAGGAAGGGGGGCATGGCCTCCAGCAGCTCGGCCCGGGCCCACAGGACCCCGATGCCGGTGGGGCCCACCATCTTGTGGCCGCTGAAGGCCACGAAGTCGGCGCCCATGGCCACCACGTCGGCCGGCAGGTGGGGCACGTACTGGCAGGCGTCCACGCACACCAGGGCCCCAGCGGTGTGGGCGGCGTCGGCGATCTCCCGCACCGGGGTGAGGGTGCCCAGCACGTTGGACATGGCGGTGAGGCCGACCAGCTTGGCCCCGTCCAGCAGGCGGTCCAGGTCGGCCAGGTCGAGGAGGCCGTCGGGCCCCACCGGGATCCACCGGATCTCGAAGCCCTTCTCGGCCTGGAGCTGGAACCAGGGGACGATGTTGGAGTGGTGCTCCAGCTGGGTCAGCACCACCGCGTCGCCGGGGCCCAGGTTGGCCCGGCCCCAGGACCCGGCCACCAGGTTGAGGGCCTCGGTGGCGTTCTTGGTGAAGACGACCTCGTCCGCGCTCGGCGCCCCGATGAACCGGGCCACCGCGGCCCGGGCCGCCTCGTAGCGGCCGGTGGCCCGCTCGGCCAGGGCGTAGACACCGCGGTGGATGTTGGCGTAGTCGGTCTCGGCGAAGGCGGCCATGGCCTCGATGACGGCCCGGGGCTTCTGGGCCGAGGCCGCCGAGTCCAGGAACACCAGGCGCCGGCCGCCGATCTCCTTGTCGAGGATGGGGAAGTCGCGGCGGATGGCGGCCACGTCGAGCACATCGCCCGCCCTGGCCGCCAGCGGCTCGACCGACGGCTCGGCCGCCGCCACCGACACCTCGGTGGCCTCGACGCCAGGCGGGAGCTCGCAGGCCACTTCCGGGTCACCGGCGGCGCCGACGCCGCTCAAAGGACCGCCCCCTGCCAGCGGGCGTAGCCCTCGTGCTCGATCTCGCGGGCCAGCTCAGGTCCGCCGCTCTGGGCGATGCGGCCGTCGACCAGCAGGTGGACGGCGTCGGGCTGCAGCTCGTCGAGCAGGCGCTGGTAGTGGGTGATGCACAGGATCCCGAGCGACGGCCGGTCCTGGCGCACCTCGCGCACGCCGGAGGCCACGGTTCGCAGGGCGTCGATGTCCAGGCCCGAGTCGGTCTCGTCCAGCACGGCCAGCTCCGGCTCCAGGATGGCCATCTGCAGCACCTCGTTGCGCTTCTTCTCGCCGCCCGAGAAGCCGTCGTTGAGGTGGCGGTCGGCGAAGCTGGGATCGATCCCCAGGCGCTCCATCCACTCCATGATCGAGAGCCGCAGCTCCAGCATCGAGAGGTCGATGCCCTTGCGGGCCGAGAGAGCCTGGCGCAGGAAGTTCAGCACCGACACCCCGGGGATGGCCTGGGGGTACTGGAAGGCCAGGAACATGCCCGCCGCGCCCCGCGCCTCGGGGCCCCACTCGGCGACGTCGTCACCCAGGAAGCGGACCGACCCGCCGGTCACCACGTACTCGGGGCTGCCCAGGAGGACGTTGGCCAGGGTGGACTTGCCCGAGCCGTTGGGCCCCATCACCGCGTGCACCTCGCCCACGCCCACGGTGAGGGTCACGCCGGTCAGGATGTCGTCGCCGCCCTCGGCCGGGGCGGCGCAGAGGTCGGTGATCTGGAGGACGGGCGGGGCGCCGTCGGCCGCGGGGTCAGCCATGGCCCCAGGGTAGGTCGTGGCCTCCGATTCGCACTACCCGCGTAGGGGTAATGGGGGCCGGGCCGGGACGCCACGAGGCCGACGCCGCTCGCTCCGGCCGCTGAACCAGGCCTGAAGAGGGCCGGTTGCCGGGCCGGGCGCGCCCTGCCAGGGTTCCGGCCGTGGTCGAGCGGGAGCGGGACGCAGAGCCCTCCTCCGGCTCCCCGGACGCCGGGTCGCTGGCCATGGCGTCCCCCGACCCGTCCGGGGACGTACCCCCGGTGGCCGCCGCCGGCCCCCGCCGCATCGCGTACGAGCCCGGCCTCGACGGGCTGCGCGCCGTCGCCCTCCTGTCGATCTTCGTGGTCCACGCCGACGTGGGCTGGGCGCCCGGCGGGTTCCTGGCCGTCTCCACCTTCTTCACCCTGTCGGGCTTCCTGATCACGGCCCTGCTGGTCACCGAGCACGGCACCGACGGCCGGATCGGGCTGGGCGCCTTCTGGGCCCGACGAGCCCGGCGGTTGCTGCCGGCCTCCCTCTGCACCGCCCTCCTGATCGGGCTGGCCACCTTGGTGCTCGGCGATCCCGTCCAGGTCGACCACCTGGGGGGCGATGTCGTCGGGGCCCTCACCTACGTGGCCAACTGGCGCTTCCTGTTGGCCGAGACCACCTACGCCGGCGAGTTCGCCAGCCAGTCACCGCTCCTGCACTTCTGGTCCCTGGCCATCGAGGAGCAGTTCTACGTGGTGTTCCCGGTGGTGGCGGTGGCGGCGCTGCGCCTGGCCCGGCGGTGGCGTCCCGCGGTCACGGTCGCCCTCGTCGCCGGGGTGGCGCTCTCGTTGGTGGCCGGGATCGTCGGCAGCGCCAGCGGCTCCTCGCCCGATCGCCTCTACTTCCGCACCGACATCCGCGCCGGCGAGCTGCTGGTGGGCGCGCTGGCCGGCCTGTGGTGGGTGCGCCGGGGCCACCTGGCCTCGGCGGGGTGGCATCGGGCCGTGCGCCGGGTCGGGCCGGTGCCCCTGGTGGTCATGGTGGGCCTGATCGCCACCTCCGACTACCACGACTCGTTCTGGTACCGGGGCGGGTTGCTGGCCTACTCGCTGGTCACCGTGGGGGTGGTCCTGGCCGCGGTCGAGCCGTCGGGCCCGGTGCGGGCCGTGCTGAGCTGGAGGCCCCTGGTCGGGATCGGCGTCGTCTCCTACGGCGCCTACCTCGTGCACTGGCCCCTGTTCATGTGGCTGTTCACCGAGACCTCGATCCCGGGCGCGGCCCGGCTGGTGGGGGGCACCGCGGTCAGCCTGGCCGTGGCCGTGGCCTCCTACCGGCTGGTGGAGCTGCCGGTGCGGGAGCGGCGCTTCCTCCCCGCCCCGGCCCTGCTGGGAGTCGGGGCCCTGCTGGCCGTGGCCGCCCTGGTGGTCGGGGCCGTGGCCCCGCGCCTGGCCCTCACCGAGGACACGTCGCTCGACCAGGCCGGCGACGACGTCGCCACCCGCCTGGCCATCACCGCAGCGGCGCCGGGCGAAGCTCCCACCGTCGGCATCTTCGGCGACTCCACCGCCCTGATCACCACCCTCGGGCTGGTCACCTACGACGACGAGGACCCCACCATCCGCATGGCCTCGGGGGCCGCCGACCTCGGGTGCACCATCCTGGCCCCGGCCCGGATCGTGACCGGCGGCGAGGTCGTCGCCTCCAACGACCGCTGCACGGGGTGGCAGGACACGTGGCGGCGGGCCTCCGACACGGGGCGGATGGACGTGGCCCTCATCCAGATCGGACCCGGTGAGGTCAAGGAGATGCAGCCCGAGGGCGCGGCCGGCCTCCAGACCATCGGCCAGCCGGCCCAGGACGACCTGGTGCGCCAGCGCCTGGCCGAGGGCATCGACGCCCTCCTGCGGGCCACGCCGGTGGTGGTCGTGGCCACCAGCCCGTACATCGACCCCGGGCGGGTCAACGGCCGCTCCCCGACCGCCCCCCAGCCCGACGCCGACCCCGCCCGCATGGACCGCCTCAACGAGCTCATCCGCGAGGTGGCGGCCACCTACCCGCAGGTCGCGGTGCTGGACCTGGCCACGTGGATCAACGGCCGGGACGACGACCGCCGCCTGCGGCCCGACGGCGTGCACCTCACCGAGGAGACGGCCCTGGAGCTCAGCCCCCGGTTCGCCGACACCCTGGCCGCCATCGACGCCGTGGCCGGCGGCGCTCCCCGGCCCACCCGGGACGACGGCCTCTTCCCCGTCCTCCAGTGGGCCGCGGCCTGATCAACCCGGACGGGTCTGTCACCAGCCCCGGTCGGCCCACGTCCTCCGACCCCGCCCGCCGCCCTGATCGTCGGCCGCGCCGGCCGTCCTGGCTGGAGTGGGCCGAACGAGCCGCCCGTCACCAGCCCCGGTCGGCCCACTCCTGGAGGTGGGGGCGCTCGGTGCCGATGGTGGTGGTGTCGCCGTGGCCGGGCAGGACCAGGGTGTCGGCCGGGAGGGTGAACAGCCGGTCCTCGAGGGAGCGGAGGATGGTCGGGAAGTCGCCGCCCTCGAAGGTGGTGTTGCCGGCGCCGCCGGGGAACAGGGTGTCACCGCTGAAGAGCAGGGGCGTGCCCTCGACGGTGAAGCACACCGAGCCGGGGGTGTGGCCCGGGGTGTGGAGGGCGTGGAGGCGCAGGCGGCCGACCTCGATCACGTCCTCGTCGTCGATGGTCGAGTCGTAGCTGGGCAGCATCCCGGCGTCGGCCGCGGTGACGGCCACGTCGTAGCCGGCGTCGCGGAGCTGGGGCACGGCCTGGATGTGGTCCCAGTGGCCGTGGGTCTCCAGCACCCGGCGCACGCCCAGGGCCCGGCACAGCTCCAGCAGCCGGTCGTGCTCGTTGGCCGCGTCGAGGAGGACGGCGTCGCCGGTCTCGGTGCAGCGGGCCACGTACACGTTGTTGTCCATGGGGCCGACCACCACCTTGTGGACCTCGATGCCGGTGGCCGACCAGATGAGGGTGTCGGGGGGCGACGGTGCGGGCGTGGGTCCCATGGGGCCAGTCTGCCAACCGGGGGGCCCGGCGGGCGGGGGCGGGCCGGCCGGGTAGCTTGCGTCGCCGATGACCGCCACGACCGACTGGAACCCGGTGCTCAAGGCCGAGCTGGCCAAGCCGTACTTCGCCCAGCTGCGGACCTTCGTGGACCAGGAGCGCCGCCGGCACCCGGTGTTCCCGCCGGCCGAGGACGTGTTCGCCGCCCTCCACCTCACGCCCTACTCGGAGGTGAAGGTGCTGATCCTGGGCCAGGACCCGTACCACGGGCCGGGCCAGGCCCACGGCCTGTGCTTCTCGGTGCAGCCCGGGGTCGCCATCCCGCCCTCGCTGGCCAACATCTACGCCGAGCTGGAGTCCGACCTGGGCATCCCCGCCCCCGACCACGGCAACCTCGAGGCCTGGGCCCGCCAGGGGGTGCTGCTCCTCAACGCCACGCTCACGGTGCGGGCCCGCCAGGCCGCGTCGCACCAGGGCAAGGGCTGGGAGACCTTCACCGACGAGGTCATCAGGGCGGTGGCGGCCAAGGAGGAACGGGTGGTGTTCGTCCTGTGGGGCTCGTCGGCCCGCCGGAAGAAGGCGCTGGTCGACGCGTCCCGCCACGTGGTCATCGAGTCGCCCCACCCCTCGCCGCTCTCGGCTCACCGAGGCTTCCTCGGCAGCCGCCCCTTCAGCCGGGCCAACCGGGCCCTGGAGGAGGCGGGCCGGGGACCGGTCGACTGGCGCATCCCGCCCCGGGCCGAGCGGCCCGGCTGAGCCGGCACGGCACCCCGGCGGGCATCAGTCCGGGGGGCGGTCGGGCCGCACGAGGACAGGGTCGTCGTCGGTCGGGGTCATCAGCGTCTCTGGCGCACCCTTCCAGGGGGCCGAGCGACCCGAAGTGTGAACGCCGTTGCCGGTGACGCCGTTCAGGTGCTGACCACCTCGAAGCCCAGGGCCAGCGCCACCGGGATCTGGCGGGCGTCGAAGGTGACGAAGCGGACCGGCGGGGGCAGGCGGTCGGCGGCGGCCAGGTGGAGGGCGTCGACGGTGCGCAGGGGCTGGGACCGGGCCAGCTCGGCCGCCCGGTCGAGGCAGGCGGCGTCCACCGGCACCACGTGGATGCGCTCCCAGTCGTCGCGCAGGGCCCGGCGCAGCCGGTCGCGGTCGACCGGGCTCTCGGTGACCCGGTCGACCAGGGGCAGGGCCTCGGCCAGGGCCAGGGCCGAGGCGCACCACGACGGGTCGTCGGCCATGGCCCCCACCACCACCTCGCGGTGGGGCCCGGTGAGGAAGCGGCCCAGCAGGGCGGTGGTGTCGAGGGCCAGGGTCACACGTCCTCCGACCCCGCCCGCCGCCCTGAAGGTGTCGGCTGCGCCGACGCTGTCATGAGCGGACCTCGTCGACCAGTCGGTCCAGGCGGGCCCCGGGCCACGGGTCGATGCGAACGTCGGGCGGGAGGCGATCGCCCCGGCGGGCCGGCACCACCAGGCCCCGGGCGGCCAGGTCCTCGATGGTGGGGACGTCGCCCCCCGGGTCGAGGGGGCCGAGCTGGGCCACAGGCCGCCCGGCCACGGTCACCACGATGCGCTCGCCGCCCTCGGCCCGGCGCAGGTACGCCGCCACCTGGGCCCGGAAGTGCCGCATGGGCACCGACTCGGCCACATCGCCACCCTAGTGGTGGACACGTGTGGACACAGCGGGGGCTGGCGGGCGCCGCTCAGGCCGGCCACGCTGCGGCCATGAACTTCGCCTTCAGTGACGAGCAGGAGGAGCTGCGCAAGGTCGTGCGCCAGTTCCTGGAGAACAAGTCGCCCGAGACCGCGGTCCGGGAGCAGATGGAGACCGAGGCCGGCTACGACGAGAAGGTCTGGTCCCAGATGGCCGAGCAGCTCGGCCTCCAGGGCCTGGCCATCCCCGAGCAGTACGGCGGCTCCGGCTTCGGCTACATCGAGCTGGTCGTGATCCTGGAGGAGATGGGCCGCTCCCTGCTCTGCGCCCCCTACTTCTCCACCGTGGCCCTGGCCGCCAACACGCTGCTGCACTCCGGCGACGAGGACGCCAAGGGGGCCCACCTGCCCGGCATCGCCTCCGGCGAGACCATCGCCACCGTCGCCTTCACCGAGGCCAACGGCAAGTGGGACGCCTCGGGCATCACCACCACCGCCACCCGGGACGGCGACGGCTTCACCCTCTCCGGCGAGAAGATGTACGTCCTCGACGGCCACACCGCCGGCCTGGTCATCGTGGCCGCCCGCACCGACGCCGGGATCAGCCTGTTCACGGTGGCCGGTGACGCCGCCGGGCTCACCCGTGAGGCCCTGCCCACCATGGACCAGACCCGCAAGCAGGCCCGCCTCACCTTCGACGGCACGCCGGCCGCCCTGCTGGGCACCGACGGCGAGGGCTGGACGGTGCTGGAGCGGGTGCTGGACCTGGCCGCCGTGGCCCTGGCCGCCGAGCAGGTCGGCGGGGCCCAGTACGTGCTGGAGATGGCCGTGCAGTACGCCAAGGACCGGGTCCAGTTCGGCCGGCCCATCGGCTCGTTCCAGGCCATCAAGCACAAGTGCGCCGACATGCTGCTGGAGGTCGAGTCGGCCAAGTCGGCCGCCTACTACGCCGGATGGTGCGCCTCGGAGCTGAACGACGAGCTGCCCTCGGTGGCCAGCCTGGCCAAGGCCTACTGCTCGGAGGCCTACTTCCACGCCGCGGCCGAGAACATCCAGATCCACGGCGGCATCGGCTTCACCTGGGAGCACCCGGCCCACCTGTACTTCAAGCGGGCCAAGTCGACCGAGCTGCTCTTCGGCGACCCCACCTACCACCGGGAGCTGCTGGCCCAGCGCATCGGCCTGTAGCCGCCGGGCCCCGGCCCGTCCCTCGATCGACGCCCCGGTCCACCCCGGGGCGTCGTCGCGCCGGGCCGGCGCGACGTCGGTCAGCGGCGCACCGTGAGGTGGACCACGGACCGGTGGGTGCCGTCGCCGCCCAGCACCGACACCCGCCCGTCGCCGGAGGTGAAGGGTGCCCCCACCCGGATGGCCCGCAGGGCCGGGTGGCGGGCCTCGGTCCAGGTGCGGCCGCCGTCGACCGAGGCCAGGAGCTGGGCCCGGCGGCGGCTGACGCACTCGTAGACGGCCACCAGCAGCGGCCCGGCGGTGGCCAGGGGGCTGAGGCGGGCCGACGCCTCGTAGGACGGGCAGTCCTGGCCCAGGTCGGCCACCTCCCAGGTGCGGCCCTCGTCGGTCGAGCGCAGGACGTAGGGCAGGTAGCGGTCGTAGTCCTCGGCGGTCGAGGTGGTGGCCACCAGGTCGCCGGTGGGCAGGCGGTGGAGGTCGGAGGGGGCGTTGAGCGTCGTCCCCGTGCCGTCCCGGTCCCGCACCCCGGGCAGGGGGGCGGATCGACGCCAGGTGGTGCCGGCGTCGGTGCTGGACAGCATCGCCGTCTCCACCGGGTCGGAGTAGCTGTTGGAGGTGGTGACCACGACCACCCCGCCGTCGGACAGCAGGTCGACGATCCGGTGTCCGGGCGCCGTGGGGACGTCGATCGGCTCCCACGTCCGCCCGGCGTCGTCGGAGGCGACGATGCCGTCTCCGGTGGGGGCCAGCAGGCGCCCGCCGACGAGCACCAGGGCCGCCGCCCCGCCTCCCTCCGGCCCCCCCGGTCCCCCGTCGCCCGGGAGGGTACGGACCCAGGTGCGGCCCCGGTCGGTGGAGGTCCAGGTGGCCGGCCGGGCCACCGGGGACCCGTCGACCTGGACGTCCCCGAGGGCCACCAGCCGATCGTCGAGGGCCACCACCTCGCGCACCGTCCCCCCGACGGCGCCGTCGGCCACTCCGGCCCCGGCGGTGAAGGTGGCGCCGTCGTCGTCGGAGACCCAGAGCACCGGCTGCGGGGGAGCCAGGGTGGTGGACACGCCGCCGGCCAGGATGCCGAGGCCGTCGACCTCGTGGAGCGACCAGGTGGACAGATCCCCGGGGTCGGCGTCCGGGGTCCGGGGCACGGTCCAGGTCCGCCCGTCGTCGGTGGAGCGGAGCAGCGGGTCGGCCCGCCCCGGGGCCACCGCCCCGTCGCCCACCGCCACCAGGGCCCCGTCCAGCACCAGGACGGGCAGCACGGATGCGTGGGTGGACAGGCGGGCGCCACCGGCCGGCACCACCTCGACCTCGACCCGAGGCGCGGCCCCGGTGGTGGTCGATGCCGGGCCACCGTCCTCGTCGCCGCGGGACGAACAGGCTCCGACGGTGGTCGCCACCAGAGCCAGGGCCACCACAGCCCGGGCCCCCCGTCGGCCGCCGGCCGGGGTGCGTCGTCCCACCGCGTGACCCTAGGGCGAGCCGCTCCGGTGCCGGTGCCGGGCCGGTCGCTTGGCATCATGCCGGGGTGCTGGTCGTGATCCTGGTGGGCTTGGCCGTGGTGCTGGTGGTGGCCATCGCCCTCTACGCCGTGGGGCGCGAGGTGGTGCTGCTGGAGGACCGGGCCCGGCCCGCGGTGTTCGAGCTGGAGGAGGCCATCGCCTTCATCGCCGAACGCCTGCCCGACGAGGTCACGGCCCGGGTCAGCCACGACGACGTGCGCTGGGTGCTGCGCACCGACGCCGAGGTGCTGGAGGAGTCCACCGCCGAGGAGGTGGCCCGGGGCCACGACGACGAGGTGCTCGACCAGGACGGCGCCGTGGGCCGGGTGCTGGCCCGGGTGACCGAGGCCCGGCCCGACCTGGCCGACGAGGACGTGGTGGCCATCCTGGACGCCCGCCTGGCCTACCTGGAGGCCATCGGCGCCATCGGCCGCCCCGCCGACTGACCGTCCCCGGGACCGCACCGCCTCGAACCTTGGACCGGTGACGACCGATGTGGCGGTTTCCGGTCCAACGTCCGGGGGTCAGCGGAAGGTGGAGAACCGGCTCTCGGCCGGTGCCGTGTCGCCGGGCAGGGGGGCCAGGCAGCCCCGGCGGCGCAGCTCGGGCAGCAGGCCCTCGCCGCACCAGTAGGCCTCCTCCAGGTGGGGGTAGCCGGAGAGGATGAACTCCTCGAAGCCCAGCGCCGCGTACTCCTCGATGCGGTCGGCCACCTCGGTGTGGCTGCCCACCAGGGTGGTGCCGGCCCCGCCCCGGACCAGGCCCACCCCGGCCCACAGGTTGGGGTGGATCTCCAGGCCCCGCACGTCGGTGGGGTCGAGGTCGCGGTGGAGCTCGGCCATGCGGCGCTGGCCCTCCGAGGCGGTGGCGGCGAAGTCGGCCCGGGCCGCGGCGACCTGCTCGGGCTTCACCCCGGCCAGCAGCTGCTCGGCCGCGGCCCAGGCCGCTTCCGCCGTGGGCCGGGTGATGACGTGGAAGCGGATGCCGTAGCGGAGGGTCCGGCCGACATCCGCGGCCTTCTGGCGCATGCGGTCGACCCGCTCGGCCACCATGGCCGTGGGCTCGCCCCAGGCCAGGTACACGTCGCTCCAGCGGGCGGCCACCTCCTCGGCCGGCGGCGAGGCGCCCCCGAAGTACACCGGGGGCGGGGGCTCCGGCCGGGCCCGGGTGGTGGCCGCCGTGACGTCGTAGAACTCGCCCCGGAAATCGAAGGGCTCCTCGCCCCAGGCGGCCCGCATCACCTGCAGGAACTCGGCGGCCCGGGCGTAGCGGGTGGCCTTGTCGATGGGGGGGCCGAACCGGGCCGACTCGGCGTCCTCGGCTCCGATGACGATGTTGAGGCGCAGGCGCCCGCCCGACATCCGCTGGTAGGTGGAGGCCATCTGGGCGGCCAGGGTGGGGGAGAGGAGGCCGGGCCGGAAGGCGACCAGGAAGGCCAACCGCTCGGTCAGCGGGATCAGGGGGGCGGTGGCGATCCAGGCGTCCTCGCAGGCGGTGCCGCAGGGGGTGAGGGCGGCCTCGAAGCCCAGGCGGTCGGCGGCCCGGGCCACCTGGGCCAGGTAGGGGACGTCCGGTTCCCGCCGGTGCGTGTCGGGCCCGCTGGTGGCGACGTCGCGCGAGTCGCCCCCGGTGGGCAGGAACCAGTGGATCGAGAGCATGGCTCCGATTCTGCCCCCTGCCGGTGGGGATGTCCGAACGCCCCCACGGCCCGGGGACGGGCGCGGTGCCGGGGTTCCGGGACCGGCCCGGCTCCGGCGTAAGGTCCGGCCATGGAGCGGCCGACGCGTTTCGAGCACAACCGGTGGGTGGGCGACAAGCGCAACCAGCGGGTCCACGACCTCGACCACTGCGACGAGGAGGCCGTGGAGGAGCTCATGGCCGCCGGCACCTACCTGGCCTTCGGGCCCGACACCCTGGCCGAGGCCCGCAACCGCGGCTACCGGCCCTGTCGCTGCCCGGGCGCCCGGGCCGCCCTGCGGGCCGAGGCCGACGTCGACGTCGACGCCGACGTCGGCGCCTGACCGCCGGCCGGGCCTGCCGTGCCGGTCGAGGAGCACCCGGTCCGCTCCGGCTCGCTGTCCCTGGTGGGCCACCTGGCCCGGCCCCGGGGCCGGACCTCGGCCGGGCGCCCCGGCCTGGTGCTGACCCACGGGCTGCCCCCGGCCACCGCCGGCGGCGCCGATGCCGGCAAGGACCTGCCCGAGCTGGCCGACCGCATCGCCTCCACCCTGAGCTGGGTGGTGCTGGCCCTGCGCCTCCGGGGCGCCGGGGGCTCGGAGGGTGACTTCTCGCTGGGGGGTTGGTACCAGGACGTGCACGCCGGCCTGGAGGAGCTGCGGGCCGTGCCCGACGTGCAGCGGACGTGGCTGGCCGGCTTCGGCACCGGCGGGGGGCTGGCCATCTGCGCCGGCGCCGCCGACCCGGGGGTGATGGGGGTGGCGGCCCTGGCCGCCCCGGCCGACTTCGACGACTGGGCCAGCCACCCCCGCCGCCTCCTGCAGCACACCCGCGAGATCGGGGTCATCTCCACCCCCGGCTTCCCGCCCCAGCCCGAGCAGTGGGCCCGGGAGCTCCGGGAGCGGCGGCCGGTGGACGTGGTCGACCGGCTGGCCCCCCGGCCGCTGCTGCTGGTGCACGGCGGGGAGGACGAGGCCGTGCCCCAGTTCGACGCTCGGGTCCTGGCCGACGCCCACGGCTCGGCCGAGCTGCGGCTCATCGACGGGGCCGGCCACCAGCTCCGCCACGACCCGCGGGCCGTGGCCGTGCTGCTGGGCTGGCTGGACCGCCAGGCCAACGCCTGAGCGGTCAGGTCACCGGTCGGTGACCGCCTCGAGCAGGCCCTCGGTCAGCTCGGTCTGGCTGAACGGGGTCTCCGGGTCCGGGGGGCCGCCCATGCGGGTGGCCACGATGCCCTCGGAGGGGATCACGGCGACGATCTGGTCGAACAGCCCGAGGGCCCAGAAGACGTCGTCGGGGACGCCGGGGACCATCTGGTCGTCGGGCCGGGCGCCGTCGGGGGCTCCGGTGGTGGCCACGTCGGGGTCGGCCAGCTGGCCCCGCCGGTTGAGCCACCACAGGTAGCCGTAGGCGGCGTTGAGCTCGGTCGACGAGCGGCCGGTGGCGGCCTCCACGTACTGGCGGGAGACGACCTGCTCGCCGTCCCACTCCCCGCCCCGCAGCATCAGGTAGCCGAAGCGGGCCAGGTCGAGGCACGTGGTCTGGAGGCCCATGAAGGTGCGGGTGTTGCCGGCCGCGTCGGTGGTCATCTCCGAGCGGTCCATGCCGATGCGGTCGAACAGGCGGGCCCGGGCGTAGTCCTGGGGCTCCTGGCCGGTGGCGGTGGTCAGCACCTCGTCCAGGGTCTGGATGGCCGAGTTGTTGTACACCCACTCCTGGCCCGGGGGCCGGGGCTGGCCCAGCCCCACGGCGAAGGCGGTCTGGTCGGTGGCGTTCACCATCTGGCCGTAGTCGAGGCTCAGGCTCCACTCCCGTCCCGAGTCGTTGCTCAGCAGGTCCTCGACGGTGACGGCCTCGGCCGGCGTACCGGCCCAGGAGGGGATGTAGCGGGAGGCCGAGTCGTCCAGGGCCAGGTCCCCCTCGTCCTGGGCGATGCCCACCAGGGTGCTGGTGATGGACTTGGTGACCGAGAAGGCCTCCTGGGCGGATTCGGCGTCGCTGCCCTGCCAGTAGCGCTCGTCGACCACGGCCCCGTGGCGGGTCACCACCAGGCACGACGAGTCGGCCGCCTCGGCCTGGGCGGCCAGGCGGTCGAAGGCGGCGGGGTCGAGCCCGGAGGCCGCCGGATCGGCCTCGGCCCACTCGGCCCCGGGGTAGATCGCCGGGTCGCCGGTCGGGGCCGCCGTGGTGGAGGAGGGGCCGGCCTCGGTGGTGCCGGCGTCCCGGCCGCCGGCCTCGGCGCCCGACGAGCAGGCCGAGGCCAGGACGGCGGTGGCCAGGGCCAGGGCCACGGCCCGGCGTCGGAAGGGGCCCTGGGGGGCGGCGCGGCGCGGGCGGTGATCGGGTCGCAGGTGGTGCATCGGTCCCCCGTCGGGTGGCGGCTCAGGCCCCGGGATGGCGCCGCCGCCGACCCTTGCACCCCGGCCCCCCCGGCGCCAGCGAGATCGGGCGCTACCAGCTGCCGGTGCTGCCCCCGCCGCCCCCGCCACCCACGGACCCGCCGCCGGAGAAGCCCCCGCCCCCGCCGGAGCCCGAGCTGGACGGGGCGGTGGTGGTGGAGCTGAAGCTCGACGCGTAGAGGGCGGGGGCCAGGACGCCGCTGGTGGCGTGCTGCTCCACCGGCGGGACCGACGAGGCGGCCATGGCGCCGTTCCAGGCGTCGACCTCGCCCAGGGCCACGGCCCAGGCCGAGTACTCGCGGAGCAGGCCGTTCTGCCACGCCCACTCGACGTGCTGGGCCTCGCTGTCGTGGAGGAACCGGCGGAACGACTCGGTGCGCAGGGCGATGGCCGAGCCCCGGGCGCTGAGGCTGCGGATGAGCCGGCGGTAGACGACCATGGCCACCACGCCGGGCACCAGGAGGGCCAGGGCGATGGCGGCGAAGGTGGTGCGGGTCCCCCCGAAGGCGTCGCCGCTGCCCAGCAGGACGGCGACCAGCACGACGGGGGTGAGCCCGGTCAGCCCGGTCAGGCAGCCCTTCTGGCCGGCCCCGTACCGGGGGGGCCGGCGCCGGAACGTCCCCGAGCCGACGGACCAGCCGTCGATGGCGGCACCGGCCTCCTTCCAGGCCGCGGCGAAGCCGGGGTCGTAGGTGCCCAGCGCGATCTCCTGCTGGCCGGCCAGGGCCCGGTTCAGGATGGGGGCGACGGTGGCGTCGGCGCTGGCCGCCCGGGGCCCGGGCCGCAGGCGGACGTCCTGGCCGTCCTTGTCCAGGACCAGGATGTCGTGGGCGGCCTGGCTGGCGAACCAGGCGCCGATGGTGCGGTCGTCGACGACCTCCCGGGCCACCACCGCGGCCTGCCAGGGCTCGACCCCGCGCGGGGGCACGAAGTCGATGCCGGCCAGCTCGCCCATCTCGGTGTCGGCCACCATGCGGGCTCCCGGCGTGGGCGGGGGAGCGGTGCCGGGCGCGCCCTGGGCGACGCCGAAGGCCTGCTGGTCGACGGGCACGAAGGCGGCCTCGGTGGCCCCTTCTCCCGCCACCTCGTTGCGGCCCATCTGCCGGCAGGCCAGGAACACGGCCAGGGCGCCGAGCGCCCCCAGGCCGGCCACGATGCCGGCCCAGGCCCAGCGGTCCGACGAGCTGCGGCCCTCGAAGGGCGGTTCACCCGGGAAGGACGCCGGGCTGGTGGACAGCACCTGGCCGTCGACGGTGATGCCGGCGTGGTCGGGCAGGTGGTCCTCGGCCACCCGGTAGCCGCCGTCGACGGCGGTGATGGTGCACGGGCGCCGCGACTGGGGCTGCCCCACGGTGCAGCGGCGGGCGTCGAGGGTGGCGCCCAGCACGGTGACCCGGGCATGGGTGAGGGGGACCTCGGAGGTGGCGCCGATGGCGTCGAGGGCGAAGGTGGGGGGCGAGCCGGCGACGCCACCCGGCACGACGGTCTGTGGCAGCACGTAGCGCACCACGTAGCGGTGGCGGCCGCTCACCGTCCGGTCCGGGTCGCCGACGCGCAGGGTGGTCTCCACCCCCAGGTGCTCGACCTGGACCTGATCCGGGGCGGTGGGGGAGGAGACGGCGACCTGCTCGGGGGTGCCCCCGTCGTCGGGGATCACCCGCACGATGCCGTGTCGGCTCTCGCCCCCGAAGTCGTAGTCGATGACCTCCCGGACGGCGACGGTGCCGTCCTCGCGGACGATGGCCGTGACGGCGAAGGAGTGGATGCGCTCGGGCCCGACGGCGGGGCCGACGCAGCCGAAGGCGGTGAGGCCGCCGAGGGCCAGGACGGCCAGCGCCACCAGCGCGTGGCGGCCTCGGATGGCGATGGGCACCTCAGTCGCCCTTGCCCAGCTTCTTGGCCTTCTGTTCCTTCTTCCAGGCCCGGACCCGGTCGAAGGCCTCGCGGGAGTCGATGTCGGCCACCGACCGGGGCGTGGGGTCGGCGAACGGCCCGGCCGCCTCCTCCCACCCGGCGGGGCGGATGCCCATGCGCTTGGCCAGGATGGCCACGAAGATCTGGGCCTTCTCCCGCCCGTAGCCGGGCAGGGCCACCAGGCGCCTCAGCAGGTCGGCCCCGTCGGCCGCCCCCTCCCACACGTCCTCGGCCCGCCCACCGTGGTGCTCGACCAGGTGGGCGCACATGGCCTGGGTGCGCTCGCCCATGCTCTTGGGGAAGCGGTGGAGGGCGGGCGGTCCCCGGAAGGTGGCCAGCAGCTCGTCGGGCCCGAGGGCGGCGATGGCGGCCGCGTCGAGCTGGCCACCCATCCGCTCGGCCAGCAGCAGCGGGCCCATGAACGCCTTCTCCATGGGGATCTGCTGGTCGAGCAGCATGCCGATCAGCAGGGCGAGGGGATCGGCGACGAGCAGCTCGTCGGCGGCGTCGACACCGGTGACGGGGAACGTGGGCGCAGGCACCGGGCCACGGTACCGACCCGCCGCCAGCGCCGCGGCCGGCCGGTGCCGGTCGCCTACGGTCGCGCCGATGCCCCCCCGTCCCTCCTCGCGGCCCCGGCTGGTGCCGGCGGTGGTCGTGGCGGTGGCCCTGGCCCTGCTCGCCGGGGGCTGCGGGTGGGGTGACGACGACACGGCCGCCACCACCCTCCCCGGCGAGGACCCGAGCCGGCGGGTCGCCGTCTCCGGGGCCGACCTCGGGCCCTTCGACCTCGACCCCGAGGGCATGGCCGGGCCCGGCACCCCCCTGGGCGGGGACCTGTCGGTCCCCGAGGGGGCGGTGCTGCTCGGCATCCCCTTCCCGGACCTGACCGGCGGCGGCTTCCGGGCCCTCATGCTGGTGACCGGGGACCCGGTGGCGGTGTTCAACGACATGGCGTCGCAGGCCTCGGCGGTCGGCATGGAGCGGGTCGGGACGTGCACCAGCGCCGAGCAGGACCTGACCTGCCGGGGGCGCTACGTCGACGGCGCCGACGGTGAGAGCCTGGTCGTCGAGTCCCGGCAGGCCGTCACCGAGCTCTCCGCGGTCTCCGGCCTGGCCGTGCGCTACCGGCCGCCCGGCAGCGAGGACGTGGGCGCCGGGGCGGACGCCGGCGCCACCGCCCCCACCGCACCCCTGGCCCCGGTGGCCCTGCCCGAGGTGGTCACCGCCCCCCCGGACGAGGACGTGGGCGTCGGGGTGCGGTCGCCGCTGGCCCCGCCCCGGGCCGTCGAGACCGGGAGCACCCTGGTCGGGTTGCCGGGCCCCTGCGCCTGCGGGGGCGAGGGCTGGTCTTTCGTGGTCCGGGTCGAGGGCAAGGTGCGCGACCTCCTCGCCGCCTACGCCCGCCAGTTCACCGACCTGGGCGAGCCGCCCGACGTCTCCGACCGCTTCCGCGGCGACCAGACCACCTTCGGCCTGCGGGTGGGCGAGGGCGACCGGGTGGCCGAGATCCGGGCCGTGGCCCCCGAGGCCGGGCCGACCTACCTGGTGGTGACCGTCATCGGGGCCTGAGGCCCACCGCTCGCTCCCTCAGCGGGTCCAGGGCGGCGACTGGTCGGGGTCGATGCCGTGACGAGCGGCGGCCTTGGCCACCTGGTCGGCCTCGATGCGCCCCGCCCGGGCCAGGGCCGAGAGCACGGCCACCACCACGTGGCCGGCATCGGTCTCGAAGAACGAGCGCAACGCCTCCCGGGTGTCGGACCGGCCGAAGCCGTCGGTGCCGAGGGCGGTGTAGGGCCGGGGCACCCACCGGGCCACCTGGTCGGGCACCGCGGCCATGAAGTCGGTGACGGCCACCACCGGCCCCTCCCCGCCGCCCAGGATCTGGGCCACCCGCGGCACCCGGGGCGCCTCGCCCGGGTGCAGGCGGTTCCACCGCTCGACGGCCAGGGCCTCCTCCCGGAGCTGCTTGTAGCCCGGCGCGCTGTAGAGGTCGACGCCGATGCCGTGGTGCTCGGCCAGCTCGTCCCGGGCCGCCCGGGCGGCCAGGTGGGCCGTGCCGCTGAAGAGCACGGAGGCCTGCTGGTCGGTGCCCTCGGGGGGCCCGGCCCACCGGTACAGGCCCTCCACGATGCCGTCGACCGCCCCCTCGGGCATGGCCGGCATGGGGTGGTTCTCGTTGTAGAGGGTCAGGTAGTAGAAGACGTCCTCGGCGTCGGGCCCGTACATGTGGGTGATGCCGTGGCGGACCAGGGCCGCCACCTCGTAGGCGAAGGCCGGGTCGTAGGCCCGACACACGGGCACGGTGGAGGCCAGCAGGTGGCTGTGGCCGTCCTGGTGCTGGAGGCCCTCGCCCAGCAGCGTGGTCCGCCCGGCCGTGGCGCCCAGCAGGAAGCCCCGGGCCCGGTGGTCGGCGGCCTGCCAGATCAGGTCGCCCACCCGCTGGAACCCGAACATGGAGTAGAAGACGAAGAACGGCACCATGGGTACGCCCCGGGTGGCGTAGCTGGTGGCCGCCGCCGTCCACGAGGCCAGGGAGCCGGCCTCGGTGATGCCCTCCTCCAGGAGCTGGCCGTCCTTGGTCTCGGTGTAGCTCAGGAGCAGGGAGTGGTCCACCGGCTCGTACTGCTGGCCCTGGGCGGCGTAGATGCCGAACTCCTTGAACAGGGAGTCCATGCCGAAGGTGCGGGCCTCGTCGGGGATGATGGGCACCATCCGGCGGCCGAAGCCCTCGGTGCGGGCCAGGGCCCGCAGCAGGCGGGTGAAGGCGGTGGTGGTGCTGGCCGCCTGCTTGCCGGAGCCGGCCAGCAGCTCGGTGAAGGCGTCGTCGGGGGGCAGGGGCAGCTCCCGCTTCACGCGGACCACCCGGGACGGCAGCGGCCCGCCCAGGGCCTGGCGCCGCTCCATCAGGTAGGTGTGGGCGGGGCTGCCCTCCGGGGGCCGGTAGTAGGGCGGGTCTCGGTCGTCGGCCAGGGACTCCTCGGGGATCTCGTCCTGGAGGTACAGGCGCTCGCGCAGGCTGCGCAGCTGCACCAGGGTCATCTTCTTGATCTGGTGGGTGGCGTTGCGGGCCTCCACCCCCTCGCCCAGCGTCCAGCCCTTGATGGTCTTGGCCAGGATGACGGTGGGGGCGCCCCGCTGCTCGGTGGCGGCCCGGTAGGCGGCGTAGAGCTTCTGGTAGTCGTGGCCGCCCCGGGGCAGGGCCCGCAGCTCGTCGTCGGAGAGGTCCTCGACCATGGCCCGCAGCCGGGGGTCGGGCCCGAAGAAGTGGTCGCGGATGTGGGCCCCGTCGACGGTGGCGTAGCGCTGGAAGTCGCCGTCGACCGTGCTGTTCATCTTGTCGAGGAGCACGCCGTCGACGTCACGGGCCAGCAGCTCGTCCCAGCGGGACCCCCAGATGACCTTGATGACGTTCCACCCCGCCCCCCGGAACACGGCCTCCAGCTCCTGGATGATCTTGCCGTTGCCCCGCACCGGGCCGTCCAGGCGCTGCAGGTTGCAGTTGACCACCCAGACCAGGTTGTCGAGCTGCTCCCGGCCGGCCAGGGCGATGGCCCCCAGGGTCTCGGGCTCGTCGGTCTCGCCGTCGCCCACGAAGCACCACACCCGGGACTCGTCGGTGGCGTCGATCTGCCGGGCGTGGAGGTAGCGGTTGAAGCGGGCCTGGTAGATGGACGAGATGGGGGCCAGGCCCATCGACACCGTGGGGTACTCCCAGAAGTGCGGCATGAGCCGGGGGTGGGGGTAGCTGGAGAGGCCCCCGCCCCCCAGCTCGCGGCGGAAGTTGTCCAGGTGGCTCTCGTCCAGGCGGCCCTCCAGGTAGGCCCGGGCGTAGATGCCGGGGGCGGCGTGGCCCTGGATGTGGACGGCGTCACCGGCCCGCCCGGCGTCCTTGCCCCGGAAGAACCAGTTGAAGCCCACCTCGTACAGCGAGGCCGAGGAGGCATAGGTGGCGAGGTGGCCGCCGATGCCGTCGGCCGCCTTGTTGGCCTTGATGACCATGACCGCGGCGTTCCAGCGGATGAAGGCCCGGATGCGCTGCTCCAGGTCGTGGTCGCCGGGGAACCAGTACCGCTCGCGCTGGTCCTGGGCCGGGATGGTGTTGATGTAGGGCGTCCGCACCGGGGCCGGGATGCCGAACTGCAGCTCGTGGCTGCGCTCCAGCAGCTTCTGCATCAGGAACTCGGCCCGGCTCCGGCCCTGCACGCTGGCCACCGCGTCGAGCGAGTCGAGCCACTCGCGCGTCTCGGTGGGGTCGGTGTCCGGGAGGCCGCCCACGAAGTCGTCGCTGATGCTCATGGGCCCCACTCTCGCACCGCCTCCCGGCGATCACACAGGGTCGGCCGCGAACGCCCGGTGACGGCCTCGGGGCCGGTGGGATGGGTCGGGGCGTGGCGCGAGCCGCCGGCATCGGGTGGGGCTGGGGCAGGCGATCTGCGATGCTCGGCCGGTGACCACCGTCGTGCGCCTGTCCTCCGCCCCGGGCCCCCGGGCCCGGCCGTCGGCTCGGTAGGGAGAGGCGTGGCGGCGACGGTCGTTTACACCGACGGGGCCTGCTCCGGGAACCCCGGGCCCGGGGGCTGGGCGTGGGCCGTGCCCGGCGGGGCGTGGGCCCGGGGCCACGACCCGGACACCACCAACCAGCGCATGGAGCTGATGGCCGTGCTGCGGGCCACCGAGATGCTGGACGGGCCCCTCGACGTGGTGACCGACTCCACCTACGTGGCCAACTGCTTCCGCGACGGCTGGTGGAAGGGCTGGGAGGCCCGGGGGTGGCGCAACTCGGCCAAGCAGCCGGTGGCCAACCAGGACCTGTGGGAGCCGCTCATCGCGGCCCACAAGGAGGGTCGCTTCGGCGTGCCCCGCTGGGTCAAGGGCCACTCCGGCGACGAGATGAACGACCTGGTCGACCGCCTGGCCGTGGCCTCGGCCCTGGGCCGGGACGAGGCCCGGGGCGAGGTGCCCCCCACCCCCGACGCGCTGGGCCCGGCCGACGTGCCCTGGGGCCGGTCCGAGGCCGCCGCCGCCCGGCTGGCCGACATGGACCCGGCCCAGGCCCGGGCCGAGCGCCGGCGGCGCGACGGCCGCATCCCCGAGGGTGCGCTGTGCGTGGTGGGGGGCCAGCGCGACCTGCCGGAGGACCCGGTCGTGCTCCGGGAGCTGCGCCGCCGGCTGGCCGAGATGGTGGAGGCCCAGGCCCAGATGCATCCGGGCCTGGTGGTCCTGACCGGGCTCCGGGCCGGGGCCGAGGCCCTGGCCGGCGAGGCCGCGGTCGATGCCGGCGTCGACTGGGTGGCCGTGCTGCCCTGGCCCGACCCCGAGCACCACATGCGTCGGGCCGACCGCGACCGCTTCCTGGCCCTGCGGGCCACCGCCCCCCGGGAGGTGGTGCTGGAGAAGAAGGTCCCGGCCACCACCGCCGATCGGGGCAAGGCCCTGGGCCGGCGCGACGCCTGGCTGGCCAGCGTGGCCGACCTGGCCCTCGTGGTGTGGGACGGCGACGACGCCCACGCCCGCACCTTCTCCACCCGCCTGGAGCGCCGCTTGGGCGACGACGTCACCATGGTCTGGACGGCCTGACCGCGGTGTCGCCCTGGTGGGAGGCCCCCAGCCGACGGTGATCGGGGCGGGCGCGGCGACGGCCCGGCGGGGGAACCGGGCCGTCGGACGTCCCGGAGGGCGGGACGGGCTTGGGGCGCCCGGCCGGGGGGCCGGGCGCCTCGATCTCAGGGGAGGGGGTGGGGGGGTGCCTCGGCCTCGGCCCCGGCCCGGACCACGTGGAGCGGGTTGGCGGTGAGCCGGTAGGCCAGGGCCAGCCCGACCATGCTCAGGGCCACCGCCACGGTGACCACCGTGGAGAGCGGCGAGGCCAGCAGCACCAGTGCGAGGCCGCCGGTGGCGACGAGGACGTTGGTGCGCTCCGAGCGTCGGTTCATGGTCGTGCCTTCAGGGGAGGTGGTGAGGCCATCATGAGGACCGGAAGCCGGATCGTCACGGGGGTGGTGACCCCTGGCTGCCTGAGGCTGCCCGCCGAGGTCCCCGGTGAAACGTCGACCCCTATGCCGTGGCCGGTGCGGCGGGTGGAGCGGGGGAGATCTGCTCCGCGCCGCGGGAGGGGGTGGCACACTCGCTGGCCGTGACCCCCGCCCGCTCCCGTGTCGGCATCGACACCGGCGGCACGTTCACCGATGTGGTGGCGGCCGACGGCACGGTGGCCAAGGTCCCCTCCACCCCCGACGACCCGGGCCGGGCGGTGCGGGCCGGCATCGGCGCCCTGCCCGCCCCCGGGCCCGCCGGCGAGTCGGTGGGCCCCGGCCCCTCGCCCACCGGTGGGGACGGGAGCCGGCCGGAGGTCCTGGCCCACGGGACCACGGTGGCCACCAACGCCCTGCTGGAGCGGCGGGGGGCCCGGGTGGCCCTGGTGACCACGTCGGGGTTCGCGGACGTGATCGAGATCGGCCGCCAGGACCGGCCCTCGCTCTACGACCCCTTCGCCGACCGGCCCGAGCCGCTGGTGGCCCGGGCCGACCGCCACGAGGTGGGCGGGCGGCTGGCCGCCGACGGCTCCGAGTGCGAGCCGGTCGACCTCGACGGTGTGGCCGCCCTCGACCTCGACGGGGCCGAGGCGGTGGCGGTGTGCCTCCTCCACTCCGACCTCGACCCGGCCCACGAGCGGGCCGTGGCGGACCGGCTGCGGGCCGCGGGCCACGACGTGACCTGCTCGCACGAGGTGTCGCCCCAGTTCCGCGAGTACGAGCGCACCGTCACCACCGCGGCCAACGCCTACCTCCGGCCCCCGTGCCGCGCCTACCTGCGGGGCCTGGCCGGCGCCGCCGACGAGGTCCTGGTCATGACCTCGGCCGGGGGGCTGGTCCCGGTCCAGCGGGCGGCCGAGGTGCCGGCCGGCCTCCTGCTCTCGGGCCCCGCCGGCGGCGTGGCCGCGGCGGCCGCGGTGGCCGAGGCCTGCGGCTTCCCCGACGCCGTCACCTTCGACATGGGGGGCACGTCCACCGACGTGTGCCTGGTGCGGGGGGGCGAGGCCGAGCCGGCGGGCGAGCGGAAGGTGGCCGGCCTGCCGGTGCGGCTGCCGTCGCTGGACGTCCACACCATCGGTGCCGGCGGCGGGTCGATCGCCGCCCTCGACCCCGGCGGCGCCCTGGTCGTCGGCCCCCGCAGCGCCGGGGCGGTGCCGGGCCCGGCCTGCTACGGCCTGGGCGGCACCGAGCCCACGGTGACCGACGCCGACCTGGTGGCCGGGCGGCTGGCCCCCGACACGGTGCTGCCGGGCCTGGGCCCCGTGGACGGGGGGGCGGCCCGAGCCGCCCTGGACCGGGCCGGCATCGAGGCCGACGGCGTCATCCGGGTGGTGGAGGCGGCCATGGAGCAGGCCGTGCGGGCCGTCACCGTGGCCCGGGGTGTCGACCCCCGGGGCCTGGCCCTGGTGGCCTTCGGGGGGGCCGGGCCCCTCCACGCCTGCGGCCTGGCCGACGCCCTGGGGATGGCCACGGTGATCGTCCCGCCCCGGGCCGGGGTGCTCTCCGCGGTGGGCCTGCTGTGCGGGGCCCGCCAGCACGACGTGGTCCGGACCTGGCCCACCCCCACCGACCACACCGGCCTCGACGGGGCGCTGTCCGCCCTGGGCGCCGAGGCGGTGTCGGCCCTGGGGGAGGCCGACGGCGTGGACGTGGTGGTCGAGCTGGACTGCCGCTACGCCGGCCAGTCCCACGAGCTGCGGGTGCCGTCGGTGGCCGCCTTCGCGGACGAGCACCGGCGCCGCAACGGCTACGCCCGGCCCGACACCCCCGTCGAGGTGGTCGCCCTGCGGGCCACCGCCCGCCGTCCCGCCCCCCTGGCTGTCACCGACCTGCCGGCCCCCGACCGGGCCGGCGCAATGGGTCCCGCCGTGCTGGCCGAGGCCGACTGCACCGTCTACGTGGCCCCCGGTTGGCGGGCCGAGCCCGGTCCCCTCGGGGCCCTCCTCCTGCGGAGGACGCCGTGAGCTACTGCGCCAGGGCGATGGCGCCGATGCAGAGGGAGCTGGTAGCCGCGGTGCTGGTGAACAGGCCCAGCATGAAGGTGCGGGTCAGGGCCTGGAGCTCTTTGTGAAGCCTGGCCTCGAGCTTCAGTTCCAGGGCGGAGAGATCGGCCTTGGTGGCGATGTCGTCCCAGGTGGTCGGTGGCATCATGTTCATGAAAGTCTCGGCTCGCTCGGGTCCGATCAGGTCTTCGATGGCGACGTACAGGTCATGGCGCTTGGCCTCGTCGACGAGGGGCATGGCAGGCGACTCCGGGTCGTGGGTGACGGGGAGGAGCGCACGACGCCCGCTGCCGGTGGCGTGAGGTCGACGGTACCCACGGATGGGGGATCTGACCAGTGAAACCGGACCCCGCACACCTGCAGGTGGTCATCTCCCGCCTGACCGGGGTGGCCGAGGAGATGGGGGCGGTCCTGCGCCGGGGCGCGTTCAGCCCCAACATCAAGGAGCGGGCCGACTGCTCGGCCGCTCTGTTCACCGCCGATGGCACCCTGCTGGTGCAGGCCGAGCACATCCCGGTGCACCTGGGGTCGATGCCGGCGTCGGTGCGGGCGGCCATCGCCGCCGCGGGCCCCGACCCCGAGCCCGGGGTGCAGGTGGTGGTCAACGACCCGTTCGCCGGCGGGACGCACCTCAACGACGTGACCCTGGTGGCGCCGTGCCACACGCCGGAGGGCCGGTTGGTGGGCTGGGTGGCCAACCGGGCCCACCACGCCGATGTGGGCGGGGCGGCGCCGGGGTCGCTGCCCGCCGATGCCACCGAGATCCAGCAGGAGGGCCTACGCCTCCCGCCGGTGCGGTTCACGCCCGAGGTGCGGGAGGTGCTGGTGGCCTCGTCCCGCACGCCGGACGAGCGCCGGGGCGACATCGACGCCCAGGTGGGGGCGAACGTGGTCGGCGTGGCCCGCTTGGCCGAGCTGGCCGACGAGCCGCTGGACGAGGTGGTGGCCTACGGCGAGCGCCGGGTGCGGACCGCCCTCGCCGCCCTCCCCGACGGGGAGTGGACGGCGTCCGACGTCCTCGACTCCTTCGGCTCGGCGCCCGACCAGCGCGAGCCCACGACCATCGTGGTGACCGTGCGCATCGCCGGCGATCACGTCACGTTCGACTTCACCGGCAGCGACCCCCAGCGCCGAGGCAACGTCAACGCGGTGGAGGCGGTGACGGTGAGCGCCGCGGTGTTCGCCCTGCGCTCGGTGCTGGACCCGTCGGTGCCGGCCAACGGTGGCGGGCTCCGGGCGGTGGAGGTCGTCGCCCCGCCGGGCACCGTGGTGGCGGCCCGCTTCCCGGCCGCGGTGGGCGCCGGCAACGTGGAGGTCAGCCAGCGGGTGGCGGATGTGTGCCTGGCCGCCCTGGCCGGCGCCGCCCCCGACCGGGTGGGCGCCGCCTCCCAGGGCACCATGAACAACGTCCTCATCGGCGGCGACGGCTGGGTGTACTACGAGACCATCGCCGGAGGCCAGGGCGCCCGCCCCGCCCACCCCGGCCAGTCGGCGATCCACACCGGCATGACCAACACACGTCAAGTTGACTACCAAGGCGCCCTACCCGTCCCCGGCCAATCCGGAATTCACACGGGTATGACGAACACGAGGAACACTCCGACGGAAGCCCTGGAGCGGGCGTTCCCCCTGCGGGTTCTCCGCTATCGCCTGCGCCAGGGGAGCGGCGGAGCTGGCTCGGCGCGGGGTGGTGACGGCATCGAGCGAGACCTGGAGGTCCTCGAGGACGTGACCGTGAGTCTCATCACTGAGCGCCGGACGTCCCAGCCCCCGGGCCTCGCCGGTGGCGCCCCCGGCGCCAGCGGTGAGAACTGGCTCCTTCCAGGAGGCGACGAGGACCGAGCCGAACCCCTCCCCGACAAGTGCACCTTGCGCCTCAGCGCCGGCGACGTCTTGAGAATGCTCACCCCCGGCGGCGGCGGCTGGGGTCACCTCGGGAACACGTGATGTCCACGGGCGCCGTCAACCATGTGATGTGGATGCCCGATCGATCTCGACCGTGGGGCTCGGGAGGGCCTATCCCGACGATGGCATGGCATCGTCGGCTGAGGCGAGGACCCGATCGTGCATCGTCGGACCTGGCTTGACGACGTCGAGGTGTGAGGTTGCCGCGGTCAAGGGGATGCGCGGGGGGCTTGCCTCTATTCGCACTTTGAGATATTTGTGCTAGCATTCTGCGACATGAAGACGCTCTACCTTCGGAACGTGCCGGACGAGGTCGGTGAGCGCCTCGAACGCTTGGCGGCGCGAGAGGGGATGTCGGTCTCCGCCTTCGCCACCCGGGAGCTGGCGATGATCGCCCGTCGGGAGGGCAATCCCGCGCTTCTGGCTGATCTTCCTGACCTCGGGGCCGAGGCGGCGGCCATCGTGGGCGATGTCGAGGCTGGGCGCCGCGAGCGGTGATCGTCATCGATGCTTCGGCGGCGATCCTCGGTCTGCTCAACGACGGCGAGGCGCGGTCGGCGCTCCGAGAAGGTGCGGTGGCCTGTCCTCACCTGGCCGACTCCGAGGTGGCGCATGCGCTGCGGTCCCAGGTGTTGCGAGGCGATCTCGAGGCCGACGATGCCTGGCGAGCCATCGACACCTGGGGGCGCCTCGGCATAGAGCGCATCGGCGTGCAGGGCCTGCTCCCCCGGATCTGGGAGCTTCGTGGCAACGTGAGCGCCTACGACGCCACCTACGTGGCGGTAGCCGAGGCACTGCAGGCTTCCCTGGTCACGGCCGATGGGCGCCTCGCTCGGGCGCCCGGGCCACGGTGCTCGATCACGGTGCTTCCCCGCTGAGCGATCGGGTGTTTTGAGCTGCTCGACGAACACCCGCAACACGCCCATCGGGGCGCTGGAGCGCTCGTTCCCGCTGCGGGTCCGCCGCCATCGGATCCGGCCGGACAGCGGGCGAGCCGGGAGCGTCCGAGGCGGCGACGGCATCGAGCGAGACCTGGAGATGCTGGAAGACGTCACCGTGGCCTCATCACCGAACGCCGGGACTCCCAACCCTGGGGCTCGCCAGCGGCGCCCCGGCGCAGCTGGCGAGAACTGGCTCCTACGAGGCGGCCACGAGTCCGAGGCGGGGCCGTTGCCCGACAAGTGCACCCTCCGCCTGAATGCCGGCGACGTCCTACGAATGCTGACCCCGGACGGCGGCGGCTGGGGAAGGCCACAGAGCAGCCGTTCGGCGTCCTGGCGGCTTGCGGATCAGAGGTCGTCGATGTAGTTCTGCTCGACTTGGGCGTTGACGATGGGCACCAGTGCGGGGTCGCCGCCGAGGGCGTCGACGACCTGGTCGACCATGAGAGACGTCCCGTCGACGTTCCAGCTGTCGGGGTCCCAGGCTCGGGAGCGGATCATGGACTTCCCGCAGTGGAAGAAGCACTCCTCGACCCTCACCTCGGTGCACAACAGCGAAGGCTTGCCGCGTGCGCTGAGCTGTTCGAGCAGCGCCGGGTCGTTGTCGAGGGCGGCGGCGCCGTTGACCCGGAGCGTCTCGCGTTGGCCGGGTACGACGAAGACCAGCCCGATTCGGCCGGTGGCCAAGATGTTGTGGGGGCCGAACGCTAGGTTGTTGCCCTTGCGTTCGGGGATCAGCAGCGATCCCTGATCGGTGACGTGGACGAACCCGGGGGCGTCCCCCTTGGGTGAGACATCGACGCCACCGTCGCGGTCGACGGTGCCGACGAACACGAGCGGTGATCGGGCGATGAACGAGGCGGCCGACGCATCGACTCGATCGCTGATCTTGGCCAGCACGAAACCAGGCGGCTCGCCGAGGATCGCGGTGACCTCGGCCTCGGTGGTGAGCCGGAACGGGTTCGGGTTCGTTGCCACGGCCACACCGTGGGCTGGCCCGACGACAACATGGTGTCGGTGTTTACGAAGAACCCTCCGACTCGGCGGGGATCAGCCCCCGAGGATCCCTCGCCCGACCAGCTCGGTCAGCTCGATGGTGGCGGGATCGAGGCCCCGATTGGGCACGACCTCGTCGGTCATCACCGCATCGGTGATCCGGTCGAGGCGGAACGACCGTGGCTCTTGCCGCAACCGGCACCACGCCCACAGGTACCAGTGCGGCCGGACGCCCAACACCGCAACGGGCTCGACCGCTCGCGCCGAGACCTCGCCAGCCTTGTCACGGTAGGTGATGTCGAGGACCTGCCGCGCCACGATCGCTCGTTCGACGGCCGCCGAGGGGCGGCTATGGCCGTCAGCGCCATCGAACACCCGGACGCGTGACGCCAGCTCACGCACGCCTTCCGCGTCGACCTCACCCAGCACGGCCAGGATCTTCTGCAGTGCCGTTCGACCCGCGTGGGTGAACGGCGCCGCCGTGTCGGCCGCCAACGCCGTGGCGACCGCCGCCACCTCGGCCGCTGAGAGGTTCAAGGGCGGCAGGGTGTGCTGGACATCGATCGCGTACCCGCCACGACGGCCAGGGGTGGCGTAGATCGGGACCCCCGCCTGCTGAAGCGCCGACAGGTCCCTCTCGATCGTTCGGCTGCTGACCTCGAACCTCTCGGCGAACCACTTCGCGCTTCGCCACCGTGGGGCGACCGCACGCAGCTCCTCCACCAACGCGTACAACCTGTCGGTCCGGTTCACCACGCAAGACTGGGTCCTCTTCACCCGCAGCGACAACTACCTGCGGATGGCGCCGGACGACGTCGGTGAGCGGTTCGAGCGCGTGGCCGCCCGTGAGGGGATGTCGATCCATGCGTTCTCGACCCGAGAGCTGCGGTGATCGTCGTCGACATTTCCTGAGGGTGAAGGTCCCCAGCGGCAGCAGCCTCGGCTGCCCGCCCCGCCGAACGTGGGCCGTTACGGCCCTGAGGAGAAGCCGTCGTCGCTCGGCAGGTCACGGACGATCGGCCGGTCGAACATGGCCAGCAGGACGTTCACATCGCAGAGGGTGCATCCCGCAACGGGCTCTTCGTGAACCCTGAGACGGCGCCTGGTGAGCTGCCAGAGCGGGGGCAGCGCGGCCACCGCCCGGATCTCGACTCGCCCGGCCCGTCGCTCCACGGTGACGCGGCCGCCCGGTCGGCGCCACGTGGGCAGGCGGACGTAGTGGGTCGAGGAGTCGGTGTGGTGGACGACGTGCCACCCGAGCTCTGCCGCCCACTGCGCTGCCGGTTCATGGAACGAGCCGTCGAATCGAAAGCTGGCGAGGCGCGGCCGCTTGGTGCTCGCCCTGAGCTCTTCGAGGGCATCTGCCGGACTGAGTGGCTCGTCCAGTGGGATTTTGCCGCGCAGGTCGAGTGGGAACCGCGAGCGATCGACGTCCATCCGCTCGATCAGGTCGACCAGTGCACGCTGGAGTCGGACGGCACGATCCTGACGCGAGGGGTCGCGCAGATCGGCCACCTGTAGGGCGTCGACCTTGTCGGAGAAAAGCGGTTCATCCGCCACTCGACGGAGGAAGGTGCCGTATCCGATGCAGGTCCAGCGGTCGGCCTGCTGATCGACGATCATCAGCTCACCGATCGCCCGCTGGTCCGACCGCCAGGTCCGGAGCGGGCGGGACAGGTCAGAGCCGTCGCTGGCGAACGCAGACGCGATCTCCTGGCGGAGGCGGACCAGCTCGAGGTCCTGCTGCGCGTCGTCAACCTTCAGGAACTGGATCCGCTGGCGGATGATCTCGTTCCAGCCCAGGTACTGGCTGACGAGCCACTGCGTGCTCCGGACGGCGTACTCCCTTTCGCTGGACAGGTACTCGTCCATGAACCCCTTGACACAGATGTTGTAGAGCCGGCTCTGCAGGTCGAAGGCGGCGCTGGCGAGCGGCTCGCGGTAGGTATCGAGGATGTCCTGGAGCCGGTCGCGGCGCTTGTCGCGACGCTCCCGCCACGCCTGGAGATAGCTCGTCCCGAGCGATGCCAGCGAACCGACCACGGCCGAGATCACGAGCGTCATCACCGGCGACATCCGACCACCCCTTCCGAACCGACGTGGACATTAGGGCGTCCACCGCTGTCACGGCAGGAGGTGACCGCTCCGGGCTGGGTACTGTGGGCCATCGCACGGGTCGTCATGTCAGGCTCGCTCGGCCCGTGCGGGTGCCACGGAGGGAACGGGGAGGTTCGATGCTTGCTGCGGGCATTTCCTGGCCGGACTGGATCTCCGCGGTCGGCACGGTCGGCGCGTTGGTCTCGACGCTGTACTTGGTCCGGCGAGACCGTCGAGAGGCCATGCGCCAGGAGGTGGAGGAGCAAGCCCGACAGGTCTCGGCCTGGTACGAGATGAAGGCCCCTGCTCACGGCACGGTCGCCGTGATCGTGGGTCACGTGGTGAACAGGTCTATCGACCCCGTGTTCAACGTCGCGGTTCGTGGAGCACGCTCGGATGCAGAGCCGGACTGGTCGGCATCGGTTCTCGTGCCCGCCGGAGAGGTCGAGTTCAAGATCCACGGTGTGCCCGTCACCGAGCTCGATGCCGAGCTGCACGCCCACCTGACCTTCACCGACGCCCGTGGCGTCAGCTGGGCCCGTGGTGGTGCCGATCTCCGACGGGTGGCCAGCACGTGACGACCGAGACCCCCGGCGCATCGCGGTACTACTTCGCGGGTCTCGAACGGTTGATACGAGCACGGTCGGATGCCTTCGTCGGCCGGGAGGCGCTGCTCAGATCGCTCATCTCGCTCGCGAGCACCGAGGGAGATGGTGGGGTCCGGGTCATCACCGGTCCACCGGGCTCGGGCAAGACGTCCCTCCTGTGCCGGCTCATCCACGAGCTCGACACGGCCCGACCCGTCCACCACATCGTCGGCCGCGACTCCGGCCGGGACAAGCCGCGCTTGATCCTTCAGTCGTTGGTCGGGCAGATCGTGGTCAAGTACGGCTTCCCGCTGGCCGTCGCCGACGACGTCGACGTCCTGGCGAGAGACCTGTCGAACCTCCTGGTGGAGATCGACCGCCGAGGCGAACGCGAGGTGCTCGTCGTCGACGGGCTCGATGAGATCGACATCGTTCCGCTCCAGCGCGTCCTCTCACTGCTGCCTGCTCCACCCCCGCCATCGACGAGGGTCTTCCTGTCGGTGCGGGACGGAACGATCGAAGGCGAGATCATCACCGCTCTCGACGCCCGACGGATCTCGCTGAAGCCGCTGGACCTGTCCGAGACCGTGCGCTACGCGAAGACCACGGGGTCCTCGATCAGCTTCGAGCGGTTGTCCGACCTGCACGAGAGCGCGGAGGGGAACCCTCTGGTGCTCAAGCTGCTGCTCGCGAACTCGGTGGACCGAGATCCGGCGATAGGACCGTCCGCCGGCACCGACCCGATGGCATCGGCGATCAAGCGGGTCGTCGATCGGGCGAGCGAGCAGGTCGGAGCGGCGGTGACCGCCGACGTGCTCGGAGCGATCCACGTCGCGGCTGGTGAGATCGATCGTCGCGACCTCCGAGAGATCCTCGAGGAGGTGTCGAGCCACGACCTGCATCGGGCGCTGGAGGCGGTGGAGGAGCTCCTGGACCACGATGCGGTGCGCCTCGCGTTCTTCCACAAGTCGGTGCACGACTACCTGCGAGATCACTTCACCCGTCGGGAGGTCCGCCGGTTCCACGAGCTCATCGTCGACTGGCTGAGCCAGGAGGCCCTGGACTCGGGCAGTCGGCGAAGCACGCTCATCAACCACCTGCTGCACTGCGACCAGGTCGACTCGGCCATCCGCCTGCTGTCAGGCGCTGGACACGTCGACGCGCTGCGACGAGACTTGGGGGACGGACCAGCCTTCCAGGAGTGGCTGAACGACTGGGAGTTGGCTCGGGATCGGGTGCAGCTCGACGAGGTGGGACGCGAGACCATCGCTCGATCGTTGGTCGCGACCGCGAGCCGGTACTTCCAGTTCCTCCACGACAACGCGGTGTTCGCCCGACTCGGGCAGAACGGCGCGGCGGACGAGCTGGAGTGGTTGGGCACCAGCATCGTGGAGCCGCAGGAGGCGGCCCTGGTGCTGTTCCTCCGCGGTGCGATCCGCTACCACAACGGCGATCTCGAGGGCGCCGACGTGCTCTACGAGATGGCCCAGATCGAGGTCCTCCGAGCGGGCGAGGCCTCGGTGGCGTTCCGCATCCACCAGTTCCGCGGCCTGGCCGCGCAGTACTCCGGCCGGTTCGCTGATGCGCTCGGCCACTACGCCCAGTCACGCATCGAAGCCGAGCGGACCGGGCACCCGCTGTACCACGTCTTCTCCCACAGCTGCGCCGGGAACACGTTGACGATGCAGGCCCGCCCGGACGCTGCGTTGCTCGAACAGCAGCGGGCCCTGGATCTGCTCCGGGACCCTGCGACCGGGGTCCGCGAGGATCCCGATCTCCTCTCCGTCGAGCACTTCCAGACCAACGTCGCAAGCGCCCTGACGCGGATCGCGGAATCGCACCTTGCGCTCGGCGATGTCCAGCAGGCGTCGTCGTTGCTGGCCGAGGCCGCATCGATCTACGACGAACTTCCCTCGCGTGACCGGTACTTCCTGTACTTCGTCCAGGTGTCGGCCGAGGTGCAACTCCAGATCGCGGTGGGCGAAGGCCACGCCGTCCACGTCGACGACACCCGCTCGATGGTCTGGGACGCGTTCGTCTTGTGCCGAACCTCGGCCCATCGCTCGCGATCGCTTCGGATCCTCGCCGGCTGTGACCTGCTCGACGGCAACACCAGCGGGGCCGAGGCGCTGGCGCGGCAGGCGCTCGACATGGTTCCCGAGCGCACCGCCCCGGTCGAACGGATGCGGGCGCTGTTGGTCCTGGCCGATGCCGTCGCCTCGGCCGACGAGGCGCAGGCCCTCCGTCGCGACGCCCGACAGCTCGGCATCGATCTCGGGATGGACGAGTCGGAGCTCGGGCTGGCCCGCGATCCGAGGATCTCCATCCCCGCCGACGCGAGCGGACCCCCCGCGCCTCACGCGGCGACCGCGTCCTCGATCGACGGCGCTCACGCCGGCACGGTCGACGGCCTGGTGATCCTCGACTGTGACGGTGTGTTGGTCGACAGTGAGCGGATCTCGATCGCCCATGCGAGGGAAGTGCTCGCGGATCTCGGTTGGGAGGTCAGCGATGAGGAGATCATCGACAGGTTCGTGGGGCGTTCCGACGAGTTCATGCGGGCGGCCGTCGTTGAGCGGCTCGGTCGACCCGTGCCCGACTGGGACGTGCGCTACACCCGATCGCTGATCGAACGACTGAGCCGGGAGGTCCAACCGGTGGCGGGGGTCCTCGCGGCGATCGACGAGCTCGGCAGCGCACGGATGTGCGTCGCGTCGAGCGGAACCCACCAGAAGCTGAAGGCGACCCTCGGTGCCGTTGGCTTGCTGCCGCGCTTCTCCGGTCGGATCTACTCCTCGCAAGACGTCGCCGCCGGGAAGCCGGCTCCCGATCTGTTCCTGCACGCGGCTCAGGTCGAAGGCTTCGAGCCGTCGGCCTGCGTCGTCGTCGAAGACAGCCGCCCGGGGGCGGTCGCGGCCAGCGCGGCCGGCATGGGTTGCGTCGTCTACGTCGGAGGCGGGCTCACAGCCGAGAGCGACTTCGACGGCACGGGCGCCGTCACGATCTCGACCATGAGCGACCTCCCCCATGCGGTCGGATCGATCCTGCGTCGGAGCACCGGAGGACCGGTCAGCGGTTGAGCGTTGGCCACGCCGGGATCGGTTCCCGTGGACCACCCGCACGCCTCGAGCAGACCCCCAGCCGTGAGGTCGAGGCGGGGGCCGGTCACCCCCGCCGTCGGCTCGACAGTCGGTCGCGGGCGGTGCCGGCCCGGAGGAGTGCCTTCCGGGCGGCCAGGCGGAGGCGGGGGTGGGCCAGCACGAAGTCAGTGGCCGCCCGGGGCGGGCCGGTCCGGGCCCGGTGGAGCCAGCTGGCCGGGCCGGGGTGGTGGACGGTGCCGCTCACCACCGTGACCTCCCGGTCCTTGAAGCTGTCCTTGTAGTCGTGCTCCCCGGCTCCCAGGTCGAACAGGGTGATGCCGTCGGCCGCGGCCAGGGGCACCATCTCCAGCAGGTGGACCAGGCCCGGCTGGTAGCGGGACAACTCGGTGTCATACGCCGGGAACCAGTGGGCCAGCACGTGGTGCGAGCGCAGCACCAGGCACAGGGCGGCCGGGGTCCCGTCGACGGTGAGGGCCGACAGGTGGGCGGCGAAGCCGTCGGTGCGGGTGTCGAGCAGGTCGCGCACCAGGCCGGCCACCGCGGGCTGGGCGAAGCGGTCGCGCCGGCCCGTCCGCCGGTACTGGGCCGACTTCCAGCGCATCAGGAGGGCCAGGTCGTCGTGGCTCCGCGTGTCGAACAGGGCCTCCACCTCGCCCCGCTGCCGGGCCAGCCGCCGCCCGTGGTAGCGGGCCTTCTTGATGCGTCCCGAGTCGGCCCGCCGGGCGGCCCAGGCCTCGACCCCGTCGCCCAGGTCCATCACCGGTGACGCGTGCCGGGCGGCGTGTCGGGGGGCCAGCGTGTCGGCCTGGCCGGGGACCAGGTGGTCGAACTCCCACACCGACAGGCCCGAGGCCCGGCGCAGGGCCCCGGCGTCCCAGGGCACGCCGGGGGCCAGGACCGCGCCCTGGCCGTCGGTGAGGCCCAGGCCCAGGGCCCGTCCGGCGCCGAGCCGGCCGGCGTGGAAGGCGAAGAAGCCCACCACGTCGGGTCCGTCCTCCAGGACGGCGACCCGGGTGTCGGGCCAGTGCCGGTCGATGGCCACGGCCAGCTCGGGTCGCAGGAAGGGGCTGGCCAGGTCGGGATCGGCCTCCTGGAGGGCGGCCCAGCGGGCGATCTCGGCCTCGCCCAGCTCGCCGGGGCGCACCGCGGTGGCCCTCATCTCGGGCCTCCGTCCGCGGGCGGGCCGCTGGGGGCCGGGTGGGCGAGCGCCGGGGGTCGGTCAGGGGGGAGCGGCTCGGGACGGTCAAGATGGGTGGCGTCCCACCCGCCGCTCAGGTCGACCTCCCCGTGTCCGACGCCTTCACCCCCACCACCCGGCCGATGCCGCACCTGCTGGCCGTGGTCGTGCCCTCGTTCGCGCTGGCCGGCCTGGCGGTCGTGGGCGACTGGCCGGTGGCCGTGCGCGGCGTGTTGGTCCTGTGGGCGGTGATCGGCGTGCCGGGCCTGGTGGTGGCTACCCGCCTCGGGGCCCGGACCACGGTGGAGCGGGTGGTGGTCGGTGGGGCGGCCGCCGCGGCGGCCACCATCGTGGTGTCCCAAGTGCTCCTCTACTCCGGTCAGTGGTCGCCGGAGCTGCTGTTGGCGGCCATGGGGGTGCTGTGTGTGGTCGGGGCGGGGCGGCGGCGTTTGCCGCGCTGACCTGGTCACGGGGCTCGTCATCTCACTTTGGGTGATCGGTCGGTTGACTCTCGCTACAGAGAGTAGTTGACTTCGGGATCAAGAACCTCCCCCGAGCAGCAGGAGCCCGGCCCGTGACCACGACCGAACCCGCGCCGACGGCCGTCGGCCCCGAGCTGGTCCTCCTGGGCCGCTCGGAGACCGAGCGGCGAGCCGGCGGGCGGCCCTCCTCTCCGGACCGACGCCGATCCGACCGCCGGCAGCGGCCGGCCCTCCACCGCAGTCCCGCCCCCCGCGTGTCGGTGGTGATCCCGACCCTCAACGAGGAGCAGAACCTCCGCCACGTCCTGCCCTTCCTCCCGGAGTGGGTCGACGAGGTGGTCATCGTGGACGGCCGGTCCACCGACGGCACCGTGGCCGAGGCCCGGCGCCTCCTACCCGACGTGGTCATCGTCACCGACCCGGAGCCGGGCAAGGGCCGGGCCCTCATGACCGGGTTCCACGCCAGCACCGGCGACATCCTCGTCACCCTCGACGCCGACGGCTCGATGGACCCGGCCGAGATCCCCCGTTACGTCTACGCCCTCATGGCCGGGGCCGACTACGTGAAGGGGTCGCGGTTCGTGCACGGCGGGGCCACCGACGACATGAGCCTGATCCGCAAGGTCGGCAACCGGGCGCTCACCGAGGCCGTGCGGCGCACCTACGGCGGGCGGTTCTCGGACCTCTGCTACGGCTACAACGCCTGCTGGCGCGACGTGCTGCCCTACCTGGAGGGCCGGGCCCCCGGCTTCGAGATCGAGACCCACATGAACATCCGGGCCCTCAGCGCCGGCCTGGTCGTGCTGGAGGTGCCGAGCTTCGAGGCCGAGCGGGTCCACGGGGTGAGCAACCTGCGCACCGTGCGCGACGGCTTCCGGGTGCTGCGCACCATCGTCGTCGAGCGCACGCGGGTGGCCCGGGCCTCCCTGCCCCCGTCGGCCGGAGCCCGGCCGGCGGTCGCCCTGACCAGCCCGGAGGCGCCCCACGCCTGGGACCGCCACCCCCACCGGCGGCCCCGCCCCGCCGATCCCCTCACCGTCTCCGCCGTGGTCTGCACCCACGACCTGGCCCGGTGGGACGACCTGGTCCGGTCGGTCAACAGCCTGCGCACCCAGACCGTGCCGCCGGCCGAGGTCCTCGTCGTCGTCGACCACAACCCCGAGCTGCTGGCCCGGGCCCGGGCCGAGCTCACCCAGGTGCGGGTCCTGCCCAACACCGGGCCCAAGGGCCTCTCCGGAGGCCGCAACACGGCGTGGGCCGAGGCCTGCGGTGACATCGTGGCCTACATCGACGACGACGCCCACGCCGACATCGACTGGATCGAGCGGCTGCTCGACGCCTACCGCACCCCGCAGGTGCTGGCCGTCGGCGGGGCCGTGCTGCCCCAGTGGGAGACCGGCCGGCCCTCGTGGATGGCCGAGGAGCTGGACTGGGTGGTGGGCTGCACCTACCGGGGCCTGCCCGAGGTGCGCTCGACGGTGCGGAACCTGATCGGCGCCAACATGTCGTTCCGGCGCCAGGTGCTGGCCGATCTGGGCGGCTTCGACACCGGGCTGGGCCGCCGGGGCCACGACGGTGCCGGGTGCGAGGAGACCGAGGTCTGCATCCGGGCCCTGCAGCGCCACCAGGACGGCGAGGTCATCTTCGAGCCGGCGGCCCGGGTGTGGCACCGGGTCCCCGAGGAGCGGGCCTCGTGGGAGTACTTCGTGCGCCGCTGCCGGGCCGAGGGCCGGTCCAAGGCCGGCGTGGCCGCCCGCACGGGCAGCGAGCGGGCCCTGGCCTCGGAGCGGGCCTACGTGTCCCGGACCCTGCCCGCCGCCGTGGCCCGCAACGTGGGCCGCTCGCTGCGGCTCGACCCGGCCGGGGCCACCGGGGCGGCCTCCATCGTGGCCGGCACCGCCCTGGTCACCTTCGAGTACGCGCGCGGCCGCCTCGACCAGCGCGCCGGGCGGCCGGGGGCCCGGCCCGGCCGAGCATCGTGAGCGTCCCGCGCCCGACCGCGCCGGACCCGGTCGACGCCTCGTCGGGCGTCCTCGACCTCGACCTCGACCGCCCGCTGCCGGCCATCGCCGCCCCCGGGTGCGAGCGCGAGGTGCGCTGCCTCCTGCGCCGGGGCGGCGTCCCCGTCGGCTGCGTCGACCTCACCGTGCCCGGGACCGGCCTGGCCCCCGCCGCGGTGGCCGAACGGGTCGACCCCGACCGGTGGGCGGCCCGGAGCACTGACCCGGTGGCGGGGGCGGTGGCCGGTGGCGGCGGTGGGGCGGCGGACCTCACCGTCGCCATCGCCACCCGCGACCGGCCCGAGGCCCTGGGCCGCGCCCTGGACTCGGTCCAGGCCTCGACCGCCCCCCCGGCCCGGATCGTGGTGGTCGACAACGCCCCCGGCGACGACGCCACCGCCGCCCTGGTCGCGGCCCGGCGGGCCGCCGATCCCCGGATCACCTACGTCCGGGAGGGCATGGCCGGGCTGGCCTGCGCCCACAACGCGGCCCTGCCCCTGGTGGACACGCCGTTCGTGGCCTTCACCGACGACGACGTGGTGGTCGACCCCGGCTGGACGGCCTGGGTGCGGGCCGGCTTCGACGCCGCCGACGACGTGGCCTGCGTGACCGGGCTGATCTTCCCGGCCGAGCTGCGCACGGCCGAGCAGTGGTGGATCGAGCGGGGGGCGGCCTTCGCCAAGGGCTACGACCGGCGCGTCGTCGACCCGGCCGTCGAGGCTCGCCGCGACCCCCTGTTCCCCTTCGCCGCCGGCTCGTTCGGGTCGGGGGCCAACATGGCCTTCGCCACCGACGTGCTGCGGGCCATGGGGGGCTTCGACCCGGCCCTGGGGGCCGGCAGCGGATCGCTCGGGGGCGACGACCTGGCCGCCATCCACGACGTCCTGGCCCGGGGCCACCGCCTGGTCTACGAGCCGGCCGCCGTCGTCTTCCACCACCACCACGAGGGCTACGACGCCCTCCGGCGCCAGGTCTACGGCTACGGCGCCGGCCTGACCGCCTACCTCACCAGCCTGGTGGTCGACCGCCCGGCCACCGCCCTGGCCATGGCGGCCCGGGCCGGGCGCGGGGCCCGCCACGCCCTGGCCCCCTCGTCCCCCCGCAACACCCGCCGCCCCGGCACCCACGCCGAGCTGGCCCGGGTCGAGCGGGCCGGCATGCTGTCGGGGCCGTGGCGCTACGTCCGGACCCGCCACCAGCGCCGCGGCCTCCGGCCGGCGGCCACGCCCTCGGGAGGCCCCCGGTGACCACCCCCATCCCCGTCCTGCTCTACCACGGCGTCGCCCCCTCGGCCCCGCCCGCCCTCCAACCCTGGGTCATGCACCCGGACCGCTTCGCCGCCCACCTCGACCTCATCGTGGAGCGGGGGTGCACGGCGGTGACCATCAGCGACCTGGTCGACGCCGTCCGGGAGGGGCGCGACCTGCCCGAGCGGCCGGTGGCCATCACCTTCGACGACGGCTTGGCCGACTTCGCCGAGCACGCGTGGCCGGCCCTGCGCCAGCGTGGCCTGACCGCCACCCTCTACGTCGTGGCCGGCGCCGTCGGGGGGCAGGCCGACTGGCTGGCCGACCTCGGCCAGCCGCCGCCCATGCTCACCTGGGACCAGGTCCGGGACCTGGCCCGGGAGGGCTGCGAGATCGGCTCGCACAGCCTCAGCCACCCCGAGCTGGACACGCTCCGGGCCGGCCCGCTGGCCGCCGAGGTGGCCCTCAGCCGGCGGGAGCTGTCGAGCCAACTGGGCCGGCCCGTCCGCTCCTTCGCCTACCCCCACGGCTACCACGATCGCCGGGTCCGCGAGGCCGTGGTCGATGCCGGCTACGAGTCCGCCTGCGCGGTGCGGGAGGCCCTCAGCAGCCGGGAGGACGACCCCTACGCCCTGGCCCGGGTCACGCTGCTCCACGACGCCGGCACCGACGTCGTGGCCGACGTGCTCGACGGCCGGGGCCACCGGGTGGCGCCGTTCCCCGAGCCGGTGCGGACCAAGGCCTGGCGCCTGGTGCGCCGGGTCGGTGGGCCCGGCGCGGCGGCCGTCGTCGAGAGGTTGCGGGGCGGGCGGGCGGCGTGACGTTCCGGGGGCGCGCCCTGCGGGCCCTGGCCGTGGCCGTCCTGGCCTTCGGCGCCACCGGCTGCCCTCCGCCGGCCGAGGTCGGCGCCCTGTTGCTGGACGAGGGCTTCCCCGGCACGGCGCTGGCCCGGTCCCGGTGGGGGACGTGCCACTGGTGGGGCCCCGACGGGTGCACCATCCTGACCAACGACGAGCTGGAGTGGTATCGGGCCGAGCAGGTCGAGGTGCGGGGCGGCGTGCTGCGGCTGACGGCCCGGCCGGAGGTCACGGTGGCCGAGGGCCGGACCTTCCCCTACTTGTCGGGGATGGTCAGCTCCGGCCGGCCCGGCGACGAGCCGACCGACCGGCCCCGCTTCGCCTTCACCTACGGGCGGGTCGAGGCCCGCTTCCGGGTGCCGCGGGGCACCGGCCTGTGGCCCGCCATCTGGATGCTGCCGGTGACCAACCGGTCCCTGCCCGAGATCGACCTGGTCGAGGTGTACGGCCACGCCCCCGACCGGCCGTCGATGACCTTCCACGACTCGGCGGGCGGCCGCAAGCGCCGCGAGGTGCAGACCGCGGACCTGTCGGTGGGGTGGCACACGGTGGTGCTGGACTGGTCCCGCGACCGCCTCACCTGGAGCATCGACGGCGTGGACCGGTTCTCGGTCACCGGCGCCCAGGTGCCCCGGGAGCCGATGTACCTGGTGGCCAACCTGGCCGTCGGCGGCCCGGCCGGCGCCCCCACGGCCGCCACCCGCTTCCCGGCCACGTTCCTCGTCGACTCGGTGCGGGTCTGGGCCGCGCCGTGATCGCCACCCGCTCGCCCGTCCCGGCCGCGCCGGCCGCCCCGCCTCGACGGGCGCGCCCGTCGAGCCCCCCCATGGCCGCCGGCCGCCGCCGCCCCGGGCGCCGGGGCCCGGGCGCCGGGCGCTCCCCGCTCACCAGCGGGGGCCTGGCCCTCATCCTCACCTCCGGCATCACCTCGGTGCTGGGCCTGCCGTACTGGGTCATCGCCGCCCGGCGCTACTCGCCGGCCGAGGTGGGCGTCGGCTCCGCCCTGGTGTCGGCCATGCTCCTCCTGTCCAGCATCGCCACCGCCGGGCTCAAGCGCAGCCTCATCCGCTTCGTCCCCGAGTCGGGGTCCTCGGCCCGCCGCCTGGTGGCCCGCACCTACCTGTTCGCCCTGGTGGCCGGGTGCGGGGCGGCGGCCGTCTTCGTGTGGGGCGTGGGCCTGTGGGCGCCGGAGCTGGACGTCCTGCACGAGCGGCCCGTCCTGGTGGTGGCGTTCGTGGTGGGCGTGGGGGCGTGGGGCCTGTTCCAGCTCCAGGACAGCGTGCTGGTCGCCCTGCGGCGCACCTGGGTGGTCCCCCTGGAGAACGTCTGCTTCTCGGTGGCCAAGATCGTCCTGCTGGTGGCCCTGGCCGGCGTGGTGCCCGTCGCCGGGGTGTACCTGTCGTGGTCGATCCCGGCGGTGGTGGCCGTGGTGGTGGTCAACGGCTGGCTCCTGAAGGTGGCGGCCAACCCCCCCGAGATCGAGGGGGCCGTCGCCCCCACCCGGCGCCAGATCACCCGGTTCGCGGGGGCCGAGCACGTGGCGTCGCTCCTGTGGCACGCCACCATGCACCTCACCCCGCTGGTGGTGCTGGCCGTCCTGGGGGCGGCCCAGAACGCCTCGTACTACGTGGCCGCCCAGATCGCCTACGCCCTCTACCTGGTCAGCAGCAACGTGGGGGACGTGCTGGTGGCCGAGGGGGCCATCGAGCGCCGCCACCTCCACCGCAGCCTGCGCAAGGCGGCGGTGCAGGTCGGGACGTTCCTGCTGCCGGGCGTGGCCGTCATGGTGGTGGGGGCGCCCTGGATCCTGGCCGCCTTCGGTGGCGACTACCGCCACGACGCCACCGCCCTGCTGCGGTTGCTGGCCCTCTCGGCGGTGCCCAACACCGTGGTCTCGCTGTTGGTCAGCGTGGCCCACGTGCGGGGCCGCCTGCGCCGGGTGGTCACCCTCTACGCCGGGGTCTTCGTGGCCACCATGGTGGCGTCGTGGCTGGCCATGGGCCCGTGGGGCCTCACCGGGGTGGGCTGGGTGTGGGTCGTGGTCCAGGTGGTGGCCGCCCTGGCCCTCGGCTACGTGACGGCCCGGGACGAGCCCGAGCTGGTCCGGGCCGGGGCCGAGGTGCTGCGGGTGGCGGCCCGGCGGGCCATGGCCTGGGCCCGGGGCCGCCGGGCCCGCCACCGGCTGCCGGCCGGGCTGGACCGGGTGCCCGCCGAGGTCCGGGGTGACCACGGCTGGACCGTGGTGTCGGCCCGTGACGACCGGCTCGTGCTCCGCCGGGACGACGACCAGCAGCTGGTGCGGGCCGCCACCGGGCTCCGGGGCGTCGACGCCGTGGTGGCCCACACCATCGGCCTCCGGGCCCTGCACCGTGATCCCCGCCTGGGCCCCACCCGCTGGCTCATCCCGGAGCTGGTGGCGGCGTCGGAGGACGGCGCCTGGATGGTGGAGACCACCTGCGACGGGACGCCCGGCTCGCTGCTGCCCCCGGACCTCCAGCCGGTGGCCCGGGAGGCGGCGGTGGTGGCCCTCGACCGGCTGCACGAGGCGTGCGCCACGGTCACCGTGGTCGACGACCGGGTGCTGACCCAGTGGGTCGACGCCCCCGGCCGGGTGGTGGCCCGGGCCCTGGCCGACCCGCGGGCCGCGGCCCGCCTGGAGGAGGTCCTGGACGGGCTGCGGGCCGGCCTGGAGGGGCACCGGGTGGTCACCAGCCGGGTCCACGGCAACCTGTCGATGGACGACGTGCTGTTCAGCGACGACGGCCAGCTCGTCACCGGCATCGTCGACTGGGAAGCGACGACCTCGGCCCTCCCCGAGCTCGACGTCCTGCACCTCCTGCTGACCGAGCGCCAGCGCGCCGGCGGGGGGGAGCTGGGCCGCCACGTGGTGGCCATGGCCTCCGACGGCCTGGACGCCGCCGAGCGGCGCCTGCGGGCCCGCACCCTGCCCGCCAACCTCGACCTGCCCGAGCCGCTCCTGGTCCAGCTCACGTGGCTGCACCACGTCTCGTCCCAGATCCTGACCTCGCGCCCCGACCTGGCCCACGGCTGGTGGGTGCGGCGCAACGTCGAGCAGGTCCTCGACCACTTGGTGCCGGCGCCGGATCCGGCCCGGGTCCGGCGGGCCGCGCCCCGCCGCCTGCGGTCGGCCGACGGCGGCACCGGCCCCCTCCGCACGCCGCAGCCGGCGACGGTCACCCTGGGCCTCGGGGCCCTGGCCGTGGCGGCCTGGGTGGTCGGCCTGTGGGGCGCCGATCCGGGGGCCATGACCGACCTGGGCCTCCTGTCCCTCCTGTCGCCGGCCAACGGGGCGGCCCTGGGCCTCCTGCTGGTGGCCTTCGCCGTCGAGGTGGCCCGGGCCCGGCCGGCGGGGTGGCGCCTGGGCACGCCGGTGGTGCTCTTCGTGGCCGCCGTGCACGGCACGCCGGCCGTGCTCTACGGGACGCTTCGCTACGCCTGGGCCTGGAAGCACCTGGGCATCGTCGACTACATCGACCGCCACGGCTCGGTCGACCCCGGCATCGACACCCTCGGCGTCTACCACAACTGGCCCGGCTTCTTCAGCCAGGTGGCCGGCCTCCTCGACCTGATGGGCGTGGAGGAGCCGTTCCGGCTCCTGCGCTGGTGGCCGATGGCCATCGAGCTGGCCACCATCCCGGCCCTGCTGTTCGTCTTCTCGGCCTTCAGCGACGACCGCCGGGTGCGGTGGACCGGTGTGCTGCTGTTCATGGTGGCCAACTGGGTGGGCCAGGACTACTTCTCGCCCCAGTCGGAGGCCTTCGTGCTCTACCTCGTCCTCCTGGGCGTGGTGCTGCACCGCTTCCCGCGCCGGGTGGCCCGGTCCCGGTGGTGGGAGTCCCGGGTCGAGCGGCCCCAGCCGGCGGCGTGGCCGCGCCCGTGGGCCGGGGCGGTCCTGGCCCTCCTGGCCGTGGCCATCGTGACCAGCCACCAGATCACGCCCTTCATGGTCGTGGTGGCCCTGGCCGCCCTGTGGGCCACCCGCCGGGTGCGCAGCGGCTGGCCCCTGGTGGCCACGGCGGGTGCCGGCCTGGTCTGGGTGGCCACCGGGGCCCGGACGTTCGTGGCCGACAACCTGCGGGACCTGGCCTCGACGGTGGGCCAGCCGGTGGGCAACGCCGGGGGCAACTTCGTCGACGCGGCCCAGCTCTCGGCCCACCAGCAGCTCGTGTCGACCATGGGCCGGCTCACGGTGGCCGGCATCGTCGTGGTGGCCGGCGTGGCCGTCCTCCGCCAGGTGTGGGGGCGGCGGCTGCGCCTGGAGGTGCTGGCCCTGGCGGCCAGCCCGGTGCTGCTGGTGGTGACCAACGACTTCGACGGCGAGATCGTCTTCCGGACCTACCTCTTCGCCCTGCCCTTCCTGGCCTGGATGGCGGCCGACGGCATCTGGGCCCGCCGCTCCGAGGCCCCCCCCGGGCCCGGGGGTCGGGCCCGGCGCGCCGTGGCGGTGGCCGTGGTGTCCGCCGTGCTCCTCAGCGGGTTCCTGTACGGCTACTACGGCAAGGACCAGTGGTACCGGTTCAGCGAGGCGGAGGTGGCGGCCTCCGCCCACGTCCTGGCCGAGGCGCCGCCGGGCACGCTGCTGGTCACCGGCACCGACAACTACCCGGTGCAGTTCGCCGGCTACGAGGACCTGACGTACGTCCCCATCGCGTCCGAGCCCGGGACCGAGCAGCGCGCCGTGCTCGACGACCCGGCCACGGTCCTGGGGGAGTGGCTGGCCGACCCCCGGTACGAGGCCGGCTACGTCCTGATCACCCGTTCCCAGCGCGACGAGGCCGATGCCACCGGCGTCCTGCCCCGGGGCGCGCTGACCCGGTTGGAGCGTGACCTGCGGGCCTCTCCCCGGTTCGTGGCCGTGGTCGACACGCCGGACGCCACCGTCTTCGCCCTCCGGGCCGGGCGCTGAGGGCCCCCTCCCCCCCGAGACCCGAGCGCCGGGTGGCCGGGCGGCGTACTGTGCCCTCCGTGGGTGATCTTCGGGGACAGGTCGGGGTGAGATCGGGCCCCTGCGGGGCGCCCTCGACCGGGGATCGGGGCCCGACGTGAGCAACCCGCCGCCGCCTCCGCCCGGACCGGCCGGTGAGACCGTGCCGTTCACCCCGCAGTCGACGCCCGGCGGGTACCCGCCCGGTCCCGGGCCCCAGGGGCCGGCGCCCGCGCCCCCCGGCTACGGCCCTCCCGGGTACGGCCCGCCCGGGTACGGCCCGCCCCCCGGGTACGGCCCTCCCCCCGGTCCCCCGCCCTCGGGTGGGGGCAACGGCGCCCTCGTCGCCCTCCTGATCGGGGTGGGGGCCCTGCTGCTGGTGGCCGGCATCGTGATCGCCGTCGTGGTGGTCAACGGCGACGACGGTGGGGACGAGGTGGCCGAGGAGGTCTTCCTGGAGCCCATCTCCTCGGCCCGCGACCCCTTCACCACCCCGGTGGGCCAGGACGAGACGGTGCCCACCACCACCGGGACCGCGGCCGGCCGGGCCATCGCCTCCACCTCCGGCGGGGAGCCCGGCCTCTACGGCGGGACCCAACGGGAGGGGGCGTGCGACACCGAGCAGCTGGCCACCTTCCTCCAGGACAACCCGGCCAAGGCCCGGGCCTGGGCCACCGTGTTGGGCATCACCCCGGCCGAGATCCCGTCCTTCATCGACCGTCTCACCCCGGTGGTGCTGCGGTCCGACACCCGGGTCACCAACCACGGCTTCCGGGACGGGCGGGCCGTGGCCAGCCAGGCCGTGCTCCAGGCCGGCACCGCGGTGCTGGTCGACGACCGGGGCCAGCCGGTGACCAAGTGCTACTGCGGCAACCCCCTCACCGCCCCCCGGGCGGTGCCCCAGCGCTACACCGGCCCCCGTTGGGCCGGCTTCTCCGAGGGCGGCCTGACCGTCGTCGTCGAGCACACCACGGTCATCGAGACCTTCGTCCTGGTCGACATCACCACCGGCGAGACCTTCTCCCGGCCGGTCGGGACCAGCGGCGACGACGACGGGCCAGCCCAGCCGCCGCCGGCGACCACCACCACCACGACGGCCCCGCCGGCCACCACCGCGGCCCCGGGCACCACGGAGCCGCCGGACACCACCGCGCCACCGGGCGGAGGCGACGAGGTGGAGGGCAGCTACACGTACCATGCCACGATCGCCGAGGGCTCGAGCGGGAACTGCACGGCCTACGACGGCACCTTCGAGGTGACGGTGGACGGCTCGGGCGACGACCGCACGGTGCGCTTCGACGCCGGCAGCGGCGGCGTGCTGGAGGGTCCGCTGGGCCCCGACGACTCCTTCGACCTGAGCGCCCCGCTGCCCTCGGGCTCCGGCACCCAGACCCTGACCGGGAGCTTCACCGTGGCGGGCGGCACGATCAGCATCTCCGGCAGCGGCACGGTGGACGGCGGCGGCGTCCTCTGCAACCTGACCTTCACCGGAGAGCGCTTCCCCTGATCACCGGGGGTGCCGCCGGGCGGCCGTTTCCTCTCTAGACCGCCCGGTCAATAGATTGCCGGCCATGGAACTCAACGGGGTCAGCGCAATCGTCACCGGGGGGGCGTCCGGCCTCGGGGAGGCCACCGCCCGCCTGCTGGCCGCTCGGGGCGCCAAGGTCGTGGTGGCCGACATGAACGCCGAGAAGGGTGAGGCCGTGGCCTCGGACATCGGCGGCACCTTCGCCACCACCGACGTGGCCGACGTGGACCACGCCATCGCCGCCATCGAGGCGGCCAAGGAGCTCGGCCCGCTGCGGGCCGTGGTCAACGCGGCCGGCATCGGCTGGGCCACCCGCACCATCGGCAAGGACGGCGAGTACAGCTCGGCTCACGACCTCGACATCTTCAAGAAGGTCATCGAGGTCAACCTGGTGGGTACGTTCAACGTGACCCGCCTGGCGGCCACGGCCATGAGCCAGCTGGAGCCGGCCGACGAGTTCGGCGAGCGGGGAGCCATCGTCAACGTGGCCTCGGTGGCCGCCTTCGACGGCCAGATCGGCCAGGCCTCGTACTCGGCCTCCAAGGGCGGGGTGGTGGGCATGACCCTGCCCATCGCCCGCGACCTCTCGGCGGTGGGCATCCGGGTCAACTGCATCGCCCCCGGGCTCATCGACACCCCCATCTACGGCACCGGCGAGGCCTCGGAGCAGTTCAAGGACCGCCTCAAGGCCGGCGTCCTGTTCCCCAAGCGCCTGGGCACCTCCGAGGAGTTCGCCTCGCTGGCCCTCGAGCTGCTGTCCAACAGCTACCTCAACGCCGAGACGGTCCGCATCGACGGCGGCATCCGGATGCAACCGAAGTAGCGCCCCAGGCGGGTCGTGTCGCGCCCGGACCGGAACACGCCGTCGGGCCCGGTGGTTGGACTCCGCGTCCGCTCCCTCCCGGGGCGAGGACGCGAGGAGGACCACCATGGCCACCGCCACCTGGAACGGGACCGTCGTCGCCCGCTCCGACGACACCGTCGTCGTCGAGGGCAACCACTACTTCCCCCGTGACGCCCTGGCCGTCGAGGTCCGGGACAACCCCCAGACCTCGGTGTGCCCCTGGAAGGGCACGGCCAGCTACCTGGACCTGGTGGTCGACGGCCAGGTCAACGAGGGGGCGGCCTGGTACTACCCGGAGCCCGAGGAGGCGGCGGCCGAGATCCAGGACCGGGTGGCCTTCTGGAGGGGTGTCGAGGTCACCGACTGAGCCGCCCCGGCCCCGGCCCCGGGGTCAGGCCGCCGGACGGTCGAGGAGGGCGCGCAGGGCTGGTTCCAGCTCGGGGTCCTCGAAGGTGAAGCCGGCCTCGGTGAGGGCGGCGGGCCGCACCTTGGCGCTGGGGAACAGCAGGTTGTCGACCAGCGGGCCGATGCCGGCCGGGAGCTTGGTCAGCAGGTGGGGGAGGGGGATCACCGCCGGCCGGCGCAGCACCCGGCCCAGGGTGCGGGCGAAGGTGGCGTTGGTGACCGGCGCCGGGGCGGCCAGGTTGACCGGGCCGGCCACGTCGTGGTCGAGCAGGAAGCGGATGGCCCGCACCTCATCCGCCAGGGTGATCCACGGCAGCCACTGGTCGCCCCGGCCGGCCCGGCCCCCCAGGCCCAGCTTGAACGGGAGGAGCTGCTTGGCCAGCGCCCCGCCCTCGGGGTCGAGCACGATGCCGCTGCGCAGGTGGGCCACCCGGATGCCCGCCTGCCGGGCCACCCCGGCGGCCGCCTCCCACGCCGTGCACAGCTCGGGCAGGAACCCGTCGCCGGCCGGGCTGGCCTCGGTCAGCTCCTCGTCGCCCCGGTCGCCGTAGTAGCCGACGGCCGAGCCCGAGAGCAGCACGCGGGGCGAGACGTCGAGAGCGGCCAGGGCCTCGCTGAGGAGGGCGGTGCCCCGGGTGCGGCTCTCCCGGACCCGGCGCTTGTGCTCGTCGGTCCAGCGCCCGGCGGCGATGCCCTCGCCGGCCAGGTGGACCACGCCGTCCACCCCCTCCAGGGCCGCGGTGTCGATCTCGCCGGCCTCGATGTCCCAGCGGACGTCGCCCTCGCCGACCCGGCCCCCGGCCCGGACCAGGCGGGCCACCCGGTGGCCGTCGGCCTGGAGGGAGCGGACGAGGGCGGAGCCGATGAGGCCCCGGGAGCCGGACACGGCGATGCGCATGCCCCCGTCCTAGCGCAGCGGGGCCCGCCTGTCGCCCGGGAGCGGCGGGGCGTGGAGCGGAGCCGACGGGTCCCGTAGGGTGCCCGACCCATGAGCACCCGCCGCCTCATCGCCGCCGCCCTGCTGTGCGGCCTGGCCATCCTGGTGGCCTTCGCTGTCCAGGTCGTCCTGGCCGGCCGCTGACCGGCCGGTGACCGGGTCCGCGGCGGTCCCGGCGACAGGTCGGTCACGATAGGGTCGGCCACATGGCCGACACGCACGACCTGGTGATCATCGGTGGTGGCCCCGGTGGCTACGCCGCCGCCCTGTACGGCGCGGCGGCCGGCCTGGATGTGGCCATGATCGAGAACCGCCGCCTCGGCGGCACCTGCCTCAATCGGGGCTGCATCCCGGCCAAGGAGCTGCTCCAGACGGCCGAGGTGGCCCGCACCGTCAGCGACGCCGGCCGCTTCGGCATTGCCACCACCGGCGACGTCACCCTCGACTTCCCGGCCTCGACCGACCGCATGTGGTCGGTGGTCGACCAGCTGGTGAAGGGCCTGGGCAGCCTGCTCAAGGGGCGCAAGGTCACCGTCATCGAGGGCACCGGCACCCTGGGCCCCGACCGGACCGTCACCGTCACCGGTGCCGACGGGCAGTCGAGCGCCGTCACCGGCGAGAACGTCCTGCTGGCCAGCGGCTCGGTGCCCCGCACCATCCCCGGCTTCGAGGTCGGGGACCGGGTCCTCACCTCCGACGAGGTCTTCCAGCTCGACCAGGTCCCCGACAAGGTGGCGGTCATCGGCGGCGGGGCCATCGGCTGCGAGTTCGCCTCCATGCTGGCCGACCTGGGGGCCGAGGTGACCGTGCTCGAAGCCCTGCCCGGCATCCTGCCCGGCGTCGACCAGGACGTGGTGAAGCTGGTGGGCCGGGCCTTCGAGAAGCGGGGCATCACCATCCGCACCGGGGTCAAGGTCGAGGGCCACGAGCCCTCCGACCGCGGCACCACGGTGCGCCTGGAGGGCGGCGACACCGTCGCCGTGGACAAGGTCGTGGTCTCGGTGGGCCGGCGTCCCCTCTCGGACTCGCTGGGCCTCGGCGGCACCGGCGTCGAGGTCGACGACCGGGGCTTCGTGAAGGTCGACGAGTGGTGCCGCACCTCGGCCGACGGCGTGTTCGCGGTGGGCGACCTGATCGCCACCCCGGGCCTGGCCCACGTGGCCTACGCCGAGTCGATCCTGGTCATCAAGCAGATCATGGGCGAGGCCGCGGTGCCGGTCGACTACGGCCGGGTGCCGTGGTGCGTCTACTGCCACCCCGAGGTGGCCTTCGTGGGCCTGACCGAGGAGGCGGCCAAGGCCGCCGGCCACGACGTGGTGGTGTCGAAGCACCGCTGGACCGGCAACGGCCGGGCCATGATCCTGGGCGAGACCGAGGGCATGGTGAAGGTCATCGCCGAGCGGGCCGAGGACGGCACCGGTGGCCGCATCCTCGGGGTCCACATGGCCGGCCCGTGGGTCACCGAGCAGCTGGGCCAGGGCTACCTGGCCGTCAACTGGGAGGCCACCGTCGACGAGGTGGCCCAGTTCATCCAGCCCCACCCGTCGCTGTCGGAGAACTTCGGCGAGACCGTGCTGTCCCTCACCTGCCGCGGCCTCCACGGCTGAGCCCCCGTCCCCACCCCAGGAGTCCTTCCCCCATGGCCGAGATCCAGATGCCCCAGCTGGGTGAGACCGTCACCGAGGGCACCATCACCAAGTGGCTCAAGTCCGTCGGCGACGAGATCTCCGAGGACGAGGCCATCGTCGAGGTGTCGACCGACAAGGTCGACTCCGAGATCCCCTCGCCGGTGAGCGGGACGCTGACCGAGATCAAGGTCGAGGAGGGCGAGACCGTCGACGTGGGCACGGTGCTGGCCCTGGTGGGCGACGGCGCCGCCGGGGGCGGCAATGACGGTGGCGGCGCCGATGCCGGCAGCGAGGCCGAGGGCGGGGGGGCCGAGGAGCAGGCCCAGGCGTCGGCCAGCTCCGACGTGCCGTCCTCCGGTCGGCCCGAGGACCAGGGGGCCGAGGCCGAGGCCAAGGAGGCCGAGGCCGAAGCCGAGATCGACGCCGCCACCGAGCCGTCGGGCGGGGGCCAGGCCCCGGAGCCCGACACCGCTGACACCGCCGGCGGCGGCGATGCCGCGGCCGAGGCCGACACCGACGCCCAGGGCCCGGCCCAGGCCCCGCCGCCGCCACCGTCCGGTGGGTCGGCCGAGGGCATGGTGCTCTCGCCCGTGGTCCGGCGCCTCATCGCCGAGAACGACCTCGACCCGGCCTCCCTCACCGGGACCGGGGCCGGCGGGCGCATCACCCGCAGCGACGTCCTGGCCGCCGTGGAGGGCGGGGGAGGGGGCCGGGCCCCGGCCGCCCGCCCCTCGGCCCCGCCCGGAGCCCCGGCCGGGGCCGAGCGGCCCTCACCGGCCCCGGCGGCCGCCCCGGCACCCCGGACCGCGCCGGCCCGGGCCGGCGAGAGCGACACGTCGGTGCCGTTCAACAACATCCGGCGCCGCACCGGCGAGCACATGGTGCGCTCGGCCGCCACCAGCCCCCACGCCTACACGGCCATGGAGGTCGACATGGAGGGGGTGGAGCGGGTCCGCCAGGCCCACAAGCAGCGGGTGCGCGACGAGCTGGGCATCAGCCTGACCTACCTGCCCTTCGTGACCCGGGCCCTGGTCGACGCCCTGGCCGAGTTCCCCCACATGAACGCCAGCGTGGGCGAGGGCGAGCTGGTGGTCCACCACGACGTGAACGTGGGCTACGCCGTCGACCTGGGCTACGAGGGCCTCATCGTGCCGGTGGTGCACGGGGCCCAGGACCTGCGGCTGCCGGCCATCTCCCGGGCGGTGGCCGACCTGGCCGACCGGGCCCGCAGCCGCAAGCTGTCGGCCGACGAGATCAGCGGCGGCACGGTCACCATCACCAACGCCGGGGCCTCGGGCACCCTGGTCCAGCTCCCCATCATCAACCAGCCCCAGGTCATGATCCTCTCCACCGAGGGGGTCAACCGCCGGCCGGTGGTGGTGACCGACGCCGACGGCAACGAGGCCATCGCCATCCCCTCGGTCGGCAACCTGACCCTGGGCTGGGACCACCGGGCCTTCGACGGCGCCTACGCCGCCGCCTTCCTGCGGCGGGTGGTCGACATCCTGGAGACCCGCGACTGGGAGGCCGAGCTCTAGGTGGCGGCGCTGGCCGCTCCTGCCGTGCCCCCGCTGCACGTCCGATGGCTGGGCCGGGTGCGCTACCGCGACGCGCTGGCCCTGCAGCACGGCTTGCACCGCACCCCGGGCCACGACCACCTGCTCCTCCTGGAGCACCCCAAGGTCTTCACCCTCGGGGTGCGGGCCGAGGTCGGCCACGTCCTGGTGCCACCGGCCCAGGTGGGCGCGGAGCTGGAGCGGTCCGACCGGGGCGGTGACGTCACCTACCACGGGCCGGGCCAGCTGGTGGGCTACCCGATCCTGACCGTGCCCGGCGCCGGTGGCGGCTCGAAGCCCGACACCGTGGCCTACGTCCGCTCGGTCGAGCAGTTGGTGATCGACACCTTGGCCGAGCTGGGGGTCGAGGCCGGCCGCCTTCCCGAGTACCCGGGGGTGTGGGTCGGCTTGGACGGCCCCGAGCCCCGGAAGATCTGCGCCCTGGGCGTGCGCCTCACCCGGGGCCGCTCGATGCACGGCTTCGCCCTCAACGTCGACCCCGACATGGACATGTTCCGGGCCATCGTCCCCTGCGGCATCGCCGAGCGGCCGGTGACCTCGCTGCGGGCCGAGGGCGTCGGCGCCTCGATGCGGGACGTGGTCGAGGTGGTGGCCCGGCTGGCCGCCGAGCGGTGGGGGGCCGCGGGGGCCGACCGGGCCGACGTGGTGTGGCGGGCCTCGACCGCCGATCTGGCCCCGTTCAGCCGGGGCGAGGGACCGGGGGAGCCGGCCCAGCGGGTGCCCGACGGCCTGCAGGGGGCGGCCGAGGAGGGCACGTCGGTGCGGCTGCTGGGGCGCCTGGCCGAGGCCGGCGTGACCCAGGGGGTGGCCATCGCCGAGCGGAAGCCGGAGTGGATGAGGGCCCGGTTCCGCATCACCGACGACTACCGCCGGCTCAAGCGCACCCTGCGGGACCTGGACCTGGTCACCGTGTGCGAGGAGGCCGGCTGCCCCAACATCTTCGAGTGCTGGTCCGACGGCACGGCCACGTTCATGATCAACGGCGAGCGCTGCACCCGGGCCTGCGGCTTCTGCCTGGTCGACACCCGCCACCCCCAGGCCCTCGACCCCGGGGAGCCGGAGCGGGTGGCCGAGGCCGTGGCTCGCATGGACCTGGCCCACGCCGTGGTCACCGCGGTGGCCCGGGACGACCTGGCCGACGGGGGAGCCTCGGGCTTCGCGGCCACGGTGCGGGCCATCCGGGCCCGCCGGCCGGCCACCGCCGTCGAGGTGCTCATCCCCGACTGCAAGGGCGACCCCGAGGCCCTGGCCGCCATCTTCGACACCAGGCCCGACGTGCTCAACCACAACCTGGAGACGGTGGCCCGACTCCAACGGGCGGTGCGGCCCTCGGCCGGCTACGCCCGTAGCCTGTCGGTCCTGGCCCGGGCCCAGGAGGCCGGGCTGGTCACCAAGTCCAGCCTCATCGTGGGCCTGGGAGAGAGCGAGGACGAGCTGGTCGAGGCCCTGGCCGACCTGGCCGCGGTGGGCTGCGACATCGTGACCGTGGGCCAGTACCTGCGGCCCACCACCCACCACCTGCCGGTGGCCCGGTGGTGGACGCCCGAGGAGCTGGCCCGGGTGGCCCAGGTCGGCCAGGCCATGGGCATCGGCCACGTCGAGGCCAGCCCCCTCACCCGGTCCAGCTACCACGCCCGCCAGTCGGCCGATGCCGTCCGCGCCACCCCGGTGGCGGTGGGGGCCGCCCCCTGATGGGGGGCGCCCTCAGCGCTCGACGGGCTCGGTGGTGGGGAGCGGGGCGGCGGCGGCCTCGTCGGCCGACACGCTGGCGTAGCCCTTGCGCTTGCGGCGGCCCAGCAGGCCGGAGGAGCGCTGGCCCTCGTCGTAGCCGCCGTAGCTGTAGCCGTAGCCGTACCCGTAGGCATACGCCGCCTCGGCCTCCAGGCCGTTGAGGACGATGCCGACCAGGGGGGCGTCGACCTGGTCGAGCAGCTCGAGCGAGCGGCGCAGGCCCCGCTTGGTGGTGCTGCCCACGGTGGTGACCAGCACGGTGGCGTCGACCTGGCTGGCCAGCACCACGGCGTCGGCCACCGGCAGCAGCGGCGGGCAGTCGAGGAGCACGTAGTCGGCGTAGTCGGCGATGGAGTCGAGCAGGGTCTGGGCCGTCCGCGACGAGAGCAGCTCGGACGGGTTGGGCGGAGGCGGCCCCGAGGCCAGCACGGCGAGGCGGGGGACGTCGGGCACGGGCTGCACGGCGGTGTCGGCGCCGTGCTCGCCCAGGATCATCGAGGTGAGGCCGATGTGGTTGTCGAGGCCGAAGAACTGGTGGAGGCGGGGCCGACGCAGGTCGCAGTCGATGAGCACGACCCGGTGGCCGGCCCGGGCGAAGGTCACGCCCAGGTTGGCCAGGGTGGTGGTCTTGCCCTCCGAGGCCGAGGCACTGGTGAGCTGGATCACCTTGATGGTGCGCTCGACCCCGATGAACTGCAGGGAGGTGCGCAGGCCGCGGTAGGTCTCGGCCACCGGCGACTTGGGCGCCGTCAGGGACACCAGCTGCGGCTCGGCCCGGTTGCGCCACGACTCCAGCCTGGGGATCAGGCCCAGCACGTCGACGCCCCCGGTGACGGTGTCGAGGTCGTCCTTGGAACGGATGCGATCGTCGAGGTACTCCCGGAGGAAGGCGAGACCGGCGCCCAGCAGGAGCCCGAGCACCAGGGCGATGGCGGCGTTGCGGATGGGGTCCGGGGCGAACGGCGAGGCCGGCTCGCTGGCGGTGGACACGATCTCCCCGCCGCCGTCGGCCCGGGCCCCGTTGAGGGAGAGCTGGAGCTGGCCCAGGCGCTCGGAGTACCCGCCCCGCTGGGTCTGGAGCGAGATCCGCTGGGCGTCGCGGGCGGCGGCGGCCTGGTCACGCTGGTCGAGGAGGACCTGGTAGGCCGGGTCCTCGGGGTCGGTGGCGTCGACCTGGGCCTGCAGCTCGGCCACGCCGACGTCAGCCTGCTGGAGCTGGTCGTCGACCTCGGTCAGCTGCTGCTGGAGGACCTCGACGGCGGCCTCCAGCTCGGCCACGTTGGTGTCGCGGCGGATGGTGATGAAGATCTCGGCGTAGGCGTTGGCCTCGCGGGCGGCCCGGGCCGGCTCGCCGTCGGTGGCACTGATGCTCACCACGCTGGTGTCGCCCTTGGGGGCGATGGACACCGAGGCGGTGTAGCCGAGCTCGTCCCGCACGGCGTCACGGACGGAGCGGGAGCGCATGACCTCGATCTCGGTCTGCACCCGCTGGGTCTCGTCGAAGCTGTTGGTCGGCTGCTGGTCGCCGGAGATGATGTCCTGGGTGCCCTGCCGGCGGAGGAGGATCTCGGCGGTGGCCCGGTACTGCGGCTCCTGCAGGAGGGAGAGGCCGAGGGCGACGGCCACCACGGCGATGGCGGTCAGGGCGATGGTGAGCTTCCGACGGCGGAGGACGGTGAGGTAGTCCCGGAGCTCGAGCTGGTCGGTCTCACGTCGGTCGGTCATCGAGTGCACGGTAGTGGCTGGGTCCTTCGGGGCCGGAGCCCGGGATGGCCGTGGGAGGCACGGATCGGCGGGGTCGTCGTGGGAGGGGAACCGGCCGGGGTCGGGGACCGGGGGCCGAGACGCGGACCAGCCCGGTGCCGGGCACCGGGCTGGTCAGAGAGTGCTGGAAAGGGAGGGTCAGGCGGTGGCGCTGCGCCGCTTGGTGGCGACGAGAGCGAAGGCCGCGCCGGCCAGGACCAGGCCGCCACCGAGCTTCAGGAGGAGGCTGGTGTCGTCGGCGCCGGTGCGGGGCAGCGGGGTGGCCGTGGTGGTGGTCACCGTGGTGGTGCCCCCGCCGCTGCCGCCCACCGTGATGGTGGTGCTGAGCACCTCGCCACCGCAGGTGACGGTGAGGGTGTAGACGCCGGGCTCGAGGTCCGAGGGGATGGTCACCGGACCCGAGAACTGGTCGTCGACCACCGGGATGGTCCCGAGGGAGCCCTCGCCCTCGATGGCCACCTCGACCTCGTCGGCCGCTTCACAGGTGCCGGAGATGGTGGTGGTCTCGCCAGGGGCGGGGTTGCTGTTCGAGATGGTGGCGGAGAAGACTTCGCCGTACTGGGCTGCAGCCGGGGTGGCCAGGAGGGCCACCAGAGCCGCAGCGATGATCACGATCTTCTTGAGCATGGTGCAAGGCTCCGAGGGACGCAGCGGTCAGGACCGGAGCAGTTTGCTACATGAGACGGCTCCGTGTCCAGGACCGTGCTCCGTGGGGGTGCCATCACGCTCCGGACGGCAGCGCCAGCCGCCGCCGGCCGTCGCCCTGGTCGATGTGTCGCACGACCCTTTTTCCGTCGCCCACCGTGGCCCGCACCGTGACCTGGTCGGGGTTGGTGGTCGGGTGGGGGGCGAGGTCCAGCACGTAGCCGCCGGCCACGTCGAGGGCCCCCCGGAGCTCCAGCTCGAGGGTCACCGCCCCACCGGGCGGGACCGAGACCAGGCGCGAGTACACGGGGAAGCCGGCTTCGACCTGGGACTCCATGCCCACCGGCCGGCCGTCCAGCGTGGCCCGCACCAGGCCGTGGGGCGTGTGGACCGACAGGAGCATGAGGTTGGTGCCCGGCGGGTCACCCCGGGTGTTGCCGATCACGTAGGCCGGGACGGAGCCGTCCAGGGGGGCGTCGTTGCGGACGGTGATGCGGGCCGTGGCCCGGACCCCGCCGTCGGAGGCGACGTCCACGTCGTAGTCGACGGTCCGGCTCTGGAACACGTCGATCTTGTTGTTGCTGGTGTTCTGGCTGGAGAGGGCCAGGAAGCCGTGGTCGGGCCGGGCCTCGGGGAAGGCCCCGGTGGCGCCGAGGCGGGCGAAGAGGGCCTGCTCGGGGCCCCGGGGCGACCAGAGGCGGATGCGGCCCTGCTGGGTCGGGGGGGCGAGCACGTCGGCCAGCTGGCGGGGGCCGGGCAGGTCGCCGGTCGTGAGCTGGTCGAAGGTGGTCTCCACCAGGCGGGACAGGGCCTCGTTCTGCTGCTGCCCGTCCGGGAACAGGGCGTAGTTGTCCCGGAGCAGGAACTCGGCCGCGTTGTCGGAGGTGAGGACCCGATCGAAGCCCTCCACCTCGACGGGGCCGGTGAAGGTCAGGAGGGCGGCCAGAGCGATGGGATCGATGCTGATGACGCCGTCCAGCTCCCCCCGTCCGGTCTGCGGGTAGATCTCGCGCATCACCTGGGCGTCGTAGGGGAAGTGGGGCGAGAACGTGACGTCGCCCACGTAGCGCTCGGGGGCGAACCGCCCGTAGCGGGCCAGGTACTCCTCCGGGCCGGTGATGGTCGGCGGGGCCGCCCCGTCGATGGGCACCAGGTCGGTGAAGGGGCCGGAGTCGGTGAGGCGGAGCTCGCCACCGTCGGTGGTGATCTCGGCCCAGCTGCCCATGAAGCCCCCGGAGCCGCGGAGCTCGGCCGGCGTGACGAAGGCGACCAGGTAGCGACGGGGCCCGTCGCCCCCGAGGAGGCCGGGGGCCACCTGCACGGCCTCGTCGGCCAGCGCCGCCTCCCGCTGGGCCTGGGCCAGCTCCCCGTCGAGGTCGTCGAGGCCGTCGGCCACGGGGGCGACGAGCCAGCCCGAGTCGTCGTCGGCCAGCGACCGCCGGGCGCCGTCCAGGGAGCCGATGGTGCGGGCCAGCGGTGCCTGGACCGACCGGATGCGGCCCAGGTCGAACCGCCCGTCGGTCGATCGCAGCCGGTCGTAGTCGACCGCCCCCGCCGTCGCCCCCGCGGTGACGCTCAGCTGGTGGCCCTCCGCCGCCGCGCTGCTGAGGGCCCGGGCGTGCTGGCCGAGCACCGGCACGGCCCGGGCCGGGGCCGCCCACCAGGCCCCGAGCGAGGAGTCGGCCCGCTCGAAGGCCGAGGCGGCCCGAGCGAAGCTGGCCTGGGCGGCGTCGGTCTCGCCCCGCCGGGTGGCCGACAGCCCGGCCCGGGCGTCGCCGGTGGCCCGGTCCAGGCCACCGGCCAGGGACAGCACCAGGGCGCAGTAGGCGCCTCCGACCACCCCGACCAGCACCACCAGGGCCAGCGCCACCCGGCGGATGGCTCGGCGCTCGTGGCGCCGGCTCTTGCGGTAGCCGGAGACCAGGACGGGGGTCACCGCCAGTGCTGCGACCAGGGCCGTGGCCCCGTGGAAGCCGACGTCGGGGAGCCGGAGGAGGGCCTGGACGGCCAGTGCCCCGGTGGCCGCCCCCCACAGGCGCGACCGGCGGGACCGGCGGGCCCCGGCGAAGGCGGTCGCCCCCGAGGCCAGCGCCGGGACCAGCGCCCACCCGCCCGAGAACGCCACCGCGGCCACGGCCGGGGTGAGCACGGCCCAGCGGGTGGACCGGGCCGCGGCCAGGGTCACGACGACGGCGGCGGCCGCGCTGAGGAGGACGTCGACCACGTCGGTCCCGGTCGGGTGGCACCCGGCCAGGGCCCCTCCCACCGCGGCAGCGGCGGCGAAGGCCCGGGCCGCGAGGGCCTCGTGGCGCGCCGGCCCACGTCGACGCCTCGACGGGTCGCCGGGCACGGATCGGGAGGAGGTCGTGGTCATGCGGTGCACGGGGCCGGGACGCCTCGCCACGGGAGGGGGCGGCCGACGGGGGGACGGTACGGCGCCCACCGCCCCGGCCCCAAGCGGGGGCGCCCCGTTGGGGTCCGCCCCGGGTGAGGACCCGGTGGCCACCCGGGCGCCGGTGGTAGGGTCGACGGGCCCGCAGCCCGACCGTCGGCGACACCCGCCGTGCAGGAGGACCATGTGATCGCAGGCCCAGGGACCAGGGAGGCGAGCCCGTGGTGACCATACGGCCCGACGCCCGCATCTTCGTGGCCGGGCACCGTGGCCTGGTCGGCTCGGCCGTGGTCCGGCGCCTGCGGAGCGAGGGCTACACCAACCTGCTCCTCGCCGGTCGTGACCAGCTCGACCTCCGGGACCAGGCCGCCGTCAACTACTGGTTCCGGGCCAACCGCCCCGAGTACGTGTTCCTGGTGGCCGGCACGGTCGGCGGGATCCTGGCCAACTCCACCCGGCCCGCCGAGTTCCTCTACGACAACATGATGATCCACGCCACGGTGGTGGAGGCCTCGCACCGCTTCGGTGTCGCCAAGCTGCTCTACCTCGGGAGCTCGTGCATCTACCCGAGGCTGTCGAGCCAGCCCATCACCGAGGACCAGCTCCTCAGCGGCCCGCTGGAGCCGACCAACGAGGCCTACGCCTTGGCCAAGATCGCGGGGATCAAGCTGTGCGACTCGTACCGGGCCCAGTACGGCTGCAACTTCGTCTCCGCCATGCCGACCAACCTCTACGGGCCGTACGACAACTTCGACCTGGCCTCCAGCCACGTCCTCCCGGCCCTGATTCGCAAGTTCCACGACGCGCGGGCGACCGGGGCCCAGGAGGTCGAGGTGTGGGGCTCGGGCATCCCCAAGCGTGAGTTCCTGCACGTGGACGACCTGGCCGACGCCTGCCTCTTCCTCCTGGAGCGCTACGAGGAGCCGGGCCCGATCAACGTGGGCACCGGGGAGGACCTCAGCATCCGCGAGTTGGCGGAGATGGTCCGCGACATCGTCCACCCAGGGGCGGTGTTGGTGTTCGACCCCACCAAGCCCGACGGCACGCCGCGGAAGGTCCTGGACGTGAGCCGGCTGGACGCGCTCGGGTGGCGCGCCTCCGTCGGTCTGCGCGAGGGCATCGAGAGCACCTACCGGTGGTTCCTCGAGAGCAAGGTTCACGCGCCCGCGTCCTGAGCCGTGCCCTGGTGAGGGCTCGGCCGTCGCGGGCGGGAGGCTAGGGCGAGTCGGGGCCACCTGGCCCCGACGGGTCGTGGCCCACGGTGGCTTCGATGAAGAAGCTCTCGGGCCGCGTCTCGACGGCGGCGAGGTCGGGGAGCTCGCCGTCGCGGTACTGGCGCCGGGTGCAGGCCACGAAGCCCACGTCCTCCAGCATCTCGCGCACCAGCGGGTAGGTCGGCTGCCAGCGGTGGTAGGCCCCCGAGACCAGGTGGGACAGGCGCGTGCGCGGAGGCTGGGCTGCCGGCGCTGCGGCCAGGGCCTCGTTGTAGCGACGGGCCGCCTCGGCTGAGCCGTCCTCGACCAGGGCCCGGGCGATCTGCTCCCCGTCCGGCAGGGCGAGCCGGATCCGGCCGCCGGGACGCAGCACCCGCCGGCACTCGGCGAGGAGGCCCTCGGCTACGTCGAGGTACATGTGCTCGAGCGTGTGGGAGGAGTAGACGGCCTCGACGGTGCCGTCCTCGTAGGGCAGCCCCCGGCGGGCGTCCCAGTAGCGGATCCCCTTCGACCACGCCGCCATGTGGCCGGCGTCGATCAGGCCCACCTTGCGCAGCGCGGCCTTGGCCAGGGGGAGGCGGTCCAAGAGGATGTTCGGCGAGCGGTCCAGGTTGTGCCACCCCGGCACGGCGTCGGGGCCGCTCCCGAGGTTCAGGCGGATGGGCTCTCGGCCCGCCGGGCTGCGGGGCGGTGCCGAGCTGGCCGACGGGCTGGGGAGGTGGAGGGAGCGACGCATCAGCAACCAGGGGGAGGGGACGGTGGACGAGACGTGGTCCGGCGGCCGAGGGTGTCGGCGATACTGTCTGCCAGGCGCCGGCCCGGCCGGGAGGGACGCACGCTCTCGGACAGCTTTCTACGCCATCAGCCCGCGCCTCTGCCCATCACCCGACGGCGCCACGGTCGACCCTTGATCCCACACGCCATCTCCGCAGCGGTCCGTCGGTCTCTCGGGCGGGTGGCCTCCGCCCGCCGGAGGTACCGGTCGGCAGCCGGCCGGGTGTCGTGGTCGATCCTCGACCAGATGGTCTCGAACGGCACCAACGCGGCAGCCACGGTGCTGGCCGCCCGGGAGCTCACCCCGGTGGGGTTCGGCGCCTTTGCGGCCACGGTGGTGTCCTTCACCATCACCGTCGGAGGAGCGCGGGCCCTCGCCCTCGAAGCCGCCCTGGTCCGGGGCCAGGAGTCGGGTCGTCGCCTGATGGCCGACCTGTCCAGCGCGGTCACCGCCTTCGTGCCCGTGCCCGTGGTGGTCCTGCTCGGAGCCGGGGCGCTGGTCGGCGGGTCGGTCGGCGCCTGCCTGGTGGCGTTCGCGGCGTGCCTCCCCGGCCTCGTCCTGCAGGACGCCTGGCGGTACGCCAGCTTCACCGGACGACGTCCCCGAGCCGCCTTCGCCTCCGACGTGGCCTGGTTGGTCGGCATGGTGGCCAGCTTCGGCGCGCTGACCGCGGTCAGGGGCGAGATCCGGCCGGAGTGGACCGTCCTGGCCTGGGCCGGGCCCGGGGCGGTGCTGGGGATGGGCACGGTAGCTGTCCAGCGCCTCCGCCTCAGCGCCCGCGTCGGCGTGTGGTGGATCCGGGCCAACCTGGACCTGGGGGGGCGTTACCTGGTCGACTTCATCGGGACGTTGGGAATCGCCCAGGTGGCCCTGTACGCCCTGGTCCTGATCTCCGGGATCGGCGCCCTGGGGGGGGTCCGGGCCGGCTACGCCCTCTTCGGGCCCTTGCAGGTGCTGTACGTGAGCGTCATGGTCACCCTGGTCCCCGACGGGCGACGGCTGGCCCTCCGCTCGTCCCGCCGGCTGGTGGAGGTCCTGGTGGTGACGTCGGTGATCCTGTTGCTGGTGACGGTGGCCATCGGTGTCGTGCTCTCCCTCCGGGCCTTCGATCCGGTGGGCGAGCTGCTGTTCGGCGCCACCTGGCCGAGCGCCCGGGACCTGGTGGTGCCGGTCTGCGCCCAGACCTGCGCTGGCGCGGTGCTGGCCGGGCCGACCATGGGCCTTCGTGCATTGGAGGAGGCCGCCGTGCTCCTGCGCATCCGGCTCTACTCGGCCGCGCCTACCCTCGTCCTCGCCTGCCTGGGGGCCGTCCTGGGCGAGGCCCCCGGCATGGTCTACGGCCTGACCGTTGGGTCGGCGGGCTCCGCGGCGTGGCACTGGGTGGCCCTGAGGTCCGCCCTCGCCCGGCCCACCGTCCCGGTGGCAGCCGAGGGTCCGCTCGGCCCGCCGGTGGTTCGACGGCGCGGGGCGCGGGTGCGACACTGATGGCGGTGAGAGGAAGGACCGCCTCGACGAAGGACCGGCGCATGCCAGACGCGAGCCCCAAGAACCCAGGGCGGCCCTCCACCGCGACCCGGTTCCGGCGCCTGGCCCGCAACTCCCTCCCCGCCGAGGTGCGCCACACGTTGGCTCCGGCCGTCCGCAGGGTCGAGGACCTCGTCGGTCGGGCCGCCTCGGCGAACGGCGAGGAGCGCATCATCCGCGAGCTCCTGGCCGACCGCTCGGTGGTGCCCTTCTGCGTCGACATCGCGGCCAGTGACGGGCGCACCGGGTCGAACTCCCTGGCGCTCTACGCCCGGGGCTGGGCCGGGCTCTCGGTGGAGATGGACGGGCGGCTGTTCCGATCGCTGGCGGCCCGGAACGCCGGGTTCGACAGCTGTCGCCTCTTCCGAGGGCGGGTGACGCCCGAGAACGTGGTGAGCCTGTTCCGCGCCGCACAGGTGCCGATTGATCTCGGCTTCCTGAACCTCGACATCGACAGCTACGACTTCTTCGTCCTGGAGCAGATCCTGTCCGAGTACCGCCCGTCCCTCATCTGCGCGGAGATCAACGAGAAGGTCCCCCCACCGATTCGCTTCACCGTGCAGTACCGCGACGACCACCAATGGGACGGCTCCCACTGCTACGGCCAGTCCATCTCCCAACTGGAGATCCTGGTCGAGCGGCACGGGTACGCCATCGTGGCGCTCGAGTACAACAACGCCATGCTGATGCCCCGCGAGGTCGCGCCGAAGTCCCTCTCGGCCGAGGAGGCCTACCGGGAGGGCTACCTCCGCCGCCCCGATCGGCTGGAGCGCTTTCCGTGGAACGCGGATGTCGAGGACGTCCTCGCCCTGCTGCCGGTGCCCGCCGCTGTCCGTCTGGAGGAGGTCTTCGCCGGTCACGGCTCCTACAGCCTGACCGTGGGCCCGGGCGATCATTGACCGAGCTCGAGGACCCCTCGTGAAGCTGGCGTTCCTCTGGCCGCAGATGTCCGGCTACGTCGATGCCTGCCTCCGGGCCACGGCAGACCTGGGCCACCACCTCTACCTCGCCCACCGGGCAGCGGGGCCCGAGGCGCCGTTCCGGGACGAGCGGTTCGGGTGGATCGAGCGCCGACACTGTTACGCCGGGGAGGCTGATCCCCAGCGCCTCCTCGGTGACCTGGAGGACTTCGGTCCCGACGCCATCCTCGCAGTCTCGTGGCACCGCCCCGCCTTCCGGGCCGTCCTGCGCCGGTGGCGGGGACGTGCCCTGCGGGTCCTCTTCATGGACAACCCGTGGAGGGGCACGCCGAAGCAGTGGGCCGGGCGGCTGGTGGCCCGGTCCCACGTGCTGCCGTACTACGACGCCGCCTTCCTGCCGGGTGAGCGCCAGGCCGTCTTCGCCCGGATGCTCGGGTTCGACGACGACGCCATCTGGCAGGGCGCCTACGTCGCCGACAACGCCGCCTTCGACACCGGTCCCCGGTCGGCACCACCGGCACGGCCCTCCTTCCTCCTCTGCGCCCGCCTGGTCCCCGAGAAGGGCGTCGAGGACCTGGCCGAGGCGTGGGCCACGGCGACGGCGGACGGCGCGGTGGAGGGCTGGCGCCTCCAGGTCGCCGGGGTGGGGCCCCTGGCCGAGCGGATGGCCGACCTCGCCGACGTCGAGATGCTCGGCTTCGTCCAGCCGGACGAGCTGCCGGCCATCCACGCCGCTGCGGGAGCGCTCGTCCTGCCCAGCAGGGTCGAGCACTGGGGCGTGGCCGTCAACGAGGCGTGCGCGGCCGGGCTCCCCATCATCGCCACCACCGCGGTCGGCGCCACCACGGGGCTACTGCGCGAGGGGATCAACGGGTGGGTGGTGCCCCCCCGCCGCCCCGACCTGCTGGCCGGCCGCCTGGCCGACACGGCCCGGCTCCCTGCGGCCGACTGGGCCCGGATGTCCGACCGGTCACGGGCGCTGTCCACCAGCTACACGCCCGAGGGCTGGGCCCGCTACTTCACCGCTCAGTGCACCCGGGCCCTCGGGGCCCAGGGGTCGGTCACGGCATGAGGGTCGTGGTCGACGCTCTCGGCGTGCAGCGGGGTGGAGGGCTGCTCACCGCGGTCCGCTCGGTGGTCGGGACGTGGGCCGAGGTGGCTCCGGGCGACGAGCTGGTCCTGGTCGTCGACCGGGCCGTCAGGGGTGAGCTCCCGGCCGCGGGCCCGGGGCTCGAGGTGGTCCCCCTCGACCTCGGCTCTCGCCGGCAGGTCAACCGGCTGACCCGTGGGGCCTGGGCCCTCCGGGAGCTCAGTCGGGGGGCCGACGCCCTGCTGGCCACCCTGCCGGTGCTGCCGACCTTCGGCGTCCGCGCCCTGCCGACCGTCGTCCTCCTCTACGACATGCGCCACCGCGTCCGCCCGACGGACTTCCCGAGGGCGACGGTCCTCCAGCGGAGCGTCCTGTACCACCGGGCGGTGCGGCGCTCCGACGCCGTGCTCGCCATCTCCCAGCGGACCGCGGACGACCTCGACGCCCTGATCGCCCCCCACGCCCCGGTCACCGTGGCCCACCTGGGCGCCGACCACGTCGCCGCCGCGACGACAGGCGGCGCCCGGGCCCACGGCCTGGTGCACGGGCACTTCTCCAACAAGGGCGTCGACCTTGCCCTGCAGACCTGGGCCACCCTCGGGCAGCGGCACGCGGTGGACCTGCCCCTGCTGGTGGTGGGCGTCCCCCCGGAGGACCGGGGGCGGTGGGAGTCGATGGCCGGCGAGCTGGGCATCGGGGACCGGGTCCGGGTGGCGGGCTGGCTCGACGACGGAGCGCTGGCCTCGGTCGTCGACGACTCGGCCGTCCTCCTGTTCCCGTCGCGGCACGAGGGCTTCGGCCTGCCCGCTCTGGAGGCTATGCGCCGGCGGGTCCCCGTCGCCATCTCCCCCGACCCGGCCCTGGTGGAGGTGACGGGTGGGCACGCACCGGTGGCCTCGAGCTGGTCGGCCGAAGCCTTGGCCGAGGCCACCTGGCGGGCGATCCGGATGAGCGACGACGGGGTGGAGGCGGCGGCCCGCCACGCCGCTACCTTCACCTGGGCGTCGACGGTGACGACGATCCGAGCCGTCATCGAGGCCGAGGTCGGTCGCCGCTCCGGTCGGGATGGCGGGTCCGGATCCGGGCCCCAGTCGGCGGGCGGCGCCACGGACCTAGGCTCGGCCCGATGGTGAGGGTGAAGGCCGCGATGACCGTCATCGGACCCTGACGGTTCGCCAGTGGGGCCGGAGGGCGAGCCACTAGGTTCCCTCTGGTGTCCTCCCTACGGTTGGCCGTCGAGGTCGTTCGTTGGATCTGGACCCACCCCTCCAACCGGGGCCGACGGGTTCGCCAGCTCTGCCAGGCCATGGCCTTCCAGGCTCGGGGCCGTCTCCTGCGGCGCCCCACCGTCGTCCCGGTCGGCCGGCGTTCGCGGTTGGTCGCCCATCTTCGGGAGCGCGGCTCCTCGCTCGTGGTGTACGCCAACCCGCACGACCACGCCGAGATCGGGTTGTGGGAACGGCTCCTCGGACCCGGGGATCTGTTCGTCGATGTCGGCGCGAACGTCGGCAGCTACTCGATGTGGGCCGCCGAGTTGGGGGCCGAGGTCGTCGCCTTCGAGCCTGATGCCGGGGCCCGGGCCCGGCTCCGAGCGAACGCCCGATTGAACGGGTTCGACATCGACATCCGACCGCAGATCGTGTCGGCCACGGTGGGCCGGGCCCGGATGACCAGGGGCCTGGACGCCATGAACCACATCGCGGTCGGCGCTGGCGATGATGCCCAAGAGGCCACCACGCTCGACGTCGCGTTGGCCGGGCGGACCCACGTCCGGGGCGTCAAGGTCGACGTCGAGGGCTTCGAGCGTCTGGTGCTGGAGGGGGCCGAGGAGTTGCTGCGCGAGCACCGGATCGATGTCGTCCAGCTCGAGTGGAACCGGCTGTCGCTCGACCACATGGGCGAGCCGCGGGGGCGCGCCGGGGAGATCCTGACCGGCCACGGGTACCACCTCCTCCGGCCTGACGGGACGGCGGACTTTCGACGCCTCCAGGCCGACGTCTTCGCCGTGAGCCCGGCCTGCCTGGACGAGGTGCTCGCCCTCGTGGGCCGTGGGGTCTCCGCGGTCATCGCCGGGACGTGACCGACCCGCGTCGGTGGCGCCGAGAGGCCTCCCGCTCGTCGCCCCGGCTGGTCGTACGGCTCGGAGGTCGTCGACGCGCCTGATGGTACGGGGGTCGTCGGGGACGGTGGGGCGTTGCGGCGATGGCCGCTCTACGATCCGGGTTCCTCGTTCGAAGGAGCCCCGATGACGAAGCTGGACACGCTTCGGTCGCGTGTGAAGCGAGCGGACCAGTCGTGCCGGGACGGGTTCGTCGCGACCCTGCGCCGGCGATGACGAGCATCTTCGTCTTGTTGGCAGTGCTGACGTCCGGCGTCTGGGTCGCGGTCGCCATAGCGAGGTACGGCCTTCAAACGGTCGCGTTCGCGGCAACGGGAGCCTCGGCCTTCTTCATGCCGATGATCTCCCTGCGGGTTGCCCCTTCCGTCTCGATCGGGGATGCCCTACTTCTCAGTGCGATTGGCCTGGCCTCGACCGCCGTCTTGATCCGACGCTACCCGTTGCACTTCCGACCGTTGAGAAGCGTCACTCGGGCCCTCGTACTCGTCGTCGCCGGAGGTGTTCTCGGATCGCTGCTCCACGGAGGTGGCAGTGGCGAGCTCGTGAGCTTCGGTGCAGGAGTCGGATCGGTCATCGTATGCTTCGGTCTTCAAGATTTGGCCCCCGACCAGATCCGGCGTCTGTGCTGGGCCTTCGCTCTAGGCTCCACGACGAGCGGCTTGGTCGGCATCCTGCTGGGCTACTCGGTGCTGGGCAGTCGCTTGTACGGCTTGTCACATCACCCGAACCACCTGGCCATGGTCAACGTCCTGGCGCTAGGCATGACCCTCGGGCTGGTCTTGACGACGAGCCAGGGCCGCGCACGATCCATCGGGCAATGCCTCGCGCTGTGCCACCTGGTCATCGTGTTCATGACCGGTTCCCGTGCCGGGGTCATCGGAGTCGTCGTCGTGGTCGGTGCGGCGACCATCGTGACTCGACGCAGGCATCTGGCGATCGCTCTCGGAGGAGGAGCGACCGCACTGTTCGTGGTGCTGGCCACGGGCGTCATCACGCTCACCGACGCGAACGTTCTCAGCCGCTTGGCCGGAGGCGGCGGCGCCTCGGCTAGCGACGTCGAACGGGCCGATGCGCTCAGCTCGACGTGGGAGACGATCGGCGACAGCCCGATCCTGGGAGCTGGTTTCTCGTCGGCTCGAGCCGGCCACTCGGTCCCCTTGCAACTCTGGCAGGTGGCCGGGATCTTCGGACTTATGGCCTTCGTGGTGCTGGTCGCCACGACGGTCCGAAGCTTGCGGCACCCTCACAGCGTGCTGAGCGTCGGCCTCTGGTCCGGGTACGCCGGGTACCTGGCCGCGTCCCTCGTGTCGAACCAGCTCTGGGATCGGTACGTCTGGCTGGCCCTCGCCCTCGCTTCACTTGCCGCAGCAGGAGGTGTCGGGCTTCCACTCGACTCGATCCGTCCCGGATCACGCTCGCTGCCCCGTGGCAACCTGCAGTCGTCCCGAGAGCACCGTGGAGGTCGGCACTCCGAGTTGGCCATCGAAGCCCGCGGGGGCCCTGTGTGAGGCCCTACGGAGCTCCGACGATCGCCGCCGCGGGGCCACAGCTAGCAGGCGTGCGGTGGGTCAGGGAGGCGGGGGCCGGGAGAACAGCAGGTCGGCCTGGACCACCCGCCCCCCGATGCGGGTCGCCGGGCCGATCCCGGTGAGCGCCAGGCCGTGCTCTCGGAGCTCGGCCACGATCTCGTGGGCCAATGGCTGGCCGGTGTAGAAGGCCTGGAACGAGCACTCCACGTAGACCCACGTCACCTGGTCGAGGGTCGCCCGCGCCCCCCGGATCACCTCGAGCTCGGCGCCCTGGACGTCGAGCTTGAGCAGGGCCGGCTCGGTCAGGGGGTACCCCTCCACCTCGGCGTCGAGGGTCGAGGTCGTGATGTCGAGGGTCTCGGCCTCGTGGGTGCCGGGGAAGGTCGTGCTCTGCAGCTCGGAGATGGCGAGCAGGGAGGAGCTGTCGTCCGCCTCGGCCACGTGGAGGACGGCGGGCCCGGTCGCGGACCCCAAGGCGACGGTGCGCAACTCGACCGAGGCGATCTCGGCGAAGATGGCCCGGAAGGTGGCCGAGGCCGCCGGCAGGGGCTCGAAGGAGAGCACCGCCGCGGCCGGCGCGGAGCGGCACACCTCCAGCGCGAACTGGCCCCGGTTCGCCCCGACGTCCAGGACGTGACGGGGCTGGAGGTCGGCCAGCATGGCCCGGTGCTCCCGGGCAGGGGCGACCCCGTGGCGCAGGGCTCGCCGACCGAGGGCCGAGCGGGCCGCGTCGAGCGCCTTGGCCGCCTGGTGCCCGCGGGCCAGGAGCTTCGCCGTGGCGGTGGCGACCGGCCCCCCCATCAGCCTTCGTCCGCCTCGGGGCGGCGCAGGACGCTGATGACGTAGCTGGCCAGCCCCGGCTTCGGGTGCCGGAGGAGGAAGCGGGTCTTGGCCCGTTCGGCCAGGCGCAGGGGCGGGACCTTCTCGTAGTAGCCGTGGCCGAAGCCGACGAAGAAGGCCACGGGCTCGAAGCCGACCGAGCGGAAGCGGGCCAGGTGCCTCTCCGTCGGCCCCGCGCACCAGCTGTAGGGGGCGGGGAACTTGCCGTGCTGGCCCTCCCCGGACCGCTCGGGCCAGATGGACAGCACGATCTTGTCCGAGAGCCCGTCCGGGAGGAGCCGGTTGGCCAGGAAGGGGAGGCTCGACACGACCGGCGAGAAGTGCACGGCCAGCCCGCCAGGCCGCAGGCTGGCGAAGCAGTTCTCGTGGAAGGCGCGACCGGAGGGGACGTGTTCGGCCAGCATCCGGGAGAAGACCAGGTCGAACGACCCGCCCAGGTCCAGCCCGGGCTGCGCCAGGTCGGCCTGGACGGTGCGGACCTCGACCCCGCTCTTGTCCAGCTCGGCCGGGGAGATGTCGACCACCGTGAAGGTGTCGGCCCGTCCGGCGGCCGTGACGACGTCGATGGACGGGTTCGCCCCCCCGCCCAGCTCGGCGATGTCGACGGCCCCGGACCGAGTGATCAGGTCCGTCAGCAGGCCGTCGAGGCCCTCCCACAGCGCCACGTGGGGGTGGTAGGTGACCACCGGCCCGGAGCGCCCGCCGGAGGAGGCCAGGGCCGGCCCGACGTCGAGGGGCAGGGTGAGTGTGTCAAATGGTGCCATGGGGTGCTTCCAACTCGGAGAGGGGGGCCGGGGGGCCTGCGGCGAGGACCTCGGCCACGCGGGCCGAGATGACCTCGATGTCGAAGGTGGCCTCGGCGTAGGCGCGGGCCGAGCGACCCCCGGCCGCCCGGCGCTCGCCGTCCTGGAGCAGCGTGGCCACGCTGTCCACGAAGGCCTGGTGGTCGCCCGGCTCGGTGACCGTCCCGGCGCCGGCCCGTTCGATGATGCGGGCGGCCAGGTTGGCGCCGGGGACGGCGGCGGCGATGGGGCGCCCGGCGGCCAGGTAGGCCAGGACCTTGGACGGGACGCTGAAGGTGCCGGCGCCGGCCTCCAGCAGGACCAGGCAGACGTCGGCCGCCCCCAGGAGTTGCGGGAAGGTCTCGTAGTCGACGTAGTCGAGGAGCACCAGGGTGCCCTCCAGGTCCTCCCGGGCCCGGGCCGCCTCCAGGTGCTGGCGCCCCCGGCCCTCGGTCACGACGACCAGGGCGGCGTCGGTGCCCCGGAGGGCCCGGGCCACGGCCAGGAGGTGGTCGGGGTCGTGCTTGAGGCCGAGGGTGCCCGAGTAGAGGGCGACCGGTCGCTGCTGGAGGCCGTGGGACCGGGCCCAGGCGTTGTCCTTGGGCTCGACCGGGATCTCGTCCAGGGGGGCCCAGTTCTCGATCACGGTGACGGGGACGTCGACCGAGCGCCGCTCCAGCTCGGAGACGAAGTCGTCGCTGATGACCACCGCGGCGTCCGACCGGCGCAGCAGCCGCGTCTCGAGGCCCTCGAGGGCCGCGCCCAGGGTGGCGCCGAGGAGGCGTGAGCGCGCCGAGAGCACATCCCGGGTGCCCCGGCCCAGGAAGTCCTGGACCCAGTAGGCCCGCCGGGCCCCCACGTGGCCGGCCGCCGCCCACAGCAGCATCTGGGCCAGGAGGGGGGTGTTCCCGGAGAGGACGGCGTCGGGCCGGCTCCGGACGACGTGGCGGGCCAGCCGGCTCCCGTAGCGGAGCTCGCTGGCCAGTCGCCGGAGGGGGGCGTAGCGCTCGAAGGGCTGCTCGCTCAGGGCGGTGAACCGGAGCGACCCGGGGTCGCCGGCCCGGCGGGCGAGGTCCCCCCGGCCGCTGGCCACCCCGGCGCAGAAGGCGTGGTCGACCTCGATGCCCCGGCGGGCCAGGGCCCGGGCCAGGTGGGCCGGGAAGGGGTGGCCCGCGAAGTCGTGCAGGAGGAGCTTCACGCCGGGGCGGGCGGCAGGATCAGTGGGCGCCGACGCGGCGGAGGACCACGAGGGCGGTCTTGACGAGGATCCAGAGGTCGGCGCCGACGCTCGGACGGGCCAGGTAGGCGAGGTCGAGCTCGACCCGCTGCTGGTAGTTGAGGCTGCTGCGCCCGCTCACCTGCCACAACCCGGTCAACCCGGGACGGGCCGAGAGGTAGGCCTCCTGGGCCTGGCGGGAGGCGTACTCGACCAGCTCGGCCTCCACGATCGGGCGAGGGCCGACCATGCTCATGTCACCCTTCAGGACGCTGATGAGCTGGGGGAGCTCGTCCAGGCTGGACGACCGCAGGAAGCGGCCCCACTGGCTCAGCCGGGGGTCCTCGTCGGCCGGCAGCTTGAACCCGTTGACCAGGTACTTGGCGTAGAGCTCGGGATCGGCGTGGAGCCGCGTCTCGGCGTCGACGGCCATGCTGCGGAACTTGCTGATCTCGATCACCCGGCCGCCCTGGCCCACCCTCCGCTGCTTGAAGAAGGCCGGCCCTCCGTCCAAGCGGACGAGGATGAAGAGGACGAGGACGACGGGGGCCGTCGCCACCAGCAGGACGGAGGCCACCACCACATCGAGGGCCCGCTTCGTGGCCGTGACGGCCCGGGCCGAGCCCGGGGCGAGGGAGCCCGCGCCCGGGCGCGCCGGGTCGCCTTCCGACCGGGCCGAGGCGGGGTCGGTGCTGGGGGAGCTGATGACCTCGGCCGTGCTCATGACGATGGGTCGTCGGTCTCGACGGCCACCGATCGCCGGTGGCTTCGAGGCAGCGTGTTCGACCTTTTCCTCCCTGGGCTCGAGACTGAGGAGCAGTCCTGCGACGGGCGAAACCCTAGCAACGTCGGTCCGATGGAGCGACCATCCACAGGCTTGTTCTCCCGCGGTTCACGGACTCCTGCTCGGCGGCTCGCCCCCGGGGCCGGCGGCGGGCAGGCTGGGGTCCATGGGCCGCACCTACGACGCCGTTCCCGACCACCTGGGCCAGTGGATGGTGGACCAGCCGGTCTACTTCGTGGCCACCGCGCCGCTGGCCGCCGACGGGCACGTCAACGTGTCGCCCAAGGGCGACGACACCTTCCGGGTCGTATCGCCCCGCGAGGTGGCCTACCTCGACCTGACCGGCAGCGGGGCCGAGACCATCGCCCACCTCCGCGAGAACGGCCGCCTGACCGTCATGTTCTGCTCCTTCGGCCCGTCGCCGACGATCGTCCGCCTCTACGGCCGGGGCCGCATCGTCCTGCCGGGTGAGGACCGGTGGGACGAGTTGATCGCACGCTTCCCGGCCCGGACGGGGGCCCGCAGCGTCATCACCCTGGCCGTGGACCGGGTCAGCACCTCGTGCGGCTACAGCGTGCCGCTCATGGACCTGGTCGGGCCCCGGGACGTCCTCACCGAGTGGGCCGATGGCAAGGGCCCCGAGGCCCTGGAGGCGTACCGGGCCCAGAAGAACGCCGCCAGCATCGACGGCCTCCCCGCCCTGGGGTGAGTCGTCACCCGCTGCCGGGGTGACCCTCGACGGCGCCGGGGCCCGTCGGTAGGGTCGTCGCAGCTTCCCCCGCTGACGCCCACCTTCCGACCGGGAGGACCCATGTCCTCAGCGAGCGAAGCCGCTCCACCCTGTACCGAGGCCTGCAGGCCGTCATCGACGACGAGGAGGCCGTGGGCGAGATGCTCTCCCACTTCCCGGCCCGGGACCTCGACGAGCCCGTCACCCGCGACCACCTGCGGGCCGAGCTGGCCGTCCTCCACCAGCGCATCACCGATCAGGGTGCGGTGATGGCGGTCTCGTTCGCCACCTTGGACCAGAAGATCACCGATCAGGGCGCGACCCTCGGGCAGAGGATCACTGATCAGGGCGCGACCCTCGGGCAGAGGATCACTGATCAGGGCGCGACCCTCGGGCAGAGGATCACTGATCAGGGGGCGACCCTCGGCCAGAGGATCACCGATCAGGGCGCCAGCCTCGACCAGAAGATCGCCGATCTCGCCATGACGACGAACGACCGCTTCGCCCGCCTCGAGCAGCGGATGGAGGTGGGCTTCGCCGCCGTGGACGTGCGCTTCGCCGATCTCGAGCAGCGGATGGGTGAGCGGTTCAGCGCCTTCCAGAGGGAGATCAGCGCCGAGATGCGGCGGTGGCACCTGGCCACCCTGATGGTCATGGTCGCCATCGCCACCCTGGCCCGGCTGGCCGGTTGACCGGGGGTCCACCGAGGGCGCCATAGCCTGGGGCGGTGCACGGGCAGCGGATGGAGCGGGTGCGGGCCGCCATGGCCGCCCGGGGTGTCGACGTGCTGCTGCTGTCGGTGGGGCCCGACCTGCCATGGCTCACCGGCTACCAGGCCATGCCCCTGGAACGCCTCACCATGCTGGTCGTGCCCCGGGACGCGGGGGCCACGCTGGTGGTGCCCCGGCTGGAGGCGCCGCGGGTGGTGGAGCGGCCCGACGTGTTCACGGTGGCCCCCTGGGAGGAGGCCGAGGACCCGGTGGCCCTGGTGGCCCGGCTGACCGGCCCGGCGGCCTCGGTGGCGGTCGGCGACCGCACCTGGGCCCGCTTCCTGGTCGACCTCCAGGCCGCCCTGCCCCGGGCCGCGTGGGCCCTGGCGTCGACGGTGACCGGGCCCCTCCGGGCCCGTAAGGACCCCGGCGAGGTGGCCGCCCTGCGAGCCGCGGCCGAGGCCGCCGACCGGGTGGCGGCCCAGCTCCAGGCCGGGGAGGTCCCGCTGGTGGGCCGGACCGAGGCCGAGGTCTCGGCCGACATCGGGCGCCGCCTGCTCGACGAGGGCCACCAGCGGGTCAACTTCGCCATCGTGGCCGCCGGGCCCCACGCCGCCAGCCCCCACCACGAACCGGGGCCCAGGGTGATCGAGCCCGGCCAGGTGGTGCTGTGCGACTTCGGGGGCACCTGGCCCACCGACTCGGGGGCGGGCTACTGCTCCGACATCACCCGGTGCGTCGCGCTCGGCCCCCCGCCGGCCGAGGTGGCCGAGGCCTACGCCGTCCTGCAGCGGGCCCAGGCCTCGTCGGTGGCCGCCGCCGTCGTGGGCACCAGCTGCGAGGACGTCGACGCCGCAGCCCGGGCCCCTCTCACCGCAGATGGCTACGGCGACCGCTTCATCCACCGCACCGGCCACGGCATCGGGGTCGAGGAGCACGAGGACCCCTACATCGTGGCCGGCAACGCCGCCCCCCTGGAGGTCGGCCACGCCTTCTCGGTGGAGCCCGGCATCTACACCGCCGGGGCCTGGGGCCTGCGCCTGGAGGACATCGTGGTGGCCACCGAGGCCGGGCCCCTGGCCCTCAACCGGGCCGACCACGACCTGGTGGTCCTCGACGCTTGACGGCGGCCGGGGCCGCCCGATCGGCCGCCTTACTGGGCGCCGCGGCGGAAGAGCACCACGGGGAGGGTCTTGGCCAGGATGGCCAGGTCGATGAGCAGCGACCAGTTGTCCACGTAGTAGAGGTCGAGGCGGGTGTAGTCCTCGAAGCTGGACTCGCTGCGCCCGTTGACCTGCCACATGCCGGTGATGCCGGGCGTGACCCGCAGGCGCTGGGTCAGCAGGGGGTCCCAGGCCTCGGTCTCGTGCGGCAGGGCGGGCCGGGGCCCGACCATGCTCATCTCGCCCCGCACCACGTTCCAGAGCTGGGGCAGCTCGTCGATGGAGGAGCGGCGCAGGAACCGGCCCACTCGGGTGACCCGGGGGTCGTCCCGCATCTTGAACAGCGGTCCGTCGGCCTCGTTGGCGGCCAGCAGCTCGGCCCGCCGGGCCTCGGCGTCGGCCACCATGGTCCGCAGCTTCAGCACCTGGAACGGCCGCCCGTTGCGCCCCACCCGCACCTGGCGGAACAGCATCGGCCCCGGGGAGTCGAGGCGGATGGCCACCATGGCCGCGGCGATGAGGGGGCTGGTGGCCACCAGCGTGGTCAGGGCCAGGGCCACGTCGAAGGAGCGCTTGGCCAGGCGGCGCCACCCCCCGCGCTGGACCGGCTCGACGTACACCACCGGGAAGCGGCCCAGGGGTCGGACCACCAGGCGCTGCGAGGCGATGTCGCGCAGGGTGGAGGACAGCTCGACGTGGACCCCCCGGTCGAGCAGGTCGCGGGCCAATCGGTTGGTGGTGGTGCTCTCGATGGCCGAGGCGGCGACGATGACCGAGGCCCGGGGCCGGGAGCGGAGGATCTCGGCCGCGTCGGCCACCGTGCCCAGCAGCGGGACGCCGGGCACCGGCTCGGGGTCGGTGCTGGTGTCGTCGACGAAGCCCAGCACCCGGTACCCGAGCCAGGTGTCGGTGCGGAGCATGGCCGCCAGCTCGCGGCCCTCGGGGTTGGCCCCGGCGATGACCACGTTGCGGATCAGGCGGCCGCGGGCCCGCATGGCGCCGAAGGCCCGCCGGGCCACCTCCCGCTCGATCGACATGAGCACCGTCACCACCACGAAGAGCACCACCACCCGCGAGCGGGGCACCTCCACCCCGCCGAAGTAGGCGGCCAGGACCACGCCCATGGATCCCAGGAAGGTGGCGTTGAGCACCCGGCGGATCTCGTCGATGCGGCGCCCGATGAAGCGGATGTTGTAGAGCCGCTGGCCGGACAGGATGGCCAGCCACAGCGGGAGGGTGGCCACGGCCACGAGCAGGAGCTCCAGGTCGGAGCGCCCCGTCTCTCCCGGGCGGGCCAGGTCGGTGCCCAGCGTGCTCAGGGCCACGGCCGCCAGCACCGTGGCCAGGTCGGCGGCCCCCAGCACCAGCTTGGGGTCGACCCGGGGCGGCCGGGGCTCGGCCGGGGTCGCTCGCGTCCGGGCGGACACGGCCAGTACGTCGGGGGCTGCTTGGGTGACGGTCACGGGTCCTGCTCTCCCCTCACTCGCTGTCAGCCACACAGAGTAGTCGTTATTGGGGCGCTCGGCACGTTGCGAAGGGGATCTTCCCTGTTCTCATCGGCTGTGGCGCCCCGATCAGGAGGTTTGGGCGGCGACCACGGTCCGCGTCCGTCGACCACGAGCAGCATCATCCCTGCCACTGAGCGGGTTCGGATCGGGGGCCGGTCGAGCCTGGCTGCCCGACCGTCCCCTACACCCGGAGCCCGTAGGCCGAGGCGCTGGCCGAGCGCCGGCTGCTGTCGGCGTCGTTGTTCAACGCCGCGCCCACCACCTTGGCCCCGGCCAGGGCCAGCTCGCTGCCCGCCTCGGTCACCTGGGCGGTGCTGGCCTGGGCCAGGGACACCACCATCAGCGTGGCGTCCAGCATGGGCGCCAGGACCAGCACGTCGGCCACGGCCAGCACCGGCGGGGTGTCCACGATGACGTGGTCGAAGCCCTGGGCCAGCTCCTCCAGGACCCGGGCCGTGGTGGCCGAGCCCAGCAGGTCGGTCGGGTTCTCGACCGGCGAGCCCCTGGTGATGACGACCAGGTCGCCCACCCGGCGCTCCACCTCGTCGACGGTGGCCTGGCCGACCAGCAGGTCGGAGAAGCCCGGGGCGACCGGCAGGTCGAACAGCTCGTCGACCCCGCCCCGCCGCAGGTCGGCCGAGATCAGCAGCACCTTGCGCCCGCCCTGGGCCATGGCCACGGCCAGGTTGGCGGCCACGGTGGTCTTGCCCTCGTCGGCCACCGCGCTGGTGATGGCCAGGGTCCGCACCTGGCCGGCCCGGCTGGAGAGCAGCACGGAGGTGCGCAGCCGACGGAAGGCGTCGGCCTCGGGCCCGCTGGGGGCGTGGACGGTGACCAGGGCCGTGCCCCGGTGGCGGTAGCGCTCCGGGAACACCGGGATGCTGCCCAGGGCGTCGACCCCCAGGGTGCGCTGCAGGTCGGCCGCCCCCCGGACCCTGGTGTCGAGCCGGTCGAGGACGAAGGCCAGGCCCAGCCCCAGGAGGAGCCCTCCGGCCAGGGCCGCGGCCAGCGTCCGGGCCAGGCCCCGCGGCGCCTCGTCCAGGGGTCGGCGGGCCGGGGTGATGATGGTGCCCCCGTCGACCACCTCGCTCTGGACACCGGTGAGCTCGGTGGTCAGGTCGCTGAGCGTGTTCTGCTGCTGGTCGATGGCGTTGTCGGCCCGGCGGAACTCCTCGCTGCCCTCCTCCGCCGCGGCCCGGATCTCCTCCTGGGCGGTGATGCCCTCCCGCACGCTCTCGATGCGGGCCTGGTAGGTGCCGGCCCGCTGCTCGATGGCGGCCTGCTGCTCGGATCGCTTCTGGGCGGTGTAGGCCTCGGCGAAGGCCTGGGCCCCCCGTTGGGCCGCGCCCGGGTCCGAGGCCCGGAACGACACGTCGATGACCCGGGCCTCGGTGGGCGCGGCGGCGCTGACCCGCTGGAGCAGGGACCGGGTGTCGTCGTCGCCGGGCAGGGCCTCGGCCGCCCGTCGGGCCACCAGCTCGGACTGGACCACGGCGATCTCGGTCTGGACGTCGGCCGCCTGGATCTGCGGGGTGGTCGCCCCCTCCTCGGCCGGCAGGGCGACGCGCGCCGTCGACCGGTACACCGCCGGCCGGGTCAGGCCGTAACCCGCCCCGATCAGCAGGCAGGCCAACACCGCGGCCCCGACCACGAGGTAGCGGCGGCGGATCACCCCCAGGTAGTCACCGAGCTCGACCGAGGACGGCTCAACGGCCATGGCGGGACCCTCCTTGGGAGGCGACGACGAAAGCTGCGATCACGGTCACGGGGTCCTCCGGAGGATGTCGGACACGCCCATGCGGTCGGGGCTCGACCACACGCCGACGGCCAGCGCCGCGCCCCCGAGGGCGAGGCCGGCCACCAGGCCGGGGAGCGTGGCCCCCAGGGTGAGGCGGGCCGCCCCCAGGCCGGCACCGGCCGCGGCCGCCACCACCAGGGCCCGCACGGTGCGGGGGCCGAGGGGCTGGATGCCGAGCAGCCGCACCATCTGGGCCAGGGGCAGGCCGTTGGCCACCACCAGGCTCAGGGCCCAGGCCAAAGCCGCGCCCCGGATGCCGAAGGGCGGGATGAGGGCCAGGTTGGCGCCCACGTTGACGGCCAGCGCCATCGCGGTGTTGAGCAGGCTGAGGCGGCTGCGCCCGGCCATCAGCAGGAGCATGTCGACGGGACCGGCCGCCGCGGCCAGGAGGAACCCGGTGCCGGTGATGGCGATGACGGCGGCGCCGTCGTCGAAGCCCGGGCCGAAGGCCCGGACCAGCAGGGGGGCGAAGGCCATGGCCGTGAAGTACGCCGGCCAGGCCAGCAGGACGAACCAGGCCGTCGCCCCCTGGAACAGCCGGCGGGCGCCGGCCGGGCCCTCGGTGGCCAGCACGGCCGAGATCTGGGGCCCGAAGGCGGTGGTGACGGCGTTGCCGGCGATGTTGCCGGCGATGAGCCAGCGGGTGGCCGCGGCGTAGACGCCCACCGCTTCGCTGCCCTCCAGGGCCCCCAGGATCAGGGCGTCGACCCAGGTGATGGCCAGGACGAACACGCCGGCCAGGGAGCGGGGGAGGGCGAAGCCCCAGAAGCGGCGACGCAGGGCGGCGACCGGCAGGGGGCCCGGGGCCGCTCCGTCGCCCCCTCCGGGGTCGGGCGGGCCGCCGGGTCCGCCGGCCCGATCGGCGGTCAGCTGGGCCAGCTCGGCCTCGGCGGTGGCCTCGGCCGCGGGCTCCGGGGTGCCCCGGTCCAGTCGGTCGACGGCGTGGCGCTCGGTGCGGCGCAGCAGGGCCGTGCTCCACAGGGCCATGGGCACCAGGGCCACCACGAAGGGGCCGGCCCAGGCCAGGGCCACGGCCGTGACCCCGCCACCGGCGGCCAGCACCGCCACCATGACCACCGGCAGGGCCCCCGACCGGGCCAGCCGCTCGACCACCACGCCGGGCACCATGGTGCCGAAGCCCCGGCTGGCCCCTTCGACGACCTGGTAGGCGGTGGCCACGGGGATGAACGGGGCCAGGACCTGGAGGTAGCGGGTGAGGTCGCCGGCCGAGCCCTCGTCGGCCAGGAGGCGCCCCAGCGGCCCGGCCAGCAGGAAGACGGCCAGCCCGGCCGTCCCCGAGATCACCAGCACCGGCCCCAGGGCGATGCGGTAGAGGGTGCGGACCTCGGAGTGGCGGCCCCGGGCCCGGAAGCGGCTGATGAAGCGGACCAGGGCCAGGTCGGTGCCGGCCATGGCCGAGCGGGCGGTGATGTTGAAGACGGCCATGGCGGTGAGGAGCACGCCGGCGCCCCGGGCCCCCAGATGGCGGGTCACCACCACGATCAGCAGGAAGTTGCACAGGCCGAAGACGGCGAAGCCGGCCAGGTTGATGAGGCTCGACCGGCCGAGGGCACCGCTCTCGGCCCCCGCGCCCGGGGTGCCGGGCGGCCGGCCCGCGGGGCGCGCCGCGGTGGCGGCCGGCGGCGGGGGGCTCACGTCGCCGTCCACGGGGGCGGGGTGGGCATCTCGGCCCGGAGCCAGGCGTCGGACTCGGCGCTGGCGGCCCGGATGCGCTCGACGGCGGCGGCCGGGATGTCGCCCTGGCTGCGGGGGTTCCAGCGCCCGGGGGTGACCGGCCGGCGGCTGAGGCCCAGGAAGTCGTGCAGGCGGTCGACGGTGGACCCGGGGTCCTGCTCCAGGTCGTCGGTGTAGAGCACCAGCACCCGGTCCCGGCCCACCGCGGCCCACAGGCGCTCGACCTGCTCGCGGTACCGGCCCCGGGCCACGTACGAGTTGTGCTGGTGGGCCAGGTGGTGCCCGGGCCGCCGGGCCAGGGTCACCTCGGCGCCCTCCAGGCGGCCGGGCTCGGCCTCCAGGGCGGCCTCGAAGTCGGCCAGCGGCTCCCAGCCCCGGGCCCGCTCGTGGTGGAACTGCGACCAGGCCCGGGTCACCGGGTCGCGCAGGACCATCACCAGCCGCACGTCCGGGAGCTGCTCGGCGATGCGCCCCGGGGCGAAGGGGTGGAAGCCGTAGTAGGGCGCGGCCTCGCCCACCCGCACCGGCTCGCCGGCCGCCGCGGCCTGGCCGTCGACGGTGCGCTGGAGGGCGAAGTTCGACCGGTACCACTCGGGCCGCCGGTGGTACTCGACGTCGAACCAGTGGACGCCCTTGGTCAGGCGCGGGAAGCGGACGGCGGGGTGGTCGCGCAGCAGCCGGTAGAGGGTGGTGGTGCCGGCCCGCTGGGCACCCACGATCAGGAAGTCGGGCGTCACCCGCCAGCGGGCCGTCGGCCGGGCTGCCCACTGGGCGGCCCGGAGGGTGGCCAGGAAGGCCCGGTAGCGCTGGGCCTCGGTGAGCCCGTGGCGGTCGCGGCGGCGCCCGTCGCCCCGCTCGTCCTGCTGCTTCATGGTGCCACCGTCCCACCCAGGGTGCGGTCGTCGTCGATGGCCGAGGCCAGCGGGCCGGCGGCGCCCAGGGGGCCGAAGCGGGCGTCGGCCGCGTAGCGGGCCCGCAGCGTGGCCAGGTAGGCGGCCACCACCAGCGGGACCTCCTCGGCGGCGTAGCCCAACTCGACCAGGGTGCCGTCCTCGCGGGCCCGCACCGCGGCCACGGCCGGGGCCAGGCCGGCGCCCTCGCGCAGCATGGCCACCATGAGCCGGTTGTGGACCAGGTCCAGGCCCAGGGGCACCGGCTCCGTGGCCCGCTCCCAGTCCCAGACCAGGAGGCGGTCGCCCTCCCAGGTGGCGTTCCAGGGGGCCAGGTCGCCGTGCCAGGCCCCGAACGGCCAGGTCCGTCCGGCCAGGGCCGGGGCCAGGCGGGCGAGCACGTCGGCCAGCCGGCCCTCGGGGTCGACGGCGGGGTCGTCGGCCGCGGCCACCAGGCCCTTCCACCAGGCCCCGTCCAGCACCGGCTCGGAGGTGGCGGCACCGGCCACGGCCCGGGCCGCAGCGGCGCCGATGTCCAGGTCGCCCCCGGTCTCGGTCATGTCCAGGGGGGCCAGGGCCAGGAACCGGTGCCCGTGCCAGTCACCGGTGGCCAGCACCGTGGGCGCCACCACCGGTGGCGCCGGCTGGTGCCGGAGGAGGGTGTCGGCCTCGTGGCCCACCAGGTCGTCGGTGTGGGCGTCGACACCCACCTTCACCCACGCCCGGGTGGTGCCGTCCCCGTCGATCACCTGGATGACCGGCTTGCGGTTGGGGCGGGGGGCGCCCAGGGCCACGGCCAGGTCGACGCCGTCGTGCCCCAGCACCGCGGCCAGGTGGCGGCGCAGGCTGGGGTCGCCGTCGGTCCCGTCCGCCACCCGCAGGGCTCCGGGCACCAGGCGCCCGGCCCCCAGGCGCAGGGCGGTGACGAGCGCCAGGCGGGTGGCTGCGGCCCCCCGGCCGGTGCCGGGGCGGAGCACGGTGCCGCCGGCGTGGCGACCCGAGGTGGGCAGCGCGTAGCGGGGGCGGTCCCGGCGGGGCAGCACGACGTAGGAGCGGGCCGGCCCGGCGGGCGCGACGGGGCCCAGCATCCGGGCCACGGCCTCGAGGGCGGCGGCGTCGGTGCGCAGGGTGGCGGTCACGGCCGGGCCCCGGCCGGTGCGGGGGAGGGCGCGGCGGTGGTCGGCCGGGCGGCCCGGAACCCCAGGGCGGCGGCGATGAGCACCAGGTGCAGCGACGACGGGATCAGGTCGTAGACCAGGGTCTGCACCAACCCGATGATGAGCGCCACGTGGCACCAGAAGGTGACCGGGGGCCCGGCCCGGGTCTCCCAGATGAAGCGCAGCCAGGCGGCCAGGAACAGGCCGAGGCCCACGAAGCCGGTGCTGACCAGCACCATCCACAGCGTGCCCTGCGTGCCCACGAAGGGGATGACGCGATCGCCCTCGTAGGGCCGGGGCCCGCCCAGGCCGATGATGGGGCTCTGGGTCGTGATGCGCACCGCCTCCTCGTAGAGGAGCAGGCGGCCCGACGAGCTGTGGTCGTTCTCGGCCCGGCTCTCGACCACCGCGCCCACCGGGGTGAAGACGATGACCAGCAGGCCCAGCGTGAGCAGGGTCACCAGGGCCCGGCGGGCCAGCCGGGCCACGTCGCCGGAACGGCTGGCGGCGTAGACCATGGCCACGCCCAGGCTCAGCCACAGGCCCCGGTTGAGCGAGATGAACACCGGCACCAGGGAGGCGCACAGGAGCAGGTAGGCCCACGAGCGGCGGCGCAGGTCGGGGGACTGGAGCCAGGACAGGAAGAAGAACGGCAGCAGCAGGGCGTAGGCCGAGCCCCAGTCGTTGGTGTAGACGAAAGGCGCCTTGGGTCGCCCCAGCGGGTAGCCCAGGATGTCGTGGACCTGGGCGAAGGAGGGACGCACCAGCACCTGGAAGAACTCGTTGGTGCTGACCGACTCCGGTAGCAGCCGCTCGGTGAGGCTGGGCAGCTCGCCGGTGGGGAGCAGGGTGCCCAGCCACCCGCCGGCCACCGTCACCAGCCAGAAGCCGGCCAGCAGGCGCACCACGTGGGCCGAGGGGATCTCGTCCTCGGTGGCGCCGGCCAGGGCCAGGAACCACACGGTGCACGACACCACGTTGACCAGCCGGAACAGGTAGGCGTACGGCAGGTCGCCGGTGTCGAGGGCGAAGAACGACAGCAGCACGAAGCCCAGCCACAGCAGCCAGGTGCCGAAGCCCAGGGGCACCCGGATGGGGCGCCGGCGGGTGATCAGCCGGAAGGCCAGGGGCACGGCGAAGATCGACCAGGCGAAGGGCGCCGCCCCCAGCGCCCACCAGACGGGGAAGCCGCCGATGCACAGGGTCAGGGGCCAGTGGGCCGGCAGCCGCCGCAGCCCCAGCGCCGGGCGAGCCGCGGGGGCCCGGAGGGCGGGGCCGGCGAAGGCCGGCAGCGGGGCGACCCGGGCCATCAGATCCCTCGCCCGGTGGCCTGCAGGGCTCGCAGCACCCACTCCGAGCGCACCGCCCCCGAGGCCACGGCCAGGGCCAGCCAGGCCCGGGGCTCGCGGCGGTTGTGGGCCAGGGCCCGGCGGGCGGTCCGCCACGCCCCCCGGCGGTCGTGCATGGAGGCCCGGGCGAAGGCCTGCTGGCCCTCGATGCGGGCCAGGCCGCGGGGCTCGGTGGCCAGCTCGGGGTGGGCGGCCAGGATGTGGTCGAGGGCGTCGACGATGGTCTGCCACCGCTCGGCGAAGAACGAGGAGCGGTGCCAGAACACCTTGGCCAGGGGCAGGGTCACGACCCCCACGGGGTGGCGCCGGGCGGCGCGCAGGAGCACGTCGTAGTCCTCGGCGTAGCTGCCGGGCAGGGCCTCGTCGACCAGGCCGATGCCCTCGACCAGGGCCGAGCGCCGGAACAGGAACGTCGAGGGGTGGGCCTCGGAGACCCGGGAGCGCAGCAGCTCGTCGTGGGTGATGCGGTCCCGTTCCAGCACCCGGGTCGACACCTTGCCCCGGGCCTCGACCAGGACGCCGGTGGTGACCAGCTCCAGGTCGGGCTCGGCGGCCAGGCGCTCGGCCTGGGCGGCCAGCTTGCCCGGGAGCCACAGGTCGTCGTCGTCGCAGAAGGCGACCAGCTCGCCGGTGGCGGCCGTGATCCCGGTGTTGCGGGCCCCGGCCAGGCCCGGCGTGCGCTCGTTGGCCCGGACCCGCACCCGGCGGGCCGCCCCGCCGGCGCCGACCCCGTCGTGGGCCAGGTCGGCCTCGGGGTCGGACTGGTCGAACACGGCGATCACGTGCACGTCCCCGGGGTAGCGCTGGGCCAGGACCGACTCGACGGCCCGGCGCAGGAGCGCGGGCCGGTCCCGGGTGGCGATGACCACCGTGACCGACGGCGCGGGCCCCCCGGGGGGGCGGGGCGCGACCGGGTCGTCGGTGGGCAGGGAGGCGGCGTCCACGGGGGCCTATCGGCCACCGCGGGGCCTCATGTAGCCGTAGGCCAGCAGGAACGGCGAGGTCAGGGCCGTGACGACCCGGCGGTCGGGTGCCGGGAGGGCCTGGCGCCAGGCGTCGTCGCGGCGCAGGGGGATGGTGCCGGTGCGGAACCGCATGGGGTTGCCGGCCACCGAGTGGCTGGCCCCCAGCCGGGCGCCTTCGGGCCCGAGGAAGGCGTCCCAGCCCGGCTCCAGGGCCAGGCCGGTGGGGGCCAGGACGGCCCGCAGGGCGGCGCTCGGGTCTTCCAGCACGTCCTCGTAGCGGAGGCGCAGGATGTCGGGCCCGGTGGCCCCCAGGGCGGTGAGCAGCACGTTGAAGGCGTCCCACCACGCCGCCGAGGACGCCGGCGTGTACGTGGGCATGGCCACGCCGTCGTCGACCTCGGGCCGGGCCATCTCCTTGGTCCACGAGTAGGCCACGCCCCGGCTGTCTCGCACCAGGTGGACGACCCGCACGTCCGGGCCGGGCAGGTGCCGGAGGGCGAAGGCGGTGGAGGCGTGCTTGGACGAGTCGACCAGGACCGACGCCCCCGACACCCGGGCCGCGGCCCGGTACAGGCGGGCCAGGCGGTCGACGTGGGTGGCCAGGTCGGCCCGGAAGCGACGGGAGGCGGGGACGGCCAGCTGGGGGATGTGGCGGTTGCGGTCGACGCGGTGCTGGAGGTCGCGCCAGGCCCGGCCGTCGACCTGGTCCCAGCCCCCGAAGGCCTCCTGGCCCACCGGCGCCCAGAACGGGCAGGAGGCCAGGGGCTCGCCGCAGGCGCAGCGGTGGCCCAGCACCAGCCCCCGCTCGGGCAGGTGCACGACCTCGCCCAGGGCGGCCACGCCCGGCACCGCCCCCAGCAGCCGCTCCAGCAGGGTGCTGCCGCTGCGGCCCGAGCCGCCGATGTAGACGACGACCGGCCGTTCCGGGGAGGGGCGCCGGGGTGGGGGTGGGGCTGCGGTCACCGCCGCAGCACCCCGTCGACCAGCTCGCCGAACAGGGTGACGGCGGCGGGCACGGCCCCGTCGTCGACGGCCACCGCGTAGGCCGCCGGGTCGGCCACGGCGGCGTCGATGTGGGCCCGCAGGGCGTCCTCGTCCTCCACGCAGCGGGCCTGGCCCCGCTCGTCCATCCAGCGCCCGAAGGTGACCTGGTGGTCGTCGACGACCTCGCCCAGGTGGGCCCGGCGGGGGACGATGACGGGCAGGCGCCCGGCGCTGCGGGCGTCGAGCACGGTGCCCGGGCCGGCGTGGCCGACCACGACGCGGGCCCGGGCCGCCAGATTGCCGATGACGGCCGGGTCGAGCGTGGGGTGGCCCTCGGCGTGGCGGGGCGGGGGGGCCGGGCCGTGCTGCACCACGCACACCGCCGCGGGGTGGTCGGCGGCCCAGCGGTCGACCCACTCCACCAGGCGGGCGAAGGGGTGGTGGTCGGTGCCCAGGGTCACCAGCACGTCGATGGCCCCGGGCGGGCCGGCGGGGCCGCTCACAGGATCGGCCCGATGACGACGCTGCCCCGGTAGTGGGCCTGCTGCTCGGGCCACTGCACGCAGAACAGGTCGGTGAAGGGGCGGCACATCCGCCCGGTGAGGGTCGGGCTGTCGACCCGGTCGAAGACCTCCAGGTACACGGTGGCGATGCCCATGCGCCGGGCCAGGAGGAAGAACGGCACCGCCACCCCGGCGCCGTCGCTGACCACCACGTCGGGCCGCTCGGCCCGCAGCACCCGCCGGGCCAGCACCAGGTTGCGGAGCAGGTTGGGGATGTTGCGGGTCGTCGGGTGGTGGGCCCACCAGGTGCGCTCGCCGGCCAGGTGGGCGCGGGCGTCGGCCTTGTCGAAGGTCACCCAGGCCCGATCGTGGCCCGACCACCACGGGCGGAGCCGGACCAGCTGGGTCAGGTGCCCCCCGGTCGAGCAGACCAGGAGGACGCGGGTGGGGCGGGGGGTCGTGGGGTCCAAACGGGGGCGATCCTACCGGTCGCCCCCTCGGGCCCTCGGTGTCCTCCCGTCGACTGCGGGCCCGGCCGGGCCGGCCAATAGGTTCGCGGGCCGTGATCCGGCTCGACGCGGCGACCGTGCTCCTGCAGTGGAGCGTCGGGGGCCTGGCCCTGCTGTGGGTCACCACCCGCCGACGCGAGGTGGGGTTGGGCTACGGGTGGCTGATGCGGGGGACCTTCGGCCTGCTGGCCCTGGCCGGGGCCGTGATCGGCCTGCGGGTCGACCCGGTGTGGGGTCGGGACCTGGCCGCCGTGGCCGTGGCCGTGGCCACCGGGGCCGCCCTGGCCGTGTCGATCGTCCGGCGGTCGGCCGGCGTGGCCGGCCAGCGGGTCCGGGTCGAGCGGCGGACCGCCCGGGTGGCGGCCATGACCGGCATCGACCGGGCCGAGCAGCGCTTCGAGACCGGGGCCCCCGAGTTCCCCCCCGCCCTCGACCTGGTGGCCCCGGCCGTGGGCCTGGTGGGCCTGGTGGCGGCCGGGGTGGCGGCCGGGTCCCCGGTGTGGCTGTCGGTGGCCCGCACCGTGGTCGGCGCCCTGTTCCTGGGGGCCATCACCGACGCCATGCTCCTGGGCCACTGGTACCTGGTGCAGCCCGGCCTGGCCCGGGGTCCGTTGCTGGAGCTGGTGCGGGCCACCGCGGTGGTGTGGCCGGCCGAGGTGGCGCTCCTGTTGGTGCCGACCGGCATGGCCTCGGTGGTGGCCGGCACCATCGACGACGGCTACGGCGGCATCCTGGGCTGGACCTGGATCACCTGCGCGGCCACCACCCTGGGCCTGCTGGCCGTCACCCGGGCGGCTCTGCGGGAGCGGGAGTACTCGGCCGTCATGGCCGCCACCGGCCTGCTCTACCTGGCCATCCTCACCGCCTTCGGCACCGACCTGATCGCCCGGGCCCTGCTGGCCTGATCCGAGCCCAGCCGCGCCTCAGGGGTGGGGGAGGTGGAGGGTGGCGCGGAGGGCGAGGTGGTCGGTGCCGGGGAGGGGGAGGCGTTCCAGGGCTGCGACCCGGACGTCCGCCGAGGTGACCACGTGGTCGAGGGCCAGGAGGGGTGGGAGCCGGGAGCGCCGGGGGTCGCGGACCGGCCAGGTGGGCAGCCAGCGCTGGCCCAGGACGGCTTGGGCGTCGACCAGCGCGTGGGCCCGCAGATTGCGGCGGAAGGCCCGGTGGCCGCCGGTGGCGTTCCAGTCGCCGGCCAGCACGACCGGGCCGGCCACCTCGCCGGCCACCGCCGCGGTGGCGGCCAGGGTGTCGTGCCAGGGTCCCACGTCACGGTCGAAGATCGGGGCCTGGGTGTGGACCGGCACCACCCGCACCGGCATGCGGCCCACGGCCAGGTCGACCACCAGGCCGGGGCGGCCGCCCAGGCTGCGGGACTCGGCCCGGATGACCGGGTGCCGGCTGGCCACCAGCGCCCCGAAGAAGCCCTCGTCGGGCCAGGCCGCGGCGTGGGGCCAGCGCCGGGCCAGGCCCGCCCCGTCCAGGGCGTCCACCGTCGTGTCGGTGGCCTCCACCACCAGCACCGCGTCGGCGTCCAGGGCCACCAGGGCCTCGGCCTGGGCCCTCGTGTCGCGGGTCGAGCGGGCCACGTTGGCCGCCACCACCGTGAACCGGCGCCGCCCCGTCGGCGCCCGGTCGGCGCCCTCGGCCGGGGTGTCGGGCCGGGCCAGCAGCGGCAGGAACGACTCGGCCGACAGGCCCAACCGGCGGACCCGGAGGGCGGCCCGGCCGGGTGCTGTGGTCCTCAGCGGACCACGAAGTACTTGGCCTGCGGGTGGTGCAGGACGATGGCGGACGTGGTCTGCTCGGGCTGGAACTGGTAGCCGGTGTCCTCGCTGACCTCGATGCCGATGCGGGCCACGTCGAGCAGCTCGGCCACCCGCTGGTTGTCCTCCAGGTCGGGGCACGCCGGGTAGCCCCACGAGTACCGGCCGCCCCGGTACTGCTGCTTGAACAGGCCGGCCAGGGAGGGCCCGTCCTCCTCGGCGAAGCCCCACTCCTCGCGGATGCGGCGGTGCCACAGCTCGGCCAGGGCCTCGGCCATCTCCACCCCCAGGCCGTGCAGCAGGAGGTAGTCCTGGTACTTGTCCGCCGCGAACAGCTCGGCGGTGCGCTCCGACACCGCGGCCCCCATGGTCACGATGTGGAAGGCGACGTAGTCCAGCTCGTCGTCCTCGATGGGCTTGACCAGGTCGCTGATGCACTGGTGGGGCGCCACGCGGGAGCGGGGGAACCGGAAGCGGGTGATCTCGCCGTCGCGGGACTCGTCGGACCAGATGACGATGTCCTGCCCGTCGCGGTTGGCCGGGTAGTAGCCGTAGACCACGGCCGGGTTGAGCAGGCCCTCGGTCACGGCCTGGGCCAGCTGGGCCCGGAGCATGGGCCGCATCCGCTCGCGGAACTCGTCGTTGGTCTCCTTGGTGCCGGCCGCGCCACCAGCCGCGGCCGGTCGGACCTCGGGGCGGAACTGCCACTGGTTGCGGAACAGGGCCGTCTCGTTGATGTAGGCGGCGATGTCGTCCAGGGCGATGCCCTTCACCACCTTGGACCCGGTGAAGGGGGGCACGAACACCTCGTTGCCCCGCTCCAGCCCCTCCCAGGTGTCGGGGACGTCGTCGCCGTCGGTGGCGCCGGCGTCGCGGCCCCCGAAGCGGCCGGCCAGCTGCACCTCGGACGCGCTGGGGACCACGCCCCACTCGGGGTCGTCGGCGCCGGGGTCGCGCTTGATCTCGCCCAGGCGGTCCATGACGTGCAGGCCCTCGAAGGCGTCCTTGCCGTAGAACAGGCGCCCCCCGTACACGTTGCGCAGGTCGCGCTCGACGTAGGTGCGGGTCAGGGCGGCGCCGCCCAGCAGGATGGGCACCTGGAGGTCGCGGGCGTTCAGCTCCTCCAGGTTGTCCCGCATGATGAGGGTGGACTTGACCAGCAGGCCGCTCATGCCGATGGCGTCGGCCTCGACCTCCAGGGCCTTCTCGATCATGTCGGAGATGGAGACCTTGATGCCGAGGTTGACGACGTCGTAGCCGTTGTTGGTGAGGATGATGTCGACCAGGTTCTTGCCGATGTCGTGGACGTCGCCCTTCACCGTGGCCAACACGATGCGGCCCTTGCCGCTGTCGCCCTCGACCTTCTCCATGAACTGCTCGAGGTAGGCCACCGAGGCCTTCATGGTCTCGGCCGACTGGAGCACGAACGGGAGCTGCATCTCGCCCGCGCCGAACAGGTCGCCCACCACCTTCATGCCGGCCAGCAGGACCTCGTTGACGATCTGGAGGGCGGTGAACCCGCCGGCCAGGGCCTCGTCGAGCTCGGCGATGAGGCCGTCGCGCTCGCCGTCGATGATGCGCTGGCTGAGGCGCCGGTCGACGGGCCAGTCGGAGCGGTCCTCCTGCTCGACGGCCTGGACCTTCACGTCGGCGAAGATCTCCAACAGCTTGTGCAGGGGGTCGTAGCCGGCGTCGCCGCCGGAGAGCAGGCCATCGACGCCGCGCCGGTCGTAGATGAGGTCGAGGCAGACGTCGCGCTGCTCGTCGGGGATGCGCGCCAGGGGCAGGATCTTGGAGGCGTGGACGATGGCCGAGTCCAGGCCGTGCTTCACGCACTCGGCGATGAACACCGAGTTCAGGACGTGACGGCTGGCCGGGTTCAACCCGAAGCTCACGTTGGACACGCCCAGGGTGGTGTGGGCCCCGGGGATCTCCTCCTTGATGCGCCGGATGGCCTCCATGGTGGCCATGGCGTCGGAGCGCAGGTCCTCGTCGCCGGTGGAGAGCGGGAAGGTGAGGGCGTCGAAGATGAGGTCGGTGGGGTCCAGCCCGTAGGTGCCGACGGCCAGGTCGGTGATGCGGTGGGCCACGCGCAGCTTCCACTCGACGTCGCGGGCCTGGCCCTCCTCGTCGATGAGCAGGCAGATCACCGCCGCCCCGTACTCGCGGGCCAGGGAGAAGACCCGGTCCAGGCGGCTGCCCTCGGCGAAGCCGTCCTCCAGGTTGGCCGAGTTGAGGATGGCCCGGCCCCCGATCCACTGCAGGCCGGCCTCCATCACCTGGGGCTCGGTGGAGTCCATGACCAGGGGCGCGTTGGCCTGGGTGGCGAACCGGCTGGCCAGTTCGTCCATGTCGCCGGTGCCGTCGCGGCCCACGTAGTCGACGCACACGTCGAGGACGTGGGCCCCCTCCTTGATCTGGGCGTTGGCCATGGCCGAGCACGTGTCCCAGTCGCCCTCCAGCAGGGCCTCGCGGAACTTCTTGGACCCGTTGGCGTTGGTGCGCTCGCCGATCATCAGGAACGAGGCGTCCTGCTCCAGCGGGACGGCCGAGTAGATCGAGGTGACCGACGGCTCGAAGGTGGGGGTGCGGGGGGCCGGCGTGAGCGACGGCGCCATCTCGGCCAGCAGCTTGATGAACTCGGGCGTGGTGCCGCAGCAGCCGCCGATGACCTGGACGCCCATCTCCTCCACGAAGCGGCGCTGGTGGTCGCGCAGCTGCTCGGGCTGGAGGTCGTAGTGCATGGCCCCGTCCACCACCGAGGGCAGGCCGGCGTTGGGCAGGCAGGAGATGGGGGTGCGGGCATGGGCCGAGAGGTGGCGCAGGTGCTCGCTCATCTCGGTGGGGCCGGTGGCGCAGTTGAGCCCGATGATGTCGATCTTGAGGGGCTCGATGGCGGCCAGGGCGGCACCGATCTCGGTGCCCAGCAGCATGCGCCCGGTCAGCTCCATGGTCACCTGGGCCTGGATGGGCACCGGCCGGTCCAGGCGGGTCATGGCCCGGCGCGAGCCGATGACCGCGGCCTTCATGGCCAGCAGGTCGAAGTGGGTCTCCAGGATGAGCAGGTCGACCCCGCCCTCCAGGAGGGCGTCGGCCGCCTCCTCGTAGGCGTCGCGCAGGGCGGCGAAGCGGATCTGGCCCAGGGACGGGGCCTTGGTGCCCGGCCCCAGGGAGCCGGCCACGTACCGGGGCCGGTCGGGGGTGGAGAAGCCGTCGGCCACCTCGCGGGCGATGCGGGCGTTGGCCAGGGCGATCTCGTGGCTGCGCTCAGGGACGTCGTACTCGCCGAGGGGCACCGCGAAGGCGCCGAAGGTGTTGGTCTCCACCACGTCGGCCCCGACCTCGAAGTAGGCCGAGTGGAGGGCGGCCACCACGTCGGGCCGGGTCACGCCCAGGATGTCGGTGCAGCCCTCGAAGGCGGGGCCGCCGTAGTCGTCGAGGCTGAGGTCCTGCTCCTGGATCCACGTGCCGGTGGCCCCGTCGTAGACGACGACCCTCTCGGCCACGGCCTCCATGAACGTGTTCCGACGACCCATCGGGCCAGGCTACCGATGCCCCTCCGGTGCTGGCCCATCCCATTTTTCCGCGCCCTCCCGGGACCTCTGTGCCTTCTGTGGCTCCTGTGCCCCCGCCGGTACTGTGCGGCCATGCGCATCATCGAGGCCGACCAGGTCCCCGACGTGCGGGCCGGGGAGATCCCGGCCCACGTCGGGGTCATCATGGACGGCAACGGGCGGTGGGCCCAGATGCGCTCGCTGACCCGCTCCGAGGGCCACGCCGCGGCCGAGGCCGCGGTGGTGGCCACCGTCGACGCCTGCCTCGACCTCGGCGTGTCGTGGCTGTCGGCCTACGCCTTCTCCACCGAGAACTGGACCCGTGACGAGGAGGAGGTGGGCTTCCTCATGCGCTTCGACGAGTGGCTCCTCCGCAAGGAGCGGCGCGACGAGCTCGACGAGAAGGGCGTGCAGATCCGGTTCCTGGGCCGCACCGACGACCCCCGCATCCCCCCCGCCTCCCGGGACTGGCTGGCCGAGACCACCGCCCTCACCGCCGGCAACACCCGCATGGTGCTGGGCATCGCCTTCAACTACGGGGGCCGGGCCGAGATCGTCGACGCCGCCCGGCGCCTGGTGGCCGCCGGGGTGGACCCCGACGAGGTCACCGAGGCGAGCCTGGCCGCCGGCCTCTACGCCCCCGACATGCCCGACATGGACCTGGTGGTGCGGACCTCCAGCGAGCACCGGCTGAGCAACTTCTTCCCGTGGCAGTCCACCTACGCCGAGCTGGTGTTCCTCGACACCTTGTGGCCCGACTTCCGCGAGGGCCACCTCTACTCGGCGGTGGCCGAGTACCAGGCTCGCCGCCGTCGCATGGGCGCGGCCAGCGTGGCCTCCTCGGGCCCGGCCCCGGCCTGACCCGGCGGCCCGCTCCGAGTGGCCGGGGGCCCGGGGTCGGTCGGTACGCTCCGGGCATGACCCCGGCGGACCTCGCCTCGCTCCTCGCCCTGCCGGGACTGCCCGAGGGCCTCGTCGCCGTCGAGACCGAGCTCGACCGGGCCGTGGTCGTCGACCGGGCCGAGATCGAGGCCCCGGCCCGCCGGGTGGTGCTGGGCGGGGGCAAGCGCCTGCGCCCGGCCCTGGCCCTGGCCTGCGGGGTGGCGGCCGCCGAGCGCGAGCCGGACGCCGTGCTCGACGTCCACGTGGTGGCCGGGGCCACCGCCGCCGAGCTGGTCCAGGCCGGCTCCCTGATCCACGACGACATCATGGACAGCGCCGAGGAGCGGCGGGGCGTGCCCACCATCAACTCGGTGGAGGGCCCCAACCAGGCCCTGCTGGTGGGGGACTTCCTGCTGGCCCGGGCCGGGCAGCTGGCCGCCGGGGTGAGCCGGGAGGTGGCCGCCTACCTGGCCGCCGCCATCGCCGACCTCTGCGTGGGCCAGTCGGCCGAGGTGACCACCCTGTTCGACGCCGGGCGCAGCGTGAACGCCTACCTGGACTCCATCCGGGGCAAGACCGCGGCCCTGTTCCGGGCCTCGTGCGAGATCGGGGCGGCGGCCGCCGGGGCCCCCACCGACGCCGTCACCGCGGTGGCCGCCTACGGCACCGCCTTCGGCATGGCCTTCCAGATCATCGACGACGTGCTGGACCTGGTCTCCACAGCGGAGGCCCTGGGCAAGCCGGTGGGCAACGACATCCGTGAGGGCGTCTACAGCCTGCCGGTGCTGCTGGCCCTGGCCGGCCCGGACGGCGTGGCCCTCCGCTCCCGCCTGGGCCACGCCCCGGGCGACGGCGAGGTGGGCCACGCCCTGGCCCTGGTGCGGGCCTCCGCCGGCGTGGCCGCCGCCCTGGACCGGGCCCGGTCCTTCAACGAGGAGGCCGCCGCCGCCCTGGCTGCCCTCCCGCCCAGCCCCACCCGGGACGGGCTGGCCGCCCTGCCCGGCCGCTACCTGGACTGGGCCCTGGAGCAGAAGGCCCCGGACCTGGTCGTCGCCACCGGCGGCTGACCCTGGCTTTCCCGGCACGGAGGTGCCGGGATGTCGGGCTCACCCGTGCTCGGCATGGGGGTGGCCTTCGACCGGCACGCCGTAGGGTCGGGACGGTGAGGATCTACACTCGCAAGGGCGACGACGGCACCACCGGGCTCCTCTACGGCGGCCGGGTGGCCAAGGACTCGGCCCGGCCCGAGGCCTACGGCCAGATCGACGAGGCCCAGGCGTTCATCGGGGTGGCCCGGGCCCACGTCGAGCCGGGCGGCGAGCTGGATCGGATACTGGTCGACATCGAGCGCGACCTGTGGGTCCTCATGGCCGACCTGGCCACCGACACCGCCAACCGCGGCAAGCTCACGCCCGGCACCACCCTGGCCACCGACGAGATGGTGGTGGCGCTGGAGGCCCTGATCGACGACGTGGAAGGCCGCTTCACTTCCCCCGACGAGTTCGTGGTGCCCGGCCAGACGGTGGTGGCCGCCCACCTCGACGTGGCCCGCACCGTGGTCCGCCGGGCCGAGCGGGTGGCCGTCTCCCTGGCCCCGGAGAGCACCGCGGCCCTGGCCTACCTGAACCGCCTGTCCGACCTGCTGTGGGTGCTGGCCCGTTGGCAGGAAGGCACCTCCGTCACCACCCGCTCGGTCTGACCGCGGCGGTCCCGGTCCGAACCGGCTCGTCCGGGCGGACATGATCCCTGCAGCCGGCCCGCGCCGCGCTGCCATCGCCCGACCCCGCTCGCCCTGGAGGCGTCCCGTGCCCCCTCGCCCCGTCACCCCCACCACCGACGCCTCGGCGCCGGCCCGCACCGACCTCCTGGTGCTGGGCGCCCGGTCCGACCGTCTGGCCGACGACCTGGCCGCCGCCGGGGTGGCCGAGGGCTTCGCCGCCGCCGCCGGCTTCGCCGGGAAGGTCCACGAGGTCCTCCTCGCCCCGCCGGCCGAGGGCTCCCGACCCCACCGGCTGGTGGTCGGGGCCGGCGCCGCCGCCGACGTCGACGCCAGCCGTCTCCGGTCGGTGGCCGGCACCGCCGGCCGGCGCGCCACCCGCCACCCCCGGGTGGCGGTGGCCCTGGCCGATGTGGCCGCCGAGGGCACCGGGGTCGACGCCGCGGCCCAGGCTGTGGCCGAGGGGTGGCTGTTGGGGGCGTACCGCTTCGAGGCCCACCGCAGCGAGCCCCGGCCGTCCGAGGTCACCTCGGTGGCCCTCACCGGGGGCACGGCCAAGGCCACCAAGGCCGCCGTGGCCCGGGGGGTGGCCGTGGCCCGGGCCGTGAACCAGGCCCGGGACCTGGTCAACGAACCCGGTGGCTCTCTCGTCCCCGACCGGTTGGCCGAGCGCATCCGGGAGATCGGCACCGGGGCCGGGCTGAAGGTCCGGGTCGACGGGCCGGCCGCCCTCCGCCGCAAGGGCCTGGGCGGGGTGCTGGGCGTGGCCCAGGGGGCGACCAACGAGCCCCGCTTCGTGCAGCTCACCTACCAGCCGGCCGGCCGGGCCACCGGGCACGTGGCCCTGGTGGGCAAGGGCGTCACCTTCGACAGCGGCGGCTACTCGCTGAAGACCTCCGAGGGCATGAAGGGCATGAACGGCGACATGGGCGGTGCCGCCGCCGTGGTCGGGGCCATGAGCCTGCTCGGGGCGCTGGGGGCCCGGGTCCGGGTCACCGGGTACCTGCCGCTGGTGGAGAACATGATCGGGCCCGACGCCCTGCGGGTGGGCGACGTGCTGACCACCCGGGGCGGCACCACCGTCGAGGTGCTCAACACCGACGCCGAGGGGCGCCTCATCCTGGCCGACGCCCTGCGCCTGGCCTCGGAGGCCACGCCGGACGCCATCGTCGACGTGGCCACCCTGACCGGGGCCTGCATGGTCGCCCTCGGGCCCCGGGTGGCCGGGCTCTTCGGCGACGGCGATCCGCTCCTGGAGCGGGTGCGGGCCGCGGCTGACACCGCCGGCGAGGCGGTGTGGCCCCTGCCCAGCCCGAGCCACCTGCGTCCCGGCCTCGACTCCGACGTGGCCGACATCAGGAACATCTCCGGTGGGCGCTACGCCGGGGCCTCGGTGGCCGCCCTGTTCCTCCGCCACTTCGTGGCCGACGACATCCCCTGGGCCCACCTCGACATCGCCGGCCCGTCGTGGATCACCGACTCCGCCGTCGGGGAGGTCCCGAAGGGCGGCACCGGCTTCGGCGTGCGGCTGCTGGCCGGCCTGCTGGCCGGGTGGGCGCCCCTGCCGTCCTGACCGGTGCGCCGCCCGGCGGGTCCGCGGCCTGACGGGAGCGGCGGCGGGGGACGGGGTGCCCGCCACCGCTCCCGGGCCCCGGACCGACCCCGCGACGAGGAGACGGGGTCGCCGGTCGTGGGGCTCAGGCGGCGTCGCCGCCCAGCCGGGCCAGTGACGCCTCGCTTGCCGGGGCGGGCGGCGGCGCGCCAGGCCGCGCCGGGCCGGGCTCCCGGGGGCCCACGAGGTCGTCCAGCGGGTCGTGGGGGGCGCCGGCCCGGGCCGGGTCGCCGGCCCGGGCGGCCATGAGGCGGTGGGCCCACACCGCGGCGTCGCGGGCCACCACCGGGTGGATGTGCCACCGCTGGAGGCGCTGCTCGGTGGCGGCCACGTCCTCGCCCAGCTCGGCCAGGGCCAGGGCGATGCGCCGGGCCCGCCGGTGCTGGGCGTCGAGGGTGGCGGCGTCGCGCTCGACCGCCCGCCAGGCGTCGTGCTCGGCCCGCACCACGTCGGGGAGGCGCTCCACCTGGTGGCGGGTGAGTGGCGGCAGGACCCGCCGGGCGGCCAGCTCGCCCGCCGGCGTCACCCGGGCCACGCCGAACTGGCACGAGCGGTGCAGCGCCCGGACCAGTGGGCTGTGGCGGCCCTTGCTGTGGCCCAGGCCCAGGGCCCCGGCCACCGCGTCGAGCTCCAGGGTGAACCCGCCCGGCGCGGCCTCGAAGCGGTGGGCGATGTGGCGCACCAGCCAGGTGGTGCTGGGACCGAGGACGGCCAGCCAGAAGCGCTCGACGTAGGTGGAGCGGGGATCGTGGCCCAGGGCCTCGACCACGGGGTCGGGCCAGGCCACGACGGGCAGGCTGGGGGCGGACAGGTCGGGGGCAGGCATCGGGCGCTCTCCCGGGGCAGGGATCAGGGGTCGGGGGGAAGCGACGAGCCTGACGTCAGCTCTTGATGTATTTCATAGCATTCCAATGCCCGTGTCAACCCCTCGAAAGGGTTGGGACAAGGTTTCGTTCACGCGAGGGCGGGGAGCCGTGGTCCGCCGTCGTCCGACGGCCCGAGCCAGGAGGAAGTCCGATGACGACCACGACCCCTGGGACCTACGATCCCTCCTACACCGAGCGGGCCAGCCAGAGCGTGCGCCGCCTGACCGAGACCAAGGCCGGGGCCAAGACCACGGAGTTCATGCTGACGGTGGTCTTCGTGGTGGGTGTCCTCGTCGCCACCTACCTCGACGAGGACAGCCTCGGCCGCGAGGACGGCTGGCGCTTCGCCAGCTTCGCCGTCGTCGCCTACCTGATCAGCCGGGGCCTGGCCAAGCTGGGCGTGAACGAGCGCTACACCGACGACGCCCGCTGAGGACGGCGCCGCCGCCCGGCCGGTGCCGGGCGGCGGCGCGGTTCGGGAATCCGGGGGCTGGGCCCATTGTTGAGCGACTCGGTAGGGTTTCCCGCCGAGACGAGCGACGAGAGGGGTTCCCATGGCGAGCTTCCGCGAGGTGCTGGCGCAGGCCAAGTCCGAGATCCGCGAGGTCACCACGGCCGAGGCCGACGAGCTGCGGCACCAGGACGGCGCCGTCGTGCTCGACGTCCGCGAGGCCGACGAGTTCGAGCAGGGCGCCATCCCCGGCGCGGTGTTCATCCCCCGGGGCACCCTGGAGACCGGCATCGAGGGGCGCATCCCCGACAAGGACACCCCCCTCGTCGTCCACTGCGCCGGGGGCGTGCGCTCGGCCCTGGCCGTGAAGAGCCTCCAGGAGCTGGGCTACACCAACGCCGTCTCGGTCGTGGGCGGCTTCAACAAGTGGAAGGACGAGGGCCGGGACTGGAAGCTCCCGCAGACCCTCAGCCCCGAGCAGCGCAACCGCTACAAGCGCCACCTGCTCCTCCCCGAGGTGGGCGACGAGGGCCAGCAGAAGCTGCTCGACAGCAAGATCCTCCTGCTGGGGGCCGGGGGCCTGGGCTCGCCCGCCGCCCTCTACCTGGCCGCCGCCGGGGTCGGCACCCTCGGCATCATCGACATGGACGTGGTCGACGACTCCAACCTGCAGCGCCAGGTGCTCCACAACGTCGAGCGGATCGGCGACCGGAAGGTCGACTCGGCCAAGAAGACCCTCACCCTGCTCAACCCGGACGTCGACGTGGTCACCTACGACATGCGCCTGGGGGCCGACAACGTCATGGACGTCCTGTCCGGCCCCGACGGCGACGGGTGGGACGCGGTCATCGACGGCACCGACAACTTCCCCACCCGCTACCTGGTCAACGACGCCTCGGTGAAGCTCGGCATCCCCGTGGTCCACGGCTCGATCTTCCGCTTCGAGGGCATGGTCACCGTCTTCGACCCCAAGGACGGCCCCACCTACCGCGACATGGTGCCCGAGCCCCCGCCGGCCGACATGGCCCCCTCGTGCGCCGAGGCCGGCGTGCTGGGGGTGCTGCCCGGCATCGTCGGGTCGCTCCAGGCCCTGGAGGCCATCAAGGTCCTGCTGGGGCTGGGTGACTCCCTGCGGGGCCGGCTGCTGACCTACGACGCGCTGGAGACCAGCTTCCGCGAGTACAAGGTGCAGGTCGACCCGACCAACGAGATCACCTGGGAGAACCGGGACCGCATCCAGGTGGCCGAGGTCGAGGGCCTCTGCGCCCCCCTGCCCCTGGCCCCGCCCCCGGCCGGCTGAACCAACCGCCACCGCCCCACGTCGTTCCGTTCTGAGGCGCCCCGGCCCGCAGGGACGTGCGCCGGCGCCTCAGAACGGGAGGCGCCCGAATCGCCGAACCTTCTGAGGCATCTCGGCTCACGGGGATGTGCGCTGGCGCCTCAGAACGGGAGTCCGGGCCGATGGAGAGGGGGGCCTAGCCTCGCTGGCGATGGACGCCGTCCCCGATCCCCACGTCCCGGGGGCGGGGTCGCGTCGGGCCTGGGCCGCCCGCATCTCGGCCGTGGTCGGGCTGGTGGTCGTGGCTCTGGCCGTGGCCTTCGTGGCCCGCCGCCTGGCCGCCGACTGGACCGCGGTGCGGGCCGCGGTGGCCGACGCCTCGGTGGGCTGGGTGGCCGTCGGGCTGGGCCTGGCCGTCCTGGCCATGGCCGGCATCGGGTGGGCCTGGGCCGACGTGCTGGCCCTCCTCGGGGTGCGGGCCGGGCGGGGTCGGGTCGTGGCCTGGTACTTCGTCGGCGAGCTGGGCAAGTACCTGCCGGGCGGGGTGTGGCCGGTGGTGGGGCGGGGCGAGATGGCCCGCCGGGGGGGCGTGCCCCGGGCCACGGCCTACGCCAGCGTGGCCCTGTCGCTGGTGACCCTGTACCTGGCGGCCATGCTGCTGGCCGTCGCCCTCCTGCCCTTCGCCCTCGGCGGCGACGGCCCCGGCGGGGCGGCGGTGGTGCTGGCCCTGCTGCCCCTGGGCCTGGCCGCCCTCCACCCCCGGGCCCTGGCCCCGGTGCTGGCCCTGGCCCGCCGGGTGAGCGGGCGGGCGCTCGACCTGCCCGTGCCCCGCTGGCGCGACTCGGTGGCCACCGTGGTTCGCTACCTGCCCACCTGGGTGGCCATCGCCGGGGCCACGGTGGCCCTGGCCCGGGCTCTCGACCCGGGTGCCCCCGTGGCCCGGGTGGCCTTCGCCGCCCTGCTGAGCTGGATCGCCGGGTTCCTGGCCGTGCCCGCCCCCGGCGGGGCCGGGGTGCGGGAGGCGGTGTTCACCGCGGCCAGCGGCCTGGAGCCGGAGATCGGCGCCGCGGTGGCGGTCATCGCCCGAGTGGCCTTCGTCCTGGTCGACGGCGGGGGCGCGGCCCTGGCCGCGGCCGCCCTCCGTCGCGCCGGTCGGCCGGGCGACACCGATGGCGACCCGCGTGCCGATCCGGTCGGGCCGCGCCCCACGCCTGTCCCGGGCCAGCTCCCCGGGCCGGGATAGGCGGGCCGGGTCGTCCTGGCCTGTGTACGTGGACGGTGGCGGTGGCCGGGGCGGCTCGGCCGCCGCCGGGTGCGACGCGATCAGCGGGGGCCGAGGAGGAAGACCATGGTGGGCAGGGCCGGGCGGGCCGCCCGGCGGACCGGGCCCGGGGCCCGGGCCAGCCAGCGGGCCGGGCCGGTGGGCTGCTCGATCCGGTCGAGCTGAGCCAGGGCGTCCAGGGTGCGGTCCGCCCACGGCACCGGCAGCCGGTCCAGGGCGGCCCGCAGCTCCCGCCCGCTGTAGGGGTCCACGTCGTAGTGGGCTCCGGCCCGGGCCAGGCGCACCACCCGGTCCCGCTGGGAGCGGGGCACCCAGCTCAGGAACGGGACCTTGAAGTGGGGCTCGACCACCGACCACCGGCTGGGGGTGGCCAGGTAGGCCACGCCGCCGGGGGCCAGGACCCGCACCAGCTCGGCCAGGTGGACGGCCTGGTCGGCCCGGGTGCCCACGTGCTCGACCACGTGGTTGGACACCACCACGTCGAAGGAGCGGTCGGGGAAGGGCAGGCGCACCCCGGACGTGAGCCGGAAGCCGTAGCCATCGTGCTCCAGGCGGGTGTCCATGGTGTCGACGCTCTCCACCGCCCCGTCGGGCCCGGCGGCCCGGGCCAGCTCGGCCGAGATGACGCCGGAGCCGGTGCCCACCTCCAGCACCCGGGCCCCCGACAGGGGGCGCACGCCCTCGACCACGGCCGCGATCTTGCGGGCCTTGCGGCGCCGCAGCTCCACGTTGGGCCGCGAGTGCGCCCGCCACCCGCCGGGGGCCTCGGGTTGGCCGTCGGTGCCCGGTCCGGGCGCGTGGGCGGCTCCGGGGTCGGGCGGCGCCCCCGCGGCCCGGGTCGGATCGGGGGATCCGGCGTCGGTCGGCGAAGCCGGGTCGGCGAGACCCCTCTCGTCGATGGGCGCGGGCGGCGGGGAGGTCGGGTCGGTCACGGCAGGTCCACGGGGTGCAGGGCGGGGTCGTCGAGGGCGTCCTCGTCCACCGCGGGGGCGCGGAGGAACAGGGCCAGGGCCCCGGCCACCAGGGCCAGGCCCACCTGGGCGGCCACCCGGTCGGCGGCGGTGGCGGCCACGGCCCGGTTGGCCGGCAGGTCCACGGCCACGGCGATGGCCCCGGCCAGGGCCTCCCGCAGGCCGAGGCCGGCCGGGAAGATGCCGATGGCCGCGGCCACGATCACCGAGCCGGAGATGGCCACGGCCTGGGCCGGCTGGGCGGCGAAGCCCAGGAGGGTGAAGGCCAGCCACACCCGGGTGGCCGACACGGCCACGATGCCGGCCTCGATGGCCAGCAGCTGGCCGAGGTGGGCGGCGGCCCGGCCCGGGGCGGCCCGGTGCAGGAGGACGGCCACCGCGGCCCCCAGCCCGACGGCCAGCAGGAGCAGGCCCACGGCCAGGAGGCGCTGGGTCGGCCGGGTGAGCAGGAGGGCGCCGACGGCCAGGGCCCCGCAGGCGATCCAGGCCAGGCCGGCGGCCAGGTTGGCCTGGAGGGCCCGGCCGGTGCTGCTGCCCTGGCGGCGGAGGGCCTGGGTGCGGACGACGACCCCCCCGGGCAGGGGCAGGAGGTTGGCCACCGCGGCCAGCACCGTGAGCTGGGTGGCGTCGCGCCAGGCGATGCGGTGCCCGTTGACCGCCCCCATCACCCGGTACTCGGCCGCGTTGGCCAGGACGGTCAGGGGGGTGGTGACCAGGATGAGCAGGGGGAGCACGGCGGGCCGCAGGGCCTGGCCCTCCCGCAGCACGCCCAGCGACGGGATGCTGACGGCCAGGAACACCACCATGGCCGCCGCCACCAGCACCCGCCGGGTCCGAAGCGAGGCGGGCTTGCGGTCGAGCAGGCCGACCATGCGGGTCATCCACCCGCCGGCCCGCCGGTCGTCGCCCCCCTCGTCACCGTCCGCCCCCGGCGCCGGGGCGCGGGAGGGCGACGGGCTCCGGGAGGGCATTGGGCCATACTACGAGCGCATGTCAGGGGCCTCCGCGACCGAGCCGCTGCGCCTGCTCGTGCTGGCCACCACGTTCCCGGCCCGGGCCGGTGACGGCACGCCGGAGTTCGTCCTGACCCTCTCCGCGGCCCTGGCCGCCGCCGGCGTCGAGGTTCACGCCGTGGTCCCCCGGGTGCCCGGCGCCCCGGCCCGCGAGGTGGTCGAGGGGGTCGACGTGCGGCGCTTCGCCTACTTCCCCCGCCGGTTCGAGGGCCTGGCCCACGGGGCCATCATGGCCAACCTCCGGGCCCAGCGGTGGCGGGCGGCCGAGGCGCCGCCGCTGGTGGCGGCGTTCGGGGCCGCGGCCCGGTGCGAGGTGCGGCGGGTGCGGCCCCACGTGGTCCACGCCCACTGGCTGGTGCCGGCCGGGCTGGTGGCCCTCGGCCTCCGGCGCACCGCCGGGGTGCCGTACGTGGTCACCGCCCACGGCGCCGACGCCTACACGCTGCGCTCGGCCGCCGCCCTCCGGGCCAAGCGGGCCGTGGTGGCCGGGGCCGCGGCCACCGTGCCGGTCAGCGCGGCCATCGGCGAGGCCCTGGCCCCCCTGGGCCCGGTGGCCGCACCCATCCCCATGGGCGTGGACGTGGTCCGCATCGCCGCCGAGGTCGGCCTCCGGGCCCCCGAGCCGGGCCGGGTGCTGTTCGTGGGCCGCCTGGTCGAGAAGAAGGGCGTGGACGTCCTGCTCCGGGCCCTGGCCCTGGTGCCCGAGGCCGGGGCCGTGGTGGTGGGCGACGGTCCGGCGCGGCCGACCCTGGAGGCCCTGGCCGCCGAGCTCGGCCTCGGGGGCCGGGCCCGGTTCCTGGGCCAGCAGCCGCGGGCCGCGGTGATGGCCGAGCTGGCCCGGGCCGCGGTGGTGGCCCTGCCGTCCCAGGTGGGAGCCGGGGGAGACCAGGACGGCACGCCGGTGGTGCTGGGCGAGGCAGTGGCCGCCGGGGTCCCGGTGGTGGCCTCCGACCTGGGCGGCCTGTCCGAGCACGTGGCCGACGGGGAGACGGGCTGGGTGGTGCCCCCCGGCTCGGTCGAGGCGCTGGCCGCGGCCCTACGGGACACCGTGGCCGACCCGGCCGAGGCCGGGCGCCGGGCCGCCGCGGCCCGCGCCGCCCTGGCCGGCACCCTCGACCTGGCCAGCGTGGCCCGCCGCTACCGGTCGGTGCTGGAGGCCGCCGCGCACCGGGCCCCCCGGCCCGGCCCGGCCGGCGTCGGGGCCGGGCTCGACGCCGGATGAGCCCACCGACGGTCGCCGTCGTCCACGCCTACAGCCGAGCCAACAGCGGCGACGGGCTGCTGGTCGACCTCACCCTGGAGCGCCTGGCCCGGGCCGGCGTCCCCGCCGACTCGTGCACGGTGGTGGCCCTGGACCCGGCCTCGTTCGCCGACACGGCCCGCACCGCGGCCGTGGGCACCCCGGGCCGGGCCGCCGACCTCTCGGCCCTGGTCGCCGCCGGCCGGGGCCTGGCCCTGGTGGCCGGGGCCCGGCGGCCCGCCCTGGCCCGCTCGGCCGCGGCCCGGGCCGTGGCCGGCGCCGACCTGTGCGTGGCCGTGGGCGGCGGCTACCTCCGCACCGGCACCCGGGTCAACTCGGTGGGCACCGCCCTCAACCACCTGCCCCAGCTGCTGGCCGTGGCCCGGGGCGGGCGGCCCTCGGTGTACCTGCCCCAGAGCATCGGCCCGCTGGCCGGGCCGGTGGGCCGGCGGGTGGCCCGGGCCCTGGCCGGGGTGGGATCGGTCCACGTGCGCGACGACCGGTCCCGCGCCGAGCTGGCCGGCCTGGCCAACGTCACCCGCACCCCCGACCTGGCCGTGCTCGACCTGGCCGAGCGGTGGGCGGCGGGGGCCGCCCCCGTCACCGCGGCCGGGGACGGCCCCACGCTGCTCATCGGGCGGGCCCTGCCCGACGCTCCCGCGGCCGGGGCCCGCCTCCGGGCCCTGGCCGAGCGGCTGGGGGAGGTGGCCTGGGCGGTGCAGGCCGAAGGCTCGGCGGCCAAGAGCGATCGCACCTTCTACCAAGGCCTGGGCGTGCCGGTGGCCGGCCGCACCGGCGAGCTCCTGCGCCGGGGCGGATGGGGGGCGGTGGTGTCGGTGCGGTTGCACGGGGCGCTGGAGGCCCTGCTGGCCGGCTACCCGGCGGTCCACCTGGGCTACGAGCGCAAGAGCTGGGGCGCCTACCAGGACCTGGGCCTGGCCGGCCACGTCCACTCGGCCCGGGCCTTCGACCCCGGCGTGGTGGCCGACCAGGTGGCCGCCCTGCGGGCCGACCCGGGCCCGTTCTGGGCCGCGCTCGGGGCTGAGGCCGAGCCGCTGCGGGAGCGGTCCGAGGCCCTCACCGCCGACCTGGCCGCCGCCGTCGAGCGGGCGCCCTAGGTCCGGACCGGTTCCCGGACCGCGGCCGTGGCCGGCTGCACCTCGTGGGTGGCCCGGGTGGCCCGGCCCACCAGGTCGGCCAGCATCCCCACCACGAAGACCTGGAAGGCGGCGAAGAGGGTGAGCACGGTGTTGACCGCCACCCGGCCGTCGTAGGTCGCGACGTCGTAGACCAGCTTGCCCCCGCCGATGGCGGTGAGGGCCAGGCCCAGGGGCAGGAAGACCCGCAGCGGGTTGAACGAGAGGGTCATGCGGATGACTTGCAGGAGGTAGCGGCGGGTGTCGCGCCACCAGTGGAACTTCGACCGGCCGGCCCGCTCGGAGTACTCGATGGGCCAGTACTTCACCGTGTAGCCGTGGGCCAGGAACGTGAGGGTGATGGTGGTGACGCAGCTGAACCCGGGGGGGAGCTGGCTCACGTACTGGAGGGCGACGTCGCGCCGGAAGGCCCGCATGCCCGAGTTGAGGTCCGGGATCGGCGTCTGGACCAGGTACGAGGCCAGCTTGCGGATGAGCAACTTGGCCGGCACCCGGAACAGCTTGTGGGTCCCCTGCTCGGAGGTGCGGGCCCCCACCACCTGGTCGTGGCCCTCCATCTCCCGCACCAGCTCCGGGATGAGGTCGTTGGGGTAGGTCATGTCGACGTCGGTCCACACCACCACCCGGCCCCGGGCCGCCCGGGTGCCGTGCTTGCGGGCCGAGCCCGACCCCCGGTTGGTGAGGAAGGGGATGAGCCGGATGTCGGAGATCTCCCGCAGGGCCTCCCCGGAGCCGTCGTCGGAGCCGTCGTCCACCACGATGATCTCGTACGACATCCCGGAGGCGTCCATGGCCGCCCGGATGCGGTCGATCTCGGTCCGCAGGTGGCCCTTCTCGTTGAAGACGGGCAGGACGATGCTCACGTCCAGGGTGTCAGCGGGCCCACCGGGCGCGGCGTGCTCCAGGGCGGGGGCGTCCATGGGGGCCGAGGCTACTGGCCGGGCCCCCGCCGCCCCGCGGCCCGGCGCCGGCCCCGGTCTCAGCGCTCGACGGTGACGGTCGCGGTGGCCACGGCGCCGAAACGGGCCTCGCCCTCGCGCAGGAGCTGGGCCGAGACCCGGTAGTGGCCCGGCTCGAGGTCGCCCAGGTCGACCTCCACCGGCAGGCTGAGGCGGGTGCTGGCCCCCGGGAGCCAGCGGGCCAGGTCGGAGCGGCCGTCGGCCACCGTGCAGCCGCACTCCTCGCCGTGGACCAGGACGCCGAGCCGGACCCGGCCGGCGGGGGGGGCGGTGCGGTCCAGGCCGGGCCAGGGCTCGCCGGCCGGCCGGGTGACCACCACCCGGGCCCGCAGGTCCTCGCCCTCCAGGGCCGGGCCGGCGGTGAAGCGGACCTCGGCCCGCTCCATGGCCGGGCTGATCCCGGCCAGGCCGGCGGGCAGCAGCTCCCCGGCCGCGGCCAGCGCCTCCTGGCGGGCCCCGGGCCCCACCCACAGGCCGGCCCCGGTCCCGGCGTCGACCCAGGCCAGCCGGTACCCGGCCGCCGGCAGCTCGGGCTGATCGGTGCCGGTGACGATGAAGGTCCGGCCCCGCTCCCACTGGGGCCCGAAGGCTCGCAGGGCCACCAGGTCGGGCGTGTAGAGCTGGTAGCGGTAGAACTGCTCGACCACGCTGGTGTCGCCGTCCATCAGGTAGACGACCTCGTCACCAGGTTCCAGGATGGCGCCCAGGTCGGCGGCGTGGCGGGGGTCGGAGCCCCGGTCGGGCCCGATCTGGTCCAGGCTCCGCACCGTGCCCACCACCACCAAGAGGGCGGCCAACACCAGCAGCGCCGCGGGCCGGGCCCGGCGCACGGCGCTGGCCGCCACCACCACCACGACCAACGCCACGGCGATGGCGGTGGCGGTCCGGAGCCGCTGGGGGCCCCGGGGCTCGAGGGCGATGAGGCCCAGGATGGTGTAGGGCGTGTAGCCCCCCTTCAGGGCGTCCAGCCGGGTGAGCCACACCAGGCCGCCGGTGGCCACCGTGGCCGCCACCACCAGGCCCAGGGCCCGGCCCCGGGCCGCCCAGGTGCGGGTGGCGACCAGGGCCGAGAAGCCGCAGGTGACGAGGACGGCCACGAACATCTCGTTGTAGCGGCCGTAGACGGCCTGGTCGCCCCGGGCCCCGCCGCTGATGAACACCGCCCCGGCGGCGAAGGGCAGGCCCAGGACGGCCAGCACCGCGGTGGAGGCCACCGGGTCGAGGGCCCGCAGGCCGGCCACCGGGGCGGCGCTCGGGTCGGCCCCGGGCCGGCCGTGGCCGGGCCCCCGGCGGCGCCGGAGGGTGTCGAGCCCGCCCACGTCGCGCCACCAGCGATGGGCCAGGGCCCAGGCCCCCAGGCCGGCCAGGCCGGCGGTGGTGGCCAGCAGGTACCAGACCTGGCCAGTGGTGGCCAGGGCCAGCCGCCCGACGCGAGCCACGCCGTCGGCGTCGGACAGCCCGGCCGTCACCTGGCCCCCCGGCTCGTAGAGCCGGTCGTGCACGGCCCCGGCGGCGGCCCGGGCCGCAACCAGGGCGGCCACCGTCAGGGCCACCACGGCCCCCGCCCCCGGCGGGGCCAGGCGGCGCTGGACGGCCAGGGCCACCACCACCAGCAGCACCACCCCCACGACCGGCAGCAGCCGGGCGTGGACCACGTTGCCAGCCACCACCGTGAGGCCGGCCACCGCCCCCCGGGCCACGGTGGGCCGCTCGACCAGGCGCAGCACGGTGAGGACGACCAGGGCGAAGAACAGGGGCGTGACCGCGTCGCTCCAGGCCAGGGTGCCGGTCACGGCCAGGCCCGGCAGCGAGGCCGCCACCGCGCTGGCGGCCAGCGACCACGGCGGGGCCAGGGTGGTGAGGCGCCGGGTCAGGGCCTCGACGGCCACGAAGGTGAGCCCGGCGGCCACCACGTTGGTGAGCATGGCGGCCCGGTAGACGGTGTCGGGCGAGAGGTCCAGGGCGAACCACGGGGCCAGGAGCACCGAGTAGCCGGGGCCGTAGGTGGCGGCCATGCCCAGGTTCCACCGGGGTCCCCCGCCCAGGAGCCGGGCCATGGCCAGGTAGGCGGTCTCGTCGGCCACGATCCGCGGGAAGCGGGCCGTGCTCACCACCCACAGCCGCAGGGCCATGACCGCGGCCGCGCCCGCGGCCCACCCCAGGGGCCCGGCCCATCGGGGGCGGCCGTCGATCGGGGCCTGGCCCGGGCCGGCGCCGCGCCCAGGGCCGGCGTCGGGGTCGGGGTCGGGGTCAGGGTCGGGGGCCGGCCGGTTCTCGTCGGGCGCGGTGGTCGGGGTCGGGGAGGGCATGGGGGCTCGGCCCGTCGTGGCGGCGGACGGGTGGGTCATCTTCGCGCCGGGGCCCGCCGGCCGAGGCCATCGGGGGGCCCCGCTACCATCGCCCCGTGCCAGCGGCAGGGAAGGGCCCGGACCCGGGCTCCGGTGGCTGGCGGCACTCCTGGCCGATGGCCGTGGCCGCGGTGGGCCTCCTGGCCCTCGTGCTCCGGTGCTGGGCGCCGGGCCCGGTGACCCAGCGGGTGGACGAGGACCTGTGGCTGGCCCGTTCCGAGGCCTTCCGCGCCGCGGTGGCCCACGGCGACCTGGAGCGGGCCAGCGCCTCGCCCGACGGCCAGCTGGCCACCCTGCCCGGGGCCACCACCATGTGGGCCGGCGCCGCCGGGCGCGACCTGGCCCGGGTCAGCGCCGGGCTGGGGCTGTCGGCCCCGGTGTCGGGGCCGTCGGACCGCTCGCCCCAGGTGCTGCGGGCCGGCCGGGCCCTGGTGGCCCTGGCCACCGCCCTGGCCCTGGTGGTCACCGTGCTGGCCGGCGCCGTGCTGGTGGGCCGGCGGGCGGCGCTGGTGGCCGGGGTGCTGATGGCCACCGAGCCGTTCTTCGTGGGCCACGGGGGCCTGCTCCACACCGACGCCATGGTGGCCCAGTTCGGGGCGGCGGCCGTGGTGGCCGCCGCGGTGGCCGGGGCCCGGGCCCTGGCCGTGGTGGGCCTGCCGGTCCCCGGCCTGGGCGGTGAGGTCGCGAGGGACCGGTCGCCGGACGGGTCGCCGGAGGACGAGGGGGGGCCGGGAGTCGGCGACGGGCCGGAGGACGGGTCGCGGGAGGACGGGGCGGGGTCGGGGGCCGGGTCGCCGGAGGCCGGGGCGGGTTCCGGGGCCGGCGAGGGGCGGGGGGACGAGCCGGCGGGGGACAGGCTTCCGGACGACGCTCGGGGGGCCCGGCGGAGCGTGGCCGCCTGGGCGGTGGTGGCCGGGGTGTGCGGGGCCCTCAGCGTGCTGTCCAAGATCAACGCCGTGGTGCTGGTGGGGACCGGCGCCGCCCTGCTGACCCTGGCCCTGGCCGTCGAGGTGGCCCGCCGCGACCGGCGCCTCCTGGGCCGGTGGGCCGGGGCCTGGGCCCGGGCCGCGGCCTGGGCCACGGGCTCGGCCGCCCTCACCACACTCCTCCTGTGGCCGGCCCTGGCCGTCGAGCCGGCCGGGCAGCTCCGGGCCGTGCGCCGCTCGGCCACCCAGCTCCAGATCGGGAGCTACACGTTCTTCGACGGGGAGGTGGTGGCCTCCCCGCCGGCCCGCTTCGTGCTGGTGACCCTGGCCTGGCGGGCCACGCCCTGGTTCCTGGCCGGCGTCGCGCTGGCCGTGGTGGTGGCCGCCGGTCGCCGCCTGCTCCGGCGGGGCGGGCCGCGGCGGCCGTGGACGCCCTGGTGGTGGGCGGCGGTGGCCGCCGGCACCGCCGCGGTCTACCTGGCCGCGGTCATGCAGTCCGACCGGAAGTACGACCGCTACGGGCTGCCCGCCCTGCCCTTCGCGGCCCTGGCCGTGGGGGCGGTGGTCGAGGCCGGGGTGCGGGCGGCGCGGGCCCGCGGCCTCTCGCCCCGCCTGGTCCGGGGGGCGGGCCTGGTGGCCTCCGGGGCCCTGGCCGTCCATGCGCTGGCCCTCGCCCCCTACGCCCTCTCGTACGTGAACCCGGCCCTGGGGGGCCAGCAGGGCGCCCTCTCGGAGATCACGCTGGGCGGCGACGGTGTCGAGCAGCTGGGCCGCACCATCATCGAGCGGGAAGGGGGGCGGTGCCAGGGGGTGCGCACCGTCTACTCGGCGTCGCTGCGGGTGGCCCTGCCCTGCGGGCAGATCGTGGCCCTGGACCTCTCCGGGCCGGTGGACCTGGACGACGTCGACTACGTGGTCATCACCGTGAGCATGCGCCAGCGGGGCATCGCCGCCCCCCTGGACGAGGCCCTGGCCGGTCGGGCCCGGCGGGTCGACACCGTGGAGGTCGGCGGGGTCACCTACGCCGAGCTGTGGGCCCTCGACCGGGGCGGGCCCGGCGGCGGGTAGCTGGCCGCGGGGCCGGCGGAGGCCGCCCTCCGCAGCGGGCTCAGGCCGGTCGGCCCGCCTCGGCGGTCAGGTCCAGCCGGGCCAGGAGCTGCCGGGCCCCGGTGGCCGGGCTGGTCGTCCCGGCCTCGACCGCGGCCTCGACCGCGGGCAGGGCGTCGGCCACCGCCGGGTCGGTGCGGAGCCGGAGCTCCAGGGCCCCCCGGAGCTCGGACCACAGCCAGGCCCGGGCCTGCTGGCGGCGCAGGCGGTCGAGGCCCCCGCCGGCCCGGAGGGCGGCGTGGGCGTCGGCCACCGCGGCCCACACCTCGGCCACGCCGTGGCCGGTGACGGCGGAGGCCAGCAGGGCCTGGGGGGCCACCTCGGGGTGGCGGGGCCGGAGCAGGTGCAGGGCCCGGCGGACATCGGCGGCGGCGTGGGCCGCGGCGGCGGCCAGGTCCCCGTCGGCCTTGGTCACCACCACCAGGTCGGCCAGCTCCATGATCCCGCGCTTGATGCCCTGCAGGTCGTCCCCGCCGGTCGGGGAGGCCAGCAGCACGAACAGGTCGGTGAGGTCGGCCACCGCGATCTCGCTCTGGCCCACGCCCACCGTCTCCACCAGCACCACGTCGAAGCCGGCGGCCTCGCACAGCAGCAGCGACTCGCGGGTGCGGCGGGCCACGCCGCCCAGCTCGCCGCCGGAGGGGGAGGGGCGCACGAAGGCGCCGGGATCCTTGGCCAGGTGCTCCATCCGGGTCTTGTCGCCCAGGATCGACCCGCCGGTGCGGGAGCTGCTGGGGTCGACGGCCAGCACCGCCACCCGGTGGCCGTGGCCGGTCAGGTGGGTGCCGAAGGCCTCGATGAAGGTCGACTTGCCCACCCCCGGTGGCCCGCTGATGCCCAGCCGCACCGCCCCCCCGGTGCGGGGCAGGAGGGCCTCGACCAGGGCGGCGGCCTGCTCGCGGTGGTCGCCCCGGGTCGACTCCACCAGGGTGATGCCCCGGGCCAGGGCCCGCCGGTCGCCGCCGACGATGGCGTCGGCCAGCTCGGTCGCGGGTTCGGGAGCGGCGGCCACGGTGCAGAGGGTAGGCAGCCGACCCCACCCGCGGTGCCTCCACCCCACGAACCGAGCACGGAAAGGCCGGGGTATCGGGCTCTTCGTGCTCGGTTCGGTCAGGCGGGGGTGGGGCGGGTGCGGATCAGGTCGAGGACCTGGGAGGCGGCGGTGGGGATGTTGGTGCCGGGGCCGAACACCGCGGCCACCCCCGTGTCCCGGAGGAACTGGTGGTCGCCGGGGGGGATGACCCCGCCGCACACCACCAGCACGTCGCCGGCCCCCGCGGCCCGCAGGGCCTCGATGAGCTGGGGGACCAGGGTCTTGTGCCCGGCGGCCTGGGACGACACGCCGACCACGTGGACGTCGTTCTCCACCGCGTCGCGGGCGGCCTCGGCCGGGGTCTGGAACAGGGGGCCCACGTCCACGTCGAAGCCCAGGTCGGCGAAGGCGGTGGCGATGACCTTGGCCCCTCGGTCGTGGCCGTCCTGGCCCATCTTCACCACCAGCATGCGGGGGCGGCGGCCCTCCTCGGCGGCGAAGGCGTCGACCTCGGCCCGGATGCGCTCGAAGCCCTCGTCGCCCTCGTAGCCCTGGCCGTACACCCCCTGGAGGGTACGGACCTGGGCCGTGTGCCGGCCGAAGGTCGCCTCCATGGCGTCGCTCATCTCCCCGACGGTGGCCCGGGCCCGGGCCGCCTCGACGCACAGGGCCAGCAGGTTGGCGTCGCCGGCGGAGCCCTCCCGCAGGGCGGCCAGGGCCTTGTCGCAGGCCCCCTCGTCGCGGGTGGCCCGGATGCGCTCCAGCTTGGCCACCTGCTGGGCCAGCACGGCCCGGTTGTCGATGTCGAGCACGTCGACCTGCTCGGGGTCGGCCACGGTGTACTTGTTCACGCCCACCACCACCTCGTCGCCCCGGTCGATGCGGGCCTGGCGCCGGGCCGCCGACTCCTCGATGCGCAGCTTGGGCATGCCCGACTCGACGGCCTTGGTCATGCCCCCCAGCTCCTCCACCTCGGCCATCAGGGTCCGGGCCCGATCGGCCAGGTCCCGGGTCAGGGCCTCGACGTAGTAGGAGCCGCCCAGCGGGTCGACCACGTGGGGGATGCCGGTCTCCTCCTGGAGCACCAGCTGGGTGTTGCGGGCGATGCGGGCGCTGACGTCGGTGGGCAGGCCCAGGGCCTCGTCGAAGGCGTTGGTGTGCAGGCTCTGGGTGCCGCCCAGCACCGCGGCCATGGCCTCCACCGTGGTGCGGATCACGTTGTTGTACGGGTCCAGGGCGGTGAGCGACACCCCCGAGGTCTGGCAGTGGGTGCGGAGCATGAGCGACTTCGGGTCCTTCGGGGCGAACTGGCTCATGACCTCGTGCCACAGCAGGCGGGCGGCCCGCAGCTTGGCCACCTCCATGAAGAAGTCCATGCCGATGGCGAAGAAGAAGCTGAGCCGGCCGGCGAAGCGGTCGACGTCGAGGCCCCGGTCCAGGGCGAAGCGGACGTACTCCAGCCCGTCGGCGATGGTGAAGGCCAGCTCCTGGTCGGCCGTGGCCCCCGCCTCCTGCATGTGGTAGCCGGAGATGGAGATCGAGTTGAACCGGGGCATGTGGTCGGCCGTGTACTCGATGATGTCCGAGACGATCCGCATGCTCGGCTCGGGCGGGTAGATGTAGGTGTTCCGGACCATGAACTCCTTGAGGATGTCGTTCTGGATGGTCCCCGACAGCTGGGCCCGGTCGACCCCCTGCTCCTCGCCGGCCACGATGAAGCTGGCCAGGCAGGGCAGCACCGCCCCGTTCATGGTCATCGACACCGACATCTTCTCCAACGGGATGCCGTCGAAGAGGATCTTCATGTCCTCCACCGAGTCGATGGCCACGCCGGCCTTGCCCACGTCGCCCTCCACCCGGGGGTGGTCGGAGTCGTAGCCCCGGTGGGTGGCCAGGTCGAAGGCCACCGACACGCCCTGCTGGCCGGCAGCCAGGTTGCGCCGGTAGAAGGCGTTGGACTCCTCGGCGGTGGAGAACCCGGCGTACTGGCGGATGGTCCACGGCCGGTTGCTGTACATGGTGGCCCGCACGCCCCGGGTGAAGGGCGGGAAGCCGGGCAGGGTGCCGGTCTCGACCTCGGCCACGTCGGCCGCGGTGTAGAGGGGCTTGACGTCGATGCCCTCGGGGCGGGTGCGGACCAGCTCGTCCGGGTCGCGGCCCTTGAGGTCCCGGCCGGCCTGGGCCCGCCAGTCGTCCAGGGTCGGCTCGGCGTCGCTCGTCACCCGGCCGAGGTTACGGCTCGCCCCCCCGGCGCCCCAAGGGCGCGCCGGGGGCGGGGCCTGTCGGTCAGGCGCCGTGGGCGTGGTCGCAGAGGCGCTCCTCGCCCTCCTCGATCTGGCCGGCGCCGACCCCCTCCAGGGCGGCGAAGGGGCCGCACCGGTGGGATTCGATCCACACGTGGATCATGGGCACCGGGGTGAACTTCTGCAGCGGGGCCTCGCAGGTCCCGCCCACCTCGGTCACGCCGACCACCCGGGGGTGGTCTCCCGGCGTGAAGCACAGGTCGTCGTGGATGTGCCACTGGGTCAGCGGGCCGCCCACCTCGGGCACCGTGTCCAGCGTGACCCCGGGCTCGGCCATGAACATGGCCGACACCAGGCGCTTGCCGCCGCCGCTGGTGTCGTAGACCAGCGCCTCGGGGTGATCGGGATCGAGGGTCCGACCGTCGGAGAGGTAGTCCCAGTGGATGTAGTGCTCGTGGCCGGTGAACCCGTCGCCGATGGACTTGAAGCCGGCGGCCTCGGCGGTGGCCACGTCGGCGAAGTGGGGCAGGCGGATCAGGGTGATGGCGATGAGGTTCTCGGCCCGGGCCTGCTGCTCGGGGGTCACGCCCTCGACCCCGCTCAGGTCCAGGGGCAGCGCCGGGTCGTAGGGGGTGGGGGCCACCGCCGCGGAGGCGCCGTGCGCACCTTCCGGGTGGTCACCCTCGGGCTGGTCGCCGGCCGGGTGGTCGCCCTCGGCGTGGTCGCCGTCGGCGTGGTCGGCGGCGTCGCCGTGGGGATGGTCGGCCGCGGCCTCGTCACCGTGGCCCCCGGCGTGGGAGTGGGAGCCGGCCGAGACCATGGCCGCCACCGAGAGGGCGGCCACCGGCAGGGCCAGGAGCGCCAGGCGCGGCCCCCGGGCCGGGCGGGCCGCCCGGCCCGGCCGGCGGGGCACGCCGGTGGTCACCAGCTCGCGCCCGGCCAGGGCCACGGCCACCACGGCCAGGGCGGCGGCGGCCCCGTCGGCCAGTTGGACCGACTCCGAGACGTCGAGCCCGTCGACGAACCCGATGCCCACCGTCTTGGCCAGCAGCCAGCCCCCGAGGGCGCCGAGATGGATCGCCGCGCCGGCGGCCAGCAGCAGGCGCCCGCCGCGAGGTCGGGCCAGGGCGGCGGCGCCCCAGGCCACCTGGAGGGCGGCCACGACGGTGAAGGCCAGGGTGGCGGGCCGGTGCTCGCTGTGCACGCCGATGGCCGCAGCGTGGATGGCCCCCGCCCCCAGGGAGGCCAGCGCGGCGGTCCCCATGCCCAGCGTCACCGCGGCGGGTGACGGGGGGGCGGGAGGGACGGGCCCCTCGGTGGGCTCGTGCGGCGTGGTGATCACAGTGCTCCTCGGTCGATCTGCCAAGGCTACGCCGCCTCCGGCCACGGTGTGACGTCGACCACGGCCCGGCGTTCAGGTTCACCCGGTCGGGGGGCGGGCGGCCGGGGCCGTAACGTGGCCCCATGGAACGGGTCGCCCGGCGGCGAGAAGCACGGTGAGCCGGCTCCTGGTGGTGGCGGCCGCCCTCTGCCTGGTGGCCGGGGCCGTCCTGGGGGCGTGGGGCTGGGAGGACCGGGAGGCCTCGGCCCGGCGCATCGTGCCCACCCCCGAGAGCCGCGGGGGCCTGGGCGTGTTCGAGGGGAGCGAGGGCCGCCGCGAGGAGGCCTGCCAGCGGCTGTTCGCCGTCGCCACCCTGCAGGTGCCCCGCCCCGAGGCGTCGGGGTGGCCGGGTGGGCCGGGGGAGCCGGGCGGTGCGCCCCGGAGCTCCGAGGCCGACCCGGAGCAGGTGGCCCGGACCTTCGCCCTGCTCCTCGATCCCGGGATGATCGAGGACGTGCCCGAGTTGGCCCAGGACCCCGAGGTGGTCCGGACCATGGCCGACCTCCGGGCCGCCCTGCGGCGTGTCATCGACGAGCAGCGCGACCCCTACCAGGACCGCGACGTGAGCCAGGCCGCCGGGGCGCTGGGCCTGGCCCTCATCGCCGTCTGCTGACCAGCGGCCCTCGGTAGCCTCCGGGCATGGCTCACCGCTTCGTCGTCATCGGGGGAGGGCCCGCCGGCAACCAGGCCGCGACCACCGCGGCCCGCCTCGGGGCCGAGGTCACCGTGGTCGAGCGGGACGTGGTGGGTGGGGCCGCCCACCTGCGGGACTGCATCCCGTCCAAGGCCATGATCGCCACCGGCGGGACCATGGAGGAGCTGCGCCGGGTGGCGGGCATGGGCCTGGACCCGGTCGAGCCCGGCCTGGACCTGTCCGGGTTGCGGGACCGCATCGACGGGATCGAGGCCCGCCTGGAGCGCTCGGTCACCGGGCTGCTGGAGAGCCAGGGGGTGCGCATCATCAGCGGCACCGGCTGCTTCGTGAGCCCCCACGAGGTGGAGGTCACCCCGGCCGGCGGCACCGAGCCCGAGGTGCTGGTGGCCGACACGGTGGTGCTGGCCACCGGCAGCCGGCCCCGCATCCCCGACTGGGCCCCCATCGACGGCGACCGGGTGCTCACCACCCGCCACGCCTACCCGCCGCCGGCCCTGCCCGAGCACCTGGTGGTGATCGGCTCCGGGGTCACCGGCGTGGAGTTCGTGCACATGTTCTCGGCCTTCGGGTGCCAGGTCACCCTCATCGTGAGCCGCCAGCAGGTGCTGCCCCAGAAGGACCCCGAGGTGGCCGCGGTGCTGGAGGACGACTTCCTCCGGCGCGGGGTCAGCCTGTTCAAGGGGGCCCGGGCCGAGGGCATCGACGTCGGCCCGGACGGGGTGGCGGTGCGCTGCGACGACGGCCGGGTGGCCCGGGGGAGCCACGCCCTGCTGTGCATCGGCTCCATCCCCAACTCCGAGGACCTGGGCCTCGACGCCGCCGGGGTGAAGGCCGAGGGGGGCTACGTGGTGATCGACCACAACTGCCGCTCCTCGGTGCCCCACGTCTACGCCGCCGGTGACCTGTCGGGGAAGCTGCCGCTGTCGTCGGTGGCCTCCATGCAGGGGCGCAAGATCGCCGAGCACGCCCTGGGCCTCCACCAGGGCCCGCACCGGCACCTCGACTACGACAAGGCCGCCTCGGCCATCTTCACCGACCCGGAGATCGCCGATGTGGGCCTGGCCGAGGCCGAGGCCTTCGCCAGCGGCCGGAAGGTGCGGGTCACCAAGGTGCCGTTCTCGGCCTCGGCCAAGGCGCTGATCAACGACGACTCCCGGGGCTTCGTGAAGATCATCTCGGACCCGGCCACCGGGGTGGTGATGGGGGGCTCCATCGTGGGCCAGCACGCCGCGGAGCTCATCTCGGTCCTGGCCCTGGCCGTCACCGCCGGGCTGAAGGTCACCGACATCGTCGAGAGCCTGCTCGTGCACCCGGCCCTGGCCGAGTCGCTGGCCGACGCCGCCGAGTAGGCGCCCGGTGGACACCCCCGCCCCGTCCGCGGCCGAGCGCTTCCCCAACGGGCCGCAGTCGTTCCCGGCCGCCGGGGCCAACTCGCTGGCCACCATCTCCCGCCGGTGGCTGGCCCGAGGGGTCGACGCCGTGCTGATCGGCGTCCCGGTGCTGCTGGCCACCAGCGTCGTCCTGGTGCTCCAGGCCGCCGGCGATCCCTCCGCCGAGCCGGCCGACGCCGCCGGGCCCACCGCCCAGGCCGTCACCTGGGGAGCCCTGGTGGCGGTGGCCGTCCTCTACGAGACGGTGACGGTCACCCTGTGGGGCCAGACGCTGGGGAAGCTGCTGCTCGGCATCCGGGTGGCCCGGCAGGTCAACGGGCGCTGCCCCCTGTGGTGGGAGGCGGCCGTGCGGATCGCCCTCCCGGGGGTGGTGGCCACCGTGCCCCACCCGCTGGCCAAGGCGGCGGCCATGGCGCTGTACGCGGCGGCCATGTTCGACCCCCTGCGGCGGGGCGTGGCCGATCGGGCCGCCGGCACGGTGGTGGTCCGCACCCGCTGACCGCGCCCCCGCTGGCGGGCGGGCTACTCGATGACGAGGACGACGTCGCCGGCGGCCACGGTCTGGCCGGCCTCGACCTTGACCTCGGCCACGGTGCCGTCCTTGCCCGCGGTGATGGCGTTCTCCATCTTCATGGCCTCGAGCAGGCAGACGGTCTGGCCGGCGGTGACCTCGTCGCCGGCGGCCACGGTGACCTTCACGATGGTGCCCTGCATGGGCACGGTGACCGAGCCCGAGCCGGCCGCCGCCGCGCCGGCACCGCCGGCCCCCTTGCGGCGGGGGCGGGGGGTGGCCGCGCCGCCGGCCGCGGCCACCGGGGCCATGGCCGAGGCCGGGACCCACATGGCCACCGAGAAGCGCTTGCCGTTGACCTCGACGTCGACGTCGCGGCGGACCTTCTCCTCCGGCTCGGCGCCGTCCTCGGCCGCCGGGGGGGTCGGCTCGGCGCCCACGCCGCTCAGGTCGAGGGTCTCCTCCACCCACTTGGTGGAGTGACGGGCGGCCCTGAAGTCGTCGTGGGCCAGGATGGCCAGGTCGGCCGGGAGGGTGGTCTTGATGCCCTCGATGCGGAACTCGCGGATGGCCCGCTCCATGCGGCCGATGGCGGTGGCCCGGTCCGAGCCCCACACCACCAGCTTCCCGACCAGGTTGTCGTAGTACTGGCTGACCTCGTCGCCGGCGGTGTAGCCGCCGTCCCAGCGCACGCCGAAGCCCTGGGGGACCGCCATCTCGGTGATGCGCCCGGGGGAGGGGAGGAACTTCCCCCCGGCGGGGTCCTCGGCGTTGACCCGGACCTCGATGGCCCAGCCCCGCAGGTCGACGTCGTCCTGGGTGAAGGACAGGGGCTCTCCGGAGGCCACCCGGATCTGCTCCCGCACCAGGTCGATGCCCGAGATCAGCTCGGTGACCGGGTGCTCGACCTGGAGGCGGGTGTTCATCTCCAGGAACCAGAACTCGCCGTCCTGGTAGAGGAACTCGACGGTGCCGGCGTTGTAGTAGCCGCAGGCCTTGGCCACCTTGACCGCGGCCTCGCCCATGGCCTGGCGGGTCTCGGCCGGGAAGTCGGGGGCCGGGGCCTCCTCGATCAGCTTCTGGTGGCGGCGCTGGGCCGAGCAGTCGCGCTCGCCCACCCAGACGACGTTGCCGTGGGTGTCGCCGATGATCTGCATCTCGACGTGGCGGGGCTGGGTCAGGTAGCGCTCGACGTAGCACTCGTCGCGGCCGAAGCCCTTGAGCGCCTCGGACTGGGCCGACTCCAGGGCCGAGTGGGCCTCCTCGGCGCTGCGCACCACCCGCATGCCCCGGCCGCCGCCGCCGTAGGCCGCCTTGATGGCCACCGGCCAGCCGTGCTCGGTCCCGAAGGCCACCACCTCGTCGCCCGAGGCCAGGAACTCGGTGGTGCCGGGGACGCCCTCCACCCCGGCCTCCTGGGCCGCGATGCGGCTCGACACCTTGTCCCCCATGACCTCGATGGCCTCGGGGGGCGGGCCGATGAAGGCGACGCCCCGCTCGGTGATGGCCCGGGCGAAGTCGGTGTTCTCGGAGAAGAAGCCGTAGCCCGGGTGGACCCCGTCGGCCCCGCTCTGCTCGATGACCTCGAGGATCTTCTCGGTGTTGAGGTAGCTCTCGGCCGCCGTCTGGCCCCCGAGGGCGAAGGCCTCGTCCGCGATGCGGACGTGGAGGGCGTCGCGGTCGAGCTCGGAGTAGACCGCCACGGTCTCGATGCCGAGCTCCTGGCAGGCGCGGATCACCCGGACGGCGATCTCGCCCCGGTTGGCGATGAGGATCTTCGAGAGCACGGCGCCTTCCTAGGCGACCCGGGGGTGTCGAGGCCAGCACGGGCCCGAGGTGGAGGGGGACGGGCCCGGGTGCGCCGTGGCCTAGACACTCCGGGATGGAGCCCTCGACCTCCTTCGATGTCGATCGGGTGCGGTCCGCTCTGGCCGGCACCCGTTTCGGCGACGTGCGCTGGGGGGCCGAGACCGGCTCCACCAACGCCGACCTGCTGGCCCTGGCCGCCCAGGGCGAGCCCGAGGGCATCGTGCTGGGCGCCGACCACCAGACCGCCGGGCGGGGCCGGCGGGGCCGGACGTGGACCGCGCCCCCCGGTGCCGCCGTGCTGGTGTCGGTGCTGGCCCGGCCCCCGGCCCCGGCGGTGGAGCTGGTGCTGCCGGCCATGGCCGTGGCCGCGGCCGAGGCGGTGGAGCAGGTGTGCGGGGTGGCGCCGGGCATCAAGTGGCCCAACGACCTGGTCGTCCCGGCCGCCGGTGGCGGCCCGGACCGCAAGCTGGCCGGCCTGCTGGCCGAGGTGGCCTGGCCCCCCGGCGCCGACGTGGCCTCGGGGTGGGCGCCGCCCCCGGCCGGCCAGCGGGTGACGGTGGTGGGGGGGATGGGCCTCAACGTCCGGGCCGCGGGGCGGGCCCCGGAGCTGGAGGGCCTGGCCGTGGCCTGCGACGAGCTGGGAGGCGGCGTCCCCAGCCGGGAGGACCTGGTGGCGGCCTGGCTGGGCCGCCTCGACCACTGGTACCGCTGCGCCGTCGGGGTCGCCCGGGGAGGAGACGACGACGGGCCGGGCCGGCTGTGGGAGGCCTGGCGGGCCCGCTCGGCCACCCTGGGCCGGCGGGTGCGCATCGACCTGGGCGCCGACGACGTCGAGGGCCAGGCGGTGGACGTCACCCCGGAGGGCCGGCTGGTGGTCCGCACCCTGGCGGGGGAGGACCGGACCCTGGCCGTGGGCGACGTGACCCACCTCCGCCCGGCCTGACCCGACCGAGCGGCTCGGGGCCGAGGCCGAGCGGGCGCCGGCGGCTACGGGTCGAGGGTGCGGGTCCCGACGGCGGCGAGGGCGGCGGCCGCGGCCCGGGTGACCGGCCCCGGGGCCGGGCCGCCCAGGGGGGCGCCGTCGACGGCGGCGATGGCCTGCACGTCCCGGGTGGAGGAGGTGAGGAACGCCTCCGGCGCCCCCCGCAGCGCCGCGAAGGTGAGGTCGTCGACCTCGACCGCGTCGGTGGCCTCCAGCACCAGCTCCCGGGTGATGCCGGCCAGGCAGCCGGTGGCCAACGACGGGGTCAGGAGTTGCCCGTCGCGCACCACGAACACGTTGGAGCCGGTGCCCTCGCTGAGGCGCCCGGCGGTGTCGGCGAACAGGGCCTCGGTGGCCCCCGCGGCCCGGGCCCGGGCCAGGGCCAGCACGTTCTCGGCGTAGGACGTGGACTTCACCCCGGCCAGGCCGCTGGTCGGGTTGCGGGTGAAGGCCACGGTGGCCACCGCGGTGGCCTCGGGCCAGGCGTCGGGTGGGCCGGTGACCAGCAGGACGGTGCGGCCCTCGGTGCCCCGGTCGCTGCCGGCCGGCCCGGGCCCGCCGGTGACGGTCAGGCGCAGCCTGCCCACCCGCTCGCCGGCCGCGGTGGCCGCCGCCACCAGCTCGGCGCAGGCGGCCCGGAAGCCGTCGTCGTCCAGGGGCAGGCCCAGCTCCAGGGCGGCGGCCGAGCGGCGCAACCGGCGCAGGTGGCGGGTGAGGGCGAAGGGGGTGCCGTCCACCACCTTCATGGTCTCGAAGATGCCGTCGCCCACGGTCAGGCCGTGGTCGGTGACCGGCACGGTGGCCTCGGCCGCGGGGGCCACGCGGCCGTCCAGCCAGCACCAGGCGACGGGGGCGGGGCTCACGTCACGAGACTGCCACGGCTGGCCAGGGGCAGGAGGCGGGCTGCCTTCAGCTCCGTCTCGGCCCACTCGCCGGCCGGGTCGGAGTCCCAGGTGATGCCGCCCCCGGTGCCGAAGTGCAGCAGCCCGTCGTCGAGCCAGAACGTGCGGATGGCCACGTTCAGGGCCCCCCGGGCGGCATCGGCGTCGACCCAGCCCACGGCCCCGCAGTAGACGCCCCGCTCCACCGGCTCCAGCGCGTCGATCACCCCCAGGGCCGCCACCTTGGGGGCCCCGGTCACCGAGCCGGGGGGGAAGGTGGCCGCCACCACCTCGGCCCAGCCGGCCCCGGGGCGCAGGCGGCCCTCCACGGTGGACACCAGGTGGACCAGGCCGGGGTGGGGCTCCACCGCGCACAGGGCGGGCACGGTGACGCTGCCCCACTCGCACACCCGGCCCAGGTCGTTGCGGACCAGGTCCACGATCATCACGTTCTCGGCCGTGTCCTTGGCCAGGAACCCCTCCGGGGTGGCGGCCGTGCCCTTGATGGGCGAGGACCACACCCGCCGGCCGTGGCGCTCGAGGAAACGCTCGGGCGACGCCGAGGCCACGTGCACCCCCTGGGCCGGCAGGCGGACCACGGCGCTGAACGGGGCCGGGTGGCCGGCGGCCAGGGCGGCGCCGAGGGCGGCCACGTCGGCGCCCGGTGGGGCGGGGGCGGTGAGCCGGCGGGTCAGGTTCACCTGGTACACGTCGCCGGCGGCGATGGCATCGCGGATGTGGGCGACGCCGGCCCGGAACGACGCCTCGTCGAGGGAGCTGTCCCACGCGCCGGGCCCGCCGTCGACGCCGGGCCAGGGGGGGCCGGGCCAGGGCCGGGCCGGGCGCCGGCGCCGGAAGCGGGCGCACACCGGGGGACCGGAGAAGGGCAGCACCACGGCCCAGGTCCCGGTGCCTTCCAGGGCGGCCAGGTCGGAGGTGACGTCGGCCAGGTCGGTGAGGAGCCACCCGCCCACCACGGCCAGGGGCGCGAGGTCGGGGGCGACGGCCATGTCCGGAGGGTACGAGACGGCGTCGGGGGTCGGCTCCGCCCCTCGCCCCGTGGGGAGCGGGCCTCACCCAGGCCGTAAGTTGCCGGCCGTGCACATCGAGTTCACCGACGAGCAGCAGCAGTTCCGCAAGGTGGTCCGCGACTTCGCCGCGGTCGCCGTCCGCCCGCACGCCGAGGCGTGGGACCGGGACCACACCTTCCCGGTCGACGTGGTGCTCCAGATGGGGGAGCTGGGCCTGTTCGGGCTCCCGTTCCCGGAGGAGTACGGCGGCGGGGGCGCGGATCTGACCACCCTGTGCATCGCCATCGAGGAGCTGGCCCGGGTCGACCAGTCGGTGGCCATCACCCTGGAGGCCGGCGTGGGCCTGGGGGCCAGCCCCATCTACCGCTTCGGCACCGAGGAGCAGCGCCAACGCTGGCTGCCCGACCTGTGCGCGGGCCGGGCCCTGGGCGGCTTCGGCCTGACCGAGCCCGAGGCCGGCAGCGACGCCGGGGGCACCCGCACCCGGGCCGTGCTGGACGAGGGGGCCGGCGAGTGGGTCCTCAACGGCGAGAAGGCCTTCATCACCAACTCGGGCACCGAGATCACGTCGCTGACCACCGTGACGGCCCGCACCGACCCGCCCGGCGGGTCGGGCAAGCCGGAGATCAGCGCCATCGTGGTGCCCTCGGGCACGCCCGGGCTGACCGTGGCCCCGCCCTACCGGAAGATGGGCTGGCACGCCTCGGACACCCACGGGTTGGCCTTCAGCGACGTCCGGGTGCCGGAGGACCACCTGCTGGGGGAGCGGGGCCGGGGCTTCGCCAACTTCCTGGCCATCCTGGACGAGGGCCGCATCGCCATCGCCGCCCTGGCCGTGGGGGTCATCCAGGCCTGCCTGGACGAGTCGGTGGCCTACGCCGGGGAGCGCCAGGCCTTCGGCCGGCCCATCGGCTCCTACCAGGCCACCGCCTTCCGGTGCGCGGACATGGCGGTGCTGGCCGAGACGGCCCGCCTGCTCACCTACCAGGCCGCCTGGCTGCGGGACACGGGCCAGCCCTACACGCAGGCTGCGGCCCTGGCCAAGCTGCACGCCACCGAGGCCGCGGTGACCGCCACCCGCCACGCCACCCAGGTCTTCGGCGGCTACGGCTTCATGGACGAGACCCCGGTGAGCCGCCACTACCGCGACGCCAAGATCCTGGAGATCGGCGAGGGCACCAGCGAGGTCCAGCGCCTGGTCATCAGCCGGGGCCTGGGCCTCCCGCTGGGGCGCTGAGGCCCGGCGACGGGGCCCCCGGCGGCGGGGCCCCGCCCGGCGCCTCCTGCCCCGGGCTGCCGTAGAGGGCCCGGCGACCGCGGCCCGGCACCGTCCCGCCGGTAGCGTGGTCGGCCGTGCCCGGACCCGTCGAAGGCCGCCCCCGCCGGTCGTGGCTCCAACGCCTGCTGATCACGGTCAACGTCATGGCCGTGCTGGCCGCCGCCGTCACCGCCGGGGCCCTGGCCTACGCCAACCGCCGCCTCTCAGAGGTCGAACGGGTGGCCCTCGACGACGTGCTGGCCGGTGAGGAGCTGGAGGACGGCGACCCCCAGAACTTCCTGATCGTGGGCATCGACGACGCCTCCGGGCTGCCGGACGGCGACTCGGTCCGCAACCGCGACGCCTCGGACCTCCGGGGCCAGCACACCGACACGATCATGGTCCTGCGCCTCGACCCCCGGGCCGCCACCGCGCAGCTGCTGTCGCTGCCCCGGGACCTGTGGGTGCCCATCGCCGACACCAACACCAACCAGCGCATCAACGTGGCCCTGGAGACCGGCGGGCCCGAGCGGCTCATCCGCACCATCGACCAGAACTTCGGCATCCCCGTCCACCACTACCTCCAGGTCGACTTCGCCGGCTTCCGGGACCTGGTCGACATCGTGGACGGGGTGCCCGTGCTGTTCCCCCACCCGGCCCGCGACCGCGAGTCGGGCCTGTCCATCGAGGCGCCCGGCTGCTACACGCTGGGGCCGGTCCAGGCCCTCGGCTTCGCCCGGGGCCGCTACTACTACGTGCAGGACGACGACGGGGACTGGCACCAGGACCCCCGCAGCGACCTGGCCCGCAACGAGCGCCAGCAGCTCTTCATGCAGCTGGCCCTGAGCCGGGCCATCGCCAAGGGGGCCCGCAACCCCAACACGCTGCGCCGCCTGATCGACCTGGGGGCCGGCGAGGCCCGGCTGGACGAGGAGCTCGACCCCGGCGACCTGGTGGCCCTGGGGGCCAGCTTCCGCAGCTTCGACCCCCAGGAGCTGGAGACGCTGACCCTGCCGGTCACCGACGGCACCGCCGGCGGGGCCGAGATCCTCTACCTGGAGGAGGCGGCGGCAGAGCCCGTCCTCTCGGTGTTCCGGGGCGTGGGGCCGGTCGGCACCGCCGATCCGGAGGGGGTCACCGTCCAGGTGCTCAACGGCACCGGCGTCGGCGGCCAGGGCGCGGACGTGACCGACGAGCTGGTGGCGGCCGGGTTCGAGGCCGTGGTCCCCGAGGACGCGGAGCAGCAGGGCCAGCCCACCACCATCCGCTACGCCGAGGGCAACGAGGCCGAGGCCCAGCTGGTGGCCCGCCACGTCGCCGGCCCGGTGCGCTACGAGGCCGACCTCGCCCTCCTCGACACCGACCGGGTGGTGGTGGTCACCGGCTCCGACTGGGAGGGCGTGGCCCCCACCCCCAAGGCCGTCGACGCGGTGGACGGCCCGGCCACCACGACCACCACCACGGCCCCCCAGGGCCCCCCCGACACCGGCCCCGGCGGCGAGCCCGTCACCGAGGGCGACCCCGACGATCCCGGGGACCCGTTGTTCTACAAGGCCCAGGCCGCGCCGCCGGGGGCCTCGTGCCCCTCCACGCCCTGACCCGGGCCGGGGCCCGCCGCCGAGCCCGCACTAAGTTGGGCTGACCGTCCAGGGTGTGCGGCGCCGGCCGTCACCAGCACCGGAGGATCATGGGCCAGAAGATCGCCGTCATCGGGACCGGGTACGTGGGCCTCACGACCGGGGCCTGCCTCAGCCACCTGGGCCACGACGTGGTCTGCGCCGACGTGGTGCCCGAGAAGATCGACGCCCTCAACCGGGGCGAGATCCCCATCCTGGAGGCCGGGCTGGAGGAGCTGGTGCAGGAGGGGCGCCGCTCGGGCCAGCTCCGCTTCGTGCTGGGGGCGACCGAGGCGGTGGGCGACGCCGAGTTCGTGTACCTGTGCGTGCCCACGCCCCAGGGGGCGGACGGCTCGGCCGACCTCAGCTACATCCGGGAGGCGGCGGCGGACGTCGGCCCCCACCTGCGCTCCGAGGCCGTCGTCATCAACAAGTCGACCGTGCCGGTGGGCTCCACCCGGGTGGTGGAGCAGGCCCTGGGCCGAGACGACGTCCACGTGGTGTCCAACCCCGAGTTCCTGCGCGAGGGCTCGGCCGTCCACGACTTCCTCCACCCCGACCGGGTGGTCATCGGGGCCGACGACCAGTCGGCCGCCATCCGGGTGGCCGGCCTGTACCTGGGCCTGGCCGCCCCCCTCCAGGTCACCGACCCGGCCTCGGCCGAGACCATCAAGTACGCCTCCAACGCCTTCCTGGCCACCAAGATCAGCTTCGTCAACGCCATCGCCGCGGTGTGCGAGGCGGTGGGGGCCGACGTCAACGACGTGGTCCTGGGCATGGGCTACGACAAGCGCATCGGCGACGCCTTCCTGCGCCCCGGCCCCGGCTGGGGCGGGAGCTGCTTCCCCAAGGACTCCCAGGCCCTGGTGAAGATCGCCGAGGACGCCGGCTACGACTTCGGCCTGCTCAAGGGCGTGATCGACGTCAACGAGCAGCAGTTCGCCCGGGTGGCCGACAAGGTGGCCACCGCCGCCGGCGGCGACCTGGACGGGGTGACGGTGGCGGTGTGGGGCCTGACCTTCAAGGCCCGCACCGACGACCTGCGCGACTCGCCGGCCCTGGAGATCATCGGCCGCCTGCGCCGGGCCGGGGCCACCGTGCGGGCCTACGACCCGGCCGTGGCCGCCGACTCGGCCGACGAGCGCCTGGACGGCATCGAGCTGTGCGGCGACCCCTACGCCGCCTGCCAGGGGGCGGCGGTGCTGGCCGTCCTCACCGAGTGGGACGAGCTGAAGTGGCTCGACTTCGACAAGGTGGCCGAGGCCATGACCAACCGGCGGGTGGTCGACGGGCGGAACCTGCTGGACCGGGCCGCCCTGGTGCGTCGGGGCTTCGTCCTCGACGGCATCGGTCGCTGAGTGGCCCGGGTCGTCGTCACCGGCGGGGCCGGCTTCCTCGGCTCGCACCTCTGCGACGCCCTGCTGGCCCGGGGCGACGAGGTGGTGTGCCTGGACAACCTGGCCACCGGCTCCACCGCCAACGTCGAGCACCTGGCCGGGCGGGCCGACTTCACCTTCGTGGAGCACGACGTGAGCACCCACGTGGAGGTGCCGGGCCCGGTGGACGCGGTCATGCACCTGGCCAGCCCGGCCTCACCCGTCGACTACCTGCGCATGCCCATCCAGACCCTGAAGGTGGGCAGCCTGGGAACCCACAACACCCTGGGCCTGGCCAAGGCCAAGGGAGCCCGGTACTTCCTGGCCTCCACCAGCGAGGTCTACGGCGACCCCCTCGTCCACCCCCAGCCCGAGGACTACTGGGGCAACGTCAACCCCATCGGCCCCCGGGGGGTCTACGACGAGGCCAAGCGCTTCGCCGAGGCCATGACCATGGCCTACCACCGCCACCACGGCCTGGACGTCCGCGTCGTCCGCATCTTCAACACCTACGGGCCCCGGATGCGGCCCGACGACGGGCGGGCGCTGTCCAACTTCATCGTGGCCGCCCTGCGGGGCGAGCCCCTCACCGTGTTCGGCGACGGCACCCAGACCCGCAGCGTCACCTACGTGGACGACGAGATCCGGGGCTTCCTGGCCCTGCTCGACTCCGACGTGGTGGGCGCCCCGGTCAACATCGGCAACCCGTGCGAGCTGACCATCACGGAGCTGGCCGCCCTGGTCCTGGACGTCACCGGCTCGTCCTCCGAGGTGGTCCACCGCGAGCTGCCGGTGGACGACCCCCGGCAGCGCCGGCCCGACATCACCCTGGCCGGCCAGCGCCTGGGGTGGGAGCCCACCGTGGAGGCCCGGGAGGGCATCGCCCGCACCGCCGAGTGGTTCTCGGCCCGGCTGGGCCTGGGCTGAGGCGGCGCGACCCCCGCCCCGGCTGCCACACTGGAGCGGTGATCGATCGGGTCCCGGGACGGGCGAGGGTGCGGCTGCGGGCCGTGGGAGCGCTGGTGGCGCTGGCCGCCCTGGTCGGCAGCCTGGCCGCCTGCGAGCCCCCCGGGCCGCGGGTGTACGTGTACGGCGACTCCCTCACCTGGGAGGCCGAGGGGTGGATCCGGACCTGGGGCCAGGCCCGGGGCTACGACGTGGTCGTCCACTCCCGCTTCGGCGGGGCCCCCTGCTCGTTCTACGGCCAGATGCGGGCCGACCGCGGCCGGCAGGGCACCCACGCCGTGATCGTGGCCTTCAGCGGCAACCCGGCGTACATGTCGCCGTGCGTCGGGCCCGACACCGTGGGCTCCCACGCCCGCCAGCTCCGGGAGGTGGCCGGCATCTGGTCCGGCTCCGGCGCCCGGGTGGTCTGGGCGGCCACGCCCCGCCTGCCGGCCCAGGTCTCGGAGGACGTGCAGGACGCCATGCGGGCCGAGGCCCGCCGGCTGGGCCTGGGCGTGGCCGACTCCGGGCGCTACGTGACCCCCAACCGGACGTGGGCCCAGGTGCTGCCGTGCCTGCCCGGCGAGCGCTGCCCCGGCCACCAGATCAACCCGGCCGTCGCCTCGGGGCGCAACATCGTGCGGGCCAACGACGGGGTGCACTTCTGCCCGGGCGGGGGCCGGGGCTTCGACCCCTGCCCCTACTACAGCTCCGGGGCCTGGCGCTTCGCCCGGGCCCTGGCCGAGGCCATCCCCGCCCGTCGGTAGCGGCCGTCCCCGGCAGGATCAGGCCGTCCCGTCCCCGGGTTCGGGGTCGAGGCGGAGGGCGGCGGAGTTCATGCAGTAGCGCTCGCCGCTGGGCCGGGGGCCGTCGGGGAAGACGTGGCCCAGGTGGGCGCCGCAGGTGGCGCAGCGCACCTCGGTGCGCTTCATGAACAGCTTGCCGTCCTCCCGGAGCTCGACCTTGGAGCGGTCGATGGCCTCCCAGAACGAGGGCCAGCCGGTGCCCGAGTCGTACTTGACGTCCGAGCGGAACAGGGGCTCGTCGCACACCACGCAGCGGTAGGTGCCAGGGTCCTTGGTGTCCCAGTACTCGCCGCTGAAGGCCCGCTCGGTGCCCTCCTGCTGGGTGATCTCGTACTGGAGGGGCGTGAGCCGCTGGCGCAGCTCCTCGTCGGGGGGGCGGGTTGCGTCGGTCATGGCCCCCAGGGTGCCGGTTCCGGCCGGCCGTCGCCACGCACCGGAGCCCCATCCGGGCCCCCCGCCCCGGATCTGACGACCCGTCAGGGACGGGGGCGCCCCCCGGGGCCCGGCCCTACCATCGCGCCCATGCCGGACTACGCCGCGCCCCTCGACGACATCCGCTTCACCCTGGTCGACGCCCTCGACCTGGACGGCCTGACCAAGCTGGCGCCCTACGGCGACATCGACGCCGAGGCCGTCATGGGCGTGCTGGAGGAGTTCGGTCGCCTCATGTCCGAGGTGTGGGCCCCGACCAACCAGCCCGGCGACGAGGCCGGCACCACGCTGGTCGACGGCGAGGTGGTGGTGCCCGACGGGTTCACCGCCGCCTATGACGCCTACGCCGAGGCCGGCTGGGGCGCGGTGCCCTTCGAGCCGGTCTACGGCGGCGGTGGCTTCCCGTGGGTGGTGGGCACCGCCCAGCAGGAGATGCTCAACAGCGCCAACATGGCGCTGGCCATGGCCCCGCTGCTGACCCAGGGGGCCATCGACGCCCTGCTGCACCACGGCAGCGAGGAGCAGCGCGAGGTCTACCTCAAGAAGATGGTGGCCGGGGAGTGGACCGGGTCCATGAACCTGACCGAGCCCGACGCCGGCTCGGACGTGGGCGCCCTGCGCACCCGGGCCGTGAAGCAGGACGACGGCAGCTACCGCATCACCGGCCAGAAGATCTTCATCACCTGGGGCGAGCACCCCTTCACCGACAACATCGTCCACCTGGTGCTGGCCCGCACCCCCGACGCCCCCACCGGGACCAAGGGCATCTCCTGCTTCATCGTCCCCAAGTTCCTGGTCGGCGACGACGGCAGCCTGGGTGAGCGCAACGACGTGAAGGTGGTGAGCCTGGAGCACAAGATGGGCATCCGGGCCTCGGCCACCTGCGCCCTGGCCTACGGCGACGAGGGCGAGGGCGCCATCGGCTACCTCATCGGCGAGGAGAACGCCGGCATGCGCTACATGTTCACCATGATGAACAACGCCCGCCTGGGCGTGGGCGTGGAGGGCCTGGGCCTGGCCGAGCGCAGCTACCAGCAGGCCGTGGCCTTCGCCCAGGAGCGCAAGCAGGGCTTCGCCCCCGGGGCGGCCCGGGGCGAGAAGTCGCTCATCGTGGACCACCCCGACGTGCGCCGGAACCTGCTGACCATGCGGTCCGTCACCGAGGCCATGCGGGCCCTCTGCTACACCGTCGCCGTCCAGATCGACGTGGCCAAGCACGCGGCGGACGAGGCCGACCGGGCCGCGGCCCAGGAGATGGTCGACCTGCTCATCCCGCTGGCCAAGAGCTGGTGCACCGACGAGGCCGAGCGGGTCACCTCCATCGGCATCCAGATCCACGGGGGCATGGGCTTCATCGAGGAGACCGGGGCGGCCCAGCACTACCGGGACGCCAAGATCACCCAGATCTACGAGGGCACCAACGGCATCCAGGCCATGGACCTCGTCGGCCGCAAGATGCCCATGCGGGGCGGGGCCGTGTTCACCGACCAGGTGGCCAGGATGCGGGCCACGGTGGCCGAGCTGGAGGGCGCCGGCGACGACCTGGCCCCCATCCGCGACGAGCTGGCCAAGGCCGTCGACGCCCTGGAGGGCGCCGGCACCTGGCTCATGGGCGAGGGCCTGGCCGACCCGGTGGTGGCCCTGTCGTGCGCCACCCCGTTCCAGCGCCTGTTCTCGCTGACCGTGGCCGGCTGGCTCATGGCCCGCCAAGCCCAGCTGGCCGCCCAGCGCCTGGCCGCCGGGGACGGCGACGCCGCCTTCCTGTCCCAGAAGCTGGTCACCGCCCGCTTCTTCGCCCGCAACGTCCTCCCCGAGGTCCACGGCCTGGTGGCCCCGGCCACCTCCGGCAAGGACGACCTGGTGGCCGCCCGCTTCTAGCCCCCCCAGGGCCGCCCCCCTCCGCAACCTGGCACCTTTTCGTACCGCAGAGGTGCGAAAAGGTGCCGAGGACGGCTAGGGGGTCGAGGTCGCCGAAGTGGAGAGCCAGGTGCGGGTGGCGGGGACGTCGCTGCGCCCGTCGGGGTGGGGCTTGACCGCCAGGACCTGGTGGATCGAGATGCGCCCGGCCTCGAAGCCGACGGCCGAGCCGGCCATGTAGAGCCGCCAGGTCCGGGCCCGGCCCGGGCCGACCAGGCGCTGGGCCCGGTCCCAGTCGCCCTCCAGGTTGGCCACCCAGGCCCGCAGCGTGCGGGCGTAGTGCTCCCGCAGGGACTCGACGTCGCGCACCTCCAGGCCGGCCGACTGGAGGGTGGAGACCACGTGGCCCACCTCGTGGAGGGCGGCGTCGGGGAACACGTAGCGACCGATGAAGCTGCGGTCGTCGACCCCGGAGCGGGTGTCGGGGTCGGGCCGGGAGATGGCGTGGTTCAGCACCCGGCCCCCGGGCCGGACCAGGCGGGCCAGGGCTCGGGCGTAGGGGCGGGCCTGGTCGGCGCCCACGTGCTCGAACATGCCCACGCTGGCGATGGCGTCGAAGGGCCGGTCGTCCACGTCCCGGTAGTCCTGGACCCGGATGTCGACGCGGTCGGCCAGGCCGGCCTCGGCCGCCCGCCGGCGGGCCCGGTCGGCCTGCTCGGGCGACAGGGTGATGCCGGTGGCGTGCACGCCGTGGCGAGTCGCGGCGTGGAGCACGAAGCTGCCCCACCCGCAGCCCACGTCCAGCACCCGCTGACCCCGGCGCAGGCCCAGCTTGCGGCACACCAGCTCGTGCTTGGCCGCCTGGGCCTCCTCCAGGGTCGTCGCGCTGTCGTCCCAGTAGGCGCAGGAGTAGGTGAGCGACGGGCCGAGCACCAGGTCGTAGAACTCGTTGCCCACGTCGTAGTGGTGGCGGACCACCTCGGTGTCACGGCCCTTGCTGTGGCGCCGGCCCCGGCGCCGGCTCTCCTCGGCCGGCGGGGGGAGCGGGGGGCCCAGGCCGCCCACCTCGCGCAGGGTGGAGGCCACCAGGGCCAGGTCCCGGAGCGTGGGCCCCACCGTCACGTGCTGGCGGCCGGTGCCCAGGCCGGCGCGCAGGTCGAGGAGGGCGAAGATGTCGCCCTCGACGTCGATGTCGCCGGCGATGTGGGCCCGGGCCAGGCCCAGCTCCCCGGGGGCGTAGAGGAGGCGCCGGAGGGCGTCGGGGGAGCGGACCACGATGGTGACCGGGTCGGTGGGGCGGCGAGCGGCACCGCCCGGCGGGTCGGGGGGGACGACCGAGCCGTCCCAGGCGGCCAGGCGCACCGGGAGGCGGCCTCCGAGCAGGCGCCGCACGAGCGGGGCGAGGAGCGGGGCGACGTCGGCCACGACCAGACCTCCTTGTGGTCCCTCCGGGCGAGGGAACGGGTCGTCGCCGGCATCCTGCCGGGCCTCGCTCGGCTCCGCTCGGGACGTGATCTTCGTCACATCTCGAAGCTCGGTGCCGTGGTCCTGGTCCTGCCGGGCGGCGGCCACGCTCGGGTGACCCCGCTCACCTTCGCCTCCCCGCCGCGAGGGGGGGTCAGGCGGTGGCGCCCAGACGGTCCATGCGGTCGAGGTGGCTGTTGCCGGCGAGCATCGACTGGAGCCGCCGGTAGGGGTGCCGCGCGTCCAGGTGGCCGGAGGCTGCCGTGGGCGGGTAGGCCAGCAGCTCCTCCACGTCCCAGGCGATGGCGTAGAGCCGGCAGCGGTCGAGCTGGTGGGGCGAGGCGAAGAGCTCGGGGTAGTCCTCGGCCAGCCAGAAGGGCACGTCCTCGTAGTCCCGGGCGTGGGTGTCCTCGGCGTAGGTGGCCGGCACGTGCAGGTCGGGCATGGCGCAGAACCGGAGCAGCACGTCGAGGTCGAGGTCCGGCGGGGCGGCCCGGGCCCACTCGAAGTCGACCACCGCCACCAGGCGCCCGGCCCGGGCGTCCCACAGCATGTTCTCGAAGCTGAGGTCGCCGTGGATGAGCGTGGACGCGGTGAACGGGTCGAGGCTGGGGGCCAGCGAGCGGACCAGGGCGGAGAGGTCGTCGGTGATGCCCCGGTCGACGTGGGGGAGGCGGGACGCCTGGTCGAGGGCCAGGATCAGGCGGGCCACCGCGGTCAGGCCCGTGGGCGCCGGGTCCAGGAGCTGGGGCAGGTGCCGCAGCGGCGGGAGGGCGGGGGCGGTGGTGGTGTGGATCAGCTTGAGCCGGGCGGCCAGCGACCGGATGGCGGCCCGGCGGTCGGGCTCCGACATGGTGGGCCAGCAGCGGCTGAGGGGCAGGCCGGGGAGGCGGCGGAGCACCAGCCACTCGCTACCCATCTCCCCGCCGTAGCCGACCATGGGCGGGTAGCCCACGGCGTTGGGCAGGACCTGGGCCAGCTGGGCCTCGCGTCGCAGGCGCTGCTCGGGCCGGCAGCTGACCCGGACGACGACGTCGGAGGTCATCCAGACCTCGTTGTTGACGCTGGGCACGGCCTCCAGGCGCTGGTCGGGGCGGATCCCGACCCCGGCCAGGGCGCGCCGGGCTCGGATCTCAGGCAGCACGGGCGGTCTCTCGGTGGGGAGGGGCGACGGCCACCCCCGGGCCCCGACCAGACAACATGGAGCACCATCGGTTGTCGGCCCGCCACCGTGAGCCGTTTTCGCAGAGGGTTCGCTTGGCGGGTCGCTCGGCTCCTCTCCGTTCTGAGGCGCCTCCGCTCGTCAGGACGTGCGCTGGCGCCCCAGAAGGGTACGGCTGGTCAGCGTCACCGGTTCTGAGGCGTCTCGGCCCGTGGGAGCGTGCGCAGGCGCCTCAGGACGGTGCGGCCAGGACGGCGGTGCCCAGCGCCGGCCAGAGCGGCTTGGCCCAGGCCTCGAAGTCGCGGTCGGTCAGCACCACCAGGGCCCGGCCGGCGTCGGGGTCGACCCACAGGAACGTGCCGCTGCGCCCGAAGTGCCCGTAGGTGCGGGGGCTGCCCCCGGGCGCGGTCCAGTGCGGGTCCTTGGTGCCCTTGATCTCGACGCCCAGGCCCCAGTCGTTGGGGCGCTGCTTGCCGTAGCCCGGCACCAGGCCGTCGAGGCCGGGGAAGGCCACCGCGGTGGCCGTGGCCACGGTGGACGGCGCCAGCAGGCGGGGGGCCATGAGCTCGGCCACCAGGCGGGCCAGGTCGGCCGCGGTGCCGGTGGCGGCGTGGGCCGGCGACCCCTCCAGCGCGGTGGTCGCCATGCCCAGGGGCCCCAGCACCGCCTCGGCCAGGTACGTGGCCGGCGCCAGCCCGGTGCCCGCCTCCAGGGTCGCCCCCAGGACGTCGTAGCCGGCGTTGCTGTAGATGCGGCGCCGTCCCGGACGGGCCAGCTCCAGGCCGTCGAGCCCCAGGCCCGAGGCGTGGGCCAGCAGGTGCCGGACCGTCGAGCCCTCGGGCCCGGCCGGGTCGTCGAGGCCGAGGGACTCCTCCTCCACCGCCACCAGCACCGCGGTGGCGAACAGGGGCTTGGTCACCGAGGCCAGGGCGAAGGGCCGGTCGAGGTCGCCCACCGCGGCGGTGACCTCCCCCCCGGGGCCCAGGGCCACGGCGGCGGCGTGGTCGACGGGCCAGCTCTCCATCGCGGCCAGCGGCCCGGGTCCGGGCCCGCCGCTCACGGCGCCGTGTCCCAGACCATCCCCCCGGCCGGGCCGCCGGGATCGGGGGCCGCCTCGGGGGGCGGGCCCAGGACCACGTCGGCCGGGTCGCGCTTGTCGATGTGGCCGATCAGGCCGCGGTACAGGCCGAAGCCGCACAGCTGGCGGAGGGCCGGCGGGAAGCGCCGGGCTACCTCGGGGGGGATGCCGAGCTGCTGGTTCTCCTGCTGGCGAACCCAGCCGCCGCAGTAGTTCATGGCCAGGCCGGTGCGGCGCGCCGTCGTGGTGTTCGCCCCCCCGCCGTGCCACAGGCTCCCGGGCCACACCAGCACCGAGCCCCGGGCCATCTCGGCCGGCACGGTGGGGTACGCCGCCCCGTACTCGGGCTGGTGGTCACTGGTGTGGGACCCGGGGACGAGGCGGGTGGCCCCGTTGGCCTCGGTGAAGTCGGTGAGGGCCCACATGGAGTTGCAGATCACCGGTGCGTGGGGCCGGGGCAGGCGGATCATGGCGTCGTCGACGTGGAGGGGCTGGGCGCCCTCGCCCGGGTCGATGGCGATGGACGACAGCGACGACACCAGGCAGCCCCGTCCGATCACCCCCTCGATGACGGGCAGCACCGCCGGGTGGGCCGGCACCTGCTCGAACACGCGGTCCCGGGCCAGCAGGTTGTAGATGCGCACCGTGGCCGCGCCCTCGAAGGAGTTGCCGGCCGGCACCGCCCCCAGCTCCTCCTCCAGCCGGGCCAGGGTGGCGTCGAGCGCGTCGAGCAGGGGCTCGGCGATGGCGTCGACCAGGATCGTGTAGCCGTCGGCCTCGATGCGGGCCAGGTGCCCGGCCACCTCGTCGGCGTCGGGAGCGGTGGTGGTCACAGCCGGCGACCCTACCCAGCGGCCGGGCGCCCGGGGGGCGGTACGGTCGGGCCCGTGGCCCCCGACGACGACCCGCCGGCCCTCGACGGGCGGGTGGCCCTGGTCACCGGGGCCAGCCGGGGGCTGGGGGCCGGCCAGGCCACCCGCTTCGCCGAGCGTGGGGTGGCCCTGGCCCTCTGCGCCCGCACCGAGCCCCGGTTGCCCGCGGGTGCCCGGGGCCTGGCCGCCGCGGTGGACGTCACCGACGCCGGCGCCGTCGACGCCTTCGTGCGCCGGGCCGCGGCCGAGCTGGGCCCGGTCGACCTGTGCGTGGCCAACGCCGGCCTCCTCGGACCGATCGGCCCGCTGCGGGCCGCCGAGCCCGGTGAGGTGACGGCCTCCCTGCGGGCCAACGTGGAGGGCGTGGCCCACACCGTGGCCGCCTACGCCCGCCACGTCCGGAGCCGCCCCGGCGGCGGCGTGCTGCTCACCATCTCCTCGGGGGCGGCCCGCAAGCCGACCCCGGGCTGGGCCCCCTACGCGGCGTCCAAGGCCGCGGTGGACATGCTCACCCGGGTGGTGGCCGAGGAGGAGGGCGAGGCCGGCCTGCGGGCCCACGCCGTGGCCCCGGGGGTGGTGGAGACGGCCATGCAGGAGGCCCTCCGGGCCGCCGGCCCCGACGCCTTCCCCCGCCACGCCGAGTTCGTGGCCCTGAAGGAGGAGGGGAGGGCCAGCAGCCCCGCCTTCGTGGCCGACCACCTCCTGCGCCTGGCCTTCGCCCCCGACCCGGCCGATGTCGGCGAGGTGCTGCTCCGGCTCCCGCCCGAGCACCCGCGGTGAGCGCGGCCCCGGTGCCCCGGCCCCTGGCGGCCCGGGTCGTGGCCGGGGCGGTGGCCCGGCACCGGGCCGACGGGCCCGAGCCCGACCTGGCCCGGGCGGCTGACGCCGTGCTCCGGGGCCTGCGGCCCGGGGACGTGGTGACCTACGGCGAGGTGGCCCACGAGGCCGGCTGGCCGGGGCGGTCGCGTGCCGTGGGCCGCATCCTGGCCACCTCGGGGGGCGCCTACCCGTGGTGGCGGGTGGTCAACGCCGCCGGCCGGCTGGTGCCCGGGCACGAGCCCGAGCAGGCCCGCCGGCTCCGGGCCGAGGGGGTGGAGGTGGTGGGGCGCCGCGTCCGGCACACTGGGACGCCCAAGCCGACCGGGGTGGGCATGGACCCGCCCGACGACGACCCAGGAGGTCCCGGTGGCCATCTACGACCATGACGTGAAGGCGCTCGACGGCGGCCCCGCCGACCTGCACGACCTGGAGGGCAAGGCCGTCCTCGTGGTCAACGTGGCGTCCAAGTGCGGCCTGACCCCGCAGTACGAGGGGCTGGAGCGCCTCCAGGAGCGCTACGCCGAGCGGGGCTTCACCGTGGCCGGCTTCCCCTGCAACCAGTTCATGGGCCAGGAGCCGGGATCGGCCGAGGAGATCCAGACCTTCTGCTCGACCACCTACGGGGTGACGTTCCCCCTCTACGAGAAGGTCGACGTCAACGGCGACCAGCGCCACCCCCTCTACGCCGAGCTCACCCGGGTGGCCGACGCCGAGGGCACCGACGGCGACATCCGCTGGAACTTCGAGAAGTTCCTGGTCGGCCCGGACGGCACCGTGCGGGCCCGCTTCGCCCCCCAGGTCGAGCCCGAGGACCCCAAGGTGGTCGAGGCCATCGAGGCCTCCCTGCCCTGAGGGCGGTCGCCCGGACGGGGGAGCCGGGGACCGAGCTTTGGGTCACCGGGGCGGAGCGCCCGTAGGCTGGTCCGCAACATGACGACGAGCTTCGAGCAGCTCGGGGTCGACGCCGCCTTGGTCAAGGCGTTGTCCGAGAAGGGCATCGACCAGGCGTTCGCGATCCAGGAGCTCACCATCAGCGATGCCCTGGCCGGCCGTGACGTGTGCGGCAAGGCCAAGACCGGGTCGGGCAAGACCCTCGCCTTCGGGCTGCCCACCCTCCAGCGGGTCAGCCGGGCCGAGCCCCGCCGCCCCCGTGCCCTCATCCTCGTGCCCACCCGCGAGCTGGCCACCCAGGTCTCCGAGGAGCTGATGCCCCTGGGCGAGGCCATCGGGGTGCGGGTCTCGGCCGTGTACGGCGGGGCCAACATGGGGGGCCAGATCAAGGCCCTGGCCCAGGGGGCCGACGTGGTGGTGGCCACCCCCGGGCGCATGATCGACCTGATCGAGCGCCGGGAGGCCTGGCTCGACGACGTGGACATCGTGGTGGTCGACGAGGCCGACCGCATGGCCGACATGGGCTTCCTGCCCCAGGTCGAGTGGCTGCTGCGCCACATCGAGGGCCGGCACCAGACCCTGCTGTTCTCGGCCACCCTCGACGGCGCGGTCAAGACCCTGGTCACCCGCTACCAGACCGACCCGGTGCGCCACGAGGTGGAGTCGGCCATGGTGACGGTGGAGGAGATGACCCACCGCTTCCTCTCCGTCCACCAGATGGACAAGTCGAAGGTCATCGCCGCCATCGGCCGGGCTGCCACCCGCACCATCGTGTTCTGCCGGACCAAGCGCTACGCCGACCGCCTGGTGGCCGACCTGGTGGCCGAGGGGGTCAAGGCCGGGGCCATCCACGGCGACCTGCCCCAGCGGCTGCGGGAGCGGGCCCTGGCCGACTTCATCGACGGCTCGCTGCCGGTCCTGGTGGCCACCGACGTGGCCGCCCGCGGCATCCACGTCGACGACGTGGACGTGGTGATCCACGGCGACCCGCCCGAGGACCACAAGGCCTACCTCCACCGCTCGGGCCGCACGGCCCGGGCCGGCGAGCACGGCCTGGTCGTCACCCTGGCCCTGTGGAACGAGGAGCTGGAGGTCCGGCGCCTGCAGAAGCGCATCGGCATCGAGCAGCCCATCGTCGAGATCTTCTCCAACGACCCCCGCCTGGCCGACCTGGCCGGCTGGGACCCGGGCTCGTCCCCCTCCTGACCGCCCCGCCCCGGCGGTGCCGGCCCCGGCGGTGCCGTCCCTGACGATGAGGCCGCTCGACCCGTCCCGGTCCGAGGCCTGGCCCCCGTGGGCCGCGGCGCTGGCCGACCAGGTCGATCGGGGCGCGGCGCGGGCCGCGGTGCTGGCCGTGGTGGCCGGCCAGGTGGCGGCGGCCCGGGGCCACCCTCTGGACGGCCTGGCCCTGCGCCTGGTCCCGGGCGACGACCGTCCTGCCCTGCCCCCGCTCCCGCCGGCCCTGGCCGTCCCCGACGTGCTGGGGGCCCTGGACCAGCACCTGCTCGACCCGGCCGACCGGCGGGCCCGGGGGGCCCACTACACCTCACCGGACCTGGCCCTGGCCCTGCTCGGGTGGGCCCTGGCCGACTGGGACCCCGGCCCCACCCCCCGGGGGCCGCTCCGGGTCCTCGACGCCGCGGTGGGGGGAGGGGCCTTCCTCCTGGCCGCGGCCCGCTGGCAGGTGACCCGGGGGGCCGAGCCGGCGGCGGTGCTGGCCGGCCTGGTGGGCACCGACGTGGACCCGTTGGCGGTGGCCGTGGCCGAGGCCGCCCTGGTGCTGTGGGCCCTCGACCACGGCGTCGAGCCCGGCGGCGGCGCCCGACCCGACCTCCAGGTGGGCGACGGCCTGGACCACCGGCCCCCGCCCCCGGTCGACCTGGTGGTCGGCAACCCGCCGTTCCTGGGCCAGCTGGCCCGGGCCACGGCCCGGGCCCCGGCCGAGGCGGCCCGGCTCCGGGCCCGCTTCGGCACCGCGGTGGGCGGCTACACCGACACCGCCGCCCTGTTCCTGGTGGCCGGGTGCGAGGCGGCCCGCCCCGGCGGCCGGGTGGTCCTGGTCCAGCCCGAGTCGGTGCTCGGCACCCGGGACGGCCGGGGGGTGCGGGCCGCGGTGGCGGCCCGGGCCGACGTGGTCGGGTTGTGGGTGGCCGGTGAGCCCGCCTTCGCCGCCGAGGTCGACGTGTGCGTCCCGGTGCTGGAGGTGCGGCGCCCCGGCCGGGTCGCCGCCCCCGACGCCACCGTGCGCCGGGCCTGGGGCACCGAGGTGGCCGAGCGCCCCCCGTCGCGCCCGCCGGCCTCCCGCTCGTGGGCCTCGCTGCTGGCCGTGGCCCGGGGCGTGCCCGAGGTGGCCCTGGCCGGCGGCGGCTGCGTGGGCGACCTGGCCACGGCCACCGCCGGGTTCCGCCAGCACTTCTACGGCCTGGTGCCCCACCTGCGGGAGCTGCCCGACGGCGCCCCGTCGCCGTTCGGTCCCGGTGGGGGGCCCGACCGCGCCGGTGACGAGGTGGCGCCGCTGGTCACGGTGGGCACCGTCGACCCCCTGGCGCTGCTGTGGGGGCTCCGCCCCACCAAGGTGGCCGGGCGGTCCTGGCTTCGCCCCGTGGTCGACCTGGGCGCGGTGGCGGCCGCCGAGCCCGACGTGGAGCGCTGGGTGCGGGCCCGCCTGCGCCCCAAGGTCCTGGTCGCCCCCCAGACCCGGGTGGTCGAGGCCGCGGTCGACGCGGCCGGCCGGGCCGTGCCCGGCGTCCCCCTGGTCACCGTGGAGCCGCAGCCCGGCGCCGGCCGGGCCGTGCCCCCCCCGCCCCCGGACGCGTGCGGGGCCGCGCCACCGGGGGAGGAGGAGTGGGTGCTGTGGCTGCTGGCCGCCGCCCTCTCCGCCCCCCCGGTCTCGGCCTGGGCCCTGTACGAGACGGCGGGGACGGCCCGCCACGGCGACGCCGTGAAGCTGGCCGCCCGCCAGGTGCGGGCCGTGCCCCTGCCGGTGGACGGGGACCGCTGGGCCATCGCCGCGGCCGCCCTGCGGGCCGGTCGGCCCCTGGCCGAGGTCGGCCCCGACCTGACCCGGGCCTACGGCCTGGACCCCGACCACCCGGTCACGGCCTGGTGGGCGGCCCGGCTGCCGGGCGGACGGGCCGACGGCTGACGGCCCGCTACCGGGGTGGGGCGATGGGGTCGCCGGCCCCGTCCAGCACCTCGGCCGGCCCGTCGACGGTGGCCCGGGTCTCGTGGGAGAACCAGCTCAGGCCGGCCTGTTCGCTGCGCCGCACGGTGACGGTGGGCCGGGTGCCGTCCGAGAGGCGCAGGCGGACCTCCTCGGCCTGCCGAGGCACGGGGCCGAAGACCACGGTGGTCCCGTCGGGCAGGAGGGAGGAGGTGACCACGTAGCGGCCGGCCTCGGGCCCGCCCTCGGCCGAGGTGGTGAACCCGCACTGGCCGGTGACCTCCTCGTCCCGGCCCGGCCGCAGCAGCTCCAGGCACGGGTCGTCGGCCTCGTCGCGGTAGCCGTCCAGGCGGTACGCCCCGTCCCCGGTCCCTTCCCGGAGGAGGGTCACGGCGTCGCCCCCGCCGCCCGGGCCCCGATCGGGGCGCAGCAGCACCCCGACGGCGAAGCTGAGGGCCACCAGCACCACGAAGGCGGCCACCCACAGGCCGCAGCCCACGTACTCGCGGCCCGAGACGTCACCGCCGCCCCGCCGTCGCCGGGCCCGCCGGGGCGACGGCGTGGGGTCGGGCTCCATGGCCGGGGAGGCTACCGGCGGGTGCGGGGCCGACCCGGGCCCGCCCCGCCCGGGCCGATGTGGTTGGCCGCCCGGCGGGCCACCGCCTACGCTCCCGGCGTCATCACGAGTGGCCCGGCTCCCCGGGTCCGGCAACCTGGGACGGACACCCAAGGTGCCTCCCGCCTCCGGGTGGGGATGTGGCCGGCCCCGCCGGCAACGAAGTGTCCGGGTCCGCCCGGCGCAGGCACCGGGCGCACGCCCCCCGAGCACGACCGAGGAGGCGACGATGGAGCCCGCGCAGGCGCCCGGCCCCGGCCTGGCCCCCCCGGCCTGGACCCGGGCCCACGCCAGCACCCTCCCGGCCTCGGGGGCGTGGCGGCCCAGCGACCCGACCGGCGACCGCCAGTTCCTGCGGACCTTCGTCGAGCGCCCCTTCGTGCTGGAGGGTGGCGGGCAGCTCCAGGACGTGACGCTGGCCTTCGAGACGTGGGGCCAGCTGGCCCCCGACGGGGGCAACGCCATCCTCCTCGTCCACGCCCTCACCGGCGACGCCCACGCCGCCGGGCCCGCCGGCCCCGGCCAGCCCACCCCCGGCTGGTGGGACGACCTGATCGGGCCCGGGCGGGTGCTCGACACCGAGCGCTGGTTCGTGGTGTGCGCCAACGTCCTCGGGGGCTGCCAGGGCTCCACCGGCCCGGCCTCGCCCCGGCCCGACCGGCGGGGTCGCTACGGCTCCCGCTTCCCGGTGGTGAGCGTCCGCGACATGGTGCGGGTCCAGGCCCGCCTGGCCGACGCCCTGGGCATCGGGCGGTGGGCCGCGGTGGTCGGCGGATCGATGGGGGGCATGCAGGTCCTGGAGTGGGGCGTGATGTTCCCGGACCGGGTCGGGGCCCTGGTGCCCATCGCCACCTGCCCGGCGGCCACGGCCCAGCAGATCGCCTACTGGAGCACGGGGCGGCGCGCCATCGCCCTCGACCCGGGCTGGCGCGACGGGGACTACTACGACGCCCCGCCCGGCCAGGGGCCCCACGCCGGCCTGGCCCTGGCCCGCAGCATCTCCCAGATCACGTTCCGCACCGACGAGGTGTTCACCAACCGCTTCGGCCGGGCCGAGGTCGAGCCCCTGGCCGGCCGGTTCGACCTGTGGCAGCGCTTCCAGGTGGAGCGCTACCTCGAGTACCACGGCGACAAGCTGATCCGGCGCTTCGACGCCAACTCCTACCTGCTGCTGACCAAGGCCATGGACCTCCACGACCTGGGCCGGGGCCGGGGCGGGTTGGGGCCGGCGCTGGCCCGCATCCAGGTTCCGGTGCACGCCGTGGGCATCTCCAGCGACGTGCTCTACCCGCCGTACCAGTCCCAGGAGCTGGTCGAGCAGCTGGCGGCCCGGGGCGTGCCCGCCACCTACACCGAGATCGACAGCCCCCACGGCCACGATGCCTTCCTGCTGGAGCTGGACCAGGTGGCCGCTCTGCTGACCCCCGTCCTCACCGCCCTGGAGGCGCCGTGACCACGCCGTCCGACCCCACCGCCCCGGCCCCCGAGCCGGCCCCCCTCCACCCCGACACGCGGGCGGTGCGGAGCGGGCGCGAGAGCTGCACCCCCGCCCTGGCCCCGGTGATCTGGGCCAGCTCGACCTTCGTCTCCGCCTCGGTCGAGGAGGCCCAGGCCGCGGCCACCTCCATCGGCAGCGACCGCTTCTACTCCCGCTACGGCAACCCCACCGTGGCCGACTTCGAGCGGGCCGTGGCCGACCTGGAGGGGGCGGAGGCGGCCCGGGCCTTCGGCTCGGGCATGGGGGCGGTGACCGCGGTGATCCTGGGCCTGTGCTCGGCCGGCGACCACATCGTGGCCGCCCGCCAGGTCTACGCCGGCACTCAGCTGGTGCTGCAGGCCGTGTGCCCCCGCTTCGGCATCGACGTCACCCTGGTCGACGGCACCGAGCCGGGCGCCCTCGCCGCCGCCGTCCGGCCCGGCAAGACCGTGCTGGTGTGGGCCGAGACCCCGGCCAACCCGCGCCTCGACCTGGTCGACCTGGACGAGCTGGGCGCCATCGCCGGGCCCATGACCGTGGTCGACTCCACCTTCGCCACCCCGCTGGGCCAGCGCCCCCTGGACCACGGCGTCGACCTGGTCGTCCACTCCGCCACCAAGGCCCTGGCCGGGCACAACGACGCCACCCTCGGCGTGGTGGCGGCCTCGGCCGAGCTGGTCCAGTGGCTCACCGGCTTCGCCGTCCTCCAGGGGGCGGTGGCCTCGCCCTACGACGCCGCCAACGGCCTGCGGGGCCTGCGCACCCTCCCGGTGCGCTTCGCCCGCCAGTCGGCCTCGGCCCTGGACCTGGCCCGGTGGCTGGAGGACGACGGCCGGGCCGTCGAGGTCCGCCACCCCGGCCTGGAGTCCCACCCCCAGCACGCCCTGGCCCGCCGCCAGATGCAGCACTGGGGCGGCCTGGTCTGCTTCGACCTGCCCGGGGGCCTGGCCGCGGGCCGGCGCTTCGTCGAGGCCGTGGAGGTGGCCCAGCTGGCCTCGTCGCTGGGCGGGCCCGAGACCCTGGTCACCCACCCGGCGTCGACCACCCACGTGAACCTCCTGCCCGACGAGCTGGCCGCGGTGGGCATCGGGCCCGGCACCATCCGCCTCTCGGTGGGGCTGGAGCACGTGGACGACCTCCGGGCCGACCTGGATCGGGCCCTGGCCGCCGCCTCGGCCGGCGACGCCGCCGGCTGAGCGGCGGCGTGCCCGAGCTGATCGAGGTCGAGCTGTACCGGCGGGTGGCCGAGCGGGCCGTCGGCCGCCGCATCGCCGCCGCCCACGCCCCGGACCCCTGGTTCTGCAAGGGCGTCGACCCAGCCACCGTGGAGGCCGCCCTGGCCGGCCGGACCGTCACCGGCACCCGGCGCCGGGGCAAGCTGCTGCTGGTCGACACCGACGGCCCCGTGCTCGGCCTCCGGTTCGGGATGACCGGCCGGCTGGTGGTCGACGGGGCCGGGCCCATCGAGCGCCTGGAGTACTCCTCCCAGCGCGACGACCCGGCCTGGCACCGCTTCGGCCTCACCTTCGCCGGCGGCGGCGACCTCTCCCTGGTCGACCCCCGCCGGCTGGGCGGGGTGGAGCTCGACCCGGACGAGGAGCGCCTGGGCCCCGACGCCGCCACCGTGGGCGCCGCCGCCCTGCGCGACGCCCTGGGCCGGTCGGGAGCGCCGCTCAAGGCCCGCCTGCTGGACCAGGCCCGCCTGGCCGGCGTGGGCAACCTGATCTGCGACGAGGCGCTGTGGCGGGCCGGGCTCGACCCCGCCCGGCCGGCCGGCTCCCTGGCCCCGGCCGAGCACCGCCGCCTCCACCGCCACCTGCTGGCCACCATCGCCCTCCTGACCGAGCGGGGTGGGTCGCACACCGGCGACCTCCAGGCCCAGCGCTCCCGGGACGGGTGCTGCCCCCGGTGCGGCACCGCCCTCCAGCGCCGCACCGTGGGCGGCCGCACCACCTACTTGTGCCCCCGGCACCAGACGTGAGACCCGGGCCCGAGCGTCCGCCTCGGCGCCGGCCAGGCCGGTGTCGGCCCGGGGCCCGCCGGTAACATCGTCGGATCGTGTTCGCACCGTCGTCCTCCTTCGTGCGTCGCGCCTCGGCGGCCGTCCTCCTCGCGGTGGCCCTCCTGCTCGGCGGGGGTGCGGCCGGCGCCCTCCCGGCCGGTCCGGGGCGACAGGCCCCGACCACCCAGCCCGCCGGCGCACCGGCCCAGCCCTCGGCCCCCAGCCCGGGCACCGACGCCCCCGCCGCCCCCGTGGCGGTCGACGACCAGGCGGCGCGCCAGCGGGCCGACGACGACCTGTGGGCGGTGTGGCAGGTGGTCATCGCCCTGGCCGTGGTGGCCGCCGCCCTGCTGGCCCTGCTCGTGCTCTACGTCCGGGCCACCTCGCCCCGTCACCGGGCCGGAGCCGAGCCCGCCCCGGTGCCCGACACGGCCGCCCTGGCCGCGGCCGGTGCCGTCGCCGGCCCCGAGGCGTCGTCGTCGGCCGCGTCCCCCGGTCCGACCGCGCCGCCGGGCCCGGCTGTTCCGCCCGCCCCGGCGGCCGGCGCGCCTCGGCCCGTCCGGCCCCAGGCCCCGCCGCCCCGGTCCGGTCGCCGCCCGGCCGCCGCCCGCCAGGCCCGGCGGGTCGAGGCACCGGCCAAGAAGCTGGGCACGGCGGACGCCGAGCGGGTGCTGGTCCGGCCCGGGCAGGCGCCCATCCGGGTGCCCGTCGTGCCGGTGGTCCCGCCGCCGCCCGCCGGCCCGCCCGAGGCCGACCCTGCCGGCGGCCCCGCCCCTCGGACCGACGGTCCGCCCCCCTCGGCACCGGAGCCCCCCGCCCCCGGCCGGTAGCGTGGCCCCATGGCCGAGGAGCTCGACGTCGACGCGATGATCGCCCGCTTCCGGGAGCGGGCCCAGGCGGTCAAGGCCCGGAACCTGCCCCCGGTGGCCGGGCCGGAGCGCACCCGCCTGGTGGAGCAGGCCCGCACCGACTTCCAGGACTACGCCATCATGGGCGACGCCGAGGGGGCCCTGGAGGACGGCATCCTGACCCTGCGGGTCGACCTCCGGCCCCCCGCCGGGTGAGCGGGTGAGCGAGCCCGCCGAGCGCGAGGCCCGCACGGCGGCGGCCATCGACGCCGCCAACGCCGAGGACCCCGACACGGTGGTGATCGACGGCGAGGCCCGGCCGTTGCAGCAGGCCCTGGGCCGGGTGGCGGCCGAGTGGGTCGACCGCCTGGACCCGTCGGCCACCGCCGTGCAACGGCTGGCGGCCCGGGCCCACCACCTCCGCCGGTGGGAGCGGCCCCGCTCCGCCTACCCCGAGGGCCGGGCCGGGTACCTGCGCTGGCGCGCCGCGGCCAAGGACCGCCACGCCGAGGACCTGGGCGCCCTGCTCCGCCAGCACGGCTGGAGCGACGACGACGTGGCCGGGGCCCAGGCCCTCCTGCGCAAGGAGGGCCTGGGCCGTGTTCCCGCCACCCAGGTCCACGAGGACGCCGTCTGCCTGGCCTTCCTGGCCGTGCAGCTCGACGCCGCCGTGGATCTCATGGGCGAAGCGAAGACCGTGGAGGTGCTCCGCCGGACCGCCCGGAAGATGAGCCCGGAGGCTCTGGCCCGAGCGGCCGAGCTGCCCTACAGCCCCCGGGGCCGGGCCCTCCTGGAGAGGGCCCTGGCCCCGGACGGGGGCTGACGGGCAGGTTCAGATGCCGGCCTGGGCGGTGGCCACGATGGCCGATCGGACGGCCGAGGGGACCCGACCCAGCACCGGGACGAAGTCGGCGGCCACGACGTTCCGCTCGGTGGTGTTGGGGGCACGCCCCAGCACCGCGTCGTAGGCCAGGGTGGCCTGGTAGCGAGTGCCCTCCTGGGACCGGATGATGGCGATGACGAAGTTGGGGACCGACGTGGCGCCGGTGTTCAGCTGGTTGACCCAGTAGTTGTAGGCCGAGGTGTCGACGGTCCGGCCCAGGAACCGCAGGTAGACCTGGGGCACGATGGTGCTGGCCGCCGGGTGGTCGTCCCGGAACTCCCCGCTGTTGACCAGGGCGCCGGCCAGGTTGTCGTAGCTGCGGCCCCCGGTGGCCAGCCAGCCGGCCCAGTAGGTCTGCTCGTCGGCGCTGGCCGACCGGTCGAGGACGGCCTGGTAGGCCTCCCGCACCGTGCCCTTGCGGATGTTGGTGACAGCCGTGGCATTGGCGGTCCGGAGGGCGGCGATGAGATCAGGCACCGTCTTGTTCCGGTTGCGGAGCTGGTCGGCCCAGTAGTTGCGGTCGGTGGTGCCCGGGGTCCAGCCCACCGCGGCCTGGTAGGTGCGGCTCACGTAGTCCCGCAGCTGGTCCAGGGCATCGGTCCGCAGGTCGACGGCCACCAGCCGGATCTGGCCCTCGTACTCCTTGTCGAAGGGGGGCGAGTAGCCGGTGTTCCGGACGAAGTCCTCCCGGTAGTAGCTCATGACGACGACGCTGCCGTCGCTGGAGCCCAGCTCCGGGTGGAGGCGGAAGGCACGTTCGTCGGTGTCCGAGGGCTCGATGTCGACGAAGGGGTCGAAGTTGCCGGGGCTGGCGTCGAAGCCGGTCCAGGGGCCCACCGGGCTGTCACCCAGCACGAAGCCGGCCTGGTTGTCGAGCTCGGTGATGGCCAGGTACTTGTCCAGGTGGGCGTTGTACATGACCGAGGGGCTGCCGCCCAACGGGTTGAAGTTGGACAGGGGCGCAGTGGCGTTCTGGTCCTGCGTCCAGCTGTCGCCGTCCCAGAACCGGACCGCCGACCGGGTGCCCGGGGTGGACAGCGGGATGCGGGCCACGCCGGTGGGGAAGTTGAACCCGCCGGCGTTGGCGTCGGGGCACTGGGGCCGGTCGTCGAGGACGGCGTAGAAGTAGATGTAGCCATCGGTGGGGTCCAGGAAGGGGATGCCCCACTGGCACTCGTCCGGCCCGAACAGGGGGGCGTCGGGCGGCGTCACCCGGTAGGCGGTGGTGGCCCCGGGGTTGACGGTGGCCAGGCCGACCTGCTCGCTGCCGGGAGCGAGGGCGTTGGTGCCGGCCTGGAAGTAGGCCCGCTTGTAGTACACGAGGCCCGACGCCGTGCCCCCCCGGGGGATGACCGACGACGGCCAGATGGCGAAGCGGCCCATGCTGCCCTGGTTGAAGGGGGCCTCCATGGTCGGGTGGTAGGGGATGAGGTCGTGGTCGGGCACGCCGGTGCTGTCCAGGTCCTCGGACAGCCGGTAGTAGGAGGGCAGGTTGGTGGCCCCGGTGTTGTGGAGCATGGGCGCGCCGTCGTCGTCCGGTGCGCCCAGCGGGAACATGGTGTCGCCGTAGGCCCACAGCGACTGGTCCCCGACCAGGCCCGAGGCCCCGGCGTCCCGCCCGGTGATGCGGGCCGGGTCCTGCAGGGGCCCGAGGTCGTAGGCCAGGTAGTGGTCGGCGGCCTGGGCGACCGGCGCCGTCGGTCCGATGACATCAAGCACCGGCAAGGCCGTCAGGCCGAGGACCGCAGCCAGGATCGTCCGCCGAGTCCGGGCGCGCGTGGTGGTGGCCCGGGATGGTCCCGGGCGCGTGGATCTGAACATGATCTTTCCCCTTGTTCCGCTCTTGTGCTCTGGTCGAGCAGGCAGGGCTTACCCGAGGAAACATTGCGAAATCTGCGCGAACTGCGGGAACTGGCCGGGGCGACCGCCGTTCCTGGGCGGTGACTTCGGCCATGGAGGGCAGGTCAGGGCCGCCCCTCACTCCCATACCAATGGGAGTGGTAACGGCACGTCTTCGCCATCGCGACGGCACGGGGGCCCGGCTCCTTCGGTGATCGAAGGCGGCGGACGGGTGTAGCAATCGGACAAAGACCCTGGGCCAGGGTGGGCTCAAGGCTCCTTGGGCCAGGGGAAGATGCAGCCCGGGTTCACGCCCAAGGCGTGGGCCAGTTGCAGCTTGACCCGGTCGTGGGGGCAGGCTTCGCCCCGCTCGACCTTGGAGACGCTCTGCTGGGCCACACCGGCCAGGTCGGCCAGCTGGGGTTGGGTGAGCCCCCGGGCCCGGCGCGCCTCACGCAGCCGCGTACCCCACAGCTTCAGGGGAACGTCCGGCGTGCCGGGAGGCGGGGGCCGTCTCGGTCCCCTCATGACGGTCGACCGTGCGCGGTCATGCAGTTCCTCTTCCGTCCCGGCAAGGGGGCTTCTCCCTCCGCGTGAACTTGTCGCGTCGGCCGCTTGGCCGACTGAGCGGCGCATGCCTATGGCAATGAACCTTGCCGTCCGTGCGCGGCAAAGGTCTGGCAAGGGAGGAAGGCGAAAGGAGCCTGATCAGTCTCCTCGCATCCGCCCAATGGGCCCTGCCTGGAGCGCGCGCATGAGCCGCAATGTTGCTCTGCTTATACAGGGCTCAGTAGTCGCAGCGGCCGGGCGGTCGCTCTGGTTCGAGGAGGACCGCCGTGGGGGGCAGGATGCGAAGCGCCACGGGGGCCGGGCGGTCATCGACGGGACGGGGACGCCGTACGCCGGCGGTCCCCCTGCCCGACACGCTCGAGGTCCCCCTTCCCCTCTGGGGCACCCTCCTGCGGGACATGCGCCGCAACCGGGGCCTGACCCAGCCGCAGCTGGCCGAGCTGGCCGGCCTGGCCCAGCAGTCCGTCTCCAAGATCGAGCGCGGCGAGGCCTGCCCCCACGATCAGGTCAAGCTCAAGCTGGCCTACGCCCTGAGCGTCAGCCCCAGCACCCTCTTCCCCTGGCCCTGACGCTCACGGCCCACGAGGCTGCGGCGGGCGCAGCCTGGGCCGCATCGACGTTGACAACGTTATGTAACGGCGCCAATGTGGACGGGTGGCCAGCCAGGAGGAGCGCCGGAGCCAGACCCGCGGGGCCCTCCTGGACGCCGGGGCCGCCCTGTTCGCCGAGCGGGGCATCGCCGGCGCCTCGGTCGACGCCATCGCCCGGGCCGCGGGGCGCACCTCGGGCGCCCTCTACGACCACTTCGGCAGCAAGGAGGGCCTGCTGTTCGCCCTCCTGGAGACGTGGGCGGGCGACGCCACCGCCGTCATCACCGCCGAGCAGGCCGCGGCCGCCACCCTGGACGAGTGGGTGGCGGCCATGTGGCACGCAGTCGCCGATCCCCCCTCGGGCGACGGCCGGTGGATCGCCCTGGAGCACGAGCTGTGGAGCTACGCGGCCCAGAGCGACGACGCCCGCCGCTACCTGGCCCGCCGCTACCAGGCGGCGTGGGCCGGCATCGACGCCGTGGCCCGCGAGCGCACCGGCGCCGAGGTCGAGGTTCGGGTCGGCCCCGCCGTCATCGGCCTCCTCCTCGGCCTGGAGATGATGCGCCGCCTCGATCCCGCGGCGGTGACCGACGAGCTCGCCGTCGCCGCCCTGCGGGGCGTGCTCACCTCCGTCCCCGACCGCACCCGGTCCTGACCGCACCGGGTCCGACCGCCCTCCCCAGGAGCCCACCATGCGCACCCCTCTCTGCGACGAGCTCGGCATCGAGTTCCCCATCTTCGCCTTCACCCACTGCCGGGACGTGGTGGCCGCGGTGTCCAGGGCCGGCGGCTTCGGCGTGCTGGGGGCCGTCGGGTTCAGCCCCGAGCAGCTCGAGGTGGAGCTGGCGTGGATCGACGAGCACGTGGGCGACCACCCCTACGGCGTCGACATCGTCATCCCCGGCAAGTACGAGGGCATGGACGACGCCGACCCCGAGCACCTGGCCCAGGCCCTGCGGGACATGGTCCCCCAGCAGCACCTGGACTTCGCCCGCGACCTCCTGGCCGAGCGGGGCGTGCCCGAGCTGCCCGAGGGCGAGTCCAACTCCCTCCAGCTCCTGGGGTGGACCGCGGCCACGGCCACCCCCCAGGTCACCGTGGCCCTCGACCACCCCAAGGTGGCCCTCGTCGCCAACGCCCTGGGCACGCCGCCGGCCGAGGTCATCGAGCGCATCCACGGCGCCGGCCGCAAGGTGGCGGCCCTGTGCGGCTCGCCCTACCAGGCCCTGAAGCACACCGACGCCGGGGTCGACATCGTCATCGCCCAGGGCGGCGAGGGGGGCGGCCACACCGGTGAGGTCGGCTCCGTGGTGCTGTGGCCCCAGGTGGCCCAGGCCATCGCCCCCACCCCCATGCTGGCCGCCGGGGGCATCGGCTCGGGCCAGCAGGTCGCCGCCGCCCTGGCCCTGGGGGCCCAGGGGGTGTGGGCCGGCTCCCTGTGGCTCACCGTCGAGGAGGCGGACCTCCCGCCGGCCCAGCAGCAGCAGCTCCTCGACGCCACCTCCCGGGACACGGTGCGGAGCCGGTCCTTCACCGGCAAGCCGTGCCGCATGATCAAGACGGAGTGGACCGAGGCGTGGTCGGCCCCCGATGCCCCGGAGCCGCTGCCCATGCCCTTGCAGTACATGGTGTCGGGGGACTGCGTGGCCCGCAGCCACCGCTACGCGGACCGGGCCCTGTCGGTGATGTTCAACCCGGTGGGCCAGGTGGTGGGCCAGATGAACCGGGTGGAGAGGACCAGCGCGGTGGTCCAGCGCCTGGTCGAGGAGTACCTGGAGGCGGTGGAGCGCCTGGACCGCCTCACCGCTGCGGCCAGCGCCTGAACGTCGCCCTCAGCGGGCCATGGCCGCGGCCCGTGTGTGTCGGAACCAGATGAGGGCCTCGGTGGCCGAGGGCACGGGCAACGCCGGGCGGCTGGCCCCGAAGGGCTCGTTCCCGAACCCGCCCCGGCGGGGATCCTCCCAGGGGGCCACGTACAGGTAGGGCTCGGGGTGGTCGTCGTCGCCGGGCGAGGCGCCGAAGGTGACCTCGTCGATGGAGCAGGCCACGTCGAAGTGCTCGGGCCAGAGCTGGATCGAGCCGATGCCCTCGTCGGGCCCGGCCCGGCCCGGCTCCGCCTCGGCCTCGGCCCGCAGGGCGGTGAGGGCCTCGTCGGTGGCCGCGAACAGGTCGGCCACCACCGCGGTGCTGGCCGGGTCGACCAGCAACCGCTGGGTCGGGGTGCCGTCGCTGCCCAGGTCGTAGATGTCGGCCGGGGCCTCGGCGGTGATGCCCAGAGCGGAGCGCACCGCCCCCAGGGTGGCCGGCGTGGTCAGGGGCACCCGTGTGACCGAACGCCCGTCCCGCTCGTCGACCACGTCCGTGCCGTCGACCCGCAGCCGGCGGGTGAAGCCCTCCGGGTGGGCGTAGGGGGGCGTGGCGAACCCCCCGGCGGCGGGGCGCAGGCCTATGCGGCAGGTGCGGTCGTGGAAGTCCGGCATGAGCACGTGCTCGGCGACCACGTGGAGTGTGCGGCGGGTGGCGGACAGGGCCCCCGAGTCGGCGGCAGCCATCGGTCTCCTCCCGGTGGGCGGTCGTGGCCGATGCGGACGGTACGCCAGGACACCGGGGATCGGGAACGTTCACCCGCTGGGGGAGTCACTTCTCCTCCGGGGGCCTATCAGCCCGGGTCCAGGACCAGGACCACGGTCAGGCCGTCCCAGCCCTTGCTCCCCACCGTCTGGATGGCGGTGGCCGTCACCCGGGCATCGGCGGCCAGGGTGTCGTGGAGGCGGCGCACGCCCCGCACCCGGGGGTCGGTCGACGCCTCGTCGACCACCGCGCCGGCCCGCACCACGTTGTCCACCACGATCAGCGACCCGGGCCGCGACAGCCGCACGGCCCAGTCCACGTAGTCGGCGTTGCCCTCCTTGTCGGCGTCCACGAAGGTGAGGTCGAAGGGGCCCGCGCCCTCGCGGTGCAGGGCCCGCAGGCCCTCCAGGGCGGGCCCCACCCGCACCTCGGTGCGGTCGCCCACGCCGGCCCGGTCCAGGTTGGCCCGGGCCACCTCGGCCCGGACCGGGTCGATCTCCAGGGTGACGAGCTCCCCGTCCGGCGGCAGGGCCCGGGCCAGCCAGATGGAGCTGTAGCCGCCCAGGGTGCCGACCTCCAGGATGCGGCGGGCGCCGACCGCCCGGGCCAGCAGTTGGAGCAGCTTCCCCTGGTTGGGGGCCACGTTGATGGCCGGCAGCCCGGCGGCGTCGCTGGTGTCGAGGGCGGCGTCGAGGGCCGGGTCGGGCTGGTGCAGGGTGCCGACCAGGTAGCGGTCGACCTCGTCCCAGCGGCCCTGGTGGGTGTCGGCCTCGCCCAGGTCGAACAGGGGCGTCTCGGCGGGACGGGACCGGGGCTGGCGGGGCACGGGCGGGACGGTACCGTCCCCGGGTCCGACGAGGAGGCACGGTGACGGCACTGCGACGCGAGGACTTCGGCGAGGACTTCACCTGGGGGGTGGCCCACGCCGCCTACCAGGTCGAGGGGGCCTGGGACGCCGACGGCAAGGGCCCCTCGATCTGGGACACCTTCACCCACGGCGGGGGCCGGGTGTCGGACCGGACCACCGGCGACGTGGCCTGCGAGTTCTACGACCGCTACCAGGACGACCTGTCCCTGGTGCGCGACCTGGGCTTCGGGGCCCAGCGGTTCTCGATCTCGTGGCCCCGGGTCCTGCCCACCGGCACCGGCCGGGTCAACCGGGCCGGCCTCGACTTCTACTCCCGGCTGGTGGACGCCTGCCTGGAACGGGGGGTCGAGCCCTGGGTCACCCTCTACCACTGGGACCTGCCCGAGGCCCTCCACCAGCGGGGCGGATGGGCCAGCCGCGACGTGGTCGACTGGTTCGGCGAGTACACGGGCGTGGTGGCCGACGCCCTGGGCGACCGGGTCACCCGCTGGATGGTGTTCAACGAGCCCAGCAGCTTCCTGCTGGCCGGCTACCTGACCGGCGTCCACGCCCCCGGGGTGCGCAGCCTCAACAAGTTCATGGCCGCCACCCACCACGTCAACCTGGCCCAGGCCCGGGGCGCCCAGGTGCTGCGCGATCGCGTGCCCGGGGCCGAGGTGGGCACCACCCACATCTTCACCCCGCCCGACGTGGCCGGCGACTCGCCCCGCCACCGCAGGGCGGCCCGGGCCTTCGAGGCCCTCGTCAACCGGGTCCACCTGGAGCCCAGCCTGGGCCTGGGCTACCCGACCGACGACGCCCCGCTCCTGAAGCGCATCGACCGGTACCGCCGGGACGGCGACGACCAGGCGGTGCTGGTCGACTGGGACTTCCTGGGCGTGCAGTACTACCAGCGCCTGGCCGTCCACGCCCTGCCCGTCCCCGGGCTGGGCTTCCTGCCCTGGCCCCGGCGCGACCACAAGCGCTACGACATCACCGCCATGGGCTGGGAGGTCAACCCCCGCGGCCTGCACGAGGTGCTCCACCAGTTCCACGCCTACGGCAAGGTGCCCAAGCTGTACGTCACCGAGAACGGCGCCGCCTACCCCGACGAGGTGGTCGACGGCCGGGTCCACGACCCCCGGCGCATCGCCTACTACGAGGCCCACCTGGCCCAGGTGCTGAAGGCCAAGCAGGAGGGCGTGCCGGTGCACGGCTACTTCTGCTGGAGCTACTGCGACAACTTCGAGTGGGCCGCCGGCCTGCGCCCCCGCTTCGGCCTCGTCCACGTCGACTACGCCACCCAGGCCCGGCTGGTGAAGGACAGCGGCCACTGGTTCAGCGCCCTCCTGGGTGGCGAGCTGGCCCCCCCCGGCTGAGCTGGCTCGAGCCAGGGAGGTCGGCTCAGCCCAGGGAGCGGGCGACGGCCAGGAGGTCGTCGGGGGAGAGGTCGCCGGACACGGTGAAGGCCTGCTCGCCGTCCGCCCCCCACACCGAGGGGAGGGCGGTCCCGCCCGCCACCACCTGGGCCTCCACGTCGCGGAAGGGGCCCTGCTCGAGGGTCACCGGCTCCGCCTCGACCGCCTCGTCGCCCCGGTCGAAGGGGTCGTCCCACGTCTCGCCCGCCTTGACCGGCGACGGCCGCAGGGTGACGACGATCTCGGCCGGGCCCCTGGTGTAGCGGAGGGACACGATCCGGCTCTCCTCGTGGATCGAGGCCCCGGAGATGGTGAAGCCGGTGGGCAGGAAGTCGGGGGTCAGGGGGACCATGTCGATCCGGCCCCGGATCTCGCCCAGCTGCACGGGGACGAAGCCCTGGGGCGTCGCCGCCGGGCTGTCGGGTGGGAGCTCCTGGGTGAACGAGGCCCCGGTGACGCCCAGGGCCACGTCGGAGAAGCGGACGTCGCGCACGATCTCGCCTTCGCGGGTCCACGTGATGCGCACCGGCAGGAGCTCGGCCGCGTCCACGGTGTAGGTCACCCGCTGGCCGCCCTCGAGGGCGCCGGCCAGGCGCCACACCCGGACGCCGTCGACCTCGGCCCGGGTCGGCTCGGTGTCGGTCTCGGTGGCCAGGGCCCGGGTGGCCAGGGCGATCTCGGCCATGGGCAGGTCGGCGCGAGGCACGGTGGGGTCGGGCGGCCCGGGGGCCACGCCCACCTCGTGGCGGATGCCGAAGCCGGGGATGACGTCCTGGAGGACGCCGAGCCGGGCGTCGTGGGTGACGGTGCGCCCGCCCTCCTCCTCGACCCGGTACGACCCGTCCTCGGCGGCGGTGACGGCCATGGTGGCCTCGGACCGGGTGCCGTCGGGGGCCACCACCGTGCGGCGGACCGTGGCCGTCCACCCCTCCGACGAGGCCAGGCGGTCGAGGCTGCGGCCGGCCACCGCCGCGGTGGTGTTGCCCCGCACCGGGGACTTGGCCGACGAGGCGGCCAGGTAGAGGGCCAGGACCAGGCCGCCGAGCAGGGCCAGGGGCACCACCACCACGGCCACCCGCAGGGCCACCGCCGGCCACGCCCGGCGCTCCCGCTGGCGGTCGGCCTCCTCGGCCAGGCCCTCCACCAGGTCGGGCTGCGACCGCCGGCTGCGCCGGGGGGCCCGCTTCTGCATGGCCACCGGCGGGGCCTTGGCCGGTGTGAGGGCCGGGGACGGCTCGCCGGGGACGGGCAGGCGGGGCGGGGGGGCGGCGGGCAGGGCCTCGCGCTCGGCCCGCAGGCGGGTGCCGAGCTGGGACCAGAAGGCGGGCGAGGCGGGCTCCGGCTCCAGGGCCCCCGGGTCGTCGCCCGCCGCGGCGTCGCCGGCAAGGTCATCGACAGCGAGGTCGTCGACAGCAGGATCGTCGTCGGTGGGGTCGTCGCCCGCAGGCCCGTCCTCGTCGGCCGGCGCGTCGAGGTCGCCGGTGGCCGGGTCGGTCGCCACCAGCAGGGAGTCCTCGACGAGGGTGCTGACCCGGTCGGCCACTGCCCCCACCACCCTGGGGTCGACGCCCAGGGCTGCGGCCACCACCTCGTCGGGCAGGCCCTCCTGCTCGGCCAGGGCCCAGACCGCCCGCTCCTCGGGGCGCAGGGCGGCCACGGCCCGGCCCAGGGCGTCGTCCCCCAGGCGGGGGGCGGCATCGGCGGGGGCGGCCCGGCGCCCCGGGGCCGGGGAGCCCCGGCGCTGGCGGCGGCGGATCTCGTGGCCGCAGGCCATCCACACGTGGTTGAGCAGGAACACCACCGCGTCGGGGGAGCCCTTGCGCCGGGCCCGGTAGGCCCGCACGTACGCCACCAGCAGGACCTCGTCGGTGGCCCGGCCCCCCAGCACCAGGTGGGCCAGGCGGCGGGCCCGGGGGTCGAGGTGCTGCAGGAGGGTGGCCCAGGCCCGGTTGCTGCCGGCGCGGGTGGCAGCCAGCATGCGATCGGCCGCGGGGTCGACGCCCTCGGGCGGGGGGGCGGCCTCGGGCCGCACCTGTGGGGTGGGGGGACGGGCGGAGGGGGGCACGGTCACGGGAGGTGGGGGGGCGGGAGCACGATGCCGCCCCCGGCAGGATCGCACATGGGTGATGCATCCCCGGGCCGCCCGCATCGCTCCTGGGTGAGCGCGTCGGCAAGACTCGTCGCCACCATGCACCGTCGCCGCTCCCGCTCGACGCCGATCCTGGTCGCCTTGGTCGCCGTCCTCCTCGCCGCCTGCTCCGGTGGGTCGCCCGCCGCCCAGGCCACCACCCGCGGTGGTGCCGCCGAGGAGGCGGGCGCCAGCTCCACGACCGGTCCGGCGCCGACCACCGGGTCGTCCACGACCACCACCACCGAGGCCCCGGCCACCACCGAGGCGCCCACCACCACCACCACCGAGCCCCCCGCCCCGGCCCCGCCGGCCATCGAGGTCGGCGACCTGCGGAGCGGCTCGGACGGCCCCCGCACCAAGGCCCTCCAGGAGGCCCTCGACCGCCTGGGCTTCGACCCCGGCGAGGCCGACGGGGCCTTCGGCACCAAGACCACCCTGGCCGTGTGGGCCTACCAGGCCCTGACCGGCCGCCCCCAGGACGGCGTGGTCACCGCCGAGCTGGAGCAGGCCGTCCTCACCTCCGGACCCATCCCCATGCTGCGGCCCGACCTGGGGCCCACCCACACCGAGGTGGACCTGGACAAGCAGGTGCTCCTGGTGTGGGGCGACGGGGTGCTGGAGCTGGCCACCCACGTCTCCAGCGGCTCGGGCGTGGCCTACTGCGAGGACGGCCACTGCGGCGACGCCGTCACCCCCGTGGGCGACTACCGCTACCAGCGCCGCATCGCCGGGGAGCGTCACGCCCCCCTGGGCGTGCTCTACAACCCGGTGTACTTCAACGGCGGCATCGCCGTGCACGGTGCCGGGTCGGTGCCGGCCCGCCCCGCCTCCCACGGGTGCGTCCGGATCCCCATGCACATCTCGGACTACTTCCAGAGCCTGGTGGCCGACGGCGAGCCCATCGCCGTGTTCCGCGGCGGCACGGGCCCCGCCGCCCCCGTGGCCGCCCCCGGCGGGCCGGCCGCCCCGCCCCCGGCTGGAGCCGAGAACGGCGGCTGAGCCGTGACCGCCGGGTCGCCCCCGCCCTCCTGGCCCCCGGCGGGACCGTCCCCGGCCGGACCGCCCCCGCCCGGGCCCGGCGTGCAGGTCGGGGGGGCCGAGTACCCGGCCCGGCCCCCCGAGCAGTGGCCGGCGTGGTCGCCGTCCTCCGGTCCCGGCGTCCCCGGGAGCCCGCCCGCCGGGTTCCCGCCGGGTGACGCCCCGGCGGGCGGGCGGGGCCGGTCGCCGGCCGGGGCCGTGGTGGCCGTGGCCGTCGTGCTGGTGCTGGTGCTGGTGGCTGTCCTGGGCCTCGGCACCCTGGGCGACGGCGGGGGCGACGACCTCGTCGGCTCGGGGACCAGCGCCCCCCAGGGCGCCCCGCCCCTGGGCCCCGGTGACCCGGGCAGCGGCCTGGGTCCGGCCGAGCCGTCGGTGCCGGGCCTCGACCCGGGCTTCGGCGACCCCGAGGCCCTGGCCCGCCCCCTCGAGGAGGTCGTGCCCGAGATCATCTCCTTCGTGGAGGAGGAGCGCGGCCACCGGTTCGCCACCGAGCCGGTGGTGGAGGGCCTGCCCGACGACGAGTTCCGCGACCGCCTGCAGGCCACCGCCGAGGGGGAGGAGCTGTTCAGCCCGGACGGCGAGGCCTGGATCCGGGCTCTCGGGGTCCTGCCTCCCGACGCCGACCCCGGAGAGGTCGGGGCCGACCTCCTCGAGGGCAGCGTCCAGGGCTTCTACGACACGGACACGGCCGAGCTGGTGGTCCGCGGCGACGTCATCACCCCGTACGTCCAGACCGTCATCGCCCACGAGCTGACCCACGCCCTCGACGACCAGGTCTTCGACCTGTCCCGCATCGAGGCCCTGGGCGACCGCCACGACGCCGCCTTCGCCTTCCAGGCCCTGATCGAGGGCACGGCCCGGGTGGTGCAGCTGGCCTTCGAGGACGAGGCCCTGAGCCCCGAGGAGCAGGCCGCCTCCCAGGCCGAGAAGCTGGGCCTGGCCGGCGGGAGCGGCGGCGGTGGGGGCGGCGGGCTCGCCCCCGGCGGCGTGGACCTGCTGGCCCTGAGCATCATGTCGGTCCTGCCCTACGGCAACGGGGCCCGCCTGGTCGAGGCCGTGCTGGCCGGCGGGCCGGCCGCCCTGGACCGGGCCTTCGTCGACCCGCCCACCACCAGCGAGCAGGTCCTCGACCCCGCCGCCTACGAGGCCCGGGAGCCGGCCGTGGCCGTGCCCGCCCCCGTGGCCGACGGCCCGGAGCTGGGCCGGGGGCAGTTCGGGGCGGTCGACGTCCGCATCCTGGAGGTGGTGGCCGACCCCGTGGGCGTGATCTCCCGCATGGACCCCAGGTTGTTCCTGGAGGGCAGCGCCGCAGTCGACCCGATGGACGGCTTCGGCGGCGGGGAGTACGTCACCTGGCGGTCGGGCCCGGAGTCCTGCATCCGGGCCAACCTGGTCGCCGACGACGCCGGCGGCCGGGCCCTCCTGGACGACCTGGTCCAGGGCTGGGCCGAGGACGTCGGCGGCGTCGAGGTGGCCTCCACCGGAGCCCTGTCGCTCACCTTCACCTCCTGCCGCTGACCGGCCGACCCGACTCCTAGGGTGCGGCCATGGCCGCCCCCCCGCCCGATCCCTCGACCCTGTTCCGGCTGGACGGGCGGGTGGCGGTGGTGACCGGGGCGTCGGCCGGCCTCGGTGACCGCTTCGCCCGGGTGCTCCACGCCGCCGGGGCCACGGTGGTGGTGGCCGCCCGCCGGGTCGAGCGCCTCGACGCGCTGGCCGCCGAGCTGGGGGAGCGGGTCCTGGCCGTGGCCTGCGACGTCACCGTGGACGACGACCTGGTGGGCCTGGCCGACACCGCGGCCGAGCTGGCCGGCGGGGCGGTCGACGTGCTGGTCAACAACGCCGGCATCGGGGCGCCCCAGCCGGCCGAGTCCGAGCCGGTGGGCACGTTCCGGGACGTGGTGGAGGTCAACCTCACCGCCCTGTTCCGGCTGACCCAGCTGGTGGCGGGGCCGATGGTGGCCGCCGGGCGGGGCAGCGTGGTCAACGTGGCCTCCATGCTGGGCCTGGTGGCGGCCACCCCGATCAAGCAGGCCTCGTACTGCGCCTCCAAGGGCGGCGTGGTGAACCTGACCCGCGAGCTGGGCTGCCAGTGGGCCCGCAAGGGCGTGCGGGTCAACGCCCTGGCCCCCGGCTGGTTCCCCACCGAGATGACCGAGGGCATGTGGGGCGACGAGGCCTCGGGACGCTTCGTGGCCGATCAGTGCCCCATGGGCCGTCGGGGCGAGCTGCCGGAGCTCGACGGGGCCCTGCTGTTCCTGGCCTCCGACGCCTCCTCCTACATGACCGGCCAGACCCTGACCGTGGACGGGGGCTGGACCGCCCGCTGACCGCAGCCCCGGTTCAGTAGCCGGGGGCGGGCCGGAACAGGTCGAAGCGCAGGCCCTGGTCGTCCACGCACTCGGCGTTGCCCCCCGAGGGGTACGTGGCCCGGCTCAGCACCCGGCCACCCAGCTCCTCCACCCGGGCCGCGTAGGCCTCGATGTCGTCCACCCGGAAGTAGGCGGTCACCGGCGGGCCGTCGCCCTCGCCCTCCATGAAGCCCATGGGGAAGCGGGTGTTGGCCACATGGCCCCCGCCCTCCAGGGAGCCGGGCTCCACCTCCCAGGCGAACAGGGCGCCGAAGAAGCTGCGGGCCCGGTCCAGGTCACCGGTCCGCAGGACGATGTAGCCGGGCTCCACCGGCCGCCGGGCGGTGACCTTCCAGTCGCCGCCGTCACCCCCGGCACCCCGGTCCACCTCGGCCTCGGCGGTGCGGGCGGCGTCGATGGGCTGGCTGATCATCCACCGGTGCCCGAAGGGGTCGAGGATGGTGGCGTTGCGGTTGCCGTGGCCCTGGTCGGCCGGCTCCCGCAGGCTGGTGGCCCCCTCCTCCACGGCCCGGCGGAACGTGTGGTCGACGTCGGCCACCTCGAGGTGGAGGGCGACGCTGCTGCCCTCGTGGTCGAGGGGCGAGCGCACCCCGATCTCGGGGTAGGCGTCGGACAGCATCAGCCGGGCGCCGCCGATCACCACCTCGGCGTGGCCGACGCGCCCGTCGTCGCCGGTGAAGCGGGTGGTCTCGATGGCCCCCAGCACGTCGCGGTACCAGTCCAGGGCGGCGACGGCGTCGTGGACGGCGATGTAGGGGACGAGCGGGCTGGCGACGGGGGTCTCGGTGGGGGGCACGGCGTCTCCTCCTCGGAGCTGGATGGCGGGTACGGCCTCGGGGCCGGGGGGCGGGGCCAGGGCGGCCTCCAGCCGGCGCCGCAGGGCGGCGGTGAAGGCGGGGTCGGGCGCCACCGGCGTGGCCGGCAGGCGCAGGGCGTCGAACGGGTCAGCCACGATCGGTCCCCCTCTCGTCCGGGGTGGTGGGCGCGGTGTCGGCCGCTGCCCGGCGGAAGGCGGCCCGGGCTCGCACCAGCAGGGCTTCGGTGGCGTGCACGGTGCGGTCCAGGTGGCGGGCCACCTCCGGCACGCTCAGGCCGTCGAGGTAGCGCAGGGTCAGGGCCGAGCGGTGGTGTGGCCCGAGGCCGGCCAGCACGTCCCGGGCCACGGCGGCGTCCAGGTGGGCGTCCCAGGGGTCGTCCACCGCCTCGGGCTGGGCCGCCACCCGGTGCAGGCGGCGTTCCTCGCGACCGGCCCGGCGCCAGTGGTCGACCAGCTTGTGGCGGGCCACGCCCACCAGCCAGGCCACCGTCAGGTCCGGCACCGTGCCCTTCTGCACGGCGGCCACCGCGGCCAGGAAGGTCTCGGAGGTGACGTCCTCGGCGGTGGCCCGGTCGCCGCAGCGGGGCAGCAGGTAGCCGTAGACCTCGGGGAGCGCCCGGTCGTAGAGGGCCAGCAGGGCGCCACCCTGGTCGGCTCCGGCGGCGGCGGGGTCGGGGCTCACGTCTCCTCATCGTCGCCCACGGCCCCCCTCCGACGGGGGACGGCGAGAAGTACCGTGCCGGCCATGAAGGTGCCCCTGACCCTGCGCGACTTCCTGGACCGGGCCGAGGCCGTCTACCCCGACCGGGTGGCGGTGGTGGACGAGCCCGACCAGCCGGCCCCGTCGCTGGGGGAGCTGACGTTCCGGGCACTGGCGGCCCGGGCCCGGGCCCAGGCCGCCGGCCTGGACCGGCTGGGCGTGGGCCCCGGCGAGCGGGTGGCCGTGGTGTCGCAGAACGCGGCCCGGCTCCTGACCGGCTTCTGGGGCGTGTCGGGCTGGGGCCGCATCCACGTGCCGGTCAACTTCCGGCTGGCCCGGGACGAGATCGCCTACATCGTCGAGCACTGCGGGGCCTCGGTCCTCCTCTACGACCCCGAGGCGGCCGACTCGGTGGCCGGCATCGACTGCGCCCACCGCTTCGAGCTGGGGGCCGAGGCCGACGAGGCCCTCCTGGCCCCCGACGTCGAGCCCGTCCCGTGGGAGCCCGACGAGGACGCCACCGCCACCATCAACTACACCTCCGGCACCACCGCCCGGCCCAAGGGGGTGCAGCAGACCCATCGCAGCCTGTGGCTCAACGCCTCGGTGTTCGGGTGGCAGGCCGGGGTCAGCGACCGCGACGTCTACCTCCACACCCTGCCCATGTTCCACTGCAACGGCTGGGGCATGCCCTTCGCCACCGCCGGGATGGGCGCCACCCAGGTGGTGCTGCGCAAGGTGGACGGGGCCGAGATCCTGCGCCGGGTCGACCGCCACGGTGTCACCCTCCTGTGCGGGGCGCCGGCGGTGGTCAACGCCGTGCTCGACGCCGCCGCCGACCTGGACACCGTCCCCGGGGCCGGGCGGACCCGCATCGTGGTGGCCGGGGCCCCACCCCCCACCCGCACCGTCGAGCGGGTGGAGACCGAGCTGGGCTGGGAGCTCATCCAGATCTACGGCCTGACCGAGACCGCGCCCCTGGTCACCATGAACCGCACCCGGGCCGAGTGGGACGGGCTGGACCCGGCCGAGCGGGCCCGCCGGCTGGGCCGGGCCGGCGCCCCCGCCCTCGGGGTCCGGGTCGGCCTGACCGGCCAGGGCGAGATCACCACCCGCACCAACCACGTGATGGAGGGCTACTGGGACCAGCCCGAGGCCACCGCCGAGGCCATCGTGGACGGCTGGTTCCACACCGGCGACGGGGGCGTGGTCGACGACGAGGGCTACGTGGCCATCTCCGACCGCAAGAAGGACGTGATCATCTCCGGGGGCGAGAACGTGTCGTCCATCGAGGTGGAGGACGCCCTGTTCAGCCACCCGGCGGTGGCCGAGGTGGCCGTGATCGGCGTGCCCGACGAGCGGTGGGGCGAGGCCGTGACCGGCCTGGTGGTCCTGGCCGAGGGGCAGGCCGCCACCGAGGACGAGCTGCGCGAGCACTGCCGGGGCCGCCTGGCCGGCTACAAGGTCCCCAAGCGCATCGAGCTGCGGGCCGAGCTGGCCCGCACCGCCACCGGCAAGCTCCAGAAGTTCAAGCTGCGGGAGCCGTACTGGCAGGGCCGGGAGCGCCAGGTCAACTGACCCCCCGTTCTCGGCACGAAGGAGCCGGGATGTCGGGCCCTTTCGTGCCCGGAACGGGGGAGGGGTGGGGTCAGGCGGGGGGGAACAGGTCGACCACGGCCAGGAGCCGGTCGTTGAGCAGGTCGATGTCGTCGGCCGCGGTCTTGCCCTGGCGGAACAGCACCAGGTCCCGGGTGGGCGACATGAGCAGGCGCTGGCCCTCGAAGCCGTGGGCCATGAACATGCCGTCGTCCCGGTGGGGGCGGGCCCACCAGTGGGCCCCGTGGTACATGCCCTCGTCCACGGAGCGGGGGGTGCGGCCGTGGTCGATCCAGTCGGGGGCCACCACCTCCCGGCCGTCCCAGGTGCCGCCCCGCAGCACCAGCAGCCCCAGCCGGAGCCAGTCCCGGGCCACCATGTCCACGTGCGACGAGGCCACCCACGTGCCCCGCCCGTCCAGCCCGAAGGTGGCCGAGGCCCCGAGGGGGGCCAGGATCGCCTCCTGGACCCAGGAGGTCATGGCCTCGCCATCCAGGCCCAGGGTGTCCTGGAGGGCCCGGGCCACGATGTTGGTGGTGCCCGACGAGTAGCAGTAGGCCTCCGGCGACCCGGGCCGCTGCACCAGGGGGAACGAGGCGGCGAAGGCGGCCATGTCGGCCGAGGCCTCGCCCCCGTAGAGCATGGTGATGACGTCCGGCAGGGGCGCCCCCTCGGCGGCCACGTACTCCTCCACCCAGGCCAGGCCCGGGCGCATGGCCAGCAGGTCGTCCCAGGTGATGGCCCGCCGGGGGTCGCCCTCGCCCTGCCAGGTCGGCACCGGGGCCGGGGCCGCCTCGTCCAGGAGGCCCTGGCCCCGGGCCACCCCGACGGCCAGGTGGAGGACGCTCTTGGCCATCGACCACGAGTAGAGGGGGTCGGTGGGGCCCAGGGGCCCGGGCTGCACGCCGGCCAGCTCGGCCAGCGGCCCCATCTCCCGGTGGCCGTAGCGCTCGACCACGATCCGGCCCCGGTGCACGATGGCCAGGGCGTTGGTGTGGCCCACGGCCGGCTCGGTGCCCGGCCCGACGAGGGCATCGATCCTGGCCTCCAGGCCCCCGTCGAGCGCTTCGGCCGGCGGCGCCGCCTCCTCCCACCCCTCCGTGGGCCAGGCCACGCCGGCCGGCTGGGACGGGAAGGGGAGCAGGTCGGGCACCGGCGGACGGTAGCAAGCGCCCCTCATCGCAGTTGGTGGCGGGGGCCCGGCGTGGCACCCTCACCAGGTGCTGACGGTCAACGGGCTCCGGGTCGATGTGGGGGGGACGATCCTCCTCGACGGCGTCTCCTTCACCGTCCGCGCCGGCGACAAGGTCGGCCTGGTGGGCCGCAACGGGGCGGGCAAGACGACCATGCTCAAGCTGCTGGGCGGGGCCGGTGAGCCGTCGCGGGGGAGCGTGCGCCGCGAGGGCGGCCTGGGCTACCTGCCCCAGGACCCCCGGCTCGACGGGGTGCCCGACACCCGCACCGGCCTGGAGCACGTCCTGTCCGGCCGGGGCCTGGACGAGGCCATCGTCCGCCTGGAGAAGCTGCGGGTCCGCATGGAGGAGGACCCCTCGGACCGGGCCGTCGAGCGCTACACCCGGGCCGAGGAGCGGTTCCGGATGGACGGCGGCTACCAGGCCGAGAGCGAGGTGCGCCGCCTGGCCGCCGGGCTGGGCCTGCCCGATGACCGCCTCGACCTCCCCGTCACCTCGCTGTCGGGCGGCCAGCGCCGCCGGGTCGAGCTGGCCCGCATCCTCTTCGCCGGCAGCGACCTGCTCCTCCTGGACGAGCCCACCAACCACCTCGACACCGACGCCAAGGAGTGGCTGCTCGAGTACATGCGCCGCTACCGGGGTGGCCTGCTGGTCATCAGCCACGACCTCGACCTCCTCGACGAGGCCATCACCCGGGTCATCCACCTGGACCGGGCGGGCCACGAGGAGCTGGGCACCATGCACGAGTACAAGGGCACGTACTCCCAGTACCAGCGCCAGCGGGCCGCCGACGAGGACCGCCTGCGCAAGGAGGCCGCGGCCCGGGCCAAGGAGGTCGACCGGCTGCAGAACATCGTGGACCGCTTCGGGGCCAAGGCTACCAAGGCGGCCATGGCCCACAGCCTGGAGAAGCGCATCGCCCGCATCCAGGACGGCGCCACCGACGCCCCCCGGCGCCAGCAGGTGGCCCGGGTGCGCTTCCCCGACCCGCCCCACGCCGGGCGCACGGTGCTGGAGGTGGCCGACCTGTCGGTGGCCTACGGCGACCTGCGGGTCTTCGACGGCGTGCGCTTCTCCATGGGGCGGGGCGAGCGCATGGTGGTCATGGGGTTCAACGGGGCCGGCAAGACCAGCCTGCTGCGCTCCCTGGCCGCGGTGCAGGAGCCGACCAGCGGCGAGGTGCGGCCCGGCCTCAACGTGTCGATCGGCTACTACGCCCAGGAGCACGAGGGCATCGACGCCCACCGGACCCTGCTCGACCAGCTCCGCGACGCCGCCACCGGCCAGAGCGAGAGCGAGCTGCGGGGCCTGCTGGGCATGTTCGGCCTGACCGGCGACAAGGTGTTCCAGGCCGCCGGCACCCTCTCCGGCGGCGAGAAGACCAAGCTGGCCCTGTGCCAGCTGGTGGCCGGGCGCCACAACCTGCTCCTGCTGGACGAGCCCACCAACAACCTGGACCCGGGCTCACGGGAGGCGGTGGCCTCCTCGCTGGCCGGCTGGCCGGGGAGCATCATCCTGGTGAGCCACGACACCGACTTCGTGCGGGCCCTTCGCCCGGACCGGGCCCTGCTCATGCCCGACGGCCACGTCGACCACTGGTCCGACGACCTGCTGGAGATGGTGGCCCTGGCCTGACCCCGGCCGGTCAGCGGGGCGGGCGCATGAGCTTGGCGCCCAGGTCGACCGGGCGGGACACCTCGGCGAAGAAGTCGTTGCCCTTGTCGTCCACCACCACGAAGGCGGGGAAGTCCTCGACCTGGATGCGCCACACCGCCTCCATGCCCAGCTCCGGGTACTCGAGCACCTCGACCCTGCGGATGCAGTCCCGGGCCAGGCGGGCCGCGGGCCCGCCCACCGAGCCCAGGTAGAAGCCGCCGTGGCGCCGGCAGGCGTCGGTGACCTGCTGGCTGCGGTTGCCCTTGGCCAGCATGACCAGCGAGCCCCCGGCGGCCTGGAAGCGCTCGACGTAGGCGTCCATGCGCCCGGCGGTGGTGGGCCCGAAGGAGCCCGAGGCGTAGCCCTCGGGGGTCTTGGCCGGCCCGGCGTAGTACACGGGGTGGTCCTGCAGGTACCGGGGCATGGCCTCGCCGGCGTCGAGGCGCTCGGCGATCTTGGCGTGGGCGATGTCGCGGGCCACCACCACGGTGCCGGTGAGGGAGAGCCGGGTCTTGACCGGGTGCCGGGCCAGCTCGGCCCGGATCTCGGCCATGGGCCGGTCCAGGTCGACCCGGACCACGTCGCCGCCCAGGCCCTCGTCGGTGACCTCGGGCAGGTACCGGGCCGGGTCGCGCTCCAGCTCCTCCAGGAAGACGCCCTCGGCGGTGATCTTGGCCCGGGCCTGGCGGTCGGCCGAGCACGACACGGCCACCGCCACCGGGCACGACGCCCCGTGGCGGGGCAGGCGCACGACCCGCACGTCGTGGCAGAAGTACTTGCCCCCGAACTGGGCCCCGATGCCGAAGGCCTGGGTGAGGCGCAGGACCTCCTCCTCCAGCTCCAGGTCGCGGAACCCGTGCCCGGCGGCCGAGCCCTCGGTGGGCAGCGCGTCGAGGTAGCGGGCCGAGGCCAGCTTGGCCGTCTCCAGCGCCGATTCGGCCGAGGTGCCGCCGATGACCACGGCCAGGTGGTACGGCGGGCAGGCCGAGGTGCCCAGCAGGCGCAGCTTGTCGTCCAGGAAGGCCATCAACCGGGCCGGGGAGAGCAGGGCCTTGGTCTCCTGGAACAGGAACGACTTGTTGGCCGAGCCGCCGCCCTTGGCCATGAACAGGAACGAGTACTGGGCCCCGTCCACCGCCGCGATCTTCACCTCGGCCGGCAGGTTGGTCCCGGTGTTGGCCTCGTCCCACGTGGTCAGGGGGGCCATCTGCGAGTAGCGCAGGTTGTGGCGCTGGTAGGTGTCGAAGATGCCCCGGCTGAGGGCCTCCTCGTCGCCCCCGCCGGTGAGCACCAGCTCGCCCTTCTTGGCCTTGACGATGGCCGTCCCCGTGTCCTGGCACATGGGCAGGATGCCGCCGGCGGCTACGTTGGCGTTCTGGAGCAGGTCGGTGGCCACGAAGCGGTCGTTCGCCGAGGCCTCGGGGTCGTCGAGGATGCGGGCCAGCTGGGCCAGGTGCCCCGGGCGCAGGTGGTGGGCGATGTCGTGCATGGCCTCGGCGGCCAGCGCGGTGAGCACCCGGGGCTCGACGGTGAGGAAGGTGCGGCCCGCGGCCTCCACGGTGGCCACGCCGTCGTCACCCAGGGCGCGATACGAGGTGGGGTCGGGCCCGGTGGGCAGCAGCGGCGTGTAGGTGAAGTCGGTCATCGGGCCCCCGGGGCGCTGTGGATCCGCCCGGCGGCGGGGCCGGGCGGATCCACGGTACGGCCGGGCCCGGGGAGCGGGCCATCCGGGCCGGCGGCCCGGCGGTCCGGGGAGCGGTCCGGTCAGCGGCTGCTCTTGCGGGCCGCCTTGGTGGCCCGGGCCTTGGAGTCGGCCTGGCGGGCGGCCCGGGTCCGGGAGGCGGCCGCCTTCTCCTTGGCCAGGGCCTTCTCCTCGGCGGTGAGGGCCTTGGCCCGGGACCGGCGGGCCTGGCGGTTCCGGGCCTGCTCGGCCTGCTCCTCGGCGTCCCGGGCCCGGCGCTCGGCCTGGCGGGCCTCGGCGTCGGCCCGGCGCTTGGCCTCGGACTTCTCGCGCTCGATGGCGCGGCTGCGCTCGGCCTCTTGGCGCTCGGCCTGCTCCTCGGCCCGGCGGGCCGCGGCGGTGCGGTCCCGGAGGGCCTCGTCGGCCTCGCCCCGCTTGGCCGCGGCCTCGGCCTCGAGGTCGGCGGCCTGGCGCAGGCGGGTGACCTTGGCCCGGAGCAGCCGGCCCTCCTCGGCCAGCACGGTGTCGCCCAGGACGGTGCCGGCGACCAGCTTGAGCTGGGCCTCCAGGCCCTCGAAGACGAGCGTGGGCGGCCACTCCTCGTCCTGGCCGTGGCCGGTGACGGTCTCGACCGCGGTGAGCGGCAGTCGCGCTGCGGCGACGCTGAGGCGCACGGTGGTGCGGGGGATCTGCTGGATGGTGGGCATGGGGGTCACCTCTCCTGGACGGTGTCGGCGGCGGCGTCGAGGACCTCGGCCTGGCGGCGGGCCCGTTCGGCCTCGCCTTCGAGCGTGTCGGCCTCCTGGTGCTCCTCGGCCCGGTCCCGGGCCGCCTCCACGCGCTGGTGGGCGGCGGCCCGCCCGGCCGCCCGGGTCTCGGCCTCGACGGCCTGCTCCCGGCCGGCGGCCTGGGCCTCGATGCGGGCCTCGCGCTTCTGGCGCTCCTCCTCGATGCGCTGCTGGCGCCGGTCGGCGGTCTCCTCGTCGGCCAGGCGGCGGCGCTCGGCCTCCAGGTCGTGCTCCCGCTGGGCCAGCTCGGCGTCCTCGGCGTCCTGGGCGGCCTGGGCCTCGAGCCGGTTGGCGTCGTCCAGGGCCTCGGCCTTCTCGGTGTGGAGCCGGCCCTCGCGGGCCAGGTCCTCGTCGCCGGTGACGGCGCCGGCCAGGCCCTTGGCCGCGCCCTTCACGCGTTCGACGAGGGGGCTGTCGTCGGTGGGTGGGGTCATGGGAACCTCGGGGGGTGGGATCGGGGGGGAGGCGTTCGCCTCCGGGACCGTGCTGCCCCCAGCAAGCAGGACGACGCAGATCGCGAACGTGCGATCGGTCACGTCGGTCCCGGGTCCCCCCAGGTGCGTGAGCGGGGCCGGCGGGGGCAGTCCCCCGTCGTGCGTTCCTCCTCCCGGTCCCCGTCCGAGCCCTTGGAGCTGGTGGTCGACGCCCTGGCCGCCTATCGCCTGACCCGGTTGGCCACGGCCGACGTCATCAGCGAGCCGTGGCGGCGCTCCCTGGTCGATCGCATGGTGCCGGACGGCCCCGAGACCCAGGAGGCCCTCGGCTCGGACACGGCCCAGCAGGTGGTCGACCAGTTGGCCGACCCCCCGAAGCTGGCCCGCCTGGTCACCTGCCGCTGGTGCGCCGGCATGTGGATCGCCGGGAGCGTGGTGGCGGCCCGGCGGGCCGCCCCCCGGGCCTGGGCTCCCGTGGCCACCGCCCTGGCCCTGTCGGCTGCGGCCAGCCTCCTGGCCCGGGCCGAGGACGACTGACCGTGGCCGGCGCGGGCCGGGGCCGCGGGCGGTAGACCGGGGCCATGGCCGACGAGGACGGGTTCCGGACCGAGCGCGACACCATGGGGGAGGTGCGGGTGCCGGCCGCGGCCCGGTGGGGGGCGCAGACGCAGCGGGCGGTCGAGAACTTCCCCGTGTCGGGCCTGCGGGTGGCCCCCGCCCTGATCCACGCCCTGGGGGCGGTCAAGGCGGCCGCGGCCGAGGTCAACGGGCGCCTGGGCGTCGTCGACGAGGACGTGGCCGCGGCCATCGCCGCCGCCGCCGGCGAGGTGGCCCAGGGCCGGTGGGACGACGAGTTCCCGGTCGACGTGTTCCAGACCGGGTCGGGCACGTCCACCAACATGAACGCCAACGAGGTGATCGCGGCCCTGGCCGGCGAGCGCCTGGGCCGCCCGGTGCACCCCAACGACGAGGTCAACGCCTCGCAGTCCTCCAACGACGTGTTCCCCACGGCCATCCACGTGGCCGCCGCGGTGGGCGTCCGCCACCGGCTGCTGCCGGCCCTGGACCACCTGGCCGCCGCCCTGCGCCGCAAGGCCGACGAGACCGCCGAGGTGGTGAAGGCCGGGCGCACCCACCTCATGGACGCCACCCCGGTGACCCTGGGCCAGGAGATGGACGGCTACGCCGCCCAGGTCGAGGCGGCCCGGGCCCGCCTGGCCGCCACCCTGCCCCGGGTGGGGCAGCTGCCGCTGGGGGGGACGGCCACCGGCACCGGGCTGAACGCCCCCGAGGGCTACGCCGCGGCCGCCATCGCCCTGGTGGCCGAGCGGCTCGACGTGGAGCTGGTGGAGGCCCCCGACCACTTCGCGGCCCAGGGGGGGCGCGACGAGCTGGCCAGCCTGTCGGGCGAGCTGCGGGCCCTGGGCGCCGGCCTGCTCAAGGTGGCCAACGACCTGCGCTGGATGGCCTCGGGCCCCCGCACCGGCCTGGCCGAGATCCGCCTGCCCGATCTCCAGCCCGGTTCGTCGATCATGCCCGGCAAGGTGAACCCGGTGATCCCCGAGGCGGTCAGCCAGGTGGTGGCCCAGGTCCACGGCAACGACACCGCGGTGGCCTTCGCCGCCAGCCAGGGCAACTTCGAGCTCAACGTGTTCCTGCCGGTGATCGCCCGCGGCCTGCTCGAGTCGGTCGACCTGCTGGCCTCGGTGAGCCGGCTGTTCGCCGACCGCTGCATCGACGGCATCGAGGCCGACGTGGACCGCTGCCGGGCCTACGCCGAGGCCACCCCCCAGGCCGCCACCGCCCTCAACCCGGTGCTGGGCTACGAGAGGGTGGCCGCCCTGGTGAAGGAGAGCGCGGCCACCGGCCGCTCGATCCGCGAGGTGGTGCTGGACGCCGGGTTGCTGGACGAGGCCGAGCTGGACCGGGCCCTGGACCTGCTGGCCCTCACCCGGGGCGGCCGGCCGTCCTGACCGGGCGGGCCCGGCCCGGCCTGGCCGGGGTCAAGTCGCCGGGGAGCCGGCGAAGGGCCCCGGGGCCCCGGGGGGCGGGACCTCGACCCGCGACCACGACATCATGCGGGTCAGCTCGCCGATGGCGGCGTCCCACTCGGCCGGGTCCCAGCCCTCGGCCACGCTGACCACCACCCGGTCCTGGCGCAGGTGCACGAAGGCGGGCAGGTGGGCCAGGCCGACGCCGGCCACGAAGGACCGGTCGGGGTCGCAGAAGGTGAGCAGGTCGTCGGCCCACGGGCCCAGGAAGGTGCGGGCGTCCGCCGCGTCGGAGGTGACGACCCAGGCCACGCGGCAGTCGGCCTCCCGGAACTCGGTGAGGAGGCGCCCGGCGGTGTCGAGGAGCCAGGCGCTCTCGGAGGTGAACGGGTCGATGACCACCACGGCGAGCTGGAAGGTGGTCAGCCAGTCGTCGAGGCTGGCCACGTCGCCGCTCAGGGCGGTGAGGGACACGCTGTCGGGGACCTGCTCAGCCACGGGCACGGCCCGAAGGTAGCAACGGCGCCCGGTGGCCCCGAAACCGTCGGGGCCCGGGGGGTCGGGGTAGGTTGCCGCGTCTTCCCCCTGCTCCGGAGGTCCCGTTGCTCGCCGCCATCTACGACTCGTTCCCCTACCGGTTGATGGTGCTGCTGTACATCTTCGCGGCGGTGGTGGCCTTCGCCCCGGCGTGGGTGTGGCCCGTGCTCAACGCCAAGATGCGCAAGGGCGAGGGGGTGCCGGGGTCGGTGCGGGCCCTGGTCCCGGTGCTGTCGGCCACCGTGTACGGCCCGGCCCTGATCCTCAACGGCGTGTTCGGGGCCCTGGCCGTGGTGCTCAGCCCCGACCCGGGCGGCCAGAAGCTGGTCGAGTTCTCCGACCCCTGGGTGTCGATCGCCCTCCTGCTGTGGTTCCTGATGCTGGGCATCCTGTTCCTGGCCCTCATCCCGGCCGAGCGCAAGGAGGCCCAGCAGGGGGCTTCGGTCGAGGCCGAGTCCCGGATCGCCATGTTCGGCGGCATGCTCCACCTGCTGTTCCTGCTCCAGCTCGTCAACATGATCTGGCAGCCGGGCGGCTAGCGCCGGGCCCGTGCACCCCATCGAGAGGCTCCGCGACGTGGCCCGCGCCCGCGGCGTCGACCCCGTGGACCTGGTGGCCGAGGCCGCCCACGCCCTCGGCGCCTTCGACGACGACCCGGCCGGGCTGGTGGCCGCCGCCCGCCGCCTGGTCGCCCGCCACCCGGCCGCCGGCGCCCTGTGGTGGATGTGCAGCCGGGTGCTGGTGGCGGCCGACCCGGCCGCCGAGGGACGGCGGGCCGCGGCCGAGGTGGAGGGCGACCCCACCGCCGCGGCGCTGGCCGCCGCCCTCCCCGACGAGGCCCGGGTGCTGGTCGTGGGCTGGCCCGGCACCGTGGTGCCGGCCCTGGCCCGGCGGGGCGACCTGGAGGTGCTGGCCGCCGACGACGGCACCGGCGTCGACGTGGGTCGGGTCCTGGCCCGGGTCGACGTCGACGTGGTCGACGTGCCCACCGAGGCGGTGGGGGCGGCGGCCGCCGCCGTGGACGTGGTGCTGATCGAGGCCGTGGCCGCCGGCCCGGCCGGGGCCCTGGCCGCCCGGGGGAGCCGGGCCGCGGCCGCCGTGGCCCGGGCCGCGGGGCGCACCGTGTGGCTGGTGGCCCCCGTGGGCCGGGTGCTGCCGGCGCCGCTGTTCGCGGCCTGCACCGACGCCGTGCTCGACACCGAGGAGCCCTGGGAGTCCGACCACGACCTGGTGCCGGGCCCCCTCGTCGACCGGGTGGTGGGGCCGGCCGGCCCGGTCGAGCCGACCGAGGGGCTGGGGCGCGCCACCTGCGGCGTGGCCTCCGAGCTGCTGCGCCCGGCCCGCACCCCCGGTTCCCACACGCCCTGACCACCGACCCTGGAGGCCCCGTGTCCCGACGCCAGCAGATCAAGATGGTCCCCGCCGAGGTCGAGGCCTTCCTGGCCGGGCGCCACACCATGAACCTGGCCACCCACAACCACGACGGCACCATCCACCTGGTGGCCATGTGGTACGGCTTCCTGCCCGACGGGACGGTGGGCTTCGAGACCTTCGCCCGGTCCCAGAAGGTGCAGAACCTGCGGCGCGACCCCCGGGTCACGGCCCTGGTCGAGGACGGCGACAGCTACCCCACGCTGCGCGGTGTCGAGCTGGTCGGCACCATGGAGCTGACCGACGACCGGGACACGCTCCTGGCCATCGCCACCAGCGTGCTGGACCGCTACCACCCCGAGGTGGCCGAGGCCGACCGGGCGGCGGTGGCCGAGGTGGTGGTCAACAAGCGGGTGGCCCTCCTCCTGCGCCCGGAGCGCACCGTCAGCTGGGACCACCGCAAGCTGGAGGGCGGCTACTGATCCCCGTTCCCGACGGCGGCTCCTGGTGGCGGGCTCCTGATGGCGGGGGAGCGGCGTGGGTAGGGTCGGCGCCATGGGTCAGGACGTTGAGTTCACGAACGGCGACGACACGGCGCACGGCTACCTGGCCGAGCCCGAGCGCGGGGTGGGTCCCGGGCTGATCGTCATCCAGGAGTGGTGGGGCCTGGTCGACCACATCCGCGACGTGTGCGACCGGTTCGCGGCCGAGGGCTTCGTGGCCCTGGCCCCGGACCTCTACCACGGCGAGACCACCACCGAGCCCGACGAGGCCGGCAAGCTCATGATGGCCCTGAACCTCGACCAGGCCGTGGCCGACATGTCGGGGGCCATCAAGTTCCTCCAGGAGAGCCCGTCGACCACCTCCGACGTCCTGGGTGTCACCGGGTTCTGCATGGGGGGCGGGCTGGCCCTGGTGCTGGCGGCCGAGCGGCCCGCCGCCTTCGGGGCCTGCGTCCCCTGGTACGGGCTCATCCCCTGGGAGCACGCCACGCCCGACTGGTCGAAGGTCCAGGCCGAGGTGCAGGGCCACTTCGCCGGCGAGGACGGCTTCTTCGGCCCCGACAAGGCCCGGGCGCTGGAGTCCGACCTGCGGGCCGCCGGCGTCGACGCCGAGATCACCATCTGGCCCGGGGTGGACCACGCCTTCTTCAACGACACCCGGCCCGAGGTCCACGACCCCGAGACGTCCCGCCGGGCCTGGGAGCAGGCCGTGGCCTTCCTCCACGCCCAGCTGGACTGACCCCCGGCCGAGCGGCGGGGCGCCTCAGGCCGGCTGGTCGAGCTGGCGGAAGAGGTCGGTGTTGAGGGCGTAGGCCACGCGGACCTCGTCGATGATGCGCTCGCGCTCCTCGTCGGACCACGGGGACCTGTCGAGCTGGGCCCGGTAGGCCTCCTTGACCGCCTTGGGGCTGGCGATGCGGTCGAAGGTGTAGAAGCGGACGTCGAGATCGGCATACGCCCGGGCCACCACCCGGCCGATGTGCTGGCCGCCCGACAGGTCGCCCAGGTAGCGGGTGTAGTGGTGGGCCACGAAGCCCCCGGGCCAGTCGGTGGTGCCCTCGATGCGGGCCACGTAGGCCGCGGTGGCGGGTCGGGGGGTGGGGGCGGCCACCGCCTCGGCGCCCAGCAGGGCGGCCACGTCGTGCTCCAGGGCCGGGGTGCGGGCCAGGTCGTCGGACAGGAAGGGGGCCACCACCGGGTCGCCCCGGAAGGTCTCGGCGGTGCGCTCCAGGGCCCGGTAGACGATGAGGTGCTGGGCCAGCATGTCGCCGATGCGGGCCCGCTCCAGGGTGCCGGCCATGAGGTCGCCCATGAGGGTCGAGCCCTCGGCGTCGCCGTGATCGGCCATCGTGCGCTCCCGCAGGGTGGTCGAGAAGCGCTGGTCGGGGCCGTCGTCGAGGGTGGTGGACATGTCTCTCCCGGTCGGGGTCCGGCTCCCGTCGGTGGGGCCGGGCGGCGTCAGTGTCGCTCCTGGCGGCCCCGAGCGCAAGGACCTTCACGACAAGATGTCGCGTCTTCACGACGGCTGGTCGTCTCATCGCCCTCTCGGGCCGACGAGCGGGGCTGGCGGGCCGGGGGCCGGGGCGGGGCGCCGCCCTGGACAGCTTGCGCGGTCGGCCTGTGGTGCGGCAACCTCTGCGATCTAGAAGGCATGGTTAACAGGAACTGCGAGGACGGCGAGATGAGTGTGGGTCGGAGGCGAGGGGAGGCGGGAGTGGGGCGCCGGGACCGCCGGCGGCCGCTGGGCGCCCGGGCCGCGCTGGCGGCCGCGGCTGTCGCCGGCCTGGCCTCCTTCGGAGCCGTCCCCCCGGCCGGCGCCGCCCCCACCGGCCCCCTGGCCGCCCAGGCCCGGCCCGGCAGCACCGTCTCGCCCGACGGCCTGACCGCCACCGACGGCCAGCGCACCCTCCGGGTGGCCCGGGCCGTAGACCTGGCCCCCGGGGGCCAGCAGGTCGCGGTGTCGGGCAGCGGCTACGACGTGAGCAAGGGCATCTACGTGGCCTTCTGCCTCGTCACCCCGCCCGACCAGCCCCCCTCGCCCTGCGGGGGCGGCATCGACATCGACGGCACCAGCGGCGCCTCGGCGTGGATCTCCTCCAACCCGCCCGCCTACGGCCAGGGCCTGGCCACGCCGTACGGGCCGGGCGGCACCTTCAGCGTGAGCGTGACCGTCAGCCCCGTCCTGGCCGGCGGCCACGACTGCCGGCAGGTGCAGTGCGCCATCGTCAGTCGCAGCGACCACGTGCGCACCGCCGATCGCAGCCAGGACCTGCTGCTCCCGGTCCGCTTCGCCAGCGGCGACGCGCCCCCACCGGTCGAGCCGGCCCCGTCGACCACGCCCTCGACCCTGCCGCCGCCCCCCGTGCCCACCACCACGGCCCCGGCGCCCGCCCCGGAGGCCACCCTCTCGGCCGACGGCCGCACCGCCACCGCGGCCGAGCGCACCGTCACCGTGTCCGAGGTGGGCGACCTGGACCCCGCCGGCACCACCGTCACCGTGTCCGGCGCCGGCTTCGACGAGAGCAAGGGCGTGCTGGTGTCGCTGTGCCGGGTGGCCGCCAGCCCCACCGAGGCCCCGGGCCCGTGCCTGGCCGGGTCCAGTCCCGGCGCCTCGCGCTGGGTGTCGTCGTCGCCCCCCGACCACGCCGTCGACCTGGTGGTGCCGTACCGGGAGGGCGGCGCCTTCGAGGTCGAGCTGGACGTGGCCCCGGTGATCGACGGCGAGACCGACTGCCGGGAGGTCGACTGCGCGGTGGTGGTCCGGCGGGACGACGCCGCGGCCGACGACCGCACCCTCGACCTGGCCGTGCCCGTGGCCTTCGGCGACGAGCGGCCGGCCTCGACCACCACCGCCACCACCGGGGCCGAGCGGGCCGCGCCCCCCGCCCCCGTGGCCGACACCTCGGGCAACGACGACGGCGGCTCGGGGTCGGCCCTGCCCTGGATCCTGCTGGCCCTGGTGGTGGTGGCCGCCGGGGGCGGGGGCATCGCCGCCGTCCTGCGCTCCCGGCGGCCCCCGTCGCCGGCCCCCACCCCCGGCGGGGGCCCGACGTGACCGCCCGGCCCGGCCGCCGCCTGGCCGCCGCCTCCCTGGTCGCCCTGCTGGGCCTGGGCACCCTGGCCTGCAGCGGGTCCGACGGCCCCGGCGCGGCCCAGGCCGGCCCCGGGCCGGGGGAGCGGCCCGAGGACCGCTCGGTGGAGGCGGTGGGCACCGACGCGCCGCCCGAGCTGCCCACCGAGGTGCGCTCGGCCGACGGCCGCACCGTCCGGGTCGACGACGTGAGCCGCATCGTCTCCCTGTGGGGCAACATCACCGAGACCGTCTACGGGCTGGGCCTGGGTGACAACGTGGTGGGCCGGGACGTGGCCTCCACCTTCGTCGAGGCCGAGGAGGTCCCCGTCGTCACCCGGGGCCACGACGTGTCGGCCGAGTCGGTGCTGTCCCTGCGCCCGACCGTGGTCCTGGTCGACCCCACCATCGGCCCGCCCGAGGCCGTCGACCAGATCCGCAACGCCGGGGTCCCGGTGGTGGTGGTGGACGAGGTCACCACCCTGGAGGGCATCGGCGGCCGCATCCGCCAGATCGCCCAGGCCCTGGGGGTGCCGGCCGCCGGCGCGGCCCTGGCCCGGGAGGCGGCCGAGGAGATCACCGCCGTGCAGGCCGGCATCCCCGAGGGACCCCGCCCCCGCGTCGCCTTCCTGTACATGCGGGGCTCGGCCGGCGTCTACCTCATCGCCGGCCCCGGCTCCGGCGCCGACGCCATGATCGAAGCGGCCGGGGGCGAGGACGCCGGCACCGCCATGGGGTTGGAGAAGCCGTTCACCCCCATCACCAGCGAGGCCCTCACCGAGGCCGCCCCCGACGTGATCCTCATGACCACCACCGGCCTCGACTCGGTGGGCGGGATCGACGGCCTGGTCCAGATCCCCGGCATCGGCCAGACCCCCGCCGGCCGCGACCGCCGCATCGTCACCGTCGAGGACGGCCTGCTCTACAGCTTCGGCGGCCGCACCGCCCGGGCCCTGGAGCTCATCGTCGACCAGCTCCACACCGGCCCGTGACCCCCGCCCGCCCCGCCCTCCAGGAGGAGCGCCCATGACCCCGCCGCCGAGCCCCACCCGTCCCTCCGCCGGTCGCCGCCTGGCCGCGGCCCTGGCCGCGGTGGCCACCGCCGGGGTGCTGGTGGCGCTGGCCCCGGCCGGCGCCGGTGCCGCCCCTGGCGACCCGGTCGCCCCCGACCCGGCCCCCGCCCCGACGGCCGACGAGCGGGCCGCGGTGGCCACCACCACGGTCCTGGCCGCCAGCGCCTCCAGCGTGGAGGCCGGCGACCCGCTCACCCTCACGGCCACCGTCACCGCCCCCGGCGGGGCCCCGATCACCAGCGGCACCGTCGAGCTGTTCGCGGGGGCCACCTCCCTGGGCACGGCCGAGCTCAACGGCCTGGGCGAGGCCACCCGGGCCGTCACCTTCGCCACCCCCGGCACAAGGGCCGTGACGGCCGAGTTCCTGGGCACGGTCGACGCCGACCCCAGCACCTCCGCATCCCTGGCCGTGGCCGTCACCACCGCCACCGAGCACCCGGCCGAGCCGCCCACCCAGCCTCCCACCGCCACCCCCCGGGCCACCGGCGTGGGCACCGGCCCCGCGGGCCAGACCCTCACCGTGACCCCCGTCGACGCCCTCGACCCGGCCGGGACCGAGGTCGAGGTGGTGGGCCGGGGCTACATCGCAGCCGCCGGCTTCGACGTCGCCACCGAGGGCATGTACCTGGCCCTCTGCGTCGACCAGGGGCCGGGCGTGGCCCCCAGCCCGTGCGTGGGCGGGGCCGACACCACCGGGGCCACCGGCTCGTCGACGTGGGTCACCAACAACCCCTACGACGGCGTGCCCCCCGAGGCGGTGACCGCGGTCGAGCCCGACGGCTCGTTCCGGGCCACCCTCACCCTGGCCGCCCGGGACGAGTTCGTGGACTGCCTGGCCCTGGCCTCCGGTGAGCGCTGCGTGCTGGCCAGCCGGATGGACCACCGGGCCAGCGCCGATCGCAGCCAGGACGTGAAGGTCCCGGTGTGCTGGGCCGGCCAGGCCGCCTGCACCACCGACCCCATCGCCCCCGCCGACCCCGACGCGCCGCCCGCCTTCACCGGCTACCAGATCACCCCGGCCGGCCCCTCGTCGCGGGCCACCACCGGGGGGACCCGCCCGACCCTGGCCGCCACCGGGGCTGATGTCCGCCTCCTCCCGTGGGGCCTGGCCCTGCTGGGCGGGGGCGCCGCCCTGCTGCTCGGCTCCCGCCGGGCCCGACGCACCACCCACGCCCACCCCACCGGAGGAGCACCCTCATGACCACCGTCCCCACCCCGCCCCGCCGGGCCCGCCGCTCGGTGGCCGCCCTGGTGGCGGCCGCCCTGGCCGGCACCGCCGTGAGCGCGCTGGCCCTGGTGGCCCCGACCCCCGCCGGGGCGGCCCCGGGTGTCGACACCGGATCAGCGGGCCAGACCCTCACCGTCTCCGACGTCGACGCCCTCGACCCCAACGGCGCCACCGTCACCGTGACCGGCACCGGTTTCGACGCCGAGGCCGGGTTCGACGTGTCGACCATGGGCCTCTACCTCTCGGTGTGCGTCGACAAGGGGGCCGGCCAGGCCACCCCGTGCATCGGCGGCATCGACCAGACCGGGGGCACGACCGGCACCCGGTGGATCACCAACAACCCCATCGGCGACGCCGACGTGGTGCCCATCTCGGCCACCGGCTCGTTCAGCACCACCCTGCGGGTGGCGTCCTGGGACGAGAACACCGACTGCCTCGACCTGGCCGAGGAGGCGTGGGCGTGCAAGATCGTGACCCGGGTCGACCACCGGGGCAGCGGCAACCGCAGCCAGGACGTACGGGTGCCCATCGACTTCGCCGCCGGGCCCCGGCTGCTGCTCACTCCGGCCGGCGGGTTCGACCCCGACGGCGACGACATCACCGTCAAGGGCAGCGGCTACCCGACCACCTCCCCCGGTGTCTACGTCCTCTACGGGCCGGAGCCCCAGAACACCACCGACGCCACGCCGTACCAGCGGACCGCCTTCATCCCCTCGGTGGCCATGGCCGGCGGCGCCTTCCAGACGACCCTGGAGGACGTCCAGGCCGTCTACACCGGGGCCGACGAGGTGGACCGCGACTTCCGCACCGGCGGCGGCTTCGTCTCCACCTTCCGGGCCCACGGCGTCCCCGACCCGGCGGGGGACTGGTCGGCCAACCTCCCGGTGGTCTTCGACCGCCGCAGCGCCGAGGAGTCGTTCGTGACCGCCACCCTCACCGACTTCCTGGGCGACGCGCCGACCGACGGCGAGGTGGCCGACGGGGTCGACCACCTCGAGGTCCGGGGCACGGCCGGGTACCTGCGGGACCTCTCGACCTCCGACCAGTGGCTGGAGGCCCTGGTCGACAAGCTGTACCAGGACACCCTGGGGCGGGCCGGCGACCCCGGCGGCGTCGCCTACTGGGTGGGCCAGCTCCGCAGCGGGCGCCGCACCGTGGCCCGGGTGGCAGCCGAGTTCTACGCGTCGGACGAGTACTTCGACGGGATCGGCGGCGGCACCGTGGGGACCTGGGTCGACGACCTGTACCAGAAGATCCTGCTGCGGGACTCCGACCCGTCGGGCCGGGCCTACTGGATCGGCCAGGTGGCGGCCCAGGGCCGGGGCCGCGTCGCCCTCCGCCTCTACCAATCCGACGAGTCGGCCCGCACCCGGGTCCGGGCCCTCTACCAGGCCCTGCTGGGCCGGAGCGCCGACGCCGCCGGCCTGGCCTATTGGACCCCACGGGTCATCAGCCGCGGCGACCTGGCCCTGGCCGTGTTCCTGGCCGCCAGCCCCGAGTACGCCACCCGCGCCGTCACCCGCTTCCCGTGAGGTCCGGGTGAGCGGCCGGGGGGCCACCGACATCGGTCCCGACCCGAGGGGCCCCCGGACCGGGGGCCCCTCGGCCGCGCCCGGCCCGCCCCCGGCGCCCCCCGGCGCCGGTCCCGGCGGGGAGCCGGCGGAGATCGCCGTGGCCCCCACCAGCTGGGTCCGCTCCGGCCTGCTGCTGGTGGCCCTGGCCGCCGGCCTGGTCGTGCTGACCGTGGCGGCCGGGGCCTCGGGCGCCTTCCGCATCCCCCCGTCCGAGGTCCTGGGCTCGATCCTGCACCGCATCGGCCTGGGCTGGGGGTCCACCCCCGACGCGCTGGGCGAGGACGTGCTGTGGCAGATCCGCTTCCCCCGGGTGGCCCTGACCGTGCTGGTGGGCGGCTCGCTGGGCTGCGCCGGCGCCCTGATGCAGGGCACGTTCAGCAACCCCCTGGCCGAGCCGGGCATCGTCGGCGTCTCCTCCGGGGCGGCTCTGGGCGCGGTCCTGGTCATCGTCACCGGGCTGGCCCCGTTCGGCACCTGGAGCATCACCGGCGCCGCCTTCGTGGGCGGCCTGGCCACCGTGTTCGCCGTCTACGCGGCGTCCCGGGCCGACGGGCGCACCGAGGTCATCACCATGGTGCTCACCGGCATCGCCCTCAACGCCCTCACCGGGGCCGTGCTGGGCCTGCTCACCTACTACTCCGACGACGCCCAGCTCCGCAGCATCACCTTCTGGACCCTGGGCAGCATGGCCCAGGCCACGTGGACGAAGGTGGCCGTGGTGGCCCCGCTGGCCCTGGTGGGCATCGGCGTGGCGCCCCTGTTCGCCCGCCGCCTCGACCTGCTGGCCCTGGGCGACGGGCCCGCCCGCCACCTGGGGGTCGACGTGGAGCGCACCCGCCGGGTGGTGCTCCTGCTGGTGGCCGTGCTCACCGCCTCGGCGGTGGCCATCTCCGGCCAGGTGCTGTTCGTGGGCCTGGTCATCCCGCACCTGGTCCGCATGGTGGCCGGCCCCGGCCACCGCCTGCTCATCCCCGGCTCCGCCCTGGCCGGGGCCACCATCCTGGTCGGGGCCGATCTCGCCGCCCGGACCATGGCGTCGCCGGCCGAGGTGCCCCTGGGCGTGCTCACCGCCCTGGTGGGCAGCCCCTTCTTCTTCTGGCAGCTGCGGCGCATGAGGGCCCGCCAGGGGGGCTGGGCATGAGGTCCCTGCTGGCCGCCCGCCGGGCCGTGCCCCCCGACCCGCCGGCCGCCGGCACCGTGGCCCTGGAGGCGGTCGAGGTGCTGGTGGAGATCGACGGGCACGTCATCTTGGGCGGGGTCGACCTGGCCGTGGGGGCCGGGGAGATCGTGGCCCTGGTCGGCCCCAACGGGGCGGGCAAGTCGACCCTCCTCGGGGCCCTGGCCGGCGACCTGGACCGCACCGCCGGCGAGGTGTGGCTGGCCGGGCGGCCCCTGGAGGCCTGGGCCGGGGTCGACCTGGCCCTGCGCCGGGCCGTGCTGCCCCAGCAGGTCACGGTCACCTTCCCGTTCACGGTGCGCGACGTGGTGGAGATGGGCCGGGCCCCGTGGGTGGCCGTCGACGGCGATCCCGACGGGGACGCGGTGGTCGAGGACGCCCTGCGGGCCACCGACGTGGGCCACCTGGCCACCCGCCGCTTCCCCTCCCTCTCGGGGGGCGAGCGGGCCCGGGCCGCCCTGGCCCGGGTGCTGGCCCAGCGGACCCCGGTGCTGTTGCTGGACGAGCCCACCGCCGCGCTCGACCTGCACCACCAGGAGCTGGTGCTGGGCCTGGCCCGCCAGCGGGCCGAGACCGGGGTGGCCGTGGTGGTGGTGCTCCACGACCTGGGCCTGGCCGCGGCCCACGCCGACCGCATCGTGGTCCTGCAGGCCGGGGCCGTGGTGGCCGCCGGCCCGCCGGCCGAGGTGCTCGAGGCCGAGCTCCTGAGCGCCGTCTACCAGCACCCCGTCGAGGTGGTGGCCCACCCCCGCACCGGCGTGCCCCTGGTCCTGCCCCGGCGTTGACCGTCGCCGGCCGGCGGGTTGAGGGTCGGCGGACCCGGGCGGCCCGGCGTCAGCGGCGTCGGGGGATGCGGCGGGGCGAGCCGTCGGCCATGACCCGGGCGCCCAGGGCTCGCAGCACGAAGCTCTCGGTCAGGGCGATGGTGCGCTCCAGGTCCTCGGGGTCGGGGTGCAGCGAGCTGCCCCGCCCGATGCAGGCGTTGATCATCGAGGCCGTGGCCCCCAGGTCCTCCGACAGCATGTAGCGGCCGTCGACGCCGGCCCGCAGGATCGACAGCAGGGCGTCCTCCAGGGCCTGGACGTGGTCGAGGATCTTCCCGAAGGCGTCCTGGGGGAGCAGGTGGCGCAGGGCCGGGCCCGGGGGCAGGTGGTTCTCGGAGAAGTAGGTGAGCTGGTGGCGGATGTAGGCCCGCATCTGGCCCACCGGGTCGTCGACCTCCCGGAGGGCGTCACGCAGCTGGGCCACGTAGCGGTCGGTCTCCCGGCCCACGTGCTCGACCAGCAGCGACTCCTTGTCCGGGAAGTAGTTGTACATGGCCGTGCGGGCCAGGCCGGCGGCCTCGGCCACATCCGCCAGGCTGACCGAGTCGTAGCCCCGCTCGTACATGAGCCGGGCCAGGGCCTCGAAGATGCGCTCCCGGGTCACGTCCCGGTGCGCCTCCAGCGACCCGCCGATCACCTTGGGCACGAGCGCCCCCCGTCGTCGGGCCCGGGCACGGTCAGTGCTCCCGGGCCGGCAGGCCGAGGGCGGCGGCGGCCTCGGTGTGCATGCGCACCACCTCGGTCCGGACCTGGGCCCGCTCGGTGATCGGCTCGGCCCACGGGACGACCACCGAGGTCGGCGACCCGTCGACGGTGGCCTCGAACTCGATCCCGGCCGGGGTCATGCCGGTCATGGTGGCGGCGGTGGTGGCCGGCTGGCCGCCCAGGCCGCGGCAGATGGTCACGTTGTCCTCGGCGTGGTCGTCGTTCATGTGCCGGGCGATGGCGGACACCACCTCGGGGGAGAACGGGCTGGGCGGGACGTCGCTCATGCGGTGCCTCACTGGGAGCAGGGCGGCGGGCGCCGCGGCGGGGGCCAGGATACGGCGGGCCCTCCACGGCCGGGGAGCCGAGCCCGGGACCGGGCCCCACCCTCCCGGAACCGGTGGGGTGGGGCGGGGCGGCGGGGGACGCCTGGCCGGGGCAGGATGCCGGGGATGGACGCCGCCGACCTGCCCGTGCCCCCGCTGGAGCCCCTGCCCGAGGACTGGGCCACGGCCCTGGCCGTGGTGGCCCACCCCGACGACATGGAGTACGGGGCCTCGGCCGCGGTGGCCCGCTGGACCGACCAGGGCAAGCGGGTGGCCTACCTGCTGGTCACCGCCGGGGAGGCCGGCATCGACGGGCTGGCCCCAGAGGAGGCCGGGCCCCTGCGGGCCGAGGAGCAGCGGGCCGCCTGCGCCGCGGTGGGCGTCGACGACCTGGAGATCCTGGACCATCCCGACGGCATGCTGGTCCCCGGCCTGGACCTGCGCCGGGACATCGCCGCGGCCATCCGGCGGGTGCGGCCGGAGCTGGTGGTCACCCTCAACCACCACGACACCTTCGGCCCCGGGGCCCTGAACATGGCCGACCACAAGGTGACCGGCCTGGCCGTCATCGACGCCGTGCGCGATGCCGCCAACCGCTGGGTGTTCCGGGACCTGGCCGAGCACCAGGGCCTGGAGCCGTGGGGCGGGGTGCGATGGGTGGCGGTGGCCAACTCGCCGGTGCCCACCCACGCCGTGCCGGTCGGCGAGGGCGACGTCGAGCGGGCGGTGGCCTCCCTGGAGGCTCACCGGGCCTACCTGGACGGCCTGGGAGGGGGCGCCATGGCCGACCCCGGCGCCTTCCTGCGGGGCCTCTTCGCCTCGGCCGCCCCCCGCTTCGCCGGCACCCCCGCCATGACCTTCGAGCTCCTCCCCATGTGAGGCTCGACGGTGCTGCGGCGGGCGATGCCTTTTCCCGCGTCGGACGATATCGCGCAGTTTCGGCAAGACTGGCTTGGGCATGGTGCGAAGGAGCGTACGTCCACCCCGCCGGGTGCCGGACGTGCGCATCGGAGAAGTGTTCATCTACAGGGGGATTCCTGCTCATGTTGTCCAAGAAGACCGTGGTGATGGTGGCGGTGGCTATGGCGTCGACGCTTGCCTTCGCTTTTGCCCCCCCCCCC